>JGI24711J26586_10000002_pt1 | contig 237857 bp, 207 predicted proteins | sample BioPla3DNA1_FD_26586 | JGI IMG/M metagenome (IMG submission 26586)
CTCACCAACGCCGATGGTACTGCTACACCAAGTGGGAGAGTAGGTAGCCGCCAACTTTAAGAAAGCCCCGACAGCAACAGCTGCTCGGGGCTTTTGTTATTGAATCTGTATATATTGGGAACATTAAAAAGGTTCAAAGTAAATGACGACACGTTTCATCTTGACGGAAAGTGATTTCTCAGGTATATGTTTTTTTTCGAGCCTGGTATGATTCTTCCAGGTCATTTCAAACGAATCTTTTCTCTCCGTCGAAAAATATATCTCGTAGATAGCTCTGTAACGACCCTCTTCGGTGAGAATGAGCCGATTAGGTCCGTCCGACCTTACAATTAGTTTCTCTTCATCGAATGTAAATGGAGTCACGAATGAGATGCTGGTATATACAGTACATTCTGTGCCGTCTTCTGAAAACTGTATGCCTTTTTCTATAAAATCATTTTTAGAATATATTTTATACCAGAGTTGACCATCCCAGAAACTATTAGGAAGTTCGTATTCTTGCTTGATTATTTCAAGATGACTGCCGAATCCTTCGATATAGCAAGAGGTCAGCAGTAGCGACATTATTACCAGAGAAAGCAGTCTTTTCATAATTGTACAGATTAATTTCCTTATTATATATACGCACTAATTTACTAAATACTTCCGGATTTTTTGTTATTTAAGTTATGGTTTGTTTAAAAATAATTCTCATTTCCCTTTGAGTTTTTAAGGCTGTTGCATATCTTTGTCGGTCAAACACACAAATTAATCGTTATGAAGAATCAGAAGAGAATTTTTCTGAGTGAGAAAGATATTCCCACACAGTGGTATAATATTGTGGCAGATATGCCCGAAAAGCCTCTGCCGATCCTTAATCCCAAAACCAAGGAACCCGTAACCGTTGATGACCTTGCGGTCATTTTCAACAGGGCGTGCTCAGAGCAGGAACTCAATCAAACCGATGCATTCATAGATATTCCCGAAGAGGTAAGGGAGCTCTATAAATATTTCAGGCCCACTCCTCTTGTTAGGGCGTACGGACTTGAAAAGGCACTCAATACTCCGGCGCATATTTACTTTAAAAATGAAAGCGTAAGTCCTATCGGCTCTCACAAACTCAATACTGCTCTGGCTCAGGCATACTACTGCAAGCAAGAGGGAGTAACCAATGTTACTACTGAGACCGGTGCCGGCCAGTGGGGTGCAGCACTTGCCTACGCCGCAAGAGCGTTCGACCTCGAGTTGGCAGTCTATATGGTCAAATTGAGTTATCATCAGAAGCCCTACAGACGCTCGATTATGCAGACTTATGGCGCGCAAGTGATCGCTTCTCCCAGCATGAGTACCCGTGCAGGCAAGGATATCATTACAGCGCATCCCAACCATCAGGGAAGTCTCGGTACTGCCGTATCGGAGGCAATCGAGCTGGCATTGATGACTCCCAACTGCAAGTATGCGCTTGGTAGCGTGCTCAATCATGTAGCTCTTCACCAGACGGTTATCGGGCTTGAGGCTGAGAAGCAGATGGAGATAGCAGGGGAATATCCTGATATTGTGATCGGTTGCTTTGGCGGCGGATCCAATTTCAGCGGCATAGCTTTCCCATTCTTACGTCACAATCTCAAAAATGGGCATAAGACCCGTTTCATTGCAGCAGAGCCTGCCTCCTGTCCTAAACTCACCAAAGGTGTTTTCAAATATGATTTCGCCGATGAGGCGGGCTACTCTCCTTTGCTTCCCATGTACACACTGGGTCACAACTTCACACCGGCCAATATCCATGCGGGCGGCTTGCGTTACCACGGAGCAGGTACGATTGTGAGTAAGTTCCTGCAGGATGGTGTGGTGGAAGGGATGGATATAAAACAGCTTGAGACATTCGAGGCTGCCACCCTATTTGCCAGAGTGGAGGGCATAGTTCCGGCTCCGGAGTCTTCACATGCTATTGCGGCCACTATCCGAGAGGCTCTCAAGGCAAAAGAGGAGGGTGTATCCAAGACAATCCTTTTCAACCTTTCCGGTCACGGTCTTCTGGATATGGCTGCCTACGACCTCTATATCGCGGGCGATCTGGTGGATTACGAACTCCCGGCCGAGGAGGTCCGTAAATCTATGGGAGAATAGAGTAGCTTCCTTTTAGCCAAACATCGGCTTTACAACTCCGAAGAGTACGTAGGCTATCACAAAGGTGACAATGATGTTGAATCCCTGTGCGCAGAGGAATGACCACAGTATTCTGCGGTTTTCCCTGGAGATGATCTCTTTCAGCCGTGTGCCGAGTCCTATGCAGACAAAAGCAAGCGAGAAGAAGAGATTGGCAAAGTTCTTCGCAACAGCCGGTTCGAGCAGTTTGCCTTTGCTGTCGGGAGTGAAGAGGCCGTGGGCCTGAATGATGCTGAAGATCAGCGAAGCCAGTACGAAACCTATTATAAATTTGGGGAATTTTTCCCAAACAATACCGATGGAGGGGCGCCGAGAAGTGCCCTTTTCGCCTCTTGCGGAAAGATAAAGGGCTATGAAAAATGCAACTACGCCGATGAGTACATTCTGCGCAGCTTTGATGATCATTGCACTCTGATTGGCCCCTTCGCTATGGATGGCGCTGGAAGCTGCAACTCCTGAGGTGGTGTCCACAGTACTTCCGATCCAGGCACCGGCTACCTCCTGCATCAGATGAGTATCCTCAATCAGCAGCGGCAGTATCATATTTGCCAGCCAGGGCATCAGATAGATCATGGCAACCACCACAATCAGCACCACTGAAACTATATAGGAGAGTTTCTTATCCTCACCTCCGGCAACCCTTGCGGCCGTGATACAGGCGGAAACTCCGCAAATGGATACGCCGCTGGAAAGGATCATCCCACTCTTCTCGTCGACTCCAAATTTTTTGGAAATCCAGAAAGCGAAAAACCATACACTGGCCACTACAAGCACAGCCTGGATAAGACCAAAGATGCCGGACTTCATTACTTCACTGAAGAGTATTGTGGCTCCGAGGCACACAACTCCTATCTTGATGAAAAACTCACCCTGTATGGCGGGCTTCATCCATTCGGGAATCTTGAAGAGATTGCGGATCAATAGACCCAATATCACCGAAAAGAAGACCGACTCCAGTCCATAATACTTAATTGCCGGTATCTTGGCGATAATTTGGGCGATAAGAGAGAGTGCGAAGATCACAATAAGCGAAGGAAGCATCCCTCTTAGCTTGCGTCCCATAATCGCCTGACCTACATAGAGGACTACAAATACAATGACGAATAGAATTCCAATCTGGCCCCAGGCGGTCCATGTAGTGAGGGTAGAGGGTACGCTTGGGATATATTTCGGTATAAGCAATGCCATCAAAAGTAGCGGAATGCTCATCCACACAGTTACCCAGTCCTCAGTCCTGAGTTTTTCTTTCAATTTAATCATATTAACCTCTCTATTCTAAGATTAGAAAATTGCAGTGGCCATAATATTGAAGAGGTGGGTAAATATTTTATCGTTCGAGGAGAATATTGAATTTTTTAGAGTGTAGTTTGCCTGGATTTTGAATTTCTTAACAGGCTGGTATGTCAATCCCAGCGTGTAAAACATATCATAATCCTCCAATTCTTTCTCAAATTTGAAATAATCTGCTCTGACTACTGCCATGAATTTTTCTGTGAAATGATATCCGGCGAGCAGATAAGCTCCCTCCGATAGGATGTCACCGGTCTTTCCACCCACATATTCGCTGCGGACTACGAAGGTATTATCGTCGTAACAGACACCACCGCCATATCTGTTAAGTTTTTGACTGGCGGCCTCTCCCACTTTGAAAGTGCCGTCCTGATAATATCCGGCAATAGAGAGATAACTTATGGGTGAGATTCTCAGACGGCCGATTATATCTTTACTTTGATCATTATCCCGTCTGTTGATTCCGTTACCATTTAATACGGCAAAATCATAATTAATTATACTGTGATGCTCCTTGTGGATAAAGCCACCGAAGAGTTTCAGACCCATTTCGCGACCTGCGGAATTGATGCCCGAGACATCGCCGCCTACCTGATTGAGTCTGATAATTGGCTGAGAATAGTCGATCAATTCAATTCTCAAGGGGGCATAATCGCTGTTTTCTATGGTCAGAGGTATTCTGAACTGGCCTACCTGTATTCCAAATTCGCGGGCAGGCATATATCTTACCCATAACTCCAGAATATTGGGAGTGGTCGCATTCATCATGAGGCAGTAGTCAACTTTTGACTCATTTTTTGTTGAGAAACCTCCATCAAGAGTGAGGATAGCGCGATGCAGATAAAATGAATTGGATTTGATCTCATCAATATTGCCAACACGATATCCTGCCTGGACATAGCCGGAAAATTTAAATAAGTTCTGTTTTTGATCCTCCTGAGCGTAGAGGAGACCGGACGAAATCAGCAGAACTGCTATGAAAATAAGTCGTAAATGTTTCATACCTTTTAGATTTTAGGTTTATGAGTGCGAATATATCAATAATAGCTGACAAATTCGGAAATTGGGAGAAAATATTAGTTTATAATAAATCAAAAATAATTTCAAAAAAATTTGGATTATGAACAAAGGTTCATTATCTTTGTAAAAAATTAGAAAGAATTCATTGATTATTAAAAATTTTTAAACCTATTATTATGGATACAATTCAAGACATTAACGTAATGCCGCGCATCGGTGATAAGGCACCTGCATTCAAGGCCGTTACTACTCAGGGTAACATAAACTTCCCTGCTGATTTTGAGGGGAAATGGACTATTCTATTTAGCCACCCCGCTGACTTTACTCCCGTATGTACGTCGGAGTTCATGACATTTGCGACCATGCAAAAAGAATTTGACGATCTTAATTGTCAGTTGATAGGTTTGTCAATTGACGGTCTGTACAGCCATATTGCATGGTTGCGTACAATTAAGGAAAAGATCGAGTACAAGGGAATGAAGAACGTGGAAGTAACTTTCCCGCTCATCGAAGATATTACGATGGAAATTGCCCAAAAATATGGTATGGTTCAGCCGGGTGAAAGTACTACCAAGGCAGTTCGTGCAGTATTTTTCATTGACCCTAAGGGAATAATCCGCACCATCATCTATTATCCTTTGTCGTTGGGACGCAATTTCAGGGAGCTGAAACGTGTGCTTATCGGTCTCCAGACAGCTGACAAGTTTGGCGTTGCTTTGCCTGCCGATTGGCATCCCGGAGACGATGTTATCGTACCTACAGCCGGTTCTTGCGGAAAGGCAAAAGAGCGAATGGAAGGTAAAGATGGCGAAATGACCTGCTACGACTGGTTCTTCTGCACCAAGAAACTTCCTAAGGAAGAGATTGAAAAGAAACTTTATAAGAAGTAGTTGATTTAAGTGAAGCATAACCCGCGCTCCTGTGCGGGTTATGATTAATAAATAGATTGAAATATGCCGAGACCAAAGAAATGCCGAAGAATACAAAGTTTACCGGAAGTGATGTGTTTCAAGCCGGTTGGAGTTCCGTTGAGAGAACTGGAGAGGGTGATTATCGAACATGACGAGTATGAGGCATTCAAATTAGCTGCTTACGACAAATTGTTGCAGGAAGAGGGTGCAGAAAGAATGGATATTTCGCGACCCACATTTACGCGGATATACAATTGTGCCGTTCAGAAAATAGCGCAAGCCATCGTAGAGGGTAAAATTATTGACATCAATTGTTGTGAAGAAGTTATAACCAGAATTAAAGAAAATGAGAGAATCGGCCCGGGAAGGCATGGAAGGGGGATGGGTAGACACCATCACAGGCCCGATGTTGCCGGAGAGGGCAAACGAATGAGATATAATCTAAATAAAAACGAATAAATATGAAAATAGCAATTACATCCGAAGGAAATAGTTTGGAATCCAAAATAGATAGTCGTTTTGGACGTTGTGCTTATTTTGTCATTCACGACACCGATACCAAAACCACCGACTTCTTTGCCAATCCTGCCAGGGATGCTTCAGATGGAGCCGGACCCAAAGCGGTAGAGTTTATCGCTTCAAAGGGGGTTACCAAGGTTGTCGCAAGTGAATTCGGTGGCAAAGCCAAAGCTATACTGGATAGACTTCACATAGAGATGCAACAGGAAAATGATAAATCTGTTGCGGAAATTATCAAACAATTTTAAATACTTATAAACGCTAATAAACGCTTAACAGGCGTTATTTGATTATTAATATTTCAAAAAAAGGAGGATATTATGCCAAGATTTAATAGAACAGGACCACGAGGCGAAGGGCCGATGACCGGTCGTCAAATGGGAAAATGCACCGATTTTGGTGCCGACAGAGAAGGGTTTGAAGAAACATCTGTTGAGAATATGAATGTCAATGAAGGACGCGTTAGGGGCAGAGGCTTGGGCCTCGGCTTGGGTAGACGCGGATGCGGCACGGGCCGTGGAATGGGACGAGGCTTTGGACGTGCATGTGGCTCCGGATTAAGAGCAGGAGCAGGATTCGGTCGCGGACCGGGTCGCGGATTTGGACGCGGACGTGGACAAGGTCAGGAATAATTCACGGGAAAATTAACAACTTATAAAAGTAAACATATGGCAAAAAAAATAGCTATCCCGATGGAAAACGGGAAAGTAAGTTCTCATTTTGGCCACTGCGCCTATTTTGCAATTGCAACCGTCAAAGAGAATAAGATCGTGGAGATAACAGAACAGACACCTCCCAAACATGAGCCCGGAGTATATCCCAAATGGGTTGCTTCCCTGGGAGTTACCGACGTCATAGCCGCAGGGATGGGACAGAGAGCCATCAATTTATTCCATGAGCAAAAGATCAATGTATTTGTAGGAGCCCCTTTGGAAGGAGCGAGAGAAATTGTAGAAAAATTTGTTGCAGGGGAGCTTGAGCTCAGTGCCAATTGCTGCGATCATTGATGACGAATCCCATGAAAATAGCGATTGCCAGCGGTAAAGGCGGCACCGGTAAAACCTTCATCTCAACCAATCTTTTTACCGTATTGGAAAAGAAAGGGTTTAATGTGGCGTTGGTGGATTGTGATGCGGAAGAGCCAAATTGCAGGCTATTCCTAACGGAAGGAAAATTGGATGCCACACATGAGGTGAATCAAAAAATACCGGAACTTGACCTATCCAAATGTACCTATTGCGGAAAATGTGCGGAATATTGCAATTACAATGCGATCTTTTTTCTGAAAGAGGCTAAGGTGATCAATGTGCTTGAAGAGCTGTGTCACGGCTGCGGAGCCTGTTCAGTGGCCTGTGGCTATGGTGCTATCTCTGAAAAAGATGACCTCTTGGGCCATGTCAGCAAGTTTGCAATTTCACCAAAAAGTGCTCTTATTGAGTCCAGAACCAAAGTAGGCGTTTACTCTTCGGTAAATGTCATTAAAGCCGCCATTAAAGAGGCAGCCGGATTCGATCTGGTCCTGTTTGATGCGCCTCCCGGTATCGGTTGTCCATTTATCCAGACGGTAGCACAGGCCGATTATGTGGTGTTGGTGACGGAGCCGACGCCCTACGGGTTGAGTGATTTGAAGCAATCAATAGAGACTCTCAAAGGCATGAATAAGTCCTATGGTGTGATTATCAACAAAGCAGGTTTGGGAAATGAAGAGATATACGATTATTTGCAAAAGGAGAATATTCCCTTGTTGATGAGTGTGCCTTTCGATAAAAATATTGCGGTGAGCTATTCTAAAGGCAAATTGCTCACAAACCGGGATTCCGGATGGGAGGAAAAATTCAGCGTACTATTTAACACAATAAAAGAGGAATATGGAAATAGCAATAATTAGCGGAAAGGGAGGAACGGGGAAGAGCAGTATCAGTGCCGCATTTGCCACTCTGCAGAAAGAAGTGGTATTAGCCGACTGCGATGTGGATGCAGCCAACCTCTATTTGTTGTTCAAACCTGTTTGCGATGAAGAACATGCTATAATTACCGGCCAAAAAGCCGTCATCAATCAGGACAAGTGTATAGCTTGCGGATTGTGTATAGATTATTGTCGGTTTGACGCCATCGTAAAAGAGGACAACAGAGTTAATATTGTCGAGACTTTTTGTGACGGATGCCTGTTGTGCTCACGTGTTTGTCCTCAGGAAGCAATTGATATTATAGACGAAGATAAGAGCCGTATGTATGCAGGTCGCTTTAAAAATGGCAGAATGGTTTATGGAAGGCTTGCTCCGGGGGAGGAAAATACGGGCAAATTGGTCAGCAAGGTGCGGGATAAAGCGAAGCAAATCGCTAAAGAATCCGGGATCAAAGATATCATAATCGATGGACCTCCGGGGATAGGATGTTCTGCCATCAGTTCCATTACCGGTGTGGATGCTGTCGTGGTTGTAACCGAACCGACTCTTTCGGGACTTCATGATTTAAAACGTACTCTGGAGATTACTGCAGGTTTCAATTTAAAAACGAGTGTCATTATAAACAAATGTGATATCAATGAGGAAATGTCCTCGAAAATTGAGGAATATTGTGCTCAAAACAATATTGAGGTTGTTGGAAAATATCCATTTGATCCGCTCGTAGTCCGGGCAATGGTAAATTGCCGGTCGATAACCGATTTTGCTCCCGATGCGGAAATCAGCAAACTCATTAAACAATCTTACCAAAAATTATTTTAATTCGGTTGTAAATCAGATAAAAATTTGTTATATTTGTATTACCCGGTCTTGTTATGACGGGGCGGTATTATAATAATATGATTACAAAATATATGAAAAGGCATTACTACACTCATAGTATTAATGGCTTTAAAGAGGAGAGTTATAACTAGCATAACATAGCAACGACAATATGAAAATTCAACATAGACTTGAAGATAGTAGAAGAGGCTCTTTTTTCATTATGGAAGGAGAGAGGCAGATTGCCGAACTCGATTATGACCTGCAAAACGGCATTCTGAATGCCTATCACACCGGAGTCCGCCGTGAATTGGAAGGACAAGGAATCGCAGGACTACTTTTTGACGAAATGGTAAAATATGCACGTGAAAACAACTATAAGGTAATCCCTACTTGTTCTTATATATTGGTGAAATTCAGACGGCATCCCGATAAATATTGCGACATCTGGTTTCGTACGGAAGATGAGCCCGTAGGTTCCGCTTGTGGGGTCAGACCCAAATAACTTCAAGGTGTAATTCAATTACAAATCATTAACACATATTTAACTATTTTTTTATGAAAAAAAAAAGGATTATTGTTATCGGTGGTTCTGCTGCCGGTCCCAAAGCTGCTTCAAGAGCACGTCGTCTGGATGAAAATGCAGAGATTACCATTATTCAAAAAGCCCCGGATCTCTCAATGGCTTCATGCGGATATCCCTATTATGTAGCGGGCGTCTTTGATGATCGCAATCAACTGTTGGCCACTCCGGCGGGGCTGGTGCGCGATGCAAATTTCTTTTGGGATGCAAAGAGAATCAAAGCTCTTGTCAATACGGAAGTGACCAAAATCGACCGTGATAACAAGAATGTAGAATACAAGAATTTACTTACGGGAGAGACAGCTTCGTTGCCATACGACAAACTGGTAATAGCAACAGGTGCAACACCTTTTAAACCCCCCGTGCCGGGTATTGATTTAAAGGGAGTTACCACTTTACAGTCCATGGCCGATTCGGATTTTTTGAGAAGAATAGGAGATGAGGGTGAAGTCAAAAACGCAGTAGTAATCGGCGGAGGTCTCATCGGTATTGAGACCTGTGAGGCTTTGGTACTATCGGACATTGAAGTAACACTTGTGGAGTTGTTGCCGCAATTGTTGCCATTCCTGGACAAAGATATGTCACTGAATGTAAAGAAATATCTCAAGACTAAGGCGAATGTAATTCTTGAAAACGGAGTTTCCGAGTTTATCGGGGAGAATGGGAAATTAAAAGCCGTAAAGCTCCAGGACGGAACGATAATACCATGTGAAATAGCTGTGGTTGCTACCGGAGTCAGACCCAATATAAACTTGGCGAAAGAAGCCGGATTGAAGATAGGTGAGTGCAGAGCGATTGAAGTAAATTCATACATGCAGACTTCCGACCCGGATATTTATGCCATCGGTGACTGTATTGAGATCCCTCACCTTATTTCAGGTAAAAAAGTTCATGCACCCTTGGGTGACCTGGCTAACCTGCAAGGTAGAGTAGCGGGTGATAATGTGATAAAAGGGAATGTCTCACAATTCCCCGGAACTATCCAAAGTGGTATCTGTAAAGTGTTTGACTATGGAGTAGGCGCAGCAGGACTTTCGCAACAAGGTGCCGTCAGACATGGATTCGAGAATATTGAGACGGTTATAAACGTGAGTCCGGACAAGCCCGGCTTCATGGGAGCCAATATTCTGATTACCAAATTGGTTGTGGATAAGAACACCAATCGTATTCTCGGTGCACAAGTTCTTGGCCCGGGTGATGTCAGCAAGCAAGTTACAACTTGGGCTATGGCTATTCAGGCGAAGATGACTGTTGAGGATATGCTCAATCTCGATTTGCCTTATGCTCCTCCTTATTCTCTGGCGATTGACCACAGTATTGCTACTGCACACATCATGCAGAATAAGCTGGATGGTCTCTTCGTGGGAATCACTCCTACAGAGCTGAAAGAGAAGCTGGAGAGAAAGGATCCGATGTTCTTAATGGACCTCCGTAATCCCGGTGAATTTGAAGTGATGAAGATAGGAATAGGGGAAAAATTAATTCCTCAATGGGAATTCAGAGATCGTTGGGATGAATTACCAAAAGATAAGAATGCTGAGATAATTGCCTGGTGTAAAATATCCCTGCGCGGATATGAGGCAGTAAGAGCTCTTATGCAATATGGATACAAAAATGTAAAACTGCTGGAAGGCGGCGTTTTGGGCTGGCCCTGGTAAAGTTTTATATTGTTCTTGTTAAAATAAAACCGGCGGTAGAATCTTCTGCTGCCGGTTTTGTATTGTTGTGAATAGTTTTGGAGTTTAAATCAAAACTAATAGGGATGGATCAAGGTGTGATTATCTGATATCCAGCTTTCTGTTTATGTAGCTTCCGTAATCTTTCAGAATGGGTTTATAATTGGAATCCATCAGCATGGAGCTTATCATAAAGTCGGCTGTCGAGCGATTGACTGCCGTAGGGATATTGTAGAGTGTGGCAAGTCTCAGCAGAGCCTTGACATCAACGTCATGAGGCTGTGGTGTCATAGGGTCCCATAGAAATATCAGCATGTCCACCTTACCTTCTGAAATTAAAGCGCCTAATTGTTGATCACCGCCCAAAGGACCCGATTTGAGACGTTTCATCGAAATTGTTTCGTCCTGTTCGTCCCCCATCTTTTTCAAAAGAGTTTCATTCACCAGTTTTCCGGTAGTTCCCGTACAGATCAGATCGTATTTTATCAGTTTCTTCCAATTCCACTCCACCCATTCCACCATATCGGCCTTACGGTTGTCGTGGGCTACAAGGGCAATTCTTTTAATTTTAGTCATTGCGATAGTGTTTTAATTTTAATGCAAAATTAGGAACATATTCCAATTATTCCTATCAATTCCGGCAGTCAAAAAACTTTTATGGCTTTGCAGCAATTATTTACTACCTTCACGAAAATAAATATCAATTTATTCTATTCCAAACCCCGTAAATACTAAGAAATAAATGGACTATACCTGGCATTATGATTCCCCGCTCGGGGGGATGACGCTTGCAAGCGATGGAAAGGCCCTCGTGGGGCTCTGGTTCGATGATCAGGACTATTTCGCGGAGACGCTGGAAGGCGAGGGAGTCGAGAAGAAGCTGCCCATTTTCGAAGAAACAATGCGTTGGCTCGGGATATACTTCAGCGGTAAGGCGCCGGACTTCACTCCACCTCTCAATCTGCGTGCAACCCAATTTCGCAAGGAGGTATGGGAGTATTTACTCTCCATTCCTTACGGCAGCACAATGACCTACGGTGAGATAGCGCAGGGTATTGCCAAACAGAAAGGTGTCGATCGTCTCTGTCCGCGGGCGGTAGGCGGTGCGGTGGGGCGCAATCCCATCTCACTCATCATTCCCTGCCACAGGGTGGTAGGTGCAGGTCGCTCGCTTTCCGGTTATGCGGGAGGAGTTGAAAGGAAAATAGCCCTGCTCGAGCTTGAGAAAGTGGATGTGGACAAATTTTCCATCCCCAAATCTATTTGATTGATTATCTTTATTTTATTATCTTTGCAGGCCAAAATGATTTTTATAAAGATGGACGAAGATAGTTACCAATTATTTAAAAAATCTTACTAACCCTTTCCTCTGAAGGAACCGATCTCCTTTTGTGGAAAGCTAAAAGGAGATTATTATGCTGAATTTTGATGTTAAAACTCTTTTTCGGTATATCCGAAAGAAGAGTTGGAAGGAGTTGAGAGCTGCAATGCAGAATCTCGACCATCTGCAGTTGGCAGAGGCAATTGATCGCGGAAGCGAATTTGAGTCGATTGTGCTCTTTCGCTTTCTATCGCGCGCACAGGCGAAAGAGGTATTTCAGGAACTTTCGCACGAAAAGCAAGAAGATATTGTACGGGGATTGGCTGAACAAGCTTCACAGGTGGCCGATCTGCTCAACGATATGGAGCCGGACGACCGTACCGCTTTCCTCGAAGAACTTCCGGGAGAGGTTGCGCAGCGCCTTATGCAGTTGCTCACGCCTGACAACAGGGCGGTAGCCACCACTTTGCTTGGTTATCCCGAAGATAGCATCGGTCGATTGATGACCCCCGAATATGTGGCAGTAAGACCCCATTTTACCGTGGAAGAGACCTTGGCTCACATCCGCCAATATGGGCACGATTCCGAAACATTGAATGTAATCTACGTGGTGGATGACAAATGGCGATTGCTCGATGGGCTCCGTATTCGGGAGGTGATTCTCGCTTCTCCGGAGCAGCGGATCAGCGACCTTATGGATTATAAATTCGCTGCGCTAAATGCTTTTGATGACCAGGAAACGGCGGTAAGTGCTTTTAAGAAGTATGATAGGGTAGTGCTCCCCGTGGTGGATACGAAGGGAATATTGTTGGGAATCGTGACGGTCGATGATATTTTGGACATTGCTGAAGAAGAGGGGACGGAGGACTTCCAGAGGTTTGGTGCAGTTCAAGATGCAATTATCAGCCCTTTGCAGGCCACTGTTTCCTTCCTTTATAAGAAACGAGTCCTTTGGCTGCTCGCGTTGGTGTTTGTCAATGTCTTTTCGGGAGCTGTGATTCAGAACTTCGAAAATGTGCTTGCGAGTACGCTGTCGCTCGTCTTTTTCCTCCCCTTGTTGATAGATAGCGGAGGAAATGCCGGCTCCCAATCGGCAACGCTGATGATTAGAGCCCTCGCGGTGGGCGATGTACAGCTTCGGGACTGGACCAAATTGCTGGGGAAGGAGCTGATAGTCTCTTTGCTTTTGGGCCTCACCATGGCCCTCGGAGTCAGCTTCATATCGGCATTCCGCGCCCCCGAGATCATGCTGGTACTCGGCATCACCATGACCGCCATAGTGATGGTCGGCAGCCTCCTCGGCATGCTGCTCCCCTTCATCTTCACCAAACTCAAAATGGACCCCGCCACCGCCTCCGCCCCCCTGATTACTTCCTTAGCGGATATCCTTGGAGTGCTGATTTATTTTACGGTAGCGAGTAAGTTGTTGGGGTAGGGGGAGAATGGCACTGGTAGTTTGGAGTAGCCGGACTTATTAAAATGAAACAGCGGTAGAGAGGATTGGCCCAAGACGGTGCTAAGAGACAAGTCCTGCCGCCGTTTTGCATTGGTCGTGAGTTACTATATGGCCTTTTTAAGGGCTTTTAATGGGTAGTGTTTTTATTTTCCGGGTAGTTTCTGGGTAGTATTACCTATTTTCTTGGGTAGTATCTGGGTAGTTTTAGCCTTTTCTTGGGTAGTTTCCGTGTAGTGCCCTCATTTTATTGGTTAGTATTATCAATTTCTTCCTTAGTTTTTTGGATGTTTTTATTGGGCTTTTATTGGGCTTTTCTTTGGCTTTTTCTTGGGCTTTTTCTTTGGCTTTTCTTTGGCTTTGTTTGTTTCAAAAGCTCCATGTAGGTGTTTTTCAGAACAATATTCTATTTCCTTGTCTTTTTTTCTAACTTTGCATAACCATCGCCAAATCCGCCATATCCATGAAAAAACTCCCACTACTTCTTATCGCTTCCTTATTAACTCTATCCTTTCCACTCTTAGGTCTTCCTGCTACAGAAGAGATTAAAATCACCGCTTCAACAGTGTTCCAGGATAATAATTTCTCCGGTAGAGGTAATGACAATGAGGAGATTCTGCGGTTGGAATTACATACGACTGGGAGTAGGGAAGTGGCGTTTGGGAGTTTGGTGATGAATCTGAATGGGACTACTGATCTCAATGATATTGAAGAGATAAAGATTTATTCGACCGGAACTTCCGTTAAATTCGATCCACGTAAGCCGCTTGCGCAAGGTGCCCAACTCCTAGCTACAGTCCCTCCAAAAGAGGGTGAAATGACTATTCCTCTCAATGGAAGTCTATCAGCCGGGAGTAATAATATTTGGGTGACTTTCAATGTGAAAGAAACTGCAAAGGAGGGGAATCAACTGGATGCGGAGGTGATTTCTATTTCAACCGAAACGGAGACTCATAGGTTTGAGAATGGGAATCCTGAGGGGAGTCGTGAGATTCTGCTTAGGAGGACGCTGGTCTATGGTCCCGGGGATTATGGTTCGGCGAATTACCGTATTCCGGCTATAACGACGGCTGCCGATGGCTCGCTGGTGATTTTGACTGACAAGAGGAAAAATAATTCCATTGACTTGCCGGAAGATATTGATATTGTTGCCAATCGAAGTACAGATGGCGGGAAAACCTGGTCGGAGCCCTTTTTAGTGGCTGAGGGTCAGGGATATGGCAAAGGTTTTGGTGACGCAGTTATTATTAGGTCAAATACCGGAAAGCTGGTTGCACTGTTTGTGGGTGGTCCCGGACTTTGGGGTTCTACTGCTGAAAATCCGCAACGCACCTATATTTCGACCAGCGATTACCACGGCCAAACCTGGACTCCGCCAAGGGATATTACGGTTCAAATTTATGGTGCAGAGTGTCCGGATCCAGTTCGATCGCAGTGGCAAAGTCTATTCTTCGGGTCAGGCCACGGTTTGTGTACCCGCACCGGCAGATTGATGGCCGTAATGGCTGTGCGTGAGACTTTGGAGAATAGACGACTACACAATTATGCGGTTTATTCGGATGATGATGGGGAGTCGTGGCATGTTTCAGGGAGAGCGATTGTTGATGGAGATGAGGCTAAATTGGTTGAGCTGAATAATGGCGATATTCTCATGAGTAGTCGTACGAAAGGGAATCGACTTTGGGCTAAATCCTCCGATGGAGGCATAACCTGGGGCCCGAGAAATAGTTGGGAAGAAATATGGGGAAATGCCTGTGATGCCGATATTATCCGCTACACAGCCACCAAAGATGGCTACGACAAAGACAGAATCCTGCATACTTTACCAAACCACAGCACTCGCAGAAACGTAACAATGTGGCTAAGCTATGACGAAGGTACCACCTGGCCGGTCAAGAAAACCATTGCCCGCAACGAATCCGCCTACTCCTCCATCACCATTTTACCAGACGGCACAATCGGCGTTTACATAGAAGAAGACGAAACCACCCCCTACAAAATGTATTTCCTGAACTTTTCGCTTGAGTGGCTGACTGATGGGGCGGAGAGGTTTAGACCAGCGGAATAAAAAAATCTTATTAAGGATTTTTGTATATTTGTTTCGAAAATAACACATTAGTGCACTACTAATCAACAACTAAACAAATAATGGAATGAAGCAAGACTATGGTTTTTTCAAGACAACAATGCCAGATAGTCGAAAAGCTGACTTCTATTTAGGTTGCCTTGACGGGTGCGTTTTTATCGACTTCAATTATACGGCAGAAAAATGTATCAACTTATGTAGAATTTCATTTGACGGATATGGTTGTTGTTATCTTGATGTTAAAGCAAAATGCATTAACGAGCAATTATCGAAGGACTTTGTTGAAATAATTAGTAAAGAGAAATTAGATCAAGAAAAAATTACGAAGATTGTTTTAGAACTAATTCGGTTGAATAAAGACAATATTTGGATAGACGCACTGGAGGAATATAATTTAATTGAAAAACGATGAAATAACTGAAATAAGAAAACAACTAACCGCTAACATTGCATGCAGCTTATGGCTGGTTAAGTGGTAAAATCAAAATATTCGATACTTATCTACTTTTGTGCTATACCGAAAGATAAATGCCTTTAAAACCGCCACAAGCTATAAGCTTAATCGTTAGCGGACAGGTTAAAAGATGACAAATAGAATAAATGACAATTTTATTATGAAACAATTTTTAATTTTTATTGGTGGTTTTGCAGCTGGTATTTTGACAACAATTATTGTTGCTTATTTTATTGTGGTAGCTGACAAACCTATTGATGAAGGCTTACTAGGTCTTACCATTTTTCCTGAAAAAGGTGAATGTTTAAAAACTACTTCAAAAAGCAAATCATCTGAGATAGTCATTATTCAAGTTTTAGAGCCAAATATGGCATTGGGAAACCTCAAACACTATACAGACAAAAAAATGTACGATGGTGAAATCTACCGTGACTACGACTTCCAAAACGATCTTGTAGTTTTACTTATAGATTATGATGGTAAAACATTTTATGACGACCAAAAAATAGACGTAACTAATAAATGTATAAGACAAATAGGGATATACCAATACACCGCTAACATTGGCATGGCAAAAACTGTTCCAGCAGTTGTTATTGAATAACATGGTAAACTTGTCATAAGTAGAATCAAATCCCAAACCGCTAATACGGGATTTGCGTCAGGCGGAGTGGAGCGCAAATTCGAAGTTTTGTAGCCCGCACCTACGTTCTCTTCGCGTTGACAGGACTTTGTCCCGCCAATCCGCCCGAACGCAAAGCTCGAAACTGTTATGGGCAAACATAGAAAATACACACAGACACTAAACTGAAAATAAAATTGTAAATTTGCAAGAAAGCAAGAAAGACAACAATATGGCGATTAAAGCAAAACCATTCATAAAATGGGTTGGAGGGAAAACCCAACTGATTAGATGTATTGAAAATGCATTGCCCGAAAATTTTGCTGACATTCACAATGTCACTTACATAGAACCGTTTGTTGGTGGTGGTGCCGTTTTATTTTGGATTTTACAACAATATCCCAATATTAAAAAAGCGGTTATCAATGACATTAATCCTGATTTAACAAGTGCTTATAAAACAATCAAAGAAACACCTTCTAAATTAGTCAAATATCTTCAAATAATTCAAGATGAATATTTAACATTAGATAAAGGCAAACGGAAAGAATATTATTTGCACAAAAGAGAAAGATTTAATACAAAGTCACTTGACTCTGTTGAGAATACTGCTTTGTTTATCTTTTTAAACCGTACATGTTTCAATGGCTTATATCGTGTGAACAGCAAAGGGCTTTTCAATGTTCCATTTGGAAGTTACACTAATCCTAAAATTTGCGACAAAGAAACAATTTTTGCTGATAGTGAGATTCTTCAAAAAGTTGATATTTTAACAGGAGATTTTGAGCAAACATTGACATATGTCACAAATAATACTTTATTTTATTTTGATCCTCCCTATAAACCATTGAGTGAAACTTCATGTTTCAATTCATATGCAAAAGAAGATTTCAATGACTTAGAGCAAATCCGATTAGGCGAATTTTGTAGAAGAATAGATTCACTTGGTCATTATTTTATTTTGAGTAATTCTGATGTACAAGCTACAAATCCAAATGATAATTTTTTTGATAATTTATATAAGCAGTTTAGTATCAACAGGGTATTTGCAACAAGGATGGTGAATTCAAATGCAGCAAAACGGGGAAAACTAACAGAGTTATTAATTACAAATATCCCATCAAAAAAAATAGAATATGTCAAAGCAATTTAATATCTTTATTTCGCAATTAAGTGAAACTAATGCAACGCTTGATTATTTTACTGACTTCGGAAAGATTAAAGATAATATAAGTAAAATATCAATTAAATTAAACCAACTCAACTATTTGATAGGAAAAGAGGATTTAAAACTTGCCATCGAAGAGTTATTTGAAGAAAATGCCAAGGCTTTTGAGGTTTTAGATATTTTGATAGCCGTTAGAAAAATCAAAAAAGCGAAAACATTCAATAGAGAAGGTAAAGTTGTTCAACTTGATTCATATTTTGAAGCTGCTGATAAAGTCTATGAATTTATTCAAGATACTGGATTGGGCGAGATATTCAGAAATAAAGATATCACAAACTTAGTTGATTATGTTTTTGGAGTAGAGGTTGGATTAGATAGTAATGCACGTAAAAACAGAGGAGGCGACAACATGTCAAAAGCTGTTTCACTTATATTTGACCAAGCCAATATTTCATATAAGACTGAAGTGAGTAATACTGTTTTTCCTGAAATAACTAGTTTAGGAGCAGATGTAAAACGTTTTGATTTTGTTATAAAAACTAAAAAGAAAACTTATTTAATAGAAACCAATTATTACAACAGTGGAGGTTCAAAATTAAATGAAACCGCAAGAGCTTATTCTGATCTTGCACCCAAAATCAACCAGTATGATGGTTATGAGTTTGTTTGGATAACAGACGGGCAAGGATGGTTGTCTGCAAAAAATAAATTAGAAGAAGCATACAACATCATTCCCAGTGTTTATAATTTGTCAACACTTAAAGAATTTATAAACAGGGTAATAACTGAAGAAGTATTAGCCGAATAATGTATACAAATGCCTTTTCTATTGACAGTTTAATCTTTATTTCATTTATATACTATCTAAAATTGCTTTATAAAGCATAGCTCTTCCTGAATAGTTCCAATATGTTATATCTTGTTCTATAAAAAACCACTTGATGCATTCTAGCAAGATTTTTGAATCAATTCCGGTAGTAAAAGGAAAGTCATCTTTAATAGGAGGTTGGCATGAATAAATGTTATCTATTTGTTTTTTAAATACTCCAAATAGTTTAGGATTTTCCATTTTTTTAGCAACTAAATCATCTATAATGTTTTGGTGACTTGGTTTAGTTGATGCTTTTCCTGCAGAATTATAAAAAACAATACCTTTAACATTAACTGTAAAATCAAATCCTTTGTTAAGATGCGCAGGTCTTTCAAGATAAACCACAAAGCCATCTATTCTTTTAACAATATAATAGTATTTGGATGTTTTGTCACCATTTCCCGTACCGGGTTCTTCTTTTAAAAAGATTTTAACTATTTCGTTTCTTAATTCAGAACGTTCATTCTGAAATTCATATTCTGTAAGTTCAACTACATTAACCATGTCTAGTCCAAATTCAGTAATTCAAATAGCTCAAGATGAAAGGCTTCTGCAAAAATATTAATATTAATCAACGATGGATTACGCTCACCCCTTTCTATCATTCCAATATAGGTTCTGTGAAAACCTGTCTCTTCAGCAAGCTTTTCTTGCGACCAATTTCTTTGTTTTCTAAGGACTCTAATACGCTTCCCAAACTTCATCAATATTTCTTCTTTCATAAATTCAAAATTATTTTAATTATTTAAGCGTCACAACACACAATAAGTATCATTTTGTGATATATGTGCGGAAAACTACAATAATAAAAAGACAGATGAATTTCGAATATCGAAACAAAGATATTTTTAAGAGAATTCGGAGAAATCATAATTATATATACTTAAATATTAAATTGCTTATGTGGCTTTATTGGATTAACTTGGGGTGACTTTTGAGATAGTTCCAACAGTAGATGGCAAGAACAATGCTAGGTAAGCATAAATGGTATGATGTTTATAAAAGGTTTTAATGATAAATTATTTTTACTAACTTAGTAGTATTGTTAAATGAATTCCAGTTAATTAAATGATTAGACCATATTTCAAATCCTCAGACAAAAAATTCTATCTTCTTCACGGAGATGCGTCCGAGCTTTTGTCACAGTTTGACTTTAAGTTCGACATGATATTTGCAGATCCTCCATATTTTTTGTCAAATGGTGGCATTTCTGTGCAAAGTGGCAAAATGGTAAGTGTCAACAAAGGTGATTGGGACAAATCGCAAGGTTTTGAAAAAGATAATGAGTTTAATAGAAGGTGGTTAAAAGCTTGCAGGGAGCATCTAACTGATAACGGAACTATTTGGGTAAGTGGAACATTTCACAATATCTTTTCTGTTGCTCAAATGCTTACTGAATTGGAATACAAAATATTAAATTGCATTACTTGGGCAAAAACAAATCCTCCACCAAATCTTTCTTGCCGGTACTTTACTCATTCTACCGAATTTATTATTTGGGCAAGAAAAAGTAAAAAGTCATCTCATTTTTTTAATTATGAGTTAATGAAAACCATTAATGGCGGTACTCAAATGAAAGATGTTTGGCATTTACCTGCAATTGCACGATGGGAAAAATCATGTGGTAAACATCCTACACAAAAACCATTGGCTTTATTAACAAGAATTATACTGGCCTCCACTAAAAAAAATGATTGGATTTTAGACCCATTTGCAGGTAGTTCAACAACGGGAATTGCTGCAAATCTTTCTAATAGAAAATTTCTTGGTATTGATAAGGAGGAGGAATTTCTAATTATTTCTAAAAAACGAAAACTTGAAATCGAGAATCCTCAAATATTTGTTACTTATAGAAAAAAACTTAGAGGATTTGAAGATAAAAACCAATTAGAATTGTTTTTAGTGAAAGAACCTGAAATTGAATATGAAAGAAATTTGCATTTTGATAAATAGCGATAAATCCAAACCAAGGTGTATGAAAAAATTAGTAATCTGTGGTTTGTAAGCTTGTGGCTCTTATCGAAAGTAGTTATAAGTTAATAAGCAATCACCCTGAAATGCTAAATATGTCATGTACACAACTGTTAATGATAATTTATGAAAACAAAGTAACATTGATATATGGATAAGAAATGGGACGTATTTATTTCACATGCTTCGGAGGACAAAGATACTATTGTTCGACAGCTTGCTGATGCATTAGAAAAACTGAAGGTGAAAATTTGGTTTGATGAGTTTTCTTTGAAGGTAGGAGACAGTTTATCAAAATCAATTGACGATGGACTTCAAAAATCAAAATTTGGGATAGTTGTTATTTCAAAGCATTTCTTAGAAAAACGTTGGACAGACTATGAGTATCGTTCTTTACTATCAAAAGAAGAAAACGGCAAAAAAATAATTCTCCCAATTTGGCATAACATCAGTAAGGATGAAGTGAAACAATTCTCTCTGTACCTTTCCGACAAAGTAGCATTAGACACATCAAAAACCTCAATAAATACAATCGCATTACTACTTACTGAAACGATACGACCTGACATTTACCAAAATATCAAACAATACTTTTTATTCAAAAACCTATTCAAAAACAGTAAAACGGAAACTGTCAAGATTAGCAATTTAAATAAGCAGAAAAAGCCACTAAGTAAACTATCAAAATCACTTGAAGTTAGAGCAAGAAACATTTATTATGGCATTGGTCAGGTATTGAACTTTACCATTGACGAAAGTATTCACAATTACGAACTTGACTTAAGACCAGACCGTGAAATTCAGACATGGGAAATAATGAACCTTTGCTACTTGGAGTTTACAAACAAACATAAAATATCTGACAGCAAGACAAGAAGATCAGTCGCAGCTTTACTTATTGGTTTTTCTATTGGACAACATATTAAAGCAGATATAGCAGAAGACAAACAGTCTGAACTTTATGAACTTTGGGAAAAGTATTATTACGAATATTGATGAGAAAAACTATACGTCAATAACCCTTTTCGTGGTAAAAATATGCCGAGCCGGAATTTTTTGCCAATTACACTACTTTTTAAAAGCCCCGCACCCCGCACCCTGTACCCCGCATCTTGCACACTCCTTACTACACACTTTTCACTACAGACTACAGACTACCCACTACAGACTCCTCACTACTCCCCATATTCCCAATAGAGCATTAACAAATGGGCGGCGCTCCAGCTGAAGTGGGGTGCTTTGAGTTGTTGGCCGGTGAGGGCGTCGTAGTTTTCGTGGATGGCGCCGCCTTCCCGGAGTTTCTCCAATCTGTCGAAGACCTGTCCGGTGTATTCGTCTGCTTCAGCACTTTTTCCATATTTGCGGATGCCGCTGATGGCAAAATAGGTTTGGTCCAGCCAGATGGGGCCGCGCCAGTAGCCGTTAGGAGTAAATTCAGGTTCGTCGGCACTAACGGTGGGGAAGGGGATGTATGTGGAAAACTTCTTTTCGTCTTTTAAAATGGGGAACATTTGGTCAAATTGCTCCTTTGTGGCCACCTCAGTCCAAAGTTGGATATAAGCTTCGCTGCCTTTCACTTTTATGAAAGAGCCGTCCTGAATGCGTCTGTCATAGAAAAATCCATCTTCGGTATCGAAGAAATAATCTTCCGGATTGCCGGCCTTTTCTTTAAGTTCTAGAGGCACGCCCAAGATTTCTGCAAACTTCTTAAGCAACCTATTTTCCAAAGCGAGGAAACAATTCAAATCCACGCTTTCCTGATCGAAGCTCCAGGCATCGGGATGATTTTGTAACATTTGCGCCTCGTCAAAACGGATAGCGTTGTCCATACCGCTTTCCCATGCTGCTGCTACCGTTGTCCCATCAGTAGAGCCAAACTCGCAGTAACCATTTTGGTCGTGATCTCGTTTCCAATACCACCACTCATGATATTTTACCAATTTTGGAAAAATCTCACGCAAGAATTCCAGATCACCGGTTTGAGAGTAGATCGCATCCACCGCCCAGGCAGCTAAAGGAGGTTTGCTGTCGCGGGCATTATTTTCCGAGCTATCGGGAAAAATACAGTCGATCACCATTCCATCTTCCAGCTGATAATCAAACATGGCTCTGACCTGATTTTTAGCCAGTTCCGGCGCAAAGCGCGAAAGAGCAACGGCATGTTTCCAGGAATCCCACGCCCAAAAGCCCACAAAATAGTAGGCTGCGTGGCTCGGCACAACGCCATCGTGATATAATGCCTCTCTTGGCGACCGCCAGTTGGAAATAAGGGTTACGACCGATTTGGCTGCAATTCTATCAAATTCGGGCGGTATATTTTCTCTCAGCGCAGCTGAAAGATAACCTTCCCATCTCTCTTTATTCTCCTTAATATAGTCTTGAGGACGCTCCAAAATAGAGTTTGCCCTCTCAATCAAAGCCGTTCTCTTAGCCTCACCTTCATCTCTAAATGCTTGTAAAACAGCCATATAAATGCCATCTGGCGATACATTACTACAGATAGCTTCTCCCTCTTCAAATGTTGTATTTTCAGGAAAACACAAGATATATTCTTCCTTTTCCGAGGAGAGAAAATGGAGTCTGTTCTTCTCCTGAATGCGCTCAATGGAGTGTTGCCGCTGCCCAAAATCCTGCTCAATCAGAAGAGTTGAAGTGCTATTTGGACGAATATGCAGCAGTGCTATGGAAGCATTAATAAAAATGAGTTCCTGTTCTATCTTTTTGTCCGCCGCCGAAGCGGAAATATAGATTCTGCCCGGATAATAATTGATGGAGTCGGGGGTAAAGAGTTCGGAGCTGTTTTCTTGAAAAGAGACTTTGGCAATGGAAACTGCTTTCCAGCCATATTGGTAAAAACTGAAGGGGCCGCAAAAGCCATTTATCCATTTATCTTTTTGAGGGATAGTGAAGCCCATCCAAGAGCCCATTTCTGTAAAACAACCGGGCGTGTAGCGATAGAGTGAATCGGGAGTGTAAGCAATATCCAGAATATTGTCAAATAGGGGATTTTCTATCTTGTGCCTCTCTGAGCTGCATCCCGCAGCAAAAAGTAAGGACAGGCAAGCTATAAACAGGATGTATCTTTTCTTGTGGCGCATCGTAAGAATTATTTCAATTGAGCAAAAGAGAGTTATAAGGAAGGGTACGCTCAGGCAAAGCAACAACGATATGCATCTTTTCTTGTGTTGCATCGTGAGAATCAATTATATCGAACAAAATAGCGTCACCAAAAACGGCACACTTAGATCTGTGACAAATCCATGGAAGACGGACAAAACCATATATTCTTTTCCGGAAAATTTCATAATGATAGGTAATGTCGTATCCATTGTGGTGGCGCCGCCGGCGGAAATGGGGGCCAGCTTCCCAAAGTATTTTACAAACACCGGAGCCAATAGCAAAGCGAGGATTTCGCGGGAAATATTGGAAAGCAGGGCAATGGTGCCCAATTCTGCCCCTTTAAATTCCGTAATGAAAATACTGGACAAAGAGTAGTAGCCCAATCCGCTGCCGACAGCCATACTATCTATAGCGGAGCGCTCCGGTAAAAAAATACTGACTATTGCAGAGCCGGCCACTGTACCTATAATCGTCAACAACGGCAAAAGGAGAAGTCGTGGGTTGATCTTTTTGAAGCTTTTCAGAGTTTCAGGGTCGCTCCCAAGGCTAATGCCGACGCAAAACATTAAAGCACCAAGCGCATAAAAACTGATATCACCTTCGAGAATTGAGGTCGGTATCACCCCAAAATATCCCAAAAGCGATCCGAGAATGAAAAATCCAACTATTATAAGACTGCTTCTCATTGTGCCTTTGTTTTATTGACAATTTTCCAAAGGAGCGCAGCTAAAATGATGCTTCCGGCAACAGCCCCTAGAGTGATAATGAGAGCATCGAGTCCCAATTTTCCCAAATTGGAAACAATTTGCGGATTACTGCCTACTTCCAATCCCAGAACAAATAAGAGTATCCAAATAAGAACGGTAATTACTTTGGAGATAAAAGAGAGATTTCGCTTGCGAAAAATATAACCCACTCCAATCCCAAGGATCATTAATGCTAATACTTTAAACATTCGTCAATCAAATTAGAACAGTTAGCAAAATAGGTAAAGTCTCTGAAAAGTATCGCTTCCCAACAGCAACTCAAGGGCCCTAAAAGCCGCTTTGAGTCCGCTGTTGACAGCAACAAATATAGCACAAAAATCGATGATAAAACAACAACAGCAGCCTTAAAAAGCCGCTGTCGTCGATATATAGATTTTTGTAGTTTTTGTCTACTTCACTTCCTCAAAATCCACATCAGTCACCTCGCCGTCCTGAGAGCCGGCCGAGCCGCTTGAGCCTGCGTCAGTGGAGCCGCCAGCACCGCCCTGAGCCTGAGCCGCCTTAGCCATATCTTCGCTGGCTGCGTGCCATGCCTGATTGAGGGCCTCGGTAGCGCGGTCGATGTCGTCTATATTCTGAGCCTTGTGAGCCTCCTTGAGCTGTCCGAGAGCATTCTCGATGGCGCCCTTCTTGTCAGCAGGGATCTTGTCACCATATTCCTTGAGATTCTTCTCACTCTGGAAGATCATCGTGTCTGCAGCGTTGATCTTGTCGATGCGCTCCTTCTCTGCCTTGTCGGCAGCCTCGTTGGCCTTAGCCTCGTCACGCATTCTCTTGATTTCCTCTTCGGTGAGCCCTGTTGAGGCCTCGATGCGGATCTTCTGCTCCTTACCGGTAGCTTTGTCCTTTGCAGTTACGTTGAGGATACCGTTTGCATCTATGTCAAATGTAACTTCGATCTGAGGAACGCCGCGGGGTGCGGGAGCGATGCCGTCGAGGTGGAACATTCCGATCTGCTTGTTGTCGCGTGCCATTGAACGCTCACCCTGGAGTACGTTGATCTGTACTGAAGGCTGGTTGTCGCTTGCAGTGGAGAAGGTCTCCGATTTCCTGGTAGGAATGGTGGTGTTAGCATCGATGAGTCTGGTCATCACACCGCCGAGAGTCTCAATGCCGAGGGAGAGGGGAGTCACGTCTAGCAGGAGTACGTCGGTCACGTCACCTGAGAGTACACCGCCCTGGATAGCTGCCCCAACTGCTACTACCTCATCGGGGTTAACGCCCTTGTGGGGAGCTCTGCCGAAGAATTTCTCTACAAGCTCCTGGATGGCAGGGATACGGGTGGATCCGCCCACGAGAAGCACTTCGTCAATGTCTGATGCCTTGAATCCCGCATCTGAGAGTGCCTTGCGGCAGGGTTCGAGAGTGGCCTGGATAAGGTCATCACAGAGCTGCTCAAATTTAGCTCGTGTCAAGGTCTTCACAAGGTGCTTGGGAATACCATCCACAGGCATGATATAGGGGAGATTGATCTCGGTTGAGGTCTGGCTGGAGAGCTCGATTTTGGCCTTCTCTGCGGCCTCTTTCAGTCTCTGGAGAGCCATAGGGTCCTTCCTGAGGTCAATACCTGAATTATCAGCCATAAACTCTTCAGCGAGCCAGTTGATAATTTTGTAGTCAAAGTCATCACCTCCAAGGTGTGTGTCACCATTGGTGGACTTCACTTCAAATACGCCGTCTCCAAGTTCGAGGATGGAGATATCGAAAGTACCGCCGCCGAGGTCGAATACTGCAACCTTCATATCCTTGTGCTGTTTGTCAAGGCCGTATGCGAGTGCTGCAGCCGTAGGCTCGTTGATGATCCTTCTTACTTTAAATCCTGCGATCTCACCGGCCTCTTTTGTGGCCTGACGCTGAGAGTCGCTGAAGTATGCAGGCACGGTGATGACTGCCTCAGTCACTGTCTGTCCCAGATAGTCTTCGGCTGTCTTCTTCATCTTCTGGAGCACCATAGCTGAAATCTCCTGGGGAGAATAGAGACGTCCGTCAATATCCACGCGGGGAGTATTGTTGTCGCCCTTTACAACCTTGTATGATACTCTTTTACTCTCTTTTGAAACTCTGTCATAAGTTTCGCCCATAAATCTCTTGATGGAGAAAATGGTCCTTTCCGGATTGGTGATAGCCTGTCTTTTTGCGGGATCACCTATTTTTCTTTCGCCGTTGTCAGCAAATGCCACAATCGAAGGAGTGGTCCTTTTACCTTCGCTGTTTATGATGACAACGGGTTCTTTACCTTCCATAACGGCTACGCACGAGTTCGTGGTGCCAAGGTCAATACCGATAATTTTTCCCATAATTACTTCTATTATTCTTTATTATTGTTTACAATTTCTTGAACGGATTTTCCGTTACGACTATCAATAACGCCAAGATTGTGCCAAGCCCATAAATGAGATTACGGACTGACAATGTGGCAGTCTGACCTTATTTTATACCTGAAAAAAAGAATGAAACGACAATGTAAACTGTCATAGTTTACTGTCCGGATCGAGGTCTAATCCCGACTCAAATGCGCCCTCTTTCTGTTTATGGAAATGATATTCCCAGTAGGTGCCTTTGGCCATACGATCTACGGTAGGCATATCCAGTTGCATCATTGCAGAAGTTATCACGTTGAAGAGTCGCTGTGAGCCGGCTGAGATACCGAATTCATCCGGATCCACACCGATAAGGAGCAATGCCTCTTCATAGTGACGCGGTATGCGCTCCCACTTAAATATTCTGAATGCTTCCACAAAATACTCCAGACTCCCCTGGAGCATCAGATAGCAGAGAAATCGTTCCTGTGCGATGCGGGAGTTGATGCCGGCAAGTGAGAGTTGTATGAGATCGTGCGGTGGATTATTGGTGGTGGTATGTGCACTGCTGCTCAAATGACCGGCAGGAGGAAGGGAATCCTGCGCCCCCTCAAATCTCTTCAGGAGTTTGCGTGCCGAGCTGGAATATCTGGGGCTGCGGCTAAGTATCTGTGCATATTTTCGCACCATCGTATAGTTGCCCAGCGAGTTGTTGTACCTGATCAGCTGTGAGAGCGAGAAATGGGTCATCCCGTGCGGGAAATGGCAGGAGTACTGGAAAATATGGTGGATTGCCTCATTGTGGTTGCCCATATAGTAGTTGAGCAGGGAGTTAAAATAGTTGCCTTCTACGGTATGTAGTCCCTCCATATCAAATTCTTCTATGTTTTTGATGGGATAGGTAAAGAGACGCTCTCCGAGGTCACCGGTAAAGCCCATGGCCAGGAATGCGTAGGGCATCATCTCCGGCCGATCTATGGAACTCTGCGGAGTGACGTTGTCCAGCACCTTGTTCCAGTCCCCTTTATAAGTAGCGTATCGCACTTTTGCGGTGGTCTCCGTGCTCCTTATATTTTTGCCAAGGGAGACAAATAGCGCTGCCCCTATTATAACAACGCCAGTAACCGCAATTTCCCATTTTCTGAGTCCGGCACTCTCTTTTTTCTTTAAGAAAAGTCCGGCAAATGCATGTGCTGAGGAGATTAAAAGCATCCTGTAGAGGAATATCGGTGTTTCGGCTCTTGCAGCCAGGACCCAAAAGACTGAGGCTATGATAACTGCTTCCGGTATGGGAAAATGAGCCTTTATACGTTGCAGGAAAAAGTGGAAAAGAAAAAATATGAGTGTAACAATCAGCGCAGTGAGCAGCGGCCCTACCATTGGTATTTCATAAAACTGCAGAAAAAATGACTCTAAAAGATGGGATAGGGGCCAGGATGTGGCGAAAGTCTCTCTGAAATAATCTCCTGTAAACAGGAAGAGGCTGTTTTGTCCCTGAATGATGGCCGTATAGCGCTGGAACAGAGCTCCTATGCAGAATACGACTGCAAACAGCAGCGCGGCTATGATATATTTTCCTCTGTTTTTCATCATTTGAAGAGTTTTGAAACTGCTTTTTCGTAATCTTTTACCTCACCCTTTATAAATTCGGGGATATTGTAGGATTTCAGGCGCAGCGTGTTGTGGTTGAAGTTTTTCTGCGGCAGCAGGAAGGGCTTGTCAAACTCTCCGTTGCCTTTGTAATGTGCTATGTAGACTCGGGTGTATCGTCCATCCAGACGGCGACTTCCGAAGATCACCCATTTGCCGTTGGAAGACCAGCTATGGTAGCTTTCGGCCTTGTCGCTATTGAGAATTTCCGCAGGAAATGCCTCTTTGGATTCAACATCATACATCCAGAGATCTGCCTCGCCATGCCAGATGGGGAAGGTGCCAAATGCAGTGTGGGTAAAGAGCACATATCCGTCATTGTAACGGGGAAATGAGACCGAGCAACTGTCGTCACCGAAGAGTTCTTCAGGTTCTCCTACAAATTGACCATCCTCAAATCTGGCAGACATCAATCTGTAATGTACTTTTCCACGATTGTTGGCCACATTTTCGATGGCCTCGGCAGAGCAGAAATAGAGTGTGGATCCATCTTCCGACCAGGCTGGGAAGGTCTCCAAACGTGTCTCCAGGGAGAGCTGGGGTACAAGCATGACGGAGTCGGTCTGAAGGTCCATCAGTATGATGTCCGAAGCGGTATCATAGACCTCTATAGGTTGGAATTCATTTACGGTAAAGCACTGGAAGGTGCTGTTGGAAGAGAATACCACATAACGGCCTGAGGGGTGCCAGGCCGGATAAGTGCCCTGTCTTTGTGCACCCACCTGTGCCAGATTGATAATCCGCACCTGATCTTCATCAATGAAGACGGTGCCGCCACCTTTCCCTCTTGCGTGTAACAACATTCTTTGAGGGTTTCCTGAGTCAAATGTGTGGCAGTTGACACACCCCATATCATTGGCCCGGTTGGATACGATGCGGCTCTCTTTGTAGGATGCAAGCTCCCTCTGAGCTATGACTATGTTGTGCCAACTCTCATAACCCGGTTCTATGAGCCTGTAAGCAATGTAGGGGTCTATCGGGTCATCGGAGATATATACCGGGAAGGGTTTGTGGAGAGTTGCCATTTTGTCTCCTTTGCGCCACGATGTAACGGTGTACCACAGAGTGTCACCCTCTCTCTCCATTTCGTAGCGACAATTGCTGCCGTCAGCCATCTCAAAAGTGAGTTTTGCAATCTTTTCGGGTATGGTTACTCCGATATAATCGGGAATGATATCGGGATAAGAGTCGTTCGGGATCCTTTCCGAAGGTGCTCCCGAGCATGAATGGAGCAGTATAGCAATCAGGGTAATGCCCGTTATATCTTTTATGAGTCTCATTTTATGTAATATTTATCTCTTCAGTATCGGTGACCAATCCACGGGTGCTTCGACTGTAAGAGGCTCTTTGGTTACAGGATGAATCAGGGATAGGCGTCTTGCATGCAGCGAGATTCCGCCGTCAGGGTTGGAGCGGCGAGCGCCATATTTGAGGTCCCCTTTGATGGGGCAACCTATGGCGGAGAGTTGGCAGCGGATCTGATGATGGCGTCCGGTCAGCAGTTCGACCTCTATCAGCCAATAGCGTTCGGTCTGTTCCAGGGTTTTGTAGCGTAGCCGCGCCTCTTTTGCTCCCTCGGGGACTCTGGCTCCTGCAGCCACCGGATAGGCGTAGCTGCGATTTTGATTTTCATTCTTTTTCAGGAAATGGACCAGTTCGCCCTCCGGGGGCTCCGGACTTACGGCCGTCAGGGCCCAATAATATTTTTTGACGCTCCCTTCGCGGAACATTGTATTCAGCCTTTCGAGCGACTTGGATCTTTTGGCGAAAATGGTAACTCCGCTCACAGGTCTGTCGAGACGATGTGGCACTCCCATAAAGACATTTCCGGGCTTTGAATCGCGTTGGGCCACAAATGCCTTCAAGGTCTCGCTCAACGGCTCGTCTCCGGTTTTGTCACCCTGCACAATCTCACCGCCACGCTTGTTGAATATCAGCATGTGATTGTCTTCGTAGAGTATTCTCGAAGCAATATCTTCAAACTCACTTTCCGAAAGTTTCCTGTATATCATAATAAATGCGACTACTTTTTGATTCGGTACGCTTCCGTTTTTCAATTACTCACAAAGATAACAAAACTCATTGAGATTATTTTCCTCTCTGCAAATGATCTAAGGGAATATTATGGTGAATCCCCATTCGTAATTATCTCTTGCTGGAATTATCGCATAATCGTCGGGAAGTGAGCCCCAGCTGTCATATCCGCCTACTCCCATTTGACGCCAGTCGAGACAAACCTCCACATAATCCCTTATATTGGAGGTGATATCGTTGACATGTTTTTGTTTTCCCAAATCGAAATCCTCCACGGAATTGCGCAGGGCATTGAATTCCATATATTCATCTGCCAGAATTGTCATATCGGCAAATTCTATCCGGCGTACATCGCAATGGTGACCGCACTCCTGAGGTCTGACATAGCGGACATACTCCTCTCTTGCGCTGCTCTTATAAAGTCCGATAAGTGAACCCTCCTTGCGGTCGATGTAGTTTTCCGCCGGTCCGCGGCCAAAATAGCTGAAACCGTCATTGGATGATTCAAGTCTGAAACGCACTCCTATTCTGGGCACAAATAGGGGAGAAGTATCGTCAGGGTTTGATTCTACTGCGTTGAAACGCGTTGAAACGTGTATTACAGCATTACGATTTATGCGGTACTCCATTTCGAAACTATTTCCGGCAGGAAGGGAATAGATGATTTTCAGAATAGCATCCTCTCCCTCCATTGAGGCGTTGGCAGAGGCTTTAAAATCGCTTGAGGCATCTTTCCAGATGGCATTTTTCCTAAACATGCCGTTGCCGTAATCATTGTCGGTAGGGGCCCGCCAGAAATTGGGCCTTATTCCCCATCCATCGGCAAAACGCTCTTTACCGTCCACTTTAAGAGAAACGAGGGTGCAAAGCGATTTGTCATAGACCATTTCTAAACGTTTATTACGGATAACAATAGAACCGGAATTTTCCTCAATCGCCAATTCATTGCCCTTTTTCATTTTCGGAAGAGTAACATTCTCGCGCAGCGAAATGGGAAACTGAGCTGAAGCCACCTCGTGGCCGGCAGGAATAAGCCGCTCCGTCTCCTTCGTAACCGCTGAAAAGCGGATATAATAATCCACATCCTCCTTAAATTTCAATCTTTTGTATGAAATATCAAATGACTCTACGCACTGGGGTGCCGTGGAGAAATTGAGCTTACCCTTTCTCACCACCTTGCCGTCGCCCTCAATGAACCAGTGAATGTCATAGCCCTCCAGAGAGGTGAAATAGTGGAGGTTGGTAATATTAAATCCTTTGCCGGAGGAGGGATCATCAGCCTCAAACAGAATATTGGTATATGCGTGGCGTACTTCCTCCATGGATGGGTGCGGGGTGCGGTCGGGTGCTATGATACCATTGCAGCAGAAATTGCCGTCGCTGGGCATATCCACTCCATAATCACCACCATAGGTCCAGTACTCATATCCCTTTTCATCTTTCTCAAGGAATCCCTGGTCCACCCAATCCCAGATAAAAGCCCCTTGCAGTTGGGGATAAAGGCGGATTTGTTTCCATTGTGCGCTCAGACCTCCGTTGGAATTGCCCATTGCATGAGAATATTCGCTCGGAATCACCGGACGGTCGCAACCCTCTTGCCCCATCTTCGCAAACCAGTCTGCGGAGGGATATTGGGGCACATACATATCGGTATTCCACTCGAACAACGCCCTTTCATAGACAATCGGACGGTTCATGCCGGGGTTGGCCTTTTCGCGCTCCTCAATCCACTCATAGGCCTTGTACATATTATATCCGTTACCCGCTTCATTGCCGAGGGAGAGGATTGTAACACAGGCGTAGTTTTTACACCTCTCATACATATTTATAATACGATCCTGATGCAGCGCATAAAAGTCGCGGTTGTTTGCCAGAGTGCCGCCCTCGCGCAAATTGTACCCCATCCCATGCGACTCGATGTTAGCCTCGTGATAGACATAAAATCCCAATTCATCGCACAACTCATAGAACAATCTCGGCTGGGGATAGTGTGCGGTGCGGATTGCATTGATATTGTGCTTACGCATCAGTTCCAGGTCTTTGAGCAGAAGTTCCCTGCTAATATAGTGACCCGTATTCTGGTCGTGCTCGTGGATATTTACTCCCTTGAATTTGATCGGCTGTCCATTGACAAAGAAAAGGCCGTCCTTGATCTCAAATCTGCGGAATCCCACTTTGAAAGGTATATATTCATTTTCAACCCTCATCACCAGATCATAGAGGTTCGGATGCTCCGCCGACCAGGGCTTAACGTTTTCTATTTGTGCGCTAAAACTCACGCTGACATCGCTGGTGGTGCTGTTTCCTGAAGCCACTATATTTCCATTCTTGTCGAGAAGCTCGAAACCTGTCTCCACTTGACGGGAATCGGGGTTATTGAGTTCCATACGGAGCGTTAGCCGGCCTTCACCTGATTCACTGAGAATCGGAATTACGGTGAAGTCGCGAAGTGAAGTTTGCTCCTGTGCCGAGAGATAAACGTCTCTTTCGATACCGCTGATCCTCCAGAAATCCTGGCACTCCAGCCAGGTGCCGGTGCTCCATCTCATAATCTTTATCACAAGATGGTTGGAGCCCGATTTCATGAAATCGGTAATGCGCCATTGTACCCTGTCTTTGGAGTTTTCGCTATAGCCAACTTCGACACCATTTAGATAGACATAGACGCCGGATTTGGCTCCGTCGAGATTGAGGTAAATCTCCTTGCCACGCCATTCCTGAGGTATGGTGAAAGTGCGCTGATAGACACCTGCAGGGATTGGCTCCGGTAGTGTAGGTTTTACGCTTCGGGTATAGGGAAATTCGTAAGGATGGTTGACATAAATCGGGATGCCGAATCCCTGTCTCTCCCAATTGCCGGGGACCTTGATGTCGCTCCACTGAGCGGTGGAAAAGTCCGGTTTTTCGATACCTGCGGGAAGATCCCTGTAATCATCGGTGTAGAGGAATTTCCAGGTGCCGTTGAGAGAGTAATAAAAAGGGGAGGTCTTATAAGTACCTTTCAAGGCCGCCTCGCGGCTGCCGAAAATGGAAAACTCCGTCCTCGGATACTCTTTCCCGACTCCGGTGGTCTGCAGGTCGTTCCAATAGGGAATATCAGCCGCCGCATTTACACACAACAGCGATGCAATTATAAATAAGTATAAACGTTTCATCATAGAGATATGTAGAGTTGTGTTTGCAAATATACATAAATGTTGCGAGTTGCGTGTTACGGGGTGCGGGGTGTAGTATGTAGTGTGTAGTATGGAGAGTTTTGAGTTATTTCTGGCCAACTTAGCTTAGCACAATTCAAATAACACGTGCCTAGAAAATTGTCCTTTTTGCGGCCATATTATTTGAACTCATACAGGTTATTGGAAATTATTTAGTATGTGATACAAGAAAGAGTCCAGATTTAATAACTCAGGACTCTTTAACCTACTCGGAACTCCGAACTCATTAACTTACCGCGCAACCCGCAATTCGTACCCCGTACCGCGAAGCTATTTCACGAAGTGAAAATGCGGGCCGAAACGCTCAAATGCCGCTTTATCTAGTTCCTCTCTTGCGTCAGGATGTGCAATGCTGATGATAAGCTTTGCACGCTCCTGGAGAGATTTTCCGTAGAGGTTGATTGCACCGTACTCCGTTACCAACCAGTGAATGTGATTGCGGGAGGTGACCACACCGGCTCCGGGAGTCAGGATCGCAGAGATTTTGCTGATACCCTTGTTTGTAGCTGAAGGCATAGCAATAATGGCTTTGCCACCTTCGGATCTGGAAGCACCATAGGTGAAGTCCATCTGACCACCCACACCCGAGTAAAATTTTGTGCCGAGTGAATCGGCGCACACCTGGCCTGTGATATCCACCTGTAATGCGGAGTTGATGGCAGTTACCTTGGGATTTTGCGCAATGATAAAGGGATCGTTGGTGTAGGCCACATCTTTCATAAGCACCATAGGGTTGTCATCTATAAAGTCGTAACAAGTCTGCGAACCCATAAGGAAAGTGGCTACCATTTTTCCTTTGTCTATAGCTTTATTCGCTCCATTGATCACACCCTTTTCCACCAGAGGGAGTACTCCGTCCGCAAACATCTCCGTATGAATCCCCAGGTTTTTATGATTACCGAGTTGGGCGAGCACTGCGTTGGGGATAGCTCCGATTCCCATCTGGAGAGTGGCGCCATCCTCAATTAAGTTGGCACAGTGGATACCGATGGCTTTCTCTATATCGTCAGGCTCCGAGAAGTGAGCAGGCTCAAGAGGAGTATTGTCTTCTACAAACAAATCAATCATGGAAACCGGAATCATCGCATCCCCCCAGGAACGGGGCACATTTTTATTGACTACTGCGATAACATGCTCTGCGCACTCGATTGCAGCCAGAGTAGCATCCACAGAGGTACCAAGGGAGACAAAGCCGTGCTCGTCGACCGGAGATACCTGTATCATCGCTACATTGCAAGGGAGATAGCCGGCCCTGTAGAGTTTCTGCGTTTCGCCAAGTAAAATGGGAATATAGTCGGCATAACCTGCCTGAACGCTCTTGCGGACATTGCTTCCTACGAAAAATGCCTGGTGAAAAAAGATACCTTCATATTTGGGATCGGCGTAGGGGGCTTCACCCTCGGTATGAAGGTGGTGTATGCGTACATCTTTGAGTTCGCCCGCATCACCGCGGCGACAAAGTGCACGGATCAGGATTTGGGGAGCACTGGCCACGCTGCTCAAATGGATGTGGTCGCCCGATTTTACCACTTTAACTGCCTCGTCGGCGCTGATAAACTGAATATTTTGCATTGTTGTTGTTTTTAATCCATTTAGTTGTTTTGTTAGAATGGCAAATTAATGAAAAAATATCCGATTTGGGAAACTTTTGGTAATTTTGTCACTGTTTAACACCAACCGCTAATGAAGAGAGATATCAGATTAGAGGCATTTGAACGGCTGCTCGACATTATGGACGAGCTTCGCGCCAAATGTCCATGGGACAGGGAGCAGACAATGGAGTCCATCAGACCGCTTACCATTGAGGAAACATATGAATTGAGTGAAGCCATTCTTGCGGGTGATTCACGCAACATAGCAAAGGAACTGGGAGACATTCTGCTCCATATAGTCTTTTACGCCAAAATAGGAAGTGAAGAGGGAAAATTTGACATTACCGATGTAATAAATATGCTTAACGATAAGCTTGTTTACCGCCATCCGCATGTCTTCGCGGCCGGTAACGTGGAAGATTCAGCCCAGGTGATACGCAATTGGGAGTCCCTGAAGCAGACGGAAAAGGGAGGCAACAAGACCGTACTCTCCGGAGTCCCCGAATCCCTGCCTTCGTTGCTTAAAGCCTACCGTATGCAGGACAAGGCGCGGGCAGTGGGATTTGACTGGGAGGAGAAATCGCAGGTATGGGATAAGGTGGCTGAAGAGATAGGGGAGTTCCGTACGGAACTTGACTCGATGGATGCTTCCGATCCCGCCTCGGTAGAAAGGGCGGAAAGTGAGTTGGGAGATCTGCTCTTTGCGGTGGTCAATGCGGCGCGTCTATATGATCTCAATCCGGACACTGCTCTGGAGATGACCTGCCGCAGGTTTAAGGAGAGGTTTACCTATCTCGAGCTTAAGAGCAAAGAGCTCGGGCGCAATCTCAAGGATATGACCCTCGACGAGATGGATGCCATCTGGGACGAGGCTAAGAGCAAGGGACTCTGATATGTGGCAGGAGAGGACGGGACTGCTCCTGAATCCGGAGCAAATGCAGCGGCTATACGATGCCCGTGTAGCGGTTATCGGCCTTGGAGGTGTAGGCGCCTACGCCGCCGAAATGATTGCACGCGCCGGAGTAGGTTCTCTGTTAATACTTGATTCGGACAATGTCGCTCTCTCCAATCGCAACCGCCAGTTGCTGGCGTTGGGGTCCACTACGGGCAGACCTAAGACCGAAGTTATGGCTGAACGTCTGCGGGACATCAATCCTGATATTTCCCTTACCATCATCAATGATTATCTCACTCCGGAAAACGTGGAGCAGCTCCTTGCCGGTCACCAAATTGATTTTCTGGTAGATGCCATTGACACTCTCTCCCCGAAGATAGCTCTCATCCGCTATTGCGTCACACACCACATACCCCTCGTCTCCTCGATGGGGGCGGGAGCCAAATTTGATATAACCAAGGTTAAGATAGCCGACATTTCAAAATCATTCAACTGTCCTCTCGCATATGTCATACGCAAAAAACTGCGCAAAGAGGGGATTACTAAGGGTTTTAAGGTGGTCTTTTCGGAGGAACTGCCGGACCGCGAAGCCATCATTCCCGTAGAGGAAACCAATAAGAAATCACAGGTGGGTACCATTTCTTACCTGCCGGCAGCTTTCGGACTTGCCTGTGCCCAAACGGCAGTTGCTTTTTTCATTTAATGATACTATATTTGTCGCCTGACAAACAAAACAACAGTCCCTATTAATATATATTATTTATGAAACTAAAAGAGATAGTCGCCCTTGTTGAAGGAAAGGTGGTGTGCGGTGAGCAACATCTTGACGAATCTGTCGAGTATGCCTTTTCTTCTGATCTGATGAGTGATGTGCTAACGCTGAGAATCACTGATTTTCTGCTTGTGACAGGACTTAGCAACATTCAGTCCATAAGGACGGCCGAAATGTCCGACCTTAAATATATTCTTATCGTGCGCGACAAGAAAGTCACTCAGGATATGATAGAGCTTGCGGAGGACAATGATATGACTATCATCACCACCGAGTTCTCTATGTTTAAGACTTCCGGTCTGCTCTTTAATGCAGGTCTTAAACCTGTTTATTGATTATGGAACTTGTTTATAAAGTTGAAGGAGGTGACTTTAACAAGGCGGGCCATGCCTCGTCGCAGATTAAAAGGGTGCTCAAGCAACTCGGCGTACCCCCTGACATAATCAAGCGTGTGGTAATTGCCCTATATGAAGCTGAAGTCAACATTGTGGCTCACGCCTGGCGCGGTGTCATCACAGCCGGTGTTAATGAGTCCGGCATCCGGGTGGTTCTCGATGATGAGGGCCCGGGCATCCCAAATATAGCGCAGGCTATGGAAAAGGGCTACTCTACCGCCTCTGCGGAGGTGCGTGATATGGGCTTTGGCGCAGGTATGGGCCTTCCCAACATACGCGCCAATGTAGATGAATTCAATATAACCTCTGAGGTTAACAAAGGTACGGTTTTAGATTTTTTTATTAAATTTTGATAAATTATGGCAGTCGGTGCACATTGCAGATACTACCGTGGACTGGAGATCATGCCTGATCTTTGCATCGGTTGTTCACACTGTATGAAGGTGTGCCCGACCGAGGCCTTAAGGGTTAAAGACGGTAAAGCTACAATCCATACCGACCTCTGCATCGATTGCGGCCGCTGCTATCGTGAATGTCCCACCAATGCGATAAGGGTGGTAGATGATGATTTCGATCATATTTTCGATTACAAACACCGCCTGTTGCTGGTACCGAGTCTTTTCTATTCCCAGTTTGAGGATATAGAGATTAATGAAATCAATCGTATTATTGGCTCGCTGGGATTTACGGAAGTAAGCCCGGTGGAGTTGGGTGTAGATTATCTCATAGAGGAGATGAATCGCTACATTGAAGAAGCTCCGCCTGAAGAAAGACCTGTGATTTCCTCCTATTGTCCCGCTGTTGTACGTCTGATTCAGGTGCGTTTTCCCTCACTGGTGGACAATCTGATGACGCTTTTGCCTCCTCTGGAGATTACAGCCCTATACTATAAGAATAAGTATCGTGAAGTAGGAATTCCTGAGGATGAGCTGGGTATATTTTATCTAACTCCCTGTGTGGCCAAGATTGCTGCGGTTAAAGACCCTGTTGGAGGATATGTTTCTCCGATTACAGGAGTAATCAATATGGACTTGGTCTATAGTAAAGTGATGATGGCACACCGTAACCACACTGTTACCGAAAACAATATTCGTGTTAACGAGGAGATTACCTCCAATGCTATCCGCTGGTCTACTACTCGTGGAGAGGCCAATGCGACACGCGGTGTAGCTTTGTCTATTGACGGTATGGGCAATGTGATAGAATTTTTGGAAAAGGTGGAGAATGGGGATATCGAGGGTGTGGACTTTCTGGAACTTCGAGGCTGTGATGAGTCTTGTTCAGGAGGCATACTTGTGAGGGGCAATCGTTTTTTAGTGGCTGACAATCTCCACAAAAGGGCTTCTACCGCCCCCTGGGTTAACCCCTACATTAAGGATTTCCGCAAATATTGCGCTGACTATATGATGTTTGATAAGGTGCAACCACGTGCCTTTATGAAATATGGCAGGGATATCAAGGAGGCCATCCGCAAGATGGAGGAGGTACGTACGCTCAAACAGACGCTACCCGGCATTGACTGCGGTGCCTGTGGTTCTCCCGGCTGTGAGGCTCTCGCCGGAGATATAGTCAATGGTAAGAAAAGTATTAACAATTGCGTATTCATGCAGCTTGTCAATCAAAAAAGAGGTAAGCTGCAGGTGGACGAGGCCATCGCTCTGATGGAAGAAATATGGGGTAAAAAAAGATATGACTATTAGACAACTTGTAAAAGAAATGGACCTTCAGGTATTCTCAGGTGAGAATGGACTTGACAGGGAGATTGAGGGCGGATATGTATCAGACCTGCTCTCTGATGTTATGGGCTTTTCACAGGAAGGTGAGGTTTGGGTAACTCTCCAGACACACAAAAACATAATGGCAGTGGCATCTCTCAAAGATTTGGCTGCTATCGTGCTTGTTAAAGGGCTCAAACCCGATGAGGATGCAATGGAGGTTTCAAATGAGGAGGGACTCCCAATTCTGGGTACTGATAAATCCTGTTTTGAATTTACAGGCAAACTCTGGTCTCTCATAAAATAACAATCGTGGAGCTTGGGTCATACAGAGGGGATTTGCATAACCACACGTTTCTCTCCCCCTGCGGTGACATCGAGATGACTCCAAGGTTCATCGTCAGCCGCGCCCGGGAGAAGGGTTATAGCATTGTGGGCATAACCGACCACAATACCACCCGACAATGTCCTGAGATACATGCTCTTGGCCAAGAGAACGGTATTCTGGTGCTCTGCGGAGCGGAAATCACCACACGGGAAGAGGTTCATTGCCTCGCTTTTGTAGAAGACCGGGAACGGCTCGACAAGTTGCAGGAATATCTCAGCAAACATCTTCCTCCTATTCCCAATGTTCCCGAAAAATTCGGCTACCAACTGTGGGTTGACCGTGATGAAAATATCCTCGGCGAAGAGGAATATCTTCTTATCTCAGCAATTGACCAGTCTTTGGAGCAGGTAGAGGCCTTTATCAGGAGTCTGGATGGGATTTTTGTCCTGGCGCATGTCAACAAGAGCCGTGATTCGGTGATCAGCCAGCTGGGATTTATTCCATTCGACCTCAAACCGGACTCACTGGAGATTTCAGCCCGATGTGACTTTAATCAATTGCTTCAAACACATAAATACCTTTCCAAATATCGTTTCATTCGTTCTTCGGATGCCCATTACCAGGAGGACTTCCTCTCTTCGGGATGCACTTTTCATATCAGAGAGCTCTCCTTTGCGGAGGTTGCGATGGCTCTCAGAGGGCAGGAGGGACGCTTTATTTCACTTGATTGAATCTTGACATTATGAATGATCTTGCAATGCATATTCTGGACATTGTCCAAAATTCGATTTCGGCGGGAGCCAAAAATATATGGATAGAAGTGCTGGTATCTATAGCACGCGATCTTCTCTCTATTTCAGTCAAGGATGACGGCAAGGGGATGACTCCCGAAATGGTAGCCAGGGTGACGGACCCTTACTGTACCACTCGTACTACCCGTAAAGTGGGACTTGGACTCCCACTCTTAAGGCAGGGTGCCGAGCAGGCGGGTGGCTCTCTCTCCATTGACTCTACAGTCGGAGTAGGTACTACAGTTAAAGCGGAATATTGCCTTAGTCACATTGACCGTCCTCCGATGGGAGATTTGGCAAATGCCTATGTACTGCTGCTCGGAGCCAATCCCAAGATCAACTTAATTCTTCACTACATAACCGATGATAATGATTTCAGCATCAGCACAAGAGAACTGGATGATGCTCTGGATGGGCTGCCTATTAACGATCCTCAGGTGATGAAGCTTATTTATGAGATGGTCAGCAGCAACCTCTAAACATTTCTTTTTGTTTATGAGAAATAATATGGTTATTTTTACATTTTATTTTAGGAAGCCCTGTTTATTCTGTTAAAACAATAAACACAATTTATAATAAAAATTCACAAATATGAACAAAATTAAATCGCTTGATGATTTGCGCAAAATGAAGCAGAGCCTCAAGTCGGACATTTCAATCCGCGAGAAAAGTGACAAAGCGGAGGAGATGGTCAGAGTGAGGGTCGCAATGGCAACTTGCGGTATTGCCGCCGGTGCACGCGAGGTGATGAATACGCTTATACGTAAGGTAGAAGAGGATTCTCTCCCCGTTGTTGTTACTCAAGGCGGCTGTATGGGCTACTGCTATGCTGAGCCTACCATCGAAGTTGCTGTCCCGGGCAAAGATCCCGTAGTTTTCAGTCATGTTGATTCAGCCAGAGCACTGGAAATCGTTGACAAGTATATTGTCAAAGGAGAACTTTTAGACGGTATCATTCCGGTTAATTACCAGACAATCCAGGAAAAGCTTTAGTCGTATGGTACAGATCAAAATGCATTTACTGGTATGCGGCGGCACAGGTTGCCGTGCATCCGAGAGTGCTCGTTTAGTTGAACAGCTCAACCATCATTTGCAGCTCAACGGGCTTGCAGAGGAGGTTAAGGTGGTTACCACCGGCTGTTTCGGCTTCTGCGAGAAGGGACCCATCGTCAAAGTGATTCCCGACAATACATTCTATACTCAGGTTACACCTGAAGACGCTGAGGAGATTGTTAAAGAACACGTTCTAAAAGGTAGAAAAGTGGGACGTCTTCTCTACGAGGATCCTGAGACACTGGAACATGTAAGTGACTCCAAACATATGGAGTTCTATCAGAAACAGGTTAGAATAGCACTGCGTAACTGCGGATTTATCGATCCTGAAAACATTGACGAGTATATCGTAAGAGATGGTTACGCAGCTCTTGGTCAGGTGCTCGCATCAGATCCCAAGGAGACCATCGAACTCATTAAAAAATCAGGTTTGAGAGGTAGAGGAGGCGCAGGTTTTCCTACAGGTCTTAAATGGGAGATTGCTGCCGGCAATAAAGCTGACCAGAAGTATGTGGTTTGTAATGCTGACGAGGGTGACCCGGGAGCATTTATGGACCGTTCCATCCTCGAGGGTGACCCCAACTCTATAATTGAGGCGATGGCCATCTGCGGCTACTGTATCGGAGCTACCAAGGGCTTGGTTTATATCAGGGCTGAGTATCCTCTTGCAATCCGTCGTTTGGAAATTGCTATCCGTCAGGCACGGGAATACGGCCTTCTTGGCAAGGATATCCTGGGTAGCGGATTTGATTTTGATATCGAACTGCGTCTCGGCGCCGGAGCATTTGTCTGCGGAGAGGAGACCGCATTGATCCATTCTATGGAGGGATTCCGCGGAGAACCTACTATCAAGCCGCCTTTCCCTGCACAGTCCGGATATTTGGGCAAGCCGACCAACGTAAACAATGTTGAGACTTTTGCCAATATTCCCCCTATCATCCTCAAGGGATGGGAGTGGTTTAATTCCATCGGCTCTGAGAAGTCCAAAGGCACCAAGGTGTTTGCACTCGCAGGAAAGATCAACAACGTAGGTCTTATCGAGGTTCCTATGGGTACTACCCTTCGTGAGGTAATCTTTGAGATCGGAGGTGGTATCAAGGATGGTAAGCGCTTTAAGGCTGTTCAGACCGGAGGTCCTTCCGGCGGATGTCTTACCGAGAAGCATCTCGATACCCCCATCGACTATGAACATCTCACTGCAGCCGGTTCGATGATGGGATCCGGAGGTATGATTGTGATGGATGAGGACGACTGTATGGTATCGGTGGCTAAGTTCTACCTTGAGTTTACAGTTGAAGAGTCATGTGGCAAATGTTCACCATGTCGTGTAGGCAACAAACGTATGCACGAGACTCTGGAAAAAATCTGTCAGGGTAAAGGCACGATGGAGGATTTAGAGTATCTCGAGAATCTTGGCAAGGTAATCAAAGATACCGCTCTTTGCGGCCTTGGACAGACATCTCCCAACCCGGTTCTTTCCACAATGAATTACTTCAGGGATGAATACATTGCCCACGTGGTAGACAAGAAGTGTCCGTCCGGACAGTGTAAAGCTCTTAAGAGTTATGTTATCGATCCTGCGAAGTGTATCGGATGTACTCTTTGCTCTCGCAGTTGTCCCACCAACGCCATCATCGGCGACAAGAAGGTACCTCATGTTATCGACCAGTCGAAATGCATCAAGTGCGGTGCCTGTTATGAAAAATGTAAGTTCGGTGCAATTCAAATACGCTGATAATTATGGATAATAAAATAAAACTTACTATAGATAATAAGCCTGTTGAGGTTACTAAAGGAACGACCGTTTGGCAGGCAGCACGTCAGGTGGGTATCAATATACCTGCATTGTGCTATATGAATCTGGAGAATCTGGGCGTAGAAAACCGCCCCGGTGCTTGCCGCATTTGCGTAGTGGAAGTCGAAGGACGCCGCAATCTGGCTCCTTCCTGTTCTACTGACTGTACCGAAGGAATGGTGGTGAAGACCAACACTCCCAGAGTGCTGAATGCACGCAAAACCGTGATGGAGCTCATTCTCTCGGATCACCCTCAAGACTGTCTTGTATGCCCATCAAACGGCAAATGTGAGCTGCAGGATCTTGCGGCGACTCTCGGTATTAGAGAGATTCGTAAGGTTGACAATGCTGCAGTCTCTACCTATCGCAAGGATTACTCATATTCGTTGAAGAGAGACATGGATAAGTGTATCCTCTGTCGCCGTTGTGAGTCCATGTGTAATGATGTACAGAGCGTAGGTGCTCTTGGAGCAATTAACCGCGGCTTTACATCGATTGTGGCTCCTGCTTTTGAGCAGAATCTTTCTGATTCACCCTGTGTGTTCTGCGGCCAGTGTGTTGCAGTTTGCCCCACAGGAGCTCTAACCAGGACCGATGATACCGGCAGAGTGTTCAAGGCACTTGCAGATCCTACAAAGACCGTTGTGGTGCAGGCAGCTCCCGCAGTTCGTGCTGCATTGGGCGAGGAATTCGGGCTTACTCCCGGGACAAGTGTTACCGGCAAGATGGCAGCTGCCCTGCGCAGACTTGGGTTTGACAAGGTATTTGATACCGACTTTGCTGCTGACCTCACCATCATGGAGGAGGGAACAGAGCTTCTCGGACGTATAGGAGCCTTCTTAAATGGTGACACTTCGGTTAAACTGCCGTTACTTACCTCCTGCTGTCCTGCCTGGATCAATTTCTTCGAGCAGAATTATCCTGATATGCTGGATCAACCCTCTACTGCCAAATCTCCTCAGCAGATGTTTGGAGCGGTAGCTAAGAATTATTTAGCTAACAAGATGGGTGTCAAGAGAGAAGACCTTGTAGTCGTATCAGTGATGCCTTGTATTGCTAAGAAATATGAGTGTACCAGGAAGGAATTTTCAAAGGACGGCAATCCTGATGTGGATATCTCCATCTCTACAGTTGAACTTGCTTCTATGATAAAGATGGCAAATATCGACTTTGTTTCGCTGCCTGACGAGGACTTTGATCAACCTCTGGGCGAATCCACAGGAGCAGGCGTGATCTTCGGAGCTACCGGAGGTGTAATGGAGGCTGCCGTACGTACTGCTTATGAGGTGTTTACAGGCAAGACTCTGGAGCGTCTCGATTTTAAGGAGCTCCGCGGATTTGAAGGCATACGTACTGCAAGTGTAGATTTCAACGGCACTACAGTCAATGTTTGTATCGCACACCAGTTGGGCAATGCCCGTAAGGTGATGGACGGTATCCGTAAAGGCGAACTTAATTTCCACGCAGTTGAGGTGATGGCTTGTCCCGGAGGCTGTATCGGTGGAGCCGGACAGCCCTATCACAAGGGTGACTCATCCTTGCTAAAGGCAAGAGCACAATCCCTCTATCGTGAGGATGCCAACAAACCTTTGCGTAAGTCTCACGAGAATCCTTACATTGTAAAACTCTATGAGGAATTCCTAGGCCAGCCGATGAGTGAACTTGCACATCATCTGCTCCATACACACTATTTTGACAAACACCATAAAATATAGGATATGAAAATAGAATTAAAGGATAGCCAACTCAGGCAGATTAAAGATATATGCGACTCATTTAACAATGATCCGGGTGAGTTGATTACTATTCTGCATAGGACACAGAGCGTGTTCGGATACCTCCCTGAAGAAGTTCAGAGGGCTGTAGCCCACAATCTCGGGATTCCCGTAACCAGGGTTTATGGTGTTGTGAGCTTCTATTCATTCTTTACAATGACCCCTAAGGGCAAATACCCTATTTCGCTCTGTTTGGGAACTGCATGCTATGTGCGCGGAGCTGAAGATGTGCTGGATGAATTTAAAAAACAGCTGGGAATAGAGGTTGGTGGAGTGACTCCCGACGGAAAATTCTCACTGGATTGCCTTCGTTGCGTAGGAGCTTGTGGACTTGCACCCGTAGTTATGGTTGGAGAGAAGGTTTATGGCCGTCTTTCGCCCTCTATGGTAAAGGAAGTTCTCGCAGAATATGAATAATAGATGATGGGACGTTAAGTACGTCTCAGATCGATACTTTATTTGTGGCCGGATGATTTGACGACAAGAGTTGTCAAGTCATCTGGCTCAATTATAAGTGCCCCTTTTGTCTTAAACGCACCCCCTTTCTTCAAAAATGATTAAATTTGCACAATGAATAAGATTATAGATTTTCAACGCAATTATTTCAATACGGGTGCCACTTTGGGCTATGATTTCCGCATCAACCAGCTCAAAAGACTTAGGAGCATCATCCGCAAATATGAGCCGGATATTCTCGATGAATTTCTTAAAGATTACAATAAATCCTCATTTGATGTAATCTCAACCGAGATCGGTTATGCACTTACCGAGCTGAACCATCTCATCAGGCACCTCAAAAAACTGATGAAGCCACAGAAGGTTAAAACCTCTGTTATCAACCGTCCTTCCAAAGGCTACATAGTGCCGGAGCCTTACGGGGTTAGTCTGGTGGTAGCTCCATGGAACTATCCCTTCAACCTCTCCATTGTCCCCCTTGCTGCCGCTATGGCTGCGGGTAATACCGTAGTGCTGAAACTCTCTACCAATACTCCCTCTCTGTCGGGGTTGCTCTATCAAGTATTGATGCAGAACTTTCCCAGAGAGTACATCTATGTTACCTGGGATTCTACTGCTGAGAGGGAGGCGCTTTTCGGATGTAAATTTGATTATATCTTCTATACCGGATCCCCTGCGGTTGCCCGAGAACTGCAGTTGCGGCAGGCCCAGGATGGTCGTCTTACTCCTATGACCCTCGAACTAGGAGGTAAGTCACCTTGTATAGTGGATAAAGATGCCGATATTGATGCTGCAGCACGCAGGATTGTGTGGGGCAAGTATTTAAATGCCGGACAGACCTGTGTAGCGCCTGACCACGTTTATGTGGAGAGGAGTGTCAAGGATGCACTCGTATCTAAGATGATTGGCTATATCAAGGAGTTTTATTACAACAAGCATGGAGGAGAGTATACTCTGCGCGAAGATTTTACATATGTGGTGAATGCAAAGGCTGTGGAGCGTTTGCAGAGATCCTTGGAGGGAGCCAGAATTCTTTGGGGTGGAAAGGCGAAGGATCGTATGATGGAACCTACAATTATAGACATGGTTACTGAGGAGAGTCCCGTGATGAGGGAGGAGATATTCGGTCCTGTGCTGCCCGTGCTGCCCTTTGACGATATATTTGCCCTTGTGCGCAAAATAAAGAGTTTAGAGAAGCCTCTGGCATTCTATTTCTTTGGCAAAAGGTACGCAAAGACGATGATGCGAGAGTGCCATTTCGGCGGAGGATGCATCAATGATACAATCATGCATTTGACCGATCCTTCCATGCCTTTTGGAGGAGTGGGCCAGAGCGGTATGGGAGCCTATCATGGAGATAAGAGTTTCGAAACCTTCTCCCACTACAAGAGTATCCTGGTCAAGCACCCTCGAAAGGAGCTTAAACTGAAATATCCGCCTCATAATGCTTTTAAACATCGTCTGTTAAGAAAATATACAGGTTTATGAAAAAGATAGTGTTATTGCTGCTGCTGACAATGTTCTCCTTTAGTGCCATCGGAGCCAATAAGGGGAATGTAGATACGACTTTGGCGCGTGTGAGCTCTAAGTTAAATATCGAGTCGGTAAAAATGGATGGTTCCCTTTTCAAAATGATGATGCCTCTGATGGGAATTGACCGTAAGACCAGAAAGGCTTTTAAGGCAATGAATATCGAGGAGATTATCATTACCGATTTAAAGGATGAGTCGGAGGAGATTATTTCAAAAGTGATTGGTTATATTACCGGAGCCCTCGAGGCAGACGGCTATGCAAAGGGGCCACAACAGGAGTCGGCCTCAGAAACTGAAGCTGAAGAGATCAAAGCGGATGCTTTTGCCCTGGTAGAGGAGGAGATAGTGCGTGGTCTGGCGATTCTTACCTATTTTCCAAAAGCCGGCTTTCTCTGTATACGCTGTTCAATGAAGGTTTCGGAACTGGAGGAAATTGTAAATGCACTAATGCCTGAATGATCTTTTTTCTCCCTAAGGGAAATAGTGTAGAATAAATTCTTACCTTTACAGGTTCACAATTAGAAACAAGAAATGGCAATTTTTGGAATATTTGGCAAGAAAAAAGCTACCGCAGAGGAAGCTGAACAGAGAGATGTAGCTCTTGAAGAGGGTCTGAAGAAGACCAAAACCTCCATTTTCAATAAAATTACCTATGCCATAGCTGGCAAAAGCATAGTTGATGACGATGTACTGGACTCCATAGAGGAGGCACTGATCACATCCGATGTTGGTGTAGAGACTACCCAGAAAATTATTGAGCGTCTTGAGGCCAGAGTGGCCAGGGATAAATATTTGAATACATCCGAACTCAACCAGATTCTCTGTGAAGAGATTGAGGCGCTGCTTGATGTTGCCTCAGGATCTCAGGTAGAGCCCTTTGACTTTTCCAAGAAACCCTATGTGATAATGGTGGTTGGAGTCAACGGAGTTGGTAAGACCACTACTATAGGCAAGCTTGCAGCTCAACTTAAAAACGATGGTAAGAAGGTTATTCTCGGCGCTGCAGATACCTTCAGAGCAGCCGCAGTGGACCAGCTTGTGATCTGGAGCGAACGCGCCGGAGTTGATATAGTCAAGCAGGAAATGGGTGCGGATCCAGCCTCCGTGGCTTTTGATACGGTTAAATCTGCCGTGGCCAAAGAGGCAGACGTGGTTATTATCGATACAGCAGGCCGTCTGCACAACAAAATCAACCTGATGAATGAACTCACTAAAATCCGCAATGTGATGGGTAAGGTCGTACCGGAAGCACCTCATGAAGTGCTGCTGATAATTGACGGATCTACAGGACAAAATGGATTTATCCAGGCTAGAGAATTTGTAAAGGCGACGGAAGTGACCGCACTTGCAGTAACCAAACTTGACGGTACGGCAAAAGGTGGTGTGGTGATAGGCATCAGCGATCAGTTCCATCTTCCCATCAAATTTATAGGGGTGGGAGAGAAGATTGAAGACCTCAAACTCTTCGATAAGAAAGAGTTTGTAGAATCCCTTTTTAAATAGAAAAAACAGACGATATATGACAGTTTCCTACAATTGGCTTAAAGATTATCTCAAATTTGATCTTCCGCCGGCAGAAGTTGAAAAGATATTGACCTCAACAGGTCTTGAAGTGGAGCAGATGAAGCATGTGGAGCAAATTCCCGGCGGACTCGCAGGAGTTGTAGTTGCCGAGGTGGTTGAATGTTTTGACCATCCCGATTCTGACCATCTCCATGTGACTAAGGTTAATACGGGTGCTCCGGATCTCCTGCAGGTAGTTTGCGGCGCCCCCAATGTTACAGCAGGACAGAAGGTTCTCCTTGCAACTGTCGGCACAACGCTCCCCAATGAAGATGGCAGCGGCTTCAAAATCAAAAAATCCAAAATACGTGGAGTGGAGAGCTATGGAATGATCTGCGCTGAAGATGAACTCGGTATCGGCACTGACCATGACGGTATAATGGTGCTGGAGCCAGAAGCTGTCGTAGGTACTGCTGCCAGGGATTATCTCAGGCTTAAGACAGATACAATATTCGAAATAGGCCTTACACCCAACCGTATTGACGGTGCATCCCACATTGGAGTAGCACGCGATCTCTACGCATACTGCAAACTGAGAAACATACCTGTGGAGTTTGCACTTCCATCTGTAGAAGGTTTCAGTAAAGGAGAGGGGGAGGCTATTCCTATCAGGGTTGAGGCACCGGATCTGGCTCCCCGTTATATCGGTATCACTATCAGCGGCGTTAAGGTAGGTCCATCTCCCGATTGGCTCAAAGAGCGTCTTATGATGATAGGCCAGCGCCCTATCAATAATATTGTGGATATTACCAATTTTCTCCTCAATGAGAATGGACACCCGTTGCATGTGTTTGATGCAGCAAAAATAGTAGGACGGGAAGTGGTGGTGCGTAGAAGCACACCTAATTGCAAATTTGTTACTTTGGACGGAGTGGAGAGAACCCTCTCTTCCGAAGACCTAGTTATCTGCAATGCAAAGGATCCAATGTGTATCGCCGGAGTATTCGGCGGAGAAGATTCAGGAGTAACTGAATCCACCACCGATATATTCCTTGAGAGTGCCTGTTTCAATCCGACAACTATTCGCAAGACCTCAAAGAGGCACGGTCTCAAGACTGACGCTTCATTCAGATATGAGCGTGGAGTTGACCCTCTCAATACGATGTATGCTGCAAAACGTGCCGCAATGCTCATTACAGAGGTTGCCGGAGGACACATTGTGGGAGAAATTCAGGAATCCTATCCAAAGAAATTCAGTGAAGTACAGGTTGAACTCGATTATGCACGGATCGAATCATTTATCGGAAAGAGAATAGATAGTCAGACCATCAAAGATATTCTGGTGTCACTCGATTTCTATATCAGAAATGAGAGCGAAACCGGTTGTCTGGTGGACGTTCCCTCTTATAGAGTGGATGTTACCCGCGAATGTGATGTAGTGGAAGAGATACTTCGCATCTACGGCTACAACAATGTCGAGCTTCCCCTCAATATGAAGGTGGGCATCAACAGGACTCCCAGTCCCGACCCTGAAGCGATACGCTCACGTATTTCGGAGTTTCTGGCCAACAACGGCTTTGTGGAGACAATGAACAACTCCCTTACAAAGAGTGAATATTATTCAAAACTCAAAACATACCCTTCGGAAAAGCTGGTGATGCTGCTCAATCCTCTGAGTCACGATCTCGACTGTATGCGACAGACTTTGATTCTTAATTCTCTTGAAGTTGTTGCATATAATCTCAATCGTCAAACCACTGATTTAAAGATCTTTGAGATAGGCAATGTCTATTCCTATGTGCCAAAAGAGGGTGAGGGGGATCCCGCTTCCAATCTCAAGTCTTATAGGGAAGAGATGCGTATTTCTATGGCAATTACCGGTCAGGGAGCCAAATCGTGGCGTAATGAGACAGGACGCGGTCACTATTTTGCACTCAAAGGATATCTGGAATTGCTTCTTAAGAGACTTGGTTGTAATATTTATGATCTTGAGACCGATGCTGCTCCTTCGGATCTTTTCAGTGAGGGCCTTGAATATAAGCTTCAGGGAAAGCAGGTGGCGGTTTTAGGTCCAATTCAGCCGACTTTGGCCAGACACTATGGTATAAAACAGCCCGTGTTCGTAGCGGAACTAAGATGGGATGGCATAATGGAACTGCTCAAACGCAATAAAGTAAGATATAAGGAACTTCCCCGATATCCCGAGGTTCGCAGAGATCTTGCATTGCTCCTTGACGAAAGTGTTACATTTGCGGAACTTCGCAAATGTGCCTTCCAGACAGAGAAAACTCTGCTCCGTCAGGTGATCCTCTTTGATGTTTATCGTGGTGACAAGATTCCTTCCGACAAGAAGCAGTATGCATTGGGCTTCACTCTTCAGCATCCCGATCAGACTCTTACCGATGCTGATGTAGAAAAGGCTATGGACAAACTATACAAGGCCTTCCAGACAAAATTCGGTGCTGTTTTGAGATAACCATGTGCGGTTTTTACAAGAAGGTTGTTCATTATTTCTCGCTGGTAAAATTTTCACATACCCTATTTGCGCTTCCTTTTGCGCTGATAGGTTTTGTGCTTGCCCTTAAGGAACCCGGAGTGGATTTCGGATGGCTGTTGCTTTTAAAAATTGTAGGCTGTATGTTTTTTGCGCGTAACAGCGCAATGGGATTTAACCGTTATGCCGACAGGGAGATAGATGCCCGTAATCCGAGAACCCTTTTCAGGGAAATTCCTTCAGGCAAAATCACACCGCGGCAAGCTCTCACCTTCGTGATTATCAATATAGTACTCTTTCTTCTGACTGCTTTGAGCATCAATCTGCTCTGTTTTATCCTGGCATTTCCGGCTTTGGCGGTACTATTGGGCTATAGCTATACGAAACGCTACACCTGGTTAAGCCATTATGTGCTCGGAATCGCCCTTGGGATAGCTCCTTCTGCCGCTTTTGTGGCGCTTACAGGCTATTTCACACCGGCAATTCTGGTGCTTTCATGCTCTGTTTTTCTCTGGTCTTCAAGTTTTGATATCCTCTATTCTCTCCCGGATGAAGAGATAGATCGTCAGCAGGGTCTTCATTCCATACCTCAGAAGTTCGGTAGAGTAAAAGCAATGCGCATTTCCCTGATAGGGCATCTTCTCTTATTTTTTTTGATACCGCTTTTCGGTAGGCTCATTTCGGGCAGCTGGCTTTTCGTCATTGGTGCGTGCATATTTCTTGCGCTGCTGATTTATCAGCACGCAATTATCTCTCCCACAAATCTAAAAAGATTAAATGCCGCTTTCTTTACATCAAACGGCATTGCATCACTACTCTTTATGATATTTGTGGTAGCTGACCTTCTATTTCTGCAATAGATTATTTTTCGGGTTTTACCCTGAGGAATCTGAATGCTTTGGTAATGATCCTGGGCAGCGGCTTACGGTCATCCTTTCCGGCAAGGTTGAGATAGATGCCGAGTTTCTTGTGAATCGGCACCTTGTAGGTCTCCACAAATTCAATCAATGTGCCGTCAGGATCCTCAATATAGGTAAAATGACCATTGGCTTCGCCCATACCGAAGTCCGATCCGCTGTCGCAAACGAAGGGGTGTCCTGCCGCTTCACAATCTTTGCGGATGGCTTCCATATTGCGTACGTCAAAACAGAGATGGATATATCCGGGGTCGCCCCAAAGACGGTCCTGATAGAGTTTGACAGGAGTACGGTCAAGCGACTGCACCAATTCCAGATGGGTGGTACCAAGTACTTCGCTGAAGGGACCCTGAAGAGGTTGGGAGCGCTCCAGCATTACGCGGCGTAACTTATGTTCAGCACCTGGGACTCCTTTGATATCTTCAAACAGGCCTTCGGCATCAGCTGTCTTGCGGTCATAACCGAGCAGTTTGCCATAAAAATCAATCGATTTCTTCATATCTGAAACTCCCAGTACAACTCCGTTGGAGCCACCTGTAATGGCACCTTTAACCTTTGTGAACTCAAAGTAGTCTTCTTCTATTTCGAAGATATTGCCCCAGGGATCTTTCATGTAGAAGTGATCCAGTCCGGCAAATGACTTACATGGAGCGCTGAGCAGATCCAAACCTCTTGATTTATAGGTATCATACGCCAGTTGTACATCAGGACATTTCACTTTGCAGATGAAGATGCCGGTATCACCCAAAAGTGGGGTAGAGGCAGGCCAGTTGAGCTCTCTGCCACGGGGTTCCCAGATTTCAAATCCGCCGCCTCCGCGATGGTTGAGAGCCAGAATGGCAAATCTTGGCTGTGGTTTGCCACCGGTGTAGGGCAGCATCCTGTCAGCTACTCCTTCGGAGGCAAGTACTCTTATATCAATTCCAAATTGTTCGATATACCATTCCCAGGCAGCTTGTGCATCGGGTACTCCAATACCTACCTGCTGAATGGCGCTGATAACTTTGATTCTCTCTTTCATATTTTAACTGGATCAGGTGGCGGAAATCTTCTTAGCTAGTTTCCAATAGAGCCACGGTGTGTATTTGTAAATATAGCACATCAGCAGTTCAATGCGTCCGATGAGCTTTCTGTGTTTTCCTTTAGCGACAGCCCTGACTGCGGCTTTACCGCAAAGATCGACATCCATGCCGTTCGCCTGGCCGGGATCCATTTTGGCGTAAGGTTTGCCGTCAGCCAAAACTGCACTTTTGCTGATCTGGGTATTGACACGTCCGGGAATAATGAATGTCACTTTGATATTGTCATTCTCTAAGTCCAGCGACTCGAAAAAGCCGAACAGAGCTCTTTTGGAGGCACAATATGCCGATCTGAGGGGAAATCCGAAGAGTCCTGAAATAGAGGTATTGACACCAATGTGTGTACATTTGGCTGCTTTGAGCATCGGAGCAAGCTTTTTCGTCATGTAGACCGAACCGAAATAGTTGATGTTCATAAGTTTGAGGTCTACGGAGAAATCGGTGTCAAGAGCGAGTGCCCTCTGTGAAATACCAGCATTGAATATTATGACCTCAGGTTTCAGATTTTCCTTTTCCAGAAATGAAACCAGGTCATCAATGGTCTCCCTCTTTTCCAGGTTAAATTCGAAAGGCCACGCTTTTACACCATAACTGCGGCATTTTTCGCATACCCTCTCCAACTGGTCCATACCAAGGCCGGTTACAATTACATTTGCGCCGTTTTTGGCCATGTTACAAGAGATAGCCTCACCGATGCCGGATCCGGCACCTGTTACAAGCGCTGTCTTACCGGTATAAAATTTCTTTGTTCTCACGTCGTTCAATAGTTTTTTCAAAACACACAAAGTTAACAATAATAATTTGTTATTTTTGTATTCGTATTAAAACTTGAGGATATGCGGAAATTGAAGATTGTTTTTCTTGACTCGGCAACAATAGGGGAGGATGTTTCCTTACAGCCGATCTCTTCTTTGGGAGAATTGACAACATATCCATCCACAGCTCCTGATGATGTAGTTGAACGTATCAAAGGCTATGATGTAGTTATCACAAATAAAGTATGGGTAGGTAAAAAAGAGATGGAGTCCAATCCGGCCCTGAAACTCATCTGTGTGGCTGCTACAGGCATGAATAATGTGGATTTAGTCCACGCCGCCTCCAAAGGGATTCCGGTACGCAATGCAGTCAACTATTCTACTGAAAGTGTTGCTCAGGTGACTTTCATGCACATTCTCAATCTTGTAGGCAAGGCTTCCTATTTTGACAATGTCGTCAAAAGTGGCCACTACAGTGCAGCCGGATCTTTTACCGATGTCACAAATCCCTTCTATGAACTTAAAGGCAAACGTTTGGGCATAATAGGTCTTGGCAACATCGGCTCCAGAGTAGCACAGATTGCTGAAGTCTTCGGCATGACGGTCTCTTATTTTCCTACTTCCGGGAAGGCACATTCCGACAGATATCCGGCTAAAGAGCTGGGACAACTGCTTGCTGAGAGTGATGTAATATCGATTCACGCACCGCTTAATGAGCGCACAAAAGACTTAATTACACGCAAGGAATTGAAGTCGATGAATCCTAAGGGATATATTGTCAATATGGGCAGGGGAGGTATCATCAAGGAGGCGGATCTGGCTGCTGCCCTGGATGAAGGAATAATTGCCGGTGCAGCGGTGGACGTTTTCACTAAAGAGCCTCTACCCGCAGACCATCCCTATTTGACAATGCAAAAGAGGGATAAGCTGCTGCTTACCCCTCATATCGGATGGGCCAGCAAAGAGGCCAGAGAAGTGCTCGTAGCTATGATTGCTGACAATATAAAGTATATCTAAAAATATTTCACTTCCTTTTCTTCCAGTGCAGAAAGGATGTTGTTTGCCATCCGGCTTGCTCCGAAACGGAAAAGTGCAGGAGTGAGCCATTCACTGCCAAGCGTATCACGAACGATATTGTAATATACCAGCGCCTCTTCAGGTGTAGAGATACCTCCGGCGGGTTTAAATCCCACTTTGCGTCCGGTCTTGTTGTGATATTTTGCAATTGCCTGACACATCACACGGGCAGCCTCAGGAGTGGCCGCGGGGGAGATTTTACCTGTAGATGTCTTGATAAAGTCCGCTCCGGCCTCCATTGCGAGCATGGATGCCTGCTCTATCTGAGCTGCATCTTTTAATGCGCCTGTCTCCAGGATAACCTTGAGGTGGACATCGGAGTTTATCGCCTTTACAGCCTTATTGATTTCATAAATCTCTCTTGAGGTCTCTTCAGGACGCCCGTCGAGAAATGAGTTGAGTGCCAGGACGATATCTACCTCGTCGGCTCCGTCGGTCACCGCCTCGGTACACTCCAGCACCTTAACTTTGAGTGGGCTCTGAGATGCAGGGAAGCAGCCTCCAACTACTGTGATACGAATATCCCTGCTTTTGCGAGCACCTACTATGACTCCGGCAAAATTGGGATATACGCATATCGAAGCGGGCTTGGGATAGTTCGGGAAAACATTATTGAAATTATTGACCTTTTCCACCATGGCTTTAACTGATGTGCGAGTGTCGGTGGCATTTAAGGAGGTCAGGTCGATCATCCCGAGAATATTTTTGTAAATCTCTTTCATATCAAATTTTAATATTTGTTTTTGCTATCGATAATTATGGTTACAGGACCGTCATTTACCAGTGCAACCTCCATTTCTGCTCCGAATTCGCCACACTTCACCTCCTTTCCGATGCAGTCGGAGAGAGTTTTCTTGAATTTCTCATAAAGGGGAATGGCCGTTTCCGGCTTTGCCGCAAAGATATAGGAGGGACGGTTGCCCTTCTTAGTTGAGGCAAAAAGCGTAAATTGGCTCACCACCAGTACTTCGCCGTCGGTATCAACTACGGAGAGATTCATTACTCCATTTTCATCGTCAAAAATTCGCAATGCAGCAATCTTGCGGCACATCCAGTCGATATCCTCCTGTGTGTCCGCTTCTTCAAATCCTACAAGCACCATCATGCCGTAACCTATGGCTGCTACCACTTCGCCGCCTATGCTGACACTCGAAGAAGAAACTCTTTGTATTACGACTCTCATATGTTTTTTTTTATAATTTGTAACAAAATGTTTTTAGTTTCGAGTTTCGAGTTATGCTCCACACTCTATACTCTATACTCCATACTCCATATTTTACACTCAGCACTTATTCCGTATATTTTATTCAAATAACACGGCTTCGAAAATACAAAAATTTTCTACGCCCTTGTTATTTGAATTTAGCTAAATATATAATTTTCCACACTCCACACTAAACCCCGCAACCCGCAACCCTTATCCGCTAATGCGGATCTTTATTCCCGCTTCCTTCAGAGGCGCAGCGGCGAGCTCCATCTCCTCAACTGAAACCTTTTCCAGTGTAGAAAGCGGAGTCTTCCTATCAAGGGTGTAGAGCATCACTTCACGGGGACGCAGCGCAATAACCATTCTCTGCCATCTCTCCAATAAGTCACTCCTCATCGAATCCACTTCCACATCATTCACTACTCCACGCAAAAACATAGTTTGCAAGATAAAATCCCCCTCAAACCACTCCAGATTTGAAATCACTTCGCTGATGCTGTAGTTGGGATTTTGAGGACGGTCGATTAGCTTGACATAATCCTTATCCACACCATCAAGTTTAAGAATCGGATTCTCGATCTTACGTAACGCTTCCTTGACTCCCGGTCTACCCAGCATTGTGGCGTTAGAGAGCACCGAGATGACGGCCTTTGGGAAAAGTTCATCCCTAAGGAGTATCGTATAATCTATGATTTCAGGGAAATCAGGATGCAATGTAGGCTCTCCGTTACCTGAAAATGTGATGGAATCCACAGGAATATTGTCGCGATGACACTCGCTCAATTTACTCTCTAGGGCCTCGCGTACCTCTTCTACCGTAGGAATTTTGTTATCTGAGTGTCCCTCAGAGTTCCATCCGCACTCGCAATAAACGCAGTCAAAGGAGCAAATCTTGCCCTTGAGAGGCAGAAGATTTATCCCTAGCGAACTGCCGAGTCTTCTGCTTCTGACCGGACCAAAAACTATACTGTCAAAATATATCGCCATTATCCTTTATTATATTATTCTTCTAGATCTGCTCTCCTTGGTAAGCACCATCTTTTCGTAATCAACATTGTCAATAAGAACTATGCCCGGTCTTTTGCCGGGTGTAAACGATCCAAAGCGCTCTTCTACACCTACAGCACAAGCACCGTTGAGACAACACCACTTTAATATCTCCTCAAGCGGGATATGTGGGAAGTGCCCCTGGATGCATCGAATCTCTTCCACCATTGAAAGCTGTAAGTTGCTCGAAAGGCTGTCAGTACCCACACAGATAGTGAGATTGTTGGCCATCAACAGTTCGAGTGGGGGCAATATTCTATGTATAAATATGTTGGAGAGGGGACAGACTGCCCAGTAGGGGTTTTTTAGTACCTTCAGCGCCTCATCGATGCTCTTCTGGTCAGTAACAGTGTTGTGGACCAGCAAGACCCGCCCCTCTATCGGAGCTTTCACCTCCTTCTGTAGATTGTCGAGAAAATATTTTAGAGCGGATTCGCCCGTTACCGGTGGCATTGAGCAGCCGCGTGCTTTGTAATCCTCTGCAAGTTCACCCGTGCCGTATCTTATCATATCCTCCTCCTGGTCGCTCTCCTGGTTGTGGTAGGAGATATATCCGGATTTAAGTCCCTCTGCAGCAGAGAGGCGGTTGAGCAGCGGACTCATCGTATAGGGAGAATGGGGGGTAGGTGCGGCATCAAGCCCCATACGCTCAGCTTTCTCCTGGAGTTTAATCGCTCCCGCAAGTATTTGCGGGGCATCTTCCGGCTCAGTACCGAATACTTCCAAATAGGTGCGTGTATAGATAGGAGAAGAGGCTTTACACTCGAAACTCTCGTCGCAGTTGCTTATATCAGCCATTACCGAGACACCTTCAGCATACATTTGCTCCATCTGCTCTGTCAGTGCAGCGATTCGTTCTTCCTGACTCACTGTCAAGCGTAACGCATTGATCTGCTGTATGAATCCATCCATACCTGTGCCTTGACGGAAAAGTCCCTTCATGTGGGAGAGTTCGACATGGCAGTGAGCATTGGCAAACCCCGGAACCAGTATCCCCTCCAGATATTCTGCTGGCAATATACTTTTTGTGCCAACACTCTCTCCAGAACCATAGGAGAGTATTGTACCCTCGTCGTCAACCTCCAAATATCCGTTTTTGATTGGTTTTCCGTCAATTGGGAAAATATAGTCGGCTCTATATATCATTTGGTTTTTTGTTGTTTGAATTTCTTGCTTAGTTCAAGGAGTTCCTCTTTGGTCAGACGCTTTTCACGTGTGGTGGTGCGACGATTTTTAGTATCAGGTAATTCCTGAACCGAGGTATCCTGAGCAGAAATATCCTGAACGGAGGTATCTTGATCCGAGGCCTCCTGTTCCGGAAATGCTATGTGCTCCTCGACGGGTGCACCCTCATCAAAATCGACAGCCTCTTCCATCATCGGTCTATCCAGATCTCCATCTGCTTGCTGCAGTTCGGTAAGATATTCTTCGCGCTCTTTTAGCTTTGTTTCAACTGCTTTAATCATCTTGAGGAAACGCTCAGGATCTCTAAGGTAAAAATGAATTGAATTGATAAACTCTTCTTCGGTATAGCCGTATTTGTCAAGCAGAGGGGCATAAACCCTCATGGAGTCACTCTGGGCTCTCATTTCCGGATAGTAGTCGACATAGTTGTCCAGAAGAGAGATCTCATAATAGATCTGTATCATCTTCTTTTCAGGGATATCAGCCCTGGGACCACAGGAGAGAGCTGTCAGCAGGAGTAAGAGTATAAGTATGCCTGTACGTTTCATCACAGAAGTTTTGCCATTTAAACTTCAAATATAGCAATTTTTATACCTATCTTTGTCAAAATTAGTCTCAACTGGTATGAATCTCCTTGTATTGGGTTCGGGCGGAAGGGAAAGTGCTTTAGCCTGGAAATTATCCCGCAGTCCTCTGGCAGAGCATCTTTACTGTATGCCGGGTAACCCCGGCACTGCCTCTTTCGCGACAAATGTAAATTGCAGTCTTTCAGATTTCGAATCTATCGCGCAACATATTTCCAACCTGTCGGTCGATATGCTAGTCGTGGGGCCTGAAAACCCCCTTGTTGAGGGGATCACCGATTTTCTCCACGAGAGGATGCCTTCACTTATGGTTATCGGTCCCGGTCGTGATGGGGCAAGGCTTGAAGGCAGTAAGGATTTTGCCAAGGCTTTTATGACCAGATACTCTATTCCGACTGCTGCATACAGGACTTTCGAGAGTTCTCAACTCGAAGATGCTAATGCTTTTATGGAGCAGCTCAAGCCACCTTATGTTCTTAAGGCAGACGGTCTTGCTGCCGGCAAGGGCGTAATAATCAGCGATTCCATAGAAGAGGCCCGTCAGGAGCTTGCCTCAATGTTTGAAGGCCGTTTCGGAGATGCAGGTTCTAAAGTGGTGATAGAGGAATACCTTTCCGGTATTGAGCTCTCTGTTTTCGTTTTGACTGACAGCAAGGATTATCTTATGCTTCCTAATGCTAAAGACTATAAAAGAATAGGCGAAGGTGATACGGGGCCCAATACCGGTGGCATGGGTTCGGTATCCCCGGTTCCTTTTGCTGATGATCTCTTTATGTCTAAAGTCGAAGAGCGTATAGTAAAGCCTACTGTGCACGGTATTGCAGCGGAGGGAATGGATTACTGCGGCTTCATATTTATAGGTTTGATGAATTGCGCCGGTGATCCTTATGTGATAGAGTACAATGTTAGGATGGGAGATCCGGAATGCGAGTCAGTCGTTAGGCGTATTGACAGCGACTTGCTGGAGCATCTTCAGGCCGCCGCAAAGGGTACTCTCTCATCGGAGAAGATAGTGGTATCGCCTAAGAGTTCGGTTACAGTGATGGCGGTTTCCGGTGGATATCCGGGAAGCTATGGCAAGGGATTTCCTATTTCGGGACTAGACACTGACTCCGGAGAAGATGATATTGTTCTGTTTCATGCCGGTACTGCTGTTTCAGGAGCTGAAGTGGTGACATCCGGTGGCAGAGTGCTGGCAGTTACATCCCTGGCTGATTCTTTGAATGAGGCACGAATAGCCTCCTACAGAAGGCTCTCTGATATTTCATTCGAAGGCATCTTTTACCGCAACGATATAGGCAGCGACTTGTTGGATTTCTGATAATGAGAGGGTAAAGTGAGTACATCAAAGATAAATGGAAGGACGATAGTACTGCTGATTTTGGCGGTATTGCTCTACGTGAGTGCCTTCTTTGTCGATACGGGACCTATGGATTATGATGCAGTGCTACCCTTTGGCAGTCCGAGGTTTCTTGACACGGTATTCGGTGCTACCACCCTATCCTATATTCTATCGGTTGTTTTTCTAATAGTTACCGCAGTCAGTATCTATTCGTTTAATCTTATGTACACCACCGGTATCAACTATCTTCTGCCGGTGCTGTATATTTTCCTTGTGGTATACAATCCGAGGGTAATCTTTTTCTCGCCCTTTCATATCGTGGCGCTGCTGCTGCTTTGGTCGCTCGTTTTCTCTGCCAGATATCGCAACTCTGTCCAATATTTGAGCAATAACTTTGTTTCGTTTTTCCTGTTTAGTTCCGCATCGGTATTCTACCCCCCTCTGGTTTGGATTTTTCCGCTAGTCATACTAGTCAATATTAGAGCTTCAGAGGAAAAATTGAAATATGTTTTTACCTCATTTCTTGGGGTAATTACTCCTCCGGTGATGGCCGGTGCAATATGTTATATAGTTGGTGGAAATGAACTTTTGAATGGATTGATAGCCTCTTTCTGGGACACAATGAGTACTCTTGGCGGGTATACCTTTGATTTTTCTGCTGTGGAAATAACAGCCGCTCTTTTCCTTATCAGTTTTGCTTTGATCGCAACCTTTTATGTGCTACGCAATCTCAACCGTTACAAGATTGTTCACTCAAATACTTGTATTCGCATCATCTTTTTTGCGATACTGATTTTACTGATTAGTGCGGTTTTTATTACAGACAATCATGATCCATACGGTGTGATGCTGTATGTGCCTGTTTCACTGATTCTTTTTGAATATCTATCCTCACCTAAAAACAACAAGGGCGCTATGATATTCTACATAGTGGTCTCAGGCCTTGCCATAATTTCCAGAATTATTGTCTTTGTACGCTAGATACCATCCATAAAGTCGAAGCATCCGTCGTGAAAGCCTTTGAGGTCCATGGCCTTATAGATTTTCTGGATTTCACGTAGGTCTGCCATAGGGTCATCCGTCAGTTCAAATCGCTCGCCGTATCCTATAACTTTGCGTCCCCAGTCGAAATAACCCAGATAGACCGGAACACCGGTTGCTTTGGCAATGGTATGAAATCCCAGTTTCCACCTTTTGACAGCCTTACGTGTTCCTTCGGGAGCAAGTGCCAGATGAAATTTTTCGCGGGAATTGAAAATATCAATCATCTGTCTGACGACTGAGGCCCCGCTGCTGCGGTCAATGGGAACCCCATGGAGTTTTTTTAGTAACCAACCCAGAGGCCAGAAAAAAAGCTCCTTTTTGATCATGCATTTTGCTTCTCCCCCTATCGCTATGTAATAGAGATAGGAGACAGCAAAATCCCATATAGATGTATGGGGTACCCCCAGGATGATGCATTTGTCTACAGGTACGGGGGTATCGTGGGTAACTTTCCAGCCCAGACTTTTCAGAAGAAATTTACAGAATTTGCGCCACATTATTGAACTTCTTCGGTATTGTTGATATCGGAACGTAGATTGTTCCTGATGAATTTTTGTCTTATAGGTGTATTGGTGCCCATATAGAACTCAATTATATCGTTGATATTCTCCTCTTTGGTCAGGCGTACCGCTTCAAGACGCATTTCCGGTCCTATAAAGCCCTTGAATTCTTCGGGAGAAATCTCTCCAAGTCCTTTGAAACGGGTTATTTCGGCCTTTTTGCCTAGTTTGCTGACAGCTTTGTCTTTCTCTGCCGAATTGTAGCAGTAGATGTTGGTCTTCTTGTCAGTTACCCTGAATAGCGGAGTTTTAAGTATATAGAGGTGCTCCATACGCACCAGATCCGGGTGGAACTTTAGGAAAAAGGTGAGTAGCAGCAGACGAATATGCATTCCGTCCACATCGGCATCAGTGGCGATTACCACATAGTTGTAGCGCAGGTTTTCAATATCCTCTTCAATACCTAGTGCAGACTGTAATAGGCAGAGTTCTTCGTTACGATCCACATAGAGGTCCTTTTTGGAGGCCTTGGCACAGTTAAAGGGTTTACCCTTGAGGCTGAATACAGCCTGAGTGTTTGCATCCCTGCTGGAGGTGATGGATCCTGATGCCGAATCACCCTCGGTAATGAATATTGTGGTCTCTTTTGCCTGAGGATGCATTTCACCTCTGGTGGTCTTGTCATTATAGTGGATCCGGCAGTCTCTGAGTTTTTTATTGTAGACGTTGGCTTTTTTGAGACGTTCCCTTGTCTTTCTGCTCACTTTGGAGATGGCAGTCCGTTCCTGTTCCGATTCCTGTATCTTTTTAAGGATAATGTCTGCCACATCCAGGTTTTTGTGGAGATAGTTATCCAGTTCAGTCATCAGAAAGTCGGTCATCGTCTTTGATATGGTTGGACCGTGGGTGCCGTCCTGTTTGTTCTGCCACATATATTTGGAGCCCAGCTGTACCTTTGTCTGTCCCTCAAACTCTGGTTCCTGAATGCGAACACTGACTGCGCCTATGATTGATTGGCGAATGTCCACCGGATTGAAGTCTTTTTTGTAATAGTCTCTGAGTGTCTTAGTCAGCGCTTCTCTGAATGCCGAGAGGTGTGTGCCGCCTAGAGTCGTATTTTGTCCGTTTACAAATGAGTGTATATTCTCTCCGTAATCATTGCCGTGAGTAAAGACTATCTCGATATCCCCGTTTTTCAGGTGAATAGGGGGATAGAGCGGCTCTTCGACCAAGTTGTCGTTGAGAAGATCTAGCAGCCCGTTCTCGGATTTGTAGTCGGTGCCGTTGAAACTGAGTTTGAGACCTACGTTTAGATAGGAATAGTTGCGGAGCATCGTATCGATGTACTCCATATTGTATGTATAGGGTTCGAAGAGTGTATCATCGGGCACAAAAGTCACCAGAGTTCCGTTTTTTTCCGTAGTTGGTGCCGGAGTGAAGTCCGGAGTAGTGAGAATGCCCTTTTCGTATTCAAGAGCAAGAGTCTCTCCGGAACGGAAAGATTGTACGGTGAAATGTGAGGAGAGGGCGTTAACAGCCTTTAGACCGACACCATTCATACCTACCGATTTCTGGAAAGTCTTGTCATCAAATTTTGCTCCTGTGTGGAGCTTGGTCACAGCCGCGTCTAGCTGGTTGACACTCTTGTCTTTCTCGCTAAAGCCGAAAGGAATACCACGTCCATAGTCTCTTATATGGATTTTCTTGTCTTCGATCTCCATGTTGATTTGTTTACCGTACCCCATGGCAAACTCATCAATAGAGTTGTCAATCACCTCTTTCATCAGCACATACATTCCGTCGTTCGGTTCGGTACCATCTCCGAGGCGTCCAATGTACATTCCCGGCCTAAGTCTTATATGTTCCAGGTCTTCCAGAGTGACGATGCTGTCATCGTCGTACACATGATTATTAAGTTTATCTGTTTGTTCCATCTATTGTTCTTTCATTTTTACAATATGAGCGCAAATATAGCACTTTTTGTACCTTTATTGAGAAGAAAATCGTATTTTTGCAGGATATTCAAAGGTAATATCTAAAACAATATAATAAAAACTTTATAATTTATGGCTAACAAACTTTTTTCTGAATTTCCTCCGGTTCCTACTGAGAAATGGGAAGAGGTAATTATCAAAGATCTGAAGGGGGCCGACTACGACAAGAGACTTGTATGGAGGACCCATGAAGGGTTCAATGTGCGTCCCTATTATCGTGCTGAAGATCTTAAGAATCTTAGGTATATGGGTAGCAGACCCGGATGTTTTCCTTTTGTCAGAGGAACAAAGAAGGATAACGAGTGGTATATCCATCAGGGTATCTCAGCTTTCGACGGTGATTTTGCTAAGGCTAATACCGAAGCAAAGGTACTGTTGACAAAAGGTCTCGAATCCATTGGATTTTATCTTGATACCACGAAGATTCATACCAAAGAGGATTACGCACTCCTTCTTAAGGGGATAGATTTGACAGTTGTTCCCGTATCATTCTGCGGATGCTCAATCCAAAATATTGAGTCTCTCGCCGGATTCCTCGCTTATGTTGATTCTCTCGGAGTTGACAAAGAGGCAGTAAATGCAATCTTTGATTTTAACCCTTTGATGACTCTTACCACAAAGGGCTATTTCTGTGAGGAGACCTCTTTCGAGAAACTTGCCGAGTGTGTGAAAGCTACGCAGGAATACAAAAATATCCGTGTTATCACTGTAGATGCGACAACTTTCAATGGAGCCGGTGCCTCCTCCACGCAGGAGCTCGCATTTGCTCTGGCTGAAGGAAGCGAATATATTTCACGCCTGACAGATCTTGGCCTCTCAACTAAGGATGTGGCCAAAAAGATGGTTTTTGTTTTCTCGGTGGGCAGCTCTTACTTCATGGAAATTGCAAAGTTTCGTGCAGCTCGTATGCTTTGGGCTAATGTTGTTGAGGCGTATGGCGCTGACTCCAACTGTGCAAAGAAGATGAAGATTTTTGCATATACCAGCGAGTGGAATCAGACAGTATATGATTCATACGTAAATATGCTCCGAGCAACTACTGAAGCGATGAGTGCTGCCCTCGCAGGTGTCGATTATCTCGAGGTAGTACCTTTTGACTTCGCGTATCAAGTACCAGGTGAATTTTCCAGTAGGATTGCACGTAACATCCAGAGTATCCTAAAGGAAGAGTCAAACTTCAACAGGGTTGTTGACCCTGCTGCAGGTTCTTACTATGTCGAAAACCTAACCAACTCTCTTGCAGAAGCTGCTTGGAAACTTTTCACAGATGTAGAGAGTGCCGGTGGATATGTGGTGAAGTTTAAAGAGGGCTTTATCCAGTCTGAAATTAAAGCTGTTTCCGACAAGAAAGACAAGAATATTGCTACCCGTAGGGAGACTCTCCTCGGTACAAACCAGTACCCTAATTTCCTCGAAGTTGCTGAGGAGAACATTACAAAGGAGATTGTTTCCAGAGAGATCCCCACTCTTATGGGTATGAAGATAGAAGAACCTTGCTGTTGTGGAAAGAAGATAGCTGAGCCACTCAGACCCTATCGAGGAGCTCAGGCATTTGAGGCTCTTCGTTTGGCTACTGACCGTAGCGGTAAAGAACCCAGGGCGTTTATGCTCACATTTGGCAACCTGGCTATGTGCCGTGCAAGAGCACAGTTCTCCTCCAACTTCTTTGCTGTTGCAGGCATTAGAATTATCGACAACAACCGTTTCGATACTATTGAAGAGGGAGCAAAAGCTGCTCTTGAGTCGGGAGCTGAGATCGTGGTTGCCTGCTCTTCCGATGATGAGTATGCTGAGGCAGTACCCCGGATTGCAAAGTTGCTCGGCGACAAGGCTATCCTGGTTGTTGCCGGAGATCCCGCTTGCAAAGAGGAACTTATTGCCGCAGGCATAAATAATTTTATCCATGTAAGAAGCAATGTTCTTGAGACTTTGAAAGAGTATCAGAAGATGCTTGGTATTTCACAACTGTAAAAATTGAAAGATATGAGACCAAATTTTAAAGATATCAAATATACCGGATCCTCTGCAGAATGTTGCATTAAAGAGCATATGACTTCCTGGAGTACTCCGGAAAAGATAGAAGTGAAATCAATATATACGGAAAAGGATCTCGAAGGTATGGAGCACCTTGGTTATGCGGCCGGTATTCCACCTTATCTCCGCGGACCCTATTCCACAATGTACGTTATGAGGCCATGGACAATTCGCCAGTATGCAGGTTTTTCCACTGCAGAAGAGTCCAACGCCTTTTATCGTCGTAACCTGGCAGCAGGTCAGAAAGGCCTTTCCGTAGCATTTGACCTTGCTACACACCGCGGATATGACGCAGATCACCCGAGAGTGGTCGGTGATGTGGGTAAAGCCGGTGTGAGCATCTGTTCGGTAGAGGACATGAAGGTTCTTTTCGACCAGATTCCTCTCGGAAAAATGTCTGTGTCAATGACAATGAACGGTGCTGTTCTCCCTATCATGGCCTTCTATATCGTAGCGGGTCTTGAGCAGGGTGTGAAACTGGATGAGATGGCCGGAACCATCCAGAACGACATTCTCAAGGAGTTCATGGTGCGCAATACCTATATCTATCCCCCCGAGTTCTCAATGAGAATCATCGGTGATATTTTTGCCTATACCTCCCAGTTTATGCCTAAGTTCAATACCATCTCAATCTCCGGCTATCATATGCAGGAGGCAGGTGCCACCAGTGACATTGAGATGGCTTATACTCTGGCTGACGGTCTTGAGTACCTCCGTACAGGTATCAAGGCAGGTATTGACGTAGATGCTTTCGCACCCCGCCTTTCATTCTTTTGGGCTATCGGCATGAATCACTTCATGGAGATAGCAAAGATGCGTGCAGCACGTATGATTTGGGCCAAACTGGTCAATCAATTTAATCCCAAGAACCCCAAATCCCTCTCTCTGAGGACCCACTGCCAGACTTCAGGCTGGTCTCTCACGGAGCAGGATCCATTCAACAACGTTGCCAGGACCTGTATTGAGGCGATGGGTGCTGTTCTAGGCCACACCCAGTCACTCCACACCAATGCTCTCGACGAGGCTATTGCACTTCCTACAGACTTCTCCGCACGTATTGCACGTAACACTCAGATCTATATTCAGGAAGAGACGAATGTGTGTCGCTCCATAGATCCTTGGGCGGGTTCATACTATGTTGAGAGCTTGACTAAAGAGATAGCACACAGGGCTTGGGATCTTATTGAGGAGATAGAGAAGCTCGGCGGTATGGCAAAGGCTATTGAGACCGGTCTTCCCAAACTCCGTATCGAAGAGGCAGCTGCCCGCAAACAGGCGCGTATCGATTCAGGTCTCGAGAAGATTATAGGTGTCAATCAGTATAGGCTTGATAAGGAAGATCCTATAGAGATTCTAGACGTTGACAATACCAAGGTTCGCGAGTCACAGATCAAGAGGCTCAAAGAGCTTCGTGCCAACAGGGATGAGGCCAAGGTAAAGGTTGCTCTTTACGCTATCACACATGCGGTAGAGACCAAGTCCGGTAACCTGCTTGCATTGGCGGTTGAAGCAGCCAAGGTACGTGCTACCCTCGGTGAGATTTCAGATGCATGTGAGAAAATAGTAGGCAGATATAAAGCAGTTATCCGTATGAATACAGGTGTTTACTCTTCAGAGGTAAAGAATGACTCTGATTTTGAAAAGGCAAAAGCAATGGTTGCCGAGTTTGCAAAGAAGGAGGGCCGTCAGCCCCGTATTATGGTTGCTAAACTTGGCCAGGATGGTCATGACCGAGGTGCTAAAGTGGTTGCTACAGGTTATGCCGACTGTGGTTTTGACGTGGATATGGGACCTCTCTTCCAGACTCCTGAAGAGGCGGCAAAACAGGCAGTGGAGAATGACGTTCATGTTGTGGGCGTATCATCACTTGCAGCAGGTCACAAGACCCTCGTTCCGCAAATTGTAAGCGAGCTTGCCAAACTCGGTCGTGAGGATATCCTGGTTGTAGTGGGCGGTGTAATTCCTGCACAGGATTATGATGCCCTCTATAAGGCAGGTGCAATGGCTATTTTCGGTCCCGGTACCCCGATTGCAACTGCGGCTATCAAGATGATGGAGATATTAAACCAGAGGTTTTAAAAATTAAAGGGTTCGATTTCGAACCCTTTAATTTTAGTATGTAGTATGTAGTGTGTAGTGTGTAGTGTCAAAACTCTAATTCGCTATGAACTACTTAGGATGATAAAATATATTTCTAACTTCATACTAGAACCTCAGAACAACTAACTATAAATATTATAAATATAAAAGAAGCTCCCTTCGAAAAGGGAGCTTCCAGCTATGAAAACGGTTTATATATGATTTTTTTGCAAAAATCCAAAGTTAAAAGTTATTCGTCGAGTAGTTGCATCTTCTGAACATAGATAGCCTTATTTTTCTGGGCTCTCCTTTTTACAGAAGGTTTCTCAAAGGTCTTACGTTTCCTAAGTTCGCGCAAAGTACCCGTCCTTTCAAATTTGCGTTTGAATTTCTTCAATGCTCTTTCAATATTTTCACCTTCTTTTACCGGTACGATAATCATTGTTCAGTAACACCTCCTTTTTTTGTGGGCACAAATATAATCAGGATTTTTGGTTTGACAAATTATTGGAGAAAAAAATGTATTTTTGTAAGTAACATATCAAAGAACATTAATATTAAATGGAAAATAAGGAATTGAAACACTTTAGGGAGTTGGTCGTACAGGGAATCCCTGCCCAGCTTCCTCCACCTGCAATCTATGACAATGAGATAAGTCACGCGCCAAAACGTAAGGATATATTAACCAGAGAGGAGAAAGTACTTGCTCTTAAAAATGCTCTCCGATATTTTCCGAAAGAGCACCACAAGGTACTCTCGGCGGAATTTGCACGAGAACTTGAGAAATACGGGCGCATTTATATGTACCGTTTCCGTCCCGATTATCCTATAACTGCGCGTTCGATAGATGACTTTCCTCATAAATCCCGACAGGCAGCGGCAATCATGCTGATGCTCAGTAACAATCTGGACTATGCGGTAGCACAGCATCCCCACGAGCTCATCACTTACGGTGGCAATGGAGCCGCTTTCCAAAACTGGGCACAGTATCTGCTCACCATGCAGTATCTCTCCCAAATGACCGAGGAACAGACTCTTGTGCTATACAGCGGTCATCCGATGGGACTCTTTCCTTCTCACAAGGAGGCTCCCCGTCTGGTGATTACCAACGGTATGGTGATTCCTAACTACTCCTCCAGGGATCATTGGGAGAAGTTCAATGCGCTGGGAGTGTCGCAGTACGGCCAGATGACTGCAGGCTCCTTCATGTATATAGGTCCCCAAGGTATTGTGCATGGTACTACCATTACTGTGCTAAATGCTGCGAGGATGAAAAATAAAGGCAATGACGACATTAGAGGCAAGATCTTCGTAAGCTCCGGATTGGGAGGTATGTCAGGAGCCCAACCCAAGGCTGCTGTAATTGCCGGAGTGGTGGGCATTGTGGCGGAAATCAATCCTAAAGCAGTTAGCAAGCGTTATGAACAGGGTTGGGTAGATGAGGTATATACGGATTGCGATCTTATTATAGATAGGGCGCTAAAAGCAAGTGCAGCGCGTGAAGCAGTCTCTCTTGCATATCAGGGCAATGTTGTGGATCTTTGGGAGCGTCTTGCCGACAGAAATATCAAGGTGGACCTGGGTAGTGACCAGACTTCGCTCCACAATCCCTTTGCCGGAGGCTATTATCCCGCCGGTTTATCCTTTGAGGAGTCAAACGGGATGATGGCACAGGAGCCAGAACGCTTTAAAGAGGAGGTCTATAAGACCCTTCGCAGACATGTAGATGCGATCAACAGACTCACTGCACGCGGAATGTATTTCTTTGACTATGGAAATGCTTTCCTTCTGGAGGCCTCCAGGGCGGGTGCAGATATCATGACAGCCGACGGCAAATTCCGTTATCCATCGTATGTGCAGGATATTATGGGACCTCTTTTCTTCGACTATGGATTTGGTCCTTACCGCTGGGTTTGTACATCATCAAGAGCGGAAGACCTGGCTGTCACTGATGCTCTTGCGATTGAGGTGCAGGAAGAGATTTTGCGCACAGCACCTGCCGAAATTAAACCGCAGCTCAGGGACAATATCCACTGGATCAAAGAGGCGGCAGCAAACAATCTGGTAGTGGGCTCACATGCACGCATACTATATGCTGATGCAGAAGGACGCATAAAGATAGCTCTTGCTATGAACAAAGCAATCCGCGAGGGAAGAGTTAGTGCTCCTATCGTGCTGGGACGTGATCATCACGATGTTTCGGGTACCGACTCTCCTTTTAGGGAGACTGCAAACATCTATGACGGATCTTCCTTCACAGCTGATATGGCTGTACACAATGTCATAGGAGATGCTTTCCGTGGTGCCACATGGATTTCAATCCACAACGGTGGTGGAGTAGGTTGGGGAGAGGTGATCAACGGTGGATTTGGAATGGTGATAGATGGCAGTGAGGAGTCGGATCGCAGGATCAAGGCGATGCTCCACTGGGATGTCAACAATGGTATTGCGCGCCGTAGTTGGGCACGAAATGAGGGTGCTATTTTCGCCATCAAGCGTGAAATGGAGCGCACTCCTCTGCTCAAGGTGACTCTGCCCAATATCGCGGATGACGATTTGGTAGAGAGTTGTTTCTAAGCACTTCATGAAGATAATTGATTCATTCATCGATTGGCTCGGAGTACAGAAAAGGTATTCCCCGCGCACACTGGTTCTCTACCGGAATGCGGTGGATGAATTTTATGCCCATATATTTCCAGAAGGAGAAATAGAGGCAGGAGAGGAGATCTCTGTGCTCACTCCTCTCAATATCCGCGGTTTCATCGCCAGAGGACTTGAGAGCGGACTTTCAGCTCGTACAATGAATTTGAAACTGGCGGCTTTGAGCAGTTACTGCTCATATCTGATGAAACAGGGAGTGATCCCATCAAATCCTGTCAAAAAGGTATTTCGCCCCAAGGAGGACAAAAAACTTCCGGAGTTTTATACCGAGAAGGCTATGGGCAATTACTTCGAATCTTTGACTGAAGAAAAGCAGGAACAGGAAGGGGAGGAACCCTTTCCTGTTTTGCGTAACAGGACCATACTTTTGTTGCTTTATACCAGTGGAATTCGCCGCGCAGAACTTTGCGGTTTGAAAATCACTGACTTCGATCCGGAAAGGTCGGTAATCAGGGTTTTGGGAAAAGGCGACAAGTTGAGAGAAATTCCAATTCCATATTTGATTTGTCAGGAATTGTTGTTATATTTGAAAAGAATTAACAGGGAGTTTCCCGGTAACAGCGACGGATACTTCTTTTTGACAGATTCAGGACGGCCACTTTATCCGGCTTTTGTTAATAATGTAGTCAAAAAGGAACTTGAGAAGGTGGAAGGTTTTACAGGGCGCAAGTCTCCACACCTGCTTAGACATTCACTTGCGACACACCTTCTCAACCGTGGTGCCGACCTCAACAGTATCAAAGAGATCCTGGGCCATTCATCCCTTGCTGCGACACAGATTTACACACACAATTCGTTCGAACAGCTAAAGAACGCATACTTAACAGCTCATCCAAGAGCAAAAAACGGAGGTAATAATGGAAATTAAAGTTCAATCAATCAAATTCGACGCAGACCAGAAGCTGCTTGATTTCATCGACAAAAAGGTAGGTAGGATCGACAAGTACTACGAAGATATCGTGCGTACCGAAGTCAACCTCTCATTGCTTGCAGACCCACAAAACAAAAATGTAAAGATTATCGTTTACATTCCCGGAACGGAAATTATCGTAGAAAAAAATGCTGATACATTTGAGGAGGCTATCGTAGATTGCGTAGGAGTTCTCAAAGGTGCTCTTGTATCAGCCAAGGAGAAGCGATTTAAATAGTTCTAGAAAAATAATAGCGTCAGCTCTTCAGGGCTGATTCCTAAAAAATAGTCACCGGCTGCCACTTCATTGAGGCGGCCGGAAATTTTTTCAGGAGTGTGCTCTACGCCGCACATCAGATTGCAGAACTCCTCCACAGGTTTATTGAAAAAGAAATCTCCCCTTATTTCCAGGGCGGAAATTTTTCCGGAGGAGACATCAAAAGAGATCTCCACCAAACCGGCGGGAAACTTTTTAACCTTGTTTAGACCGTATTTGGGCGAAGCTCCAAAATTCCATGAATCTTTGCGGTATTTCGACCCCGCAAGGGATTCAATTGAGTGCAAATCAGCTTCACTCCAGCTATAGGGCCTGTACTCGCGCCCAACATAATCTGCCAGATAATCCATAAATGCGCCGACATCCATCTTTTCGGTAAGATGCTCAGCAATGTTGGTGACTCTTGATCGATGGGATTTGACTGCTTTGCCATCAAATTTCTCCGGACGCTCTTTTAGCGCCTTTGCCAGGGAATTCATTGAGGCACTGAAAAGCAGTGTTCCATGTTGCATCACACGGTCTTTTGAAAAGCACATTGCATTGCCGGAAAACTTTTTACCATCGATTACCAAATCGTTGCGTCCCTCAAGATATGCCTCAACTCCGAGAGAGTGGAGTGCATCCAGAATTGGTCTGGTATACCTGCGGAACATCTCATTGCTCTCTTTTCGGGAAATGCCACTCTCGAAAAATGAGAAATTGACATTGCCTAGGTCGTGAAAAACCGCACCTCCTCCGCTCAATCTGCGTACCACAGGGATTCCATTAGCGGCAACCCATTCGGTGTCAATCTCGGCATAAGCGTTTTGGTTACGACCAACAATAATTGAGTCTGCATTTCGCCAAAGACGAAAGACACTATCACTGAAATTTTCGAGGAGATACTCTTCAGCAGCGAGATTCCAGTTGGGATCGGTAGTGATATCGTATATCAGGAGCATGCTTTTCTTAAAATGGTTTTGTAGATGAGCCAGACCAGATATGCAATCAGCAGACCCAGAAGCGCACCACCTATAATGTCGGCAGGATAGTGCTTGCCTACATAAATCCTGCTGTAAGATACCAGTGTTGCCCAGATGAAAATCAAAATTGAGTAGACTCTTTTGCGGATAATCTGTGCAGTCAGAGCTGCAAAACAAAAAGTATTACAGGCGTGTCCGGAAACAAACCCGTAGAGGGATCCATGGGGTTCGAGCATCCTGACACTATTCACTAACAAAGGCTCTTCGCATGGTCTAAGGCGTGCCACACTATCTTTTATGAATACAGATATGTGCTCGCTGGCGAGGTATGCCAGCACTATTACCGTTACCGCCAGTAGTGCAACTTTCCATTTCCTGGTAAAGAAAAGATAAATCAGTACCGCCAAGTAGAGCGGTACCCAAACCCATACTTTTGATAGGAACACCATTATAGGATCGAAGAAATCCGAATGCCACCCATTTAACAGGGTGAACAATTTCATATCAAGTTCTATCAATTTCTCCATCGGCATTCAGAGTCTTCCAAAGCATATCTTTGAGTTGAGGTATTCCTTCACCCGTAAGCGAAGAGATGAAAATATTAGGAATCTTTTTGGGGAGATGCTTTTTAATCTCCTTTTTGAGTTCCTCATCAAGCATATCGGACTTAGTTACAGCCAAGAGTCGCTCTTTGTCCAGCAATTCCGGATTGTATTGTTTTAGCTCATTTAGCAATATCTTATACTCTTCGGCGATATCCTTGCTGTCAGCCGGTATCATAAAGAGCAGCATGGAATTGCGTTCTATATGCCTTAGAAATCTCAGTCCGAGACCTCTACCCTCGTGAGCTCCCTCTATAATGCCCGGAATATCCGCCATGACAAAAGATTTGTCATCGTAATAATTGACAATGCCTAGATTGGGCTCAAGCGTAGTAAATGCATAGTCTGCTATCTTGGGCTTAGCTGCTGAAACTACAGAGAGAAGAGTGGATTTGCCTGCGTTTGGAAATCCCACCAACCCCACATCGGCCAGTATTTTCAATTCGAGGACAAACCATCCCTCGATACCCTCTTCACCGGGCTGGGCATAGTGAGGTGTACGATTGGTGGGGCTTTTGAAATGATCGTTGCCAAGTCCGCCACGGCCACCTTTAGCAAGAATCATTTCCTGACCATCATCTACTATTTCAAAGAGTACTTCACCTGTCTCGCCATCTTTAGCTACAGTACCCAGTGGTACTTTTAGAATGATATCTTTACCATCAGCACCTGTGCGTAGTTGTCCGCTGCCGTCTCCTCCATTTTCGGCCTTTATATGTTTGCGATATTTGAGATGAATCAGAGTCCAGAGTTGCTCGTCGCCCCTTAATATTATATGACCGCCCCGTCCTCCATCTCCTCCGTCAGGCCCACCTTTTGCCACAAATTTCTCCCTGCGGAGGTGAGTGGAACCCTTACCTCCGTGACCCGACTTGCAAAAGATACGGACATAGTCTATAAAATTGGAGTTCTGATTTCTCATGATGATTATGAAAGCCTATCAATCAGGAGAGATATCTTGGCAAAAATATCCTCAATCGTGCCCTCTCCATCAATTTCGTGGTATTTATCCTGTTTCTTATAGTAGTCGATTAAGGGCTCAGTTTTGGTGTGATAGGTGGTGATGCGGTTCTGAATTATCTCATCTTTCATATCATCCTTGCGGTTTTCAATCATTGCACGATGGTGGATTCTATCTTTTACCGTGTCATCACTTATGATTATGGAGATCACACCGTTCACATGCATTCCGAGACTTTTTAGATAAGATTCGAAAGCAGACGCTTGTGCGGTTGTACGGGGAAATCCGTCAAACAAAAAACCTGAGATATCCGGATGCTGAGCGATCTCATTTCTGACTAATTTGAGGACCATTTCGTCTGGAACGAAGTTGCCGTCATCAATGAGGGCTTTGGCCATCTGTCCGAGTTTGGTGCCTGCTTTTATTTCGGCACGGAGAAGGTCTCCGGTGGAAATGTGTCTCAAATTATATTTGTCCACCATTAGCTTGGCTTGAGTGCCTTTTCCTGCGCCCGGAGGGCCAAATATGATAAAATGCTTCATAATAAATATATCGTATATTAAGTGTTAAGATTGTTTGTCAAGGATGTAGATGTCTTTGCAATTGCGTCCAAGCTGGTTATAGTCCAGACCGAATCCTACGAGAAAACGATTTTCAACTTCCATGGCCACATAGTCTAAAGGCAACGCTTTGTCGTAAACCTCGGGTTTGAGTAGAAGCGTGCATATCTTGATGTCGTTTGCCCCGGCTATAGTGAGTGTTTTGTGGATGTCGTAAATGGTGGTGCCGGTATCGACTATGTCTTCCACGATGATCAAGTCTCTACCTTTGATATCGGCGGTAAGTCCAAGTATTGTCTTAGTTTTGCCCGAAGAGAGTGTGCCTTCGTAAGAAGCCAACCGGATACTGGTAATCTCACAGGGGAATGTAATTCTTTTCATCAACTCGCCGGTAAACATTATAGACCCGTTGAGTACACAAAGCAGGATTGGGGGTCTTGTACGTCCGCGGTAGTCGTTATTTAATTTTTCAGCTACAACATCAATGGCCTTGGAAATCTCTTCGTAGCGGATGTATGGTACAAAATATTTGTCGTGAAGCTTAATTCTTTCCATCTGTAAGATTATTTTTTTGCAGAGGCAAATTTAATCATTATTTTTGGGACATTATACAAAATGAAACAATATGAGACCGCTTGTAAGTATTATAATGGGAAGCACATCCGATATGCCTGTGATGCAACAGGCCGCGGAATTCCTTGATAATATGGAGATTCCTTTCGAAATTAATGCTCTTTCGGCACATAGAGTTCCCCATCAGGTCATGGAGTTTGCTGAGGGAGCTGCAGGACGTGGAGTCAAGGTAATCATCGCAGGCGCAGGTGGAGCAGCTCATCTGCCCGGTGTTGTTGCTGCCTACACTCCTCTGCCGGTTATTGGAGTTCCCATCAAGTCTTCAAATTCCATTGATGGATGGGACTCAATACTCTCTATTCTTCAAATGCCTTCAGGTATTCCGGTGGCAACTGTGGCCCTGGACGGAGCAAAGAATGCAGCCATTCTTGCAGCACAGATACTGGCGCTTTCCGATGATGCAATGATGGAGAAAGTAAAGGCTTTTAAAGCTGATCTTGCCTATAAGGTAGCCAAAGCTAATGAGGAATTGGCAGACATCAAATACAGGTATAAGACTAATTGACAATATGAACTTTTGATTTTCATAGTATTTTTTTCAGGATATGAGGCGAGAGATTGTGGGGTTGGAAAGAGCTCTGATTGCCATCGCCTTAGCGGTGGCAATTTTTTTTAGTATAACATTAGATTGTGTGGCGCAACATCAGTTGCCACACCAAATTATTTCGATAATCGAGGATATGGCCTCCTCAGGTGGGGAAGGGGCAGCTTTGGAGCTTCAGTTAAAGTATGAGGAGATGCTCTCCTCGCCGCTTGAGATCAATTTGATTACCAGAAAGCAGATGGAAGAGTGTGGTCTGCTTACTCCGTTCCAGATTGAGAGTATTCTGGATTATCGGAAGGAGTATGGGGATATTCTTTCACTTTCGGAGTTATCACTGGTGGATGGTTTTGGTCCGGAAGCGATAGAATTGGTGAGACATTTCTTCAGATTTTCTTCACTTCAAGAGATTGCAGCTCCCTTTGTTGAGGAAAGTTTCAGCCATCGCTTTTCGGCCAAAGTCCGCAAGAAAATTAAGTCGGAGGGGATTTCATTTACCTCAAAATACAAAATAGAATATGGCAGACGTATCACCGCAGGTTTGACTCTCGACAGTGATGCGGGAGAAAAACTGACCAGTTACTATCATCCCGATTTTACCTCAGTACATCTTGCATGGAGTCCACCCGAAAGGCCTCTTGACTATAAAAAGATAAGATTCCGTAAAGTAGTGCTTGGGGATTATGTAGCCAGATTTGGTCAGGGGCTTGCATTGTGGAAGGCATTTCCTGTCTCATTTTTCGGAACACCTTCATCACTCATCAAACGTGGGAGCGCGATTGCTCCCTATACCTCCACAGATGAATCAAATTTCCTGCGGGGAGCAGGGGTGACATTTGGTTCAAGTGAAATGGAATGTTCGCTCTTCGCCTCGTACAACGGAGTCGATGCCCGTGTGGTTGGGGATAGTTGCTATACCTCAATAATTACTGACGGACTTCACACTACGGATGGTGAACGTGCTACACGCAACAGTATGCATGAATATCTCTTCGGGGGACATCTCTCCTATGATTTCAGCCGTCTGCAGCTCGGTTTGACTGCACTCTGCTATGGTTATGATAAGTGCAATGCCCGCCGGGTCCGCGAGTATAATAAATACCAGATGTATGATGGTATTTGGGGCAATGTGGCCCTCAATCTTTACTCATCCTGGCGTAGTTTCCGTTTCTTTGCCGAGGCCGCTCTGGACTTCCGTCCGTCAGCAGCACTACTCTGTGGAGTTTGCTGGAATCCCGATTACAGGTTTGAGACAGCTCTGATAGTACGAGCTTATGGAAAGGGCTATACTGCTACTCATGCAGCCGCTTACTCCACTCTCTCCAGTTGTTCCAATCAATATGGAGCCACTGCCAGTGTCAAATATCTTCCCTCAAGGGGTTGGACAATGCATCTCTCGGCAGAGTACAGTGCATATCCCTGGTCGAGATACCGGATTGACGGACCATCGTGGGACTCCAGAGCACGACTGGATATTCTTAAGGAGTTTCAAAGCGGTTCACAGCTCCGGATGCGGCTCGACTGGCGCCACAAAAGCGAGTCAGGCTCCACTCTCAAGGGGCGATTGCACGCAAGTGCAGCACTTACTCAGTGCTGGTCGCTCTCTGCAAGGATTGAGGGAGGACTGAAGGGTTTTGCTACTTATGGTGAGCTTGGATTCCGTACAACTGACCGCAGATGGGATATCTGCGCCAGGGGTACATATTACAATACTGAAGATTGGAACTCAAGAGTCTATATCTACGAAAGGGGAGTACCGCAATCATTCTCGGTGGAAAATTATTACGGTAAGGGTTGGAGCTGGTACTTCCTTGTTAAATGGTCGCCCGCCAGGTTTGCGGATTTATGGTTTAAGTATTCGAAGAACTATTGTGCCTTCTTTATCTTAATCACCATTCCGGGATAGATCTTTGTGGTTTGGGTAAACCCGTTAAGCTTGAGCAGGGAGCTGAGGGTCACACCGGAAAATTTGCTTGCAATGCCGGAAAGAGTATCATTTTTCTTGACCGTATAGGTAATATACCCATCTTTCGTAGCAGTGGTTGTACTGCTGCCGGAGGTTGAACTGGATCTGGTAGTTGCAGCGCTGCCTCCTATGCGAAGTTTCTGACCCACACGAATCATATCGCTCCTTAGGTTGTTCCATCTCTTGATGTTGGAAACTGTGGTGCGATATTTCCTGGCTATGCCGCCCAATGTTTCGCCCGATCTTACGGTGTGGGTGATCATGCTGCCTTCAGTGCCACCCTTATCCTTGACCTTTTTTATGGCTACATCGCTGAAGAAGAGAGTGTCCTTGTAACTATAAATAGAATCCTCATTATTGACAAATTGCATAGTATAGTTATGCGGAAGTCTGAGGATATAGGTTTTTTCCTTTCCTGGAACGATATCGTGAAGATATTGAGGGTTTATCTGGCGGAGTTCTTCCATAGGTATGCCGATAACATCGGAAATTTGCTGGAAATGTAGCATTTTATTGACGTGTATCGTATCTACATGGGCAGGAAGTGAAGATTGCTGGGGCACTATTCCGTGCTCGGGATAGTATTTCAAAGTATAGAGTGCTGCAAAGAAAATGGGTACATATCCACGTGTCTCTCTTGGCAGATAATTATAAATCTCCCAGAAGTCAGTCTTTCCGCCTGAGCGGCGAATGGCCTTGAGCACATTTCCGGCACCACAGTTATATGATGCTATTGCAAGAGACCAGTCACCGAAAATGTTGTAGGAATCCTTGAGATACCTAGCTGCTGCGTGGCAGGATTTATAGGGGTCATATCTTTCATCTACAAAGGATGTCATCTCCAAGTCATACTGTCTTGCAGTGTAGTGCATGAACTGCCACATTCCTCTCGCTCTGGCTCTTGAAACGGCTTTTGGATTAAAAGCAGATTCGATCATTGCCATTGCCTTGAGTTCTTTTGGAAGGTCGTACATGTCAAATATTCCCTCAATTATCGGGAGATAATAGGTCGAAAGAGAGATGATGTTGGCGGTCACCTTTGGCATCTTTTCAGTATAAAGGATGATGTTGTTCCTCACGTAGTGGTTGAACTGAATCGGAATGAATGAATTTAACTTGTTCAGCCTTTCGATATAGACAGAATCGGGAATGGATGACTTGAGAGTATCCCTTTCAAGCATTTCAAAATCGGGGTTGAAGGCTTCGGCCTGCTTGTGCAAATACCAAATATTACGGAGAGAGTCAATGCTTTCAGGTGTATAGGTTTCAGGTTTAAACACCTCTTCCAGAGTAATTTTTTCTTCCACTACTCCTGAAATCGGTTCAGCGAGCAAATTGTATTCGACCGTGAGGGAGTCGTAAGCATTCTGGAGTGAATCCAGTCTGCGTGTAAGATCCTCTATGATTTGTTTTCTGTTTCTGATCTGAGCCCCTGCTTCCGGCAGGAAACTGAACAGGGAAATTAGAAGAATAACTGTGGAAAATAAAGGTCTTGCTTTCATGGAATTAGAAATTGAGTGTCATTTGGAGTCCGAATGAGGGCATCGGAGCATATGTTGGAGAATAATAGGGGGTAAGCGGCTCTATTATGGCAGGCTCAAATTGGAGTGTGGCGAGATTGTCGCTCACATCAAAATCCGCCATGTGTGCGAATACATTGCCATCTATCACATTGAGTGCATATACAAGAACGAATGCGACTATTGAATAGTCGCGGAACCGTCTGTAGGTGTCTCTGTACCACTCCGCCTGGCCGGCTGTAATCTTGCCTATGTAGCCGCTATCGGGGTCATTGTCCATCTTGCATATATACCTGAAACGCTTGTATTGTATGTCGTTTTGGTGGAAAAAGTAGCCACATGCCACAAATCCGGTCCACCAGATCGGTATTTTCCAGTAATCGCCATTATAGGCCTGTCCCAGTCCAGGTAAAAGAGCTGAGTATATGGTGGATTTTGCTGCAACCGGTACTCTTACATCGGTCTTGTAAGAAATTGTGGCATCCATAAGTGAACCCCAGTAGACAAGTCCTGCACCTATGTATCCGAGATTGCGGTAGAGTTTGTACTTTTCGTCACCTGTCTGTTGGTATTTTATGTTGTTCGATATGCCGGTGTAGACTCCGGCTCCTATGCCTCCGTAGATGATAGGAACTTTCCACCATTGTTTATTGTAAATCTGGCCGGCACCCGGAACAATGGCTGTCCCTAGGAGCATATAACCCGGTTTTAGAGTATCTCTGCCCATATAACCGCGAATAAGAGCCTTCATTGAGAAGCCGGCAGTAGTGTCGGCCTTGACATCGCTTTCCGGATTGACCTGTGTGCCTGTTTGCATATTGGCACCGGGAGGACCTCCCATTTTGCCCATGGTGACATTACCCGATCTCTGAAACTGTGCTTCAGCGATGAAATTGAAAACTATGAGCAAAAGTATGACGGAAAGAAATCTCTTCACTCTCAATCTACAACTGTTTATCTTCGATAACCTTTAAGAAGGCATCGAGTTCGTTATCATTCTTGAAACGGACTGTCATTGTACCGCCTCCACTGCTTGTGCGTTTAAAGGATATTCCTCTATCAAAATATTTGCCAACAATATCTGCGAGGCGGTAATAACTCTCGGGATAATTGTCTTGCTCATGGTTGATCTCCTTCACGGGTAGTGGAGTATTGCTCTGGCGGACTTTCTCCTCAAGCTGACGTACGTTGAGGTCCTTGCGTATTGCGAGTTCACATAGTTCTGTTTGGAGTTCGTGGTTATCAAGCGAGAGCAATGCCTTGGCATGGCCCATGCTGATCTTGCCTGTCTTTACAGCCTTCTGGATTTCTACCGGAAGTTTGAGCAGACGCAGATAATTGGCCACAGTTGCTCTCTTTTTGCCAATCCTGGAAGCCATCTCCTCCTGAGTGAGGTTGCATTCTTCCATCAGCCGCTGAAATCCAAGCGCTGTCTCTATAGCATCCAGGTCCTCTCTCTGAATGTTCTCCACAATGGCCATTTCGAGCATAAGGGTGTCTTCGGCCTCACGGATATAAGCGGGGATTGTCTGAAGACGGGCCAACTTGGCTGCTCTAAAACGTCTTTCGCCACTGATGATCTGGTATTGTGAGGGACCAATCTTACGTAAGGTAAGGGGTTGAATGATGCCCAGAGTACGGATTGAGTCAGCCAGTTCCAGCAGACCCTCTTCGTCAAATGAGAGGCGCGGTTGCCCGGGGTTAGGCACAATCTGGCTCAGAGGTACTTCGCAAATGGATGCAGGATTGCTTCTTTCAGGGGGAGGAGTGGGTCGGTATTCAGTATGTTGACGGATATCGCCGGTATCTCCCAGGAGTGCTCCGAGTCCTCTTCCTAATGCTTCTCTTTTTGCCATGACTGGTTCTTTTTTATTATTTCCTTCGCGAGCTCCAGGTAGTTTGATGCTCCGGGTGAGCCTACATCATAGAGGATTGCAGGCTTGCCGAAGGAGGGAGCTTCGCTCAAACGAATGTTTCTAACAATAATCGTGCTGAAGACCATTTCTTTGAAGTGAGTCTTTACCTCTTCTACCACCTGGTTGTGCAAACGGAGGCGGCTGTCAAACATCGTGAAGAGAAATCCTTCTATGTTTAGAGCGGGATTGAGGCGGTTCTGGACAAGTTTAATGGTATTAAGCAGTTTGCCGAGTCCTTCGAGGGCAAAAAACTCCGGCTGGACGGGAATGATTACCGAGTCGGCTGCTGTAAGTGCATTTACAGTGATTAATCCCAAAGATGGGGCGCAATCCAGAATAATATATTCATAACGGTCACGTATCTTAGCCAGTGCGTGTTTAAGCACCGATTCGCGATTGTCGACATTGAGCATCTCTATCTCTGCGCCCACAAGGTTGATATGGGAAGTAATGAGATACAGATAATCTAACTCTGTGGGCATAATGGTTTGCTCGATATCCTTTTGTCCGATAAGAACCTCGTAGAGGGTATTACCGGAGTCGGAGTCGGGGTTGAAATTGAGTCCTGAGGTGGTGTTGGCCTGAGGATCCGCATCAATCAGCAGGGTTTTCCTCTCCAGCACTGCCATTGAAGCTGCAAGGTTAATAGCTGTGGTGGTTTTACCTACTCCTCCTTTCTGATTTGCTATTGCAATAATTTTTCCCATATATGCTCTGAATTTGTTCCAAATAAAAAGCAAATTTACAAATTCTTTTTCTCAGGAAAGGTATTTATGTTAAATTTGTCCGAAAATGATTCTTTTACAAGTATGACAGACTCATGGAAAGTGATAGTAAGCAGCATGTCAGGTGGAGGCAAAGCCTCCCGTGAGTGGCCTGAGATAGCTGCCCGCCTTGAAGCTAGAGGCATCACATACTCGGTTTCTTTTACTCAATATCGTTTTCATGCTCGAGAAATTGCAATAGAGGCCCTGAAAGAGGGGTTGAGACAGATTATCGTTGTGGGAGGGGACGGGGGGTTGCACGAAGTGCTTTCCGGCATAATGTCACAGAGTGAAGTTCCTTCCAATCAGGTAACCCTTGCCATAATTCCTGTTGGCTCGGGGAATGACTGGGCTCGTCTTCACGAGATTCCTAAGGGGTTTGATGATGTCACTGATGTCATTGCCAGAGGAAAGAGTGTGGTACAGGATGTGGCAAAAGTTGAGTCCGTTATGGATGGTGCTCCTTTTATCTCCTATATGGTAAATATAGGGGGATTGGGATTCGATGCTCAGGTTTGTCACAATTTTGATCTGGAAAAAAAGGAGGGTAAGGCGGGCGACGCTCAATATTTAAAGTGCCTTCTCAAGGGTTTTATGGGATACGATTCTCGGCCGTTCCGTATAGTAACCGACGGTAATCTCTTCTATGAGGGCGATGTTTTATCAGTTGCAATGGGTATTGGAAAGTATTCCGGTGGTGGCATGATGCAGACCCCCGATGCTATTTTTGATGATGGTCTGATTGATCTGACTGTTATTAAAGATATCCCTAAATCAAAGATACTGCGAAAGATTCCCACTCTATTCACGGGGAAAATCCATGAGGTAAATGAGGTCATGCAGACCAGGGCACGAGTTCTTGAAATATCGGCTGATCCGGAATCATTTGTAGAGGTAGACGGGGAGGCAGTCGGCTTTAGCCCCATCCGTGTAGAAGTAATTCCTGCTGCAATCAGAGTCATTACAAATCTGTAAGATGTTATCATTATGAATAATATTGCTGGAAAATTGAAAAAAATGCTGCCTTATCTGGCTGCCGCTGCTATTTTTATCCTTCTCGCAGTGGCATACTGCTACCCTGTTCTTTCAGGCAAGACGCTACGGCAGGGAGATATCTATCAGTGGAAGGGGATGACGCGAGAGGTGCATGAATATTTTGAGAATACCGGTAATGTTTCACACTGGACAGGTTCGATGTTTTCCGGTATGCCTACATACCAGATAAGCAACTATCCTCCACAGAGTGGTTTTGCAGGATTTATGTTCAAAGTCCAGGCTTTTCTATATAAACTTGTACATCTCTTTTTTGATTCGGTACTTGGAATAATAATTGGATATTTTGTCGGATTCTATATACTTATACGTTCTTTTGATATCAACAAATGGCTCTCGATAGTAGGATCCATTGCTATCACACTCTCGTCATATTTTTTCATAATAATAGTAGCCGGTCATGAAACAAAGGCTTTGACACTTGGACTCATGGCACCTGTTATAGCTGGTTTTCATCTCATATTCCGTAAGAAATACCTATGGGGCGTTTGTTTGACGATGCTCTTTACTGCATTAGGTCTCTACAAGCATCCCCAGATGTCATACTATATCTTCATGATGATGGGAGTGCTTGCTGTAGCGGAGATTTGGCAGCATATCAGAGAGAAGCGTTTCAAGGATATGGCAATTGCACTATCTCTATTCGCAGTTTCAGTGCTTATTGGCGCCGGCACAGGCTACGGAAACTACAAATCCAATGCTGAATATATGAAGGAGACGATGCGCGGGGGACACTCGGAGATTGTAAGGGAGGAAGCAGATACTACTTCAAGCACTGACTCGGGGCTTAGTTTCGACTACGCTACCCAGTGGAGCTATGGCATCGGCGAAACCTTTACCTTGATGATACCTAATTTCAAGGGAGGCGCTTCTGCTTCGAATATCGGTACAGACTCTCGATTTGCTGTAGCTCTTAAATCCAGGGGTGTTGATCCTCAAACAGTTAAGCACCTTTCTTCTGCGGCTCCTACCTATTGGGGAGAGCAGCCATTCACAGCAGGACCGGTTTACGTTGGTGCTATAGTTTGTCTTCTCTTTGTGTTGGGCCTCTGTATCGTTAAGGGGCCATACAAATGGGGATTATTAATTGCAACTATTTTCTCGGTGCTTCTCTCCTGGGGCCACAATTTTGAGTGGTTTTCCAGACTCTTTTTTAATTATTTTCCTCTCTACAGCAAGTTCAGGACAGTATCTTCGATACTAGTGGTAGCCCAGATAGCGATGCCTTTGCTAGGTTTTCTAGCACTGAAAGAGATTTTTGAGGGGAGAATTGATGTCGGGAAACTCAAGAGGGCAATTCTGATCGCATTTGGCACTACCGGTGGCATCACACTCTTCTTTGCTCTATTCGGGGGGCTCCTCTTCAACTTCACCTCTTCCGGGGATGCCTTTATGGTTGCTCAACTACCCGACTGGTTTATGGAGTCACTCATAGACCAGAGGGCTGCAATGTTCCGGAATGACTGTTTCAGGTCTCTCATTTTTATCTTTCTTGCGGCACTTCTGATCTGGCTTTTTGCAAAGAATAAACTCAAACCTGCGCTATTTACTTTCATACTTGGAGTACTGATTGTAGCAGATATGTGGCCGGTCAACAGAAGATACTTCAACGAAAATCATTTTGTTACTAACAAGGAAAACGACTCTTATTTCCAAAAATATGCATACGAGGAGGAGATACTCAAGGACACGGATCCCCATTTTAGGGTATTGAACCTTACCACCGACACCTTTAACGAGTCCCGTACCTCCTATTATTTGAAGTCCATAGGGGGCTATCACGCAGCCAAACTTCGCAGATACCAGGATCTCATAGACGAGCACCTTTTACAGATGAATCTGAAAGTATTCAATATGCTCAATACCAAATACTTCATTGTTGATCAAAATGGATCTCCGGTACCGATGCTTAATGAGGAACGATTGGGTAACGCCTGGTTTGTGGATGAGGTAAGGTTAGTCGACACGCCTAATCAGGAAAGTGACGCACTCAGAGTCATTGAACCTGCTACCGTTGCAGTTACAGATAAGATATTTGCCGATTTTGTCGCTGCTTCCACAACGCCTACGGACCCTAATGCCCACATAGAACTAACTTCATATGCCCCCGATGTGTTGACATATAAGAGCAATTGTGCATATGACAAAGTAGCGGTTTTCTCTGAAATCTATTATCCCTATGGCTGGAAAGCCTATATTGATGGCATTCCTGTCGAACACTTCCGTGTCAATTATCTCCTCAGAGCACTTAACATCCCTGCAGGTAATCACGATATTCGTTTTGAATTCCGTCCTGATTCGGTGATAAAAGGCAATGTGATCTCTGCAGTATTCATTTTTTTGATGGTAGGTGCAATTGTGGCGTCAATTTTGTTTTCTTGTTGGAGAAGTTGTAGAACAAGAGAAGAGAAAGAGTAACTATAATGGGAGTAATATTCAGACAGAGCCTTAAAGGAACTTTGGCAAACTATCTTGGTGTTGCCGTAGGTTTCTTTACTACTTTCTTCGTTCTCACACGCTATCTTACTCCGGAAGAGGTTGGTTTGACAAGAGTGCTGATGGATGCGGCAGTTCTGCTTGCCGGTCTTTTTCAACTAGGCATCAGCTCTTCTTCAATGAGGTTTTTCCCCTATTTCAAGGATAAAAAGAATAAAGACAACGGATTCTTTTTCTGGACTTTGATTATTCCACTGGTCGGTTTTGTCATCTTTACCCTATTGTTAATTCTTTTCAAGGCACCGATATCTGATTTCTTCCAGGAAAAGTCCCCTTTATTTGTCGATTACTACAATTTGGTGATTCCGATAGCATTTTGGATGCTTTATAACGCGGTGTTTGAAAGCAATGCCAACGTGTTGCAGAGGGTCGCAGTACCACTCTTTATCAAAGAGGTGGGCTGCAGGATCTTCTTGCTTGCCCTCTATCTCCTGTATGGATTCAAAGTGATCACTTTTGATGGTATGCTCAAGGGCTTCGCAATCACCTATTTCCTCTGTACATTATTGAATTTAGGGTATCTTATATCATTGAAGAGAGTCTCATTTAAGCCCAATTTCAAATATGTAACACCGAAGATAAAGAAAGATTTTACATTATTTACACTCTTTTTGGTTACGACTGCAATTGTGGGTTTGATTACACCGAGTATCAATACTTTTTTTGTGACAGCAAAGATGGGACTTGAATCAACAGGAGTTTTAACAATTGCGATATATATTGTAGCTATTATTGAGATGCCTTATCGATCTCTCGGTGTTGCTTCACTCCCTTCGATATCTCATGCGATGAAAGACGGGGATTTGAAAAGCACGAATCAGTTATGTAGGAATGTTTCTCTTCATCAGTTACTGATATCGTCATTCATTTTTATAGTGATATGGATTAATATCGACCTTTTCTTTGAATTGCTTCCAAACGGGGACAAATACTCAGGTGCAAAAATGGCTATCGCAATTTTGGGATTGTCGAAAATTCTCCACTCTTCGTTAAGTATTGGGGCTTCTACGCTGGGATTTTCCAAGCATTATTATTTCCATCTAATCTTCACGTTCATTCTGACTTTTACAGCAATTGTATTGAATAACAAGCTGATACCGATATATGGAATTAATGGTGCTGCATTGGCTACCCTGATATCCTATCTTGTGGCTTATGCATTTCTTCTGCCATTTCTCTATTTTACCACAAAAATCTCGGTTTTCTCAAAAAGGCAGATTATAGTAGTTTTTATTTTTCTGATTATGCTGACAATGGAACTGTTTTGGAATAGGTTGTTTGAGATGCCTTCTTCACTTATTCCAAAAATTGCCTTTTATGGTGTGAAAACACTGGTTATCTGTGGATTGGGAATTGTCGCTGTCTACTTGAATAAAGTCTCAGAGGATATAAATAACATTATAGATAAGATTCTCAGGAGAGGGTAGGACTATTCTCTTTATGCCGGCAATCCCAATTAACATGCCTAGTATCACTTAAGACTGTAGCGGAAATAAGCTATTCTTCGTCTGATGGGGGCTATGGTGCCCATAAATAATTCTCTACGGAAGGAGGTTGTTTGGTTTATTATCTTCCGGAATTTACGGGCATTGTCTTTTCCATCTTTCAGAATCATTCCAATATAACTATGAATGGATGTGATATCTATCCTAAAGAGTCCTAAACCCTTGTTTTCAAGGAAGGAATTAATCTGCAAATTAATTCCAAGCAATTGAATCTTCCTATTTATATTACGCTTTCTGAATGTGATACTATCCGGCTGATCAGTAAGGCAATATAGTTGATCGAGAATGATTTTTACATTTTTTGCAGCATCACTGGCTTTTAAGGCGAACATTGCATCGTTTCCAATAGGAGTTTCATCAAAACATAAGTTGCTACGCATTATCAAATCCCGTGATATAACCTTATTCCATGGGGTCCAGATGCAATATTTTATTAAATTCTGATCTTGAGATGAGGCAAATAGTGAATAGAAACGTTGTGTGCGTTTTGTCCTGCCACTTGCAGGAGTATAAGGACTGAATACATTAAAATATAATATGTCTATTTTATCATCCAGCTCATTGTCAAGGACTGAAATGAAATTGTCCGCATAGAAGTCATCAGCATCTGCAAACAGGCACCATTTACCTATTGCTTTTGTAAGACCTATATTACGGGCATAGCCGGCTCCTTTTCCCTCCTTGGTCAAAATAGTTGTAACATCTTTTCTCTCTCTTCCGGGAAAAGAATTAAAATCCACAATTTCAGAGTCACTGTTGTCGTCAACCACAATCACTTCGATATCATCCCTGACGGGAATCGAGTCAATACATCTTTGTAAAAGAACCGGAGTGTTCTTGTGGGGAATAATAAATGAGTATTTGATGTGTTTGCTCATTAATCACAGTTGTTTAGAAGAGAGTTGATTATCGTTGAGGTTAAGAAATGCGAGGGGTTTCATTGATATTTTTCTGTTTTCAATCAGAGTTTTGCGATTACGCATCAAGTCAATCCAATCTGATATCGGCTTGAGTCTCTTAAATCTTCTGCAGCCGTTCAATGTCTTTATAATTGTACGTATTGTTTTAAAACGAACAGGTTCGGCAATATTGCTGAAAATTAATCTATTTCTGATATCTAACATGTATATCTCATGTTCAAGAGAAAAAACTCTGTCGGCCCTGTCATGAATGGCAAATGCAGTTGGCACTATACCGATCTTATAATTGAAGTATCTGGCGCGTTGTTCATAATTATTATCTTCTCCGTAGAGAGGGAATGATGGGGAAAAACCGCCTGTTTTCAATAAGCAATCCCTACTTATAAGCCAATGTGCCGCCATTACTTCCTCGACATCAACAATTGGCTGATCAAGAGACAATCCACTGATAATATCTTTGAAGTTCTTATCATAATCTTCCATATTTGCTTGCATTTGCATAGGGCTCAGAATGCCATATTCACTATTATTCAAATGTGCAGCAACGAGTTTCTCCAAAGTATCAGGCATCAGCCAGGCATCCTGATTCAACAGATATACATAGTCATATTTGTGAATTAGTGCGAATTTAAGACCGATATTATTTGCTTGACCGAATCCGAGGTTTTTTTTACTGGAATGTAAATTAATATTCTGGAAATGATCCTGTATATACTCATAAGTTCCATCAGTAGAGCCATTATCAACAACATAAATATCCGATGGCAATGATGAGTTGACAACACTGCTGATGCACTTGTCTATCCATTTGATTCCATTATAGGATACAATGATGGTAAGTACTTTCATCTAAGAGATATTATTTGGAATTATCCCACTAAATTCTTGGTCACATTCCATCTGAATCTAACGAGCATATTGCCGCGGCGAGGCTTGAATTGTATCGCATACCAACACCACAGGGCGAGTGTGCCACACCATTTGACAGCTTCGGATAAAAGGCGTTTGATATAGCATCCTTTGGAAACAGCTAGGGTACGAGCCTTTTCACTTGCTCCTATACCACATGTTAAACGGTCGAAATAATCCTTTTCAAGCTTGTATGCTGGAATTTTGTGGTAGAGAATGCACTTTGGGAGATACTTAAATTTCATCCCTGCAGCGATCATCTTGTTGAAGATATCTTTCTCCTCCCCGCCACCGAGGTTTCCTCCGCTACGGCCAAGTTCGACATTATAGGGTCCAACTTTTTCAAACACCTCTTTGCGATATGCGGCGTTGCCTCCGCCAGGATAGTTTTCACCGGGAAAATCTCGTTCCTTGTCACCGAAATAGAGATAGGCGGTAAGGAGTCTTCGTATAAAATAGGTCATCCATTCCGGTTCTTCTCCCTCTTCGTAGTCGGGAATTATGGGACCGCCGGCAGCGTGGATGTCGGGGTTTGCCTCAAAGAAAACAGCATATCCGGCAAGATATTCCTTATTGACGGTCGCATCGTCATCCACATAGATAAGGATATCGCCTTCTGCTTCCTTGATTCCGCGGTTGCGTGCATAGGAAAGTCCCTGATTTGTTTCAACAAAAGTACGGAGTTTCACATTAGGATAGTCGGAAACAAATCGTGCAACTTCTGTTTCGGTGTTATCGGTGCAATTATTATCCACCAGTACTATTTCATATTTAGATTTGGGATAATCATTGAGTGCGATACTTTTGAGCACATCATAAATATATTTATCCCTATTGTAGGTGCAGATAATAACTGAAATCATAGTTGTTGCCTCTATTCGCTGTTTATTTCTTTATCACACAAAGGTAATATTATGAATTGATTCATCAAAACGATTCTCTTGACCTACCTAAACTGATTTGTGCGAAAAATAGCTACCTTTGCAACTTATGATTGAAAAGTTATTAAAAGAGAGGATAGTTATACTTGATGGTGCGATGGGTACCATGCTGCAGCAGTGCAGGGTGGATAGGTACAATCTGCCTCTCAATGACTTGTTCAACGAGATTAATCCGGAGTTGATCGAGAATGTGCATCAGCACTATATTGACGCAGGTGCCGATATCATTGAGACCAATACTTTCAATTCCAATGCTATTTCCCTGGCGGAATATAATCTGCAGGATAAGGCTTATAATCTCAATCTTGAGGGTGCGCGTATTGCATGCAGGGCAGCTGCAAGTGCCACTGCGAGGCATAATCTGCGTAAAGTATTCGTTGCCGGCTGCATGGGTCCTACCTCTGCGATGCTCACTCTCTCCCCGGACATATCCCGTCCGGAGTATCGTGCAATCTCCTTTGATGATATGGCGCAGGCATACTCGGAGCAGGTGAGGGGCTTAATTGATGGAGGTGCTGATTTACTGCTTGTGGAGACAGTTTTTGACTCTCTCAATGCAAGAGCGGCCCTCTATGCTATATCTTCGGTACAGCAGGATATGGGCACTCAGCTGCCGGTGATGGTCTCTGCGACGGTGAATGACCGCAATGGTAATATTCTTACAGGACAAAGCGTGGAGGCCCTATACCACACACTTGCCGGACATAATTTGCTCAGCTTCGGGCTCAATTGTTCATTTGGAGCCAAGGATTTAAAGCCTATTATTCTTGATCTTTCGAACAAGCTTCCCTGCGCAATCTCGATATATCCCAATGCCGGACTCCCGAATGAATTAGGGGAATATGACGAGACTCCGCAAATGACTGCATCCCTTCTAAAGCAGATGGCACTTGAAGGATTGATCAACATAGCGGGAGGCTGCTGTGGTACTACACCTGATCACATCCGTGCTATTGCTGAAACACTTCAGGGCATTGCTCCGCGCAATATCAGGGAAAAGTGCACTACAGGTCCTTTGATTGTTACCGGACTCAGCACGGTTGTCGTCGACAGGCAAGAACAGAACTTTATCAATGTCGGTGAGCGAACCAATGTCGCAGGCAGCAGAAAGTTTGCTCGTCTGATTAATGAAAAACAGTATGAAGATGCGGCTTCCATAGCCAGAAAGCAGATAGAGGATGGCGCATCCATCATAGATATAAATATGGACGACCCTATGCTTGAGAGTGCGGTGGAGATGGGTAAGTTTGTAAGATATATTTCCAACGATCCTGACATAGCTAAAGCTGCCTATATGATAGATTCTTCTGACTGGGAGACCATTCTGGAGGGTTTGCGCTGGTCGCCCGGTAAGTGCATAGTAAACTCTATTTCACTTAAAGAGGGTGAGGAGGAGTTCCTTCGTAAGGCGATCGAGATACGTAAGTTCGGAGCTGCAGTGATTGTAATGGCTTTCGATGAGGAGGGGCAGGCAGTTACATTTCAGCGTAAGATTGATATATGTCGCAGGGCTTATGACCTGCTTACGAAGAGAGCCGGATATTCACCTAACGATATCATATTCGATGTCAATATTCTGACCATAGCGACCGGTATCAAAGAGCACAATCGTTACGCTATGGATTTCATAGAAGCTGTGCGGTGGATAAAGGCCAATCTACCAGGATGTCATACCTCGGGTGGTGTTTCCAATATCTCTTTTGCTTTTAGGGGTAACAATATTATCCGCGAGGCAATGCACTCAGTCTTTCTTTATCACGCTATAGAGGCGGGTTTGGATATGGCAATTGTCAATCCGTCAATGCTTAAGATATATAGCAGTATAGAGCCAACTTTGCTCAAGAGGGTAGAGGATGTGGTATTTGATCGCCATCCTGAGGCAACAGCCAATCTTGTGGATCTGGCCGAGAAACTCAAGGCGGAAGCACAGGAGGCACAACACCTTTCCGGGATTGAATCAAGGGTGGAAAAGTGGCGTGAAGAGAGCATTGAGGGGCGTTTAGCCCACGCAATTGTTTTGGGTGAGTCGGCATTTCTTGAGGAGGATATCAGGCAAGCGCTGGAGAAATGTAGCCCGCTGGAGATTGTTGAGGGGGCACTTCTAGAGGGTATGGAGCGTGTTGGAGAGCTTTTCAGTGAAGGAAAGATGTTTCTTCCGCAGGTGATTAAGTCCGCCAAAGTGATGCGTAATGCGGTAACCATCCTTCAGCCTTTTATGGAGAAGGATCAGGGTGATATCCCCCGGCTCCGCCGAAAAATGATTCTCGCAACAGCAAAAGGAGACGTACACGACATTGGGAAAAATATTCTCGGCATTGTACTAAGCTGTAACAATATTGAGATTATTGATTTGGGTGTGATGGTGGATAATGAGACAATAATCGAGGCTATACGATACCACAAACCAGATTTTGTAGGAGTAAGCGGACTTATCACACCTTCTTTGCACTATATGGAGGAATTGTGTCGGATGCTGGAAAAGGAGGGACTGGATCTTCCTCTATTTGTAGGTGGTGCTACCACATCGGCACTTCATACTGCAGTAAAACTTGCTCCGTTGCGTACATCAGTTGTAATCCATACTGCCGGTGCTTCGGATTGTGCTAATATGCTTAATCGCATTGCACGAGAACCACATAAGAGCATTGAGGAGGTAATGGCATCTCAGGAACAGCTTCGGGAATTGTACTATAAAAGTAATGAAAGCTTCGTTTCCATAGAAGAAGCACGTGCCAGGGCTGAAAAATATCCTCTTGAGAGTTATCGTTTGCCCGAAGGTTTTGGGGAGGATAATCTCTATGTGCGTTTTTTGCCTGTGGAGGCTCTTGTAGATAAGATTGACTGGAATATGCTGCTTGCATTCTGGGGATTTAAAGGAGGCTATCCGGCTATTGTTTATAGCAATCCGGAAGCACAAAAATGTTACGAATCCGCAATGGCTGCAATAGATTCTATGATCGTCGATCAGAGTGTAGATATTTCAATCGAGGTACGTTTTTTTGATGCACAAAGCAGAGATGAAACTATTATTCTGGATGGAAAACACCTATTTGAGATGCCACGTTCCACTTCAGAAAGAACCGACTACGGGTCGCTGGCAGATTTTGTTGCTCCAGAAGGATCAGGAATTACATCCACAGTAGGCCTTTTTGCCATAAAGGTGGAAGATTTGCAGAAGAGTGAAGATTACAGAGATTACGAACATTTGCTTAGAGAGAGCATCTGTGATCGTTTTGCCGAAGCAGCCGCTGAGTGGATGCAGGAACAGGTTAGCGGAGGTACGGTGCTAATAAGGCCCGCTTTCGGTTATGCCGCCTGTCCGGACCATACTCAGAAAAGGCTTGCTTGTCAACTCCTGGATGCTTCAGATCGTATAGGACTGACATTAACAGATACTTGTGCGCTTGTTCCAACTACTTCGCTTTGCGGAATGCTAATATCACACCCAAAAGCCCATTATCCCCATATCAGAAATAAGAAACAATAGCCAAAATGAAGGTAATTGACATAATAAACCGTAAAGGCAAGCCATTTCCATCGCTGGAATTTGTGCCACCGTTAAAGGGTAGCGACATCAACCGTCTCTACTCTTCAATTGAGCCATTCATGGAATTTAAACCTCCTTTTATAAATATTACTTGTCACAGGGAGGAGATTGAGTACAGAGAAAATTCGGATGGTTCGATATCAAGATATGTTTTAACCAAACGTCCAGGCACAGTGGCTATTGCAGCAGCGGTGATGAAGAGATTTCCCATCGAGGTAGTACCTCATATTATTTGTGGAGGAACCAACAGGTTTGCTATAGAAAACGAATTGATAGACCTCAATTTTCTCGACATTCAGAATGTGATGGCCCTTCGTGGTGATGCACCTGCTGGTAGTAAGAGATTCAAGGCGGAACCCGACGGTTATAGCTACAGTAACGAGCTTGTCGCACAGATTAAGGCCATGAATGAGGGCAGATATATTGATGAGTCCATCAAAGATGCAGTCCCAACCAATTTCTGTATCGGTGTTGCAGGTTATCCCGAAAAGCATTTCGAGGCACCAAATATCGAAGTTGATATAGCCAATCTCAAAAGAAAAGTGGATTCGGGTGCTGATTATATCATTACCCAGATGTTTTTTGACAATGCCAAATATTTTGAATTTCTCGACAAATGTCGCGAAAAAGGAATCACCGTACCTATTATTCCAGGCTTGAAACCTCTTTCCCTAGTTTCTCACCTGACAAAACTACCAGAGACATTCTCTATTGACATACCGCAGGACCTTGTCCGTCTGGTAAATGACTGCAAAGATGAAGGCCAGGTCTATCAGTTAGGTATCGAATGGTGTGTTGCCCAGAGCAAGGAACTGATTGCAAAGGGAGTTCCCGCCATCCATTATTATACGATGGGACGCGGCAATAATGTTACAGAAGTTCTCAAAAGAGTATTCTGAGATTATTTATCCAATGAACCGGTAATTTTGAGGTTTATGGCCCGTACGCGGTCAGCATCTGGTTTGATCACTTTGCGGTCATAGGTCATAAGGCCGTTTACCTCTATTTCTACGTCAGTGGTCTGTGTGTAGATAGCACTGGAGAATCCACGGGCAATCATATCATAGAGCATTTCTGCATATTTGACATATTCATCGGTCACCTCGGCGCTGCTGTTGAAACGGATATAACCCCAGTTACGGTCGGGCTCCCAGAGATGACCTTCCATAGGCCATCCGATGCCACCATATTCTCCCATAACATTAACCCTGTAGGCATCGTAGAGATACATTTTAGGAGTAGGATAGTGATGAAGGTCAAGAACATCTCCGGTCATAAAATGATTGCCTCCGCTGGCTGCGTTAACGAGGCGTGATGGGTCATGACTCTTAGTCCATTCCGCTATCTCGCAGGTTTTAAACTGGCCCCACCCTTCATTGAAGGGAACCCACATTACTATGGAGGGATATGAATGGAGATAATCCATAATTTCACGCCACTCCTTACGGTAGCCGGCTTCCGATTCAGGGCTTCTCACTAATTCTTTATAATTGAAATAGTGGGTCATATCCCATTTTGGGGTTTTGTCGCCGCTGGGCATATCCTGCCATACCAGAACACCCAGTCGGTCGCAGTGATAATACCATCTTGCTGGTTCCACTTTGACGTGCTTCCGGATCATATTGAATCCCAATTCCTTTGTCTTGATGATATCATACGCCAAAGCTTCGTCGGTAGGTGCAGTGTAGAGGCCATCGGGCCACCATCCCTGATCGAGCAAGCCGAAATGAAAGAGAGGTTTGTTGTTTAATTCCATTCTCATTATTCCGTTCTCATCAGCCTTATAAGAAATCTTACGCATTGCAGCGTAACTGCGCACAGCATCCACCTTTTTGCCCCCTGACCACAATACCACCTCTATATCATAAAGGAAAGGTGAGTCAGGACTCCAGAGTTTAGGCTCGGATAGAGCAATCTCCACTTCTTTGCCGGCAAGTGCTTTGCCTGAAGCCACCTTAACGCCCTTGTCAAAAAGTGAGACCTCTATTATTCCCTCACTATAGTCTGAAAGCGATGCGTCAACTCTGAAAATTCCCTTGTCAAGGTCGGGAGTGGTGCGTAGACCGGTTATATGGCGAGCAGGTACAGGCTCCATCCATACCGTTTGCCAGATGCCGGTCACTGAGGTGTACCAGATACCTTTTGGTTCAGCCACCTGCTTGCCCCTGGGCTGCCATCCGGCATCGGAGGGATCCCATACTCTTACCCTAAGGGTATTGTTTCCTTTGATCAGAGCATCTGTAATATCTGCTGAAAATGGGGTGTAGCCGCCTTGATGACTACAAACCTTTATATCATTGACCCAGACGTCGCACTCCCAATCCACCGCTCCAAAATGGAGTATGATGCGTTCTTTGCTCCAGGATGAGGGGATGGTGAAACTTCTGCTGTACCAAAGGTGAAACTCTTTACCGACCTTACGGCCCACTCCGGAGAGCGATGATTCAGCGCAAAATGGGACAAGGATCTCACCCTGCCACTCTCCCGGCTGCTCTCCGAGAGGTACTATCGAATAGTTCCATAAGCCGTTGAGGTTACTCCATCGGTCTCGAACCACCAAAGGACGGGGATATTCGGGTAGGGGATCGGAGGGGTTGACCTTTTCAGCCCAGGGAGTCTTTATTTTGTCTCCCACAGGCTGCCATTGGGCATGGCCCATAATTGTTACTAACAGTAGAAGTGCGGTAATCAGAGATTTTTTCATAACTTTATAGTTCATAAAAGTACAGGTTGTACTCACAAAATTATAAAGAAAATGAAACCGTTCAAAATAATCGGGATGCTTTCGCTTGTAGCGGTTATAGCACTTTCCTGCCAAAGAACCCACAAGGTTGAGATGATTACAATTTCCAACCACAATGGAATGTCAGCTACCTTTACCAATTACGGTGCACGAATTACCTCTTTGATTGTACCGGCGTCAGATGGTACATTTAAGGATGTGGTATGGGGTTACGATACTGTAGAGGAGTATTATGCTTCAAATGATCTCTATTGCGGTCCGATTGTGGGCAGATATGGCAACAGGATAGGTAGGGGAAGGTTTGTTCTCGATGGAAAGGAATATTCCCTTACTATCAATGATGGCGAAAACCACCTTCACGGTGGTTCCGGAGGCCTTAGTACGAAGGTATGGAACATGGAAAAAATCTCCGACCGTGAGGTAAAGATGAGCATACTCTCTCCTGACGGCGAAGAGGGCTATCCGGGAAATGTGGAGATAACTGTCTACTATACCCTAAATTATGACAATTCCCTTGATATAAAGTATGAGGCGGTTACTGATGCTCCTACAATTATCAACCTGACTTCACATGCCTATTTCAATCTCCATGGTACGTCAAAATATTCCACAAATAGTCATATTCTGAGGATCAATGCCGGCCATTTTACGCCTACCGATGATGCTCTTATTCCAACCGGTGAAATTGCTTCCGTAGAGGGCACACCTCTGGATTTTCGTATTCCGACAGCTATAGGGGAGAGGATAGATGAGACCTCTTTCGAGCCCATTGCTTTCGCAGGAGGATATGACCATAATTGGGTGCTTGACAAGGAGAGGGAGTTTTCTCTGGCGGCAGAGGTTTTCGAACCTTCGACAGGTATTGTGATGCAGGTATGGAGTGATCAGCCCGGTCTGCAGTTTTATAGTGGAAATTTTATGGATGGTAAAGATATAGGACGTGGCGGTGATATTCACGGGTATCGTACAGGGATAGCTCTTGAAACACAGAATTATCCTGATGCCCCAAATCATCCTGATTTTCCCTCACCGGTCTTAATACCCGGAGAGATATACAAGCATCTTACTCGTTATTCTTTTTCTCTGAACGCTTTTTAGGAGGATTGACGGCCACCTCCACATGTATTAATCTCTTCATATGTTGAGTGCCGTTAAGCGCAGCGATGGCTGCGGCACCCTCTTCATCACTCATTTCCACAAATCCGTAGCCTCTGGAACGTTTTGTTTCGGGGTCGACTATAATACGTGCGGATGTCACAGTACCATACTGCTCGAACAACTGTATCAGGTTTTCTCGCCTAGCCTTGTAACTAAGGCCATAGATAAAAATCATCATCGTTAACTATTTCTTGGTTGGGTTGTTTCATGGTTAAGGGGCTTTGTGTCAACCTCATCCGCCTTCGCCGGTACCATCAAAGCAATGCGTACACAGGGACTCTTTTGGAAGCCCTATGGCTTGCACTATATCTTCCACACTATTAAAACGGAGAGTGCTCATGTTGAGGCTGTTCTTTATATATTCCACCATACGGGTATACTCAGGACAACTCTGGCAGGAGTATCTGTGCAAATCTACAGGTTCCGCATTCTCAACTTCGTGGATAAATTTTCGTGTGATCAACTCCAGAGTAGATCTGGATGATGAAAAGTTGAGAAAGGGGCAGGGGTAAATGATTGGTGGGCAACTTATCCTGATATGGACCTCCTGGGCTCCGTGATTGTAAAGAACTTTGACATTATTCTTAAGTTGTGTGCCGCGTACTATGGAATCGTCACAAAAGGCTACTCTTTTGTTTTTTATTATGGAGTAGTTAGGGATAAGTTTCATTTTAGCAACCAACTCCCTTGTACGCTGGCTGACGGGAGTAAAACTGCGGGGCCATGTAGTGTTATACTTGACCAGTGCAGCCCTGAAGGGGATACCCTTGCCGCGTGCGTATCCCACCGCCATACAGGTTCCAGAGTCCGGGATAGAAGAGACTACGTCCAGCGGAGTGTCATCTTTGGCGCCCATTATGCTGCCAAGTCTGTTGCGCACATCATCTACATTGATGCTTTCGTAGTTGCTGGTAGGGAAGCCGTAGTATATCCATAGGAATGAACAGATCTGAAGCTTCTTCTGCGGTGCAAGCAGTTGGGTTATACCTTCCGCAGTGAGTAACACCGTCTCCCCGGGACCAAGTATGTATTCACTCTCGAACCCGATGTTGGGAAATGAGCAATCCTCGGAGGCTACTGCAAAGCCCTCTTTACTACGACCAATAATTAGCGGAGTGCGACCGTATTTATCTCTGGCTGCGATGATCCCGTCTGATGTGAGGATTAGCATTGTCAGTGAGCCTTTGATGCGGCTCTGTGCATATGCTATGCCATCGGCAAATGATTCCTTTTCGGTAACAAGATGTGAGGCAAGCTCAGTTTGATTAGTCTTCCCTGAGCTGATTTCGGCGAAATTTTTATTTTGGGCAAGAAATTCCTCTTCAAGCTCTTCAATGTTGTTGATCTTTCCTACCGTGGCGATTGCAAATCTGCCAAGGCGGGAATTGATCAGTATTGGCTGCGCATCGGTATCACTTATGACTCCGATACCTGAATTGCCGTCGAATTTGGCAAGATCCGGCTCAAATTTGATTCTGAAATAAGAACTCTGTATGTCGTGGATGGAACGTGCAAAAAATCCGTCACGGTTGATAACCGCCATTCCGGCACGTTTAGTGCCGAGGTGTGAGTGATAATCTGTTCCGTAAAAAAGTTCGGTTACGCATTCGCGTTTGGATATTACTCCAAATAAACCCCCCATAATTCCAGATTTGTGATTCAACCCACAAAGGTAACATAAATTAAAATATAAACTACTCCAAACTGGCGATAATGGCGATAATTTCATTCAACAATCTCACCGTAAACTGCAATACCGAAGCCGCAAAAGTGCCTGCTGTGGGTATGCTTTTGGTAAATAGTGCAATTGCCGTCAGATAGAGTGACGCTCCTGTAAGGGGTATTGCCAGAATGTTGGTGATGAGGAAATAGGCGGGAAAATGTCCGAAATAGAAAAAGGCGATTACGCCGGCAGTCATCTGGCAGCTGATACTTATACAGACGCTGTTCCATAATCTCTCCAGAAGTCGAATTCGGGTATGCATTAATTCTTTTATCAGAGGATAGATGGTGAAAATAGAGAATACGGCAAAGAAAGAGAGCTGAAACCCTACTTCTCTCGGAGCTTCCGGATTGAAAATGGTGATTATAAGTGCACTGGCAGCCAGGGAAGTGAGCCCGTCCCTGTCGGAGTAGCGCCAACCGGACAATTCGTGAATAGTAATCATCAGTACCGCCCTGAAGATGGAGGAGCTGAGCCCGGTAATAATGGCAAAGCTCCACAGCAGAAATACAATTATGAGGCTTTTGAGCCGCTTTGCAGCGATTGATCCGCCAATAAAAAAGAGCATAAGCTCCACTAGTTTGTAGATGATGCCAACATGAAGTCCCGAAAGGGCCAAGAGATGCGCTGCTCCGCTTTTTCTATAATTGTCCCTCAATTCGCGGTTAATATCGCTCTTGTCTCCTGCTGTCAAAGCACGTACTATAGCCAGTTCGTCCCCTTCGCTTAGTATCTCCCCCAGTGATGTTGAGAAGTCCTCTTTGATAGCTGCCGCTGTACGACCGATCACGGATACTCCGCTTTCGATGGGAATTCTGGAGATTTGGAGCGATGCAGCTCCCAACAGGAAAAGTGTCGCCAGCAGCAGTATGCCGTTTTGATATACCCTTGCTGTTATAGCACAAACTATTGCCGCTACTAAGAATAGGAGAGGTGGCAGAGTCAGCCAACCTCCAAGCAAATCGCCCGCTATAAAGGCGAGCGAACAGAAAAAAAGTCTCCTACCTTTCCACATAATCCTTCCCTCCCTATTTCAGATTGCAATGTACAATTATTTTTTGAAAGGTCGTCTATAATGACTACTTTTGTAGGATAAATCCGACAACAATAACCAGATATAATATTATGATAATTCTTGTACTAAATTGCGGAAGTTCCTCTTTAAAATATCAGGTGCTTGATATGAGGAGCGACAATGACTATTCACTTTTGGCCAAAGGCCTAGTTGAGCGCATCGGTGAGCCGATGGGTATTTATAACCACCAGTTACCGGGTAAAGATAAAATCACTGTAGAAAAACCGGTGCCCAATCATACTGTTGGTATCTCCAAAGTGCTTGAACTGCTCACTGACAAATCTCTCGGAGTTATCTCTTCACTTAAGGAAATAGAGGCTGTAGGCCACAGGGTGGCACACGGCGGAGAGTATTTTTCAGGCAGTGCTGCAATTGATGATGACGCAATTGCCAAGATTGAGAAGTGCGGCGAACTCGCTCCTCTTCACAATCCCGCCAACCTGCTCGGTATTCGTGCGGTGCAGTCTCTTATGCCGGAGATTCCCCAGGTGGCTGTGTTTGACACATCATTCCATCAGACCATTCCCGACTATGCATATATGTACGCAATCCCTTATGAGTACTACCAGAAATATAAGATTCGTCGTTACGGATTTCACGGAACCAGTCACAAATTTGTGGCAAAGAAGGCCTGCAACCTTGTAGGTATGGATATTTCCAAGGCCAAAATTGTCACCTGCCACCTCGGCAACGGCAGCTCTATCACAGCTATAAAGAATGGACGCTCCATTGACACCTCTATGGGATTCACCCCGATGGAAGGCCTTGTTATGGGTACCAGAAGTGGTACCGTTGATGCAGGTGTGGTAACATTTCTCGAGGAGAAAGAAAAGCTCAGTGCAGCCGAGATCAACACAATTCTGAATAAGAAAAGCGGACTTCTTGGTGTATCACAGGCCTCTTCAGATATGAGGGATATTGAGTCCGGTGCAGGAAGTGGCAATGCAAACGCTGCACTAGCACAAGAGATGTTGTTCTACGGTATCCGCAAATTTATCGGAGCTTATGCTGCAGCAATGGGCGGACTTGATATGATTGTCTTTACAGGTGGTATTGGAGAAAACTCCTCAATCACACGTGAGCAGGCATGCGAGGGGCTGGAATTCCTGGGTGTAGATTTTGACAAGGATGTCAATAGATCCGTCAGAGGTAAGGATGTAATCCTTTCTACTCCCTCTTCTAAAGTTAAAGTTGTGGCTGTAACCACCAACGAAGAACTGGTAATTGCACAGGACACAATGAATATTGTAAAAAACAAATAATTAAACACTGATAACAATGATTACAAATTTCGAACAGATTTTTACGCAGTTGCGTTCAAAAAGCAGAAAGCGCCTTGTTGCAGCCTGGGGTGTTGACGATCATACCATTACTGCTGCTCGTCTGGCAGTTGACAAAGGTATCGTTACAGCTATCCTCGTGGGTGATGCCGATATGATCAACGATGTTTGCAAGGCAGAGGGCATAAATCCTTCAATGTTTACCATAGTTGATAACAAAGATGAGCTCCAATCAATAGCACAGGCAGTAGATATGATCAATGCCGGTGAGGCTGATATCCTGATGAAGGGTCTTTGCAGCACCGACAAATATATGCGTGCCATTCTCAATAAAGAACGCGGACTACTTCCTCCCAAGGCAGTTTTGAGTCACGTTTCCGTACTTGAGAATCCCAACTACCATAAACTTATTATTCTTGGCGATATGGCAGTAATCCCTGCTCCGGACTTCAAGCAAAAAGTTGCTATTACCAGATATCTGGTGCAGACCGCACATGCTCTGGGTATAGAAAAACCTAAAGTAGCTGCTATCGCGGCCACTGAGCAGATGTTAGAGGGCATGCCCGCTTGTGTTGAGGGAGCAATGCTTGCCAAGATGGCTGACAGAGGTCAGATAAAAGGTTGTTACATTGACGGCCCTCTCGCACTCGACGTGGCTATCTCCAAAGAGGCTGTTGAAATCAAGAAACTTGAGAGCAATGTAGCAGGTGATGCCGATTGTCTGTTGTTCCCCAACATTGAGTCAGCCAACGTCTTCTACAAGGTTAATTCACAGCTCTCCGTAGGTGTGAAGCAGGCTGCTATTGTAGCCGGCGCTAAGGCTCCCTGTGTGCTTTCAAGCCGTGCTGATAGCATCTACACCAAGCTCAACTCTATAGCACTTGCAGCTTTAACTGCAAAATAAATCTTAACGATGAAGATTCTTTGCCTCAATCCCGGGTCCACTTCTACGAAGATCGCTGTTTTTGAAGATGGAAAACAGGTCTTTATAACCAATATCAAGCACTCCGCGGAAGCGATTGCAAAGTATAAATCGGTTATTGACCAGTACAAAGTTCGCGAGGAAATAATCCTCAGGACTCTTGCCGATAACGGCATTGACAAATCAGAATTCTGCGCCATTGTAGGTCGTGGAGGCCTTGTTAAACCGATTCATTCCGGTACTTATGAGGTTAATGAGGCATTGTTGACTGACCTTCGTGCATGCGTTGGTGGCGAGCATGCTTCCAACCTCGGCGGTATCCTTGCCGATTCGATTGCATCCGATATACCAGGCTGTCGTGCATTGATTTCCGATCCCGCAGTCGTGGACGAGCTTAGTGATCTGGCCAGGGTCGCCGGTCACCCGGAGTTCAAGCGTATCTCCATTTTTCACGCTCTAAACCATAAAGCTATTGCCAAACATTACGCATGCGAAGTCGGTGTACCTTATGAATCTCTTAATCTTATTATTGCACATCTTGGCGGAGGCGTTTCAGTAGGAGCACACTATCAGGGTAAGGTAATTGATGTCAATAATGCTTTAAATGGAGAAGGACCTTTCTCTCCTGAGCGTTCCGGCACTCTGCCTGCTCAGCAGCTTGCAGATCTCTGTTTTTCCGGTAAATATACTCCTGACGAGGTTAAGAAGATGATTTGCGGACGAGGTGGAGTAGTGGCTTATCTCGGTACGAATGATTTTTATGAGGTCGAGCTTAAGATGGTTGATGATCCACACTACAAGTTTATCGCTGATGCATTCCTTTACAATGTTGCCAAAGCGATAGGAGCAATGGCTGTCGTTCTAAAAGGCAAAGTAGATGCAATCCTGATTACAGGTGGTATCGCAAAAGGCAAGGGAATGATGGATGATTTGACAGAATACGTCAACTTTATTGCTCCCGTAAAAATATATCCCGGAGAGGATGAAATGGCTGCTTTGGCAATGAACGGATTTGCTGTTCTGGAAGGTCGAGAGGAGGCAAAGGTTTATAGTTAGGAGTTTAAAGTTCTGAGTTTAGAGTAATTTTGGAGTTACGTGATGCGTTTTGGGAGTTGAATTAGCTCTGAAATAGTTTACAGTTGAAAGATTACCCTTTATTTAGGGCTTTCTAAATAAAAAGGGGGACGATATCAAAATCGTCCCCCTTTGTTTTTCTAAAATTCCTCCGTGTACTCTCACTCTACTCACTTAATCATCTGACTCTTGCAATACTCCACACTCAGAACTCCATACTCTCCTTACTATCTCTTAATCAAGGTAGCCGCTATTTGGTGTGCCATCATAAGGAAGTCATCGGCAATAGCGGAATCAAATGTGATTACAACATTGAGCTGGATGTCGTCAACAATGATGGCTTTCTTGTAAATATAGCTATCATCTTTGTGGCCGATGATGTAAAATTCATCTTCAGAGATTAATGTGTCGTCAATAATATAGCCTGCCTCTCTGAATCCCTCGCATTTTTCCTCAAAATGCTCCCGGAGGGTCTGATTGAACATAAGAGTGCTGTTGTAGCCACCATAGGCATAGAATCTGGCAAGACCGCTATCCGAAATGAATAATTGTCCATCTCCATTCTCAGGTTCCCCTTGACCGGTAAAATTGAAAGGATACCTGATGGTGAATCCGAAACGTTCATTATAATAGCATCTGTCCATTACCAGGTCAAGCTGGTCAAATCCACCGAAGCCGTCCCACTCCAGATGGCCGACTTTCTGATACTCTTCGCCTCTTACGTAAACAGTGATATATTTGCCCTTTTGAGGCAATTCTATGTAGTAGCGTGTTGCATCGGGGATGGAGGCTGCAAGTGCGGGAAGCGGTTTGAGGATCTGCTCTTCAATGCGATGCTCATAAAACATCTTGATAACATTGACATTCTCTCTTAGAATAACGCCCACTATACGTCTGCCATCCGGCACTTTCCAGTAGCACATCTGGAGATTACCCTCCTGTTCACCGGAAACGCCTGCGCGCATATAGCCATTGCGTTTGTCCATTATTACATAGCCGGTAGGGTCACCAGTAACCTCTATTTCGTGATAGACATTGTATGCTATTTGTAATACATCGTTCGAAAATGCTGTGGAAATGACGTTAAAGTAGTACTCAATATCCGGAACGGACTGGTCGGGAAGGGTGATGACTTTATCCTGCCAGATCTTTTCAATCCGGGGAACATCCATCTTGCCGGCGGAAACGGATCCTGAAATCAACAGCGCCGACAGTGTGCTGACTAGGATTATCAGTCGTTTCATTGTATATATGTGGTATTGGTTGTTTCAGTTGGCTGTTGGCCATTAGCCGTTAGCTATTGTCAATGACAATTTATGTGTTATTCGTTTTGCCGTGGTTGAGATCTTGTCTCAATTCCAAATATACAAATTTTTTTCAAATCTTAATGCTTATCTTTGCACGGAAAAATCAAATTTTAATGGCAGAGAAGATACCTGTAGAGCTTGGAACGGAAAAGGTTAGCACATTGCTGAGACAATATGCAGTCCCGGCAATTATAGCCATGACTGCTTCCTCGCTTTACAATATGGTGGACAGCATATTTATAGGCCAGGGTGTGGGACCTCTCGCCATATCCGGTCTGGCAGTGACATTTCCGCTTATGAACCTTTCGGCAGCTTTCGGCACTCTTGTGGGAGTCGGTGGAGCTACTCTCGTATCGGTTTTGCTGGGACAGCGCAACTATGACATGGCCAAGAAGGTGCTTGCAAATGTCTTTATCCTCAATGTCGTCATCGGAGTGCTATTTACCATCTTCTCGCTTTCGTTTCTTGATCCGATTCTTCGCTTTTTCGGTGCAAGCGATGAGACTCTTCCTTATGCTAAAGAGTATATGACCGTGATTCTTCTCGGCAATATCATTACACACCTCTATTTTGGCCTAAATGCGATACTCAGGGCGTCGGGATTTCCAAAAAAAGCGATGACGGCCACCATTTTGACTGTAGTACTCAACACCATTCTTGATCCGATTTTCATTTTTGGTTTTAATATGGGGATGCAGGGTGCGGCAATAGCCACGGTCCTTTCCCAGGCAGTGTCGCTGGTATGGGTTTTCAGAATGCTTTCAGATAAAAGGAAACTGCTCCATTTTTCCAAGGATCAATTCTCCCTAGATTGGAAGATTGCTTTTCGTTCACTTTCGATAGGTCTGGCTCCTTTCCTGATGAATATCGCCTCTTCACTGGTAGTGATATTGATAAATAACCAACTCAGGAAGTATGGCGGTGATATGGCAATTGGAGCTTACGGCATAATCAACCGAATCGTTTATCTTTTCATTATGATAGTTATGGGATTTACTCAGGGTATGCAGCCCATAGCCGGATACAACTATGGTGCTAAACTCTATTCAAGGGTGACTGAGGTCTTTCGTTTGACGGTATTTTGGGCAACACTTATAACCACACTTTGTTTTGTAGTGGGAATGTTTTTCCCCGGTGTTGCGGTATCGCTTTTTACCAGAGATCCTGAACTTAAGGCGATTGCTATGCGCGGTTTAAGAATTGATGTCTGTCTCTTTCCGATAGTGGGATTTCAAATGGTGACTTCCAATTTTTTTCAGAGTCTCGGACTTGCCAGGAAGGCGATTTTCCTCTCTCTTTCACGTCAGTTGCTCTTTTTGATACCCTGCCTTGCAATATTTCCGAGTTTTTTCGGAGTTGACGGAGTATGGATGAGCATGCCGGTCTCAGATGCCATAGCAACTGTGGTGGCAGCGTTGATGCTAACTTCTTTAATTCGCACATTCAGGGCTGAAACCATCCTTCAGACCACTACAGAAAGCAACGCTAATAGCCAAAAGACAATAGCAAACAGCCATTTGCCATCAGCAGGCAAGATAGTTGAATGACAAAGATAAAATGTATAAATAAACAATTATAGACACAAAGAATAATTATTAGGGTGTAAAACCAACATTCAGATCCATAACCCATAACTAGCACCCAACCCCAAACTAGCAACTTTTAACTCAATACTCAATACTCAATACTACACACTACATACTCATAACTCAAAATGGAACATTTTGTAATAACTATTGGACGCCAAATTGGCAGCGGAGGACTTGCTACAGCTTCTATGCTCTCCGAACAGCTCGGCGTGCCGATGTATGACAAAAATCTCTTGCTTGAGGTCTCGAAAGAGAGCGGACTTGCCTGTGAATTATTCGAAAAAAGGGATGAGAAGGCAGCTAAGAGGCCTCTGGGCCGATTTTTCGGACTTAGATCTACAATGCAGGGTAATGATAGCTTCTCTGCATTTAATGCCATCTCAGATGAACAACTCTTTAAAATTCAGAGTGAGATGATGCGGAATATTGTAGAAAAGGAATCCTGTATCATAGTGGGCAGATGTGCCGATTATGTTCTTCGCGACCATCCCCGCCGCCTGTCTGTTTTTATCAGCGCCTCATTGGAGGACAGAGTGGCAAGGATTGTCGCAGGACAAGGTATATCCGAATCTGAAGCCCGCCGCCTTATAGAACACGGAGACCGTAAACGTGCCGATTATTACAACTATTACACCTTTAAAAAATGGGGGGATTGCTCAAGTTATCACCTCTGCCTCAATTCCTCCAAACTCGGCAGCATAGAAAATGTGGTGAAAGTTATACGTAATTATATGGAAATAATAAATTTTTGATATATCATGGCTGACGAAAAAATCATCTTTTCGATGAATGGGGTGAGCAAAATTCTCCCACACAACAATAAAGTAATCATCAAGGACATCTATCTCTCATTTTTCTATGGCGCCAAAATCGGCATCATAGGTCTCAACGGATCCGGCAAATCCACGGTGTTGAAAATTATTGCCGGTGTAGAGATTCCCACTCAAGGTGAAGTGGTATTTGCTCCGGGCAATAGCGTGGGCTATCTGGAGCAGGAACCGCAGCTTGATGACTCCAAAACTGTGATTGATGTGGTAAGAGAGGGTGTCCGGGAGGTAATGGATCTGCTGAAAGAGTACGAAGAGGTTAATCTCAAATTTATGGAGCCGATGGATGACGATGAGATGAATGCTCTGATCGAGCGCCAGGGTGAACTCACTGATAGAATTGAACAGGTAAGCGGCTGGGATATTGACTCCAGATTGGAAAGGGCAATGGATGCACTTCAGTGCCCCGAACCGGATGCTTCCATAGCCACACTAAGCGGTGGAGAGAGGCGCAGGGTGGCGCTTTGCCGTCTGCTGCTTCAGGAGCCCGATGTGCTGCTGTTGGACGAGCCGACCAACCACCTCGATACCGAGAGTATACAGTGGCTCGAGGCGCACCTAAAGCAATACAAAGGTACAGTCATCGCAGTGACCCACGACAGATACTTTCTCGACAATGTAGCCGGATGGATACTCGAGCTCGACAGGGGAGAGGGCATCCCCTGGAAGGGTAACTACTCATCCTGGCTTGAACAGAAGAGTATTCGTTTGGCAATGGAAGAGAAGCAGGAGAGCAAACGCCGTAAGACTCTGGAACGCGAGCTTGAATGGGTCAGGATGGCTCCGAAAGCGCGTCATGCCAAGTCTAAAGCTCGTTTAGGCGCATATGAAAAACTCCTTAGCGAAGATGGACTACAGAAGGAAGAGAGGCTTGAGATATTTATTCCCAATGGGCCTCGTCTGGGTAACAAAGTGATAGAATTTCAGGGAGTGAGTAAGGCATACGGAGACAAGATACTCTTTGAGGATCTGAGCTTTAAGCTACCTCCGGCGGGTATTGTGGGAGTTATCGGTCCCAACGGTTCCGGCAAAACCACACTTTTCAGACTGATAATGGGTTACGAGCAGCCGGATTCGGGGACATTTGAGATAGGGGAGAGCGTCAAGATAGCTTATGTGGATCAGCAACACAAGCAGATAGATCCCAATCTAACCGTCTATGAGACCATTACGCAAAATTCCGAGTATGTGAGACTTGGCAATCGTGATGTCAATGCACGTGCCTATGTATCCAGGTTTAATTTTAGCGGAGCCGACCAGGAGAAACTATGCGGAGTGCTTTCTGGAGGTGAGCGCAACCGTTTGCACCTGGCTCTGACCTTAAAGGAGAATGCCAACGTGTTGCTACTCGACGAACCTACCAACGATGTGGATATCAACACTATCCGGGCTCTTGAGGAGGGTCTCGACAATTTTGCAGGCTGTGCTGTGGTAATCTCTCACGACAGATGGTTCCTGGACCGTATTGCAACCCATATTCTTGCTTTTGAGGGTGATTCGCAGGTCTATTTCTTCGAGGGGAGCTATTCTGAGTATGAGGAAAATAAGAAGCGCCGTTTGGGCAATGTGGAGCCCAAACGCTTCAAGTACAAAAAATTGATAGGATAAGAGACCTTTACTGCCTGGTTCAGGCGAGGTCTATACCGTGTTTATAACACTCCATTCGCATCGCTTCCGGCCAGATGCTGCTTTGGATTTCGCCTATATGGGCTTTTCTGAGCAGAAACATACAGAGGCGCGACTGACCTATACCGCCACCTATGGTAAGGGGCAGTTCTCCGGAGAGTAACTTTCGGTGGAAATAAAGTTCCGACTTCCACTCCTCTTTCTTCAGAGCGAGTTGGTGACGTAGTGCCTCTGCATCCACTCTTATGCCCATAGAGGAGATTTCAAAGGCGCTTTCCAGTACAGGATTCCATAGCAAAAGGTCACCATTGAGTCCCTGATACCCCTCCGAATTGGGGGTACTCCAGTCATCATAGTCGGATGCCCTTGTGTCGTGTGGCTCCCCATCAGAGAGTTCTCTTCCGATGCCGATGATAAAAACAGCTTTTTTCTCTTTGCATATTGCGTCTTCTCTCTCCTTAGGGGAGAAATCTGGATATCTTTGCAGTAATTCCTCCGAATGAATAAAGAAGATTTCCTCCGGCAATATTGGCTTAATCTGTGGAAAGTCCACATAGATCTTATTTTCGGTCACTTTTATCGCCTCATAGATGCGGCGGACAATTTTCTTAAGAAATTCCAGATTTCTTTCGGAACTTTCGATTACTCTTTCCCAGTCCCATTGATCTACGTAGATAGAGTGGATGTTGTCCAGTTCTTCGTCGGGGCGGATTGCGTTCATATCGGTATAGATACCGCTCCCAATAGGAGTTTTGAGGGTTGCCAGCTTCAGACGTTTCCATTTGGCTAGAGAATGCACTACCTCGGCAGGGCAATCCTGCAGATCTTTTATGGGAAAGCTAACCGGGCGTTCAATTCCGTTGAGGTCATCATTGATGCCGGTTCCTTTCAACACTACCATTGGAGCTGTGACACGTAGTAGCGAGAGTTGAGCGGAAAGGTTGAGCTGAAACATATCTTTGACCACTTTTATGGCCTTTTCAGTCCTGATGACCGTACCGAGGATATTGCTGTAACCAGCAGGAATATGGAGTGACATAGTCTGTATTTGATCTTTTTATGGTTCAAATCTATGCTAACTCTGACAATTATCCAAATATTTATATCTTTGCCATTTAAATGAACCCCGTTTCTGCATAGTATGAGGAAAATCTCAAAAGAATTGAAGAGGTGGCACGAAAATAATATTGACACCCTCGGCACACTCTTCGGGTATTCAACCACGAAATATAGTAAAAACAAACAGTCTCAGGTAATAGACGGGGAACTCTATTATACTTACGGTTCATTTAAACAAAAGTGTGAGTCAATCTCAAATCAACTAAGTCAATACGGCATAGGAGCAGGTGACAAGGTGGCAATTCTTGCCCACAACACTCCTAACTGGACGGTAGCTTTCTTTGCCTGCGTACCATTTGGCCGCATTGTCGTACCCATCCTTGTTGATTCTTCAGAACATGAAGTGACCAATATTCTGCAACATTCCGAGAGTAAAGTGCTTTTTATCACCAGGAAACTCCTCTACAAACTCTCTCAGGAGGCTCTATCCGGGATGCGTCTGGTGGTGGATATTGATACTTTTGAGACTATACAAGCTGATGATGAGGTGTTGACCTGTGACGGTAGAGTGGCAGTACCGAAGCCTGATGATATAGCTGCGATTATATACACCTCCGGCACTACAGGCAGTGCCAAGGGGGTGATGCTGAGCCACCGCAATTTTATGGCCAACATAAAGACCTGTTATTACACCCACAAGTGTACGGATAAGGATAGTTGTATATCAATCCTACCGATGGCCCATACATACGAACTTTCTCTCGGAGTGCTCTATCCGATCTATTGCGGTGCTACCGTCTATTATCTCTCCACACCGCCGGTACCCTCACTACTGATGGCTGCTATGAAGAAAATTCGTCCTACGGCGCTCCTCACCGTACCATTGATTATTGAGAAGATATATCGCAACAGCGTTCTGCCTGCCATTCGAAAGAGCAAGATCCTATCCTGGTTGAATGAGCATCACCACGGGCTTATGTGCCGAATTATAGGATGGAAGCTCAAAAAGAGTTTTGGTGGCAGGCTTAATTTATTTGGTGTGGGCGGTGCCAAGCTAGATACTACAGTCGAGGAGTTTCTCTGGAAAGCGCGCTTTCCCTATGCTATCGGCTACGGACTCACTGAGACCGCTCCTCTTATCGGCTACGCTATGGGTAAGGACAGATACCCCGGATCTATAGGATATCCCATATACGGAGTGGAAATGCGTCTGGACAATGTCAATCCCGAAACTGGTGAAGGGGAAATTGTAGTTAGGGGGGACAATGTGATGCTCGGCTATTATAAGGACCCTGAGCGCACAAAGGAGGCCTTTACTGAGGATGGTTGGTTCAAGACAAGTGATATCGCCTATATGGACAAAAAAGGGCGATACTTTATCAAAGGTCGTGTTGGGAATATGATTGTCGGCCCTACGGGCGAAAATATCTATCCTGAAGAGATAGAGAGTGTAATCAATGATATTGAAGGTGTAAACGAATCGATCATTGTTGAGCGTAAAGGTAAATTGGTGGCACTTATTCAGTTTAATGAGAATGTTATTGACTGGGGTTGTGAAGGTGAGGCCGAATTTTATGAGACACTTGAAGCCATAAAAGATAAGGTGATGAACATTGTCAACAAAAAGGTCAGCAAGTACTCCAAAATAAACTATGTAGAGGTAATGAAAGAGCCGTTTGATAAGACCGCAACCAGGAAAATACGCAGATACAAGTATGAAGAGAATTTTGAAGATATTTAAGAGGATGCGTGAAAACTATGTTGACACTCTCGGCAACCTCTATGAGTATTCAACAACGGTATATCGCGATAACAAACTATCTCAGGTGATTGATGGAGATCTTTATTATACCTACGGTTCATTCAAAAAAAAGTGCGATTCTATATCAAAGAAACTTAGTCAGTATGGTATCGGAGCGGGCGACAAGGTGGCAATCCTTGCCAATAACACACCCAACTGGACGGTAGCTTTCTTTGCCTGTGTGCCCTTCAGCCGCATTGTGGTTCCCATTCTTACCGACTCTTCAGAACATGAGGTAACCAATATTCTGCAACATTCAGAGAGCAAGGTGCTCTTTATCTCAGGGAAACTCCTCCACAAACTCTCTCAGGAGGCTCTCTCCAGGATGCTGCTGGTGGTGAATATCGATACTTTCGAGACTATCAAAGCAGATGAGGAGGCATTTACCTGTGACGGTAGGGTAGCGGTGCCGATGCCCGATGATATAGCGGCCATTATATATACCTCCGGTACTACCGGCAGCGCTAAGGGTGTGGTCCTGAGCCACCGCAATTTCACATCAAATGTAATCTCCTGTTATCATTCTCACAGGTGTAATGAGAGGGATAGTTGTATTTCTATCCTACCGATGGCCCATACTTACGAACTCACTCTTGGAGTACTCTATCCTATTTATTGCGGCGCAACCGTCTATTATCTCTCCACACCGCCGGTACCCTCACTGCTAGTGGCCGCTATGAAGAAAATTCGTCCTACGGCTCTCCTCACGGTACCGCTGATTATTGAGAAGATTTACCGTAATAGCGTTCTGCCCACCATTCGAAAGAGTAAGACCCTATCCTGGCTGAATAAGCGTCACAATAAACTTATGTGCCGTATCATAGGATGGAAGCTCAAAAAGAGTTTCGGTGGAAGGCTCAATTTTTTTGGTGTAGGCGGTGCAAAACTCGATACTACGGTTGAGGAGTTCCTTTGGAAGGCGCGCTTTCCTTATGCTATCGGCTACGGACTCACCGAGGCCTCTCCTTTACTTACCCATGCTGTGGGTAAACAGAGATATCCGGGTTCCATAGGATATCCGGTTCATGGAGTGGAAATGCGTCTGGATAATGTCAATCCTGAGACAGGGGAGGGGGAAATTGTAGCTAGGGGTGACAATGTGATGCTCGGCTATTACAAGGATCCCAAACGTACTAAGGAGGCCTTTACTGAGGATGGTTGGTTGAAGACCAAAGATGTGGCTTCAATGGATAAGAAAGGACGCTACTATATCAGAGGGCGACTTGGTAATATGATTGTCGGCCCTTCGGGCGAAAATATCTATCCCGAAGAGATCGAGAGTGTAATCAATGATATTGAAGGTGTGAATGAATGCATAATCATTCAGCGTAAAGGCAAATTGGTGGCACTTGTACAGTTCAATGAAAACATCATCGACTGGGACACGGAAGGCGAGGCTGAATTTTACGAAAAACTCGAAGCCAGAAAAGCGGCAGTAATGAATATCGTCAATAAAAAAGTAAGCAAGACCTCCAAAATCAACGATGTTGAGGTAATGAAAGAGCCTTTTGATAAGACCGCAACCAGGAAAATACGCAGATTTAAGTATAAAGAGGAAAAAGAGGAAGAGTAGATGCAACCTTTTGCTTTTTTTTGCATCTAATATGTAGATAGTTCTTTGACATCTGCTGATGTCACATATGGGGATGTCTGGTTTTGACAGCATATGATGACGGATGGCAAGCATGCCGAGCTTCGTGACCTGGCTCGTTAATCTCAGATCTCAAGCCATTAACTGGCAATAACAACTATGCACTCGCTGCGTAATCTAGACTAAGTCAGATTCCTTAATCGAGCCGGCCAGGCCGGTATCGACGAGTATCCCGCCGGACTTTAAGCGAACTATGTTCGGTAAACGGGGTATCATCCAAGTTCGCTGCACGCGACTACTCCTCTGCATCGCGTTAAGAGACCGAGGATAAGGAGGCGGTGGCAGGCCTGCAAGCAGTCTCCTCCCGACAATCAACAGCAGGATAAGCATGTAGAAAACCCTCTGGCGCTATGTTTGGACGGCGGTTCGACTCCGCCCATCTCCACCAAGTTTAACTTTAGGTGAGTAAATTGACGCAGAACTTTACGCTAAAAGGTGTAAGGTTCTGCGTTTTTTTTCGTGGTACGGGTTGCGTGGTGCGGGTTATGGGTTGCAGGGTGCGTGGTTCAGGAGTAGTTTATGATCTATGGCGGGTTTTGAAGAGGAGGATGTGGATGGGATGATGGCTATTTCAGAATTGATGCTAGCAACTATTAACAGATACCTTTTCATCCTCTATAGAAAAAACAGCGACACTCCCGCGATACTTATAAAGGCTCCGATAACCTCTATGACTTTCACTTTTTGTTTAAAAATCAGATAAGATGGCAGAATAATAAGTACCGGTGTCAGTGCCATGATGGTGGATGCTATACCGGCATTTGTATATTGAACTGCCATAAGCGAGAGAGATACACCTATAAATGGTCCTGTAATGGTTGCAAGAGTGGCATAAAGCATCCCACGGCGATCATTTAGGGCATGGACAAGCTTTGGACCTTCCTTCCTAATCAGAAGGATTAATATAAATCCAATGGCACCCATAACAGCTCTTATAAAGGTCGAGGCGAAGGGAATCATTGTGCTCACTGTAGTGGCATTCTCAGGGATTGCAGCATGATAGTGGCCCATACCTACCTTACTCAGTACCAGCCCCACTCCTTGACCAACTCCTGCGCCTATGCCGAGTAAGACTCCTTTGATAGGTAGTTTAAAAGCTACTTTGTGTCCCTGACCCCTACTGAGAATGGACATAGCGATGCCCGAAAGAGTAACCACCATACCCAGTATGCCTTGCAAGGAGATAGTCTCCCCAAGTAGTGCCCAGCCTGTAATAGCCGCCACCGGAGGAGCCAGAGTCATGAAAAGCTGCCCGAAACGCGCTCCAATTACCAGATAGGAGTTGAAAAGGCACCAGTCGCCAAACACATACCCTATGAGTCCCGAAAGAAGCAGCCAAAACCAGGTCTTGCCATTCGCAAAGCTCGGCCAGGGAACTCCGGTCACTATCCAAAGAGTTGTCGCGAGCATCAGTAGTGACAACACCATTCTGATGATATTGAGCTGCAGCGACCCTATGCGCTTTGTGCCAACTTCGGCAAAAAGTGCAGTCGCTGTCCAGCTAAATGCTACCGCCAATGATATGAGTTCTCCTGTGTATCTCATAATAGGCGGCAAAGATAGTAATTTTTAGGTCTGAGTGTTACGGGTTACGTGGAGTGGAAGTTAGGAAGAAATAAGCAATTATAAGCTGTGGAAATAGAAGATTTGTTGTAAGAATAAAAAAATCCCCCGTTAAAGGACGAGGGAACCTAATGTTTTCACAACGGAATAATCCTTATTGCGAATTGACTATTGTGTATCTTCAATTACAAAGAAAGTAATTATTTATTAAATAAGCAATTTTACTTTCTTTTTGTTATTTTTGTTACGATTAAAAATACAACGATATGAAGAAGATAATAGGATTGGATTTGGGAACTACCAGTATTGGCTGGGCTGTAGTAAATGAAGCAGAGAATGATTCTGAGAAGTCATCGATTGAGAGATTAGGCGTAAGAGTTAATCCTCTTACTGTCGATGAAAGAACCAATTTTGAGAAAGGAAAACCTATTACAACAAACGCTGACAGGACTCTCAAAAGGTCAATGCGAAGAAATCTGCAGAGGTACAAGTTGAGAAGAGACAATCTTATAGAAGTTCTGAAAAGAGAAGGTTTTATAACGGATCAGACCATTTTGGCCGAACATGGTAATCATTCCACTTTTGAGACATATCGTTTGAGGGCAAAGGCTGTGTCAGAAGAGGTTACTCTTGAACAATTTGCCAGAATACTATTGATGATAAATAAAAAGAGGGGATACAAAAGCAGCAGAAAAGCAAAGAACGAAGAAGAAGGTTCCCTGATTGACGGCATGTCAATTGCCAAGGAGTTGTATAATAATGATATGACTCCCGGACAATATTCCCTCTCATTATTGGAAGCGGGTAAAAAAAGTCTTCCTGATTATTATAGATCGGATTTACAGTCAGAGTTTGACAAAATATGGGCAGTGCAAAAGATCTATTATCCAGAACAGCTGTCTGATGCATTGAAGGATTTGTTGATAGGTAAGAATTCAAAACAAACCTGGGCAATTATTGCTGATAAAACAGTTTGGAAAGAAGATGTCAAGCAATGGAATGAAACACTCGCCAAAACTGAACATTTTGCCAGAGAATACAAGTTGAAAGGGATTAAGAGAGAAGGAAAACGCGATGAGCAAAGATTGGAAAACTATAAATGGAGGGTAGCCGGTTTAAGAGGTAGATTGCATCCGGAACAGCTTGCTATTGTATTTCAAGAGATTAATTCGCAAATATATTCATCTAGTGGATATCTGGGTGCAATCAGTGATAGGAGTAAAGAATTGTTCTTCAATAAGCAGACTGTTGGACAATATCTTATGAAGTTGTTGGATGAGGATCCTAATACAAGTCTTGTCAACCGTGTTTTCTACAGACAGGATTACATGGACGAATTCGAGACTATATGGGAAAAACAATCCGAATTCCACCCGGAGCTGACCCATGAGCTGAAGAGGGAAATTCGAGACATAATAATCTTTTACCAACGAAGGCTTAAAAGCCAGAAAGGACTTATCAGTTATTGCGAACTTGAGAGTTGGGAAATTGATGTTGTCAGAAACGGCAAGGTTGAAAAGAAGACTATAGGACAAAGAGTAATTCCGCGTTCTTCTCCATTATTCCAGGAATTTAAAATTTGGCAGATGCTAAACGATGTTGAAGTATCTGTTAAAGACATTAGAATCAAAAAACGAAAAGAAGGCAACAACCTCTCACTCTTCGAAGAACAAGATCCTTCTGAAAAACTTAAAATTTATGGTCGGAGACGGCTGACTGAAGATGAGATGGCACTCGTGGCCTCAGAGCTTTCTATTCGTTCAGAGATGAAAAAAGAGGATGTTCTTAAATTGTTGTTTGATGATTGGAAGAGTCTGGACCTAAATTTCAAAAGATTAGATGGCAACAAGACCGGTAATGCACTCTACGAGGCATATAGTAATATAATTGAGCTCTCTGGTCACTTTCCCATTAATTGGAATCATAGTGCTGACGAAATAACATCTTATGTAAAAGAAGTATTTGATGCTTTAGGTTGGAACTCCAATATATTGTCTTTTGACTCCTCTAAGGATTTACAATCACAAGATTATTACATGCTTTGGCACCTTCTTTACTCTTATGAAAGTGACAATAGCGAAACCGGTAATAAATCCCTTATAGACAAATTGGTTTCATTTTGCGGTTTTGATAGAGAGTATGCTGTGGTTTTATCAAATGTTTCCTTTCTTGAAGATTACGGAAACTTATCTGCTAAAGCCATAGGTAGGATATTGCCTCATCTCAAAGATGGTAACGATTACTATTTGTCTTGTGAACTTGCCGGTTACAAACATTCGAAGTCGTCAATAACAAAGGAGGAGAATGAAGCAAGAATTCTTAAGGAATCACTTGATTTATTGCCAAAAAATAGCTTAAGGAATCCTGTGGTTGAGAAGATCCTCAATCAAATGGTGAATGTAGTCAATGCGTTAATGCAGGAATATGGAAGACCTGATGAATTCCGTGTTGAATTAGCAAGGGAATTGAAAAAGAATCAGCGCGAAAGGGAAGAGATGACCAAGTCAATAAATGAAAGCACTAGGGTGAATGAGGGGATAAGAGAGGTGCTTATGAAAGAGTTTGATTTAACACATGTTACTCGGAATGACATTATTCGTTATAAACTATATGAGGAGTTGAAGGATAACGGATATCACACCTTGTATTCCAACACCTATATTCCTAAAGAAAAACTTTTTAGCAAAGATTTTGACATAGAGCATATCATACCAAGATCAAGATTATTTGATGATTCTTTTTCCAACAAGACTCTGGAAGTCAGAAGCATCAATATAGACAAAGGCAATCAGACAGCATATGATTATGTCCTATCAAAATATGGTGAAACTGAACTAGAGGAGTATATAAATCGTTGTAAAGCACTGTTCCCGAAAGATTCTGCAAAATTGAAAAAGTTGTTGATGACGGAAACCGATATCCCAGAAAGATTTGTTGAAAGAGATTTGAGAAACACCCAGTATATTGCAAAAAAAGCGTTGTCTATGCTTAATGATGTTTGTAGAAGAGTAGTTGCAACAACAGGTAGTATTACAGATGAGTTGCGTAGCGACTGGCAACTGGTTGATGTGATGAAAGAGCTTAACTGGGAAAAATATAAAGAACAGGGACTGGTAGATTATCACTCGGACCAGGATGGTCGCATAATAGGTAAGATTCAGGATTGGACCAAAAGAAATGATCATCGTCATCATGCAATGGATGCCTTGACAGTAGCTTTTACAAATCCTGCTTTGATTCAATATTATAATAATGTGAATGCCAGCTTCAATCAGACCAGCAATGCATATTTGATTAAAAACAAATATTTCAGGGATGGGCGCGCTATAAGTCCTATTCCATTGAATGAGTTCAGAGCAGAAGCAAAACGGCATCTTGAGAATATTCTTGTTTCCATCAAAGCCAAGAATAAAGTTGTTACTAGAAATGTCAACGTCACAAAAAATGGAAAGGGTGGAACCAACAAAAAGATTCAATTGACGCCACGAGGACAGTTGCACAATGAGACAATTTATGGAAGCCATATAAGAGTCTTTTATGTTGAAGAGAAAGTCGGATCATCATTTGACAAAGAGAAGATATCCGGAGTTTCGAATGCACGTTATCGTCAGGCCTTGATGGAAAGACTTGAAGCTTCTTCATGGAATCCCAAGAAGGCCTTTACTGGAGCCAATGCTCTGTCCAAGAAACCCATATGGATAAATGAGGAAAAAGGTGTACAACTTCCAGAAAAGGTGAAAGTTAAAAATGAAGAGGTTATTTATACTATAAGAAAACCTATAGATGAAAGTTTGAATATTGGCAAAGTCATAGATCCAAAGGTGCGAGCAATTCTTGAAGAGAGATTGAAAGAGTATGGAACGCCCAAGAAAGCATTTTCAAACCTTGATGAGAACCCTATTTATTTGAATAAGGAAAAGGGAATTACAATCAAAAGAGTTACAATATCCGGTATAAATACTGCTCGTCCCCTACGCGAAAAAGATGGTAAAAATGGAGAAAAAGCACCTAAGGATTTTGTGAGTACCAGCAACAACCATCACGTTGCCATCTTCAAAAGAGAGATATCAGACGAAAATGGTGGTGCGGAATATGAGTTCTGTGAGGTAGTCGTGCCCTTTATAGAGGCAGTTGCCAGGGTAAATCTTGGAGATCCTGTTGTAGATATGGATTATGGAAAAGATGAGGGATGGGAGTTTATGTTTACAATGAAGCAGAATGAATATTTTGTTTTCCCTAATGAGAAAACAGGATTTGATCCACGTGAAATAGACTTGTTGGATCCGGAAAATTATTCTTTGATAAGTCCTAATCTGTTTAGAGTACAAAAGTTTAGTACAAAAGATTATTATTTCAGACACCATTTGGAAACAACTGTAAAAGATGTAGCGGAATTAAGAAATATCACATGGAAAAGAATCAGATCTCTTGATAGTGAATTGTTGGGAATGGTAAAAGTTAGAATCGACCATATTGGCAGAATTGTATCAGTAGGGGAGTATTAGGTGTTTCTACTTCCGGGGTTATACTCACCAAATAGATACACTTTATGATTAAGAAAACTCTTTATTTTGGAAATCCTGTGTATCTCACACTAAGAGATGCTCAGTTGGTAATCAAATTTCCGGAAGTTGAAAACAATGACGACCTGCCTGCCCTTTTCAAGAAAAAAAATGTTATTACTCAACCGGTAGAGGATATCGGAGTAGTTATTTTAGACCATAAACAGATAACTATTACTACAGGTGCTCTTGAGGCATTGCTGGAGAATAAAGCGGCAGTGATTACTTGCAATTCACAACATATGCCGACCGGACTGATGTTGCCTTTATATGGCAACACCATTCAAAATGAGCGTTTTAGGGAGCAGCTGTCTTCCTCAGTACCTCTGAAAAAACAACTCTGGCAGCAGACTGTCAAGGCGAAGATTGAAAATCAGGCTGTATTACTTCAAAGAAACCTTCAATCTGATATAAGGTGTATGAAGATATGGGCGGACAAGGTTAAAAGTGGAGATTCAGACAATCTTGAGGCACGTGCATCCGCTTTTTACTGGCCAAGAGTTTTCCCCGGAATTAAAGGATTTGTAAGAGGACGTGATGAATTACCTCCTAATAATCTCTTGAATTATGGCTATGCCATTTTGAGAGCTGTTGTTGCCAGGGCATTGGTTTCAAGTGGATTGCTTCCGACTCTCGGAATACATCATCACAACAGATACAATGCATATTGCCTGGCAGATGATATTATGGAGCCATATCGCCCCTTTATTGATGCGCTGGTGTGTGATATCGTAAAGTCAGGAACGGATTATCAGAATCTTACAAAGGATATCAAATCCAAATTACTTGCAATCCCTACAATAGATGTGCAGATTGGAGATTTAACACGTCCGCTTATGGTTGCTGTTACTCAAACGACAACATCTTTGTACAAATGCTTTTCGGGAGAGTTGCGCCGAATTGCATATCCGTCATTTTGATGAGCAGGATAAGCGAATACCGCGTTATGTGGGTATTGGTTTTATTTGATTTGCCGACTGAAACTAAGAGAAACAGAAAAGACGCAACTCAGTTTAGGAAAAATCTTATAAAAGACGGTTTTACGATGTTTCAGTTTTCGATATATATCCGTCATTGTGCAAGTTACGAAAACGCTCAGGTTCACGTAAAGAGAGTAAAGTCCATCCTACCGGAATATGGGCATGTAGGTATAATTTGCATTACTGACAAACAATTTGGAAATATTGAGTTATTTTACGGTAAGCAAATGTATGAAGTTAGTGCTCCGGGACAGCAGTTGGAGTTGTTTTAAATGAAAAATCCTGTTAGGTCAACAGGATTTCTCTAAAAAGTCGCAAACATTTTTAATTCTAAAAATCATTGTAAGTTACTATCGCACAGCCTAATATGCGTATCGTGCTGTTTGCGATATATCAAAGATACGAAATGTAGTCAATTCACAACAACCTCTCCAACTGGAATGTGAGTAGCGTTGCTGTTTGCGATATATCAAAGATACGAAATGTAGTCAATTCACAACTAGTAGTTTTGATACATCTAATGTAACTAAGCTGTTTGCGATATATCAAAGATACGAAATGTAGTCAATTCACAACTCTTTGGCGTAAATCATTTTCGCCGTGTTGGCTGTTTGCGATATATCAAAGATACGAAATGTAGTCAATTCACAACCGGGTACGGAGCAAGAGTGGTTAGATTCCTGCTGTTTGCGATATATCAAAGATACGAAATGTAGTCAATTCACAACGCTACCAATGGTTTCCTTATAGGTATCTGCGCTGTTTGCGATATATCAAAGATACGAAATGTAGTCAATTCACAACTGCGCTCCCTCTCTTTTTGCCAAGCATCAAGCTGTTTGCGATATATCAAAGATACGAAATGTAGTCAATTCACAACAACTTCAACGTCACCTGCCAGCAATATAGCTGTTTGCGATATATCAAAGATACGAAATGTAGTCAATTCACAACACCGTTACTGCCGATAACCTTGATAGAACGCTGTTTGCGATATATCAAAGATACGAAATGTAGTCAATTCACAACGCAGTAAAGTATATTAATATGGAAGATATTGCTGTTTGCGATATATCAAAGATACGAAATGTAGTCAATTCACAACATATTCTCAACATCATCCAACGTGAGCAAGGCTGTTTGCGATATATCAAAGATACGAAATGTAGTCAATTCACAACTGGAAGCATAAACACAACCATAAAGCAAGCGCTGTTTGCGATATATCAAAGATACGAAATGTAGTCAATTCACAACACCATGCTCGGACAGATGACAGTCAATAGCGCTGTTTGCGATATATCAAAGATACGAAATGTAGTCAATTCACAACGAGGGCGGAGTTTGAACTCGACACCCCTATGCTGTTTGCGATATATCAAAGATACGAAATGTAGTCAATTCACAACAAAAAGAGCGATTTGCAAGATGGTTGCATCAGCTGTTTGCGATATATCAAAGATACGAAATGTAGTCAATTCACAACTGTACAATTTACATTCCCTGCAGTGTAAAGGCTGTTTGCGATATATCAAAGATACGAAATGTAGTCAATTCACAACAAAGGATAGAGTATGCCAACACCAACTGCGCTGTTTGCGATATATCAAAGATACGAAATGTAGTCAATTCACAACTCATTCCCATTCATAGCAGGTGGAAGCAATGCTGTTTGCGATATATCAAAGATACGAAATGTAGTCAATTCACAACGAACGGCATTGAATTGCTTGCTATTTATAAGCTGTTTGCGATATATCAAAGATACGAAATGTAGTCAATTCACAACCACTGTAGTCACCTTCTTGAGATATGCCACGCTGTTTGCGATATATCAAAGATACAGTGGCAAGTATTAGACCGGGTAGGATTTGAATCGACGATTTGGCATGTGGGCCATTTGTATTAACCTGGTTTTGATTAATTCCCAGTTTAGTTTAGAACCGATAAGGTCTATTGATTCGAGGTTAGTTATGTCGTCAAAGAACGTGAGACTTTTTATGACATGTATTGTATCGTCTATTCCAGAGAATTTAGAGAACGTATCAAGCATTTCCTTGAGTGATTCGTGTTTTGAAAGGTAGGCAATATCTATAAAGTCTTTCATTCTGCTACCATCTGAGGATATAGCCAGTAGTTTCATGGCGGCAATGTCCCTAAAGTCCAATAGTCTTATTCCTCCCTTAGTGATTATGGGAAGCGTATGGTGACCAATTGTCTTTATAAAATCTACCTTTATTTCACTTTTCGTTGTTTTGATTGTTCCAATTAGGGTATTAGTACCATATTTTCTGGTTATGAAGCCATATTCATCTTGGAGATAATGCATAAGGGAGAGGAAGTCGAAATCTTGTTCGGTGAAAAGATCAAGGTCTACACTTTTCCTATGCCCAATCTGAAGCGCAAGCGCTGTACCGCCAACGAGGTTGAAACTAGAGAGTTTCTCGTCTTCCATTAACCTTTTTAGTAGTTTTAAAGTGCCTTCCTCGACTGTTTCCTTTTGTAACATAACATTTCTTCCTTATCTATGCCGAATAATAGGGAGGCCCAATTTGCCTCTTTAGGGTTCATTGAGGGAATTTTTTTGACGATTTCTGCGACTTTCTGTGGCCCTCCGTAGATGTTGTATAGGGCATAGTAGTCTTCTTTTCTGCCAAGTTCAAGGACGCGGAGAACCGCTATTGTAGAGAGTTTTTCCCAGTCAGGATTATCCATATTGTAATCCCAAAGCAGCGAACGGGGATACTTACAATCTGTGTGTTTCTCCCAGTCGTCAAGGAAAGTCAGTCGTGTATGATTTTGATGTGATGTCATGTTTAAATTAGATGAAACTTCTTTAACCATTTGGAGTTTCTTCCATTCACAAATTTACACATAATTGTTTGATACAGCAAGTTTTGAAGCCGAAATAGTTAGTATTGATATAAATTAATAACGCTTGACAGAAGGCGTCTGCGACCGCATTTCGGATTTTATCAGGGAGACGTTAGTATCGTTAAATTTATGACTCAAGGTCTTGGTTCAATAATATGTGTGTGTCCTACTTTTTTCCTATTTTTGCAGTATGAAAAGAGCAATTTTAATGGTGGTGGTGCTTATTATGACGGTGGGTGCTGCTGCGCAGGAAAGATATCAGAAAGTAATTCCTCCTCGGCGTTACGATGAGGCTAATAAAGGAGTGAAAGTGAGACCTTTAGCTGTATTATTCGGGGATTCGATTACCGATGCCTGGCCTATAATGAGCCCGGATTTTTTTACCCTTAACAATCTGATTGGTAGAGGCATAAGCGGGGAGACCACCTCTGACATGCTGGTGAGATTACAGAAGGATGTGGTGGGTCTGAGACCCAAATATGTAGTTATTCTTGCGGGAACAAATGATGTTGCGATGAACGATGGGCCGATCTCTCTGGAGCATATCCTCGACAATATAATCTCAATGTGCCAGATTGCCAAGGCCAATCGCATCCAACCCATACTCTGCTCTGTGCTGCCGGCTTACCTATACAGGTGGCGTACGGAACTTACCCCTGCTGAGGAAATAATAGAGCTGAATGAGATGATCCGTGCCTACGCAAAAGGTGCCCGTATTCCTTATGTGGACTACCATTCGCAAATGAAAGATGAGCGCAACGGACTTCGTGAAAATCTCGGCCCTGATGGTGTCCACCCCAATCTCGAGGGTTATCGGATTATGGAGGAAATTTTGATTGACTACCTCAAGTAGCATGAAACCTCAAATCACTATCCGCCAGGCGACTAAAGAAGATATCGCTCTTATTCGAGAAATGGCACAAATAATATTCCCCTACACATACGGGAAAATGCTCTCACCGGAGCAGGTAGACTATATGATGGAGTGGATGTATTCTCCGGAAAATATTGCTGCCGGATTGGATTCGGGACACGAATACTTTATTGTGGGAATGGAAGGGGAAGTGGTGAGCTATGCGGGAATTGCGCCTCAAGAGGATGACCCGGACGGCACCAAGGTATTTGAATTGATGCGTCTATATATCCTTCCGGAATATCAGAAAACCGGACTTGGCAAACTATTGTTCGAGCACGTTTGTGACCATATTAGAAGCAAGGGCTTCAAAAAGTGCAGAATGATGCTACATGTTAATCGCGACAATCCGGCAGTACGGTTTTACCTACATCAAGGGATGCAAATCCTTTATAGTAAGGACTTTGATATTGGTCACAATTTCTGGATGAATGACCATATTATGGGTATTGACCTCTGAGATTATATCTCTATTAGCTCATATCCACGAGAACCCAGACCAATTTCTTCAGCGTAGCCAGTAACGAAAGAAGCACTGCGAGTCGTTCGCAGTGCTTCCCGGATGTTTAACCATTTAATAAATGACTCAGCAAAAAATCATTTTTCCTTCATCATTTTGTTGAGTTTTCGCAATTTGAATGAATAATAGATAGTGTAACAACCTAAAACAATAAATGTTACAGCTGTCCAGATAACTACGTTAACGCCTGCGAACACGGGATTCCAGAGCAAAATAAACGATAACAACAAACCCAACACAGCATTGACCATCAGCGAACCCCAATCCAAGATACCGTACTCTTTCATATCATAAGCCGTAACCATACCCGATATAGAGCGGAATAGCAGGGTAAAGCCCACATAATAGGGTAAAGTGGCCATTGTTATGCCTGGATTGAGCAACATCAAAATACCGACGATCGCACTCAATATTCCCAAAGCCAACGACCAACCCCAGTTATAATCTCTATTGCCCAGGGCAAAAACAACTTCTGTAATTCCGTTAATGAGAAATCCCAAAACAAATACGATGGATAGAGCTGCGTAAGAGGTTAATGGTGTAGCAAATGTCCAAATACCCATGACAACAAAAATTATCCCCACAATTAGCATCAAATACCACCGTTTAATGGTTTTTTCAATTTTCTTAAATGTTCTTTGTATCATAATTATATTGTTTTAGTATTAGTTTTCTAAAATATTCATAAATTCTTCGCCTGTAATAGTCTCTTTCTGAATCAGATATTCGGATAGCTCATGCATTTTTGCTTCATTTTCGCGAATAATCTTCTTTGCTTTTTCGTGTGCATTTTTCACAATGGAAAGTACCACTTCATCCACACGAGCGGCCGTTTCAGCAGAACAACTCAACGATGTATCGCTGCTCAAATAAGGATTGTTCACTGTCTCCAAGGCTACCATATCAAACTCTTTGCTCATTCCGTAGCGGGTAACCATAGCACGGGCAAGTTTTGTGGCTTGCTCAATATCGTTTGATGCACCGGTAGTAATTTTATTGAAAATCACCTCTTCAGCGGCGCGTCCTCCGGTGAGTGTGGCTATTCTGTTTTCCAAATCCTCTCTGCTATATAAGTTGCGTTCGCCTTCATCAATCTGCATGGTGTAGCCAAGAGCTCCCGATGTACGGGTGATAATGGTGATTTTGTGTACCGGAGCCGAGTGCGACTGCTTTGCGGCCACCATTGCATGTCCGATCTCGTGATATGCAATAATGCGTTTCTCTTCATCGGAAATTACTTTTCCTTTGCGTTGTGCTCCCGCAATAACGGTTTCTATACTCTCTTCCAAATCATTGGTAGTGATACTGCTGCTATTGTTTCTGACAGCTCTTAAAGCAGCTTCATTTACAATATTTGCCAATTCGGCACCGGATGCACCCGATGTGGCACGTGCAATCAAATCCAGATCAATCTCTTCGTGCTTTACTTTTTTCAGGTGAACTTGCAATATGGCTTTTCGTCCCTCCAAATCGGGAAGTTCCATTTGAACCCGGCGGTCGAATCTACCCGGACGAAGCAATGCTTTGTCAAGACTCTCAGGACGATTGGTAGCAGCCAGGATAACGACTCCTTTTCTTCCGTCGAAACCATCCATTTCCGTAAGCAATTGGTTAAGTGTCTGTTCGCGTTCATCGTTGGTGGTCATTCCGTCACGCCTTTTACCGATGGCATCGATCTCATCTATAAAAATAATGCAAGGTGCCTTTTTGTTAGCCTGACTGAAGAGGTCCCGTACTTTGGCGGCACCCATTCCAACGAACATTTGAACAAACTCAGAGCCGGAAAGGGCAAAGAAGGGTACTTTGGCTTCACCGGCGACTGCTCTTGCTATCAGCGTTTTACCGGTTCCCGGAGGCCCTACCAGCAGTACTCCTTTGGGCAGCGCGGCGCCTATTTCGCCGTATTTCTCAGGATTATGCAGAAAATCGATTATTTCGCCGAGGGACTCTTTAGCTTCATCTTGTCCCGCAACATCGGCAAAGGTGGTTTTTATCTCATCTTCAGCATAGATTTTCTCTTTATTTTTTCCGAAACTCATATAGTTCCCATCCATTCGTCCGCGCATCGATTTCATGGCACTTCTCCACAAGAAGAAGAAAATTGCTCCTGGGAGTTGGCATCATCCATTTTCCCCACTTGATAAATGGCATCTTGCTGATTGCCTTATCGGTCAACGGTACCATTGGGCGTGGTAAAGAAAATTTTATTTCCGTCAATATTGACCTTTTTGACTAATGACGAATCAACTTTATTTATAAAATTGCTATAAGTCGTGGGAATGATCTTCGGTTTGAACAGAAACGGGAAGACAAAAGAGTTAAGAAGCAGTAGCAGAGCAAATGTCCATAGTAAACTTCTCCAATTAACATTAGGACTCTGTGAAGAGTTTTCGGGAGTATTATTATTGTTCATTATTTAATATTTGTTATTGTTTAGCATTATATCAGGTTCTTCATTACGTAAAATAATGGAGAGCAAATAATGTGCGATTCACTATATAAATATAACAATAATAACGAACGTATGTGCATTTCTTTGGCTAAAATCGCACAATTTTCTACAATATGTCCACAAAAGATTTTTTCTCTCTAAGAGATCTTAAATAACTCTTCTCTAAGGGGTAAAAATAGAAATAATCTGAATGAACTTCTCACAAACGTATCATACCTTTGGAGTAGAGGCGGGCGGTGCCGGAAATGAGGACACGGTCGCCGCAATCTTCGCAAAAGAGGGTGCCGCCACGGGGCGAAATTTGTTTGGCGGTCATAACTTGTTTACCAAGACGTGCACTCCAATAGGGGATAAGCGTACAATGGGCCGAGCCGGTTACAGGATCCTCCAGAATGGTGCTCTGCGGGGTAAAAAAGCGTGATACAAAGTCCACTTCGGGCTCTGAGGCTGGGGCGGTGATGATTACTCCACCGGGGTCCATATTTACCATATCAAAAAGGTTGCGGTCGATCTCTATCTCTTCGATCTGCTCTTGTGATTTATATATAAGCAGGTAGTCGCGTTCTTTTAATACTTCCAGCGGCTTGATACTTAAAGAATCATATGTCTCTCTTGGGAGTGTTGCAGGCATTGCAGGTCGGGAAGGGAAGTTGAGCGTAAAGAGGTCATTATCCACAGCTACTCTTAATTCTCCGCTGGCAGAAGTGAAGAGTATCTCACCTATAGGTTTATCTGATTCTCTGGCGATGATGAACGCTGTCGCAAGAGTGGCGTGACCGCAAAGATCCATCTCGATGTCGGGGGTAAACCAGCGTATGGAATAACCCTCCGTGCAGCTGTTTTTTATGAAAAATGAGGTTTCAGCCACCCCATTTTCAGCTGCTATTTTAAGCATCAAATCATCTTTGAGCCAATTCTCAAGCGGTATTACGCAGGCGGGATTGCCTTTGAAAATCTCGTCAGTAAAAGCATCGACGTGATAAGAGTTAAGTATCATAACCTATAAGTTTTGTTGTTTGTTAAAACAGCGTTTATTCTTCATTCAAATTGACCTGTACAATATCGTTGTCTTTGAAGTACCAGATATATCCGGTAACGCCCGGAAGGCCGATCTGCATGAGATTCTTCATATAGTCGCGCACCTGCTTACGATATTTTGCGTCATCGTGTTTGCCGAATTTATAATCTATAACAATTGTTTGATCTTTTCCTATGAGAATCCTGTCCGGGCGTTGTGTGTCTCCGTTTTCAATAAGTATCTCTTGTTCGTTAAGTGTATCGTAAGTACCATCAAACCAGTGTCTTTCTGCTACTGATTTTATTCTTTTAGCGAGAAAATTCTTCGCCTCCTCTCGTTCAGACACCTTTAGGTCTCCCTGGATGACTGCCCTGTTTACAGCCTTCTGCAGGTCATCTATTGTGCGAATTTCTGATAGTATATCGTGGAGTACCAGGCCTTTGATACGGGGGCTCTCCAAAGGATCCTTTTCAAATTCAAAAAAGTCACGCGATCGGAATGACTGCTCGAGTCTGTCACCAATAGGGATTGAGCGAAATGATTTGACCGGTTTGGTCTCGATGCCATTTTCGAGCACTTTGACCTTTTGGGTTGCTCCTTGTTGTTCCGTGGCTATTTTCTTGGCATCACTATAGCGCCATTGGCCATTATTTGCTCGTGCTTCGTAGCATCCGTTGCCTAAATCTTTAATTTTTATATACCTACCGCTTTCTTCATCCTGAGACTCTTCTATATATATGCCATTGTCTTTCTTCTGAGACTCCTCCTTGAGAAACTTGATGAGTTTTTGGGCCATTGAATCTTTTGGTTTTTTACCATCATCTGACTCTTCAGTTTCATCAGGAGTATAGATCACCATTTCAAAATAGGCACGTGTCATCGCAACATAAGCGATGTTCAAAGTGTCAATATAGGTCTCTTTTCTTTCCGTTTCAAAATCCTTCTCGAAGCCTGTGTTGTCCTTTGTAGTGTATTTAACAGGAATCAGGCCTATGTTTTTTAGCTCATCAATAGCCGGTATGCACCAGAGATAGGGAGGGATAGGGAAGGTTTTTACAGAGGTTTTTTCATTGAAAAATGGGATAATGACCGCTTTGAAGCCGAGTCCTTTTGCTTTGTGTATTGTCATTACGCGCACAGCATTTTGGTCGGAAGAGGAATTGATTTTAACATTCTGACCACTTTCCTCCCACCACTTCAGGAATTCCGGCAAATCAGATCCATTACGCGTCATAAATCTATTAACCTCATCCAGAAATGCCTGTACAAACTCAATCTCATAGTCAGGAATCTCATCATAAATACTTCTGAGCATCACCTCACAACTTTCATAAAGTGAGAGAGCTTTCAGATTATCTCTCTGATCCTCGTTAAATAGGGTAGTAAATATAGCCTCACAATCCTCTTTAAGTGGCATTTCTGCTAATTCCTTAATGGTTAAATCGCCTATATTGCTCTCTTGATTCTCCGTAAAAAGAGTTTTGAGCATCAGCTGGTTAACCTGGTCATCCGGATTATCCCGGTATTTAAGGAGTGTCACAATCTTGAGGACTGCCCTGGAATACCCAAGCACCAGAACTTCTTCAGTGACAACGTTGATCCCTTTTGAAATCAGTTTATCTACCACCATTTTGCCTTCCTTGTTGGTGCGGACAAGAATTGTGATGTCGCGTAGCTCATATCCATCGTCTGTAAGCCCTCCTATCTCGCCAAGATCATTTATGTCATCCTCTTTGCCTGCAAGGGCATCCAGAGCATCCTGCATCCAGGCTTTTTTGTCCTCTTTATCGACTTCAAAAACTCTGACTTTAACAGCTCCTGCATCATAGCGGTTGAGGTTGCCTTTGTTAATATTTCTATTGGGCATTTTTTGATAGCATTTTTCATAGATGTTTCGTGCTTCCTCGAAGATTTCGGGTTTAATGGAACCATCATTTGTGGTTGCGATGCTGTAAAAGAATTTACTGTTAAAGCCCACTATCGTATCAGCGCTTCGCCAATTCTCCTCTATCTTCTGGGATTCAACTTTCTTTTTGAAGGGTAGATCCCTTAAAAGAGAAGAGTCGGAGCCTCTGAATCTGTAGATACTCTGCTTGACGTCTCCTACAATAAGGTTGTCATTGCTATTGGAGATGTTGTTGTCGATCAGAGGCTCGAAATTTTGCCATTGTAGCTTGGATGTATCCTGGAATTCGTCCAACAATATATGGTCTATCCTGTTGCCGATTCTTTCGTAGATAAAGGGAGTGTCGCTCCGGTCAATTATTCTGTTTAGGATGTCAGCTGTGCTGCTGAGAAGGACAAGATTATTTTCTTTGAGATATTTGTCCAGTTCTTTGAAAATGTCGGTTGTAAGTCCAAGGAGATAGATGTTTTTTCGAATAGTTTTTGCAGTGTTGTATGTGATAAAATGGTTGTCGAAATGAGTTTTTAAAGCATCAGCTTTAATCTTGAGGCCTTTGAGATAATTGTCTTTAAATTGCTGGTATATCGTCTTGTCTTCTTTCAAACACCATGTGCTGGCATTTTGTAATGTCTTGCTAAGGGAGTCAGGAATTATACCCTTGGCGATTTTGTCGATTCCATTTCTTGGTGACTTGTCGCCAACTCTCATTTTTGCAATTATGCCATTCACTCTATCATACTCAATAATTATCTTCCCAGCCAGTACCTTTGCTTCACTTTCAAATTTTTTTGTAATTCTATTGATTTCCTGCAGGAGCCTTTTGATTTCTGCCTTTGGATCAATTCCGGAACCATCATCTACCCTATAAAGATATCCCGCTTCGCCTCTTTTTTTGATAAGAAAATCCTCTTTGTAGAACAGGTCGGAAAACTTATAGAGTTCCTTTCTTACATCCCAGGAACGGCCATCATCAATAACGCTGCGTGAGTAATCTACAAGCCATTTCAACAAGGTTTTATCCTTATCATCCCCGAGGGAGTCCATCATACGGTCGATTGCCTCTATAGTTGCACCTTTTGAGTCAAGTTCCACATTGTATGAGCCATATTCTCCCAGTTCCCTCGCAAAGGTCTTCATTACCAGCTGGAAAAATCTGTCGATAGTACTTACATTAAAGCCGGAATAGTCGTGAAGGATCTCTTTTAGGAGCTTCTCCGAATTATGATCCCCATTTGCAGCTTTAAAAAAGAGTTTCTCAAGTATGCGCTCTTTCATCTCATCTGTAGCCTTGTTGGTAAAGGTTACCGCAAGGATGTTTCTATGGGGATGTGGATTGCCGGCGTCATAGCTCTTTTCAAGCATCTCCAGGTAGGTCTCGGTCAGTTTATGCGTTTTACCTGCACCTGCAGAAGCTATAATAATCTTAGGGTTATCTTTTGTATCGGGCATATTCGATAGGTTTTACAAGATTTTACAAATGTTTTGGTAATTGCAGTAACGGCATGCGCCATATTCTCCGTCATCAAAGGTGACAGCTTTGAAAGGTACCTTTTCATCAAATATCTCCTTAATTTTCTCCTTCACTTTCTCCTCAAATTCATCCATGATCTCCTTTGTAAGCCCCTCCTGAGAGCGTACGCCCTTATTTTCGTGGAAATGTCGTAGCGCAATGACAGCGGGAAGAATATTATCGCTATTTTCTATATTAGGCTGATGCAAGTACATCATTTTGTAGAGTAAAAGCTGGAATGAAACCGAGTTTTTAACGCAAGAGCTATTTTTTTCTTCTTTGAAAAGTTTTGGTATCGTATCATTGGGTTTGGCTCCCTTTTCATCGCGCATTTTCCCACTCACACTCCCCGTTTTGTAGTCGATTATCCTGATTGTACCACTCTTTTCATCAACCCTGTCGATGGAGCCTTTGATCTTCACAATGCCGATATTGTCAACATCCATTAGATAGTTGATTTTCATTTCGGCAGCCTTGAATGTGAAAGGGGCATACTCTTTGTCTATTTCGAGGGTTTTGTCCACAAAATCAGCAATCAATTCGAATACTATCCTTTCCTGCCCGGAGAGATCGTCATAACTGATGGTGTTATTTGTATAGTTATATCCCCGTCTTTCCCTCGCTTTAGCAAATCCTTCAAGTATCAGTGTCTTAATGTCTTTCTTGTTTCTTAGAGCTTCTATTTTATTTTTATCCCAGAATTCATTGATATAGCTCTCATCCGGCAAATAGAGTTTCTCCATCACATAGTGAAAAATTGTACCGAATTGTGCTCCGTCCACCTCTTCTACCACTTCATCTTCTTCACCGACTCCTTCGACATGTTTGAGATAGAACATTCTCTGGCATTTAAAATAATCATTTAGTGTAGAGGCTGAAAAACTGCCGGCAAACTGACCATCAGATTTCTGAAGATATTTCTCCCGCAGTTTCGCTATTATAGCTGGACCCTTTTCGATATCCAGGTTGTTCTCCTCCCTGCCTTTCATGTTGTAGGAGAGTGCCAGCTGCTTAATATCCAGCCTCCTACTTCCATCCCTCGGTATATTGTAGCCATATTTTAGCTGGTGGATGTAGCGGCTCGGTTCTCCGACTTTAGTGCCTTCCGTGCGTGAGTCGTAGATGAGCCAGATGTTTTCCGCTCTGCAAATACTGCGGTAGAAATGGTATGCTGAGATGGAGTCCTGGTACTCATAAGTTGGGAGGCCGAACCCAAGCCGGATATTATATGGTATAAAGGAGTTGCTGACATTTCCCGAAGGGAAAATACCCTCATTACAGGAGAGGATTATGACATTTTTGAAGTCGAGTGCTCTGGTCTCCAAAGGTCCCATAATCTGGATGCCTTGCAGAGGTTCGCCCTTGTAGGGGACAGAGAGCACTGAGACAATTTGCTTTAAGATCCGGAAATAGGTCTTAATATCATCTATTGGAAGATTTAGGTCCGAGATACGTTTGACCGTCCTCAGGTAGTGGTATGCAGCCTCTCTGTCTATGCCGATTAGATGCCTCTGAATAAGTAAAAGAATATTCTCGAGCCAATTACCAATGTTTTTGGTGTCGGGAGCTGTGCTGAATATTGCCTTGAATAACTCATTTTCAATGAATTGTTGCTCACCGGCCTCAATCGGTTGCTCGTCGATGTCGGGTTGCTGTTGATTGCCCTCAAATTGTTGCTCGTTTTTATCGAGTTGATTCTCTTCTCTTTCAAGTTGTTCCCCCACAAAAGTCTCAATATTGATATATACGAGGTTTCTGCCTATAATCTCATCCTTGATGCTCTTAAGTCCCTCTTCAGGGAGTACAGCTGTAAGGAAGGGATGGCTGAGAAGGGCCATTACGCTTTTATGGTGAAAAGTTATCTCACCACTCTTCTTTTGGCGGGATTTTTTGTGCAGCTCCTCCAGTTGGGAGACAAATGTGGCAGTGTGTGAGTTGATCAATGGATAACCCATCGTGACATTGACCTTATCGATACAATCCGGAATGGAATTGAGCATTGGCTGGAGCAGAGTCTCATCGGGTAGAACTATGGCGGTCTCTTCAAGGTCAAGGTTTGGGCGAAGAGTCCCATTTTTATCACAGTAAATATCTTCCAGTATTTCCGTTACATATCTCGTTTGACCCACCGCAGAGGGGAGACTTATGATATTGATTTTACCGGGTCCTACATCATCATTGTGAGTCGGTTCAAGAGGTGTTCCGTAGGGCTCTATTGATTCTTTTTGGGCAAATTCCACGACATTTCCTTTATCACCACGGCGCATAAATTGCGATGATTTATTGGACTCGTCTGTAAGAATATCACCATAATAATCCCAGACAAAATCCACCTCAATACCGCTTCCAGGCTTATTCAGGTGTCTGAAAAGAGACTTTTCGCACTCATTTAGGGCGTTGAGACCTACAAAAATTATTTTATCGTATTTGCGACATTTGTTTAAAATATCTTCTCTCTTTCGGTTTCCCTTCGATCCTTGGTCCTTATCTTCGAGTGATTTGGCTACTTCTCTATACATCATTCCCTCATACATCAGCCCTTTCTCCCTCAGTGCTTCACGGAATTTGGAGTAAAGTTCATACAAATTATTCCAAATAGTGGAAAATTCCTCCTTAATATCTATTTTATCGTTCTCAACTTGCCCGTTCTCTTGCTGCTCCTCATTTTCTGCAGCTTCGCCATTCTCTTCTTTACCTCCATTTTCTTCAATCTTTTTACTCACAATATCCCTCTTTTTGCCATACCTCCAACTAGTGTAAAACTCCTCAATAGCCTTTTTTTGCTCCTCACTCAAATAATCGCCGGCATCTGCAGTCAGCCGGTTCAGATCCTCGATATTTCTGAAAAGCATTTCTGCATCAACCAGATACTTGTCGATATCATCGAAATCATTGAGAAAAACATCCCCCCAATAGACAAATTCATCAAATGTGTTTTGTGCAATACCATTTGGATCAGAAAAGAGCTTGGCATATTGCTGGTACAATATATGGAGCGCCTCAATCTTATCAACCAATTGCCCGCCGGAAAGCTCCAGGAACAGATCATTGATTGTAACCATCTTAGGAGCCAAAAGGGCCTTGCCCTCCATACATTGGGTCAGATACTTCCTGAAAAAGATAGATGAGCGCCTGTTTGGGAATACAAAACAGAGCTTATTGATCTCACTTTCATGTTCTTGATAAAAATGGCGTGCAACGCAATAAAGGAATTTATTTTCCATAATTTTCTTGTTTTACAATATTATATATCGTACGGTGAGAAATATTTCGTATAATCTACAAATATACGATTTTAAGGCGATAAAAGTTTTGTATATTTGCGATAACCTATCAAGGGAATAAAATGAGACTTACGTTCGGTTATAGGGATACGGTTTGTGAAATTGTTGAAGGCAGAGGTTCTATAGCTTCAGTCGGCAATCTCGTCGGTAAGGAGCGCAATGTGCTGGTCGTTACCGATAGCGGAGTGCCCGTACAATATGCCAAATCAGTGCTTGCGCAATTTTCAAACGCCTCCCTTCTGACAATTCCTCAAGGGGAAGAGAATAAGAACTTCAATACCCTTGAAACGATTATTGCTGCCCTCAGAGAGCAAGAGATTGATCGTTCAGGCGCGCTTATAGCGGTAGGAGGAGGTATGACGGGTGATATCGCCGGTTTTGCAGCTTCCTGTTACAATCGCGGAATCGATTTTTACAACGTGCCTACTACGTTGCTGGCCCAGGCAGATGCCTCAATAGGAGGTAAGACTGCTCTCAATTTCGGTCATATCAAGAATATGGTCGGTACCTTCCACCATCCCAGAGGTGTCATTATCGATACGGATACCCTTAAAACCCTCAATGCAAGGCATCTTTACAGCGGGCTGGCTGAGGTGATAAAGATGGCAGCCACTTCCGATGCAGCTCTCTTTTCCCTGCTTGAGTCGGATCAGCCCCTAACTGATACTCTGGATGAAATTGTGGCTGCTGCCCTGCGCATAAAGTGTGAGGTAGTCCTTAAAGACCCTCTTGAGCAAGGTCTTCGCAAAGTCCTGAATTTTGGACACACCATAGGTCACGCCATAGAAGTTGCATCTGACGGCAAACTCTCTCACGGAGAATGCGTGGCGGCAGGTATGACCTATTTCTGTTCCGATGAGATGCGCAAGAGGCTTGAAAAGATGCTGAAGAGATATAATTTGCCGATTAAATCACCATTTGCCGGTGCTGCGCTGCTGCCAAATATCTCTCAAGACAAAAAGCGCAAGGATGGGTTGATTACCACTGTTTATGTAGAATCTCCCGGTACTTTCGAGTTTAGAAAGATGACTCCCGAGGAAGTTGCGAGCCTGATTTCCTGAGTAGAAGTTTATGAAGTACAGTGACCTGGAATATGGACTAATAGGAGAAAAACTGGGGCACAGTTGGTCTCGTGAAATACATCAGAAGCTCTCTTCTCGTCCATACGATTTGTGCGAAGTACCGAAAGGCGAACTTGACCTGTTTTTTCGTCAATCGAGTTTCAGAGGCATAAACGTTACAATTCCCTACAAACAGGCGGTAATACCCTATTTGGATAGCATCTCCCCGGTTGCTGAGAGCGTAGGTTCGGTCAACACGATAGTTAGAAAGAAAGAGGGCCTTCTGTATGGCTATAATACTGATTATCCCGGATTTAATGCCCTTGCGAAGCATGCTCATATAGCCTTTTCCGGCAAAAATATTCTAATTTTGGGTAACGGAGGTACTGCAAAGACAGTCAGTGCGGTTACATTGGCTGCCGGTGCAAAATCGGTTACATTTGCCGTCAGGCAGGTGAGAGGGGAGAACCAGGTACTTATATCGGATCTGGAACGTGATCCGCAGTTGTGCAATAAGCAGCAGATCATTGTCAACGCAACTCCGGTGGGCATGAGTCCCGATGACGAAGAGAGGCTGCTTGACCTCTCGATTTTTCCCAATATTGAGGGAGTGCTGGACTGTATCTACAATCCGTTGCGTACCAATCTCGTACTTGAGGCACGCCGACTTGGACTTAAGGCGGAAGGTGGACTTTATATGCTTCTGGTGCAGGCCTGTTTTGCGCAGGGACTCTTTCAGGATAGGGTTAATGAAACTCTCTGTGATATTGAGAAAACAGAATCACTTTATAATGAACTTCTGAGGGCCAAGGAGAATATAGTGCTCACCGGAATGCCCTCCAGCGGTAAGAGTGCAATCGGAGCGATACTTGCCAATAGACTTGGCAGGGTACATTTTGACACCGATAAAATGATAGAGGAGCAGACCGGGACCGACATCACGACCATCTTCCAAGAAAAAGGAGAAAAGGAGTTCCGCGAATTTGAAAAGAGTGTGATACAAGAGGTGTCGATGCGTCAAGGGGTTGTCATATCTACCGGTGGAGGTTGCGTACTTGAGCCGCTCAATATTCACCGTCTAAAGCGTAACGGACGAATCTACCTTCTGGATAGAGACATCAATCTGCTTATATCTTCCAAGGATCGTCCCCTTGCATCCGATAGGGATAAACTTCTTGAGCTGTACTCCGGACGCAGGAATCTCTATCTCGATACGGCCGACGTTGTTATTGACAATAATTCCTATATAGAAGATGTAGTTGAGAAGCTTATCGAAGCGCATTTTCGGCTTTAGAATATCACGAAGGTTTTTTCAAAATTCCAGTTTTCTATTCTGATGAAAGCTTTGCGTGTGGCAATGTTCAATCCTATATATACATCGGCAAGGCTTTCAGCTGCGAAATCATATCCCAACTCCTCCATATAGCGTCCAAGGGGAAGGGTGAAAATCCCCTGACAAGCAGTTGTGTCATCATTTCTTCCATTGAGAGTAAGTTCCATTATTATGGAGGCATCTCCCTGTCTTGGTATGCGAACTGAATATTCTCCGATAGAGGATGCTTCGGGTACGATGCACTCAAACTTTCCCGGTAGCGGCTCCAGGGTGTGACGGTCGATGCCCTGAAAGTTGCCTTTTACTCGCATCTGCACCTGCTCAAGTCCGTTCTGTCGGCCCATCGTCGTATTCTCGACTCCGCTATCTTTAATATATACGGTAGTGAATTGTTTGTGTGCATCCATGAGAACATAAGCTTTTTCACCTATGGCTTCTATTGTGGTGTTGAATGCATATAGGGAGTCAGCCTGATTGCCCTCGGCAATAATCAGAGCATTTTCCCCTTTTTTAGAAAGAACACCGGATATCCTGATGCTCCCTTTGGAGACGCTCTCTTTACGGATAGTGTCCATCATATTTACCGGAATGGTTTCGCCGAAATGGAAACCTCCTCCGGAGAGTATAACGTCATATTCTCCATCCATCATCCGGTGGACGAAATCATATTTGAGCACTCTGGAATAATCCATTGTCAGACGACATGGACAATGGGTCCTGTCTTCAAGAATGCTACAGCTGCATAGGAGGAGTGCCAGGAATCCGGTTAAGCTCTTTCTCATTTGAACAACACAAATTAATTCATAAATACAATACTGTTTTCATCTGAAATGGTCAGATTTCTTCGATAACTTCTCCGCCCTCTTCCCATGGAGCAACAGTAATTGTGGCATCTATTGCATCAGTGGTGGGTTTGGTTTCGGGATCATTCGAGCCCAGGTTTCTGATAGTAAGGGAGATGTCATAAGCGGAGTTGCGCATAAACGAAGGAAGTGTGACAGGGTAGTAGTAGATGTTACCCAGGATTTCGGCTACAACTACCAAACGTGTCTTTCTGGCAGACCAGGTTGTAATGTCGTTGGTGTCTCCGGCAGTTCCATTGGCGTAGCCATAGAAACGAAAATTGGGGGTGTCGCTGCTTCCCACTGCGATATTCCTTTCAGTGGAATTGCCGAGAAGTGATTCCGGTGCTTCGGATTTTGTGGTGCCATCAATTATAGCACCCGAATTGCGCCCCATCTTGTTGCTCCAGGTACTGATGGCAGCATTTCCGGCAACATTTTGGTTGGATACAACATTGTTGAGCATAACATATTTGATCTTAATGTTGCCGTATCCGGCAGAAAGATTGTTGGTCACTCTAACAAGTCTGGCACGTGCCACAAAACGCGAAATAGTGATTTCAACAGATTCCGTCCCCGATGATTTGACTTCAACCTGCTTATCTCCGGACATTACGAACCCACTTGCAGATGCATTTTGTGCAAGTGTCAGTGCCTTTGTCTTGAGGGCGCTTTTGGTGACAGTAGCAGAGAGTGTTTCGCCCAGATTGGCTACAACCCATATTTCGTATGTGCCTGTCTTCACCTTATCGATGGTTTTGCTAAGGGAGGTGCCGTTGTCAAAATAATACTTGCAGACCTCACCATCGAAAATGAAAATCTGGAGATTGTTGACTGTTGCCTCATTGCCTACTACATCGGTAACGGCTTTTGTCTCTATTGCCCCTTTAACATTGATTGTGAGTTTGCCTTCGCCCGTGCTGTTATCGGGCTCAACAGGGTTGCAGCCTGTAAAAAGTGCTACAATTGTCAGAATGGATAGAATTTTTTTCATTGTTTTAAGTGTTTGTAAATGTTTGTAATAGTTTGTAAATTGTGAATAGTTAGTTGCCCGTTTTGAAAACAGGTTGTGGCTACATTTCGTCATCTATTTCTCCGCCTTCATTCCACTCGCTGATTTTTACTATGGCTTTAATGGTACCGGGTTCAGTAATGGGTTCTTCGGGATGGGAAACCCCTTCGCGTGTGATAGTGATATCATAAAAGTAGTAGGTATTGGCAAAAGTGTTTTCCATTGTTACAGGGTAATACCATAATGTTTCTCCCAATGATGCTTCGATCACAAGTCTGCTCTTTCTTGCACTCCAGAGTTTGCGATCAAAACAATCCGTGCTCGAATTGGGATAGGGGTAAAGAGTCTCGCCGACAACCAGCGAATCTCTGTCCGCCATTGGCCGGTCAATCAAGCTGCCGCAGATGAGATTGTCGCACGAACTCTGTTGATACCCCATTTTGTTGTACCACAGGCCATCATCGCCCTGCATTGCGGTGAGTGCGTAGTTGTTCTTACCTGCAACATTGGTCAAATATATTCGATGGACTTTAAATGGCATTCCGGCAAGATGAGAATTGCCGAATTCCGTTCTGATTATACACTCTACTTTGGCCACCATTCTCTGCACGACAATTTCCACTTCCAAATCGGACTCAATCTCAACGGTGGTAGTGCCTATCATCTGAAATGATCCTCTGCTGTTGTTCCAGAGGTGGCTTTCGCACATAAGTAATCCTTCTGCCGATGAAGGAGCCACCGGCAGTTCGGGAGCGTTGACGAAACAGCAAAATGTGCAGCGTCCTCCGGGAATGATTACTTCATAATCGCTGCCGCTGCCGGTTATCTTTTGCACGAAAGTCTCATTGCTGTCGAATATGTAAAGTTGTACGCTGTTGATCCTTGTCTCCTCTTCAGCGGTAACTCCAATAGCGCGTGTGGCTATGGGTGCTCCAGGTTGCGAGTTCTTTAGATAAATAGTAACTCTATGCATTTTACCCTCAGCGAAGTGTAAAGGATTGTGGCACGCCCATAATAATGGGAGTAGCGCGACAACTATTATCAGATATTTGAAAATCCGTTTCATTCAAAGTATCGGTTAAGTTCATACATCCTTACTAGTGTATATATTTCAGGGTCGAGATTTCCTCTGTGTATGTAGTTGCTATCTTCTCTGCAGGCCTTCAGATAGTACTCTGCCGCACTCTTGCTTTTTCCGTTGCGTGCCTCCAGCAACGCCATCAGATAATTTCTCCGCGGGGTAGGAGGGAGTTCCGAGAGGAGATCCAGCGCCGATGCGTTGTAGTCGGCGGCACAATAGGCTACTGCGGTATTAAAGTCCCTGTAGGGTGCTAGCAGGGTGACTGCAAGTTTATAATCTCTGTCGCGCAGAGCCTGCACTCCTGCCATATAAGTGCTGTCAATGATAGTGGTGTGGATGGTATCCTGAATCATATCTTTACGATGTAGGTGGAATTCAAATCTCACCGTACGCAACCTGGGATAGATCTCGTAGGTGAGGTAAGGGTAGAGGTCTTCCATTGAGAGCATTCTTTCGCGTTTGTCGGGGTTTTGTTCTGCCGAGAGCAGGAAATATCTCTCCTTTTGCAGCGGAGTCATCACAGTATCTGTCATCACCAGCCGGTCAAGAGCACTCCAGTCTTCTGCTACGCTTCGCGAAATGAATTCGACGTTAGCTCTAGGAGCCCCTTTGTCGGGCTCCGCCGGAACTTTCTCCAAATTGATGGAAAACCCTATCTCACTCTCTGAAGAATCCCGCCAGCTTCTTATAAATCGCTCAAAATATCGGCTTACCGATGCACTTCTGCGCTTGCTCAATTTTGAATTATATTCCCAGCTTCCTTCAGGGGAAGAACTTGCAGTAACAACTATTGAATCCAGGTCAAAATCCCTGTTCTCGAGCAGCAAACGCAGAGTCCGCCGGATACGGGCTATTTCCTGAGCATTCTCCGAAAGGAGTTCCAACACCTCATCGCAATCTTTTTCAAATTCTATATAACAGATATCATCAGCTCTGACCTCTCTTGATATTACTTGTGTCAGATATCTCTCACGCTCCTCGGCAAATGCACTAAGAGAGGAGATATAAAAAGTGAGAGGGGCGCCGGGTTCAATGGTGTATATGCGGTTTTCTTGCTCATATATCTCCCCTTCGAGAACAATCTCCACTTTCCGAAGACGGGGTCGCGTTTGTACTCTTTGTACATAATTGTAGATAAAATCGCCGCTTGCATTGCGTATTACAGTGTCCAGTCGGAGATGTTCCGTAATTATGGGAGCCTTGACATAACGGTCGTACATCCTGCCGATATTGGCTTTCTTCCATTCGTTGTGACGAACACGCAGACCATATGTATAGTGTTGCAGGGCATCCTGAGCCGTGATGCCGTAGTGAGAAAGAAAGAGTTCATCCGAAACATATGTGGAATCGGTTCGATACTTGTAAAGTTCCGGAATATTTCTTTGGATGAATACCTCCAGTTGGTGCATATCTATGAATTTGGTGCTGTCCTTAATAATGGAGTTGAGAAACCTGCGGTATTGCTGATATCCGCGCAATTGGCTTTTACGGTAGCTTTCGCCTGTAATGAGAATGCGCTCGAGATTTACGGTGTCTTCAAGGATATGCATTACCGGCATCATTCTCAACTGCCATTTACTGTCCTGAAGCTCTTTCGGAACAAGCACCTGAAACTCTATCTCCACTTTTCCGTGCCGTTCGGCAACATTGCGAAATCGTGCTGTCACAACGGCTGCCTGCAACTCTTCAGTAGCCACCATTTCACCTGTTTTTTCATCTCTCACTGCCCTCATAAGGTGGTATGTGTTGCCCTTATCATCTTCAACCACCGAGGTGTCGCGCATGACCTGCGGTATGGACATTTCCCGTAATGTACTTCTCTTTTCCTGAGGCAGGGAGATGGATGCGGAGTAGTTGCCAAGTGACTCTATCCTTCCGGAAAGGCTTCCGCAGGAGGAGAGCGCTACTGCAGCTGTAGTGGCAATTATTGTGATTATGTTTTTCATTGTTTCTTCAAAAAATGTACACAAGTGAAACTATCAGTTCACCGGGTATGACAAACCATCCGTGAGCATTATCTTCCGAAAGAATAGTACCGCAGCGCGGGCAATCGTAACGTGTGTACCATCTGTGGCCACCCCATATGCCTGCTCCAAACTCTATGTTGAACTTACTATGGATCATATATGAGTATCCGAAAGCCGCCTCTGCGCCTATTGCAACTCCTTCTTCGGTAATTTGCCGTCCGAAAACTCCTCCGCAGTTGTATTCGCGTACTTGCGTTCGCATTCCGAACCACCAGGAGGAGAATATATTCCAAGGCCAGTACCTCACTCCGAGTGAAGCCTCGCGTTTGCGATTCTGAATAAAACCTTTCTCCTGTGAACCATACTGCCAGGGATTGTATCGTACTCCGGCGTTTACCGAGATATGGCGCGAGGCGGCAAACGACACCTCACCGCTCAAAGTGCCGAAATTGGCCATGTCCGCCAGATTGGCGGAAACAGCAACGCGCTGCGCGCTTACATTCAAGACGGCAAAGAAAATAATAACTATTATCGAAATCAATCTAACCATACCCATCGCACATTAGTTATTTTACTGCAAAAGTATATAATATTTATAAAACAACAAAAATAAATCACAATAAATATAGTTTAAATTGACAAAATTTAAAAGCACTATATTTGTAGTGATAATATTAAACACATAAATACTATGATACCTATAATAAAAAGAAATTATCCCGCAATAATGGTTCTTATTGCGAGAGCATCACCGGGCTGCACTAAAAAGGAAGGTTTTTAACCTGAAAAGGTGGAGATTGGGCTATTTACGGATACATTGGTTGATTTGGATAGAGATACTTGTAAAAATCCATAATCATTCTTACAATCATCTTCTCATGCGCTATATCCTCATGAATATATTCTACATCGGCATTTATCTCCTTTAGATAAGCGTATAGCTTATCCCCACAAATGGAGGGAACATACAGGTCTTTATGACAGTTGTATAAACGAACTTTGACGTCAGGTCGCCAATCATTCGGTATGGAGTGCTTTTTCAATGCCTCCATAACCAGTTGACGGTATTGATTTTCTTTATTTCCTAAAAAATCCTCATCGAAATAGTCGTTAAGATCGGTTCCGATATAAGATGTAACATCCGGGACCGCTCTGGACCCGTCGCACAATTCGGGAAACTCTTCCAATAGTTTCCCCTTAAAAATCTTGGTAAAATCCAGATTTAAATTATCATAGTAGTTTAAAGACCAGAGTATAAAGGGTCCTGAGGCATATTCGGAATAACGGGTTTCAAATAAATCCTCCATACAGAGGTCCGGGTAATAAGGGCCTCCTCCGACAAAGATATCTTTCACACTGATATCCGACTCCTTATGGATGGAGAGATATCGGGCCAGAGACCAGATAGCGGAACCACCAAGAGAATAGCCAAACAGAATGATCCTTCTGGGCAGCTTGTAGTGATAGCGATTATAAATAAACTCTCTAGCCGCCAGATAAAAGTCTACACCTGTTTCAGCTAAATTTTCATGTTGGATTATGGACATAGGTTGATCTGAATTGAGGCCCATACCAATCCCATCCGGTATCATGCAGACATAATCACCCGCCACGGCTAATAGGGATTCCACACTATATCGATTATCGGTACCGCTTTCTCCTTTGCTCTTGAAAAATGGATAGACGAAGATTACGCCTTTAGGCAACCTGTTTTGCGGACAATATAGAAGCCCGGATGCTACGACGGACTCACCAAGTGGATCTTTAGTATTATATGCAACCCCATGTACGGTATAATCCTTTGAAAGCGCAACATACAGGTTGAGTCTTTCCAGCAATTGTTGTGCTTGTGCTTCGTTATAACCCGCTTTCAACAACATTTCTTTAGGAGTGGCTCCAAATTCCCTTGAAGCTTTCTGGATAAGCTCTCCCATCTTCGTATTCTCTTCGAAGAGTTGATGACTGTATTTAACATATTCAATTTCCTCAAAGACCGGCTCTCTTTCACAGCTTAAAAGAGAGAAGGCTAAAATGAATATGGCTAAAAATGAGTATCTCATCCCAGTATAAACTATTTATTTTCACACTTCAAAAATAATATTTTAAATGTAGTGTGCCTACTATCCCATCCATTGAATAAGATTGACCTAAGGTATAATCAAATAGATTAATCATCAAAGATAGGTCAAAATTCTTAAAAACATGATAGGTCATTTCTGCTCCGATATAAACTGCTTCCTGATCGTGGAAGTATGCTATTAAGGAGTTTATCGAACACAATTTGGAAAAAGGATAATAAATTTGTCCTGCAAAGCTCCATCGAGATGTAGTCAACTCTCTCACAGAGCGACTCGCAGGTAGATATGAAAAGACAATATCCGATATGTCATATGGTTTATTTGTATATAAGACTTCAGTTTGTAAGATAAGGTTGTTTGAAAATATTTTATCAATACCTAAAGAAAGCTGAACGACGTCAGGCTTATCACTTAACTTTCGGTAGTCATGAAAATATGACCCTTCGAATCTGATATTCATATTCATCAGCTCAGTAGTAAAGCCTCCTCCTGCAAAGAGATAGTGGCCTTTATATACTCCTCCCAACAATTGATAATCGAATTTTCGGAAATTATTCCGGTGTAATAAAGCTGCAGTAGGCGAACCATCTCTGTCGGCAGACAGAGCAATTTCACTGGTAGCAACCTCAGTGTGATAAAATCTGGCTCGCACGGCATCACACCCCATTTTCTCAGGGTAAGTGAAATTAATGACAGGTGATGAGTCAAAGATATCATTTGGGTTCCACAATATAGTATTCCCCCAGTTAATCCTCTGACGGCCCAGAGTAATTTCAAAATCATCGGTGGCCCACCGAAACGCAAGCCGGTCCAAAGCAATCCCTAACCATTTATCATCCTTGTCTATTAGCGAATAGGATAGTTTCATCAGATTGTCATCGTCAGTTGAAGTCTCTTTGATGATTTTTAGAATCGTGTTATTTCCAATGGAGAAATTAGTTCGGCTACTGATAAATATGTCAAAATTATTATTGATACTCCAATTGAAATTAAATCGTTGAGAGGTCATATTCTGCCATAAAGTCTCATCAAAAGGATCAGGCCTCGTCTCTCCAAGAAGGGAGTAGTTGTTTATGTGTCCCGTCAGGTTGACTTGAGCATATGCACAGCAAAAACAGAGCTGAAACAAGGAAAATGCTATGATGAGCCTACCGAACATATGTTTCATCCTTTGTTATCCTGCCATCTTCAAGGGTTATAAGTCGTCTGGCTTTGTTCATCACACGTGGATCGTGAGTTGAAAAGAGGAAAGTGATCTTCTCCTTTTCGTTAAGAAGAAGCATGGTGTTAAGCAATGTCTCGGCAGCCTCCGTGTCGAGGTTTGCCGTGGGTTCATCTGCAATAATGAAGAGAGGTTTGGAGGCTAAAGCACGGGCTACGGCAACCCTTTGTTTTTGACCACCGGAAAGAGTGGATGGACGGGAGCGGGCACGATCTTTCAAGCCAATCACTTCCAGCAGTTCGGCTGTTCGCGCAATTCGTTGCTCTTTGTCTGCCCCCTGTAACTCCATTACAAATCCTATATTTTCTTCCACCGTCAAAACCGGAATCAGATTGAGTAATTGGAAAACAAATCCAATATTATGCAAACGAAAGTTTACCAACTCCTTATCTGTAAGTTGATTTATATCTTTTCCCTTTACAAAAACTTTTCCGGAAGAGGGAGTGGTAAGTCCTCCGATCAGGTTAAGAAGGGTGGTCTTTCCGGAGCCTGAAGGACCTACTACAGCAGTAAACTCTCCGCTTGTAATAGTCAGGTTGACGCGATCAGTTGCTTTAATTACCGACTTTCCGTCAAGAAACGACTTGGAAAGGTTCTCTGTTCTTACTATTATGGATTTATCATTATCTATTAACTCATTCATAACTATACTTAAATTACTTCAGAACCTTTTTAATAGGCGATATGGTTGTGAATATACCAATAGCCGACACCAATACAAAGATATGAACAAAATCTATTTTATCTATCATGGGATAAACGACCGTACCAAAACCATATCCTGATTTACGATCAAATAAAAATGTGATATCTATACCCGATTTAGAAGAGATCGATACGGCAATCACACACAATAACAAACCTATCGAAGTAGCAATTAGTGTGGTAAACAGTGTTTCTATGATAATCATGAGCCCAATGCGGTTTTCACTCATTCCAACTTTGTTTAGCATTCTAAACTCACCTTTTCTCTCTAAAACCGACATCATCATAAAATTAGTTGTGCTAAGCCCTAATGCTATAAAGAAAAGTAGTAAAAAGAGAAAACTGGCTATCCCGTGCCAGGCATTCACTAACTGCATAAGGGGATATATTTCGTCCCATTTTTTTATATCGTGTTCAGGCAATAGTTGTGATAACTTCTGCTTAACGTTATCACATTCCCGTAAATCGTTCACGACAATAGCAACTTCATGGACTGCTTCTTCAGGAATATTTAAATAAGGCATCAGGTCAGACTTTTGTACAAAAGCCGTTGTGTTGTCAAAACTTTTGCTATTAGTTTGAAACAATCCTCCTATCCTGAACATGACCCTTTGAGTCTCTCCTGATGAGTCTTGTAGAGAGAGAATGATTCTGGACTTTATATCTACATTCAGCCTTTCAGCAGAACGTTTACTTATTATTATGGGCCTAACGATATCACTTTCGAAAAAGCTTCCATCACCACTCTCAATAGTGCTGTAAACAGAAGAGACCTTTATTTCTTCTTCTCTATCGACTCCAATCAGAGTGAGCCCCACGCTTGTGTTAGCGGTAGATAAAAGCGCATTGGTTTTCAACCGATAAGAAGCATGCTCTACTTCACCTACAGCATTCAGGGCTTGCTGAACCACGTTCTTATCCATAAACTCAGCGACCTCGTTCGCATTCGAAAATTTATTTGCGTGAATTTGCAAATAGGAGGTCTGCATATCAATAAATTCCCTATAAACACCCTCCGACCAGCCATTGGCAATGGAAACAGCAAATGAAGCCGCAAAAACACCAATAGCAATAACCGTTATCAATAAACTGCTACGACCTTTCCTGCGGAAAATATTTCTAAATGCCATTTTATGGATTATCTTCATTTGCATCTCTTTTACTTAATCCCTCATCTACTTTTAAATGTTGAATGAAAGCAACCGGATATGCGGTGAATACCAGACATATACCTATGACTATCAAAAATTGTTTTATAAACAGAGTGAAATCCAAGGACATATAAAGTCCTGAATATATGGAGAATTGTTTCAATGTTGCAACCGCCTCGCCATATAGCGGTATGGGATGAATATTGAAATAGAATACAATAGGCAGAGTTATTATGACGGCGAGAACCACACCCAGGAGAGAAACTATCATAAGCTCAGAAAATAGACTTTTACTCAGCTTGTTGCGTGACATTCCAATAGCAATCAAGACCGAAAATTCAAGCTTTCTCTCTTTCGTCATCAAGATGATAGTGCCTAAAATATTTGAACCTACAAGTATGTAGAGAAAAAGCATGATGATGAATCCTATGGCATCGGAAAATCGAAAATAAAATAAATACTCCTCTATAATCGACTTCCAATCCCTTATCTCATATTCGTCAGAAGGAAAAATGTTCTGAAGTTGGGATTTTATCAACTCCACTTTATCCAATCTTTCCGACATTATATAGATTTCGCTATAGCAATCCTCGGCCTGAAACAGCTCCTGTGCAGCAGATAGTGTTATGAATATGGTGCTTTTGTCAACCGTAGCTACCGGTAACCTGGCAATACCTTGAATAGGAATCAATCCAACGGCACTCGTACCATGATACCCCATACCCATTACTGCCAAAGTATCACCAATTCCCAGATCCAACTGTTCTTTCATATTTTCACCTAGGATTACTCCTTTATCATATTTTGAAAACCAGTTTCCTTCGACCATTTCCGAGACCGTCAGGATACGATCCTTTTCAGATTCAGGGTCTATGCCAATAATAGCGACCGCTTTGGTTGAGGGCGATGATGAATGAGATATGAGCAGATAGGATTGAAGAACGGGCAAAACGCTCTTCACATAGGGAAGCATTGAAATAGAATCCAAAGTTGACGAATCAAAATGCATGATGTCGTCAATGGAACGGGTTTTTGAATAACTATTAGATCTTATCTCAATATGTCCTCCGGATAGTTTCAGAATACTATCTGTAGAAGAGTTGAGAATTCCATTTTTTATGGAACCGAAAAGGATGGAAAAAAATGCAGCTAAAAATACGGAAAATATAGTTAACAGAGCACGAGAGGGATTCCTATGCAAATTCAACCAGGCCAATTTCATCATAGACAACTATCAGTTAAGGCGTCTCATATTTTGCAGAGAGAAAAAGCTCTCTTTGAAAGAGGTGTTATAGTCCCAATCCAATATCGTAACGACAGTCTTATGTCCCTCTTTGTCTGCGGGAATAACCTCCAGATGAAGGGGGACATAGTGTTCTTTGATCTTTTTTATATTGTCGGAAAAATATGTTCTGATCAAAACGTCATCTTCATCATAGTACTCGATCTTGCGTTCCACAAAACTTGTCTTGCTAATCCAAACAATTACCTTACTCCAGAGTATGATACTTTCCGGATGTGGTGTCAGTAACAATTTGTAACAGAGATCTCCGTTAACTTCCTCTTCTCCCGACAACTCGTGGCTAAAATCCGATAAAAAAGAGGAACTGTTCAACATATCATCGACTGTGAAATCGCTTCCCTGCCAGGAAGTGCCGGCAGCGGACGCTGCTATTTTTACCGTTCTTTCTATCACAGGCTGCCAACTCCACATATTATCACCCCTTTTGAGAAATGCCTGTCCTTTCTCTTTTGTCGGGGAGACTATGAGTATTAAGCACATTTCCCTTGTTTTCAGCCAAGTTTTAAGCCCGATGGAACGTTGCCAGGTAGGTCTGTAAATCGTCATGTCGGCCTCTGCTTGGAAATTGCTGAGGAACCGGTTGTTATAGGCTTTCTCTACAATCTTATATGCGCCGGTCGACTGAGCTGCAACCGGCGGTATCCACAACAGAATCAGAGTTATTATTTGAATTATTCTCAAAATCATATCATAGCCGTGTGCTTGGGCTTTTAGCAAAAAACCTCATTTGGTGCCGTAACACCGACTTTCCCTATCGATTAATAGGGAAAGTCAGTGTTATTCTTTAAATAATATGTTACTTTCGAAAATTAGAAATAGAAGGCTGCTCCCAGCATCAGATTACTTCCATCAATATCCACACCCAATCGGGTAAGTTTGATGTCACCATCCGTATTTCTGAAATGTTGGAATCCCGCAGAACCCAGCTTTGCCAAAAGTTTTACACTATCGCTGATGGCAAAAGAAACACCCGGTCTCAGACAGAGTTCCATAGATAGATAATTTGTTTCGGATGATCTATCCATAATGAAATTAATACCTGCAACTGCGTCGGCAAAAATTTCAAATCCGCCCTTTCTTACCACGGTATAGCGAAGATAGGGTGCTACACGTATTGCATGGTAACCACCATTCTTAGACTGGGTATCCGCAGCTGTACTTATAAGCGTACTTAACAAAGCCTTGTAATCTTGTATATCAAATGAACCGAGTGCAGCATATCCTTTGATATAACCGAAACTGGCTCCAACAGCCGTGCTGAGGGACAAATGATAACCGATTTCAGGAAGTAGTTTAAATGAAAAACCTGTCTCAGCAGGAGAACTATAGTCGTCATCGTCATAACCATTCCCATCACCTACTCCATAAAAATCATCGAAACCGCCCATACCGCCGGCTCCTTTCAGGTTACTGTAAGAAAAACCAAAAGTACCACCTACATAAAATTGTGCATATCCCTGAGTACAAAAGAATACGAGCACTAAAGCAATAAGTAATTTTTTCATAATAGATAAGTTTTAATAAAGTTCAATTTTATTAATACGCAAATCTACAAAATATAAATGTATTTACAACCGATTGTTACTCAATATCTTGTATGTAATAAATCAGAAATATGGCCTTAATCTTTAATGGTACATTCTGAAGGGCGAATATTTAACGCTTTTATTAATTCTTAACTCTCTTGGAACTTCAATATAGGCTGTTCTTTCACATTCCAGTGCTATCTGCGCTCTATGTTCCACATTAATTGGGGCTCATTATACAAGCCTTCGCAAATATAGTATATTTATAGAATTTAGTGTGGTTTTCTGAAGTAATCTTACCAAAATACTAATGAGCAATCTTGAAATAAGCAGACACCAAACCTACATCGCAAAGTGTTTATATTTTGTGCATACATACACTTTTTTTGAATTATACAAGAAAATCCACGAAAAGGCATTACCTTTGTGACTGAAAAAGCAACTGCGCTAATGACCTGAAGAATAAGAATAAATAACATACGAAACTCCTTCGCTGTCTTATAGGCTTTGGTCTGCCTCGCAGGGATAGTGATGGAGTTTTACTTTTATATACGACCATGGCAAAAAAGGCAAAAACAAAAGATGTAGCAAAGAAGACCATCGAGCAAACTTTGTGGGATTCAGCAAACGAATTACGCGGCAACCTTGATGCTGCCGAATACAAAAGTGTAGTGCTCGGACTTGTATTCTTAAAATACATCAACGACTGCTTCAAAGTTAAGCACGATGAACTTGTAGCAGAGGGTGCCGGCTTTGAGGAAGACCCTGATGAATATATCGGTGACAACATCTTTTTTGTTCCTACAGATGCCCGTTGGGATAAAATCGTCAAGGCTTCGCTTACTGCTGAAATAGGAGTTGTCATTGATACAGCAATGGAAGCGTTGGAGCAGGAGAACAGGCAGCTTAAAAGCATTCTCCCGAAAAACTATGCCCGTCCAGAACTCGACAAACGCCGCTTGGGCAATGTAATTGATATTTTTGAAAACAACCTGCATTTCACAGGAACAGAAGCCCGTGATGTGCTCGGGCGTGTATATGAATACTTCCTTGGAGAGTTCGCTCGTGAAGAAGGTAAGAAAGGCGGTGAGTTCTACACTCCATCATGTGTTGTCCGCACCATTGTTGAGGTTATCCAACCCTACAAAGGAAAAATCTTTGACCCGGCTTGTGGTTCGGGAGGTATGTTTGTACAGAGTAGTAAGTTTATCGAACGTCACCGAGGTAATATCAACCAAATTTCTGTTTACGGGCAGGAACTCAACAGCAACACATGGAAATTGGCACAAATGAATCTTGCCATTTGTGGCATTGAGGCTAACTTTGGCGACAGCTTCGGCGATTCATTCCACGATGACAAACATCCGTTCCTCAAAGCGGATTTCGTCATGGCTAATCCACCGTTCAACATTTCCAAATGGGGCGGCGACCAACTGCGTGACGACCCTCGCTGGCAATATGGCATACCGCCGGAGGGCAACGCCAACTTTGCTTGGATGCAGCATATGCTTTATCACTTGGCGGACAACGGACGCATCGGATTAGTGCTTGCCAACGGCTCGCTTTCCTCACAGCAAGGCACAGAGGGCGAAATCCGCAAAAACATTGTCAATGCAGATTTGGTAGAGGGCATTGTAGCTATGCCGTCGCAGTTGTTTTATAATGTGCAGATACCTTGCTGCCTTTGGTTCTTGACGAAGAAAAAGGCTCAACCGGGCAAGACGCTTTTCATTGACGCTCGCAACATGGGCTATATGAAAGACCGTACACACCGTGAACTGTCGTGTGGTGAAGAAACCGAAGACCACGGTAATGACATCGGACGGATTGCAGAAACCTTTGAACAGTTCCGTGCCGGAACGCTGGAAACTGAAAAAGGCTTCTCTGCAATTGCAACCATTGAGGATATAGAAAAGCAAGACTTTATCCTTACTCCCGGTCGTTACGTTGGCATTGCGGAAGTGGAGGATGACGGTGAACCGTTCCAAGAGAAGATGGAGAGGCTTACTTCCGAACTGTCGGATTTGTTCGCCCAATCGCATACACTTGAAAATGAAATCCGCAAGCAGTTGGCAAGAATTGGTTTTACCGTTAAGTAAAAAACTTCTACTCTTCGTTATGTTCACCCAAAAATAACGAAGATATGAAAGAGAAATTAATCCAAGAAATCAGCACCGCAATGGCAGAAGTGTTAAGTTTTGAACAAGTAGCTCACCTTAATAGCGTATTGCTTCAGGTTGTAAGCCAGTACACTATTACCGAGGACGGCGAGACATTGCATGAAAATGCAGTGTCGAATGACCGTCTGCTTGACATCTTCTTGTCTGCAAAACAAGTGGAGGGCTGCACCACTCCGACTATCAAATACTATGGCTCTACCATTCGGCAGTTGTTCAAAAAGATGCCTAAAAAGATAACAGATTACACCACCGAGGACATCAGGGCCTATCTTGCCGTGTTCCAGCGGAAGAACAAGTCAAGCCGTGTAACTATCGACAACATCCGCCGGATATTTTCTTCATTCTTTGCTTGGCTTGAAGAAGAAGATTACATCATCAAAAGCCCCGTCCGCAGAATACACAAGGTTAAGACCGGAACACAAGTAAAAGAGGTATTGAGCGATGAGAATATCGAACAGCTCCGTGACAGTTGCACCGAAATCCGCGACCTTGCCATCATTGACATATTGGCTTCCACTGGTATGCGTGTGGGCGAGTTGGTGAAACTTAACCGTGAGGACATCAACTTCAACGAGCGTGAATGTATTGTTTTCGGCAAAGGGAACAAGGAACGTATCGTTTACTTTAATGCCCGGGCAAAGATACATCTGCAACAATACTTGGCTTCTCGCAAAGACCGAAATAAGGCACTCTTTGTTTCATTGGCTAAGCCGCACAAGCGTTTGGGTATTTCGGGCGTGGAAACACGTCTGCGCAAACTTGGCCGCTCGGCTAAGATTGTACGTGTTCATCCTCATAAGTTCCGGCGCACATTGGCTACAATGGCTATCGACAAAGGTATGCCTGTCGAACAAGTGCAACGGTTGCTTGGTCATGTCAAGATTGACACGACCATGCACTATGCTATGGTTAATCAAAGCAACGTAAAACTCTCACACCGTAAATTCATAAATTAGCATGTGGTGTTGTTCGACATACGGCAGAAGAACATCATTTCCCAAAAATAAGCGTGGAAATGATAATTTAGAGCAGCAGGCGCAAGCATTGTTCAAGGCTTGGTTCGTGGATAATGCTGTTATCGATGATGCCTCTGTATCTGATTATTTTATTCCGTTGCGTGGAAAGAATCTTCTTACATCTGACGCAAAAGGTGGTGAAGTACCAGTAGTAGCAGGAGGTCTTACGCCCTCGGCATATCATAATGTTGCGAATACAAAAGCTCCTGTAATTACAATATCAGCTTCCGGAGCAAATGCAGGATATGTTAAATTGTGGGGTGTTCCTGTTTGGTCTGCTGATTCATCTTATATAGATAGCTCCGTTACTCCACATATATATTTTTGGTACAACTTGCTAAAATTCAGCCAAAAGAATATCTTTGATTCTCAAACGGGTTCAGCACAACCGCATATATATCCTAAACATATCGGTGATATTCATATTCCTAATTTAGACTTGGATAAAGTCGCAGATTACAATAAAATTGTAACACCTATATATGAGCAAATCACCAACACGCAAAAATTGAATATGCAACTTACAGTAACCCGTGATACACTTTTACCAAAGCTAATGTCGGGTGAAATAAAAATATAACAAACTATGGATATAGAATATGTAACAAAAGGATATTGCAGATTTAGATTGGAAGATTCTTTAAAGCTGCAGACTCAAAATATACCAAGTGGATATGGTGTATATATTTTCCACAGGAATGTAGAAGATGGAGATATACTTTATATTGGTAAGAGTGGTACTGTTTTGCAGAATGGGTGTTATAAAACGCAAGGATTGAGAGATAGACTTAATAATAAACAGGATGGCATGAAACGAGAAGAGTTTTTGCGTATGAAAATGAATGAAGATAATACCATTCAAAAAATATTTATTGAATGGTATATTATAGATGAGCGGAAATATCTTCCAGGATTAATCGAAGCTCTATTGTTGCAAGATTATTTTACGCAGCACTCTTGTTTGCCGATATGGAATAATGAGTTTTAAACTGCTAAATTCTCATTTATGGAACAGTGGAAAGAATATAAATTAGGAGATATTTCCAATATGAAATATGGGAAACTACCTCCAAAGCAAAATAACGGTTCATATCCAATTTGGTCTGGATATAGAAATGTAGGATTTGCAACAACTTATAATTGTCGCAAAGGAACTATCATTGTGGTTGCTCGTGGCGTAGGTGGAACAGGCGATGTTAAAATTTCCAGCGAGGATTGTTTCCTAACGAATTTATCGATAGCAGTTGAATTGGATAATAAGATATGCGAGCCACTATATTTTTACTATAAATACAAATTATCAAATCTAAGGTATTTAGATACTGGTTCAGCTCAATCTCAAATTACTATTGATGATTTAAAGAGATTGTCATTAAAACTACCTCCTCTTGAAGAACAGAAACGTATTACGGAGATTCTTTCCTCTATTGATTATAAAATCGAGCTGAACCGCCGGATAAATGATAATTTAGAGCAGCAGGCGCAGGCATTGTTCGACCACTACTTTGACAGTGGAAGCATATATCTTGAAGATTCTATTATGGGATGTTTGACTGATATAGCCGTCTATCTAAACGGGTTGGCAATGCAGAAATTTCCGGCAACTGATATTGAACGAAGTTTACCAGTACTTAAAATAAAAGAATTGGGACAACGTAAATGCGATGATTGTAGCGACCGCTGTTCGGATTCCATAGATGCAGATTACATTATAGACAATGAGGATATTATATTCTCATGGTCTGGAACTCTTATGGTTGATGTTTGGTGTGGAGGTAAATGTGGATTAAACCAACATTTATTTAAAGTTACTCCGTTGAAAAACTATCCACGGTGGTTTGTTTATTATTGGACAAACCGTCATTTAAAGAAATTCAAACTCATTGCAAAAGATAAAGCTGTAACAATGGGGCATATAAGGCGTGGTGACCTTGAAAATGCAGAAGTTGCTATTCCTACAAATCTGAATATGTTGGAAATTAACGCTCGAATAAATCCGTTGTTTCAATCTATCATTGATAGACGATTGGAAATTACTAAATTAGAGAATATTCGCGATGCGCTTCTCCCGAAGCTGATGTCTGGCGAACTGACAATAAACGAAATATAATAAGGTTATGGATAAATCAATCGGCATATTAGATAAAGATTACACGCTATGGGTCAAGGAACTCGTAAAGCGTTATCGCAGTAGCCAAATCAAGGCGGCTGTAAAGGTAAACAATGAAATGCTCCGTTTTTATTGGGAGCTTGGCAAAGACATTGAGGAAAAGCAAGCGGACAACAAGTATGGCAGTAAGTTTTACGCCACATTGAGCCGTGACTTGCGCCATGAGTTACCCAATGTTGAAGGACTATCTGAAACCTCAATCCGCTACGCAAAACGCTTTTACTCGCTTTATAACCAACAGATTACAATTCTGCCACAACTTGTGGAAGAATCTAAAAAGGCAAATCTTCCACAGCTTGTGGAAAGATTGCAATCGGATTTATTCTCTGTACCTTGGGGGCATCATCGCTATATAATCGACAAATGCTCGGACGAGTCCGACAAGGCTCTGTTCTATGTCCGCCAGACTTTGGAAAATGGTTGGAGCAGGGATATGTTGCTCAATATGCTGGGAACAGACCTGTATGAACGCAGCGGCAAAGCGCAGACCAATTTCAAGAGTACACTTCTTAATACAGACAGTGATTTAGCGCAGGAAATAACACGTGACCCTTATAACTTCTCTTTTACTAAATTACGAGGAAAATACAACGAGCGTGCCCTTAAAGACGCATTGCTTACCAACATCACAAACTTTTTGCTGGAGCTTGGTACAGGCTTTGCTTATGTAGGCAAAGAGTATCGCTTGCAAATTGCTGAAAAAGAAAAATTTATCGATTTGCTCTTTTATAACCTAAAACTGTCCTGTTATGTGGTGGTAGAGGTTAAGATAGGCGAGTTTGACTTTGCCGATGTCGGGCAGTTAGGCGGTTATGTTGTGGCTTGCAATCACCTTCTCCGCAAAGAAGGGCGTGACAATCCTACGATAGGATTGCTTATTTGCAAACAAAAGAGCAACACTCTGGCTCAATATGCGCTTGAATCAAGCAGTCAGCCCCTCGGAATATCCGAATATGAGCTTGAAAAGCTATATCCCGAAAAGGTGGAAGGCACAATGCCGTCCATCAAGGAGATAGAAGCTAAATTAGATGGTCAAACCAATAGCTAAATTCTCATTTATGGAACAGTGGAAAGAATACAAATTGTCAGATATACTAAGCATTGTCAGTGGCTTTGCCTATAAAGGGGAGTATCTTGGAAAAGGAGAGTCATTATTGCTTGGCATGGGCTGTGTGTCTTATTCTGAATTATTCCTTGAAAAAGGAATGCGCCCTTACGCAGGAGAATTTCCCGAAAGGTATTCGGTTGAAGCTGGTGATATAGTTTTAGCTACACGGCAACAATCCGACAATCTTCCAATTTTAGGTATGCCAGCTATCGTACCTCAAAAATTCAAGGGGAAGAAAATGGTTTTTGGCGCAAATCTCTATAAAGTTGTTCCCAAATCTCCTGAGTTTCCAATCGACTATATATATTGGCTTCTTAAAACCCCTGCCTACATTCGTCACATACGGTCGTGCCAAACAGGAACTACTGTTAGGATGATAACGAAAGCAAATATAGAAGACTATGCTTTCATGTGCCCTTGTAAGGAGCAACGTAATCAAATAAGCAAATTGCTCTGGGATATTGAAATGAAAATCGTGCTGAACCGCCGGATAAATGATAATTTAATGCCAACCTATTATGCCTAAGACGTTTCATTTCACAGAAGATTCATACGAACAAACGATAATCTCATTGTTCAAGGATATGGGCTATGAATACCATTATAGCCCGGAACTTGACGCAGATACCAGCAGGGAACTTACCGATTCCACCATACCGGGAGCATTGCGTAAGGCAATGTTGGCTATAAACGGAGCGGACAAAGTCGCCGCCGTGGATGAAGCCATCCGCAAAATCAGAGAACAATTCAGCCAACCTTTGGTAAGTGCAAACATAACCCTCACCGATTGGCTGCAAAATGGGCTGGATGTGACCTTCAAAACCGCTCAAGGCTCATTGCGTAGCGACCATATCAAGATAATCGACACAGACAATATCAACAACAATTCTTTTGTGGTTGCCAACCAATGGACGGTTACAAATGGCAAATCCACCAAACGTGCCGACATAGTGGTATTCATCAACGGACTGCCAATCTCCGTTGTTGAGTTGAAATCCCCTTCCCGTGAAGTGACGAACTCGGAGGAAGCCCACCAACAGTTGCAGAACTATATGCGCATTGTTCCGCAACTTTTCACTGCTTGCCAAATGCTCGTGATAAGTGATATGGCAGACACACGAGTAGGCACGATTACCGCACCGCTTGACCGATATATGGAATGGAAAACCACGGATGGAAGCTATGAAAGCACGGCGTTTGCCGACTTTGAAACATTCTTCAACGGCATATTTGAGAAGCATCGGGTCATTGATATAATTGCTAACTTTACCCTTACAATGGGTGGCGATAAGAAGATACGCATACTCGCTGGCTATCACCAGTATTTTGCCGTGAAGAAAGCCCTTGAATGTACCAAACAAGCCCTGCAACGCAATGATGGAAAAATCGGCGTATTCTGGCACACACAAGGTTCGGGCAAGAGCCTTTCGATGGTGTTCTATGCCCACCAACTCTTGAAAAATCTGCTTAGTGCGACCTTGCTTGTGCTAACCGACCGTCTTGACTTGAACGACCAACTGCACAGCACTTTTGCATCGTGCAGCGACTATTTGCGCCAAAAACCAATCAAAGCTACTGATGGCGAAAACCTCTATGAATTGCTCGAAAAGCGCAAGAGCCACGGGATAATCTTTGCCAATATCCAAAAGTTCAAAGACCGTGATAAGCTCATCACCAGCCGTTCGGATGTGATTGTGATTAGCGACGAAGCCCACCGCACACAATCAAACACCAAGACAAAGATTGATACACAAACTGGAGAACTGAAACTCGGCTTTGCGGCTATCGTGCGCAAACTCCTGCCCAATGCGGCTTTTATTGGCTTCACCGGTACGCCTATTGAACAAGACGACAACGACACGAGAGAGGTGTTTGGCAACTACATTGACATCTACGACATGACCCAAGCCGTGGAAGATGGTGCTACCGTGCCTGTCTATTACGAGAGTCGTTTGGTAAAATTGGATTTGGACGAGGACACGCTCAAATTGTTGGATGACGAGTATGATAAACTGGCGGAAGAAGGTGCTGACGAACAGGACATCAAACGTTCAAAGAGTGAAAATGCACGGCTACGCGCCTTGCTTTCAGCCCCACAAACCATCGACACACTTTGCAAGGACATCATAAATCACTATGAAAACAACCGTGCCGACTTGCTCACCGGAAAAGCCATGATAGTAGCGATTGACCGTGCTACTGGTATAGACATATATAAAAAGTTGATGGAGCTTCGTCCTCAATGGAAAGATATTATCTGCGTAGTTATGACGCAAGGAAACCAAGACCCTGTAGAATGGAACGACATCATTGGCTCTGCCGCACGTAAAGAAGAACTGGCTCGCCAGTTCAAAGATAACAATTCACCGCTAAAAATCGCTATCGTAGTCGATATGTGGCTCACAGGCTTTGATGTTCCATCGCTTGCCACAATGTATGTTTACAAGCCGATGAAAGGACATAATCTTATGCAGGCTATCGCCCGTGTAAACCGTGTGTTTCCCGAAAAGAGCGGCGGTTTAGTAGTGGACTACATCGGCATTGCCAAGGCTCTCAAAAAGGCCATGCACGACTATACAGGACGTGACAAGAAAAACTACGGCGACCCGAACATCAAGACAACCGCCTATCAACAGTTCGTCGCCGCACTCAAGCGTTGCCGGGAATGTATGAACGATTACGATTATTCCTCTTTTTCCGATTGTTCCAATCTGCAGCGTGCTAACCTCATTAGAGGTGGTGTGAACGTGTTGCTTGATAAGGATAACCTTGTCTCGTCCGAACCTACCACTCAAACTGATGAAAATGGTAACATTATTCTTGTGGATGCCGTTCCTGCCGAGGCGAGAAAAGTCTTTATGGAAGAAAGCAAACGCTTGTCACAGGCTGCTTCGCTTTGCCGCAGTTTGCTCACCCCTGCAGAACGTTTTGAAGAAGCATATTTTGAAGCTGTACGGACATTGCTCTTGCGCCTTTCGGGAAACAATAAAATTACCCGTAAAATTATAGACGAACGCATCACACAACTGTTGAAAGTTGCAATCAAGGCAGAGGGAATTGTGGAAATTCTCAATACAAAAGGCTCGGAATTTTCACTCTTTGATGAGAATTTCCTGAAAGAGATAGCCGAGATGAAAGAGAAGAATTTTGCTCTCGAATTGCTCAAACGGCTGCTTGAAGAACACATCAAGAAATATGCTAAAAAAAGAATGGTTGAAGCCGAGAAATTCAGTGAAATGCTTGATGCCCGGCTTGCTGAATACCTCCGTGGGCTTATCTCCAACGAGGAAGTGATTAAGGAGCTTCTCAAAATGGCGCAAGAACTGAAAGCCAATGCGGGACAAGCATCTGAATTGGGACTGACCGAGGAAGAACAGGCTTTCTATGATGCTTTGACAAAGCCGCAAGCCGTAAGAGATTTCTATGAAAACAGCCAACTTGTTGCTATGGCAAAAGAACTGACTGAAGCCCTGCGTAGTAGCAAGACCATTGATTGGCGACAGAAAGAATCAGCCCGTGCCAAGATGCGCTCTATGGTGAAGCGATTGTTGAAAAAGTACAAATACCCACCAGAGGAACAAGAGGCTGCTCTCGAAACCGTTATCCGGCAATGTGAACTTTATGCGGATTCGGATAACGAAAGTTAGCTATAAAGTTTCATATCCTATCTGGTTATCATTTTTTGATTATATTTATTTGTACGCAAAAATATATTATGAGTAGAGGATTACCTTTAAATGTTAAATTATGTTTGGATAAAGCATTGGATTCTGCTTTGTTGTCAGTTGAAACATATAATAAACCTGCTGTGAAATTTAAATCAGGTGGGTACATTGTTTTAATGTGTATCGCATGGACATCATTGTTTCATGCAATATTTTTCAAAAGGGGGATAAAACCATTTTATCGAGAAAAAAATAAAGTACGATTTAAAAGAGTTGATGGAGAAATTCAATTTTGGGAGTTAGCCACATGTGTAAAAGAATACTTCAAAGGAGAAGATTGTGCAATAAGGAAAAACATCGAACTCTTTATTCCATTAAGAAATAAATTGGAGCATAAATTCTTACCAGAATTAGATGCTAATATTTTCGCAGAGTGCCAAGCTCTATTGCTAAATTTTGATAAGATTGTAGAGAAAGAGTTTGGTGAAGATTATTGCCTAAGAGAGTCTTTGTCCTTTGCATTGCAACTATTTCCCTCTTCGAGAACTCTTGCAATGGGGATAAAAATGAGCAAAGATGCTCAAAAAATTACTCGATTTATTGATAAATATAGAGCGTCAATAAGTACAGATATTATGCAGAGCGGAGAGTATTCTTTTAAAGCATTCTTGATTCAAGTTGCTAACCATAAGTCAGTAGATGCTCTTCCTGTTCAGTTCTTCCCATATGATAAACTGACAGATGATGAAAAAAAGAAAGTTGAAAGAATCGCAGGACTAATCAAGGAAAAGCATATTCCAGTTGTAAATAAAGGGACATTAAAACCTGCCACCGTAATACAACAAGTTCAGGAACGGTTAGGTAACCCTAAGATTATAAGAGGGAAAAAACAAGTTAATAAATTTAATTCCGATACTCATACGAGGTGTTGGAAAAAATATGAAGTTCGTCCAGAAAGGAATTCAGATAACCCTGAAAAAACAAAGCCAGAATACTGTTTATATGATGAACCTAATAATAGTTATCTATATACAGAAAAATGGGTTGAGTTTTTAGTTAAAAAGATGCAAGACGATGATGAATATCAGTCTTTATTCAAGTAATTAAAGGGGAGAGGATAGACACTATCCCCTTTAATTGTTTAGTTGACTATTTTACATTATGGCTTTTATTTTCTCATCGAAAAACCTCTTTTCGGCTGTTGGTCATAATTCCCTTCCACCACATTGTCAACTTCCCGTCTGGCTTTGATTTGTTCCCGATTGTCAAACCCGCCCTTTTGCTTGGCGGTGAAATACAGGAAATCTCTGGCAGCCCGGAGTGATTGTCTGTCCTCCCCGAACAGGTTAAGGGCACTCTTGATGTCCGACACCTGTTCCGTATCAAAACGGGACTTGTAATAATCACGGGCAAAACGGACGACACAGTAAACAGCCTTGCGGAAGATGTCGTTTGTTTTGAGCAGCAGGAAACTGAGGCAGTCGATGATATGGCTTTGCCATGCAATCCGGTTTTTCAACCTTGTGGTCTCCTGCGTATGTTCCGCTTCCTTGCGGCTCAACTCTGATTGATGCCTACTTTCCAGTTTCATCAGTTCCCGATGGTGGTCACTCTGTATGGTTTGGATTTTATCCTGTAACCGCTCAATGGTTTCCTCGTGCGTGGAAATCTCATTGCGCAAATCCTCTATTTCATTTCTCAGGGCTTTCGATTTCCCGGTAGCCCAGCCGACAGCGGCATTCAGAAGTTCGCTCCCTTTTTCCCTGTTTAGCTTGGAGCGTTTTTCGCTGATAGCCCGGTCAAGGTCTTCGCTCTGTCGTTCTTTCTCATTTGCTTTTTCGATAAGGGCGTTGGTAATGCTTTCAGTTTCTTGCATCTTTTGATTAGCCATTTCCAACTGATATTCCCGGTATTGCCTTGTGGCATCAAGCCGCTTCATTTCCTCCTTCTGTTTCTCAATGATAAAGTCGTTACGTTCCAAATGTTCCCTAGCTGTAACAGCCTTTGACTGTCCACGTTCCATCATGAGAATATCGGATGCCAAGCTCTGCATTTCGGTCATATCCTCGTCATTGAGCTTGCGGCTCTTGCCTGTGTCATGGTTCATCCAGTCGAACACGATATGCGCATGGTAATTTGGCTTGAACCATTTTTCGCCCACCTTGAAACTTTCTTTGTCTTCTTGGGTGGGTTGTCCGCCCAGCCAATGCCCCTCGTCCTTGTGCAGGAAGATTTGGAGCGGTGTGATGCCCCAGCGTCTTTGGCATTCCTCGCCAAATTTTTGTACGTCTGCCAGTGTCGTGTCCGGTCGGATGAGCAACACACCCTCACGGATTGGTGAGCATCCCGCCACCTTGATTATCTTTCCGTTCTTTCCCTTGCGTTCACGCTCCTTTTCCTGCATGGCACGACCTGTCTTTTCTTTGACCATCCGCTTAATGTAGTCATAGTGCGCCTGCAGGTCGGGATTGCCGAAGCCGGGATTTATCCACTGCTCATTATTGGCAGTGAGTTCGGGCACAATGTAAATTTGGGACTTGCCGATATTACGCATGTACTCGGCACTCCTTCGATTATGAGCCTCGCTTGACGAGGTCTTGCAAGGCTTGATGTGTATACTGCTTTTTGTAGCCATATTTTCAAAATATGATTTGGGTTGTTGATTAAACTTATTGCTGTCCGCTCATAACCGCACGGGGTTCTTAGGGGTACAACCACCCATAAGCGGAGATTGCAAAGAGAGGGTCACTCTTTGCTCTGGGTTCTCAGGGGTGAAACGCCCTGAGTGGGTTATTAGGGCAAAGCCTTAATCCCCTCGGGAGAGCCCACAACTACGGAAGCGGAGCGTGTAGTTATAGTGGGCTATATCAATGGCAAGCCATTGTCTGTTACCCACAGCCTACGGCTTCCGTTCTCCTCCGTTAAGGAGGGTTTTCACCGCTGTTGCCGATTGGGGATGCACCGACCAGTACAAGGTCAAAATCATCTATTAGCTTTTGCAGGACGGGATTCTTTTCTATCATCCGGCAGAGGATTCTTTCCGCCTCGACCAAGTGGTCGGCTGTACAATTTATTTTGCTTTCCCGTATCTGGAAGACAATCCAGTCGGCTATGTCAATATGTGCCGCTTTCTGCTCCGGGGTGGCATTCTTCTCAATGATGTCAGACACGACCGTCTTGCAATAGGTCATGCTCCCGGCACGCTGTTTCCATTCCGCATAGCCGTCCGCATCGGGAAAGAGGAGCACGGTGCGCCCGGTCAGCACACGGAGCTTTTCCTCTCTCAGCTGGCTCTTGCCGCCTGTCGCCAGCCATACATAACCGGGGAAGATGGCAGAGCCGATAACGGCACTCTTTTCGGATTCCACCAAGACCACGACCTTATCGGGATAAGTGCCCAGCAGGTGTTCACCGAACAGGCATTGGGACAGTTGCCATTCCTCTGCCAGCTCATGCCGCCTTTTAAGCAGGCTGTGTATCCAGTCCACTGCCGATGCCTGTCCGTCCTTGACACGGTGTCCGTCATTGGGATTGTACTGCATCACCTTGCCCGTGCGTACCCTGCCTGTGCGGTCTATCTGCCAGAAGATGACTGCCCCGTCACGGGTAGCCCCCAAACGGTACTCTTCCAGCAACCTCTTCAACACTTCCTTTGCCTTGCTGCCGTAATAAGAATCAAGGAGCGATGAAATGAAGCGGAAAAAATTGCTATGCACGCTTTGCGACCTCTCCACATACTTTGGCGGTATGTAGCCTATGGCTGCTTGCCGTGGTTTCTGTACGGACTTCTGTTCCGACTTTTGCCTGTCAAAAGAGAAACCGTTGGCAGTACGGCATTCGGGGTGGTCATGGAAATACTCCTTTGGAGTGTAATGATACCCGCAACTGCTTTCGTGGTTGCACCTGCCGACAGACGGGTGCAGGGGCGTACCGCTTTCATCCACATAGTATGTGAAAGAACGCCTGTCCCCGCAGTTCGGACAGGTATGCCGTGTTGCCGTTCCTTTATATTTCTGTAATGTATAATTACCCATTGCTTGCCTCCTCTATTTTTCAATGAAATTATTACCGTCCCGTCCTGTCCCATTGTCCCACGTCCTGTGGGTCGGGACAGTGGGACACCTTGGGACACTCTGGAAGTTACCGCTCCGATAAACAAGGCGGTTATCCTTCATACAGATATGTACAGGCTGTTTCATTGCTTGTCCTCCTCTCTTTCCTGACCGATAAACAGCCCCGTCTGCCTTGTTTCCTCCGTTGTCCCACCTGTCCCATATTGTCCCACCGTCCCGTTTCCTACGGGTTGGGACAGCGGGACACTTGGGGCGGCTGATTCCTCCACTTTCCTGTTGCGCTGGATTATCCGGCTGACGGTGGATTTTCCGCAATTTACCTGTGAGGCTATTTCCCTGACGGACTTCCCCGACTGGGACAGTTGTAATATTTGGTAATCCCTCTGGCTGGATTCATTGTCGCCAAGTTTTTTCAAGTGTTCCTTTTCCGTTGAATAGCCCCTGAACACAAATTGCAGAAAAGCATCCATCTTTTCAATCTCGTAGATGATTACATTGTCCGCATCGTGGGAGAATGTCCCATATCGGACTTTGAGCTGTTTTACATAGCGAAGCCCTCCGTCCTGCGCACTCTTTCCGATGGCAAACACGCTGTCAAAGAAATTGTAAAGCCGTTTGCTGCCAGCAAGGTCGTTGGACGTGATGGGGCAGTCCAAAGAGCGTTTTGGAGTATGCGCCAGCACAAGGACGGACAACCCGTATTTCTTTTTGAGGTTGTTGAGCTGTATCATCAGCCGTCCTGCCGCATCGCCTTTCTCCATAGCACAGCACAAATAGGTAAGATTGTCAACGATGAAAATCTTGCACCCGGTTTGCAGAGCCATCTGCTCAATGCCTCCCATGATGGCTTCCTCGAAATCGGCTTCCAGCAACGAATTGCAGTCAAGCGAAACCCGGTACAGCTTTTCGGGAAAAGTGTAGGGCTTTCCATGCTCGTTGGTATAGCGGAGCTGGAACTGCTTTTCGGACAGTTCAAAGTCCAGATACAGCACATTGTCCGTCCGGGCGATACGGTCGGCTATCTGCACGGCAAGGATGGACTTGCCCACATTGGAATCCGCAAAGAGGCAGGACAGTTCCCCCTCATACCAGAAACTGTCCCACAGCGCACGGGGCATGGGCAGCAGCGATGCTTCAAGTATCGTCCGGTTTGCGGTCTTGATACTCATTGCACCGATGCTGTCCGGCATCCCGTGCTGCACTTGGGTCGCCCTCGTCAGGTCGCCATGTATCAGACTGATATAATTCTTGTCCTCTTCCATGACGTTTACCAATTACGTTGACCGGGCTTGCGGCGGTGGGAGGAGGATATGGATTCGCAGAGTTCCTCATCGGACAGGGGTACGGGATTCTTACGGGAGGATTCCAGCCATTTGTCCAGCTCGTCTCTATAAAGACAATAGCGTTTGCCGGGCTTAGTGGCAGGAATGCTTCCCTCCGACAGCTTCATGTAGAGTGTTCCCTTGGGAATGCCCAGATATTCCGCCGCCTCTTCCACTGACATTGGCACATGGGTGTCCACCGCCTTTGCATTGTTCTCACTGCGCTGCTCCGTAAGCAGATTTCTCAGGCTCATCACCTCGTCCCGAAGCTGAGCCACAACCTCCGGGAGGTCGTTGAATGTAATCATTGTTTTTTCCATTTGCGTACTCGCCTCTTTTGTAAGGCATGGCGCAAAGGACCGGAATGATACAGCCGTGAATATCTCCACGAAAGGTCATTGCAAAATAATTCCCGAATAACGATGCCCAACCGTGAATGATGGGTAAAGTTATTCGGGAAACGGTGTGATACAGACAGTTATCTGTTATTGATTACCCGTGATTATTGGTTATTGAAAGGCTGGTTATACTTTTCCCGTACATAATCTGCCGGATAATGGAAATCCAGTCTGCCGTTTTCAGGCTCGTCAATGGGAATCAGTGTCTTTAACGGCTCTACCTTGAAGTTCTTGATGGTCGCTATGTCCGTATCGGCAAACTCCCGTGGAAAAAGGGTGCTGATGAAGCGGGCACGGTTGTCCCCCGTATAGTATTTCTTGTACATGAAACGCTCGGAGATATTCCACACGAAATGGCGGAGCGGAATATTTGAAATGTCTTTGGTCAGCCGTCCTTTTATCGGCTTGGGCTTGTAACTGTGAAGCCGCATCCAGTTGTTGACCTCGCCACAGATGTGGTTCACTGTCTCCTTGTCTGCGATACGGGGCATGATGAAATGGATGTATTCCATGACCATAGCGATGCGCTCTTCATTTTCCCGTTGCTCCCTGTCCTCGTAATCGGCACGGTTTTTCTCGTGAAGCTCCGGGGATATGGCAATCTCTGTCGGTCTTATATCCGGGGTTGCTTCCCCACCTGTCGCCATTGATGCCGGGGTTACAGGCTTGTGTGCATCTTGGGGCTGGTCTTCCCGAATTTCTGTAATTTCGGCAGGTGTCTTTTTCTTGCCGAACTTGATTCTGTAGATTTCGTATGTGTCGAAGATGACTGTCTGGAAAGATAGATAGAGCAGCCAGCCAAGGAGGTTGCTGCATACAAAAACTATCAGGCGTACAAAGTTGTCCTGATTAAATTTCTCTGCGACAATCAGTGTCGCTATGGAAGATATTAGGAGTATGGCAAAGCCGACAAATCCTAAAATGATATGTTTGTCTTTTACGGACTGTTCCATGTTTCTTGTCTTATTCGGTTGTTACTTGTTGCTGTTTTTGCAAATTTAATAGTCTTCTTCCAATTATTACTCATTATCCTTGGTTAGCGGTTTCTTTTTCAATGTTTTTCACCAAATGTCCGGAATCGCACCCGATTATCGTACTTTAAGGACTTTTTAAGGAATGGTGGGCAAAAAACAGAGGGAGCGGTTAAAGCTCCACGCAATAACCGCTCCCTCTGAATATCCCGGACTTTGAGGATGCCTTATGCCTCCTTGCGTTTCAGGGTTATCTTGTCCACGACCTCGCACATCTGCTGTGCCGCCATCTTGGAATAAATCTGTGTGGTGGTAATGTTCTTGTGTCCCATATAGGCTTGTATGACAGCCATGTCCGTACCCATTTCCACGTGCAGGCTTCCGAATGAATGCCGGGTACAATGGAAGGTTATTTTCTTGGTTATGCCTGCCGCCAACAGCCAACGTTTTAGGGGACCCTGCAGCATCTTATCCTTGAATCCTTCGAAGATAAGCCCTTCATGCCGTTCCCCGAGCAGTCCGTAGGCTTCATCACTGATGGGATTGTGTACAATCTGCTTCGTCTTCTGCATACGGGTGGTCACGAACATCTTGCCGTTGGTGTACGGTTGTATCTGCTGCCAAGTGAGCTGCCTAATGTCGCTCTTCCGCAGTCCGGTCAGGCAGGCGAAAAGGAACGCCCTTTTCAAGACATCTTCTTCGCATGGCGTTTCGGCAAGCCGTATCAGTTCCTCCTGGCTCAGATGCTCCCTCATGGTGGGGATGCACTCGATGCGGTCTAAGAATCCGTTAGGGTTCTCCTTTATCTTCTTGTCCCGGTAGGCGGTGTGAAGTACCGCACGGAAAGCCGACCAGTAGCCTGCCGCAGAATTGATATGCAGCTTTTGGTTGGTGTGTATGGACTGCGGGGCGTTTAGCAGGTATTCCATGAACTTGCGGCACAAGTCCACGTCCACCTCCTCAAAGGTGCATTTGCCGTTTACAAAACGCTCAAAGTGCTTATAGACGTGTTGCCACTTGATATTCTTCCTATCTGCCAGTTCCTTGAAGTAGGCGAGGAAATCCCCTTTCATCTTGGCTTTGTCAAAGAAGCCGTTGTTCTCGTTGAAGATGGCTTCGTAACGTCGGTTACGGAGTATCTCCGCCTTTTTCATCATGCGTGCGTTGAAGTCACGCTCCTGCTGGTTGGCAGGTTTGGCGAAAATGTAAATTCCCAGTGCTTCACGTGTTATCACTTTCATGGTGGCGTTGTCACGATAGCCGGGATAATAGTCCAGACACAGCGAATACTGTGTCCCGTTCTTAATCTTGCGCTTGCGCAAGGTTACTGTCTTGCATTTGCTCATATTGATGATGTTTTTAAGTTGTACGTTTTCGGAGGTGTTCCCCGTGTTTACGGTGGCAAAGGAACAACGTGAAACAACCGTGAATACCTCCACGGCAATCATTTTGAAATAATTTTCCGGCAATGTCGGTTGCTCACGGTTGTTTCTCCCTCTCAGCCATAACACGCTCAACATCAGAGCGTAAAAGCAGGTTTTTCACACCTACCTTTATCTTTTCGATGTGTTTCACCTTGACGATATGGCAGATGTTGGCGGAGGAAAGTCCGTAAATCTGCCGGACTTGCTCCACGGTGTAGTAGCGTTCATCGTTCACGAGGTCTGTCCTGCGGAGTTCGTTCAGATGGGATTTGGAGTAGTAGGTACGCCCGTATTCTCTTTTGGTCGGTATCTTGTGGCGATGGGTGTATGCCCGGAGTGCGGTCGGCTTCATGCCGAACAGTTCTTCCGCTTCTTCAATCAGGAGCCAGTCGGTGATATTGCTGGTATCAACTGCCACACCGAAAAACTCGTCAATGTGTTTTTTGCTGTAATAGTTCTTCCCTGCGATGCGGCAGATAGGTATGCGGTTGCGCTTGGCGGTGGTGTATAGCCACGACTGCTTGACCTTGAAGAGCAACATTACCTCCTCGCCCGAATAGAAGTCCATCACTTCGTCTGTTTCCTTTTCCCTTTTTTCTTTTTTGGCTAGTGGAGACGATGGAGTGAACTTTTTCTGTGCGGAAGTGCTGCCGGGCAGGATGCGGTGGTAGGGGTTGCCTTCCAGCATCCGCTCGATGTCCGCCTTGCGGATGAATGCCATGCGGTTGCTGATACGTGAGGCTTTCAGCTTGCCGAGGGCTACGAGTTTGTAAACATACTGTCGGGAACAACCCATGAGTATGGCTGCTTTGGAAAAGGTGAGATACTCCTGATGCTGTATCTCCATGATTGGCCGGGCGGTTTTGAAGAGGTTGTTCTTCTGTTCCGTTCTGGCTCGTTTGGCTTCTGCCTGACAAGCCTCGCTGCAATATTTCTGTACCCCGCTCCGGGTTACAAATGACTTGCCGCAAAAACTGCATTTTCTGGTTGTTTTCATGCTGCTTTATCGTTTACTGGTTCATTCCTTCAATCGTGTATCTCTGAAACGGTGAACGGAGGTAAACAGTAGTCAATCGTTGTCGCCTTTCTACACGGTGTTACCATCGCTGCAAGTAGGAGCGGTTGCTGTCGCTTGTCGTAAACGGTTGTAAACCCTTGTAAACTGTCTGCACGATGTGACAAAAAACAAGCTCCGCAAATTCTCCACGTCAGAAATACGTCTCAAAAATATGTGGAAATTTGGGAAGCATCAAAAAGCAGCCGAAAAGTGTTAATTTTTAGAATATACTGATAGATAAAGATTTACGCTTGGATGTTTCTGGTTATTTTTGGTTGTTCTACGCTTCTAAATACAGTTGCTTTATTTTGCAACATGTTAAAAGGATCATCGTTTAATAAGTGTAATAAATGATTAAACGTAACAGATTTTTAACAAACAATTTTTTAAACAATTAAAAGAAATGAAAATGAAAAACACTCTAATATTTAAAATGGGTTTGGCAATGATGCTGGTAATCACTGCTTTTACCGGATGTGCCCAAAATTTGAATTTATCTGCACTTACAAGAGCTGAAAAGGAAGGACTTCTCTTGATGCGGGAAGAAGAGAAATTAGCACATGATGTATATGCTTTCTTTGCAAATAAATATAACATTCCAATTTTTAGGAATATTGCAAAAAGTGAAGTGGTGCATCAAAATATGGTGATCGATCTGATGAATCGATATGAGATCGAGGACCCTTCCTTTGAAGAAGAGGGTAAATTTCATAATAAGGAGTTGCAGGAACTTTATGATCAGTTGACGGCACAGGGGACTACACTGATTGAAGCATTAAAAATAGGTGCTTATATTGAAGAACTGGATATTCGCGATCTGAAACAATTGATGCAAGAGACCGAAAATGAAGATATTTTGGAAACTTACGAGCCTCTGTTGCGGGGATCGGAAAATCATTTGCGCGCTTTTGTCCGTAATCTTACAGGAAGAGGCGTGGAATATCAACCGGTCTTTCTATCCGTCGAAGAAATTAACGCCATTTTAAACAAATAGTTTTATTGCAATGTGATCAATCCGGAGAGCGTACCGGTCACGGTAGTGCTCTGCAGACCGTCGTCAGTAGTATATGAAGCTGTCACGGTCACATCGGTGATGGTATATTCTTGTTCATCATAGAGCTGGCTATAGGAGACGGTATGGCCACTTATTACCCTTGTGCCACCATCGGAGTGTCTTATGGTGATTGTCCAGACGGAAGATGAGGTGCACTTTGCAGTGCTCTCGTCGCTATATATGGCCGTAGCTGTAAATGAGATGGATTGTCCCAAAGCAAGAGTCACTCCCGACGGGGAAGTAAAATTGTTGTCTGATGGCGTGATTTGTACTTCAACCGGATATTTTGGTCTGACATTTAAAATCTTCGTATCAGTAACGGTGACTCCGCCGAAGGTATAGGAAACTTTGACAATGACAGGCTTATAAGAATCACTATTGTTGGCTGCTTCTATTGTGTTGCCAATGAGATTTGCATAGGAGACATTTTCTCCTTCAAGTGAGTAGGTGACTCCGGTTGAGCCAAATGTTTCGGTACTTCCATCACTGTATGTTACCATAGCCGAAAGGACACATGGGCTATCACCCTGAGCGATGGTATATCTATTCATAAACAAGACAATCGCCGATGCTGCAACTCCCTTTTTCCCCTGGATTGTAACAACGACATCATCCGTCAAAACGGTTCCACCGTATGAGAATGTACCCCTGATTATGACATTTCTGTCAGTGGATTCGCTGTTGTTTCCTCTGAGAGCACCCTCTTCTACCTGATAGTTAAATACATATTCCTCTCCCGAGGTAATAGTGTAGCTGATATCGGTTTCATTCGTTACCGAGCCATCGCTCCATGTAACATTGGCAGAGAGCAGACTTGTCCCGTTCCACTCTATGGTTGAAGGGGATGCCGAGATTAAAAGTGACGTAGGACTCTTCGTCACTCCTTCGACTGTGAGATTTGCCGTAGCACTCATTCCGGAAAATGTGGCTGTGATTGTGGTTGTCTTTATGAAAGAAGTGGTGTTGCATCCTGTCGCCGTACCGTTGTTTACAGTAGCTGCATCGGTATCGGAACTGCTCCAGGCACAGAGTGATGTGACCTCCGTTGTGGTTCCGTCCGAGTATGTTGCAGTTGCGATAAATGATTTGCTGCCATTTGCCGTGATGGTGGCAGAGGCGGGGGAGAGTGTAAGGGATGTAATAGTGGGAGCGCTTTGAGGTGTTACGTCCACATATGTATAATCCCTCTCCCCGCTGTGTGTAGCCTTAATCATCGCAACGCCCGTAGCCAGGGTAGTGACCTCCCCTGCGGAAACTGTTGCTATATTGGGCGTGAGGCTGACCCATTGGGCAGCATGAGTTACGTCAGAAGTGGAGGAATCCATTTCATCTCCGTCGATAAAGGTTTTAGTGGTCAGTGTTGCTGTAATTTGAAAAGATGTGCCGACAGTCACTGACGCATAGGTGGGGTCAAGGTTGAGTTCATAAGAGTGACTCGTATAACCATTACGATAACATACTATATTGGCAGAACGGCTTTTCCCGAGGTAATGAGCAGTTATCGTTACATCGACAAAATCCTCGCTTCCGGAATAGATGTTTCTCACGATGGCAGAGGAGGAGAGGAGGGCCGCATCCGGTCTGTTATTATTCCAGTCACATACATTTGTAATGTCACTTGTTGAGCCATCAGACCATACTGCTGTTACTTTCAGCTGCACCCTTTTTCTATAGAATAGTGATGTATCGCTTGGTCTCACGATAATATCTGTTACGCTCACCGAAGGCACTACATTGATTTGCAGGATACTGCTCTTTTTCATATCAAGCGTGCCGGCAGTCAGGGTAGCACTTATCGGCGATATGACATTTGAGATGCTGCTGATGATGACCCTCTCTCCCTCACGGGAATAACTCAGATACCCGTTTTCAAAGAACTCACTGCCCTTCAGTATTACAGGTAGTCCGGCAGGGGAGAGCACAAGGCAGACTGTGTCTTGTGCCATTGAGACAAGATTCAGAACAAGCGGGTCCCAGCCGATACTTCTGTTATCCACCACAATTCCGGGGTCCACTTTCCAGGATTCTGTGGAAATGGAATTGTCCGAGGGAAGGAAAGAGAGTGTTTGAATTGTATTTCGCACAATGTCAAATGAAGAGGTGTTGTCTGCCCCAAGATAGAACCTGAAGGTCATCTTGTCAGAATTAAGTCCCGCTGAAACGCCCCCTCCAATATATCTGCCCTCGATTTCGATGAATGTGCAGAGATTTTTGGCAGAAGGAATGTTATCTGGAATTTTGGCCCACGGGTCTCTGTTGTCCGGCAGAAGATTTCCCTGAAGATTTTCATACATATAAAATGAGACAGCGGATCCTGCATTGAGGCGTTGTAGATCCGATATTGTGGATATATCACCATCGAGAGTTGCAGTTGCAGGCCTTGTGGAAAATGGAAATACGTCGGCAGCGGAGTTGCGAAGCCTGACTCCGGTTACCTCGAAACTTCCTTCCAGATTGCTGCGGTCTATCACAAGGTCATATCTTGCAACAAGGCGCACAAACTCCATAGTGTAACTATTATTCCCTTGTGCAACTGTAAGAGTTCCGGTGTGAGCCAAAGGGAAGCCCCCTGAAGTTATTCCTGCCAGGCCGGGCCACCCGATTGAAACTTCTCTCATCTCGCTTTCCAATGGAGGTGGAGTGAATTCTCCTACATTGGCTAGAGCATATACCATATAATTCTCTCCCACAGGTAAATCAATAGATATCTCTTGTCCGCCGGAAAAGTTGTACGGCCCGACGAGTCTTCCCATATTGTCGTAAAGATAGATACCTATAGTTATTATGGCGGAGTCGGCTACATCTATACTACTCTTTGTGGCTATTTCATCCTTCACGACAGAGAGGAATCTCACATTTCCGGTGATCTTATTGCTCTCTGAATCTTCCCGACATCCGGCCGCAATAAGGGCTGCCGTCAGTACGAATAACATTATCTTCAGTGTTTTCATTGCAAATGTTTTTATTCGTTTATTTGTGAGCGTAAATATGGAAAACATTTACCAAATAATAAAATACACTGACAAATCTTGCTCTATCAATTCACCCTTAGAGGCTATTGTGAAGGGTTGCCGGAAAACCGAGAAATTATTTCTCCATTTTCAAAATAAGCTATTTTTACCTCTAAAATCTCTCAATAACTTCAAGGGCATTACATTGCTTTTTTCAGAAAATGATACGGAAACCGACAATCGCAAAAAATTCCCCAAAAAGCCTTTCGGGAGGTTGTTATATCTGTTCAATGCTTTTCTTTGTACAAAAACCCATTGGGATTAACAAACAGACCACATATGACAAAACTGCTAACTATTTCATTTGACAGTGCAAACAGAGAGTTCTGCGTGGAAATCAACAGGGATGAACTTTATGCCAAAGAACTTATTGCCCTTGGATTGAATTCACTCTACAAGGAGTTGCCTGACATTCTGCCATCATCACTTGCGCTTGCCCTCTATATCTCTGAAGATCCTGACTACCTGGCAAGCATTCTTACTTACCGTGTTCATAGGATTTTATTTACACTAGAAGGTTTTCCCTATAATAAATCTAAAAAGAGATTACAAAATCAATAAAAACAGGGAAAAAGTTAAAATTAATTATGAAATAATGCTTTTTTTTGTTATATTTGTAGTATAACAATGACAATAAACAAAAACATTTAAAAGCATTATGGCAGGAAAACGTCCAAGTAAAATTTCAACTCTCGTTAATCTGGATTTTATCGCGCACTTTCTAAAGATGTCGGGTGAAAATGTCTCTTCATTCTCCCGTAAGGCGGGCATATCTAAACAATCTATGCAGCAATGGTTTGAATATGATGATATGACTATCGCCAAGATTAAGGAAATCTTTGGCAACTATGGTTATGATTGGGACTATCGTTTGGTATCAAGACGTGCGGCTAAGGAAGTGGAGATGCCTGAGCATCTTGAGATTGAAGTTGCTGAACGTGCATATCCTCGCCTTGATTCCTCTAAGCGTCTTTTCGAACTACGCCGTGCTATTCTTGATGCCGGTTATACCAATAAGGATTTTATAGAGCAGTTGCGTAAAAAAGGCCTTGCCCACAGCGGTATGCCTTGGTGGACCAATTGTGTCAAAGTTGATTCCATATATCTGAGCGATCTTCGTAATATGGCAGAAGAGCTTGACTGTGACCTTAAGATCAGTATCAAGCCAAAGCTCAAGTCGGATGATTAGTCTTTTATAATAGGATCGCAAGTGAGATCAACACCGAGTTTTCTGAATATCTTGCGGTCAACCTCACTTAACATTACCGTAGAGTGTACTTGACAGCCGTCGAGTTCCGGAAGTTTTTCCAATGCCCGGCGGCAATTTTCATCTGTAGTGCTGAGCATTGATAATGCTACAAGCACTTCATCTGTATGCAGACGCGGGTTGCTGCCGTGAAGGTAGGACACTTTGGTTTTCTGAATAGGTTCGATCATACTTTGAGGTATCAGTTTGACGCTGTGGTCAATACCTGCAAGATGTTTAGTTGCATTGAGAATCAGTGCGGCACTTGGGCCTAGAAGATCACTTGTCTTTGCGGTAATGATAGTGCCGTCAGCCAGTTCTATAGCTGATGAGTGAACATTTGACTGCTCTTTTCGCTCTTTGGCTGCCACTGTAGTCTTGCGGAAGGCGGTAGTTATTTTAGCCTGTTTCATCACCAGAGCTATCTTTTTGACTTCGGCATCATTGAGTGCTCCCTCAGCTAGTTTGCCCAGTGCAGTATAATATCTACGTATAATCTCGTCGCGTGAGGCATTGCTGCAAACTTCCTCGTCGCTTATGCAGAATCCTATCATATTTACCCCCATATCGGTGGGTGATTTGTAATAGTTTTCACCATAAATACCCTCGAAAAGGGTGTTAAGCACGGGGAAAATCTCTATATCACGGTTGTAGTTGATTGCAACTGTACCATATGCCTCCAAGTGGAAGGGGTCAACCATATTGATATCATTGAGGTCTGCCGTAGCTGCTTCATAAGCGAGATGAATTGGGTGTTTTAGAGGCAGGTTCCATACGGGGAATGTTTCAAATTTGGCATAACCAGCCTTAGTGCCTCTCTGGTGGTGCTGATATAGTTGACTCAGACATACTGCACATTTTCCGCTGCCCGATCCGGGGGAAGTAACGATCACCAGAGGACGAGAGGTTTCTACATGGTCATTTTTGCCGAATCCTTCATCCGACTCGATTAGGGCAACATCATTGGGATACCCTTCTATAGTATAGTGGTAGAAAGTACGGATACCCATACGCTCCAGTCTTTGACGGTAATGGTCTGCACTGGCCTGGCCGTTGTAGTGTGTAATGACTACCGAACTTACAAGAAACCCCCTGCTTTCAAACTCGTGGCGGAGACGGAGCACATCCTCATCATAAGTTATACCCAGGTCGCTGCGCATCTTGTTTTTTTCAATATCGACAGCGCTGATGACAATAATGATCTCTGCATCATCACTCATCTGCATGAGCATACGAAGCTTGCTGTCAGGCATGAAACCTGGCAGAACTCGGCTGGCATGATAGTCATCGAAGAGTTTACCTCCGAACTCGAGGTAAAGTTTGTCGCCGAACTGGGCGATACGCTCCCGTATGCGTTCGGACTGAATTTTCAGATACTTTTTGTTGTCAAATCCTATAGTCATAACGGGATACAAATTTAAATATTTTTTAAAATAAGACAAAAGAATTGTTTAAGAAAACAAATTATTCCTCCTAAAGGTGACATCCCTTTTTAAACAGTGGGGAATTTTCGCTAAATTGGCACATCTAAATTCCGAAATCATGAAAAAAATCATCTTAATCCTAATTACATTATTCTGCCTGTATATCGCAGGATATTCACAAGATCTCTCCGTACAGTGGGAATATCTTTTTGAACCGCAGTTCGAAGAGGCCATCGAACAGTCGGGCGGTGTCTGCATCATTGCCATGGGCGTTCTCGAAAAGCACGGGCCCCATATGGCGGTCGGCACGGATGCCCTCGTGGTGCACAATCTCTGTGTTCAGGCTGCACAGAAAGAGTATGCCGTGGTTTTTCCATTCTATTATGTGGGGCAGATCTTTGAGGCAAAACACCAACCTGGAACCATTGCCTATTCGCCCGAACTGATTTACAAAATGTTGGATGAGACCTGCAGGGAGATAGCCAGAAACGGATTCAAAAAAATCATACTTTTCAATGGTCATGGTGGCAGCACTGCATTCATACAATTCTTCTGTCAGACTCAGCTGGAGTCTCTTCGCGATTATGTAGTATACGAGGCACGTCCGTCCACTCCGGAACACATACTTCGGCTCATAAAAGAAAAGCAGGTTTCTACACATGGAGGTCATGCAGATGAACTGGAAGCCTCCTCATTGATGGCAATGTATCCCGAACTGGTGAAACCCGAACTTGCATCTGTTGAGAGCGGTGAGCCCAAAGGACGCCTCTCCCTTTTCCAGATGCGTCCCGGTATTTTCTGGTATGCCGATTACCCCAACCACTATGCAGGTGAAGCTTCTAATGCCAATCCCGAACTTGGAAAGATTGATAATGATGCTACAGTTGAACTCATTGTGCAGATGATACGAAGTGCAAAGACTGATAATGTCTCAATTCCACTTCAGAATGATTTTTACCGCCGTGCCGCAAATCCCAAAGTAGAAGTTCATTAATGAAAGAAATAGGAGTTTAAATGATTGCATAAAAAAAACGGGTATGACTGCTGTGTCATACCCGTTTTTGTCATGTTATGTTGTTTCCTGGTTAAAAACTTAGTTGAAGAGGTAGCGTATTCCGATCTGGAATTTCCAGCACTGGCCATAGTGGTAGTTGTAGTCGTAGGACTGGGTAAGATAGTTACCGTCCTTCTGGTACATTGAGAATACTGGCTGCTTTTTAGCGTTCTGACCCTCATACTTGAGGATAGCGCTGTTGTTGGAGATGGCGTTTGTCTGGTATACACCCCATTTTGAATTGAGGAGATTACCGATATTCATAAAGTCAAACACGAGCTGGAAGTTGTGTCTGGTGTTGCCGATATTGAATGCAAAGTCCTCTGCAATGCGAAGATCGAAACGGTGAACCCAGGGAGAACGTGCGGCGTAAGCCTCAGCATACTCGCCTTTGTGGGTATTCAGATATTTGTCTTGTTCCACAAATTTCCAGAATGCAGCGCGGTCAGCATCAGTCTTGAAGTTGATTTCGCTGTCATTCTTGGGAATGTACATGAGATCGCGGTTGATGCCGTCACCATTCATATCGTTGGAGTAAACGTAGCTATATCCGCTGCCTGATGACCCTGAGTAGAAGAGATTGAGGTGGAGACCCTTGCCGCCAAATATCTTGAAAGGGAGGAAATAGTTCACACTGGCTATCAATCTATGGGGAACCACATATTGTGAGCGCTGTACGGTGCCGAAGTTAGGGCCGTCAATAGTGATAAGGCCCTGCCAGGTGGATACGGGGTCGCTGCCGGGCAATCCTGATACCTCTTTGGACTCGGTCATAGTGTAGGCAACCATTATGTCGAGGTTCCTTACCGGCTGAGCATTGAGGGTGATATTGGCGGTGTAGCCGTAACCCTTATTGGTATTGGTCAAAACAACGGCGTTCTTACCCTTGTTGAGAGCAAAGTTGGAGGGATAAATGAGACGGTTGTCAGCTCCGCGGAAATGTTTCCAGCTCATAGTGTTGTCAATATTGATATTGTCAATGGTAACTCCACTCACAACTTTATTGAACATGAATTCTCCGGTAAGAGTCAAAGGGAATGAAACGGGGAGCTGCCAGTCGAGAGCTATGGATGATTTCCAAATCTGGGGCATCTTGAAATTGGGGTCAACGCCTGAAATCTTGGAACCTGCAACGTGATTGCTCTCATTGAGTTCTGCCTGGAGCCCCAGTGCCTTGATAGCGTCCTGAACATTAGTCATCATACCGCCGTTGAAGGTATCAAGGCGCTTGTCATATCCGGTGGGAACACCATTCTTGTAAGAGGTCCTGAACTGTACCGAATTCTGAACAAGACCGGCATTGGTAGGCATATTGGTGAAGAATACCAGCGGGAGACGTCCGGCAAAGAGACCTGTACCTCCACGAACCTTGAGTGACTTGTCACCCTTAACATCCCAAATGAAGCCTATTCTAGGGGATATCTGGAGGTTAGCCTTGGGCCAAAGTCCTGTGTCAATCTTTTCTCCATCCCTGAAAGTGAGGTCGTAGATGGCTTTGTTGGTAGCAATGTCGCTGTTGTCAAAAAGGAGCTCGTCGAAACGTACACCGTAAGTGAGTTTGAACTTATTGCTTATGCTCCACTCGTCCTGTACATATAGACCGATCTGGTTGAATGTGACGCGTGCATTGGGATTAGGCTCGCCGTTCCAGCCATAGGTGATAGCAAACGACTCCGGAGTCCTGCTATTCAGGAAATCATCGAGACTATTATAGCGATAGTACATAGTACCGTTACGCATGTATGCATTGTCAGCAAATTGATACTCATAACTTACACCTGCAAGTACCTTATGCTTTCCTTTTAGCCAGGTAATGTCATCCTTGATGGTAAGAATATTGTTATGAACACCGTTATTCCAGGTAAAGAGCTCATAACCGAGGGACATATAGGGCTCCATGATCTGTTTACCGGAGCCATCTTTACCGGCCATAATGTCAATGTGGGGGAAGGGGGCGGATTTGGAACCTCTGACGTCATCGATTTTGGAGAAAGTCACGAGAAGTTGATTGGAGAGGTTGTCGGTAAACCTGCTGTTGAGGTCGGCTGATATTGACTGTACCTTGTTGTCCATTGAATACATATTATTGGCAAAAGCCATTGACTGGTTGCCCACGCGGTATGTGCCGTTGAGACGGTATCCGGTATCGGAAGAGTTGCCGTTGGGAGCATTCCAGGCAGTATTCTTGGTGTAGTTGTAGCGGAGGTTGAGTCTGTGATTGTCGTTGATATTCCAGTCGATGCGAGCTAGGAGCTTCATATTTGATTGGTCACCGGGGAAATCGGTATAAGAACCTGTATCGTAACCATATTTCTGCATCATGAAATCCTGAACTTTCTGCATGTCTGAAGCAAGTGTACGGGATACATTGCCTTCAGCTGTCTCTCCACCCTTGTTGGCACGGTAGTTAATAACTTGTCCGGGAGTTTTCTCCATTTCGAAGTTGGTGAAGAAGAAGAGTTTGTTTTTAATGATAGGGCCGCCGAAAGTAAAACCGTAAACTGTGTTGGATTCTTTGGCGCGCTCGTCAAGCTCCTTACCGTTAATTTTATTACCCCTCATATCCTGGTTGCGGTAATAGGTGTATGCCGTACCCTTGAAGGTGTTGGTACCTGATTTGGTGATGGCATTAATGCCGCCGCCTATGAAATTGGTCTGGCGTACGTCAAAGGGAGCGATAACAACCTGTATCTCATCGATGGCATCCATTGAGATGGGGTTGCCGCCTCCGGGAAGATTCGGGCTCAGACCGAAGTTGTTGTTGAAGTTGGCTCCGTCAACTGTGAAGTTGGTGGAACGTCCGTCACCGCCGGCAAAGCTCATTCCGTTAGCATAAGGTGATATACGCGCAATATCCGAGATACTGCGGTTGATAGTAGGCATGCGGCTTATCTGTGATGAACTGATATTGGTCGCTGCGCCTGTCTTTTCATTTGAGAATTTTGAGCCGGGTGAAGCGACTACCACTACTTCCTCAAGTTCTTCCGTGGAAATGGTAAGGACTGCATCTTGTGTAAATGTTACACCGAGCTGCAGTACTATATCCTGAAACAGGGAGGTCTGATAGCCAAGAAGGTGTACTCTGATCTCATATGGTCCACCCGGACGCATACCTTGAATGGCATAACGGCCGTCGATGTTGGCTACTGCATAGTAATTCGTACCTGACGGTACGTGGACTGCAATAACGGTTGCTCCGACGAGCTTTTCACCGGAATCACTGAGGATTTGACCGTTTATGCTTGAAGTAGTAATCTGCGCACTTGCACTGAAAGAGAAAAATAGTAATGCTACAAGCGGCAAAAGTTTCTTAATTAATTGATTCATAGTTGTTTATTAAAAATTATCATTGTTTTTAATTTCGCTAAAATACGAAAGTATTCCATTCACATGGGATATTCCGTATTACAATTATGTTAATTTTGATGATTGCTTATATATAATATATGGTGGAGATTCCTATCCAAACCAAAAAAAGAGGACCACCATTGTGACCCTCACAGTATACTCAATTAACATAGCATGAGCTTCGAAAATGCCATTTTTCTTTGCTCATGCTATAAATTTATTTAGATGAAATTAAAAGTTCAATATCAGAACTCAGAACTTTCCAATACTCCCCTCCACACTACACACTACCCACTCCACACTACACACTACATACTACATACTACATACTACATACTACATACTACATACTACATACTACACCTTCGGTCCTGCCGATATGAGTGCAGCACCTGCAGGGTTACCTGTAAATTTGGCGAAATTCTTGACAAATTTTCCTGCGAGATCACGTGCTTTTCTATCCCATTCGCAAGAGCATGGATAAGTGTTACGTGGATCGAGAATATTCGTGTCAACATTGGGGAGTGCTTTTGGTATCTCCAGGTTGAATACCGGGATAAACGAAGTCTCTGCCTTGTCGATTGAGCCATCCAGTATTGCATCAATGATGCCGCGGGTGTCCTTGATGGAGATGCGTTTGCCTGTACCATTCCATCCTGTATTTACCAGATAAGCGGTAGCTCCGCTGGCTTTCATTCTCTTAACGAGCTCCTCACCATATTTAGTAGGGTGGAGGGAGAGAAATGCTGCTCCAAAGCAGGCTGAGAAGGTAGGGGTAGGTTCGGTGATGCCGCGTTCAGTACCCGCCAGTTTTGCGGTGAAACCGCTAAGGAAGTAGTACTGAGTCTGCTCGGATGTGAGCTTGGATACGGGAGGGAAGACTCCAAATGCGTCGGCCGTAAGGAAAATCACCTTTTTGGCGTGACTTGCCTTGGAAATAGGTTTAACAATGTTGTCAATGTGGTAGATGGGATAAGATACACGCGTATTCTCGGTTACACTCTTATCGGTAAAATCGATTTTTCCATTTTCGTCAACGGTTACGTTCTCCAGTAGAGCGTCACGCCTGATGGCGTTGTAAATATCAGGCTCTGCCTCTTTGCTGAGGTTGATTACCTTTGCGTAGCAGCCGCCTTCAAAATTGAAGATGCCGTCGTCGTCCCAGCCATGCTCGTCATCACCGATAAGCTGACGCTTAGGGTCGGTAGAGAGGGTAGTCTTGCCCGTGCCGGAGAGACCGAAGAAGATAGCGGTTTCGCCATCTTCGCCCACATTAGCCGAGCAGTGCATCGATGCGATACCCTGGAGGGGTAGGAGATAATTCATATAGGTAAACATGCCCTTTTTCATTTCGCCGCCATACCAGGTATTGATGATTACCTGCATATTTTCCGTAAGGTTGAATACAACTGCAGTTTCAGAGTTGAGACCGAGTTCTTCATAATTGTCAACTTTTGCCTTGGATGCGGTAAGTACCACGAAATCGGGCTCACCGAAGTTGGCAAGTTCCTCTTCGGTGGGGCGTATGAACATATTTTTTACAAAGTGTGCCTGCCAGGCAACTTCCACTATGAAACGAATTTTAATGCGTGAGTTTTCATTTGCGCCGCAAAAGGCATCCATTACATAGAGAGTCTTCTCTGAAAGTTGCTTCGTTGCAATCTTTTTGAGCTCTTTCCATGCCTCAGGAGTAACCGGTTTATTGTCATTCAAATATTCATCCGAAGTCCACCAGACCGTATCTCTGGTAACATCGTCCATCACCCAGAATTTGTCTTTTGGAGAACGTCCGGTGTAGATACCGGTCATCACGTTGACAGCACCAAGTTCGGTTAATTGTCCGACCTCAAATCCCGTAAGTGCAGGGTCCAGTTCAGCTTTGTACAGCTCATCGTAACTGGGGTTGTGGATTACTTTTTTGACATTTAGGATGCCGTACTTTGATAAATCGATATTTGCCATAATTGTTATATTATTTTCTTGTGTCATTAGTCCCGCAAAGGTAATAATTATTTTATACGCCCCTATTATTGTGCAAAAAGTTTGCCATATAATTGCTATTTTTGCGGCATGAGAGAAACGTTGAAAAAGTACTGGGGATATGACTCCTTCCGTCCGATGCAGGAGAACATTATCGCTTCTGTGCTGGAGGGGAAGGACACTCTTGCCATCCTGCCTACGGGTGGCGGCAAGTCAATCTGTTTTCAGGTACCCTCTATGATGACACCGGGAATATGTATAGTGGTGTCGCCTCTGATTGCATTGATGAAAGATCAGGTAGAGAATCTGAATGAGTGCGGTATTCCCTCTTTGCTGGTCTCTTCCGGCATGACCTACCGCGAGATAGACATTACTCTCGACAATGCGATTTATGGTGATTATAAGTTTCTCTATCTTTCCCCCGAGCGTTTGAGGACTGAACTATTCCGTGTGAGGGTATCCAGGATGAATGTCAATTATCTGGTGGTGGATGAGGCACACTGCATCAGCCAATGGGGTCATGATTTCCGGCCGGATTATCTCCAAATAGCGGAAATCCGGCAGATTATCAGCACACACAGGCGTGTGCCTGTCATAGCCCTAACCGCCACGGCCACTTCTAAAGTGGCGGAGGACATTATGGCAAATCTGAAATTTGAGGCTCCCAACAAGATCACCTCATCTTTTGAAAGGCCAAATCTTTCCTATGTTTTCAGGAAATGTGAAGACAAGATGGGGCAGTTGCTCTCCATTTGCCAAAATGTCCCCGGGACAGGCATTGTTTATGTCGGCAAAAGGCGTACTGCTGCACAGCTCGCCTCTTTCCTCCGCAGTCAAAAAATAGATGCTGAGGCCTATCACGCCGGTATGGAAAGTGAGATCCGTTCACGCATACAGAACCAGTGGAAGAGTGATCAGACCCGTATCATAGTCTCGACCAATGCTTTTGGAATGGGCATAGATAAGCCTGATGTAAGATTTGTCTGCCACTTCGATATGCCTGACACTGTTGAAGGCTATTTCCAGGAGGCCGGAAGAGCCGGTAGGGATGGCGAACACTCTTATACCGTATTGCTCTGGAATGAAAGCGATATCAGGCGTTTGAAACAGATTGTCCGCGTGACCTTTCCTCCTCTGGACTATATCCATGATATTTACCAAAAGGTTTTCATCTTTCTCGGAATACCCTATGAAGAGGGTGGTGGACGCAGCGTTAAGTTTGACCTTGATGCATTTGTGAAGCATTTTAAACTTCATTCCGCTACTGCATATTATGCCATCAGATACATTGAGCAGGCCGGTTACTGGACACTTTCCGAAGAGTTGGAAATCGCCTCCAGGGTGCGTTTTGACGTTTCGAGAGATGAACTATATAAGGTTCAGTTGGGTTCAAAGGAGATGGATACTTTCGTAAAAGTCCTTTTGAGGATGTACACCGGTATTTTTTCCGATTATGTCACCATTGATGAAGAGAAAATCGCACGGGCCGGCCGTTATGCCGTAGATGCGGTTAAAGCCAAACTTATCTCCCTTTCAAACAGGCATGTAATGACTTATGTGCCAAAATTCCGTTCTCCGATTCTTACCTTTTATAATGAGCGGCTATATGAGAAAAACTTACGTTTGCCCGAATCGGAGTATGATGAAAAAGTGGAGCGCCGCATGGGCGGGGTCAATGCCATGATATCTCTCGTTACCGACAATTCCACTTGTCGTAGCGTATCGCTGCTGCGCTATTTCGGTCAGGAGCAATCGGAGCCATGTGGTAAGTGTGATGTTTGTATTGAGAAAAAGAGATGAGTTGTGGGGTGCGGGTTACGGGTTACGGGTTACGGGTTACGGGTTGCGGGTTGCGGGTTGCGAGTTACGGGTTATGGGGTGCAGGTTGCAGGTTGCAGGTTGCGAGAGTTGGGTGTGTATTTATGAGTCAAAGTGAGGATGATGAGCTATTAATTAAGTATTAAAATTAGTATAATTATATAATAAAGAATAACAATAAATGAAGACTGAAATTATGTTTAAAAATATTAAAGCATTTGTATTTGATGTCGATGGAGTATTTACTGACGGATCTGTGCTCGCGATGCCGGACGGAGACCTTCTTCGTACATTTAACGCAAAGGATTGTTTTGCAGTCAGAATGGCGGTTGACAATGGTTATCCCGTAGCAATAGTTACAGGAGGCTGTTCTCAGAGCATTATGCACAGAGCTGCTTCACTCGGTGTGAAAGCCAGGGATCTCTATCAGCTGTCGAGAGACAAACGTCCCGATTTTTTGAGATTTTGCTCCGATTATGACCTGCAACCCTCTGAAGTGGTATTTGTAGGAGACGATATCCCGGATATACCGGCTCTTCGAGAGGCGGGCCTCGCAGTCTGTCCCTCCGATGCAGTAACTGAAGTAAAAGAGGCCTGTAACTATATTTCTCCCTTTCAGGGAGGCCGCGGCTGTATTCGCGATATTGTTGAAAAGGTACTTAAAATGCAGGGTAAATGGCATTTTGACCCTACTGCGCCTGTGAGTGCCAATTATCCCGATCACATAACACAGTTATCGAAGAAAACCGGAAGAAATGTTTGAAGGATATAGATTCATACTTGCTTCAAAGTCTCCCCGCCGGCATGAACTTCTAGCCGGATTGGATATCAAATTCAAAGTGGAAACAGGCCCCGAGGCACCGGAGGCATTCAACGGAGATATTCCCCATTCACAAGTTCCCGAATATCTTGCAAAACATAAGTCACTTGCATTCCACAGGCCTCTCGAGGCCGATGAAGTGCTCATAACTGCCGATACGCTGGTTTTTGGCCAAAAGGATAAATTGGCTCCGGGAATGCTTTCGGAGGAGACACTCCAAAAATGCGTAATCCTTGGAAAACCGATTGACCGGGAGGATGCGGTCAGGATACTCTCACTCTTGTCGGACAACACTCACTATGTGCTGACGGGAGTCGTAATTCGCACTATCGACGAGATGCGCTCTTTTACAGCAACCACCGAAGTTACCTTTAAGAAATTATCTCTTGAAGAAATTTCCTATTACATAGATAACTATGCCCCCTACGACAAGGCGGGTGCATATGGTGTACAGGAGTGGATTGGTCATATAGGCATCACTTCCATTAGCGGTTCCTACTACAATGTAATGGGACTGCCCGTGCAGTCTCTTTACACTGCACTCTGTAAGCTGTTGGCACACAATTAGGGATAATTTGCCGAAATTGTTTATTTTTGCAGTTTAAACAATTGACAACACAAAGCAAGATACTTAGATAGATGGAACTCCCCAACAAATACGACCCTTCCCTGACCGAAGACAAGTGGTATTCCTACTGGCTCGAGAATGGATTTTTCCACTCGGAACCTGATGAACGTGAACCATATACCATAGTGATCCCACCGCCTAACGTGACCGGTGTGCTTCATATGGGACATATGCTCAACAATACGCTTCAGGATGTACTGGTGCGCCGTGCCAGAATGACCGGCTACAATGCCTGCTGGGTACCCGGCACCGACCACGCCTCCATTGCCACCGAAGCAAAGGTGGTGGAGAAGCTCAAATCCGAGGGTATAGAGAAGTCGGATCTGACACGTGAGGAGTTTCTTAAACATGCCTGGGAGTGGAGAGAAAAACATGGTGGCATCATACTCGAGCAGCTCAAAAAACTAGGTGCATCCTGTGACTGGAAACGTACCAGATTTACAATGGACCCCGATCTGAGTGATGCCGTAATCAATACATTTGTCCATTTTTATAAAGAAGGACTCATTTATCGCGGAGTGCGTATGGTCAATTGGGATCCTGAGGGACTTACCGCCGTGAGTGATGAAGAGGTAATTCATAAGGAGACTGACTCCAAGTTCTATTACTTAAAATATAAGATCGCCGGCGATGTGGCTGAAGGAGAATGTGATCATGTCACCATCGCTACGACTCGTCCGGAAACCATTATGGCCGACGTAGCCGTCTGCGTCAATCCCGCAGACGAAAGATATGTACATCTTCGCGGTAAATATGTCATCATCCCTCTTATAAATAAAGAGATTCCCATAATAGAGGACGAGTATGTGACAATGGACCTGGGTACCGGATGTCTCAAAATCACTCCTGCCCATGACATCAACGACTATGAAATAGGGTTGCGCCACAAACTTCCGGTAATCGACATTATAAACGATGACGGAACACTCAACGAAAAGGCTCAGATCCTTATTGGAGAAGATAGATTTGTTGCCCGCAAAAAGATAGTGAAAATGCTCTCAGAGGCAGGACTTCTTGAAAAGGTGGAGGATTACAAGTCGCAGGTCGGCCATTCTGAGCGTACGGATGCGGTTATCGAACCTAAACTCTCCATGCAATGGTTTCTTAAGATGGAAGATCTTGCAAAAGATGCATTGCAAGTAGTGGAAGATGATTCAGTAAGGCTCATACCCGATAAGTTCAAGAACACATACCGTCACTGGATGGAGAATGTCCGTGATTGGTGTATTTCACGCCAGTTGTGGTGGGGACAGCAGATTCCTGCTTATTATCTTCCCAATGGGGAATGTGTAGTAGAATCCACATTTGAAAAGGCTTTCGACGCTGCCCGGCGGATTGATCCTTCCTTAAAGGCGGAAGATCTGGTTCAGGACGATGATGTACTCGACACCTGGTTCTCCTCCTGGCTCTGGCCGATATCGGTATTTGACCCTGCAAAACCCGGTTTTCCTGACAAAGCGCCCAATGCAGATCTCGCATATTACTATCCTACGAATGATCTTGTAACAGCCCCCGAAATTCTCTTTTTCTGGGTTGCGAGGATGATTATGGCAGGGGAGGAGTTCTGCCAGGATATACCTTTCCGCAATGTATATCTGACCGGTATAGTACGTGACAAACAGGGTCGCAAGATGTCAAAACAGCTTGGCAACTCTCCTGATCCCATCAAATTGATGAAGGAGTATGGAGCGGACGGCGTGCGCCTGGGAATGCTCCTCTGCACATCTGCCGGCAATGACATACTTTTTGACGAAAGTCAGGTAGAGCAAGGCCGCAATTTCAGCAATAAGATATGGAATGCCTATCGTCTGGTCAAGGGCTGGAAGGTAAGTGATACTATGGCTCAAAGCGATGTTAATCGTCTTGCCGTTTCGTGGTTTGCATCAAAACTTGACAAGGCCATTGAAAATATAGATGAAGATTTTGCAAAATTCCGCATCTCAGATGCAGTTATGACTATCTACAAACTCTTCTGGGATGATTTCTGCTCCTGGTACCTGGAGATTACCAAGCCTTCATTCATAGATGGTGTGCAGGAGCGCATTGACAAGGCTACTTTTGATGCTACCATCTCCTATTTCGACTCGCTTCTCAAGATACTGCATCCTGTTATGCCTTTCATTACCGAGGAACTCTGGCAGAATATTGAGGAACGTAAAAAAGGTGAGACCATCATGCTCCAGCAGATGCCTCTTTCCACCGGTCATGATGCGGCCCTTATTACAGCTTTTGATAAGGCAATCGAGACGGTTGTTTCAATCAGGGCGCTCAGACAGTTAAAAGCTATTTCTCCTAAAGAGCCCCTTGCAGTGCAGGTAAAGAGTACTTACTACCCGGCGATAATCACTCCTGTAATTTCCAAGATGGCAAATGTGCCTAATTTACAGATTGTGGAGCAGTTTGACACTACATTGGCAGGACAATCCTTTATGGTGGGCACTATCGAGTATTTTGTGCCCCTGGAAGGTATGATCGATATGGATGAAGAGATTGCAAAGATCGAAGCCGAAATCAAACGTTACGAAGGCTTTATAAAAGGAGTGAATGCCAAACTTGGTAATGCTGCATTTGTGGCAAATGCTCCGGAAAAGGTTGTAGCGCTTGAGCGTAAAAAATTATTAGATGCGACCACCAAAATAGAAACACTTCGGGCGCGCCTGGCAACACTGAAATAGTAATATAGATTAATATAATACCACACAAAATGAGAAATTTGTTATTATTCGGATCATTCGGCTGGCAGGAAATTCTGATCATCGCCTTTATCGTACTGCTTATTTGGGGTGGCAAGAAGATTCCCGAACTTATGAAAGGCCTTGGAAAGGGCGTCCGTAGTTTCAAGGAGGGCATGAAGGAAGTGGAAAATGAGGTGAAGGGAATGGACGATGAACCCAAGAATGGCGATAAGGAGAAGAAATAACCCTTCCACACCGCTCTTCTGATGGGAAACAGCAATATGTCCTTTTGGGAGCATCTCGATGAGTTGCGGAAAGTACTTTTTCGTTCAGTCGCAGTGCTTGTGGTGCTGATGATCGTCGCCTTCTTTTTCAAGGAGACGATTTTCGGTAACATCATATTTGCGCCCCTGACATCTGATTTCTGTCTCTATCGATGGTTGGATGCCCTGCTTGTCCTTATGGGCTCGGAGCCGATAGGGGAGTTTTCGATCGACCTTATCAATATAGAGATGGCGGCTCAGTTTTTTACTCATGTCAGGATATCTCTTTATGTGGCATTGATAGTAGCGATGCCCTTTATTTTTTACCAAATATGGACATTTGTGCGCCCGGCGCTCTATGAAAATGAAAAGAGGGTTATAAGGCGTGCGTTTGGATTTGCGGGGATTCTGTTTTATGTTGGGATTGCGGTAGGCTATCTTATGGTGTTTCCGCTTACTGTAAGGTTTTTGGGTACATATCAGGTATCGCCTGATGTTCCCAATCAGATATCCCTCAATTCCTATATCGGGATGTTTGTCTCGTTGATCCTGATTATGGGAGTCGTTTTTGAAATGCCGGCACTTGCGGCAGTACTTTCCAAACTTGGAATCATAACAAAAGAGTTTCTTAAAAAATATCGTAAACATGCCCTGGTGATACTTCTCATTCTTGCGGCTCTTATAACTCCTTCCGGAGATGCAGTGACGATGTTATTTGTAGCGATTCCACTCTATTTTCTTTATGAGGTGAGTATTCTGGTCTGCAGGTCGGGCAAAACTGAAGAAGATGAGGTTGCGGCTGATGCCACGGGAGGTGAGGAGTGATATCGATCAATGATCTAACCGTCTCATTTGGAGGATTTACCCTCCTGGACAGTATCAATTTTCACATAAGTGAGAAAGAGAAAGTGGGTCTTGTCGGCAAAAATGGAGCAGGTAAATCTACCATTCTCAAACTCATAATGGGCCTCCAGTCGCCCACTTCGGGCAAAGTCACGATGCCCTCTGACCGGAAAGTGGGTTATCTTCCCCAGATAATGAAGCATTCCCGTGGCAATAGCGTCATCGATGAGGCTATGACGGCATTTGCTGAGCATAATGAGCTCAACATACGAATGGACCGGATATCACACGAGCTGGCAAACCGCACAGACTACGAATCGGATGAGTACCACAAACTTATAGTAGAACTAAACGAAATCGGCGATCGACTACGGATTTATCCGCTCGACTCCCCCCGTGTGCAGGCAGAGAAAACCCTTCTTGGACTGGGTTTTCGCAAAGGCGAACTTGACAGAATGACAAGTACCTTCAGCCACGGCTGGAATATGCGAATTGAACTGGCAAAAATTCTTCTTCGCAATCCTGATATACTCTTGTTGGATGAGCCAACCAACCATCTCGATATAGAATCCATCCAGTGGCTCGAAGAGTATCTCAAGAGCTTCCCGGGAGCATTGGTGCTGATATCTCACGATCGCAGGTTCCTCGACAATTGCACTAACCGTACAGTTGAGGTGATGATGGGTAAAATCCACGATTATAAAGTACCGTATTCTCAATTTGTGGAGTTACGAAAGGAGAGAATTGCTCAGCAGCGTGCTGCTTACGACAATCAGCAGCGCATGATTGAGAAGACTGAGGAGTTTATTGAAAAATTTCGGTATAAGCCCACTAAAAGCAATCAGGTGCAGTCAAGAATCAAGCAGTTGGAAAAACTCGAACGTATAGAGATAGATGAGGAGGATTTGAGTACAATTACCGTCCGGTTTCCCTCTGCACCGCGCTCGGGAGATGTAGTGTTTTCCGTCAAAGATGCAACAATCGGCTATTCAAAGCCCAAGAAGAAGATAGTCTTGAGCGGAGCCAATATCACCATCAGAAGAGGGGAAAAGGTGGCTTTTGTGGGGCGCAACGGCGAGGGTAAGACCACCGTCATGCGTCTGCTTACCGGAGAACTTGCTCCATTCGAAGGTGAGGCGGTGGTCGGATACAATGTTAAGACCGGCTACTTTGCACAGAACCAGGAGGATTTATTGGATAAAAAAGATACGGTGTATGAAACTCTGGACAAGATTGCGGTGGGAGATGTAAGAACCAGGCTAAGGGATATACTTGGCGCTTTCCTCTTCAGAGGTGAAGATATAGATAAGAAGGTGGCAGTACTCAGCGGCGGTGAACGCTCACGACTGGCCATGGCAAAGCTGATCTTGCACCCCTACAATCTGCTGGCGCTTGACGAGCCGACCAACCACATGGACCTCCGTTCAAAGGATGTGCTGAAACAGGCGCTGCAAAAATATGACGGCACGCTGATCATAGTTTCGCACGACAGAGATTTCCTGGATGGGCTGGTTGAGAAAATATATGAGTTTGCCGATGGGCAGGTGAAGGAGCACCTCGGTGGAGTGGATGATTTCCTTTACCGCAAGAAAATAAGTTCGCTAAGGGAAATAGAGGTAAAGCAACAGCCAACACCTCAGGTAGCTTCTGCGCTCGTGAAGGGAAAATCCTCCAATTATGAGGAACAGAAATACCTCTCGAAAGAGGAACGTAGAATAAAAAATCGCCGACAACGGCTGGAAAATGAAATATCATCTCTGGAAGAAGAGATCTCTGCAGTAGAGACAATTTTGGCATCGCCCTCTCCTGAAGATGATATAGTGGAAATCACACACAAATATCAGGAGCTCCAACTCAATCTCGAGAGCAAAATGGATGAATGGGCATCCCTTACAATAGACTGACACAATGGAAGAAAAGAAACAACACTATCTCTTCGGTATGCACCCAGTGCACGAAGCAATCAAGACAGGCAGAAAGTTTGAAAAAATTCTATTCAAGCAGGGGCTTGAAGGGGATAATTTCAGGGCACTCTTTGATCTGGTTAAACAGAAAGAGATTCCTTTCCAGTTCGTACCCGGAGAAAAGATGAATAAAATATATCGCGGTTCGCATCAGGGCGTCATCGGCTATATCTCTCAGATAGACTATCTGCCATTCGAAGATGTTGTCGAAAAGGCACTTGCGGAGTCTCCAAACCCTATTTTTCTCATGCTCGACGGTGTGAGTGACGTACGCAATTTCGGTGCAATAGTCAGAAGTGCGGAGTGTGCCGGAGTAAGCGGAGTCATACTTCCCGCCAAAGGAGGGGCTGCCATCAATGCCGATGCGATAAAAACCTCAGCGGGAGCACTTTTAAGGGTGCCTGTCAGTAGGGTCCCCAATCTGCGTATTCCGTTATATTATATGATTGATGCCGGTTTTCAGGTTGTAGGCGCAACGGAAAAGGTCGGCGGTTCAATCTACGAAGTAGATTTCACTCAGCCGACCATAATCGTCATGGGTTCTGAAGGTAAGGGTATTTCCGATTCGGTACTCTCGCTTTGTAATGTCCGGGCAGCGATTCCCATGTTAGGTCAGATCGGTTCCCTAAATGTTTCCGTGGCTACTGCCATAGTGCTTTTCGAAGCGGTAAGGCAGAGGATGCCTAAGATCTAGTCAATACGACGAAGACTGGATCCGCGGCTTATCTCGGATGTGATGCTTATAGACTTGTCTGTCTTATAGGCACACGAAGAGGCTCCGGAACACTCCACCTCAAGACGTCTTGTCACATATATGCTTGCCTTAGCCGTACCTGAAAGGTCTATTTCTGCATCTTTGGTCTTCATATCATCGGCCACGATAGAACTGACACCGCTACCTTCGAGAGATACTTCGTCAGCGGTACCGGAAAGAAGTGCCTTTGAGGCTCCGCTACACTCGAGATCAACCTTTTCGAATTCTCCATTCACTTCAGCCTTTGATGCGCCGGAAATCTCAATTTCAAGTTCGTCTGCCGTCATATTGCCATAAAATTTGCTTGCTCCGGATACCTTGATGTCGGCCTCGAGAAAGTCACCTTTGAGATCTCTGACAGTGGATGCCCCGCTAATTGAAATCTGAATTTCTTTTGCCACCATATTCAATCCATAGACTAAGCTGGCACCGCTGAGTTTCATCACAAATTTGCCCTTTCCACAGTCAAATTGATCATTGGTGTGGAATTTTGATGCTCCTGAAAGTGTGAGTCTGGTGAGTACCGGCATTGTGATCGTCGCTCTGGCAATTTTGTTTTCGTTCCTTAAAACTCTTCTACTTGGATTGTCCAGACCTATGGTAAGAGTTCCCTTGGCATTCCTCACTAAAAGATATTTATCAAGATCATCACTGATCGTAACAACAATGGAGTAGGTGTTGCCACGTATGACCTCCACGTCAAACCAATGGGAGATGTCCAGACTTTCAAAACCTTGGTAGTCAAAAGTTTTTACTGTTTGTGCATTACTTGTGAGCATAAAGCCCAGAATTGCTGCAAATGTTAGGATAATACGTTTCATTTCAGTTGTTTTTATTGTTCTAATTATTTTTATTGTTCCTATTATATTATAAATGACGGATACGTCGGTGCGTAAGCGATGCCACATATTTCCTGAGTTCGATTACGCTTTCTACTCTCCGGTTGTAGTACTCCTTGAGCACTTCGGCTTTTTCTTGCTCGCTCATCTCATCTGGAAGCACTTCCATAAGGGGAATGTACTCGGAGGTGATGCTTTCCAGAGTGTTGAAATGTTCACTCACTCCATTATCGGGAGCATAAGCCGTCAGTGACGAGAGATACTCATAACTCTCTCTTACCACATCCATATAGGCATTGTAGATATCCTGCGGATCTTCCATAACTGCCACGGTCTTAGAGAAACTATCACCTTTTACACTCATGGTCTTGATAAGCAGATTGGCTCCAAAAATCATCATTACCGATGCAGCAACAGGGAAGAGCACCGCCTTCCAGAATACTCGTTTGCGTGGAGTATTCCTGCGGAATTCAATCCTTTTGGAGGGATTGGCTTTCTCTAAAAACCTCTCGAAATGGCCCTCTGCAGGCTCCATGTCGTCAAGCATTTTCCTTATGTTCTCCAATTCTTTCATTTTTCCAATATTTTTAAAAGCATTGCCTTTCCTCTACTAACCTGGGAGCGTATCGTTACCTCTTTCTGTCCCGTTATTTGGGATATCTCCTGATAATCCATTTCCTCAAAAAGAGAGAGAGTCAAAACCAACCGATAGGGATCTTTCATTGTTTCAAGTGCCTCTTTAACCCGTTTTACCTCTTTCTTTGTGGAAATCGCCACTTCAGCACTCTCTTTTGCGGAAATACTTTCAAACTCTTCATAACTCTCTTTGAAAATCTGTTCCCTTTTTATGACTCTCAATCTGTCAATGGACCTTCTGATACAGGTACGAATGAGCCAGGCAGAGATCTGAGCGGGTTCTGCGGGCGGGGTTTCCATCTGCAAAAAGCGCAGAAGCGTATCATGCATTATCTCTTCAGCATCGGCACCATTGCCTACTATCCTGTAACTCGCATTGAAAAGCCGCCTGTAGTGAGTGTCGTAAAACTTTTTGATCTCTTTCTGTGTCATCACTCTCTTTTCTATCTATAAGACGGAGCTTTGCTCCAATTGTTGCAACTGTTGCACATTTTCCCGATAATTTGTAAATTTGAGAATTATTTATGTAACCTTAAAAAAATGTTTATTTTTTATGATATTCTTATTGGATTCCCACTGTGACTCTCCGCTGATGCTGGTCAAGGGCGCAGATTTCGGGCAGACAGTCCAGCAAGGCTATACTCCGGGTAAATTTCCTGTTACACATGTAGATTTTGCAAAAATGAAAAAGGGAGGGGTCAACGGCTCTTTTTTCGCTATTTATACCTCAAACTCCCTCTCTCCGGATGAGTCCACCCGAAGGGCTTTCGAGCTTATATCGAGTGTTTATGATGCGGTTGAGCAGAATCCCGACAAGGTGGCTTTTGCCACTACTCCCGCACAGGCCAAACGCAATAAAAAGAACGGTCTGATATCCATTTTCCTGGGTATGGAAAACGGTGATCCGATACAGAAGGATCTCTCCATGCTCAGGATGTTTCATCGTCTGGGTGTAAGGTATCTTACATTGACACACGCCGGTAATAATGAGATTTGTGACTCCTGCGCTCCAAAGGAGAAACGCTGGGGTGGCGTAAGTCCCTTCGGAAAAGAGGTGATTGAGGAGTGCAACCGTCTGGGAATGTTAATCGACGTATCACATATCTCCGATGACTCTTTTTGGGATGTCCTCAAATATTCCAGGGCACCTGTAGTGGCTACACACTCCTGCTGTCGTGCGCTTGCCTCACATCCACGAAATATGAGCGACGAAATGATAGTGGCTTTGGCAGAAAAGGGAGGTGTAATCCAGATCAATTTTTATCCCGCTTTTCTCGATAATGAGTATGCAGCATCGGATATATGGGATCTGGAGGATATTTTTGAGGCAACTGACAAGGCCTGGCAGAAAGATAAATCCAATATTGAGCTTCAGAAGCAACTTGAAAAGTCCGTCATCGCCATGAACGCCGTCAAGAAACCCTCCTACAAAAGGGTCGTAGACCATATCGACCATGTAGTCAGTCTTGTAGGCGTTAAACATGTAGGACTCGGCAGTGATTTCGACGGTATAAACACCACTCCTAAAGGTCTCGAGGATATCAGCAAAATACAGCGAATAATCATCGAACTTCGTAGGCGCGGATATAAGGAGCATGAAATCAAGGCGATTGCCGGTGGCAATTTCTTCCGTGTGATGGACGCAGTCCAGAGGTTTGCTGACGAAGAGTAATCCTTTATTGCAACAAATTATTTTTATCAGATATGAAATTTTTTATCGATACTGCCAATCTGGAGCAGATCAAAGAGGCTCAGGCACTCGGAGTCCTGGACGGAGTTACCACCAACCCTTCACTTATGGCCAAGGAGGGTATCAAGGGCGATGCCGCTATCAAAGCACACTATCAGCAGATATGTGAGATTGTTGACGGTGACGTAAGCGCGGAAGTTTTCGGTACTGAATATGACGATATGATCCGTCAAGGTGAGGAACTTGCGGCTCTCCATCCGCAGATAACTATCAAGCTTCCATGTACTAAAGATGGCATTCGTGCAGTAAAGTATTTCTCAGAAAAAGGTGTCAAGACCAATTGTACCCTTGTTTTTACTGTAGGACAGGCGCTGCTTGCAGCAAAAGCGGGAGCCACCTATGTCTCTCCCTTTGTAGGACGTCTGGATGACATTTCGAGCGATGGAGTTGCTCTAATTAAGGAAATCGTAGATGTTTTCAACTACTATGGTTATCAGACGCAGGTGCTTGCAGCTTCAATTCGCCATACGCAGCATATCATTGACTGTATGAAAGCGGGTGCCGACGTAGCCACTTGTCCACTAAAAGCCATTCTGGGTCTTCTCAACCATCCTCTGACAGATAAAGGTGTGGAAATCTTCGTGGCGGATGCCAGGAAAATGGAAGGCTGATGAGAAGCTATAAGGAAAAATTCATGCGCCTTGCGATTGACCTCGCTGCTGAAAATATTAAAAACGGGGGAGGTCCATTCGGTGCGGTAATCGTAAAGGATGGAGAAGTGGTGGCCACGGGATGCAACCGCGTAACTGCTTCAAACGACCCTACAGCCCATGCAGAGGTAAATGCAATTCGTGCAGCCTGTAAGGCGCTTGATACCTTCGTTCTCGAAGGATGCGAAATTTACTCCTCCTGTGAACCCTGTCCGATGTGCCTCGGAGCCATCTATTGGGCTCACCTCGATAAACTCTATTATGCCGCCAACAAGCACGATGCTGCCTATGCCGGCTTCGACGACTCCTTCATATATGAGGAACTCGAACTAAAGCCGGAAGATCGACGTCTGAAAACAGAGGTTCTCTTACAAAAAGAAGCCCTCCGGGTTTTCGAATTCTGGAGGGCTAAAGAAGATAAGGTGGAGTATTAGTTGCCTACAGCCCCAGGGCTCTCTCTATCGGTTGTATTGTAGCGTAGGAGTCTAAGTCTTCTCGGTTAGAAAAGAGCAGAATAAGCATTTCTTTCTCCGGGTAGCGTGCTGCTATAGATTTAAACCCGCCATTGCTGCCGGTGTGATAAATCTTTAAGGGTGTGGAGTCCGTTTCGGGTTCGATGAACCAGCCATATCCATACCAGGTATTTGGGCGATTTTGATAGTTGCTGTATTTGCTGCCGCTTATTTTTATTTGAGGAGTATGTGCGGCATTCTGAATTTCTTCCCCTAGTACCGTATGGTTGCGGAGTGCTTTTTCCCAAATCACAAACTCATGAGTTGAAGTGTACAGGCCACCGTCAGCCTTGGTTGCAAAAAAGGTTTCCTCGCCGTAGTCATACTCACGCCACTCTTTATTGCTGTTGGTTACACCTTCATTTTCAGTATTTTCTTTAGAGATATTATCAACAACTTCAAGTCTATATCCACGAGCCTTATTTGGGATAAGGTGCTCTTTATCAGGTTCAAAGTAGAGACTATGTTCCATTCCTGCAGGAGCGAAAATATTCTCATTTACATAATCAACAAAGGGCATTCCGGAAACCTTTTCCACAATTGCACCAAGCATTAAAAAAGTCGGATTGATATATTCGTACTCCGTTCCGGGCTCGAAATTTATATAGTTCAAGTCGGGTAGATATTGCATTACATACTCCTCATTTGCAAAAATACTGCGCTGTTTGTCGCTTCTGTCGCGTGCGTCTGGTATGCCCGAGGAGTGGGATAGGAGGTGTTTGATCTGAATTTTCTCATAAAAATCCGCCTTATATTCGGGGAAATATTTTGTCATATTGTCCTCTAGTGAAAGTTTGCCTTGTTCCGCAAGCTGAAGGATAGCAACTGCAGTAAACTGTTTAGAAATTGAAGCAATGCAGAAAGAACTATTTCCATCAATAGGTGTACAGCTCTCAAGGTCTGCTATACCATAACCTTTGTCAAAAATAATTTCATCGCCTTGCATAACAAGTACTGCCGCACCGGGCTCGTCTGCCGGAAATAGTTCGGAACAAATGGAATCGATCTGTTTGGCTATCTCATCCTTGGAATTGGGGGAACAGGCTGATAAAAATGTTGCTGCCATAATAAATACAATTATTCTTTTCATAATACTATAGTTTGCTTTTGGCTTGGCTATTAGCTGTTAGCCGTTATCCATTGGCTTTTGGTTGATTATAATTTATTAATAGTTAACTTTTATTTTCCAATTCTCACTCAGAACCCCGCACCTCGTAACCCCTAACTTGCACCACTATCTATTTCCAGACGGAGGAGATTGAGAGCATTTGATGCAAATCTCTCGATATTTGTCATCCTGTCAGCTGAAAATTTAACCATCCGGGTGACCACGCGATCTTTAGTGGCCACTGCAAGCCATGCAGTGCCTACAGGCGTAGTTGGTGAGCCTCCGCCAGGACCTGCAACACCGGTTGTCGCAATCGTATAGTCGGTATTAAGCAATCGTATCAATCCGGTGGACATTGCTATTGCAGTCTCTTCACTCACTGCGCCGTGAGCTTCAATTGTCTCTTTAGGCACCTTCAAAAGATTGGTCTTTACCTCATTAGCGTAGGAGATAACAGACCCTTTGTAATAGTCGGAACATCCCGGTACCTGGGTTATCAGCTCGGAGATACGGCCGCCGGTACAGGATTCAGCTACTGCAAGCGTTTTGCCCATATTCCTCAGTTTGCGTCCGATGACCGTCTGCAGATTATCCTCTCCTTCACCGTAAATTGCATCACCTATAATCTCTTTCAGGGAGGAGATGTAAGGGGAGAAGTCGGGTACGCCCTCTCCAAAGTGGGAGAGTCTCAAACGTACACCGATGGTGGGGTTGGGCAGATAGGCAAGCTTTATATTTTCCGGAAGAGCATCTTCCCAGCTCTCTATTTGTTTGGCAAGTGTGGATTCGGGGATTCCGAATGTTACTATTGTATGATGCGTGATAAACTCCAGATCAAAGTGAGTACGGATGTCATCCATTACCTTCGGCAACAATCCCTTCGTTTCAAAAGGAACTCCCGGAAGAGAATAGAGTGTAGAGGTGCTTTTAGGGCCTAATCCGCGGAAAACCATACAGGGAGCTGTGCCCAGTTCGTTGGGGATTACCTCACAGGTGTCAGGAACGCTGGCTTGCTCTCTATTTGATTCAATCATAGGTATCCCTCTGGCACTCATTACTCTTTCTATTATTCGGTATTGTTCCTCAGAGCGCACAAAAGATAAAGCTCCTGAGAGCTCCCTTAGAGCAAGTTTGGTAATATCGTCCCGGGTAGGGCCGAGACCTCCTGTAACTATCACTATATCTGTCTGCTCAAGGCACATCTGTAGCCTTGAGACAATCTCCTCGTGTTGATCACCTATTGAGAAATGATACCGGACCCTTATGCCGGCTCGGTTGAGAGCTTTTGAGATCTCTGCGGAGTTGGTATTGATTATTTGGCCAATGAGTATTTCATCGCCAATGGTACATATTGATGCTGTAGTCATTTTGCGCTGGAAGGTGTGTTTTCAATAGTGCTTGCAAGAGCCCTCTCTTTCTCCACATTGCGCAGATGCTTGAGTATTTTTTTTATATATCCGGGGCCGTTGTATATGAATCCAGTATATACTTCTATCAGGGAAGCACCGGCATCCAGCATCTCCTGGGCTTGTTCCGGGGTCATTATGCCGCCTACACCTATAATAGGTATGGATCCGCCGGTTTTGTCATGGATGTATCTCACCATTTTTAGTGATTTTTCAAAGAGGGGAGCACCGCTAAGTCCTCCATCACCTATATTCTTTACATCATCGGATTGAGTAGCAAGCCCCTCACGGCTACGTGTAGTATTAGTAGCTACAATGCCGTCGATGCCGGTTTTCTGTACCAGGTCGATGATCTCATCAATTTGTTCAAAAGGGATATCAGGGGAGAGTTTTAGCAGGATAGGGTGGTACTCATCGTTGAATTTGCGGATAGTTATGATTCTGTCCAAAATATTGGAGAGCATCTCTATGTCCTGGAGTTCCGTAAGATCTTTGACATTTGGACAGGAGATGTTGAGCACGGTCATATCCGCAAAGTCATACATCAATGTAAGAGTCTTTTCGTAATCATCTGCTGCTTCTTCGTTAGAGGTGGCGGCGTTTTTGCTGATGTTGGCGGCAATTAAAACATTTCTGGGAGGATTTTTCCGAAGATTGTCGATCGCATGTCTCACACCAAGGTTATTGATACCCATTCGGTTGATAATAGCGTTGTCTTTAACAAGACGGAAGCAGCGCGGTTTGGGGTTCCCGATCTGGGGTTTGGGAGTGAGAGATCCTATTTCTATAAAACTAAATCCAAGGCAGGCAAGTTCGTTATAGCATTCAGCGTTTTTATCCAGGCCTCCAGCAATACCCACCGGATTCTTGAAGTTAAGACCGAAGAGGTTACGTTCCAGAGTAGGAGTCTTGACTCTGTATAGGAGTCGCAGCAAAGGTTGGAGTCCCGGAATATGTCTGGAAAATTTAAGTAGGGAGAATATTATTTTGTGTGCCCTTTCCGGATTGAAAAGAAAGAGAATAGGTCTAATCAGAAATTTGTACATGATCTGTAATGCTTATCATTACAAAAGTAGTCATTTTTCTTCAAAAGTGCCATCGTTGTAAAAAACGGTAATACGGATTATGTGTTTATCTCTTTTTGCGGCCAAAATCTGCGGGCTGATGGTGGGTGAGGGTTCAATAATAGGATTCTCTGAGGGTTTAGATGGCTCAGAAACCATTGTAACGTGCTGAGTCACAGTAGGGGTTACCGGTGGTTCCTCTTGTACATCATTGAGTGCGTTCGGAGTGGAAATGACCTCGAATGGTCTCTCAACTGCAGTTTCCGGAACAAATTTGGGTAAATCGAAGAGTGATTCCTGGTTTTGTTCAGGAAGTGTATCAAATAGTGTAACAGGGGATGATGGAGTTGGAGGTGTCGGTGAGGTAACAGGAGTTGGAGAGGGTGAGGGAGCGGAAATTTGACTCCTGTATGGTTTGCCTTTGCCGAGGATTAGCCAGTCGGGGTTGATCTGGGGAAAATTCTTGAGTACCCCTTCGATGAAGTCAAAACTGGGTTTATTACGTCCCGAGAGAAGGTGAGAGATTCCCGAGCGCTGGATTTGCAAAATATCAGCTAGCTTTGATGGAGTAAGGTCCTCCAGATCCAAAAATTGTTGTAAACGCTTATCCATAATTTTGTAAACTAAATTTTCTACAAATGTAATACTTATTTTGATTACAAATGTAACGAAATAAAGATATTTTAGCGATTACAAATGTAAATTACATAAATAAACAATCTAATTTTAACTGAAATGAGTATTTTAGATAAAGCATCGTTATAGATAAAACTGCTAAATTACTGGAGTTCTTTATATTATAAAGTATACAATCTATTTTTACGGCCTAATTAGCCTTTAAACAACGATTATTTAACATTGTATACACTAATTTACTTTATATAAACATATATAAGTCATTGGATTTCAATTAAATATACATTAAATTATTTCAGAATAACTTTTAGTTATTTCGATATGCCGATAATATTTAGGTTGTATACGTCATACAATTGTAAAATCTATTTATTCATAGTTTTAAAAGACTATTGATTACAATTGTAAAGAGTAAGGGAGTTAATTGTAAACATTTGTAACCAATTGATAAGTTCACAAATGTAACCAAATCATCATGGTTCAATTATCTCTTGAGGATTATAGATTAGATATGTTCAGATAAGTAAACCCCTTAAATCGCTTAAAAATAGCCTTTATTCAAATCTAAAGATTTACCTTTGTAAAGAACATTGTATCTATGATTACAGATAAGATTAAAATTGAAGAGTATGATTATCCCCTACCTGATGAGAGAATCTCGAAATTTCCTCTTCAGGAGAGAGACTCTTCCAAGCTTCTTCTTTTTACAAGTAAGAACGATTTCCTTCCCGGTGAGGAGAAATTTTCAGATATTCATTGTTTTTTGCCTGAGGAGTCGTTGATAATCTTTAATAATACTAAAGTAATCCCTGCCAGATTACTTTTTAAGCGCCATACCGGTGCTATAATCGAGATATTTTGCCTGGAACCTGTTGCTCCACAAGATTATCAACTCAACTTCGCCTGTACAGAAAAATGTTGCTGGAAAGTAATTGTGGGTAATATCAGAAGATGGAAGGAGGGTCCCTTATCACTTATAAATCCTTCTGATGACCCTACCATTGCCGGTATTGATCTTAAGGCCGAAATGTTGCAACGGGATAGTAACAAGATTGTTGTGCAATTTTCCTGGAAAGGAGGCGGTTCATTCTCCAAAATACTGGAATTGTGCGGTAAAATCCCCATTCCTCCTTATCTGAAGCGTGATCCCCAGCCACTGGACACAGTACGTTACCAGACCTGCTATGCACGCATAGAGGGCTCTGTCGCCGCGCCTACGGCCGGACTTCACTTCACCGACACTGTTCTTGGCAAAATCTCTGAAAAGGGGATAAAACAGGGTTATATCTCACTCCATGTGGGCGCAGGTACCTTTCTGCCGGTAAAAAGCGAATATATATCCGGGCACAATATGCATAGCGAACCCTTCTCAATATCTCTTGAATTGATCAAATCCTTGCGTGAGTATGCCTCAAAGCATATAATTGCTGTTGGTACTACCTCCACCCGCTGCCTTGAGTCACTCTATTTTCTTGGGGTACAGACTATCGAGAAAAAAGTTCCTACTTACGTTTCACAATGGGAGCCATATCGCGAAGATGGCTTTAACTATTCCCTAGAAGAGGCTCTGGACGCTCTTATTCACTATCTGGAGCGCAATTCACTCGACAATTTGGTCTCCCGTACAGAGATAATTATAGTGCCAGGATACTGTTTCAGAGTAATAGATCATCTTATTACCAACTTTCACCAGCCTAAAAGTACGCTGTTATTACTGATCTCGGCATTTGTCGGCCAATCATGGAGGGATATATATAATTTTGCCCTTGAAAATGACTTCCGTTTCCTCAGTTATGGTGACTCTTCCTTATTGGAAATAAGAAAGTAAAAACATATATTTGTAACTTAATTACGACTAAAACCTACAATAGTATGATCAAGAGAACCATTATTGACCATTTCGAGCAAGCTGTTGCACAGTTTCCGGACAACACCTATCTACTTGAGAGCAAAACAGGCACTTTTGAGCCCACTACCTATAAGCAGACAAGGGATGCTGCCTACAAATTCGGAGCCGGTCTTGTTCTTGAAGGTGTCAAACCCAAGGAGAATATAGCTATTCTGGCGGAAGGTTGCAATATGTGGATAATCAGTGAGTTGGGTATGTTTTACGCCGGTGGCGTGAGTGTACCTCTCTCCATCAAACTTGAGGAATCCAACGATTTGCTCTTCCGATTGATTCACGGTGATGTAAAATATATCATCACCAGTTCCCGACAGCTTAATAAGATACGTCTTATAAGAGATCAGCTCCCCTTGGTGGATAAGGTATTTGTCCTCGATCCTGTAGAGAGCTACGAGCCCGGGGAGATTGCTGCTGAGGATCTTATGAAGCGTGGCGCTAAATATCTGGAGACCAATATGGACGAATTCCTTAAAATCGGTCAATCCATCCAAAACGACGATATTGCCACTATTACCTATACATCCGGCACAACAGCAGACCCTAAAGGCGTAGTTCTGACCCATCGTAACTATACCGCAAATGTGGAGCAGTCGCTTTCTTGCATTAATATCGATGAAAATCTCAAGATGCTTATAATACTGCCGTTGGACCACTGTTTTGCACATGTGGTCGGAATGTACGCAATGATGGCAAGAGGAGCCAAAATAGCCACTGTGCCGCAGGGTAAGAGTGCTATGGAATCTCTTCGCAATATTCCTATGAGTATTGCTGCAGTCAAACCCAACGTGATGCTCTCTGTGCCTGCGCTTGCCAAGAACTTCAAGAAAAATATTGAAAGTTCGGTAGAAAAGAGCGGTAAGAAAAAAATCTTCGATTTTGCACTTAAACTCGCCATCTGGTACAATCAGGAGGGCTGGAATAGGGGTAGAGGACTTAGAATTTTTGCCGCACCGCTGGTTAAACTCTTCGATAAACTTATATTCAGCAAAGTACGCATGGCTATGGGCGGCGAACTCAATTTCTTTATCGGTGGAGGAGCTCTTCTGGACATCGATATTCAGAGATTTTACTATGCACTCGGCATCCCTATGTTCCAGGGATACGGCCTTTCTGAGGCTACTCCCGTGATTTCAACCAATACCCCTAAAAGACATCGTTTGGGCTCTTCTGGCATCCTTGTGAAGCCGATGGATCTCAAGATTTGTGACGAGGATGGCAATGAGGTTCCTATCGGGGTAACAGGTGAAATTGTTATCCGCGGTGAAAACGTAATGGCCGGTTACTGGAAGAATCCGACAGCCACTGCTGAGACTGTCAAGGATGGTTGGCTTTATACAGGGGATATGGGCTATATGCACAAATCCGGCTTCCTCTATGTGCTTGGCCGTTTCAAATCCCTACTTATCTCAAGTGACGGTGAAAAATATGCACCTGAAGGCATTGAAGAGTCTATAATTGAGAATTCAAAGATCATTCAAAATATCATGCTCCACAATGACCAGAATCCCTATACCATTTGTGTTGTACAGGTGGATAAAAAGGCTCTCCCTAAAGGCGAGGCGGGTATCATGGCTATTAAAGCGGAGTTTGACAAATATCGTTCAGGAGGCCAGTTTGCTGGCACATTTCCTGAAAGATGGCTTCCCACCACATTTATTATCGCCGATGAGCCTTTTAGCGAGGCCAATAAGATGATCAACAGTACAATGAAACTTGTGAGAAATAGGGTCGAGAAGGCTTATGCGGAGAGAATTGACTTTGCGTTCACTGCAGATGGCAGAAATCCTGTAAACGAAGCTAATCTCGCCGCTCTTGCAAAGATTGACTAATATAATTACAAAACATCTATGAGAAAATATAGGTTATTTATACTGATTGCTGCTGTAGTGCTCTCTGCACTGGCAGCATATGGTATTTTTACGGCTCCCAGGGTTGAATCCACGGATTCTGACCGTTTTTCTGCTGAAAGAGTGGCTGCTGATATTAAGGTTATCAGCCGTAAACCTCATTCTATAATTCATCCGGAGGAGAGAGCTGAAGTCAGAGACTACCTGGGCGATCGTTTAATTGCCCTCACAGACTCTTCTGTGGTCTTTTATCCCTATGAAAAAGCTACGGAGTATGAGGGCAAGCCGATTGATATCACCAACATTTTTGCACAGGTGGATCCCGTCATCAAAGATCCGGACCACCCGGGTCCTTCATATCTGATGCTGATTGCGCATTACGATTCGAGATACCCTCAGAAGGTGCTTGATAAGACTGTGCTCTCATATGGTGCAGCAGATGACGGTTACGGATGTGGTGTGGCTCTGGAGTGCCTCAGACAGGCTTTGCGCTATCGTGGGGAGTGGAGACAGGGTATTAAAATCCTACTCACAGACTCAGAGGAGTGGAAACTGGCAGGCATAAATTCCGCATTGGAGCACAATCCTGAGATTTTTAACAATGTCGGACTGATAATCAATCTTGAAAGTCGCGGCAATAAAGGTCCCGTACTGCTATTTGAGACCAGTAAAAACAATTCTAAGGTACTTTCACTATATGATAAAGCCAAGGCTCCCTATACTTACACCTTTACGACAGTGGTATATGAGTTTATGCCTAATTTCACCGACTTTACGCCGCTGAAGGATTCTTATCCGGGTATGAATTTTTCCAATCTGGACGATATCAACCACTATCATACCGATCTGGACAATTACGACAACATATCACTGAAAACAATACAGCATTTTGGTGCCCAATTGGAGCCGATAATTGAAGAGTATCTTACCAACCACGAATATCGTGATTCAAAGGCCCTGGTATCTGATAAGTCGTCTGTAGCCTTTACCATTCCTGTTATTGGTCTACTGAATTTCTCCAAAGGAGGGTATCTGCTGGCCAATTCCATAGTTTTAGCCCTTTTCTGTATTATTTTCAGCTTTGCACTGATTGGTGGAAGAATCAGACCGCTCAAGGTACTTGTAGCCTCTGCAAAAGTGCTCTTATGGGCGATTGTGGCTTTCGGTATAGGTGAACTCTTAGCCTGGGTGATTTCTTTGATTACAGGCGCGAAATTCTCTTTAATGGGTATCTTGCGTGGAGTACAGTTTGATGAGTGGGTTATGATAGGCACAGCAGTTATCACGGCGCTGATAGCTGCTATCTGCTACTTTTTCGGCAGGAAAAAGTCGGCTGACCGTATTTCATCGACTGCTATTCGCAAAAGTGCTTCTGCCAGTGGTGCTACTAGGTTTTCCTACAATCTCCTCTATGGTGCAATGTTGTTACTGCTGTTCCTTTCTGCAGTTCTATTATTCACAATAGGTGAGAATTTCTTCTTCGTCTTGCCTTTGGGCCTGGCTGCTGCCTCGGTTTTCCTATGGAGAGTTACAAACTGGCGCGGATGGTTACTGGTCGCAATTGTGGTTACCTTATTACATGCATTTTCATTCCTTTATATAGTGATAATTTCCCTTACGATGGGTGCTCTGGGTGTACTGCCGCTCTTTATAGTAATCTATCTGGCATTGCTTTTGCCTCTGGCTGATCTATATACCCGTAAAGAGAAAACTATCTGATATAGTGTTTGAAGATATAAGGCCATATAATGACCGGGAAACAGTCGAAGCACTTGCGAGGGTGGCAGACCACCCTCTAACAGGAAGTATCTCCACATATTTCTATCCGGACAAGGAGAGAGGATATCTTGGAGAGCTTCTTAGGACAGTTACGGGCACTTACGATTTTCAAGCTAAGGTTATGTACCACGTGATAGGATCCGTAATGAGGGGAACTACCGACGGGGTTACATTTTCTGGTTTGGAATTTTTTACAGAGGGGAAGAAAAGCCCTTTTCTGCTGCTCTCCAACCATCGGGACATAGTGCTTGACTCTGCATTCATACAATTTATCCTGGAAGATCATAAACTGCCTTTGACTGAAATCGCAGTAGGGGATAATCTTGTTGAAGACAGTTATATTGAGGATATAATTCGTTCCAACCGTATGATTAAAGTTGTTCGGAGTGATAATCCACGCGAAGTGTACAACAGCTCACAGATCTTCTCACAATATATCAGAAGCAGCACTTCAAATATCTGGCTTGCTCATCGTAACGGTCGCGCAAAAGATGGTGTGGACACCACAGAGCAAGGATTACTTAAAATGCTGGATATGAGCGGAAGGGGAGACTTCACCTCAAACTTTGCTGAGCTTAATATCATGCCGGTTTCGGTTTCTTACGAGATAGAGACTTGTGGTATGGAAAAGGCGCTCGAGACCTGGATCAGAAAGAGTACCGGTGCATATAAAAAGACTCCGGGAGAAGACACCGAAAGTATTCTCAAGGGTATAAAACAGCCAAAGGGGGCTGTACATATCTCATTCTGTCAGCCATTGACGCTTGCAGAACTGCAGGAAGCAAATTCATTTTCAAGAAATGAAAAATTTCAGTATCTTGCATCAGTTATTGATAAAAAAATCCTTGACGGATTCAGGCTTTATCCTTCTCATTATATTGCAGCAGACATTCTCAGATGTGATGAAAGGTTTTCAGATAATTACTCTGTAGCTGAGAAAAATGCATTTGTTGCATATCTTGAGAGGGAAATATCAGGAGTTCCGGCATCTGCCGACCGTAGCGCTGTGATGGACAATCTCCTGCATATTTATGCAAATCCCGTCTACAGGAAATATCAGTATTGAAACAACTATTTAACTTTAATATATTAAACATGAAAAAGATTCTAACTATTCTTTTTTGCCTATCTCTCCTGTGCACCGGATGCGGCAGTTCGTCAAAGGCTTCCAAAAGTGCTATTATGGGCGACGGTAGTGCTGTAGGAGCTGGGATAGATTCACCCGGTGGCAAGGACACCAAGAAAAAATCCTCCAGCAAGTCAAGTAAGGAAACCAAGAAAACCAAAAAAACAAAGACAAGTAAGGAAACCGAGAGGACCACTTATGATGAGCCGGTTGGTGAGGACGCAGTATCTATTATCGGTTACATTATGGAGCAAAAGGCATCAGATATGTCCGGGATCGGAGATGTCAGTGTTGAAACCATAACCGATTCAAGGGGATACGAGGCTATTAAGGTTACTTTTGACAGCGGTATTCTCTTTGAAACCGGTAAATATTCCCTCAATGAGGATGCTAAAGACGCTCTCTCTGCATTTGTGGAAGAGATAAGAGAGCTTCCTGAAACCAATATCACTGTCTATGGTCACACAGATAACACCGGTTCTGCAGCAGTAAATGAAAGAGTCTCTCTCCAGCGTGCAAAGTCAGTTTCAGACTACCTTAAAAGACTGGGCATTGAAGCTAACAGGATAGTCCATGAGGGCAAATCCTTCAGAGAGCCTATAGCGGACAACTCTACTGCAGAAGGCCGCAGAATTAACCGCCGTGTAGAGGTATTTGTTTATGCAAATGATAGCATGATAAGGCAGGCTAAAGAAGGAACTCTATAAAGGTAATGAAACAATTATTTGATATTTACAACATGAAAAAAATTCTAACTATTTTGCTTTGCGCATCTTTTATATTGCCTGGATGCGGCAATATGTCCAGAGCAGGTAAAGGTGCACTAATAGGTGCCGGTAGTGGCGCTGCAGCCGGGGCCGGATTGGGAGCGATTATAGGTAAAGATGGTAAGAGTGCTGCAATCGGTGGAGCTTTAGGTACAGCAGTTGGTGCTGCAGTAGGTGCTGTTATCGGTGATGTTATGGACAAAAAGGCAGCCGAAATGGCTGAAATTGAAGGTGTTCAGGTTGAAACCATTACTGATATAAATGGCCTGGATGCTATTAAAGTAACTTTTGATAGCGGTATTCTCTTTGAAACCGGAAAATATGCTCTTACTGAAGTTTCAAAGGTGTCTCTGTCAAAGTTTGCAGTAGAAATGAGGGATCTTCCTGAAACCGACATTACAATCTATGGCCATACCGATAATACCGGTTCGGCTGCAGTTAACGAAAGACTCTCTCTCCAGCGCGCACAGGCTGTTGCTGACTATCTTAAAAGCCTTGGCATTGCAGGTGAAAGAATGATTTATGAGGGCAAATCCTATACTGAGCCCCTGGCAGACAACTCCACTGTTGAAGGTCGCAGGCTCAATCGCCGTGTAGAGGTCTTTATCTCTGCAAACGAAACTATGATCAAGCAGGCTGAAGAGGGAACTCTTTAAACGTGATGAAATTTCTTTTCCCGAGAATAATAATAACATGCTTCCTTCTCCTTACTTCTTGTGCTAGAATTAACACGGGCAGGACTGACGGGACATATTTTTATCCTCTGGAGCCCTTTACCGGAGTTAAGGTAGGTGATGATGTCTTCGCCAGAATTTATGTGCAGCAAGGGGAGCCCGGTATTGAGATTACTTGTGACCAAAATATACGCAATCACCTCTATGGGAAAATCCTGAACGGGGTGTTGCATTTTGGCGTGAAGAGAGGTGTCGTACCCGGGGCGAGCGTCGATATGGAAGTTAGGATATACACCGAGTCGCTTCGCTATCTCGAAGTTGCAGACAATACGCCAGTCGGTATCCATGGGGATGTTTCCGGTAAGCTTGAAATCAAATTGACCGGTCACAGCAGTGTCAGATGCAATTCCATTGATCTGGACACTTTGATTATGGATGCCGCCGGAGGTGGTGCCGTATTAAAGGGTAAGGCTCGGAAAGCGGTTATAAATTGCTCTTCCGGGGCTTCTGTTAAGGATTTTACTTTATCGATAGAAGATCTTATCATCAATATGTCCGGTGCCAGCAGAGCTGAATTCACGGTAAACAACACAATTAATGCCGATTTGAGAGGAGGCAGCACTTTTACCTACAGAGGTGATGCTTATATACAGTCGAAAAAGCTCAGCGGAGGCTCTGTGCTGAATAAAGATTAAAAAATCTTGGAAATCGTCATGAATTTGATTAAATTTGCAGATTGCGTTAAACATAGTTTAACAGGTCCGCAAATTTGCTTTTAATTAGAACAATTAAATTCTATATAAATATGAAAAAAAACATTTCTCTTAAGGATGCCGTTGCAATGGTTAAAGACGGCGCTACAATTATGGTTGGAGGTTTCCTCGGTACCGGGGCTCCCGCGCAGTTAATTGATGCTCTTGTGGAGAGCGGAGTCAAGGATCTTACTGTTATTGCTAACGACACAGTATTTGACGGTAAGGGCTGGGGCAGGTTGATCGAGAATCGCCAGGTAAAGAAGATAATAGCCTCATATATCGGTGGAAATGCCGCATCTGTAAATCAGATGAATGCAGGTGAGATAGAGGTTGAGTTCGTTCCCCAGGGTACACTTGCAGAGCGTATTCGTGCAAAAGGTGCAGGACTTGGCGGGGTGCTGACACCTACAGGTCTGGACACTGTAGTCGAGCAAGGCAAGAAAAGAATTAATATTGACGGAAAGGACTATCTCATAGAAAAACCTCTTGGTGCTGATTTCGCATTTATCGGTGGTTCTATCGTAGATGAGTCAGGAAATGTATTCTATAGAGGTACCACCCGCAACTTCAATCCCAAAATGGCCCAGGCCGGTGATGTTGTGATTGTAGAGGCTGAAAAATTGGTTCCCGTCGGTGAACTGGCTCCCGAAGTTATACATACCCCTTCTATTTTTGTGGATTACATCTACGTAAAACAATAATTAGACAATAACAGATATTAAAGAAACTATTTATGACAAACAAAGCAATGATCAGAGTCCGTATGAGCTCTCAGGATGCTCATTACGGCGGTAATTTGGTTGACGGCGCAAAAATGCTTCAACTTTTCGGTGATGTCGCTACCGAACTTTTGATTAAACGCGACGGTGATGAAGGTCTCTTCAAAGCTTATGATATGGTGGAGTTCTTCGCTCCCGTATACGCTGGTGAGTTTATCGAGGCAGTGGGTGAAATTGTGTCAGAAGGCAATTCTTCCAGAAAAATGGTATTCGAGGCACGCAAGGTGATAGTTCCCCGCCCCGATATCAGTGATTCAGCTGCTGACTTTCTCGAAGAGCCGATCGTTGTATGCCGTGCAAGCGGTACTTGTGTAACCCCTAAATCCTGCCAGAGAAAATAATTATGGATAAACTCATTATCACTGCCGCTATCTGCGGCGCAGAAGTTACCAAGGAGCAGAATCCTGCGGTTCCTTACACTGTTTATGAAATTGTACGTGAGGCTAAATCTGCCGTAGATGCAGGTGCAGCTATCGTGCATCTCCACGTTCGCGAGGATGACGGTACTCCCACACAAAGCAAGGCGCGTTTTAAAGAGTGTATTGATGCAATCTACAAGGTTTGCCCCGATGTTATCCTTATACCCTCTACCGGTGGTGCGGTAGGAATGACTGCTGAAGAGAGACTTCAGCCCACAGAGCTTTTCCCCGAAATGGCCACCCTCGATTGCGGTACCTGTAATTTTGGTGATGAGGTGTTTGAAAACACAATGCCAATGATGCGTGCTTTCGGTAAAAGGATGCTCGAAAATAACATTAAACCTGAGTATGAGTGTTTTGAAATGGGTCACCTCGAGACTATACTCAATATGGCTCGCAAAGGTGAGGTACCCGGTCATCCGATGCATTTCAACTTTGTTCTCGGCGTACCCGGTTGTACCCTGGCAACCATCCCGAATCTTTGCTGGCTTGTAAATGCAATTCCTGCAGGCAGCACCTGGTGTGCTACAGGTATCGGTCGTCACAATTACACCCTTGTTGCTCCGGCAATTTCCATGGGTGGTCATGTGAGAGTTGGATTTGAAGATAGTCTATATCTCGCCAGGGGAGTCCTTGCACAATCCAACGGTGAACTTGTTGCAAAAGTTGTGAGACTGGCCAAAGAACTCGGCCGTGAGGTTGCAAACCCGGCAGAAGCACGTCAAATCCTTGGGTTGGCTCCAAGACAGTAATCATTTAAAAACAATAATCTAATTAAATACAGCAATAATATACAATGAAAAAAGGTAACAAATATGGAACGCACCGCGTAATTGAGCCCAAAGGCGTTCTCCCTCAGCCGGCAGATAAGATTGATAACAACATGGACCAGATCTATGACAACGAGATCCTCATTGATGTTCAGACTCTAAATATCGACTCAGCTTCATTTACCGATATAGCTAATTTCTGCAATCACGACAAGGAAGAGATGAAGAAGGAGATACTTCTTAACGTAGAATTGCAGGGTAAACACCGCAACCGTCGTACAGGTTCCGGCGGTATGCTACTTGGTAGAGTTGAGAAAATCGGTGATGCTCTCGTGGGTAAGACCGATCTCAAAGTTGGTGACAAGATCGCCACTCTCGTTTCCCTCTCATTGACTCCCCTTCGCATTGATGAGATTCTTGAAATCCGCGAGGATGTTGACCAGGTGGATATCAAGGGTAAGGCTATTCTCTTCGAAAGCGGTATCTATGCTAAGATTCCTACCGATATGCCTGAAAAACTGGCTCTCTCGGCTCTTGACGTTGCAGGCGCTCCTGCACAAACAGCAAAGCTTTGCAGGCCCGGTGACACTGTTCTCGTCATTGGAGGTGGCGGCAAATCAGGTATGCTCTGCTGCTACGAAGCAAAGAAACGGGTAGGTGTGACAGGCAAGGTTATCGGTATGGGACATAGCGAAAGGTCAACCCAACGTATGCGTGACCTCGGTTTTTGTGATGAGGTATTTGCAGGCAATGCAAACGATCCTATCGCAATGTACGAGAAAATTTACGAGCTCACTGACGGCAAAATGGCTGATGTGACCATCAACAACGTAAACATTCCCGATACCGAGATGACTTCAATCCTTTGTACCAAGAACGATGGTATTATCTATTTCTTCTCGATGGCAACCAGCTTTACAAAAGCAGCTCTCGGTGCCGAAGGTGTAGGCAGTGATGTTACTATGATCATCGGTAACGGTTACACCAAGGGACATGCAGAAATCACCCTGCAGATACTCAGAGAGAGTGATAAATTGAGAAAGATATTTACCGAACTTTACGCATAATTTTAGAATATGAATGTATCAAGAAGAAAAGAGCTCTTTCCTGAGGTTACCGATGCACAGTGGAATGACTGGAAATGGCAGGTAAAAAACAGGATCGAAACTCTTGACCAACTTAAAAAATACGTTAAGCTTACTCCGGAGGAAGAAGAGGGTGTCAAAAAGACACTCTCTACCCTCAGGATGGCAATCACTCCTTATTACATTTCACTCATCAACCCTGATGACTCCAATGATCCCATTCGTAAACAGGCAATTCCTACAGGTGCAGAGACGCATCAGGCAGCAGCGGATCTTCTCGACCCTCTCCACGAGGATGAGGATTCCCCAACTCCCGGTCTTACCCACAGATATCCGGACAGAGTGCTGCTTCTTATCACTGATATGTGCTCAATGTACTGCCGTCACTGTACCAGAAGGCGTTTTGCTGGACAGAAGGATGCAGAGAGCCCCAGCGAGAGGATTGACAAGGCTATAGAGTACATTGCCCGCACTCCTCAGGTGAGAGACGTACTGCTTTCAGGAGGTGATGCACTTATGGTCAGCGACGCGAAACTCGAAGATATAATCAAGAGGCTCCGCGCAATCCCTCATGTGGAGATTATCCGCATCGGCTCACGAGTACCGGTAGTTTGTCCTCAGCGTATTACCGATGATTTGGTCAATATGCTCAAAAAATATCATCCGATATGGCTCAATACACACTTCAATCATCCCAACGAGGTGACTGAAGAGTCTGCCAGGGCTTGTGCAAGGCTTGCAGATGCAGGAGTTCCTCTCGGAAACCAATCTGTGCTCCTACGTGGAATCAATGATTGCGTACACGTAATGAAGAAGCTCGTTCACGAGCTTGTGAAGATACGTGTGCGTCCCTATTATATTTATCAGTGCGACCTTTCAATGGGTTTGGAGCATTTCCGTACCCCTGTTTCAAAGGGTATTGAGATTATGGAAGGTCTCAGAGGTCATACATCAGGTTATGCAGTGCCTACTTTCGTTGTGGACGCTCCAGGTGGTGGCGGTAAAACTCCCGTTATGCCCCAGTATGTGATATCGCAGGCTCCGGGTAAAGTTGTCCTGCGTAACTTTGAGGGCGTAATTACCACCTATACCGAGCCGGAGGAGTATCACTTTGAGTGCGATTGCGAAGAGTGCAGAAAAGAACGTAAGAAACCACTTGAAGGGGTTGTTTCACTGCTGGAAGGTCAAAAGATGGCAATTGAGCCTGCATTCCTCCAACGCAAAGAGCGTAGCAAACACTAGGATTATGCCCTTTATAGATGAGATACTCAAATACCGAAGCGTATCTATTGTCGGGCTTGAGAAGAATACAGGCAAGACAGAGTCTCTCAACTATATCATCAACAGGCTGCCAACCGATTATTTTTCGGTGGCAGTAACATCAATCGGACTTGACGGGGAGTCACTGGATCAGGTGACTTCCACCGCCAAACCCGAGATTACCATGAAAGAAGGAATGTTTTTCGGCACTAGCGAAAAACACTATCGTGAAAGAAAGATTCTTTCTGAGTTGTATGATGTGAGCGATTTGACCACAGCTTTGGGGCGTGTGGTAACTGCAAAAGCACTTCAAGAGGGCAAAGTCCTTCTTTCCGGTCCATCTTCCGGAAGTGCTCTTAAAAGATGGATGAGTTCATTGAATAATTTCGGTATAGACCTGATATTGGTGGACGGAGCCCTTTCGAGACTCAGTACGGCATCCCCTGCTATAAGTGAGGCGATGGTACTATCGACTGGAGCTGCTCTTTCAGCCAATATCAAGGATCTGGTGGCCAGGACATCGTTTGTTGTTGACCTAATCAATCTTCCCTTATTTTTCGGGAAAGAAACGGAAACGGAAATTTCCTCATTTTCTGATCTTGGTGCAGATAATATAAGAAATCACTCCGTAATAGGGGTGGAGGGGGCATTGACGAACAGATTGCTCCAAGCGGTCAAGAAAGAGCTGCCAAAAGGTGAAAAAGAGCTGGTGGTCAATGACTTTACCCGAATTTTCGTCACTTCGGACCTCTATAGATCCTTTATCAGGAGGGGAGGCAGGATATCGGTGCGGATGAAGAGCAAATTGATAGCTATTTGCGTCAATCCGGTGGCTCCTAACGGCATCGTGCTGGATTCCGACCTTCTCTGCAGCACACTCTCCTCAGCTATAGGTCTACCCGTATATGATATTGTGAAGGATAGAGAAAAATATGACATTTAAAGAGATAATAGATATCCCATGTGGTATTCGCTACTGTTTCGATTTGCTTGAACTGCAGTCAGGGTATGCGCGTAAATATCTCCTCGACAGCAAGATGATGACTACTGCCGAAGAGATAGTGGAAGTTTATGCTTCTTTAGAGAAGTTCACTTCTTTACTGGAACGAGAGCCTTCCCTGATTCAGAACCTTCAATTCAGACTTCAGGGATTACGCAACATCTCAAATACTCTCATTTCACTGGAAGAGGGCTCTTCACTTGATGATATTGAATTTTTCGAAATTAAGCACCTTGCCCTGCTGGGAGATGAGGTACAACAATTATTCTCTACGACTGAAATCGCCGATGTATGGAGCAATTTCGACCTTGACAATATAATCCGTATTTTGGATCCTGATGGTCTTAAAATAGGTACTTTCTATGTGTATGACTCCTATTCAATGGAAGTTCGTAAGCTGAGAAGAGAGTTGGAGAGTGATCCCGACAATGAGGATCTGAAAGAGAGACTGCTCAATGAGGAAGAAAGGATCAAAAGGGTGCTTTGCAACCTTCTAAGACCATACGCAACGGAACTAACTAATTTATTACACTCTCTTGCGGAGTTGGATATAGTTATTTCAAAGGCAATCCAGCGTAAAAAAGAGTCATTTACAATTCCGACCGTAGGACAGAGCACCTCCTTCGAGGGTCTGTTTCATCCGGAGGTCAAATCTATCCTCGCACAAAAAGGAAAAGTGTTCCAGCAACTCTCATTCAGCTACAAACCGGGGGAGCCCGGTATCATAATCGGTGCCAATATGGGTGGTAAGACGGTTGCCCTGAAAAGCCTCTGTCTCTGCCAGTATCTTTTCCAATTCGGGTTTGCTATCCCTGCCCTAAAAGCAGAGATGGTGCCGGTGGAAAATATCGTTTTCTGTTTTGGTGACGATCAGGACCAGCAGAAGGGACTATCCTCCTTCGCAGCCGAGATACTGCGCATTGACCGTATGATAGCAATGGTTGAGAGCGGTGCGACGACCCTTGCGCTTGTTGATGAACCGGCACGCACCACCAATCCTACTGAAGGAAGCGCACTGGTCTCATCTCTTCTCAGAATACTGAGCGATTGCCCCAATCTCTCTCTGATACTTACAACCCACTACAATGTGGATAGCAGCGCCAGATGCTGGAGAGTCAAGGGATTGGTAGATGATGAAAAGGGTTATGACGGGCTTAAAATGGATTATTCGCTAACTGAGTCAGCTAACAACGAGGTTCCCCACGAGGCTCTCAATATAGCACGCAAATTAGGTGTAAGTCCAAGATGGCTCGAAGAGGCGACAAAAATCCTTGACACACACTAACTACACACTAAAGACCACTTACTAACTACACACTACTAACTACATACTACACACTACTAACTACATACTACAGACTATTTAATTATGCAAAGCAAATTAGGATTGGATTTCAAGAAAGTCGATTATGCGCGCTCTCTAGCGAAGAATATCGCGGATGATGTGCAGACTTTCGTAGAGTCTTATACCACGGTAGCCGTGGAGAGGACTCTATGCCGACTTTTGGGAATTGACGGTGTTGATGAAAATCAGGTACCGCTCCCGAATATCGTAGTTGATGAACTCAAGGGCAAAGGTGTTTTGAATCATGGTGCGCTGTTTTATATAGGCAACGCAATGGTTCAGACCGGACTCACGCCTCAACAGATTGCAGAAGGTGTTTCCTCCGGTACTATTGACCTTGTAAGAATAGAGGTAGTTGACAAAAAGAAGATCAATGATGTCCTTCAGCCGGTAATTAATGGTTCGATTGATCGTATCCGTGCCAGACGTGAGCGCCGAAATCATTATCTGAACACTATCGGCGAGGGGCCTAAACCTTATATCTATGTAATTGTAGCAACAGGTAATATTTACGAAGATGTGGTTCAGGCTGAGGCCGCAGCACGTCAGGGAGCGGATATTATCGCTGTGATCCGCACTACCGGACAGTCACTCCTGGACTATGTGCCTTACGGTGCTACAACTGAAGGTTTTGGCGGCACATTCGCCACACAGGAGAACTTCCGTATCATGCGTGAGGCTCTTGACAAGGTAGGAGAGGAGTTGGGACGTTATATTCGTCTCTGTAACTACTGTTCAGGACTTTGTATGCCTGAAATCGCCATCATGGGGGCTTTTGAAGGCCTTGACGTAATGCTTAATGATGCTCTCTACGGAATTCTCTTCAGGGACATCAATATGCAGAGGACTTTTGTAGACCAGTATTTTTCACGTGTAATCAACGGATTTGCAGGTGTTATCATAAATACCGGTGAGGATAACTACCTTACCACTTCAGATGCAGTGGAGGCTGCCCACACAGTACTTGTATCTGACTTAATCAATGAACAGCTCGCACTGCTTGCAGGTCTTCCGGAGGAGCAGATGGGCCTGGGACATGCTTTCGAGATGGATCCGGAACTTGAAAACGGCTTCCTGTACGAACTTGCACAAGCACAGATGACCCGTGAGATTTTCCCTAAAGCTCCCCTAAAATATATGCCTCCTACAAAGTTTATGACCGGAAATATCTTCAGGGGACACATACAGGATGCCCTCTTTAATATGATCGGTATCTGGACCAACCAGGGTATCCAGCTTCTAGGTATGCCGACCGAAGCCGTTCATACTCCATTCATGAGTGACCGTTATCTTGCCATCGAGAATGCCACGTATATATTCAACAATATGAGAAATATCGGTGATGAAGTTGAATTTAAAGAAGGTGGTATTATTCGCAACAGGGCTGCCGAAGTGCTAAATGATTCGGTAGAACTTTTGGAAAAAATAGTGGCCGAAGGTCTTTTCAATGCTCTCGAAAAAGGTATTTTCGGTGATGTAAAACGTCCAAAGAATGGGGGTAAAGGCCTTGACGGCGTATGCCAGAAGGGCGAGCATTATATGAATCCATTTGTAAAATTAATGAAAGGAGTAAAATAATATGAGTTGCGGATTATATTCAATGTCTGATAAGGAATTCGACAAGACACTTGATCTGACAAAGGTAAAGCCCTATGGTGACACAATGAATGATGGTAAGGTGCAACTTAGCTTCACTCTTCCAGTTCCTGCCGGTGATGAGGCTATTGAGGCTGCAAAGCAGCTTCTCAAAAGTATGGGTTTTGAGAACCCTCTCGTAGTCTATTATCGCGAGCTCACTCCTGGATACACTTTTTTTAACTGCTATGGCAGCACAGTCCATACAGTCGATTACACGTCGATTTATGTTCCGAAAGTGGAGTCTACCGTAATGGATATGAACGAGACTGATGACTTTATCCGTGAGAATATCGGCCGTAAATTGGTAGTTATCGGGGCTTCTACGGGCACAGACGCTCACACTGTGGGTATTGATGCAATAATGAATATGAAAGGCTATGCCGGACACTTCGGACTGGAACGTTATGAGATGTTTGAAGCCTACAACCTCGGAAGCCAGGTTCCTAACGAAGATTTTCTCGCAAAAGCCATTGAACTCAATGCAGATGCGCTACTTGTCTCCCAGACAGTTACCCAGAAGGATGTTCATATCAAAAATATGACGGAACTTGTGGAGTTGATGGAGGCGGAAGGTCTGCGTGACAAGATGATCCTTGTATGCGGAGGCCCCCGAATTTCACACGAACTGGCTAAAGAGCTGGGATATGATGCGGGTTTCGGCATGAATAGTTATGCCGATGATGTTGCATCCTTTATTGTGCATGAGTTTGTTAAGAGAATGTCAATAAAATAATCGATTATTAATTATTAAAATAGCTATACTATGATGGACAGAAATCAAATGAGAGAGGTTATTGCCAGAAGGGCAGCCCTCGAACTTAAAGACGGTGACGTTGTAAATCTGGGAATCGGTATTCCTACTGCAATTCCCTCTTATCTTCCCGAAGGTGTCAATGTAATACTTCAATCGGAGAATGGTCTTGTAGGCATGGGACCCGCTCCCGAAGAAGGCAAGGAGGATAAGGATTATATTAACGCCGGAGGTGGCTACATCACTTATACTCCAGGTGCTTATGCTTGCTCCTCAGCCGATTCCTTCCTTATTATCAGAGGAGGTCATGTAAATGCAACTTTCCTCGGTGCAATGCAGGTAGACGAGAAAGGTAATCTTGCCAACTGGATGATTCCGGGTAAGAAGACTCCGGGTATGGGCGGGGCAATGGATCTTATCGTTGGTGCCAATCATGTGATTGTTACAATGGAACACACTGCAAGAGGCAATCATAAGATTATGAAAGAGTGTACACTCCCTTTAACCGCAGCCGGTCAGGTCAATATGATTATTACCGAAATGGGGGTGATGAAAGTAACTCCCCAGGGACTTGTTCTTACTGAGATTAATCCTCTCTATACAGTTGAACAGGTACAGGAAGCTACCGAAGCCAAGCTCATTATTTCAGAAGATTTGAAACCCATGTGTTAAATTATAATATTTTAGAGAAATGAAAAAAGTATATATCGTAGCAGCAAAAAGAACTGCAATAGGTAAATTTTTAGGTTCAGTAGCCAACTTCACTCCCGGTGATCTCGGTGCAATCGTTATTAAAAGTCTTATAGAAGAGACCGGTATTAAACCTGAACAAGTTGATGAGGTAATTGGTGGTAATGTGCTTTCAGGCGGTCAGTTCCAGGGTGTCATTCGTCAGGCATCGATTAAAGCAGGTATTCCTGCAGAGGTACCTGCTTACGGTATCAACATGGTATGCGGTAGCGGCATGAAAGCTGTTATGAATGGATACAACGATATTCTTGTCGGAGATGCAGATATTGTTATCGCAGGTGGAACCGAGGTTATGTCCAACGCCGGCTTTATCTTAGGCGCTAATCTTCGTGGAGGTGCCAAGATGGGCGATCTTCAGGCTGTTGACCATATGGTTTGCGATGGTCTTACCGATGCTTTCAACAAATATCATATGGGTATTACTGCTGAAAATGTAGCAGAAAAATATGGCATTACCCGTGAGGCACAGGACGAATTTGGTTTTGCCTCACAGCAGAAAGCCATTAAGGCAGTTGATTCCGGTGTATTTGCAAAGGAAATTGTGCCCGTGGAAATTGTAACCAGAAAAGAGACTATTATTTTCAAAGATGACGAGTATCCAAACAGAACTTCCACTCCGGAAAAGATGGCCAAACTTAGACCTGCATTCAAGAAGGATGGCACAGTAACCGCCGGAAACGCTTCAGGTATCAATGACGGTGCATCCTTTGTTATGCTTATGTCTGAGGAAAAGATGAAAGAACTCGGTCTTACTCCTATGGTTGAAATCGTTGCAACAGGCCAGGGTGGCGTAGATCCTTCAGTAATGGGTCTCGGTCCTGTTCCTGCTATCCGTAACGTCCTCAGGAAAGCCGGCAAGAAACTTCAGGATATGGAGCTTATCGAGCTTAACGAGGCATTCGCAGCTCAGTCTCTCGGTGTTATCCACGAGCTTATCAATGAGCATGGTGTTACAAGAGAGTGGATCAATGAGCGCACCAATATCAATGGTGGTGCCATAGCTCTGGGTCACCCTATTGGAGCATCCGGCAACCGTATCATTGTTACCCTCATTCACGAATTGATCTCAAGCGGTAAGAAACTCGGTCTTGCATCACTCTGTATCGGTGGCGGTATGGGAACAGCAATTATTTTACGTAACTGTACTAAATAACATAAACACACAAAATGAATTTTAATCTGACAAAGACTCAAGAACTCTTCAGGCAGATGATCCATGAGTTCGCTGAGAAAGAGGTCAAACCTCTGGCAGCGGAAATTGACGAACAGGAGCGTTTCCCTGAAGAGACCGTAAAGAAGATGGCCAAACTCGGCATTTTCGGCATCCCGGTGCCCAAAGAATATGGTGGGGCAGGTGGTGACAATATCATGTATTCCATAGCTGTGGAAGAGTTGTCACGTTGCTGTGCCACTACAGGTGTAATTGTTTCTGCTCACACTTCTCTTTGTATGGTTCCTGTCTTGGAATTCGGCACAGAGGAGCAGAAGAGAAAGTATCTGCCGAAACTCGCTTCAGGTGAGTGGATAGGTGCATTCGGCCTTACAGAGCCCAATGCCGGTACTGACTCTTCGGCTCAGCAGACCACAGCTGTTCTCGATGGTAATGAATGGGTGCTTAACGGAAACAAAATATTTATTACAAATGCAGGACAGGCAGGTCTGTATGTGATTATTGCGATGACTGATAAGTCTCAGGGCAATAGAGGCATCTCTGCATTTCTCGTAGAGGCAGATACTCTCGGATTCTCAGTAGGTAAACAGGAGCTCAAGATGGGTATCAGGGGTAGTTCTACAGCAGAACTTATCTTTGATAATTGCCGTATTCCTAAGGAAAATCTCTTGGGACAGGTGGGCAGAGGCTTCAGGATTGCAATGAAAACCCTTGACGGAGGCCGTATCGGTATTGCTGCACAGGCACTAGGTATCGCACAGGGTGCCTTGGATGAGACTGTCAAATATACAAAAGAGAGAAAGCAGTTCGGTCGCGCTATCGCAAAATTCCAGAACACACAATTCCAGATGGCCGATTTGCAGACAAAGATCGAAGCTGCCCGTCTGCTAGTTCGCAGTGCAGCTTTCAAGAAGGATGAGGCCATCAAAAATGATAGGATTGCTTATTCAGCCGATTCCGCTATGGCGAAACTTTATGCTTCTGAAGTGGCTATGGAGGTTACTACAAAAGCCGTCCAATTCCACGGAGGTTATGGTTATACCCGTGAGTATCCCGTTGAGAGGATGATGCGTGACGCTAAGATTACCGAGATCTATGAAGGTACATCTGAGGTTCAGCGTATGGTAATTGCAGGCAATTTGTTTGGTAAAATTTGATAGGAGGAATAGATATGAAGATATTGGTATGTATAAAACAAGTTCCGGATACCACAGAAATCAGGATAGATCCGGTAACAAAAACCCTTGTCCGTGAAGGCGTTCCTTCCATCATGAATCCGGACGACAAAGGCGGACTTGAGCTGGCTCTCCGTTTCAAAGATAAGTTTGGCGCCGAGGTGACGGTTATCACAATGGGTCCTTCTCAGGCTGATCTCATTCTTCGTGAAGCTTTTGCAATGGGTGCAGACAGAGCCATTCTCCTTACAGACCGCAAGTTTGCAGGTGCCGACACATTAGCTACTTCCAACGCCCTTGCCGGTGCGGCAAAAACTCTAGACTGGGATCTAATAATCACAGGTCGTCAGGCTATCGACGGCGACACCGCTCAGGTAGGCCCTGAAATGGCGGAACACCTCAATATTCCGCAGATTTCTTACGTGGCAGGTCTGGACTATGACGGCAAAACTTTTACAGTCAAAAAACAGACTGAAGAGGGGTATCAAATCTTACAGTTTGAAGGCAAAGGTCTCCTCACTGTTCTTGCTCCCGCTTTCAAATCACGTTATATGAGTGTCGGTGGTATCGTTGATGCTTATGACAGGGAAGTTGAAGTATGGGGTGCAGACAAGGTTGACCTCGACGAGTCCAAACTCGGCCTGAAAGGCTCTCCGACTAAGGTTGTAAAATCATTTGCAAAGGAGTTGAAGCAGCCCGGTGTCATACATGAAGTCGATGCCGAGCAGGCAGTGGAGTTGATTATAAGCAAACTTAAGGAGAAACATATCATCTAACCCGTTAAATTTGACTGAAAATGGATAATTCACAATATAAACATGTTTTTGTCTTTGCAGAGCAAAGAGACGGTGTAGTACAACCTGTTGCTCTTGAACTTATCGGCAAGGCCCGTGACCTTGCGGCTGATCTTGGAGAAAAGGTTTTTGCGGTGCTTCTCGGCAAGGGTATTGCCCCTTCTGCAAAGAAACTTGTAGAGTATGGAGCCGATACGGTAATTGTTGTAGATAATGACAATCTAAAGGATTATATAACCGAACAATACACACAGGCAATGTATCAGGTGGTCGTGGAGTATAAGCCCGCAATATTGCTGTTTGGCGCCACAACCATAGGTCGTGATCTGGCTCCCCGCGTAGCTGCACGTCTTGGCACAGGTCTTACTGCAGACTGTACCAAACTTGAGATATCGGAAGATACGAAGGAATTTCAAATGTCACGTCCGGCATTCGGAGGTAACCTGATGGCCACTATCATGTGTCCAGATCACAGGCCCCAGATGTCAACCGTACGTCCAGGTGTAATGCAGAAATGCACTCCCGATGCTTCACGCAAGGGTGAAATTATTAATTTCACTCCCAAGTTCGACTCCTCAAAATTCAGCGTGAAACTTGTTAAAACCGTAAAAGAAGAGAAAGCCAGCGTAGATATCTCTGAAGCCAAAATCCTCGTTTCAGGCGGCAGGGGAGTGGGTTGTGTGGCAGGATTCGACAAACTTCGTGAACTGGCTAAAGTAGTCGGTGGAGAGGTTTCATCTTCACGCGCAATGGTGGACGCAGGCAATATGCCTCACGACCGTCAGGTAGGACAGACAGGTAAGACCGTCCGTCCCGATGTTTATTTCGCTCTCGGTATCTCAGGTGCTATCCAGCATCTAGCAGGTATGGAGGAGTCGGAATGCATCATTGCTGTCAATAAAGACAAATTTGCCCCCATTTTTGCAGTTGCAGATCTGGGTATCGTATGCGACCTCAACACTGTCGTTCCGCTACTCACCGAACGCCTCAAAAAGGAGATGGCAAAATAATTCTTAGTCTCTAAGTGATATAATTTGAAGAATAGAGCCCGGTACAATTACCAGGCTCTATTTTTTTAACAATGTTAAAGCGCCCAAGCTTTGCGGGCATATTTGTTTTATCTCGTTATTTTGTTTTAATCAGGTTATTGTATTCTGGTTGCAATAAAACCTCCCTTTTCATATACAACTTTCCACTTGCCCTGAATACAATGCTTAATAACACTTAAAGGTTGGTTATAAAGAGTAATATTTCGTGTATCGGCCGGCATTTTTTCACAACCCGCTCCAAGAATTTGAGTGGCGATCATCACGAATAGGGCTATTCTCGTTTTCATAGTATTATATTATCGTAGTTACTAAACCAAGTACCTGATTATAAGATGCAAAAAACGGGCAAAACGTTGCATAGGTAAGAGGCTGAAATGAAAAAGCCCGGTGTCATACCGAGCTCAACTTCAATACTATATCTTAAATAACATTCCGCCGATGTTGTCACGGGAGGCTCCGGTAACGGAGGAGAGGCAACTGGGCTGGTCTGCCATATATAATGCTCCTAAAAGAGCAAAAATAAGGGCTTCTTTGTATTCGATGATGATCGGGTCGGGAATTACTATTTCGCAGCCTGTAATGGCTGAAATGCGCTCTACAAGGAATTGATTGTATGCTCCGCCTCCGGTAATGAGCAAACGCTTGCCCGGTGATGTGACACGATAGACCTGAAATGCAGCATGTTCGCAAAATGTACGCAGTCTGTCAGCTAAGGATAGGCCATATTTATCAATCATAGGGAATATAAGTTCCTCAACCCATTCGCGTCCGAGTGATTTGGGGCCCTCTGTGTGATAGAATTCGAGGGCATTCAGCTCTTCAAGTAGGGGAGAGCAGATCTCTCCACTGCGTGCAATCTCCCCATCCTTGTCATATTCGCGTCCGATCTGACGAGTATAACGATTAAAAACATAATTGACAGGACTGATGTCAAATGCTACTCGTTGTCCCTCTTTTTCAAAGGAAATATTGGAAAAACCGCCGATATTGAGACAATAATCGTAGTCCGAAAAGAGCATTCTGTCTCCTATGGGCACCAGCGGGGCACCTTGGCCACCCATCATTATATCCAATCTGCGGAAATCCGATACAGTAGGAATGCCTGTTTCTGCAGCAATCGCGGCTCCATCGCCGATCTGATACATAACCTTCTTATGCGGTTCGTGGAATATCGTATGACCGTGTGAAGCTATGATGTCAGGCCTTACACCGAATTCCTCCATAAAGAGATTGACTTTTTCTCCGAGAAACTTTCCATAAGCGCTGTGAAATGTTATAAAATCGACAGCACTCATCTGCTGTGCCCCTGTTCCAAGGAGATATTTCATGTCGTCAGGATAGCTGTAACCACGGGCACAGTCGATCGTAAAATCCCACTTTCCATTTTTACGAGTAAAAGTACAGCAGCAGACATCGAGACCGTCAAGCGAGGTGCCCGACATCAGGCCTATAGATTGTATTTTAAAATCGGGAGTCATAATCGTTTCTTATTATATGTTAAATTTTACAATATAATCGCTCATTTCTTGGGTAAAGTGCGAGATCTATCTTGATTGAACGTGGTGTCTATTATATTGAAGCATTGCTTCTAAATATAATAGGCTGCCTGTAGGATTTTCTGAACAAGAAGAGGATTGAGAGTATCGGAATATTGCTTCAGAAAGAGCTCTACCTCCTTTTTAGCCTCTTCCGAGTGGTGACCTCCAAGAAGTGCAGAGCACCAGTTGGTGGGGAAGAAGATATCTCCTGTGAGCTGTATTTCCTCAATAATCTCCAGCGCGGGGCGGATATATGAAAGTGCCTCCTGCTCTCTGAGCGGATGATTGAGAAGGCGTAGTACAGTCAGGGTCCATGGCTCTACCTCACGGTTTTCCGCTAAAAATAGCGAATTGAAGCACTCCAAACGGGCTTCGGGTGAAGATGCGAGTGCCGGTGCTATATAGTCAAATTGTGCAATAAGGTCAGGGTGGGAGAGGCGTTCACGCTGTTTTGCTATGATTTGAGGTGCGATCTCTTCTTTTCTGACTGCAAGTTGCTGGCAAAGCTGCGTGAGATCAGCATTTGTAAGGTGGAAGCAGGTGAAACGCTCCGGTTTCATAAAAGCGGCTAGAAACAATTCTGTGGTGGATTCAGAGTGCGGAGCATTCAGCAGTGCGCTGAAAGCGGATCTACGACAGCTTTCGGCTTGAGAGTGAGATATAAGTCCTGTCAAACGACCTTCCCATCCTGTTTCCTGCAGATATTTCTCTTTCCAGAGAATGCTTCTAAGTTGAGAAATAGCTCGCTGAAACACAAGTGTATTCTGCGAAGATTCCTCTTTTGAGAGTGATTCGAGACAATCGAGTAAGAAGGAGGTATAATTGCTGCCGGAAATCCTTTCGTTGAGATAATTTTCATAAAGAATAATTAGTGCAGAGGCCTTTTCAGAGGGTGATAAAGGCTTTTCCACAACATTTTTCATCAAAGTGGCAGAAACCTCGTCTGTGAGCTCGTAGAAGCCGTAATTAAGCCCATTCAGGTCAATCTGTGTAAGCGAATCCACTTTATAATGAGGCATTCCGGGTTTGTGAACCCAGTCATGGCTCCACGTGGCAAGATCTTCATCGGTATATTTATCAAGAATAGCCACAAGACACTCCCAATCGGCATTTCCGTATGCGTATTCGGTTAAATATTCGCGAATCCCCGCCCTAAATGACTCAGGATCCATTTTTCGCGCAAGCATCTCCATTACAATTGGAGCTTTGTTGTAAATGATATTGCCATATATAAGACCGGCATCACTGAGATTGGCAAGTGGTTGTTTGATGGCATTTGCACCTTCAGTACGATCAACCGAGTAAGCTGCAGATGCATAATCGAGAAATGCGAATGAATTATCCACATCGGGGTATTTCTCCGCTGTAATCAGCGCTGCAAAATAATTGGCGAAAACCTCTTTTGTCCAGACATCATCGAACCATTTCATTGTCACATAATCACCAAACCACATATGGGCTGTTTCGTGCGCAATCAGACTGAATCTATTCATCATTTCCGAAATACCGGAACCTTTCTCAAGAAATATCCGGCGGTCATTATAAAGTGTAGCTCCGGTATGCTCCATCCCTCCATACTGGAAGCCGGGCAGGACTATGCAGTCATATTTTGCAAAAGGGTAGGGGATAGCTGTATATTCTTCAAGCCATTCCAGGGAATAGAAGACGGCATCCAATATTTCATCTATCTGTGCAAGTTTGCAGGGATCGGTTTCTCTATGGAAAAGTCCGATTGTACGACCTGAATCATCGCTTTTCTCAGCCTTTATGAACTCTCCGGCCACAAAAGAGAAGAGATATGTGCTCAGAGGCTCTGTGGGTTGGAATATATGTGTAACTGTCTGATTATCTGCATTTGTAACACTTTTGTTAAGCGGACTATTGGCTACTGCAATCCAACTATTTGGTACTGTGAGAGTTAGAATATAAGAGGCTTTGAGGTCGGGTTGGTCAAAACAGGGAAAGAGGGTCCGTGCTCTGTCAGGTACCAACAATGTGTACATTAAATTATCCCTTCTATTCAGGGATTGTTTTCCTGCGGAAAATGTAATTGTTATCTCATTCCTGCCTTCCTGAAGAAGAGATGGGGGAATGATAATATGTTCATTTTCAAATAGATAATCGCAATATTCGTTATTTAACTCGACAGAATGAAGAAATTCAGCCTTTTCTTTGAAATCCAAAACAACAGGGTAGTTGCCCACTTTTTTGAAATCAAATGAAATGAGGATTTCCGATGAAATATCTTCATCAGCATTTTCCGGAATTTCAAATCTCAAGTCGTAGTTGAGATTGGTAATTGTAGCTTTCATTAAATCAGCAAGTTCACGACTAACTCCAGGCTCGTATATTTTTCTCAAATCCCATTTTTGGCAACCCGTTGTCAATAAAGTCAGCGCAAGTGTCACAATTATTACACCTCGTTTTTTCATACTAAAATATATTCATTTAGTTCCGAGTCCCGAATATCAACATGTACCTCGCAACCTGCAACCCGCAACACGTACCACGAATCACTCATAACTGACCCTCGAGATTCCCAGAACATAATTGCTTATTACATCAAAAGTTTCGGCGGAGAAATCGGAGTTAAATCCCTTGATGTCGGATGTTGTTACCACCTTTAAATACTCTTTCAGATAGAGGTCGGAGAGGGGATAGTAGCTCCAATGCCACTTCTCCTCGCCATGTCCTGTATTGCATTCCCCATTGTATGGCTGGAAGAAACCATATTTGTGCGCGTTGGCCTGAAGCCATGCGTATGCCTTTTTTCCCTGAGCAGAGTTCCAGTATGAGAGTTGTTTAGAGATAAGGTCTATATCTGTACCCCAGTGATGTCGTGACGTGCCGGGGAGAGCGTTGTATTTGAGGACCCTTTTGGCACACTCAGTGCGGTCGGGATATTTCTCTGTGTATTCTTTGATTTTGCTCTCCCAGATATATTTCTGGGTGTAAAAGTTGCGTGAGGCTGACGTTACTCTCAATGTAATACCATCTACCTTAGCATCAGCATACATCTTCTCAAAAGCAGCCAAAACATTTTTCTGGATATAAGAGTTCTCCTTGCTCAGTCCTGTGTATTGAGATGGAATGTTTACAAAATTGGGGTCTTTACTGTAAGTATGTTTTCCTATGAGGAACTCCTTTGTCGGGGATGAGAAGCCTTTCGAAAATGAATCGATAGTATTATCTGATGTTGAACCCTCCTTGTATGCGGTAACAACAAGGGTTCCGTCGTCAAGTATTCTGATCAAATTATTTTTGATGTCACTCTCAGAGAGTTTTTTTATCAGTTGTGCCACAGAGTTTGTAGGGTCCGGTTCAGGGCCTGCTCCGGGTTTCATCTTGAAGGAATGTATTTTCCCTCCGAGCAGTACACCGTCACGGTCAATTTGCACCTCCAAAATAGGAGAGTGGCCTCTGTTACCTGTAACATTCATTCCGGTAGTTGTGCAGAAGTTACCCAAACTGTAAGCTATGATTCTGCCCTTGTAGCCCTCTACTGCACGTGTCACGTGTGGGCCATGACCAAATACGATGTCTGCGCCAAGATCGATGCAAAGGTGTGCGAATTTTCTCAGATCGCCCCTGTTTTCTCCATAAAAATATTCGGTGCCGTAGGGGAGAGTATTGCAGTGAGCACCTTCTTCACCTCCGTGAAATGAAACGATGAGTATATCACAATCCGCTTTTACCTCTTCTATAATTTCGCGTACCAGCTTCTCATTAGTATGTTTAAGTACGTAAGAATTGTAGCCGAAAGCGCAGAAGCCGAATCTTACCCCTTTAACCTCTTTAAATGCACTTCTGCATTCGGGCAGACCGGCATACCCAATACCTGCCTTGTCAAGATTGGCCATTGTCTCAGCTCTTCCTGTAGCGGAAAAATCATTTATATGGTTGTTGGCCAGGCACATGAAATCAAAACCGGCATCATAGAGATGCCTGCGATATTCAGGTGGCATTTTGAATGCATATGAGCGGTTATTGGAGAGGCTTTTAGTACAGGTGCCACCCACACACATGGCCCCCTCGAGGTTGCCTGCAGCAATGTCGGCCTCCTGCAATATATGGCGAGTGTGGTCAAACAGATTGTTCCCGCCATTTGCAGGAAGACGTTTCGTGGGATAAGTATTACCAAGCATTATGTCGCCTACCATCGCTACGGTAAAGGTATCTGTCATTGCCCCGAGTGGTGTAATAAGCGAGAATAAAGTCAGTAGAAGTGGAATAATGATATATCTTTTCATCTTTTTGAAATAACTTTTAAAAAACAAAGGTAATCAATTTTAACCTCTTCTTATAGCTTGTTTCATACCACACAAATTGTTTTCTTCACCTATTGTTACTACATTTGTATACATTTTAAACAAATTATGAAAGGAATCGTACTGGCAGGCGGCAGCGGCACCCGCCTTTATCCAATAACGAAAGGTGTGAGCAAACAAATGCTCCCCATCTATGACAAGCCGATGATTTATTATCCGATCTCAGTACTGATGCTGGCAGGCATACGCGAGATTCTGATTATCTCAACTCCACAGGATCTTCCCGGATTCAGACGTCTTCTGGGCGACGGCAGCAATTTCGGAGTGCGTTTTGAATATGCAGAACAGCCCTCACCGGATGGTATTGCTCAGGCATTTATAATAGGAGAGGAGTTTGTAGGTAAGGATAGTGCCTGCCTTGTCCTTGGGGACAATATATTCCACGGATCAGGCTTCACCGGAATGCTGGCAGAGGCTGTTCGTACAGCTGAAGAGGATTCCAAAGCCACGGTATTCGGATATTGGGTAGCAGATCCCCAGCGCTATGGTGTGGCTGAATTTGACGATGAGGGCAACTGTCTCTCTATTGAGGAAAAGCCTGCTGATCCAAAATCCAATTATGCGGTGGTGGGGCTCTATTTCTATCCAAACAAAGTGTTGGAAGTGGCAAAGAATGTCAAACCATCAGCACGTGGTGAAATTGAGATTACTTCTGTTAACCAGCAATTTCTCCAGGATGGAGAACTCAAGGTACAGACTCTCGGGCGTGGATTTGCCTGGCTTGACACCGGCACACACGATTCTCTGAGCGAAGCCTCCACATTCGTAGAGGTCATAGAAAAACGCCAGGGACTCAAAATCGCCTGTCTTGAAACCATAGCCTACAATAAGGGATGGATTACTGAAGACAAACTGCGGGAAATCGCTCAGCCGATGATCCGTAATCAGTATGGACAATATCTATTGAAGGCCATAGAAAGCAAAAGATAATTCCTCAAACAATATGCAAAGTATCATCATAACCGGCGGAGCCGGATTTATCGGATCGCACGTAGTGCGCCTTTTTGTAAATAAATATCCCGATTATAGGATTATAAATGTAGATAAACTTACCTACGCGGGCAATCTGGCTAATCTGGAGGATATCGAAAATGCCCCCAACTACCGTTTTGTACGGGCAGATATTTGTGATTTCGATACAATCTGTGCACTTATGAGGGAGGAGAAGGTTGACGGCATTATCCATCTTGCAGCCGAATCTCACGTAGATCGCTCCATAAAAGATCCCTTTACCTTTGCACGCACCAATGTTATGGGTACTCTTTCGCTACTTCAGGCGGCAAGGTTGTACTGGGAGTCTCTTCCCGGGAAATATGAGGGCAAGCGCTTCTACCATATCTCTACAGATGAGGTGTATGGAGATCTTGAAATTACCCATCCTGAGGGCATAAAGTCACCTTTTGCTGACATGGCATCTCCCTCGGGACATAATCTTGCATTCGGCACCGAGTTCTTCCTCGAAAGCACTCCCTACGATCCACATTCACCTTATTCCGCCGCAAAGGCGGCCTCGGACCATTTCGTCCGTGCCTTTCACGATACTTATGGTATGCCGACCATAGTTACAAATTGTTCTAACAACTACGGCCCTTACCAGTTCCCTGAGAAGCTTATTCCTCTCTTTATCAACAATATTCGCAATAGAAGACCGCTTCCTGTATATGGAAAGGGTGAGAATGTGCGCGACTGGCTCTATGTGGAAGATCATGCCAGGGCCATTGACCTTATTTTCCACCGAGGGAAGGTGGGAGAGACCTACAATATCGGCGGATTTAATGAATGGAAAAACATTGACCTGATTAAGGTTATAATTGCCACTGTGGATCGTCTGCTGGGCAATCCCGAGGGATATTCGCTCGACCTTATTACATTTGTCAAAGACCGTGCAGGCCATGATTTGCGTTATGCGATCGATTCCAGAAAACTTCAAAAGGAATTGGGATGGGAGCCCTCTCTACAATTTGAAGAGGGTATTGAGTTGACGGTAAAATGGTATCTGGACAATCAGGAATGGATGGATAGAATCACCTCGGGCGACTACGAGCGCTATTACGAGGAGATGTACAATAAAAGATAGGGGAGAGGATTTATTCTCCGAAATCGATACGGGGCTGGCAAAAGTCGCGTAAACGTCTTTCAAAATCAAGCATATATGGGCAGCCTCTATCACAAGGGCGGGTTTCGCGCGCACCTGTCATACAAAGGTTACCGTTAAGAAAGAGGCAGCTCATCCTGTGAGCTTCCATCGCAAATCTGATAAATTCTTCCTTTTTCATATATGCTTTTTTGGATGAACAAATTTATCTCTTTTATTCCATTTCTGCAAAGAAAAAAGAAGGCTTATTCCCATTCAATAGTGGCGGAGGGCTTTGGTGAAATATCGTAGCAAACGCGGTTGATATGGGGGACTTCATTCAGAATGCGTTCCGTTACATGCTTAAGAAAATCCCAGTCAAGCGGCTCAATGGTGGCTGTCATGGCATCAATGGTGTTGACGGCACGGATAATCACAGGCCAGTCATAAGAACGGGCATTGTTGCGTACTCCAACTGATTTGAAATCGGGAACAACCGTGAAATATTGCCATACTTTCTTGTCAAGCCCTGTCCTGGCAAACTCTTCACGGAGAATTGCATCGGATTCGCGAACTGCCTCAAGACGGTCTCGTGTAATGGCGCCCAAGCAGCGTACTCCCAGACCCGGGCCGGGGAAAGGCTGACGGAATACCATTTCGTGAGGCAGACCAAGCTCAAGACCACAGGCTCGTACTTCATCTTTGAACAAATGCTTGAGCGGCTCCACCAGTTCGAATTGCAGGTCTTCAGGAAGACCGCCCACATTATGATGTGATTTGACACATTTGGAGGTTTTAGTACCGGACTCTATAATATCGGGGTAGATTGTACCCTGGGCAAGAAAGTCGATTCCTTTAAGTTTGCGAGCCTCTTCTTCGAATACCCTTATGAATTCAGTGCCGATAATCTTTCTTTTTTCTTCAGGATCTGCCACATTTTCCAATTTTGAAAGAAATCTATCCGTGGCATCGACATAAATAAGATTTGCTCCTAGACGATTGCGGAAAAGGTCCTCTACATTCTCAGACTCGTTTTTCCTCATAAGGCCGTTATTGACATGGACACAGACCAGGCGATCGCCGATTGCTTTCAGAAGAAGAGCTGCAACAACGGAACTGTCAACTCCTCCGGAAAGTGCGAGAAGGACTTTGCGGTCACCTACCTGTTTACGTACAAGAGCAATCTGGTCTGTTACGAAATTGGTCATATTCCAATTGGCCGTGGCCTTACAGGTCTCGAATACAAAGCCCTTTAGGGCCTTTTTTACGGCGGATTCATCTGAAGTAAACTCATTAAGCTTAAGATCGCACAGGGCTTTGTCGTGTCCGGCTGCCAGAACGGGAAATCCCGCCTGATATATCTCCGGCAGAACATCTATTTCTACTCCGTCTATAATATTATTTGGGCCTCCGTTGATTATTATACCCTTAATGTTGGGGAGCGCCTTGAGTTCCTCAACTGTGATGTCGTGGGGATGAATCTCGCTATAAACACCCATTGCACGGATGCCCCTGGCCACCACACTATTTTCGTGACTGCCAAGGTCGAGGATTACAATCATGTCCTGTTTCATTCTGTAGGTATTAGGGATTGATATCTGAAATCAGTCACAAAGATACACTTTTTAGCTCTTACAACAGTTGCTTTTTCAGATAATCCACAACTAGTATGTCAGCGGGAAGCCAATTCAGATTATCAAGTTCCTGAGGGCTTATCCACATTGCTGAACTGTGCATTAGAAGACGCGGGGCTCCGAACAGAATTGTGCACTTGTAACAATGCATCACAAGATGAAATTCCGGATAGTCATACTCTATCGTGAGCAGAAATGAGTCCGGAGAGATGATAATACCCAATTCCTCCATGATTTCCCTTTTGAGAGCTTCTTGATGTGTTTCACCCGGCTCAATTTTTCCTCCGGGAAATTCCCACTGACCGGCCATATTGCCACTGCCGCGCCTGGTGGCCAATATCTTAGTCCCGTCAAAGATGACTGCGGCCACAACTTCTATTTGTCGTATTTCCATATTGCAAACATAAAACGTACAAATTTAAGAAATTCGGCTTATTTTCTTAATTTTGCTGCCAGAACAATACAATATTAGTAATATGGAATTTAATTTATTTCACAATTTGCTTGCTAAGTGGGGAGTAGGGGAACGCCTGATTAACGAGTTGGAGCTTCTCTTTTTTGCTGTTGCGGTAACTCTTCTCATCCTATTAGTCAATCTAATCTGTCGTAAGGTAATTATACCGATTGTAAAGCGTCTTGTTAGAAAGACCCGCAATAAGTTTGACGACATTTTATTCGATGAAAAGTTTCTCAAGAATCTTGTCAAGACCCTGACTCCGATAATAATATTGATTTTTCTTCCTTACGCAGTTGATTCATTTCCGGTACTTTTAGAAGCCCTAAGAAGGCTCGCATTAGTATGGCTCACAATTTCCATAACAATACTTATATGCTCCTTCTTTAATGTAGTCTACACTTTTCTCAGTGCTAAAGATGTGGCACAGCGGCATCCATTGAAGGGTTTTATACAGATGTTTAAGATTATTGTGGTCTGCATCGGTCTGATTGTAATTACCAGTATCCTGATCAATAAGAATCCCGGAACCATCCTGGCAGCACTTGGTGCGTCTGCAGCAGTACTTATGTTGGTTTTCAAGGATACGATTGTAGGTCTTGTGGCCGGCATCCAGCTTTCGGCCAACGATATGCTACGTCCCGGCGACTGGATAACAATGCCCAAGTATGGTGCCGACGGTGATGTGATTGATGTTTCGCTTACAACAGTCAAGGTGCAGAACTTTGACAAAACCATCACTACAATTCCGCCTTATGCACTAGTAAGTGATTCATTTCAAAACTGGCGCGGAATGAAGGAAACCGGCGCAAGACGTGTTAAGAGAGACATTCCAATAGATATGCGTTCGGTCGGATTTCTCACTAATGAGCAGAGAGCGGATTTCATTTCCAAGGGATGGCTTGCAGCCGATGCTCCGGAAGACACGGTCAATCTTAAGGTATTCCGAAGCTATTTGGAGGATTATTTGCGTAATCATTCACGAGTTCATCAGGGACTCACATTACTCGTCAGAGAGTTGCAGCCTACTTCTGAGGGTATCCCGTTGGAGCTCTATTTCTTTTCAAACACCACCGTGTGGGCAGAATATGAAAGTATCCAGTCAGAGGTTATGGAGCATGTACTTTCAGTAATGCCAAAGTTTGGTCTGAGAGCCTTCCAGCGTAACTCAGGTTCACTTTCAAGCCTGGAGAACCCTATCAAGTATTCTTAAGAAATGATTTCTGTCTTATCGGCAAAACATTATTCCTATAAATGCTCTCGGTCCTACAAGGTCCGAGAGTTTTTTATTATCAATCTGCAGGAGATAATCTACGCGGAATACCAAATGTATCACTTTTGTAACGGAAAATTCGGCTCCTATGAAAGGATCAACTCCTAAAAAGGAATTTTTATGAAAATATGCATTCTGCTCGGGTTCCCAGTCTGACATTGAACCTTCGAATATCAGCAGATTTTTGCGTGAACCGACTCCCACAGTAGCTCCGGTAAAAAAGGACCATTTTCCTTTCTCTAAATAGAAATCCGCAAGGACTCCTCCCCAGGAAGAGGAAATATAACTCCCTTTAGATAAATCATCGTTTAATGGCAATGTGGAGACATAACCTTCTATGCCTACTCTCAAATATTCGCCAAAGCGCACTCTGGCCGCACCTCCTAACCCTCTTGTAATACCGGAAGCTTTGTAGGAAAAGGGAATTTCGCTACTACCAGGCTTTTCCGCAGGAGCACCGGAAAGATAACCGGCGTGAAGCATCATGCCTCCCTGGAAGCCGTTGTAACGAAATATTCCGCTCTTTTGAGCCTCCTGTGCATAGAGTGATTCAAATAAACATAAAATGATCGCAACAGTTATAATAATCCTATAAATGACTTCTCTTCTCATCTACACTCCTCTTTAATTTTGGTAAGATTTACCACATTCTCCAGATGGTGGGTGTGGGGGAACATATCTATCGGCTGCACTGCGGTAATTCGGTAGCGTTTCGAAAGTATAGCAAGGTCACGAGCCTGGGTTGCAGGGTTACAGCTCACATAGATAATATCATTTGGAGAGGCCTCAAGTAGCACTTGAGCTACATCCGGATGTATGCCAGCTCTCGGAGGATCGAGTACTACAATATCAGGAGCACCATTCTGCAGGATGAATTCAGCATTGAGGATCTCTTTCATATCACCCGCAAAAAAGACGGAATTCTCTATTGAGTTGATTTTTGCATTGAGTTTTGCGTCTTCAATCGCCTCTGGCACATACTCGATTCCAACCACTTTTAATGCCAGCGATGAGAGGAAGAGTGCTATTGTGCCTGTACCTGTGTAAAGATCATAAATCACCGGTTTGTGCCCCTCCGGCATCTGTGAGATAGCCTCCCGTGCATACTCTCTAACTATCGAATAAAGACGATATGCCTGCTCGGAGTTGGTTTGGTAGAAAGATTTAGGGCCTATCTTAAAGCGAAGTCCTTCCATTTGCTCATAAATGGCATCTTCTCCTTTATAAAGGATACAATCAAGGTCATTTATGGTATCGTTACCCTTTGGATTAATTACATAATAGAGAGAGTTTATCTCAGGAAATCTCTGCGAGAGTGCATCCAAGAGGCCACTTCGCTTGCCGGCAGCATCGGGATCGGCACTATCCTCAGCATCTTTGCCGAATACCACGATTACCATCAGTTCTCCAGTGGAGGTGGTGCGTACAATCAGCGTACGCGTAAATCCGTGTTGTGCGCGGATGTCATAGAAGCTTAAATTGTGATCCAGCGCATAATCGCGTACAAAGAGGCGTAATGCGTTGGTCGGTTCGCGCTGCAGGTGGCATTTGGTGATATCCAGCACTTTATCGAACATTCCGCTGATATGGAATCCCACTCCGCAAAGTTCCTTGTCAGAGAGGGATTCGGACTCCTCATCAGCGAATATCCATCTGCGGCTGGAGAAGGTATATTCCAGTTTATTCCGGTATTCGACGGTTTTCTCGGAACCCAGGATAGGGGAGACCTCCGGAAGATCAAGTCTACCGATTCTAACAAGTTGATCTACAACCTGCTGCTGCTTGTATTGCAATTGCATGGGGTAGGGGAGTGCCTGCCATTTACAGCCTCCGCACCTGCCAAAATGGCAGCAGAAAGGTTCAATTCTATGCGGGGAAGGGGTTACCAGGCGGGTGACATATCCTTCCATATAGCCTCGCCGAATGCGGGTGACTTGCACATCCACCACATCTCCGGGGATTGCCTGGGGCACAAAAAGCACTGTGCCATCGATATGAGCCAGTGCTTTGCCTTCGGCAGCTATTGATTCTATTGTAATATTCTGCAATAGAGGTTTTTTCTTTCTTGCCATCTGGTAAACTTTTTGAGAATCGCAAAGATATTAAGAATCTTTTGCAGAATAAAACAGATTTCTTATTTTTATACTTATAATTGATCCAATCTTCACAGTTATGAAAAGGTTTTTTTCCATATTAATGCTGGCATTGTTTTCAATGACCACATTTTCTGCTTATGCAGGAACTGAAAAGGAGCAGAATGATTTTTTTGTAATATACGGCAAAATTATCGATGTGGATACAAGAGTTCCGCTCTATTTCGCTTCCATCAATCTTGACGGTACCAATATTGCCAATGTGACTAATTCAGAGGGTTTTTTCTCATTGAAATTGCCTCTTGATATTTCAGGTGAACGTACTATTACAACAAGCTACCTCGGGTATATGTCAAGTATGTTGAGAGTATTGGATTTCTCAGGTTCTACTGAATCTAAGCCATTGATAATCAGCATGAAATCTGTTCCATTAACTCTTGATCCGGTCACAATCAGAGGTTATGATGCCCGCTCTTTATTTCATGAGGCATACGGCAAAATCAAACAAAATTATCCCCAGAGGGATGTCGGCATGACGGCATTCTATCGCGAAATGGTTAAAAAGGGAGGAA
>JGI24711J26586_10000003_pt1 | contig 237609 bp, 223 predicted proteins | sample BioPla3DNA1_FD_26586 | JGI IMG/M metagenome (IMG submission 26586)
TCGGCGCGTGAGAGGTCATCATTTCAAATTTCGCTTTTTTGATTTGTGGATTAGGTTCGGCAAGATTATTTCAGAAGTTCGTATCGTTAAACTTGGCTCCGCGGGTAGGATTCGAACCTACGACCAATCGCTTAACAGGCGACTGCGCTACCGCTGCGCCACCGCGGAATACTTTGCATTATAGCAGAAATTGGAGTCATTGTGCAATGTGTTAAATTCTTTTTTGTTTATACGAAAAATTGATCAATTTTGTGGTAATATTTTTGTATGAAAAATATTACTCTTCGTGCCTCATGGTTAATCAAAGCACCCCTTAAAAAAGTTTTTACCATTATGACGGATTTTGAAAAATGGCCTGAATATTTTCCCAGAGTCGCGGAATCTATACGAGTTATAAATCGTGATGGAAACAATTTGAAAATAGAAGCGATCGTCAAGTCGTTTGGTCAAAAATTTTTAGTAAAAATGAAATACCAAATACTTCCTGAGAGAGGTTTTATTTCAGATAACGAAAATTCTAAACTCGGCATTTCTGGTCATGAGGAATTTTTACTTTCTGAAAATCAGGAGGAGACTGTAATAAACTACACGTATAAAGTTTTTATTCGTAAACCTTGGCTTCGTGTTGTCGCTAAACCATTGATTAGTTGGTACTCTATGAAATATTGGGAGAAAGCTGTTATAGATGAACTCAAAAGATTAGTTGAGAAATGATGGGTTTGGAATAAAGCGGAAAAAACAAAAAACCGAAGTTTTAAGATATGAGCTTATCAACTTTTTGGTTTGACCACGAAAATAGACTAGATATAATGTAAGATAAATATGGAACCACTGATGAAATCAGAAATCTTTTTTTTCATAGCGTCAATAGCTACTATCATATTGACAATTCTTTTTTCTATAGTTCTAATTAATTTGATCAAGGCTAGCAGAAATCTTCAAGCTATCACCAGAGTGATTAAAAATACTGTTAGAATCGGCTCTGAAGAGTTCATAGAAGACCTAAAAGAAAAGCTAGAAAATAATTTACTCTTTAGGCTTTTTTCTCCTCCTCCAACAAAGAAAAGTAAGCGGGTAAGTAAAAAAGATTAAAACACGAGTTAGGACTTGCAATTTTATCCAAAATATGGTATCACTAGCGCGTAAGTGTCCTTTGACATTACGCGCTTTTTGGTGCTAGTTTTGGTTTTTTAAAACTAGCACAAACCAACAAAAAAGAAAAAAGGAGGAAAGAAAAATGAGAAATTTGTTGTTTTGCCTGTTTTTAGGAGTGTTCGCTGGGGGGATGGCTCTGGCTCAGGAGGCCGCTCCTACCCAGCAGGCGTCCGGGAACGCTTTCCAGGAGACATCCTGGGAGCATGGGAACGAATTTACTGGCGGCATTGCCAGCGAGGTGTCGTTCTCATTTTTCAACTCCGAGGGTCCTTGTGATGCCTCTGGAGACACCCTGAACAATGGTTGGTCCACTGGGGCTAGCCATCAGGGTGCCGACTCGGCATCGTCGTTTTCCAAAGCCTACAACGAGTTTCAATCGTGGGCTAAGGGAACAACCAAGGCCGAGGTTGGGGCGGAGGGTCTCGTTAATCAGTTTAACGAGGCTTCTATCAACAGGGGGGATGAGTTTTCTAGCGGCTGGGGGAATACCCTCGCCGGTTATGGAAACTTTATCTCCGGAACCGGCTCTGTGAGTGATAGCGGCAAGGCTGGTGCCAATGGCAATACAGCCGTATCGCTTTCGGGGGACGCCGTTTCCAAGAAGGCGAATGCTATGACAAAGGATTCATCCTTTGCCATAGTAACCCCCAACACGGCCGGCGGAACTACCTCCTTTGTGGAGGGAGTCGGTGCGGTTGGCTCCTGGATTCAGATGGGAGGAGCTGACCAAAATTTTTCTGGCGTCGCTGGTTTCAATGGCTTTGCCAATTACAAAGCCAGTGACGCGGGGCCCCTTTCGGGATCCCTGCAGAGTGTGGGGGATTCCTTCATTAATTTGGGCGCGGACTTTATGTCCGCTGGAGCCCACAATGCCTCCAGTTCCGTCGTCAACGGCGGGGCCTGCGGAGGCTCTGTTTGCGATTAACCTAATGTTTGGGGGCGACGGTAAAAACCGTCGCTCCCAGAAAGGGAGGATCCAATGAAAAAGATTTTCAGTGTTTTGCTTCTTTTGCCAACGTTTGGATTTGCTCAAGAAGCAGATCCGTTGGCAAGTGCCACTAGCGAAGCTACCGCGATTATTTACAATAATCCCGGTAGTAGTAGTGGGGGCGGTGGGATCCCAAGGCAGTTTTCGCCGGCAATGCCGGCGGGACCTTCCACTTACGTCATTCCAGGACCTGGGAGTTCTGGGATGAGTAAGGAAAGCCAAAGTGTCCCTTTGGCAAAACGTTGGTCTGTTGAACAGATCAACCAAATGGCAAAGGGAGACGGGGTCGGCTTGTCCGACATTCTTTTCCCTGTAAAACATTTGGCCAGGGAAAAGAGAGTCTTCTTTGTCCGATACCAGAAAGGAAAGGTAAAGGACAAGGGGTTTGTAGAATTTATGGACTACAACCCCGGCAAGCTGGCCTTTATCCAGGATGCGGTCATCCAAGACCAAATCCTGGGCGAGGTCACCGTCAAAGGGTTGCCTCTTTGGCCCGAAAGCCGATTCCAGGCTGAAGGTGCCAAAGAGTGCAAGAAGCAAACCGGCGCCAACCGGGTTGCTATGTTCGGGAAGGTTATTATGGCTTCCAAAACTCAAACCAGCATCAAAGGTTTGAGTTTGGGAGGGGCTAGCGTGAACGGTTCCAATGACGTAGCCCTTGGCTCTGCCTTGGGTTATGGCAAAGGAACATCAATAACCTCCCCAGAAGATTGGCCCGAATACAGTTTTTACTGTATGAATGACGGGCCAATTGAAGGACCGAAACCGCCTCCTGAAAAGGAAGTGGAAATCGTTTCGGCCCCTTCGCAACCGGCGGAGCCGGAAGTCAACCCTTGGGAAGAGGTGGCTAAGGCGCTCATAGCAAATATGAGCAAGCCAGAACCTCAACCCCTACCGACTCCCACCGTTGCCCAAGCGGTGGCGGAACCTGTCGCGGTTCGGGAGTCAGTGGAGGAATGCAATCTGCCTCCACTTGAAGTTTTTTTTGATTTCGACAAGTCCGACATAAAGTCGGAATACTTGTCAGAGATCAAAAACTTCGCAGAGCGCAGCAAAAGCGCGTGCCTTCTACAAGTGGAGGGACACGCCTGCTCTGCGGGGTCGCCGGAATATAATGCGGTCTTGGCGCGAAGTCGCGCCAAGAAGGTTTATAACCAGCTGGTTGAGTTCGGGGCAGAGAATATGAAGCAATTTGTCTCGCTAAGCGAGGACAAATCCCGCTCCGAACACAATCCTCAGGATCGGAGGGTGATTGTCCGTGTTGTTGGGCAATCATCTGCTGGTGAATAATTCTCCTGGGGGGCTCCTGTGGGGCCCTCCAGAAACTTCTTTTATCTACTGTGCTGGATCAGTGCGGTAGACTTTTTTGCCCGATGGGCAAGGGGGGGGAGAGATGAAAAAATTTTTCTGGTTGTTCGCATTTTTTTCTTTTTCGTCAATGAGTTTGGTTTCGGCTCCAAAAACCGAAACCATAATTGATGAGGTTGTTGTTGGATTTGAGGTTGGGCAATTCGCTATCGTGGACGGTGGCGAAGTGTCCAAAAATTTGGAAAGGAGGGTTATCTCTCCGATCCAAAAACTTCTCCAAAAAAAAGTTGGAGAAGAGCAGATTCGGATTTCCGTTATCGGCTACACCGACACCACGGGAAGCCGAAATCTGAACCAAGACCTCGGAGACAGGAGGGCATTGCAAGCTAAAGCCTTCATCAGCGAGAAGCTCGCTGTTATTCCTCCGAACAACATCACCACCAGGACAGTTGGTGATGCGGGAAATAACAGAGCCATCAGAGTGATTTGCACTTTGGTGGCAGAGGCAGAAGCAGAGGCGCCTCCTCAGATGCCCCAGATGTCCCAGATGTCCGTGAGGAACAAATGGGGAGTGGTCTTTCTCTGGGTTTTGGTTGTCGGGCTGGGAGTCTATTTTTTTAGTAGGCTCATTGTCCGCAACGACCCTCCAAAAAAAATAAACGGAAACAGGAAGGATATATTAAATTTCCCTTTTGTTTCCAAGGGAGAAAAGCAATTTATCCAGGTGTCTGATGCGGAAAAGGACCTCCGATATTTGGTTGAGGTCAGAAAAGACACCAATGGGGTTTGGCTCTCTCCCATTCCTCTGATGGACGTTTCCAAGAGCACTGTTTGGAAGACTGTGCACGGAAACAGTCCGAAAGAGATTGTCAGGAATCTAAAAAGGTGCTTCGTTGGTGAAAAGCGAAGCACTTATTATCGGCCTATTTTTTTTAAAATGGCCGATAGAGATAGGAAAGAAACAATTTTTTTTGAGGGAGGAGGGAGATGAGAGCAAGTTTTTTGTCTCGGATGAAAATCTGGACGCGCGCCGTTGCCAACATTGTTATGGTAGCAATGGTTGTGACGGTTGCCGTCCAGAACCACCAGCTGAGAAAACAGCTTTTGGTGGTGACAGCGGAGGCTTCCACCAGAATGGAAGTCTCAACAGAAGTTACCGCTACCGGCCCGGTGACTCCCGTTGTTGCAAAAACGGAAACGGGGGTTACAAAGACCGAGAGGTTGTCAGTGGCAACCATTGGTCTTGGTGGAGGTTACGTAAGTTCCTTCACCAAACAGTTGCTTGCCTCACCCCAAACTTTTAAGAAGTATCGGTTTGAGGGTGATGTGACTGACATGGTCGCTGTGACTCAGTGGGCTGAGGCACAAGCGACAAATATCGCCAAACGAGCCGGTTATATTGACTGGAAGTTTGGCGGAGAGGTTCGGGTGGCGGTGGTTGACAAACTCGCGCCCATCCTGGCGGAGGACGAAGAGGGTAACCTTTTCGTCCACGAATTCTTGAAGGATGAGGAGGGGAATTTCTCCTCCACTCCAGAGAGAATAATCGGAGTCTCAGAGACAGAATCTCAATCTGTCTTTCAGGCTCAAATGGTAGGGGATGGTGGTGATTTTGTCGCCAACGCTTCCTACTGTTATTTTGAAGTCCCCATTTAGTTTTTAATTCAGGGGACTGGATTGTTCTTTCTCTTAATCGTTTTTGGAAATAGTGAAATTTTCCCAAACAATTTTTGTTTTGTGCAACACTGGATCAGTGTTGAAAAGGGATGATATCCTTGTCAGTTAGATTAACTGACCGCTCAATGAGCGTTTACAAAACCTAAAGATGTTTTGGAAAATTAATCAAATCAATAGCGATTAAGAGACGCACTTAGTGCATTATGGGGGCAGACCTTCGGGTCTTGCCCCCTTTTTCCATTTCTGTGATAAAATTACTCTATGGAAGGGCGTTTTAATAAAAAAATAATCTCGTTTGTGTTGCTTGTGGTGTTGCTCGCAGAGCTTGTAGTTTTGGGTTATTTTTATTATTTATTTCAAAAAGAAGTAGCTCAGAATGCTATTGCTTTGGAGGCAAAAATTTCAGATTTAGAAGATCAAAATATGTTTTTAGCCGATGCTCTTTATAAAGAGCAACAAAAAAATAGTGAATTTGCAAGTCAGATTAAACAAATCGCCGGCACAGTTGGCAAACTAGACATATTATCTAAAACCGACAAAGAACTTTTACAAAAATATTCCAAAGTCTATTTTTTGAATGAAAATTATATACCTGAAGATTTAGTAAATATTCCGCCTGATTATGTTTATGAAGAAGGTAAGAAAATCAAATTTCACACGAAAGCTTTTCCTTATCTTCAAGAAATGTTGGTGTCTGCCAAAAGAAATGGTATTAATTTGAAAATAATTTCTGGATTTCGTTCGTTTGGTGAACAGGGGGCTTTAAAAAATGCTTATTTGGTTACTTATGGAAGCGGTGCTAATCAATTTTCTGCTGATCAAGGATTCTCCGAACATCAATTAGGAACGACAATTGATTTTACTACTCCTGAATTAGGAGCCAATTTTGACAATTTTAAAAGTAGTTCAGCGTATGATTGGCTTTTGAGTAACGCTTATAAATATGGTTTTGTTATTTCTTACCCAGAAGGTAACAATTATTATCAATTTGAACCTTGGCATTGGCGTTTTGTAGGCAAGGGTCTAGCCAAAAGACTTTATGAAGATGGAGAATATTTTTATGATTTAGATCAGCGCACGATAGATTCTTATCTTATCAATATTTTTAATTAAAAGTTTATCAGTTTAATTATTAATGTTAATAACATAAAAAATGAAGATCAACACAAAAGCTACAGGCATATCTCTGACCCCTTCAATTTCTGGCTATTTGGACAAAAAAATAAAAATGTTAAAAAAATTTTTTCCAAAACCTGAAGAGGTTTTAATAAATGTTGAGGTAGGAAAAACTTCTGAACGCCATAAGTCTGGAAATATTTTTAGAGCAGAAATTCAAGTTGTTTGTGGCGGGGAAACTTATTATGCAGAAGCTAAAACTGATGATCTTTATGCCGCTATTGACATTGTAAAAGACAAAATCAGTTATGAGCTTTCTTCTGTGAAAAAGAAAAATGTTCGTAAGTTAAGACAGGGTGGTGCTAAAATCAAAAAAATATTGCGAGGTATTAAAAGAAAAAAATAGACAGTTGACTATTTGATTCCTCGCAGAAAATCCACGAAAAGCATTTCAGATTTGCCCTCAGGTTTTACGCGCAAGATTTCTAATTTATTATTTTGAATTTCGGCGTCAGTAATTATAATTCGCTTATTCTTTAAAAAGAAATAAGCGGTCGGCCATTCTTCAAAAGCTTTAATTTTAAGTAAATTTTCAAGCGCATTTTTTTCTAAATCGTTTAAATCTATATCTAATTCTCCGTCTTTCTTTTCTATTTTGTTACAGTAAGTGGCTTCTCTTTCATTTTGCATTATAGGTTCAATAACCCCTTGAATCCATTCTGGTAATACATAAATCAAAAGTCTGGCACCTTCTACTGCTAACTCTTTTTCTAGCTCTTTTCTACCAAGAGGCCAATTATTAAAATTGCTTTTCTTTTGCACCACCACTGGTCCCGTATCCATACCTTCATCTATTTGCATAATAGACACACCGATATTTTTTTCGTTATTTAAAATCTGACTTTGAACAGGGGAAGCGCCACGATATTTTGGAAGCAGTGAAGGATGGAGGTTTAAGGTTTTGTGTTCCGGTATTTTAAAGATTTCAGGGGGAATTATTTTGCCATAAGAGGCGACTAAAAATAAATCAGATTTACGAGACACGAGATTTGAAACAAGATCAGAATTTTTAAGAGAAACAGGTTCCATAACTTCAACATTATTTTCTTTAGCCCAAATCTTTACTGGGGTTGGAGTGAGCGTCAACTTTCGCCCTTTAGGTTTGTCTGGAGTCGTTATAATTAGATTAGGTAGAATGTTGTGGATTTTTAATTCATTTAATGCGTGGACTGAAAAATCTGAACTGCCAAAAAAAACAAATTTTATTTTTTCTTTTTCCATTTTATTTCAGCTAAATATTTATTATTACTCGGTTTCTTCTGGAATCATTTCTTTCAAATCGGTTGCTTTGTCTATAAAAAGTATGCCATTTAAATGGTCTATTTCGTGCTGAAAAGCTTGGGCGAGAAGACCGGAGGCACCCATAGTGAAGGGTTTGCCATTTTCATCATAAGCTCGCACGGTGATTTTTTCCGCTCTTTCTACTTTGCCGTAAAGCCAACGCACTGACAAGCAACCTTCATCAACCTTCATTTTCTTTTTTGAAATTTTAATTATCTCTGGATTTATAAAAATTAAATCTTTATATTCCTTTTTTTTGTTTGAGTTTTCAAACTCGTCTAAATTTTCTCTTTTTGATTTCTTCCCGTTGCTTTTTTGTTCTTCTTCTATTATTTCAAAAATTTTTTTAGATATCACAAAAATGCGAAGATTTTCTCCGATCTGTGGGGCGGCAATAGCTACTCCATCATCTTGATTGTTGAGAGCTTTAATCATTCTTCTAATGATAGTTTCTATTTTGCGACTTCTTATATCTTCAACAGATACTTCTTGAGCAATTTGTCTCAAGACTTTATTTTCTTTTTGGACTATCTCATTCATCTCTTTATTTTAACACAAAATTACTTGATAAAAAAGAGGTTATAAGATGTTATCTGGATCAATTTTTATTTCAAAATGCGGTGGTAAAAGTTTCAAAATATTTTTTAAATCGTTGTTTGGCCAATTTTCTCTAGATATTTTGATGACTATATTGATCGCTAATTGTTCACCTTTTTTTTCGTGAACTGAGGAAAAAATGGCAGGATTCCAGTCTTGCAGAATGACTTTGGTTTTTTCAGCTTCTTTGATAGCAAAACTTCTGGTGCCTCTTACTGTTATTTTTATAAATATACCAAAAGGCGGATAACCTAAAGTTTCGCGATCTTCCATTTCTATTTTGTAAAAATCCGCTAAATTACCAGCTGTGGCGAGTTTAATCGTTTGGTCTTCTGGGTTATGGCTTTGAATCAAAAAATTCTTTTTTGCTAAATTTCTGGTTTGTAATATGGTGCTGAAAATTTTTTCTCTAATGCGAAAATCCGGTATAGAAAAAAGCGAATCAAAAGAAGCGATGGCAGAATTGGTTACTTTTTTATTTAAATAAGAAAAAGCCATCTCGGTGCCCAGCAATATAGCCCCTCGGTTTTTATAAAAATCTTCCGCAATATTAGTGGCTTTAGTGGCAGTGCTAACTGCGTCTTTATGGATTTCAAAAAATTTTATATTAGGATGCTCTTTTTTTATTTCTTCTGCTATTCTATCAATGCCTGAACCAAAAGCAGCTAGTTTCCAGCTACGGCAATTTTGACAAACTTCAGCGGCGTCTCTAGTTTCTCCACATTGGTGACATTTAAAAGCACCATTACTTGTTCCGTCTTTAGTTGAGCGGATTTTATATAAAACTACCGGAGATTCACAATTGGAACATTTTACTTGTTCGCCACAATCTCTACATATAGTTATCGGCGACAAACCTTTTCTTGCTGCAAAAATAAACATACGCGAACCTTTTTCTATTGTCTCTTTAATAAGATTATGTAACTCGTTTGATACCGCTTTGAATTCCTTTTCTTTTTTTGTGTTCTTTTTTAAATCTATTATAAAGGTTTGGACTTCTGACAGCAGACGCCATTTAACGTTTTCAAATTCAGAGATTTCACCTTTTTTGTATCGGTATAAAGTTTCTGTTCTTAAAAATGTGTCACCGATTATAAGGCGACTATTTTTTTTGCTGGCTAGTGTTTCTGCAAAATATCTAAGATCTATAAATGGACGCGAAAGAGTTTTCCAACCATTACTATTTTCTTTGTCTATGATAATGGTGCCCATATCATCGCGAGGTATAAAAAGCCATCTTCCGGTAGCAATTATCAGAACGGGATGTGACATAGAAACCACTTTCTTCCACTCTTTCTTGAGTTCTTTTGTGTTCATATCTTTATGAAAAGCGCAAACGTAAGTTTCTATACCACGCCCCAATCTTTCTTTAGCATGTTTGATATCCTCATTTTGAGGCAAACAAAGAAAAACTGATTTTTTTTTGGCAAATTCTTCTCTAATTAGAGAACGGTAATGTATATATCTTTCATCTTCTGAAGCCTGTAAAACTGAGACTTCACTTTTAACATTTTCTACAAACTTTTTTTTGTTGGTAGAACGTTCTTTTAATATAGAAAGAATTTCTGGATTTTCTAAAATAAAAACTGGGATAAGATGAGCGAGAATACCACTTGATGGTGATGCAAAATATTCTGAAATTTGTTTGATAGATTCAAAAAATTCTTCTTGTAGAAAAGGTTTAGCAGAAACTGCCGAGATTTTTTTCAATTTGAAATCCGCTGATTTTATCTCCGCTTTTTTCTCAACTATATTTTTACTTTCCAACACCAATGCAGGCAAACCTTTTCCTCTTACATTTATTTTTACAAGAGAACCTGGTTTGATATACTTTGGGCCAAAATAAGAAAGGGACTCCTTATTCAGACCTTTTAAAAATGGTAGACAGTTAATTAGGAACATACTTTAAGTAAAAAACAAAAATCAAAAAGTCGCAAGTTTTTCAAAGCCTTATATATTTGAAATAAAGATAAAATCATTATATTATTCAATTCTAGTGTAATGAAACTTTTTTATAAAAAACTTGGTATTGATTTAGGCACCGTAAATACTCTGGTTTTTTTGCCGGGTAAAGGGGTGGTTTTAAATGAACCTTCAGTTGTTGCGGTTTTGCTTGAAAACAACAAAATTTTGGCTGTGGGTAATGAAGCTAAAGTGATGATTGGGCGAACTCCCGAAGCCATTATGGCTTACAGACCCATGAAAGATGGTGTCATTGCCGATTACAAAGTGACCGAAGCTATGCTTTCTTATTATATGAAAAAAGCTTTAGGTAGATTTAGTTTTGTGAAGCCAGAAGTGCTCATATCGGTTCCGGCGGGTGTTACCTCCACTGAGAGACGTGCCGTGATAGAAGCAGCGATTAAAGCTGGAGCAAAAAATGCTTTTGTTGTAAAAGAACCTATACTTGCGGCTATCGGTGCTGGTATTCCTATTTATGAAGCTAAAGGTTACATTGTGGTGGACATAGGCGGTGGGACGACTGATGCGGCGGTTATTTCTCTTGGTGGTATTGTTTCTTCTACTTCAGTTAAATGTGCTGGCAATAAAATAGATGAAAGTATTGCTGATTACATCAAAAAAACTTTTAACTTGGCTATTGGTGATAAAACCGCTGAAGAAATAAAAATAAAAATTGGCTCAGCTTTGCCGGTAGATGAAGAATTTTCTATGGTGATTAAGGGGAGAGATCTTGTTTCGGGACTTCCTAGATCGGTGGAAATTAAAACCAACGAAATTGTTAAAGCTATCTCAAGAGAATTAAGAGAAATAATAAAAGCCATCAAAGATGTTTTACAAGAGACTCCTCCAGAACTTGCGGCGGATATTATAGATTACGGCATCATTATGACTGGTGGCACTTCTGCTCTTCGTAATTTGCCAGAACTTGTTTTTAGAAGAGTTGGTGTTAAAACTAGATTGGCGGAAAAACCACTCTATTGTGTGGCTAAGGGCACAGGTATCGCTTTGGAGCATTTAGATTCTTACAAAAGAGTAATGGTTGCGAAAAGATAATATAAAAATGGATCAGGAAATAAAATTACATCACGCTAACTTAGTGGTAGGGGGAGATGGCCGTAATTTTGTTTATAAAATATTGAAAGAAAGGGTAAATTTTGACATTCACGCCAATCCCGATTTTTTGTTAATTGAAAATAAATCTTTTGGTATAAGCGATGTGCGTGATTTTGAAAATTGGGTTATCGGCAAGCCTCTCGTGGGGAAAATAAAAGCCTCTTTTATTTATGTGGAGTCTATTACTCACGAAGCTCAAAACGCTTTGCTTAAAACTTTAGAGGAACCACCATTTGGGACTTACATCTTTATAAATCTCGCCAGTTTAGGTGGCGTCCTGCCGACTTTTCTTTCCAGAGTTAGGATTATAGAAAATTTTTCTGAACAAGAGAATAATTCTACAGTTTCTCTCGCTCAAAAAAGAGCTCTGAAGTTTTTAAATTCAGATATAAATGACAAGTTTACAATGATAAAAACACTCACGAAAAATGCTGACAAAACCGATGCTAGAGAAGTTTTGAAAAATTTAGAGGAAGTGTATCGTCAACATTTGACCAAAAATTCACAATTAAATAAAACTGACGCGAAGAATTTAGATTATTTATTAAAAGCTAAGATATTAGCTTCAAACAAAGGCAGTTCTCCAAAGGTGCTTTTGGAATGGTTGGCTTGTATGTTACAATAGTATTATGTTTGATTTTTCAGAATTAAAAGAAAAGTGCCAAGATATAGAAAAATGGCTCGCGAAAGAGTTTACTTCTATTCGCACTGGTCGTGCTACGTCCGCTATTCTTGATACAGTTCAAGTTGAGGCTTATGGTTCACGTATGCCTGTCAGGGAATTGGCCAACATAACAACCGAAGATGCTAAAACTGTAAGGGTGGAACCTTGGGATGCTACTATTGGTAAGAACATTGAAAGAGCAATCAATGATTCAAATTTAGGTCTATCGGTGGCGCCCTTTGAAAAAGGTTTGCGTATCATTTTTCCAGATTTAACTGAAGAAAGAAGGCTCCAATTTGTAAAAGTTGCTAAACAAAAATTTGAAGAAGCTAAAGTTTCTATTAGAGCTTTGCGTGATAAAACAAGCAAGGCGATAGACGAAAAAGAAAAAGCTGGTGGTATGGGTGAAGATGACAAATTTAGACTGAAGGAAGAAATGCAAAAAATAATAGATGCCGCTAATACCAAATTACAAGAATTAACTGACAAGAAAGAGTCTGAAATAAGAAATTAGTTTTAATGACATTTTTAATTTTTCTGATTATTTTAGGGGTGCTGGTTTTTGTCCATGAACTTGGGCATTTTTTGGTTGCCAAAAAAGCTGGGATTAGGGTGGATGAATTTGGCCTCGGGTTTCCGCCACGCGCTAAAATTCTTGGTAAGAAATGGGGGACTTTGTTTACTTTAAATTGGATTCCATTTGGAGGTTTTGTCAAAATTTTTGGAGAAGATTATGAAGAAGATGAGCCAGATTCAAAAGAAAATTCTTTTTCAGAAAATACTCAGATTTCTTTACAAAGCTCAGATAAACTTTCTTCGGGAGATGTTTCTGTGGGTAAAAGATTCACTCAAGTTTCTAAAAAGTGGCAGGCTGCGGTGCTTTGCGCGGGTGTTGCGTTTAATGTTCTTTTTGCTTGGTTTCTTTTTTCCATCAGTTTTATGTTTGGGGTGCCGGTTTCAGTTGACAATAATTTTGGTGGTGACGTGAAAGATCCTTCGTTGACTATAATAGAAACGATTGATGGTTGGCCAGCTCAAGAGACTGGTCTTAAAGCTGGTGATAAAATTAAAGAACTTTCTTCAAATATTGGCACATTAGAGTTACCAACTTTAGATAACGTGCCTAATTTTATAAATGATTCTTCTGGGGAGATGTCTATTCGGGTTGATCGTGGTGGGGAAATTTTAGATTTTGAAATTGTTCCTAAAGTTGATGATTCACAAAGTAAAAAAATGATAGGTATCAATATGGATATGGTAGGAACACTTTCTTTACCCGTTCATAAAGCAATTTATCAAGGTGGTAGAAGCACTGCTGAGATTTCTGTCTTGACCGTGAAAGGCATAGCGGGGCTCATAAAAGACGCTGTGAAAGGTCAAGCTAATATTTCTCAAGTTTCTGGTCCAGTTGGTATTATTGGTTTGGTGGGCGACGCGAGCAGACTCGGTTTTGCTTATCTTTTAACTTTTACAGCTTTAATATCTATTAATCTAGCGGTCATCAATTTAGTTCCATTTCCCGCGCTTGATGGGGGTAGAGTGCTTTTTGTGATAATAGAAAGTATTACTAGAAAACCTATCAACCCTAAGGTGGCTAACACTCTTAACACTATCGGCTTCTTTTTACTTATTGCTCTTATGGTTGTCATCACTTACCGTGATATCTTGAAACTTTTTTAAAAATTTTATTTTGATGCAAAAAATAAATGTTTAAGGTAAGATAAAAAAATGAGACAATCACGACTTTTTACAAAAACCAGACGCGAAGCGCCAGCAGATGAAACCGCTAAAAATGCACAATTTTTGATACGTGGCGGTTATGTTCATAAAGAGATGGCGGGAGTGTATTCATATTTACCACTTGGTTTGAGTGTGATTAAAAAAATAGAAGGTATTATTAGAGAGGAAATGAACGCTATCGGAGGTACCGAAATGAAAACATCTATACTTCAAAACAAAGAAGTTTGGGAAAAAACAAACAGGTGGGATGATGGTGTGGTGGACAACTGGTTTAAAACAAAATTAAAAAATGGGACAGATGTTGGTTTGTCCTGGACTAATGAAGAAGCTTATTCCAACATTTTAAAACAATATATCAACTCTTATAAAGATTTACCGATCTATCCTTATGACTTTAAAGAGATTTTCAGGAATGAAGCCAGAAGTAAATCTGGAATAATGAGAGGTAGAGAATTTTATTGGAAAGCTCTGTATTCATTTTCTAAAAACGAAGCTGAGCATAATGTTTTTTATGAGAAAGCAAAGGTTGCATATCAAAACATATTTGAAAGAGTTGGTATTGGTAACTCAACTTACATAACTCTTTCGTCTGGAGGCACTTTTTCTAAATCTTCTCACGAATTTCAAACTTTAACAGAAGCTGGCGAAGACACTATATATGTTGATGAACAACAAAGAATAGCTATCAATAAGGAAGTTTATACTGATGAGGCGATAGAAAGTTTGGGGTTGAAAAAAGATGAACTTATTGAAAAAAAGGCTGTTGAAGTTGGAAATATATTTAATCTTGGCACTAAATTTTCAGAACCATTTGATTTAAAATACAAAAATGAAAAAGGAGAATTTGAATCAGTCTTTATGGGTTGTTATGGTATTGGATTAGGGAGACTTATGGGGACTATTGTTGAAGTGTTTTCTGATGACAAAGGAATTGTTTGGCCGGAGAGCGTGGCGCCTTTTAAATTTAGTTTAGTTGAAATACCTTCAGAAAAACCTGAAGTGAAAGAAATGTCAGAAAAGATTTATAAAAAACTTGGCGAAAATAACGTTTTGTATGATGACAGAGACGCAAGAGCTGGAGAAAAGTTTGCAGATGCAGATCTGCTTGGGATGCCTTACCAAATTATTGTTAGCGAAAAAAATGTTGCTTCTGGAAAATTAGAATTCAAAAATAGAAAGACCGGTGAAGTTAAAATGATTTCCGAAAGTGAAATTGACAATCTTTTGAAATAAAAACCTAAAAAACAAAACAGCGACGAATTCAGAAATTTGTGTTAAATTATTCGTACGTATGTTAAAAGAGAAATTAGAGCAATGGATGCGAGTTTTGCGCAACGATATTGGTATTGATTTAGGAACAACCAATACACTGCTTTATGTGAAAGGTAAAGGCATTATTTTGAATGAGCCTTCGGTTGTTGCTGTTAATCAAAAGACAGGTCAGGTGGTTGCTGTGGGCACTGAGGCTAAAAGAATGCTTGGTCGCACCCCTCCACACATTGTTGCTGTAAGACCAATTGTTGGTGGAGTTATTTCGGATTTTGAAGTAACCGAAGAAATGCTCCGTTATCTTCTTAACAAAGCTCAGAAGGTTTCAAGAAAGTTTCTAGGTCCTCGGGTAGTTGTCGGGGTGCCTTCAAGTATTACTAATGTTGAGACCAGAGCGGTCAGAGATGCTACCAAAAATGCTGGTGCTAGTATAGTGCATGTTGTAGAAGAGCCGATGGCTGCTGCCATAGGTATGCATTTACCAATAAAAGAGCCAGTCGGTAATATGGTTATAGATATGGGTGGAGGCACTGCCGATATTGCGGTTATTTCACTTGGCGGTGTGGTTAGCACTAAAAATGTGCGTATTGCGGGAGATAAACTCAATTCTGATATTTCTGCTTATGTAAGAAGTGAATTTAAAATTATTATTGGTGAAAAAACATCAGAAAATATTAAAGTTTCTATAACTTCTCTTTTACCTACAGAAAACCCACTAGAAACACAAGCGAGAGGTAGAGATCTTATAACTGGTTTACCTAAAGAGGTTGTTGTAACCGATTCTGATGTGCGAGAAGCTATTTCTCATTCTATAGAAATATTAGTTGAAGCAGTTAAAGAAGTTTTGGAAGTGACACCACCAGAAGTTCTTTCCGACATAATGCATAGAGGTGTTTATTTAGCTGGTGGCGGTGCTTTGATTAAAGGATTTGCGGAAATACTAAAAGAAGAAATAAAAATGCCGGTTTATATAGCTGATGATCCGCTTACTTGTGTAGTTCGTGGCACTGGTATTATTTTGGAAAAATTAGAAGAATTTAAAGATATATTAATCGCTGACGAAAATGACGTACCTAATACAAACCACTAAAAGACCTAAAAAAACTCCCACCAAGTTTTTTATAGTTTTAATTGTGGCTGGTCTTTTGGTTGTGCTTGGCACGTTGAAACCAGTGCGCTCTGTTTTTTCAAATATATTTTCTCCTTTGTTTAAATCTGGTAATTATTTTTATGATAAATTTGGTCAAATACCAAAATATTTTTCTGATAAAGATGATCTTGTTGAAGAAAATAATTTATTAAGATCTCAGTCTGAAGATTGGCGTCTCGCTGTTTTAGATTATGAATCTTTAAAATATGAAAATCAAAAATTACGAGAGGAACTTAAATTAAAACCCATAGATAATTTTGTTGCTGTTGCTGTGACAGCAAAACCTCCGCAAGTTCCTTTAGATTCTATATTTATTGATACAAATTTTGATAATAATCTTGAAGAAGGAGGGTTGGTTTTAGCGAGTGACAGAGTTATGATAGGGAAAATTGCAGAAAAATCTGGTAATCAAGCAATTGTAAAACTAAATTCTTTTGTTGGTCAGATTTCTTACGGTTATGTGGCTCGCACTAATGAACCTGTAGAAGTAGAAGGTGTGGGGGGTGGTAATTTGGAAGTTAGAGTGCCTATTGATTTTGATATAATTGTTGGAGACAAAATAATGGTAGGTGGTTCTTCCGAGTATCTTATAGCTGTTGTTGGTGTTGTAGATGAAGATAGTTCTTCGGGATTCAAAAATGCTATGATGTCTTTACCGGTTGATATTTCAAAAATCGGTATAGTTTTTGTGTGTCAAAATCAATAGATCAATGTTTTTGGTTTTTAGAATATTATCTTCTTTAGCTGTGGTTGTGATTCCAATTATGTTTGGTTGGTGGCTTTTTTTCCCGTTGGCTTTTATTTTTGCCTGCTTTGTTAATTCGCCTTATGAAATAATTTTTGTAGGAGTGTTGCTTGATATGGTTTATTATCTTGGAGATGGGTTTATACATACATATTTATTTTTGATATTTTCTATTTGTCTTGTGATGTTGGTGATGTTTATGAGTGACAAAATTTACTGGCGTCGATTTCTTTAATTAATTATGCTCGGTTATTTAAATAAGTTAATAGGAAAGTGGAAAAAAAAGCGATACGAGGCGATAGATCCTGAAGATATTTTTATTGATTCTAAAAATTTGCCACATTTTGATATTTACCAATTTGAAGGTCGTTTAGAAAAGTCTATTTCTCCCAAAGTATTTCCGATTCTAGGTTTTGTTTGTCTTGTTATTGCTGGTGTTTTTTTGTTTAAATTTGGTTCCTTGCAGATAGCAAATGGAGAATTTTATAAAAATAGAAGTGAAAACAACAAACTTAAACAAATACTTCTTGTTGCTCCTAGGGGCGCTGTTTATAGTCGAGAAGGACAAAAATTAATTTGGAATGACAAGACTGACGCAGATGCTGATTTTCCCCTGCGAAAATATTATGAAGAATCAGGTTTTTCTAACTTACTCGGTTTCGTAAAATATCCCGCTAAGGATAAATCAGGTTTTTATTACGAAGAAGAATTTTCACCTAAAGATGGTGTTGAATTATATTTGAACGAAATACTCACAGGACGTAACGGTTCTAAGCTTGTAGAAACTGCGGTTGACGGTAGTATTGTTTCTCAAAGTGTGGTGAGGCCTGCTAAAGATGGTGAAGATGTGGTTTTGTCAATTGACTCTAGGGTGCAAGCTAAACTTTTTGATATTATCAAAAATCTTGCTGGTTCATCTGGTTTTCAGGGTGGCGCGGGAGTTATTATGGATGTTGAATCGGGCGAACTTTTGGCTTTAATCAGTTTTCCTGAATACAATTCTGAAATAATGACGGAAGGTAAGGATGTAGAAAAAATTGAAAGTTATTATAAAGATAGTCGTAATCCTTTTTTAAACAGAATTATTTCTGGTCTTTATACTCCGGGTTCCATAGTCAAACCTTTTTTGGCTTTCGCTGCTTTGGAGGAAAATATTATTACCCCAGAGAAAGAAATAATGAGCACTGGTCAATTGGTTGTGCCTAATCCTTACAATCCAGATAAACCTACTATTTTTAAAGACTGGAAAGTCCATGGTGCTGTAGATATGAGGAGAGCTATTGCTGTTTCTTCAGATATTTATTTTTACCAAATAGGGGGCGGTTTTGGTGATCAAAAAGGTTTAGGAATCGCAAATATAAAAAAATATTTAGAAGCTTTTGGTTTTACTAAAAAAACTGGTTTTGATTCTCAAAAAGAAGAAACTGGAGTTATTCCAGACCCGGAGTGGAAAGAAAAAACTTTTGAAGGTGATGTTTGGAGAGTTGGGAATACTTATCATACCGCTATTGGTCAATATGGAACCCAAATTACTCCCATACAAGCGGTGGTAGCCACTTCAGCTTTAGCTAATGGTGGTAAACTTTTAACCCCTTCTATTTTGTTTACTAGCACCAGCACTGTTGCTTCTGGGAAAAAAGTATCAGGAGAAGAAAAGAATTTTCAAATAGCTAGAGAAGGTATGAGAATGTCTATTACAGAAGGAGCGGCTTCTGGACTCAACACTTCTGCGATTAAAGTGGCGGGCAAGACTGGGACCGCCGAACTTGGCGCTTATAAACAATTTGTAAACTCTTGGATTATTGGTTTTTGGCCTTACGAAAATCCCAAGTATGCTTTTACCGTAGTAATGGAAAAAGGTCCTGTTACAAATCTTATTGGGGGCACTTTCGTAATGCGCACTCTTTTAGATTGGATGGCAGTAAATACTCCCGAGTATTTAGAATAGTTGATTTCTAAACTCTTTCTATAAAGTGGCGGATTTCCACCCCTTTATTTTACTGAAATTTTGAGTTAAAATTTATTGATCTTATGAAATCAATTCTAAAAAAAATATTAGTTAAGATTTTAGGGGGGCAAGTTAAAAGATTGCGCAAAAAGCATGATTTTAAAATAATCGGTGTTGTTGGCAGTATGGGTAAAACTTCAACTAAAATTGCTATTGCCAAAGCTTTGATGTCTTGTAAAAGAGTGCGTTATCAAGAAGGTAATTATAATGATATCGTAAGTGTGCCGTTAGTGTTTTTTGGTCACAAAATGCCTCCAATTTGGAACTTTTTAGCTTGGTTTCGTATTTTTATAAAAAACGAATTTCAAATATTTTTTAATTATCCTTTTGACATAGTGCTGGTTGAGCTTGGCACTGATGCGCCTGGTCAGATAAGTCAATTTCGTAAATATTTACATTTGGATATTGCTGTGCTTACATCCGTAGCGCTAGAACATATGGAATTTTTTGAAACTTTGCATAAAGTGGCTGAAGAAGAATGGTCAGTGAGTTTTTTCAGCGACAAAGTTTTTGTTAATAAAGATCTTTGCCAAATAATTCCAGAAAATATAGATTATAAAAAAGTTCTGTTTTATGGTAAAGATTTTGGTTCTTTTTATAAAATAGAAAATATTTCCAAAACCAAAAACGGTTTTGCTTTTAGTATTTCGCGCGAAGGCAAGGAAATATTTAATTCTTCCTGTGAAGCTTTGTCAGAAGTTCAGTTGTATTCAATTTGTGTCGCTGTTTCTATCGCGGATGTTCTCAAATTACCTCTTGAAGAAATTAAGAAAAATATTTGTGGGGAAATTAGTTTTTCTGGACGAATGAGAAGGTTGCAAGGTCTCAAAAATTCTACAATTATAGATGACACATACAACGCTAGTCCCGATGCGGTTAAGATGGCTCTGGACACTCTTTACTCTTTTGAGGCTCCCCAAAGGATTGCTATTTTAGGAATGATGAACGAGTTGGGTGAAATCTCAGAAAATGAACATAAAAAAATAGGTCAATACTGTAATCCGAAACTTTTGGATTTAGTGGTGACAATAGGTAAAGACGCCAATAATTTTTTAGCTCCTGAAGCTAGAAAAGCCGGCTGTGAAGTCTATGAAGCCAAAAATTCTACGGAGGCTGGTATCTTTTTGCGAGACAAGGTAAAAACAGGAGCTTTTATATTAGCTAAAGGTTCTCAAAACGGGGTGTTTGCTGAAGAGGCCATCAAGCCTTTATTGGCTAATCAGTCGGACATTTCTAAATTAGTTCGTCAAGATGCTGAATGGATGAAAAAGAAAGGATTGGTTTAACAGTGTATTTTGGCATAATATTAAAAGTATAAAGCAAAATAAGCATTAAAACCTTGTTTCAAGGTTGACTTTTAATTAGAAACTAATACAATACACTTCTATTTCAAATAAATAAAATGAACGGAGAAGAATATATTACAAAAGAAAAACACAAAGAACTCTCTGATGAGCTTGAGTATCTTAAGAAAACCAGACGCAAGGAGGTGGCTGAGCAGTTAGAGTATGCTAAGTCTTTAGGAGATCTTTCTGAAAATGCTGAATATCACGAAGCTCGTGATGTGCAAGGTATGGTAGAAGACAGAATAAATAAATTAGAACTCATTCTCAAAAGCGCGATTATCGTGGCTTCTCCACGTAGCACTGATGTAGTGGCTCTCGGTTCAAAAGTGACGGTTGTGAGGGAAGGTGATAAAAATGAGAAAGTTTACGAAATTGTTGGCGGAGAAGAATCTGATTTAGCTAATGCTAAAATTTCAGTTCATTCTCCTTTTGGTAAAGCTGTAATTGGAAAGAAAAAAGGTCAGAAATTTTCTTATGAAGCACCCTCTGGTTCTATCACATACAAGATAATTAATATAAAATAGTGTATTATATTAAGTAATGGCTTCTTTAGAAGAAATAAGAGAAACGCGTTTGAAAAAACTGAAAAAGTTGCGTGATGTTGGTATGGATCCTTATCCTGCCAAAACCGCGAGAGATTTTGAAATAAGTAGACTTGTCGCTGAGTTTCAAGATCTTCAGAAAGAAAATCGCACAGTTACTATTGCTGGTAGAGTGATGGCTTTGCGCGCTCAAGGTAAGGTGGCTTTCGCGGATTTGTTTGATGGCTCTAGTGTTTCTGCGCAAACTGGCAAGTTTCAAATTTTGCTCAGAAAAGGTGATGGTATTTCTGACGAGGATTTTGATTTGTTTATGGAAACAGTGGATATTGGTGATTTTATAGAAACTTCAGGAACGCTTTTTGTTACCAAAAAAGAAGAAAAAACTCTTCAGGTAAATAGGTGGAAGATGCTTACCAAAAGTTTACGTCCGTTACCTGAAAAATGGCACGGTCTTCAAGATGTAGAAGAGCGTTATCGTAAACGTTATCTTGACTTTGTCACGAATCAAGAATTGCGTGAACTCATCGTTAAAAAATCTCAATTTTGGGATGTGACTAGAAATTTTTTGAAAGAAAAAGGTTTTTTAGAAGTAGAAACTCCAACTCTAGAAATTACCACTGGTGGCGCAGAAGCTAGACCATTTCAGACTCACCATAATGATTTTGATTTGGATGTTTATCTGCGTATTTCGGTAGGTGAACTGTGGCAGAAAAGATTGATGGCTGGGGGATTTCCGAAAACTTTTGAAATTGGGCGAGTGTATAGAAATGAAGGCACATCTCCCGAGCATCTACAAGAATTTACCAATATGGAATTTTATTGGAGTTACGCAGATTATAAAGATGGTATGAAGTTGGCTGAAGAGCTTTATAAAGAAATTGCTTTGAAGGTTTTTGGTAAAACTGAATTTGAGTATAATGGTCATAAATTTGATTTGGGAGGGGAATGGCGAATAATTGATTACGCTGAAGAGATCAAAAAGCAAACTAATATAGATATCAATACAGCCGATGACCAAACTATCAAAAACAAATTAAACGAACTACGTGTTGATTATAAGGGTGCTAACCGTGAACGTTTGCTAGACACACTTTGGAAGTATTGTCGTAAAAATATTTCTGGGCCGGCGTTTTTAGTGGGCCATCCGGTTTTGGTGGCGCCTTTAGCAAAAAAAGTAGAAGGTCGGGAAGTGGTCCAAGAGTTTCAGCCAATAATTGCTGGCAGTGAAGTGGGTAGGGGTTATTCTGAACTTAATGACCCAATAGACCAAAGAGAAAGATTTGAAGTTCAAGGTAAACTGATAGAGGCTGGTGATGAGGAAGCAATGATGCCAGATTTTGAGTTTGTAGAAATGCTTGAATATGGTATGCCTCCAACTTGCGGTTTTGGTTTTGGCGAAAGACTTTTCGCTATCTTAGCTGGTAAACCTCTTCGCGATCTTCAAACTTTTCCTCTTATGCGTCCAAAAGAATAGACCAACATAAAAATTTAATTAAAAAAAGGCCCTAATCAGGGCTTTTTTGTTATCCACAGCAGTAAAGTGGTGGACTTGTGTATCCGAGTGGTATAGAATGGAACCAAGTGGGAAAAAGTGGGATACAATAATATGCTTATAGGAGAATATACACACACCATAGATGACAAAAACAGAGTTTCTCTGCCGTCTAAATTTAGATCTCTTATGGGTAAAAAGATTGTTATTACACCAGGTTTAGATAGATGTCTTTTCGTTTTCACTTTAAAAGAATGGGAAAAGATTGCTGGCCGACTTTCAGAAAATGCTTCAATGCTTAGTGGTGATATGAGAAGTTTTACTAGATATATGTTTGGTGGAGCAAGCGAAGTTGACGTGGACAATATCGGACGAATTCTGGTTCCGGATTTCCTGAGAGAGCGCGCCAATCTCAAAACTAAAGTGGTTTTGATTGGAGTGCAAAATCGTTTGGAAATATGGAACGAGAAGTCGTGGACCGATTATAAGAGACAGGTAGAGAAACAGGCTGATGGTTTGGCCGAAAAACTATCAGGTCTCGGCATAATGTAAAAAATTATGGCCCACGAGAGTGTTCTTTTAAAAGAAGTAATAGAGGGTCTTGATTTGCAAGATGGTGACGTCTATTTTGACGCTACTGTTGGTAGTGGAGGACATATGCATGCTGTTTGGGAAGCAACCAAAGGCAAAGTTCAGCTTTATGGCATTGACGCTGATGAAATGTCGGTGGCTATAAGCAAGGAGAAACTTGAATTGGCTGGTGCTAAACCGAAACTAATGGTGCTTAATTTTAAAAATATAGAAAGAGCGCCTGAGGTGTTTGGAATAGTCCCAACTAAAATATTATTTGATCTTGGTTGGAGTTCTGATCAGTTTGAAGAAGGTGGTAGAGGTTTTAGTTTTCAAAAAGATGAACCACTCATAATGACTTTCAAGAGCAACACAGACGAGGAAGACACCACAGCATACGATGTTGTTAATAAATGGAGCGAAGATAGTTTGGTAAGCATTTTACAAGGTTATGGCGAGGAAAGATACGCTAAAAGAATTGCTAAAAGCATTGTCAGTGCAAGAAAGTTAAAACCCATTGAGACCTCAAAAACGTTAGCTGAGATTGTAAAAAATGCAGTTCCTGTATTTTATCGTTTTGGTCGCATTCATCCGGCTACTAGAACTTTTCAAGCGATTAGAATAGCGGTTAATGATGAGTTGAATGCTTTACAAGAAGGTTTAAAAAAAGGTTTTCAAATTTTAAAGCAAGATGGACGAATGGCAGTGATTTCTTTTCATAGTCTTGAAGATAGAATAGTCAAAAATTTCTTTAAATTACTTTCTTCAGAAGACCAAGCGGAAATTATAACTAAAAAACCAATAGTAGCGACCGAAGAAGAGTTAATCCGAAACCCTAGAGCTAGAAGCGCAAAACTTAGAATTATTAAAAAAATTTCAATATAAAAATTATTAAATAAAAATAAAAGCCATGATTAAAACAGTAGGACGAAATATCGCAGTGTTAAGTTTGAGAAAATCAACTATCTATACACTTTCTCTTATGATAGCTTTGGCGGCTTTATTTTATATTTATTTTGCCCATATGACGGTGCGAACTTTAACCGCTCTAGAAAAAAGTAAGTCAGAAATGCAATCTTTAAGTATTAAAGTTAGCGATATGGAATCCAAACGTTTGGCGGTAGAAACTAATATCAGTATTGAAAAAGCTTTGCAAGCCGGTTTTGTTGAAGTGAGCAACCCTACTTTTATAATAAAAGGCAAAAATACTGCACTTTCTCTTAAAATGGATTAAGATTAAGGGGATGACTGCAAGAATCCGTTTTTTATCCGGTATTATAATTTTAGTGGCGTTACTTATGATAGTGCGCTTATATTTTGTGCAAATAGTTCATGGCGACTCTTTTGTGTCTGAAGCAGAAAGACAAAATGTTAACGAAAACACAATTTCTTATAATCGGGGAGAAATATATTTTGAAAATAAAGACGGAGATAGTATCCCAGCAGCTATTTCGCGTTCTGGTTTTACCGTTGCTATCAATCCGCAAATTATTAAAGATCCAGAATTAATATACAACTCTTTGAGCCAGATTATAGTTTTAGATAAAGAGGATTTTTTTTCAAAAATTTCAAATAAATCTCGCACCTACGAAAAACTTGCGGAACATTTAAATTCTGAAACTATGGAAAAAATAAAAGAGTTAAATTTTGTTGGTGTCACTATATCCAAAGATAAATGGAGGTTTTACCCAGGTGGCAAATTGGCTGCTAACACAATAGGTTTTGTGGCTTTTAATGGAGATGAACTAGCTGGACGTTACGGTTTAGAAAGATATTACGAAGACATCCTTAAGATAGATCCTTCTAAGGCTTACAACAATTTTTTTGCTGAATTTTTTTCAACCGTTAAAGAATCTATGAGCGATTACCCTCAAGAAGAAGGTAGCATTGTCACTTCTATTGAACCTTCAGCACAACTTTTTCTTGAAAACGAACTTAAAGCCACTAGAGAAAAATGGGGGAGTGATGAAGCGGGAGGTATTATTATGGATCCCAAGACTGGTGAAATAGTCGCTATGGCTTGGTCGCCCTCCTTTGATTTAAACAATTTCAAAGATAGTAGTGTTCGTCTTTTTAACAATCCTTTAGTGGAAAGTAGATACGAAATGGGTTCTATTATTAAAGCGATTACAATGGCTATTGGTCTTGATAGTGGCGCAGTAAACTCTAATTCTACTTATTATGATACGGGTTGCGCAGTTTTGAATAATAAAAGATTTTGTAATTATGATGGTGTGGCTCGAGGCACGACTCCGATGCAACAAGTTTTGAGTCAATCTTTAAACCTGGGTGTGGCGCATATTGCTCAAAAAGTTGGCGGTGAAAAATTTGTTGAATATATGAAAAATTTTGGGGTAGGCACTGAAACCGGTATTGATTTGCCAAATGAAGGTATTGGTCTTATAAGTAACTTAGATAGCAAGAGAGAGATTGAAATAGCTACCGCTTCTTATGGTCAAGGAGTAGCTTTTACACCAGTTGCTACCGTTAGAGCGTTAGCTGCTTTAGCTAATGGCGGCACTTTGGTTACTCCGCATCTTGTTAAAAAAATAGAATACCAAAACGGTCTTTATAAAAAAATGTCGTTTGCACCAGGTAAACAAGTTATAAAAAAAGAAACTTCTGAAGAAATATCTAGAATGCTTGTAGAAGTTGTAGACAAAGCTTTACGTGGAGGTAATGGTAAAATACCCGGCTATTCTGTTGCCGCTAAAACTGGAACAGCTCAAATGACCGAAGAAGGTCATGCGGGATACGTAGAGGGGAAGTATCTACACTCTTTCTTTGGTTATTTTCCAGCTTATGATCCTAAATTTTTAGTATTTATGCTCCATACCCATCCTAAAGGTGTTAGATATGCTTCAGAGACACTTACCGATCCTTTTCTTAACATAGCCAAATTTCTCATAAACTATTACCAAATTCCTCCAGATAGACCTGAAGATGTGGCTTTGTAAAAAATACCAGCTCAGTGCTGGTATTTTTTCTACCCATGACCCTACAGGGAATCGAACCCTGATTACCGCCTTGAGAAGGCGACGTCCTAACCGTTAGACGATAGGGCCGTTTGTGCGCAAATTATAACATATTTTCACAAAAAATCATTTTAATTTACAAAAAATTATTTTTTTCAACCCTGTTTTAATTCTAGGATAGGTTTTTGCCTGATTTTTAAGTGTAAATCAAAATTAATTAGTGATGTGAATAACAATACTCTATATTAGTGCCTCTGTTTTGTTATAATAAAAGAATATGGAATACAAATTTCCTTTACCAGAAACTCCTTTCAAAAATCCAGAAGATGAGATATCTCATTTGCGTGCTCTAATAGCCGAGAAAGAGAAACATCTGGAAGCTGTCGGTCTAAAGAAAGAATCTTTAGCTTCTACTAAGGAAACTTTGGCGCAATACAAAACTACTCCAGCAGAACAAGCTCTTGATCCAAAATACAAAATGGCTGATACTGAAGTGGAAAATATCGTTCTTAATCTTTCTCCAGAAAAACACGATAAACAAGTTCTTGAGCTTCTAAAAATAGCCAAAGGGAAGGGAATAAGAAACGCACTCTCGGTCGTTGAAAAAATGCAAAACTTTCATTTGACTGACGATTTTCATCGTTTTTTGTCTGAATATTTAAAAGAAGGTTTTACTTTACCGGGCTTGGATAAGAAAGAGAAACTTTCTAAAGGGCTTAATATGGCACTTTATGAAGTTTTAATTCCAGAAGATTTTGATCATAACGATGATTCCAACTTGAAAGAAGTTATATCCAGTATGGAGCAATTTTATGCGGGTATGCTTTCCATTAGTGATCCGAAAAAACCTTCAGAGAATTGGATGGCGCTTGAGATTGCCAATGCTAATTTTTCGCAGGAAGTGGTTTTTTATGTTGCGGTGCCGGTGTCTAAAAAAAATCTTTTTGAAGAACATATTCTATCGATATTTCATAATGCTAAAATTTCCGAAAAAATAGACGATTATAATATTTTTAATGAATTTGGATTTACTGTTGGTGCTTGCGCTGATCTTGTTAAAAATCCAATTTATCCGATCAAAACTTACGATAAATTTTCCCACGATCCTTTAAACGTTATTCTTTCTTCTTTTTCTAAGGTTAACCGAGATGGAGAAGGCGCCGCTATCCAACTGATTTGGTCTCCTGTTGGTGATAAATATTTAGCTAGATATAAAGAAGCTTTAAATAAAATAAGAAAAGGAGTGCCTTTAAAGGAGGCTATAAATATCCCCGACAGTTTTTCAGAAGAAATATTTCACACATTCAAAACTATTTTTACCAAATCTGAAAAAGAAAAAAACCAAGAAAAAAACGAACCTGAAAAACCAGAACCAATTGATGAAAAAGCGGTCGCTGAAATCAACGCTAAAATTGAAGCCCCGATCGTTAAGTGCAATATTCGTCTTATGGCTTCTTCAAACAACAGAGCTGAAGCTGAAGAAATTTTAGAGAGTATGAAATCTAGTTTTAACCAATTTGATAACACGACTGGTAATTCTTTTAAATGGCACAAATTTGAAAAAGGTGATCTACGCAAATTAGTTAGAAATTTCAGTTTTAGAATATTTGATGATTCTACTGCTCTGCCTTTGAATTTAAGAGAAGTTACTTCTTTTATGCATTTCCACACGAAAGCTTTGAAATCTGGTGATAGTTTGAAAAAGCTGAAAAGCGCCTCAGCTCCACCCCCGCTAGATATCACCAAATCAAAAGAAGGTTTGTTGCTTGGGATAAATAAATATCGCAATGTTTCTACCGAAATTAGAATGACTGAAGATGATCGTTTGCGACATTTTTACTGTATCGGACAAACAGGTACTGGTAAATCTACTTTGCTTAAAGAAATGATTATTCAAGATATTGAAATGGGAAATGGTGTTTGTATGATTGACCCGCACGGTTCGGATATTCAAGACGTTTTAGCCAGTATTCCTCCCGAAAGATATGATGATTTAATTTATTTTGATCCGGCCTATACTGCCAGACCAATGGCTCTTAATATGCTTGAATTTGACGAAAATTATCCAGAACAAAAAACTTTTGTCGTTAATGAACTTCTTAGTATTTTTAGAAAGTTGTTTGCCGCTCTTCCAGAATCAATGGGGCCAGCTTTTGAACAATATTTTAGAAACTCGGCGCTTCTAGTGATGGAAGATCCGGCTTCAGGGAACACTCTCATTGATATATCACGAGTGCTTTCAGACAAAAGATATCGAGATTACAAATTATCTAAATGCAAAAATCCTCTGCTTAACCAATTTTGGTCTAACGCCGAAAAAACTTCTGGTGATTATGGTTTGTCCAACTACACGCAATATATCACCAGTAAATTTGATATCTTTTTGGCTAACGAAATTATGCGTCCAGTGATCGCTCAAGAAAAATCTTCTTTCAATTTCCGTGAAATAATGGATAACAAGAAAATCTTTTTGGTAAATCTTTCCAAAGGTAGACTGGGTGATATTAACGCTAACCTCATTGGACTCATTTTGGTGGGCAAGATTTTAATAGCGGCTCTTTCTCGCACCGACTCGTTTGGTAAAAATTTCCCTCCGTTCTATCTTTACATTGACGAGTTTCAAAATATTACAACCGATTCAATCTCCACCATTCTTTCTGAGGCTAGAAAATATAAACTTTCTTTGATTATTGCTCACCAATTTATCGCCCAGCTTGATGAAAAAATAAAAGATTCGGTTTTTGGTAACGTCGGTTCAATGTGCGCTTTCAGAGTGGGTGCCGAGGACGCTGAAGATTTGAAGAGCCATTTTATGCCAACTTTTGAACCAAGTGATTTAATAAATATAGATAACAGAAATGCTTATTTGCGTCTTTTAGTTAATGGTAGACCAGCAACACCTTTCAACATAGAAGTGCCACCGCCACCAAAAGGTAACAGAGACCAAATAGAAAAACTTAAAGAAATCTCATATCTCAAATATGGCAAACCTTTAGCAGAAGTAGAAGAATTAATTTTAGAAAAATATAGATTTTGTTAAATATTTAAAAAGCGCCCAAGATGCCGTAGCATCTTGAGCGCCCCTCCATCAGCTAGGGGAAAGGACCTAGTGTGGAGGAAACTTAATTTCGTTCCCCTGGTGGAGCCTTTCCAACACCTCCTCCAGGTTTTTTTCTTCCTTAAGAAGTCTGAGTTCTTCTTGCAACTCAGACTTCTCCCTTTCCTTGGCCCATCTTTTCTGGGCCCCTTTCTGACCTAGCTTTTGGAGGGTTTTTCGGGCGCTCTCATCTCCTGAGCGGAGCTTGTTGAGAGCCTCCTCAACACGCCTGTTGGGTTTTTTACCCATAAAACCTCCTTTCTTTTTTGGGAGAGAGGGGAAGAAAAAGAAGAAAAAAGACAATTTTCTATTACCTACCCCTAATTATACCATATACAGATTTGCTGTCAAATGTATTTGTGCGTGGTAAAAAGGGGTTTTTATTTGTTACAAACAGTTTTTTATTGTAAAATAATAATGAATTTTTATTGATAATTTATTAAACATTATGGATTGGCAAAATTATATTAATGATCTTACTTCTGCCTCTTTAAATTTAATAGAACAAATGGGGGTATGGTTTTTTATTTTGGGCTTGTGGTCTTTTGTTTGGAAAGGTATATCCCTTTGGAAGGCTGCTCAAAATAAAAGCAAATCTTGGTTTGTATTTCTTTTGGTTGTCAATACTGTTGGTGTCTTAGAAATTTTATATATCTATATTTTCAGCAAAAAATTAAACAAAACAACAGAAGAACCAGAGTCGGAACCAGAAATAACTGAGCAATTGTGATGACTAAAAACCAAAACTCAAAACTACTCTGTTTATAGATTATAGAGGTTTTATTTTGGGTGATTTTGGGTTATATTTATTAGTGTCAGGGCTCATAGTATAGCGGTAATACGCATCCATGGCATGGATGAGTTCGGGGTTCAACTCCCCGTGAGTCCACCAAAGTTTATTTACAGCGGAATTAGTCGCGTCTGATGAGCTTTTGAAATAGATATGAGATATCCTTCTCTTGAAAAACTAATAGAAAAATTGAAAAATTCACCGAGGGTGAAAGGTATTTTTTCTACTGGCACAACCGCGACATCCCTTACGCTATCCAGCGATATTGATTTGATTGTGATTATTGATAAAAATTCAGAGGAAATCAAATCAATTTTTACAACAATTGAGAATCGTTTTGCTGATATTTACTTCTTTGATATTGATTTCCTAAATCAGCTAAAAGATAAGAGTGAAGTTTCTGGAAATAATTTTGACGGAATTTTTTTGGAATGGTTGAGAAAAGGAAAAATAGAATATGATCCCGAAAATCTGCTGTCAAATCTTAAAGATAAAATTGGAGAAACTTCACCCAAACAAAAAATAGATGATTCAGAAAAAAGAGATCTCTGGATTAAAACAAATTATAACTTTATAGCTAATTCTAGATATTACAATTCAAAGGATGATATTTATCACAAAGCTCTTGAATTAAGGTTGCTTTACAGTGTGATTGAACTAATCACGGCTTATTTTTCTTTTCGCGATATTCCATGGCGTGGAGAAAAATCGGCCATAAAGTATCTTGAGTTGAATGACAAAGATCTTCTTTCCATTTTTGAAAAATACACAAACAGCAATTCTTTAACGGAGAAAATGAAATGGTATAGTGAATTATTTCACGCTATTTTCTTTGGTGAATATCAAAAGTGGGATGATGATTTTGTCATCGCAATTTCAAGTAAAGATCAATATGACCAAAACTTAAATAAGTTTTGGGACAGTTTAACTATATGAAAATAAAACCTAGATTTATTCAAAAAGATTGCACTGAGGGTAACAGAGTTGGTTTTTTTTGTTTTTGCTATAATTATATAGATATAACTAAGTTTATAAAAGTAATTAGTGTATTAATTTTAGATCTATGAAAAATTTGGAATTGAAAGGTTTGGCAAAACCTGATGATAAAAATCGTTTAATGAGAGACGCGTTAATATTTACTTTTAGTATTCAGTATTTTGTTCTTGTAATATTTGTTGTTTGTGCTTTATGGGGAATCGCCGGTGAGAATCCTTTTACATTATTAATACAGCGTCCAATTCTCGGAGTTCTTTATGTTAACATGTCGTCTTTAGGTGTTCCTTCTTTAATTATATTTGTAATTATGTATATATTTTTAAAAATAACGCGACATTTCTCTAATACTAATTCAAAAAAATAATTATTGGTATAAAGTCTATGAAAAATTTGGGATCGCAAAGTGGAGATTAAAATGTGATAAATAAAATAATAGCTATTCGTATTATCACTAACTTACCACTTGATTTTTTTGAAGAGACTATCTAAAGGATTGTGGGCCCTGTGGGTGCTACTTTTTCGTTTTTTATTTTCTAAATTTTTATTATACCTGAGTCCTAAACGCACCGGAGCTTTTTTGATGATATCTAGGATTTGATCTTCGTCTTCGGTGATTGTATAGAGCAAAGTATCCTCTGGCGCGATAGTTTTCGCTTTAACTAATACTTCTTTAAAGAAATTTTCAAGAGGTTGCCAAAAGAAATCGCCAATCAAAATAATAGGCGCTTTAGGTATCTTATTGGTTTGAACTAGTGTTAGTATTTCTATAAATTCATCTAAAGTGCCGAAACCACCCGGGAAAAAAATATAAGCTTCTGCGGAAAACGAAAGACAAACTTTGCGACTAAAAAAATAATGGAAGTCTTCTTTGTCTGTTAGGTAAGGGTTATCTTTTTGTTCCTGCGGAAGTTCAATAGTTAATCCGAGCGAGTTACCACCCGCTTCAAAAGCGCCACGATTAGCAGCTTCCATAATACCAGGACCACCACCAGTCATTACCGAATAATGCAGTTCAGAAACAATGCGTCCAGCGAGACTTCTGGCTTTTTGGTAATAAAGTTCGTCTTCTTTGGTGCGAGCTGAGCCAAAAAAAGTAACCGAACGCGGGTAATTTTTAACGAATTCAAAACCATTTTTAAACTCTTCAGAAATAAAATTAACTCGCTTTTGAAGAGCTTCAGTTATTTCATTAAGAGTGAGCGGGTTATTACTTTCAGCAGAATCCATATCCACATTGTAGCGGTTTTAAATAATAAGGCAATATGATAATGTTGGTCAAAAGGTGATTTTATAAATTAAATCAAATTCTATGAAAAAATTATCAAAAAAAGAGTGGGTTGCAGTAGTGGTAGCTAGCGTTTTTGTGGCCTATGCTTTATTTGGCGGTCATATTATAAATTTATTTCAAGCAACTAATACAATGAGCGAAAATGCAAATGCAAATATCAACCTTGGCGAAAATATTAGGACAGCGAGTGGAGTAACCATAACTGATTTAGCGGTGGGTAGTGGAGCAGAGGCGAAAGTGGGCGACACAGTCTCTGTAAATTACATTTTAACTCTTGCTGACGGCACTGTAATTCAAAATTCAAAAGATTTTGGCAGTGCTTTTGCTTTCACTTTAGGTGCTGGCGAAGTGATCCCAGGTTGGGAACAAGGTTTTGATGGTATGAAAGTTGGCGGTATCCGCACTATAATCATTCCTCCAGATTTAGCTTATGGTTCTGATCAAGTCGGCCCAATTCCTCCGAACTCTACTTTAGTTTTTACCATTGAACTTTTGGATGTTGAATCGCCTGAGCAAGCTACCCAATAGTTAAAAATTTAAAAAACCAAACAACGCTTAAGTGTGACTAGCGAATTCGTTTGGTTTTTTCTTTTGTGTCTCTGTGGTAATCTAATCTTGATGTTTAAAATTGAAAAAAAGTTAAAGGATTCTTTGGGTAGGGCTGGTATTTTATCTACACCTCACGGCGATATTTTGACGCCCGCTTTTGCTGCTGTCGGCACTAAAGCTACTGTTAAATCGCTCTCATCAGAACAAGTGAAAGAGGCTGGTTCTCAAGTGGTTTTAGCCAACACCTATCATCTTTATTTAGAACCGGGAGAAAAAATAATCAAAAAGGCGGGTGGGTTGCATAAATTTATGAATTGGTCTGGACCAACTATGACCGATTCGGGTGGTTTTCAAGCCTTCTCGTTAGGTGTCGCTTTTGGCAATAATTTAAATAAATTTATCGCGAGCGACGCTCCTACACCAACAGAAATAGAAGAGGCTTATGATGAAAGGAAAATCAAAAAAGCGAAAATCACTGAAGATGGAGTTGAATTTCAGTCTATCATTGACGGCAGTAAACATTTTTTCACTCCTGAAAAATCAATCCAAATTCAAAACGATATTGGAGCGGACATTATTTTTGCTTTTGATGAATGCACTTCGCCTCATGCTTCTAAAGAATATTTACGCGAAGCTATGGAAAGAACTCATCGTTGGGCTAAGAGAAGTTTGGACGAACATATCAAATTGCAAAATTCTTCCTCGGCACATTTTCAGCAACTTTTTGGTATCGTTCAAGGTGGTCGACATAAAGATTTAAGAAGAGAAAGCGCCCAAACAATAGGAAGTATGGATTTTGCCGGTTTTGGTATCGGTGGCTCTTTTGTAAAGGAAGATATGGCGACAGCGGTTAAATGGGTAAACGAAATTTTACCCGAAGAAAAACCTCGGCATCTTTTAGGGGTGGGCGAACCGATTGATTTAATTTTAGGAGTAGAAAATGGTTGTGATACTTTTGACTGTGTCTCGCCAACGCGTATTGGTCGTAATGGCACTCTTTTTACTCACACGGGGAAAATTCACATTTTAAACGCAAAATACAGAGACTTGTTAGAGCCAATTGAAAAAGGTTGCGGTTGTCATACTTGTCAAAACTTTAGCGTTGCCTATGTGGCACACCTTTTTCGTTCCAAAGAAATGCTTGGTTGCACTCTTGCTTCAATCCATAACGTTTATTTTTTAAATAGTTTAATGTTGAAAATCAGGGCGTCTATTTTAAACGACACTTTTTCTGAATTTAAAGAAGAGTTTTTAAAAAACTATAAATGATTTTTAATTTATACAAACAAAAAGGAGAAACACCGCTTGAGTGTCTGCAAAAGTTTAGGAAAGCAAAGAATATTCAAGACAAAATGACTTATTTAGGACGATTAGATCCTTTAGCAGAAGGAGTGCTTCTAGTTGGTAGTGGGGAAGATACTAGTCAAGAAAATCGGGAAAAATTTTTTGCTTTAGACAAAGAATATGACTTCGTGGCAGTTTTTGGTTTTGCAACCGATACCTACGATATTATGGGAAAGGTGGTGAGAGAAGAAAACGTTGATGATTTAAATGAAATGGAAATAAGAAAAGTGGCGATGATTTATGAAGGAGAAAGGGAACAGAAATATCCAAAATATTCTTCAAAAATACAAGGTTGGGAAAATTATTCTCTAGCAAGCGATTCTTCTCAATTTTCAAGAAAAATTTTTATATATAAATTGCAAACTAATAAATTAGAAACACTTTCGCATAAAGAGTTTTTTGGTCGCATTCTTATGGATATATCAAAAGTCAAAGGCGATTTTAGACAAGCTGAGATTTTAGAATTATGGCAAGAAAAACTTTTCAAACATCCTGAAAATAAAATTTTTCTTGGTCACTTTAAAGCTCACGTTTCTAGTGGGACTTATGTTCGGAGTTTAGTGAATGATATGGGTAATACTTTGGGTTGTGGTGCTACCGTTCTCTCTATCAAACGTACCCGAGTAGGTGATTATCAAATTAAAAATAGTCTTCAATTTTAATTTTATTGCAATATTTCTTCTATAATCTTTTTTACTAAAACACTGTCAGCATTACCTTTGGTTTCTTTCATTACTGCTCCCATAAATTGCCCTGTTTTAGTTTTGTCAATTTCGCCTAATTCAGCTTTTTTCTTCAAAACGATTTCTCTGATTTGCTCTTCAGTCATTTGGGCAGGCAAAAATTCTTCCAAAATTTTCAGTTCTGCTTTTTCATTATCAGCTAAATCTTGTCTGTTACCTTTTTCAAATTGTTCTATGGAATCTTTTCTTTGTTTGACTAATCTGCGAATAACAGCTGTAGCTTCTGTGTCTGAAAGTTTGTCTTGAGGGGTGCGTTTAAGCGCCACCGATTCGTTTACAAAAGCAGAAAGTATCCCTCGCAAAGTAGTAAGTCTGGTTTGATCCTTAGCTCGCATAGCTTCAGGTATTTGGTTTTGTATTTTTTCGTGCATATTTTTTAAATTAATCTTAAAGTTCTTAAAGTTTATCAGTTGTGGTCGGAAAATTAAAGGGAATAAAGGAAATTCTGATTCTAAAAATCCAAAATAACCTTATTTCTAGGTATTTATTATAAAAATACTTGACTTAAGTATCCAAATATGCTATACTATAAGTATAGTTAGTTTTTTGTCATAATACCCAGAAATGGGATCGGTCAGGGTCGGATGCCTTGAACCGTTTTGTTGTGAAGGAATGGTTCCTTTACGACTGGAAGTTTTTGTCCCAGAAATGGGAAAGGAGATGGAAATGAAAGACATGGTGTGGTTCGTCCGGGAAGTTGAAAAGAAGTTTGGGCCGTTTGAGTGGAGACGGCCCAAAGAGGGGCGCCATCTCCTGCATGGAGACAGGAGAGATGCCCTTTGTACCCTCTCCTTTAACGGAGAGGTTATTGTTGACATCTTTCCCGACGGGCATTATTTCGGGAAAGATGTCAAGTATGTCCGCCATAGTGGCCGAGTTGTGTGGGCCAATGGCGGGCACAGTCTCTGTGTCCTTTTTAATGAGGAGACCGAGACGGGGACAATGACCAACCTGTTCCGTTAATTGTTGGGACGGTTGGTCTTTTGGCGGCAGTTTGCGTGCGCAAACTGCCGCCTTTTTTTATTACACTTCATTTTTGTTTTGAAAAGGGGTGGGGATGGATTGTTTTTTCTGGTATAATTTCTTTTATGGAAAATTTGGTTATTGTAATTTTAGCAATAGGTTTAGTGGTCGCTATTTTTGCTTTACTTCGCAAAAAAGAAGTTAAAACTGACGACACTGGTTTTAAATTAATTCTTCAACAAATAAACGAACTCAATCGCACTGTGGATGCTAAGATTGGGGAAAATTCTAGACAAACAAATGAGACTATCAAAGCTCAGCTTGGTGAGTCGGCTAATTTAATCAGAGAAGTTACTAAAGGTTTAACTAAACTTGATGAGACAAATAAGCAAGTAATCACTTTTGCTGACCAGCTTCAAAATTTACAAAATATTTTAAAAAATCCAAAACAGCGGGGAATACTTGGCGAATATTATTTAGAAACACTGCTCAGAAATGTTTTGCCACCGAGCAATTATCAAATGCAGTATGCTTTTACCAATGGAGAAATTGTGGACGCGGTGGTTTTTGTTAAAGATAAAATTATACCGATTGATTCTAAGTTTTCTTTAGAAAATTATAATCGTTTGGCAGAAACTAGCGATCCAGCTGAAAAAGAAAGATTGGAAAAAATTTTCGTAAACGATCTCAAATTGCGCATCACAGAAACTTCAAAATATATCAGACCAACTGAAGGGACGATGGATTTTGCTTTTATGTTTATTCCGCACGAAGCTATTTACTATGATTTATTAATAAACAAAATTGGAGCAGTGGCTGAAGACACCGAAAATCTGATTCAAAGAGCGGCCGGTAAATACAAAGTTATCATCGTTTCCCCGACTTCTTTCTTGGCATATCTTCAGACTGTCTTACAAGGTCTAAAAGCGATGCAAATAGAAGAGACAGCTAAAGACATTATCAAACGGGTTGGTGAGCTTAGCGAACATCTCAAAAAGTATGAAGTGTATCACGGCAAATTAGGGAATTCTTTAGAGACAGTAGTCAATCATTTTAATAATTCTAGTAAAGAATTTAAAAAAATAGACAAAGATGTCGTTAGGATAACTGGCGTTTCGCCATCTTTTGAAACTTCAGTTTTGGATAAACCAGATACCGAAAAATAAAGGGGTTTTTAGGAGCGGTGGACGATAACCGCTTTAAACTATTGCATTATTTAAGTAAATCCTGTAAAGTAGTATCTGTTATGGCAGAGAAAAAAGAAGCCAAAAAAGAATCAAAAAAAGGCCCCGCAAAGGCCTCAAAAGCTGTAAAAACTGTCAAAAAAGCAGCCCCAGTCAAGACTAAGCCAGAAGACGGCGCTTTTGCCGTTATTGAAACTGGAGGCAAACAATATCGCGTAATTGTTGGTGATACCATAAAAATTGAAAAACTGAACACAGAACTGAAAGAAGGAGATCCGGTAGTTTTTGACAAGGTTCTTTTGTTTGATAACGGAAGTGATTTTACTGATATCGGCACCCCTTATATTAATGGCGTTAAAGTTTCTGGTAAATTAGTTGAAATTGGCCGAAATGCTAAAGTGACTGTTATCAAATACAAATCAAAAAGTCGTTATTTTAAGAAGAGCGGTCATCGTCAACCATTTTTTAAAGTGAAGATTGAAAAAATAGGATAACAAAAAACCGACTTGTGTCGGTTTTTTTAATTAAACCAATTGCTTTCCTAAAACTAGAACGAGGCGAAAAAGAAATCTTTAAATTGAAATAGAATTAAGAAAATTATAACAACATACCACAAAATTAAGATCTGGATATGGTTTTTAGAGATTACTGCTAAAACCTTGCTGGCAAAATTTCCCGGCTTAACTTTTATGATAGAAAAATTGGCTTCTTTAAAATTCCAAATAGTGGTGTAGAGAAATATTGGCCAAGTAACAGCCCAAACCATCATACAATATAAGCACAACGAATTAATTACATACACGCTTTCATAAACGAACCACATTACGAAAATCATAGCGAAAGCGGTTCCTAAGTTTACTAAACACCAAAGTGGTTTTCGGGCTTTATTCTGACCGCTGATTTTATCCAAAATGGAAGAATCGGGACCACCAAAATAGAGCATTATACCCATAGCAAAAAGCATTGAGAAAGCTACGATACCCAACAAAGAATTAGGAAAACCAAAAATGTAACTTTGCCATTCACTTGCCACTGAAGTGCAACTAATAAACGGGTTGATGTTGCAAAGAACATCTACATTTGGATTTTCAATAAATTTAATAGTGTCTACGGTTAAAACGAAAGAAGCTAGAAGTCCAATAATACTGCCTATTATTAATATGTAAGGATAAGATTTTTGAATTGACATAGTTTATTTATTATAACATTTATCAAGCTCTGTTTTGGAGAGCGTTTTTTAAAGTATCTGGATCTATATATTCCAGTTCTGTGCCCATAGAAAGCCCTTTACCCAAATGAGAGGTTTTAATTTTGTGTTTTTCTAAAGTGGGTTTTAAATATTTTTTTACATAATCGGCGGTATTTTCTCCTTCCGGATTCCAATTGACGCCAAGGATTATTTCTTTTAATCCTTCTTTTATTTTTTTATCTACAAAAATTTTCAATTCTTTGATTCGGATCTTTTTTTCGGGCTCTTTTTCAAGTATCGGCACTGAACCTCCAAGCACAAAATAGATACCTTTAAAACTCCCGTTTTTTTCTACTGATTCTAAATCGGTGTCGCGCTGAACCAACATTAAAGTTGATCTGTCTCTGGTTAAATCGGAACAGATTTTGCATAGATTTGTTTTATTATTACTTTGAAAAAATCTCTTGCAATCAACGCATATTGTTACTTCATTTTTGAGTTCCTTGATATTTTGCGCCAGTTCGTCCAACGAATTATTAGCTCTGGTGAGTAAATAATAAACAAATCGTCTAGCTTGTCTCGGTCCAACACCTGGAAAATTTGAAAATATTTGAGTTAGTTTTTCTATGCTATTCATTTGCTTATAAATCCACACTGTTAAAATTCTCTAAACTCTCTCTCAGCGCCACTAAATTCGGCTTTTTCCAGGGGCAGGAAACAAGCTTTTTTCTCGTTGAAAAAGAGATCCACTTTACCAGTAGCGCCATTGCGATGTTTTTCTATTAAAATCTCGGCGATGTTGGTTTTTTCTGTTTCTTCAGAGCTTTTTGTTTTATCTTCACGGTGAATAAACATAACTACATCGGCGTCTTGTTCAATAGAACCAGAATCTCTAAGGTCTGAAAGTTTTGGTTTGCCACCACGTTGTTCAACAGCGCGAGAAAGTTGAGAAAGAGCTAACACTGGCACCTCAAGTTCACGAGCCAAATTTTTGAGTGAACGAGATATTTCGGTAACTTGATTAACCATAGAATCGTAATTTTTGGTTGGCATCATCAATTGCAAATAATCCACCACTACAAGCCCTAAACCCTTTTCATTTTTGAGTCTTCTAGCCACTGAACGCATTTTGAGAATATTATTTCCGGGTTGATCGTCTATAAAGATGGGAGCTTTAGAAAGCACATCAAGCGATTGTCTGATGGCGGCAAAATCGTCTTCACGGCTCAATCTGCCAGTGCGCAGTTTCCAAGCGTCAACATTTGATTGAGAGGCCAGCATACGATCTACCAGCTGTTGAGAGCTCATTTCTAAAGAAAAGATGCCAACAGGCACATTATGATAAACGGCAGCTTGGCGGGCAATATCAAGCGCTAAGGCGGTTTTACCGACTGAAGGTCTGGCAGCTAAGATAATCAGATCAGATTTTTGAAGACCAGAAAGTTTGTCGTCTATGTCTTTGAAACCAGTTGGCACACCTCGCAAACCATTGCCGGAATTGTGAAGTTTATCAAGTCTTTCCCAAGCTTCATCAAGTTCCTCTTTGAGTTCTACAAATTTATGAATGCTGGAAATATTGGTCACATCATAAATTTTCTTTTGAGCTTCATCTAACAAAACTTCTAATTCTGCTGTTTCGTCATAACCTAAAGAAGATATGAAATCGGCGGCGCTGATAAGATTGCGGGCGATGAATTTTTTTTGGATAATTTGAGCGTAATAAACAGCATTAGAAGCGGAAGGCACTGAATTCACTAATTCACTGAGGTATGCGTTGCCACCAATTTCCTCAAGCAAGTTTCCGTTTGCGCCAGTTTTTTTCTCTTTGAGTTTGGCTGAAACCGAGAGCATATCAGTCGGATTGCGTTTGGAAAAAAGCTCTAAAATATTTTCAAAAATAATGCGGTGTTTTTCGGAATAAAAAGAGCGCGCTTGTATTATGTCGGTTATTTCAAACATTACTTCTGGTTTTAGCATTATTGAACCGAGTAAAGCTTTTTCAGCTTCTACGTTGTTGGGAGGCACGCGTAAATGATTTTTTTTAGTCTGAACCATATACTTATGATAACTAAAATTTAACCTCTCTCAAACTTCCAAAAATGAATAAGCTGTGGTTAAGCAGTTTATAATAAATTGTGTTATAATCTTCGCGATGGCCACGGTTTACACTCAACGAAGTTCCAATGTTTTTAAAACCTATCTTTTAATGGGTTTATTTTTGGTGGTAGTGGTTGGGCTTGGTTATTTTGTCTCTGAATATTATGGCAATCCCGGGCTACTTTACATTGCTATTATTTTTAGTGTAATGATGAATATCACTAGTTATTGGTGGTCAGATAAAATAGTTTTAGGTTTATCAAAAGCCAAACCTGCTAAACGCGAGGAATATTTTGATCTTTACACAGTAACCGAAAATCTTTCAATTACCGCGGGGCTTCCGATGCCCAAAGTTTACGTTATTGACGATCCTGCTCCAAACGCTTTTGCAACTGGCAGAAACAAAGATCATGCCGTGATAGCTGTTACCACAGGTCTTTTGCAAAAATTAGAAAGACCCGAACTAGAAGGAGTGATTGCTCACGAACTTTCTCATATTGGCAATCGTGATATTTTATTGATGAGTGTGGTCGTGGTTTTGGTGGGTTTTGTTTCTATTATCTCTGATATGTTTTTAAGAACCTCATTTTTTAGCAGTAGCCGTGATAATAAAAATGGAGGAGCGGGTGGAATTTTAGCAATTATTGGAATAGTTTTTATTATACTTTCACCAATTGTTGCTACTCTTATTCAGCTAGCTATTTCTCGTAAGAGAGAATATTTAGCAGATAGCTCAAGCGCGCTTTTAACTCGTTATCCCGAAGGTTTAGCTCGCGCGCTAGAAAAAATTTCAAACTACAATATGCCAATGAAAAACGCTCGCAACGCAACAGCTCACCTTTTTATTTCCAACCCTGTTCCCGTCAAAAAAACTGCCTCTGGCAAACCTGTGACTAATTTATTCAATACCCATCCTCCTATAGAGGAACGCATTAGACTTTTAAGAAGTATGTAATATGAATGATGAAGAAAAAAAACAAGAAGAACTGTTGTCGCGTATTGCTGATCTGGAATCTCAGGTTCAGAGTTTAGAGAAAGATCTTATACACGACCACTTAACTGGCCTAAAAACCAGAATGTTTTTTGAAGAAGAATCAAAAGTTTATTTGGATTTGATCAATAATTTAAGCGCTGGAAAAAGAAGACAATGGTTTGGATTCAAAAACATTTCCTTTCTGTTTATAGATATTGATCATTTTAAAAAAGTTAATGATACTTATGGGCACGATGTGGGGGATTTGGTTTTGAAAAAAGTGGCTCAAACTGTAATGCAAAGTGTTAGAGTTGGAGATACTGTGGCGCGTTGGGGCGGGGAAGAAATAGTGGCTTCTCTTTTGGGCGCTAATTTAGAAGACTCTAGAATCAAAGCTGAAGAGATAAGAAGTAATGTTGAAGCTCTAAGATTTCCCGAAGCTCCAGACCTTCAAGTTACTGTTAGTATTGGCATTGTTTCTTCAGAGATAGCTTCCAATTTTGAAGAACTCATTAAAAGAGCCGATGAAGCCTTGTATGTATCTAAAGAAACCGGACGCAACAAAGTGACGATTTGTCAAAAATAATAAAATCGCAAATTTTGTTGTTTCTGAAAACCTTAAAACCTTACTTTCTAGGTTTTGGTTTTTTAAGACAAAGTTTTCAAAATCAAGATTAAATGTTAAATTATAATTATAAACCTTGAAGGTTTTAAAGGGAGGGTTCGCATAGTGGTCTAGTGCGCACGCTTGGAAAGCGTGTGTGGGGAAACCCACCAAGAGTTCGAATCTCTTACCCTCCGCTGCTTTATATATTCAAAACCCGCTTGTATAAAGCGTGGTTGATATCCAAGTTTTTGGTCGGCTTTTTCTTTAGTTTTTGCTTCAAAATCTAAATCTTGTTTATAAGCAAGATTCATCTGTTCTTGAAATGTTGGATACGCTTCTGCCACAAAATTGTTATCTCGAGGATCTTCAATAGCATTCATCATAAAAGAAAATCCAGGTTGTCTCCATTCTTCAAGAGGAACAAAGTCAACCCGGCTAATTCTGCGATGGCCTCCTTCGTGAGAAATCACAAACCTTAAGTAATCCATAGATTTTTCTAGAAGATCTTTCGGATCAATTCGGATTACGTTTTTTTCAAAATCCCAATGCCAACCAGCTCCAGGCTTATTGAGTTCAACCGGTATGTGAAAATCTTTACCAATGAAGTAAGCTAACGATGAAAGGATCTGTCGTTTATGTTCAATTTCAGCTTGTTGTTCAGGTGTAAAATTTGCTAAAATCTCTTTTTCTTTATTTTTTATGTGATAAGAATACTCTGAAGCAACCAATGGTTTCTTGTGGGGAAATTCTTCTTGGTGTGGTTTTAATTTTTCCATACTATCTTAATTATAATCGCAGATTGTTTTTGTAAACTGGATACTTAAAGTAATTTAAATTATAGCAATATTATAAAAATAAAACTAATAGGTTAATAATATATGAGTTCGGGGGTTTTTGCTTGAACCTAATAGGCAAAACTATTTTAAAAAGATATAAACAGATTTTACTTGACTAAATCTGTATATTTGTCCTACTATATAGTAGGTTGTAAAAAAATAAAAAAGAAAGGAGGAGGAATGATGACAGAAGAGAGGAGAGGGCAGATTGCTCTCATGTTCCTGAAGCTTAAGCTTCAGGAAGAAGGTGTCCGACTGAGGCCGAATGACTTTCGGCGCCAGGTCGGCAACTGGGCCAAGGCCCTCGGCATCACAACCGAGGAAGCCATGGCGTTCGCAGAAGGGTTGGTGCGGGAATTGGTGGAAGTGATATTCTCGCCCAACTCTCCCAACCACGGTGGTTGGGAGATGTAGCCAGACAACCGAGAAAGCCAGAGTGGGGCCCAAGTAGGCTCCCTAAAAGGGTAATTCCAACTCCCCAAGACAAGGGTTTAGTTGGAGAATAAGAACCTAACTCCGCTTTCTCTAAGCCCCGCGCTATTACAGGCGGGGCTTTTTATTTTACAATATTCAAACTCGACAAAAAATTTAATGCTTTGATCTTTAACCAAACAAAAAAAGGAGGTCGAGTGAAAACCCAACCTCCTTTGCTATAACATACTGATTAGACGTTTTGCTTCATGTTCAGCATTCTTCATGTACAGACTGAAGCTTTGCTGACGCTCAAGCTTTCCGTCCAAAAGAACATAGGTATCGGTAGCTTTGAACTTTTCAAGGAAATGGCGATCATGCGATACGAGAATGATAGTGCCCTCGTATTGCGAAACAGCTTCTTCAAGCGCTTGGAGCGCTTCAAGATCCAGGTGGTTCGTCGGCTCATCTAACAACAGGACGTTTACCGACAGGGCAGAAAATAAAGCAAACAACAGTCTGGCCCTACCACCGGGAGACAAAGACGAAATTTCTTTGTCTATTTCTTCGGCCTTGAAACCAAATTTAACAGCAAGTGCGTAAGCAATCTGAACTTCAACCCCAGCTCGTCTTATTAGAAAGTTTTTTATGCTTTCTTCTCGGGGTAAGTTGTTGTGTTCTTGAGTTAGATTTCCTACAACCAGGGCATTTCCAACTGTAACTTCGCCACTGATAAGGTCAAGCTCTCCACTTAGAGTTTTAAGCAAAGTGGATTTACCCGATCCATTGAGACCGAGAATTAGAGTACGTGATCCGTATGACATGTGGGCAGAAATTGGACCAACACGGAATCCATCAGCAGAATATCCGGCGACCACATCCTTCAAGTTGATATCTCGCGACCCTTCGGGTTTGGTTGGTTGTAGGTGGATACGAAAAGCATCACGTTCAACAGGTTTTTCAAGCACATCCATCTGTTCAATGCGTTTCTCGATTGCTTTCGCCGTTTTCCCGGACTTAGCAGCTCTGTCACGTTTGAATCCGCGCAGAAACTTGTCATTGTCCGTGCCGACATATCGAGAACCTTGAACCGCTTCAGCTTTTTTCTTCCTGGCTTGATCGGTCAATCTTTTTATTTCTTCCTGCTGAGCTTTATGTTCAGCGAGTTGTCTTGATGTTTCTTTCTCCTTTCTCTCCAAATAATCTGAGTATCTGCCGTTCGTAATTATGAGTTTTCTGGTGTTCCAGTCTATCTCAAAAATCTTTCTGACTATCCGATCAAGGAAGAGGCGGTCATGCGAAACCATAAGACAGGTGGTCTCGCAACGCATCAAGAAATTCTCAAGCCAGATCAGAGCTGGAAGATCGAGATTATTAGTCGGCTCGTCAAGCACCAAAATATCCGGATCGGAAAGTAAGACTCCAGCCATGAACACTTTGCTTTTTTGCCCAGACGAAAGGGAATTGATATTTCTGTTAGATATGTTTTGCAAACCGAAACCTGCAAGGGTCATCTCCATGCGATAATCGAATGCGTAACCGTTTCTGTTTTCGTAATCAGTCAACGCTTCCAATGACTCATCTATGCGTTGTTCCAACTCTTTCATGCCGGAAACGCACCATAAATAGTCGCTCACGGTCTCGTCTGAGACCAAGCTTGTATCTTGTGGCATGTAACCAAGTTTCGCTCCTCTGCGGATACTGATTTTTCCGCCATCCGGTTCAATAACACCAGCAATGATTTTAAGGAGCGTAGTTTTGCCAGTGCCATTGTACCCCACCAAACCAACTTTCTGACCTTTCTCTAAAGAGAAGGACACATCATCGAGTATGGTAATGGTGCCGTAGGCTTTGTGAATTTTATCCGCTTTTATCTCCATATCTATATTTCTCCTATTTTATCCTAGATTCTTCATCCAGGAAACGTCAAAGTACCGTTTCTTGATGTTAGAAACACCAGGACTCTTATTGTATTTAACAGAATTTTTATATAATGTCAATTTGAAAAAAGATGACCCTCGTGTCAAAAACACGAGGGTCATTAAGAACTATCAATGTTTGCCAATTTGTAATACTCGGCAATTCGATTGGTTGCGCATACGCAGTCAGTTATTTCTTTGGAGGCACTAGCGAGCCTTTGAATCAGTGATAGGGTTGCCTTTGTGTTGCGGTGGAATACCTTCAGAACTGCATCCACGGATTCAGTCCGCATTGAAATCAAGCTTGGCACACCAACATCGTAATCGGTTACTGTGGCGACAACCCCATAACATATGCCGAGCTCGCGAGCGAAGAAGCACTCTGGGTATTGAGTCATATTTACTATGTCTCCTCCCCAAAGTGCAAACATCTTGCTTTCAGCGACGGTAGAAAATCTCGGACCTTGTATAACAACTACTGTACCTTTGATCCGGTAGTTAACGTTCATCGCTTTAATTTCGCGAGAGATAATGTTTCGTACATGCTCGCAGTATGATTCTGCCATCTGTAAGTGAACGAGTTGACGATCAACTCTGTAGGTGTCATCTCGGCCCCACGTAAAGTTTATGAACTGATCCGGGACAACAAACGCACCAGGTCTAATTTCTTTCCGCAAGCTTCCGACAACACAGGTGGCGATTACGTGTCGCACACCGATTGATTTCAGAGCAGAGAGGTTTGCTTTGTATGGTACTTTGTGAGGTGGAATGGTATGATCCTCGCCATGTCTTGGCAAGAAAGCAACTCTTTCGCCGCACAGTTCTCCCACTCTGATGATTCCGGATGGTTTGCCGTAAGGAGTTTTAGTTTCGACGTTTTCGGAAATCACAAGTTCCGGTAACTGACAGATTCCTGACCCGCCGATAACTCCAATGAGTGGTTTTTTCTTGGCGAATAGCATTGGCTTGTTCTCCAGGCAGGAGTGTCCAGATGAGTTCATGTGTTATCTCCTTTGTGAAGATAGTATTTGCGGTGTCTTCGGCTTCAATATCACCATAGAGGTCAAAAGAACTTCGGGCACATCCACCACCGCTGAATATATCTTTGTGGCCATCAACTTTAACTGAAGCATTGAGAATTGGCAGGCGGCGCCTCCACGTCTCTACTGCTTTGGTCTGTCTAATCCTGAATGAATCAGGAAGTTCCCTAACTTGTCCTTGGTCGAATCGGAGAAATGGACAGTTGCTTACCTGTCCATCTGCTTGAATAACCAACTGATTACCGTAACAAGTGCAATCAACTGAAAACGGTAGACCGTTGCGTACAGCGACCAATTTTTTTTCCAGTTGATACTCGTAACATTGTCCCTCTGCAGTAATGTCTTCGAGCCCTTGCAAAACACCTCGAACCGCAGCACGACAATAGTTTTCCATGCTTTGTCCGGCAAGCTGCTGTACCAAAACTTTTCCCTTCATCAGGTTAAAACCAAATTGAGAGAAACCTAGTTTTTGCAAAAAGCGTGGATACTGATCAATTTCATTGACATTTGCTGGAGTGATAGTCACTGAGGCCACGACACGAACACCATCGCTCACAAGTTGTCTCACCGAATGCTCGATCCTTGTAAAAGTAGAACTGCCACTGGTGGTTGTACGAACGAGATCGTTGTGTTTCTGCGGACCATCTATACCTATTGCTACCACAACCTTGTAACGGGCTAGCAACTTTGAAAGTTCAGCGTCCACCAAAGACCCATTGGTACAAAGCATAAGTTCGAGCTTTGCAGGAAGATGTCCAGCATTTTTTTCCTTGGCTATGTGGGGCAGTAACTTTTCCAACACTTCCCGATTTAACAAGGGCTCACCCCCGTAAAAGATTAGAAAGTATGGACTATTATCTTGTGGCTGTTCTTCTATGTGCTTCCGCCAGAGTTTAATACCAGCGATAGCATCTTCAAAAGATAACAGGTGCTCACCATATTGTTTGGCGAGATCTGGAATGGGACAATAGTTGCAAGCAAAGTTGCAACCTTGAGCCATCATAAGATATAGGATGGTCGGACGATTAATCATCTGCAAAGTGCGTTTACGCGCATTATTTAATTCTTGCAGATCGGTGTTGGGATTGCTGATGAATACCTTGCGAGAGATAAGCTCTTGGACAAGATCGTCCATTTTTCCAGATGGTGTTCCCGTGATAACTTTCTTGGGAATATCAGCCCAGGTGCGTTCCGAAACATATACTGGTTCCGGGTGAAGTTGGTGAACAAGCGCCACCAATCCATTTCTGCGGAAAACTTGCAGAAAACAAGAAGCGTAAAATTGTTTTGCTCTCCAAGTGATCTGGTTTGTTCGCGACAGGAACCAATACAAAGCGTTATGTAGATCTGTCATGGTTTTCTCCTTTAACAAATGAAAGGAAACCCCTGCGTCTGTTACGGCGCAGGGGTTGGAGTGTTGATTCTGTGATGACTCTAGTCATCAATATTGACTTTAGTAAGCGCTTCCCGCCACTGCTCCTTGGTAAGCGTAACTTTACCACCGTCATCATCAGTAATGACGATTTTGTTGTATCCGTGATGGACCTCCACAACAGGACAGCAGCCTCGAACACCGCAGAGCCGGATGCTGGTTATATCCTTTTTTGGATTTCTCGGTTTAGCCATTTTGGGCCTCCTTGATTGAGTTTCAAACAACAGTAGAGCGCATGCTCTGTCTAGACACAATAATAAGTATTTATTCATTATTGTTAACTGTTTGTAATTTTTACAAATTCTTTGGAAATTTTTATTTTCAACTTGAGATACTCCATAATTTCCCTTTTTTCTTTGTTCGAACCTTCCTTCAAAATATACTTGGCGCAGACTTTTAGGTCAGTACCTTCATGGATGACTTTAGGTTCATTCAACCCCAGTACAGTTTTCTGAAATTTGTTAAATCGTTTGAGTTTATCCTGAAATTTAATTTTCATAGTAAATTGGTGGAAGTGATATTCTCGCCCAACTCTCCCAACCACGATGGTTGGGAGATGTAAAGCCAGTCCGAGAAAGCCAGAGTGGGGCCTAAGTAGGCTCCCTAAAAGGGTAATTCCAACTCACCCTCAAGGAAGAAGGGTTTAGTTGGAGAATAAGAACCTAACTCCGCTTTCTCTAAGCCCCGCGCTATTACAGGCGGGGCTTTTTATTTTATAATATTCAAACTCGACAAAAAATTTAATGAATGTATAGTGCAAGGTATTAGTTCTTTTACACAATTCCAATGCGGTGCCAGTGGCACAAGGAGGCAATATGAAAACACGATATGCTGGTGACGGCCAACTGTTTTTAGGTAGCAGGACTACGTCTTGGCCTTTTTATTCATTTCATGTTCCCTTTATTATCAAAATGGGGGACAAGTGGTTCGCGGCTAGCTATTGCTCCGAACCAAAAGTTTCAATGATTGAAGCCTTGGTTGAAGCTTACGGTCGTTCTATTTGTTCTTTGGAACGCGGGCTTTGCGCTCTGGGCTTAACGTTGTCTGATTGCGCGTCAGATGATCTTTCAGACACTTTGGACAAATTAAAAAAGTGTCTGGAGTATGAAGAACGTAACGCTAAAAAAGTCGGTTATGTGCACCGACTAATCCTGTTTCATCTCGTTAAATTGAAAGAAGCGGCCATAGGCGGTCCTACGGAAATCATTGAGTTGCTAGACGAGATGCAAAAAACTCTTTCGGTTTATCCAGTAAAGTCTCGTAATTTGTAGATGGTGGGGAAGGAGTTTAAGTTTTCAACCAGTCGCACCGAGCGGCACCAAACAAGGTGCCGCTTTTTTTGTTTTTTTGTTTTTAGTAAATGTAAACAAAAGACCCGCCTCCTACGGGTCTCGTTAGAAAGCGGGATTATTTTTCCTCAATGGCATTTTTGGTTCCCCATTGAATGATGGCTTGCCTAATTGGTATTAGTAGCCCGACAACCATGCTAGTGAACACGAGCAAAATTGATATTCTCATCATAATGTATGCCACAAGCAAAATTAACAACTCTGGTGGCATAGTTTGCATCAATTTGAAAGCGAATACCAGCAAGGCCAACGCTCCAAAAAACAAAAAAACCGCGGAAATTAGCAAACCAAAAAACAAGTATTTCATCCTACACCTCCTGCTTAATATGACAGCATATTTGAACTTGCGAGTCAAACGGGTTAATTTCTTTTGTTTTATTAGATGATGTTTGCAATACCACAAAAAATGCTCGACAAAAAATTTAATGAATGTATAGTAATGCAGGTTGTCAGTTCTTTTATAAACTGCAATATAACCACACTGATGGTAAGGGAGGATGTTATGAAAACAGAACCACCGTCTCATTTTGTTGGTGACGGAGAGTTGTTTTTGAGTCGCCGAAGCGAATATTCTTATCCTCACGCATATAATGTTCTCATAAAAATAGAGGATAAGTGGTTTTCAGCTTCCAAAGCCTCAAAACCAAAAGATTCAATGATTGAAGCTTTGGAAGGATTTTTCCCCGGCGGTATAACTGTGCGGGAGATGGTGTCTACACTTGAAGGTCTTGGCTTGACGTTGTCTGATTGTGCGTCAGATAATCTCATTGCCACTCTAGACAAACTGAAAAAGTGTTTGGAGTATGAAGAGCGTAACGCCAAAAAGTTTGGTCATACATACCAACAGACGTTGGACAGTGTGGCTAAACTGAAGACAACTACAGAAGCAACCAACGGTTCCTCTGAGGTTATTAGGATTCTTGAGGAAATGCAGAAAACTCTTTCTGCTTATCCTATAATAGAATAGTGGTGCATTTTTGCCACATTAAGCGGTGCCAAACGAGGTGCCGCTTTTTTATTTATTGCTATTTTGTATTTTTGCTTTATTATTTTTTTATATTAGAATAGTAATTACTAGAGCTAAACCAAATAGCGGTTTTTGCTCGTATAAGGTTTTTGTTTGTGGTTATGAATACTATTTATATTACAAAAAACGATTATGAAAAACTGATGAGTTTGATAAACGAAAAATCAAGCTACGATGAGCATGACAAAAATTTGTTGGCAGAATTAGGTAGAGCGACAATAGTGGCGTCTCAAGAAATTCCTAATGATGTTATAACTATGAATTCATTAGTCATTTTTTCCGATACTCAATCAGGAAACCAATTGGAATATTGGTTGGTTTTTCCTGAAGATGCCGATATTACTCAGAAAAAAATATCAATCTTTTCTCCAATTGGTTGCGCTTTGTTGGGTTACAAAATAGGTGATTTGATTGAAGTTGATATTCCTGGTGGTAAGAAAAAACTTAAAGTGGAGAAAATTTTACATCAACCTGAAGCCGAGGGTAATTATGAATAATTTATTACTCAAATTTAAAAACTTAAATTAGTTCTGAAAGCTAGTTTAATTTTGCTGATTTCTTTTTTAACCTATTTTATAAAATACTGAAAAATTATCTGCACAAAGGTGATTTTTTTTCAGTAACATGTTATCTTAATAGTAAAATTGCGCGGTTAGCTCAGTTGGTAGAGCATCTCATTGACGTTGAGAGGGTCAGAGGTTCAAGTCCTCTATCGCGCACCTATTTCCAAAATCGCTGAATGAATCGCCTCGCTCCGCTCGGCAACCCCGAAAGAAAACACCCAATTTAAGTCTATTTTTGGACGTTTTTTGTGGTCATTGTCTATAAATTGTGTTGTTGACAATGTATTTTAAAAAGTATATAATATAAGTTATTAGTGTATAATTTTGGTTTTTAGTTTTATTAATCAATTTATTAATAATCTTATATCGTATATGAAAATCATAACTTCCAAGACAAGATTTTTGAAGTTCACATCTATTTTCTTGTCTCTGTCTATGCTCGTTTTTCAGGGAGCAGTTTTTGTGCCAGCTGTAGCTTTGGCAGTTCAACCTGATAATGATAAAAAAATAAATATTTGTCACGCTACTGGTTCCGAAAGGAAACCTTGGGAAGCGATAAATATAAGCAAAAATGCTTGGGATGCTCATGAAGCACACGGAGATTTTATTTACAGTGGACCATTAGATAAAAAGGGCAAACCAACAAAAGATGGTAATAGGTGGTGTGAAAACAATGCTTCAAAACTTGCCACAATCTATGCTACAAAAATAATTTGTGAATCTGAAACCGATCTTCCAAACTGGGGTGATGGAAATTCACAATCAAAGATTGATAAAAACACAGCTCAGGATTTTGTAGACAAGCATCCAAATTGTCGTATTGAACCTTCTTGGACTTTTGAATGGGCTCCAGATGGGACAAAAAATCCTGGAGATAATATTGCTGAAGCAGGCGGTAATTGGGTTACATTTAAAACTGGAAGTGCAAAAGTTGTGACAACAGGCACCAGTAAGGTTTGGGTGAGAGAACAAGCAAACCCAGATTATATTCCATTTACGGGTGATACAAATCCAAGCGATGGTTGGCAAGATGAATCAGCAGAAATGTATTGTCATACAGATATTTTCAATTACGACAACTATGATCGGGTAGAAAATATGAAAGCAAGGAAAGATTATTATTGTGTGGCGTTCAATGTTAAAAAAGAAGTTCAACCAGATTCAGCTACCGTTAAGATTTGCAAGACTGATGAACAACAAAATCCTCTCTCAAATTGGACAATGATGCTTTTGGGAGACAAAATTGAAACAGTAAATGTTTTACCTGATGGTAAAAATTACAGCACTACAAACTCTTTAGAAGTTGGTCCTTATGTGCTCTTAGCTAAAGGTAGTTATATTTATAGACCGAACAATCCTACTGCTTCAACTTCAGATGCTGCTTATTCTTTGAGATTACCTACGGATCCTATTTATTTAGCTGTCAAAGCTGATAGCAGTCTAAGTGATCAACATCAATTTTTGCCTTGGGTTAAAGTAAATAATTTTAGTCCATCACGTGTGGGTTGGCTCGGTATTCAGGTTAATGAATCTTATACTGATTGGGGTTCTATATTTAATCCATTACACGTCTATGCTCACGCAACGAGCACCAACGAAGCCGGTCAATTTTCATTCAGAATTTTAGACGACATATATGGTGATAATTCTGGATCAATTAATGTTGAGGTTTATTCTGGATATGCGGGATTAACAGACGAAAGTGGTTGCGTAACTTTCACAGATGTTCCTCTCGGCACTTACAACGTTGACGAAATAATGCAGAGCGGTTGGGAAGGTGTGTCTGGTTTGGGTAGCGTGGTTGTAGACGAGGCAAACGAAACTTTCTCTGTAGTAAATCGTGATACTGCTAATATATGCACCCCTTCATCTGGAAACATTGTTAGTGATGAAGAAACAATGGTTGCTTCTGTAAGAGTTGGTGATGATCCAGCAGTTGAGAGTAATTTCAACGCTAAACTTGTCACTAAAATTTCAGAAATTCAGACTTTAGGAGAGACTGTTTGGGATGCTGATGTTGAGGACGCTGACGCTAAATGGGTCTGGTCAGAAGATCCTTATGATGCAGATTGGCAAACAGATAAATGGGTAACTTTTTCTCGTGATTTTGAAATAGATGCTAAAAATGGCACTTTGACAGGGAATCTAAAAATTGCCACCGATAACTCTTACACAATTTGGGTAAATGAAGAGCTTGTGGGTGGAGATAGCACAGAAGACAATCACTCGGTTGCCGATAGTTGGGATGTGTCTAGCTATCTTAAAGATGGTTCAAATAATTTAAAGATAGAAGTTCGTAATTGGGCTGGATCAAATCTTGCTCAAGAACAAAACCCAGGGGGTCTTTTGTATAATCTCTCTTGGATAGTTACTTGCGATAACGGAGAAGTGCCTCCTCCTGTTGTTGATGGTCGTGTTAGTTTAGAAAAATCTGGTGAATATAACACTGAAAATGGTGAAATAACTTTCAAGATTGATTGGGAAGTGTTGGATGGTCCAGTAACAGATTTTGTAATAACAGATGTAATTCCGGAAGGGCTTACCTTTGTAAGTGCTGATAATGGCGGAACCTTAAACGAGAATAGTGTTGTTTGGAATCTTGGCAATACAGGTATTGGCAATGGCACAATTAGCTTTGTCGCTTCACTTGACGCTTTCACCAACAACCCAAACTTAAAGTGGGCTAGTGACGTTTTGGAAAACAATCAAGGTAAGAGAAAAGATGGCTTGAATGTTCTCGTAGACAGGTCTAATCCTGAATACGCTCTCGGAGCCGCTCAAACTTTGGGTGAAGAGTGGGATTCTAACGCGGATAATTCATTGAACAACACATTCTTTTCACTTGGATTTGGTGGAAGTATTGTTCTGACTTTTGACGGCACCATATTTAATGGTGATGGCGCCGACTTAAAAGTTTATGAGACCACCTTTGCTGGAAATCCTAATTATCCAATTGAAAGAGTGCATGTAGATGGTTGGGATGCGGACAAGGGTGAATGGGTGTCTTTGGGTGATTTGAACAAAGACGGCGCAATTGATTTTGGTTCAAATCTCAGATACACCACCGCTATAAAACTTACTGATATTTCTAACGTTAATCTCTTTGGAAAAGCAGATGACGGTTATGATGTAGATGCAGTAGAGGCTTATAACATCTTACCTTCGCTTTGTGGCGTTGATAACACCGCTTCATTTACAGCTAAAACTAATGGTAAAGATCTTGAAGGTTCTGCTGATACAAATGTAGTGGTCAACCAGTATTGCGATAAACCTGACTATTCTGGTGAGTCAACCACTCCACCAAATGGAGATGATCAAGAAGATCAAGAAGAAGGAGATGGTTCTTCAGACATAACTCCTCCAAATGGTGACGGTCAAGAAGAAGGTGATACTTCAAATGAAAATGAAAATGGAAACGGAAATGAAGAAAATGGTTCTTCAAACAACAATGACCAACCAACAAGTAATCAGTCATCGGGTAGTGGTAGACGACATGGGGTAAGAAGTTTTTGGGGAGGAAGTGTTTCGGGTAATAGTTCTGGTAGTATCGGAGAGGTTTTGGGCGCTTCAACTGATGGAAGTTTAATGTGTGAACCATACTTAAAAACTTACATCAAAGCTGGAGCCAAAAATGATCCTGAAGAGGTTAAAAAACTTCAGATTTTCCTTAACCAATTCTTTGAAGTAAATAATCCAGTTACCGGCTTTTATGGTCCTATAACTCAAGATATGGTTAATAAATTCCAAACACACCAAGAAGCAGCAGTTCTTACTCCTTGGTCAATTGCAGGACTTCCTACCAATGGTCCAACTGGTTATGTTTACAAGACTACTCAGAGATGGATAAACATCTTAAAATGCCCTGAATTGATTACTAGCACTCCAGTTCCACCACTTCCATAAGTTAGAAATTTGATAACAAAAAAACTCTCATTTAATGGGAGTTTTTTTGTTAACATTTGGTGGTGTTTTTTCTTGAAAAATGTGATAATTATACATAATGGCTAAAAAAAGTAATAAAAATAAAAAAGAAATTATGAAATTAAAAATATACGTTTCTATTTTGGTGGTTTTGATAGTTCTGATTGGCGCCATTCCAACACTTAGAGTCAATATTTTAGATTCTTTATCCGCTATTTATGCTAGTGTCTTAGTTAATTTGACCAATCAAAATAGGGCGTCGGCAAATATTGCTGAACTCAAAGTTAATCCTTTACTGGAAAAAGCGGCTCAACTCAAAGCTGATGATATGGCTACTAGAGGTTATTTTGCGCACAACACACCTGAAGGTCTTACTCCTTGGCACTGGTTCAAAGAAGCGGGATATAGTTATGCTTATGCTGGAGAAAATTTAGCGGTTAATTTTCAAAACAGTGAAGACGTGCAGACAGCTTGGATGAATTCTAGAGGTCATTTTCTTAATATTATGAATCCAAAATACACCGAAATTGGTATCGCTACTTCCACCGGCATATATAAAGGTAGGGAAGCTGTCTTTGTGGTGCAAATGTTTGGCACCCCTTTAGAATAATAAATTAGTTGACATTTAACTAATTATCATTAGTATACGAATCAGTAAAAGCCTAAATTAACGTTAGGTTTTTAATTTTGCTTTTACAACTGTTTTCCCCTGGTCTGGTGTCTATTTTGAGCCTTTTGTTGGTTTTCTACATGATTTTTTACGATTCAAAAGATAAAAGAAAAAAGTATATACGAGGTTTTTTTGTCATATCTGCTGTGCTAGCTTTTAGCCTTACCGTGAGTCTTGCCATTAGTATTCTTTTTGCCTCTAAAAAAAGTAACAATATAGACGGTTTAGATATTACTAAATCATATAGATATTATTACACTCCCTTAAACAATAAAAAGATATCATTAACTTTTGATGACGGTCCCGATCCGATTTATACTCCAATTATTGTTTCTATACTTAAAAAACATAATGTGCCAGCTACTTTCTTTTTTGTTGGTGAAAATGTTTTTAAATATCCAAATATTGCTAGAGAAGTTTCCGACGCTGGCTTTGAAATTGGTAGCCACACTTTTACCCATTCACCACTCGTGCATAATTCCAACGAAAAACTTGAAAATGAACTTAGGACTAGTGGTAAAATAATAGAAATAGCAACAAAAAAGACACCCTTATTTTATCGGCCACCTTATCTTCTAGACATTGGCACCGATCCTATTATAAATCCAGACACTCCAGTAGAAAAACCTCTCCATTTTGCTTTGCAAAATGGATATATACCCGTGGGGGCAGACGTAGATGCTAAAGACTGGACGGTCAAATCTTCAGAGGAACTTTTACAAAATATGCTAAAAGAGGTCCCAAATGGACACATAGCTTTACTTCATGACGGGGGAGGTAGTGCTGATACAAAATATATGGCGGAAGCTCTTGAAAAAATAATTGTTATTTTAAAAGATAGTGGTTATGAATTTGTGTCCCTGAGAGATCTTTTTGTGCCTCCATCTTTTATAAACATAGAGAATCAGCTTTCTTTAGGCTCTGTTGATGCAAACACCAATAATGAAGTCTCTTTGCTTCAGTGGTTTTTATATTCCGAAGGTTTTCTTGATTATGAATCAGTGGGTGGTAAGTTTGATACGGTAACTATGGAAGCTTTAAAGAATTGGCAAATTGAAAATAAAGTTGTCTCAATAGGTGACATAAATAAATCTGAATATGGAACTGTGGGTAAAAAAACAAGTGAGGCTATATTTGCAACTTCAAGCAATTCAAAAGTTTTTAGTATATCCGCAATACAGACAATGGATACTTTTAATGCAAATGATGCTTTACAACGCTTTAACCTCTCTTTAATTTCTTGGGTTGTTTCAGTTTTCAAATACGTGTTTAAATTTGCGATAGTTTTTATTATTTTTAGAATAATTATTGTTGTTGGGCTTTTTATTTTTTCTATTACAAAAAATATAAAAGAAAGAAAAAACAAGAAAATTCCACAATATAAAGGTGGAGTAAGTATTTTAATTCCTGCCTATAATGAGGAAGAAAACATAGAATCATCTATCAGAAGTGTTTTAAAAAATGATTATCCCCTTAAAGAAATCATAGTTATAAATGATGGCTCAATTGACGGCACCCTAAAAGTGGCTGAAAAGATGCAGGTTTTATACCCCAAGGAAATAAAAATAATAAACATAATGAACAGTGGCAAGTTCAACGCTTTGAACGTTGGCATTAAAGCGTGCAGATACAATGTTTTCATTGCTATGGATGCCGATACAATATTTGCGCCAGACACCATAAGTAATCTGATGAAACATTTTAACGATAAATCGGTTGGAGCTGTGGCTGGCAAAGTAGAAACCACCAAATCACACAATATTTTGAACATTTTTCAGAGTATAGAATATGAAATTGGTCAAAATATAGAGAAAAAAGCTTTTGCTTCAGTAAATGCGATAAGCGTGGTGCCTGGCCCAGTTGGGGCGTGGCGAAAACCAGTAGTCATAAAGTGTGGAGGTTACAGTAACGAAACTTTGGTTGAAGATCAGGATCTTACTTTAGCTGTGATAACCAACGGATACAAAATTGTATATGAACCGAAAGCAATAGCCTATACCGAAACTCCACACACTTTAAAAGATTTCTTAAAGCAACGTTTTAGGTGGATTTATGGCACTTTTCAATGTGCATGGAAATATAAGAGTTATATTGTTAAAAAACCAATCTCTTCATTTAGTTTGGTTATTATGCCAAATACGTTGTTATTTAATATAATTATGCCTCTTTTTTATCCTATAATTGACGCGGTTTTTCTTTTTGCCATAATCACTGGTTCGTGGAAACAGGTGATTATAACTTATATTATATTTACCGGCGTTGATGTAATTTATTCTTCTTTAGCTTTTGTGAGACAAAATAAGGACTGGAGTCAACTTTTATTTGTTCCTATTCAGAGGCTTTATTATCGTCAGGTTATTTGTTACGTTGTTATTAAAAGTATAATCAAAGCTATTGAAGGTAGTGAAGAAATCTGGGGTAAAGTTATAAAGAGAGGCGACAGTCAAAAATACTATTTTTCAAGTTTTGAAAAACTAGCTTAAAAACTGACACTGCTTTTCGTTATGATAAGTTTCCACGGTCCTTCAGGGACATCTTTTTCTTCAACAAATCTCCATTTTGTTACCGCATTGTCGGTCATACCAAGACAATCCCAGGTGGCAGGCGATATATCAAGACCAGCAGAAACTCCAAAAATATTTTTTGGTTCAGATTTTCCAAAAACGTAATCAAAATCATCATCCTCAAAAGGTCCCACATCTTCCCATTGTGCGTAACATATTTTGTTTTTGTATTTTATTTCTATCCAAACATTTTTTATTTGAGATTCTTTATTTGAGATGTTTTTGTACCAAGGAATGAGTTTTACAGAATCTTTCTGAGTCCCATCTTCATTTCTATCACCGTAAGGTAGGGCAAAATAGAAAGGATTTTCTTTGGGAATGAATGCGCAAGGATTATAACCACATCTATCGTTTGGATCATCTATGCCACCATAATGTTCCAGCCAGAGAGAGTCCCAATAACTTTTATGATTTGGAATAAATCCGTTGCTTTCGTCTGAATTTTCTCCCACCCAAAAAACTGTTGTCATAACACTCTTATACAAGATGTCTTCTTCTTGTTTTTCTCTTGTTGGCTCTTCTTTTGTGCGTTCCCAAACCCCTCCTAAACCGACTAAAATGAACAACAAAACGACAAAATATATTATTTTTTTATTTATAATCCGCATTGGACTTTTTTAATAATTTAGTTTATAGTAGCATCCTATGCCGATGTTAGACAAGCGAAAAGACAAATTCTGGAAACGTTATATTTCTATAATATCATTTGTAGGATTGTCCATAGTTATTGGGATAGTTATCATTTTAAATACAAACATTTATCGTCCTATCACAAATGCTCCTGTTGAATTAGTGCTGGGCGCTTCCGATGAGGTGGTTAGAGAAAATATCTTTGTAGAACTACCTACTATATATTCAGATACTTTAACCCGTGGTTGGGAAAACTGGTCTTGGGATACTCACTTAGATTTTTCATCGTATGTTTCTTTGGAACGTGACAATTCTATAAGAGTAGAATTTAACAAACCCAATTCGGGATTTATGATACACGCTCCTCATTTTAATACTTCGCCATACAAATCAATAAAACTCTCGGTTTTTGTAGATAATGATAAGACAAAAAACGATCTCTTAATTGAAATTACAGATGTGGATGGTAAAACTATTGGGAATCAACCATTACCTTGGTACACTGACGAAAAGATTTTAAAACCTAACGTTTGGTACGATTTAATTATACCTTTAGCTAATCTTAATGCTAACAATATAAAAATAGGTGGGATTTCTATCATAAGCAATGAACCATCCGTAATTTTTTTAGATGATATAAGATTTGGTGACGAAAATATATCATTCCCTAAGTGGGCTAATGATAGTTACGATGCCGACTATTTATTGACAGACTACTTTGAACCCATAAACCTTCCTTACATTTCTGATTTTTATAATAAACCAAATGATTGGAAAACAGAAAATGGAATTATTGAAAACACTTTTAATAAAATGCGTGTGAACACCGCAACAGACAGCAATTATGCCTTTTTCAAATTAAACGGTGGACATTTTTGGTTCAATTATAGGTATACAATTTATACCGATTGGGCTGAAGGGGATTCTATAAATTTGTTAGCCAGATATACTCCCGAAAATTTTTTCTCTTGTTCGTTTTTTGACGATGGTAAGAATGTGATACTTTATCAATTTCAAAATGGTAAACAAATAGAGTTAGGTAGTTCACCGAATTATTTAAAAACAAGAAAATATAAATGGACGTCAACTGACAGTCTGGGTATTGAAGTTGTGGGTGATACCGTTTCTTGTTTTTCAAATGGTGAAGTTAAGGTAACACATAAAGCTATTTTCCCAATGCCACTTGTTGGCACAGTTGCTTTAGAAATGTGGAGTCCTCTAAACAATGAAAATTCTATGATTATTAATCAGGTGAAGGTTGAGGCTATTTAGGATTTATATGTAATAATTAAAAATTACAAAAACATTTTACTTCATTTTTTGTAATTCTAGATAAATATCTTCCAAGGCTTTAATAGCGTCACCGACCGCGATGTTATTTTGACGGTAAAGACCATCTGTGCAATCTCCAGCCGCCCAGACACCTTTTACATTGGTTCTTTGAGTTCTAGGGTCAATTTTTATTTGTTTGTGTTCGTCCATATCCAATCCTATATTTTCTGCAAAATCAGTGGATGGGTTGTGTCCTATTTCTACGAAAATACCTTGCACTTCTATTTTTACATCACTTACAAATGGATATGTCTTTTTATAAAATAAACCTTTAACCCAATCATTACCCTGTATTTCTAGAGGTTTAACGTAGGTAAGAGCTGTCATTTTTGGATTTTCCAAAACTTTTTCTATGGTAATTGGGTCGGCGCGAAATTCACTACGAGAAACAAGGGTGACACTTTTGCAATAAGCTAAAAGTTCAGCGGCAGCTTCAAAACCAGCGTTACCGCCACCGATAACCGCTACATCTTTTTTAGCAAAAAATGGTCCATCACAAGAAGCGCAATAAGTAATCCCTTTACCTTCAAATTCTTTAGCTCCAGGAATGTCTAATTTTTTTCTACGACTACCACTCGCGATAAGCACAGTTTTAGTCTTGTAAAAAGCTTTGTTGGTAGAAACCAAAAAAAGATCATTCTCCACACATTCTATGTTTTCAACTCTTTCACCTTCTTTTATATCAACAAAATCGCCTGCGTAAAATTTAACATGCTCTTTCAATTTTTTAGCTAAATCTATTCCAGAAATAGCTATTGTGCCTATCCAATTTTGAATTTCATTAGATTCTACACTCTGACCATTAAAATTTTCAGTAATGAGGGCGGTTTTTATTTGTTTTCTGGCAGCATAAACGCCCGCTGCCGCGCCAGCTGGTCCGCCACCTATAATAATTAAATCATACATAAAGGTAATTATACCAAAAAATCCTGATTTACATCAGGATTTTTTATTATTTACTATTTTAATTTTGAGCGCCTGAGAAAAGCTGGCACAGCGCCCCACTCGTCATCTTCTTCTATAACATTTTGCTTTTTTTCTTCAGGTTCTTCAGTTGGTTCTTCTTCTGTTTGTGGTGCGTCTTTTCTTTCAACCTTTTCATTTCTACTAAATACAGAATTAAATATTTTACCCTTGGTTGCGTCAGTATCTATATTTTCAGAAAAGTTTTTGTCTCCAAAAAGACTCTTTTTCATAACACTATCTGGAAAACCAGAAGCGATGACAGTGATTTTAATTTCACCTTTTTTGAGTTTGTCGTCTCTGACTGTTCCAAAAATAATTTTAGCGTTTGGATCAACTGATTCGGTGATAACTTTAGCGGCATCATGAATTTCAAACATAGTAAGATCGTCACCACCAGCAATAGAGAACAATACTCCTTTAGCTCCATTGATAGAAACCTCCAAAAGAGGGGAATTAATAGCCATTTTAGCGGCTTCTTCAGCTCTTTTTTCACCAGAAGCTCGCCCAATACCCATAAGAGCGCCTCCCGCACCTTCCATAATGGCTCTGACATCAGCAAAGTCTATGTTAATGATTCCTGGCATAGTGATAAGGTCTGAAATACCTTCCACTGCTGATTTCAAAATATCATCACAAATAGCAAAAGCATTTTTGGCTGTAGTGTCTTTATCTATAGTTGCCAAAAGTCTGTCGTTAGGAATTACAATAAGAGCGTCAACTGATTGTCTTAGTTCTTCAAGACCAGCTTCAGCTATACGCATCTTTTGTTGTCCTTCAAATGAAAATGGTTTAGTCACTACCGCTACAGTTAGAGCTTCAAGTTCTTTAGCAGTTTTAGCAACCACAGGAGCGGCCCCAGTGCCTGTGCCACCACCCATACCGCAAGCTACGAAAACCATATCAGCTCCTTTTAGAGCTTCCTGAACTTCTTCTTTGGTTTCTTCTACCGCGCGTCTTCCAAGCTCCGGATTCATACCAGTGCCAAGTCCCCGAGTTAGATTTTTACCTATATGAATTTTTTTCTTAGATTCAGATTTAATAAGGTCTTGAGCGTCTGTGTTAACAGTAATGAACTCTACTCCTCGGACCTTGGAATTTATCATATGGTTTATGGTGTTTCCACCGGAACCACCAACACCAACAACTTTTATTCTAGCAAACACTTCTATTTCTGGTTTTATTTGTGGCATACGTCTGTATAATAGCAAAAAAAATCAAATTTATAAAACTTGTCAAAAAGTATATTTGTGTCTTAAAACTAAGGTAAAAACTGTTTTAAAACTTGCCAAATTTTAACAAAAAAATTTCGACTGTATTTTTTCAAACCAAGCCCCTCTTCTTCATCCGGCAGATTTCCAATAATACAAAGACCATAAGCAACCGACCAGGAAGAATCTTTAATTTGAAATTTAGCGGATTGTCCACCACCGCGTTCGGATATCAGACTTTCGCCTGTAATTAAAGAAGCCACTCTAGACGGCAATCGTAAATAGTTTCTGGCTAAATCCTCAATGAGTCCTATAGAAGATGAACCTCCTGTGATGATAATACCAGCCGGCAAAATGCCCGACTTACCAATTTTTTTGAGATGGGCTTCTATAAGTTCAAATATATCACCTAAGCGAGCAGAAATTATTTCTTCCAGTTTTTTCTTTGAATAATTGGTAGCAGTTACACCTCCGATTTTTATAGATTCGGCTTCTCCAAGGGAAATTTTCAAACCAAGAGCAATGTCATTAGTTATGTCTGAACCACCAATAGGAAAAACTTCCAAAGAAATTGGTATATTGTCTTCAAAAACCACAATAGAAACTGTTTCGGCACCAATATTTGCTAAAACACACCCAGCAATTTTTTGACTTTTAGAAAGAGTGACAAAACTAGCGGCAATAGGGGAAGCGACAACATCTATAACTTGAACTCCGGCTTTTTCTACCGCTTCAACTAAATCATCTAAATGTGATTCAATACAACTAACAAAAAGCGCTTTGGTTTCAAGCTTGACACCTTTCATACCTAATACTCTGCCCAAAACAGCTTTACCGTCTATTTTCCAAGAAATAGGGATAGAATAAATAATTTTGCGGTTTTGCATCAAAGCTTTTGGTATAGCTTCTTCCGCGATAGTAATAGCCTGTTCAATATCTACTTCCGTGATTTCTTGGTCAGCTCTACTAACTATAGTGGAACCTTGGGAATTAATTCCTGATAAACCAATACCACCAATGGAAACAAAAACTTTTTTTATTTTGTGACCAGAAGATTTTTCGGCTTGAGCCAGGGCAACACTAACGCTTTTTGTAACGTCAGATATATTTATAATATAGCCATGTCTAAGGCCTTTTGATTCGGCTCTGCCTGTGCCAAGAATAGTTGGTAGGTGATTATCTGAATCTTGTTGCGTGACTACTACTCGCACTTCATAGGTGCCTATGTCTATACCGGTTGTAATAGATGCGCTCATACCTTTCCATTTTAGCATTGTGTTTTAGGCCTTTCAAATGAAGAATGCCGTGGATAACCAAAAATAAAAGGTAATCTTCTAAAGTCATTTTAAATTTTTTGGCTTTGGTTTTGGCAACATCTTTGCAGATTAAAATTTCGCCATTAGTTTTAGAAAGTGGAAAAGAAAGGATGTCGGTTGGTTCATCTTTTTTGCGATAAGTTTTATTTAAAGATTTTATTTTATCTTTATTTACAAAAGCAAAGGAAAGCTCGTATTGCTTTCCTAAGATTTCTTCTTTTATTTTTTCAGCCATAGACCTAGCAAAGGCTAGGTTTTTCATACTTGCCATTTACTCAAGAATACCAGGCATTTTACCCATTTTAATAAGTTCTCGTATTTCGTTTTTCCTTCTAATTCTTTTTAAGGTATTTTTCTTTTTAACATAATCTGAAATCTTCCTTTCGTTATACCTTCTACCACGCAATCGTGGCAAAATACCCGAGCCCTGAACCCGTTTAGTGAATTTTCTTATGAGAGCAAGATTGTTGTCGTTGCCGCTTCTGTTGACTTCTACATTAATTGCCATAACAGAGAATATACTAACACAACCTGATATTCTATGCAATATTTTGGTTTTTGTTTAATTTTATAAACCTTTAATGATTTCTTTGGCCCGAACCGCTAAATCAGGAATAGAGACCGTTTCTTGAACATGGTTAGCGATATTACGAATAATAACGCAATTTTCTAGAGCTTCTTTTTGGCCTATAAGAATAATATAAGGCGCTCCAGAAGCCTCAGCGATACCCATTTGGTTACTTAATTTATCTTTAGCTATAGAATGCAAGACATTTGCTCCCGCTTTATAAAGTTCCCTTAAAATAAGAAAACTTTTAAGTTTAGCTTCGGGACTAAATTGCACAAGATAAAATTGGGGTTTTAAAGGTCTAACTTTAGTTTTTTTGAGACTTTTTTTAAGACGAGCAGAAATATTACAAACACAGCTGTGCAAATCTTTTTTGTAACCCATTTTTTTTGCTAACCTATTAAAGCAAGCACCACTGGCTAACGCTTTTCCTGTTTGTGTTGATGAATCTTCACTACTTTTTATAACAAAGACCGTACCCGAGCTAATATTTAAATCACTTATCAAAGAATTGTTTATGTGGTAGGGAATTTCCATTATTTCCAAAAATTCAAGAACTTCTTTAAAATGCGATCTGCTGTTTTCAGACAAAAAATCTATAGTTTTTGGACATTCATTTTGAAACGAACTCCATTCTTCATTTTGTTCTTTTATGATAGAACAAATATCTTTTTTGAGAGCTTGTCTTAATTCAGCAGGGAAAGTGTTGTAATTTTTCTTTACGAAAACCGAAAGCTTTTTTTGGAAATCACTAATAGAATCGCTATCTCCAACAGAGTTAATATGAACTTCTAAATTTTTATAACCCAATGTGTTTAAAATGGAAATACTTGCTTGAATAGCAAGACATTCGCATACACTTTTTGATGACCCAATTGAAACAAGCGAACTTTCAAGTCTGAGAGGTTTTTTTCTTTCTTTTGAACCAGGGAAAGGTTTTTCACAATAAAACATACTTGGTTGAATACCACCCATCAGTTTTTCTTCAAAATACATTCTTAAAATAGCAATTTTTTCTACCAAACCTTCATCTTCAAAATTTTTGGCTTGACTAAAGTCTTGTTTAGTTATAGTTGGAGGTATTATGGGTTTAAAACCATAAAATCTTGCTATTTTGCCTATTTCGGTGATTTCTTTTACACCTCTATCTGGTGATTTGTTTTCCATATTTGAAAGTTAATGTTATTCAGATTTAGTAAATGATCCAGGCCAAATATCAATCTCGCTTAACGGCAAAAGTCTCAAAATTGGGGTGCCAACAATATATTTTTTGGGTAAAGTGCCCCAAACTCTAGAATCAGAACTGCCAGCCCTGTTGTCTCCAAGCACAAAATATTCATCTTCGCCGAGTGTTATTTTGAAGTTTTCATTCTTTTTATAAACGATATACGGCTCATCAAGTTTTAAACCATTTTCGTTATCTCTGTTATAAACAAAAACTTCACCATTTTTTATTTCAATTGTTTCTCCCGGAAAACCAATAAGTCTTTTTATAAAATATTTGGAAGTGTCTTTTGGATATTTGATTATCAATACAGATTCACGTTTTGGTTCTTCAAATCGTTTACTCAGTTGATCTACTATTAAATAATCAGCATTTTTAAAAGTTGGATCCATAGACGAACCAGAAACTATATAAGGTTGAGCAACAAATATTCTGAAAGGCACGACAATAATCAAAGCAAAAAAAGCATACTTAACAAGTTCCCAGAAAGAGCTTTTTCTTACTGGTTGTTCAACAATTTGGTTGTTTTCTTCCATAATTTAGGTCATTATATTATATATATTAATTTAATTCAAAATTTTATGTTTTATATCGTAGGCTTAGGAAATCCTGAGGAAGAATACAATAATACTCGCCACAATACCGGCAGAATGGCGGTGCTAAAATTGCACAAAGATTTGGGTTTTGAAGATTTTGAATTTAATAAAAAATCTAACGCTTTAATATCTGAAGGTAAAATTGGGAAAGAAAAACTGATTTTGATATTACCAGAAACTTTTATGAATAAATCTGGTTCAGCTGTTTCTTATTTTGTTAAACCGATACCCAAGTCTTCTGCTACCAAAACTCCAGCAAAACGAAAAAAAGGATTGGAAAATTTAATAGTGGTTCATGATGATATTGATTTACCTCTTGGTAGTTTAAAGATTTCTTATAACAAAGGCATGGGTGGACACAAGGGGCTTGAATCAATCGTTAAAGCGGTAAAAACCAAAGAATTTGTAAGATTCAGGATTGGAGTCTCACCAGCAACCAATAAGGGCAAAGTTAAAAAACCTGGGGCCAATCTTACTCCTAAAAAAGCAGGGGAGGCTGTCATTGATTTTATTCTTGGAAAATTCAAACCGAAAGAATTGGAAATTATGAAAAAAACTTTTAAAAAAACAAGTGAAGGCATTCAAACCTTGATTTTAGAGGGTCGCGATAGAGCAATGAATGAATTTAATTCTTAATTCTTCTAAAATAAAAAAATTTGTTAAAAAACGTTGAAACTGCGTGTTTTTTGTCGCTTTCACTTGACTTTTATGTATTTATGTGTAGAATGCGAAATTAATGAAAATAGCGATAAATTTAAGCAGAGAATACGTTGGCGGTATCACTTCTTCCAATCTAAATTTAATAAACCACTTATATACCTCAGATAACAAATTTATAGGTTTGGAGTTAAACGCTAGAGTTTATATGAAAGGTCCTGCGATCTTTCGTAATTTTGCTCCAGAAATTTTTGATTACCACATAGTTAATACACATCATTTGCCAATAATGAATGTGGTTAAAAAAGCTAAAAATATTAATGAGGTTAAAAAAGCTTATAGTGAAATAATAAAAATAGTAAGAAATATTTTAAAAGCTACAAAACCAGATGTTATTTTGCTTAGTGGCACATATTATGTGCCTTGGATCATATCTATTGCCGCAAAACAAGAAAAAATACCTATTGTTTTATGGTATTCTGGAGTTTTGTCAAAAGAAGTAGAAAATCAACCTGCCAAGATGAGGAATATATTTTCGGCAATGGAAAAATCTATGATTACCAGAGCAACTAAAATTATTTTTCCATCCAAAATATGTAAAGATGTGGTAGAAAAAGAGGTGGTCAAACGTAAAATTAAAAATAGTTTTATAATTCCTAATCCCATTTCTAGCTTGTTTACTGAACCGTGCGCTGTTGAATATTCGGTAGAACGTAGAATAGCTGCAGTGGGTCGTTATTCTAAAATAAAAAATTTTGATGTTTTTTTTGAATTACACAAAAATCTTTTGCGCCAAAAGTGGGAACATAGCGCTTGTTTTGTAACTAATTCTAACAATGCTTATATTAAAAAAATTCCAAAAACTATAGAGGTTTTACCACCTATGACTTTTAAAGGTCTGAAAAAATTTTATTTATCACAAGGGTTAATCATTTGTCCATCAATATTTGAAACTTTTGGAAATGTTCCAATGGAAGCAGTTTGTCTTGGAATTCCGGTTTTAGTAAGCGATAAGATGGGTTGCGCTGAAATATTAAAAAAAGTTGGTTTGTCTAATATGGTTATATCTTTTGATAATATAAAAGAAGTTACTGAACGTGTAAAAGAATTGTGCGGCCAATCAGTTTTACCAAAGCAAATGAATGCTTTAAAAAGAATTTTAGATAGTCGTTTTATAAGTGAAGAAATAAATGCAATACTCATAAGCGTCGCTAAGCAAAAAATATAATATAAAATAAAAACATCTCACACGAGATGTTTTTATTTTATAAAAGCTGTTTTTGAATTTTATTTTTCTTCCATAAAACTCAAAGCCATCTTTTGTTCTTTTGGATCAAAGATATTTATTTTGAAATTATAAACTTTGCCAAGTTCTAATTTTTCGCGCAATTTATCTTCAGTGCCAAATTCAGATACGTGAACCAACCCAGCCACACCTTCTTCAATAGAGGCTAAGGCGCCATGTTTGTTAAATTTAATAATAACGCCAGAAACCATATCATCTTTCTTGTATTTTTTAGCAGCTTCAGTCCAAGGATTTTCTTTCATAGCTTTGATAGAAAGAGAGATTTTGTCGTCTTTTATTTCTATAACTTTAACTTTTATATTGTCGCCAACTTTAGCAAATTTACGAGGATCATCAACCAAACCCCAATCAATTTCAGAAATGTGAACCAAACCTTCAAGACCATCTTCAATTTTAACAAAAATACCGAAATCTACGATACCAGTAACTTCACCTGAAAGTTCATCGCCAAGACTATATTTATCAATAATTTTTTCTTTCTTGCTGTTTTCTGGGTCTTTTTCTGAGAAAATAAGTTTACCCTCTTTGGCGTTAGTAGCAATAATAGCCACTGAAAGTTTTTGTCCAACAAGTTTTCTAAGTTCTTCTAATATTTTGTCTTTATCGCCATCAGCTATTCTTGGGTAGTGTTCAGTTTTGAGTTGAGAAGCTGGCAAGAAGCCAGTGATACCTTGCCAAACCAGCATAAGCCCACCTCGGTTCGCTTCTTTAACCGGCAGTTCAAAAACTTTTTTATCTCTGATAGCTTCTTCAGCTTCACTCCAAATAAGAGCTTGTTTGGCTTCTTTAAGAGAAATTTCAATGTAACCTTCTTTGTTACTACTACCAGTAATTTTACCGGTGATATTATCTCCTATGTTTATCTTTTTTATAATATCGCGAGCATTGATGTATTCTCTACCGAAAATAACACCAGTACCCCAGGGTGGCAAATCAACAAAGACCGAATTTCGACCAAAAGCAATAACAGTGCCTTCAATTATAGAATCTTTAGCGGGTGGTAAAACCAAATTATCCATAAGTTTAGACATTTGGTTTTCTTTCACAATTTCCTTTTCACTGGAAACAACTTCTTCTTTTTTAACCATACAAATAACAAAAAAACCATGAGTTTTTCTACTTTTCTCTAGCCATTTTGCAGTTAGTAGAAGGTTAGACTCCTGGAACTTCTTTTAATGAAAATTATATTAGCACCTTGATTTTTGTAGGTCAAGGGTGTAAACTCATAGATGTAAGTGTTAAGTCTCTTTGTTTGTTTTGCGGCTTTAAAAATCGCGAACAGCAAGTGAATCACTTGGTCGTTTAATCGCAATAATTTAAAGCACGTAAATGAAAAAGCTTTTCGTAGGCAATTTACCTTACAAAACTACCGATACCGAATTGAAAGAAATGTTCTCTCAAAACGGTGAAGTCGCTGAAGCTGTCATCATTATGGACAGAGAAAGAGGTGTTTCAAAAGGTTTTGGTTTTGTAACTATGACAAATGACGCCGAAGCTGATGCTGCTATCAATGCTTGGAATGGTAAAGAAGTTGATGGTAGAGCTCTCACCGTAAATGAAGCTCGTCCTCAAGAAGCACGTCCTCGCAGAGATAACTTTCAGTAAAAAATAATTTTCTGTGAAAGTTTTGAAAAACCACCCGCTCGGGTGGTTTTTCTGTTATTATTTAAATAAATGAAAAAAAATCTAATCACTCTAATCGTTGTAAGTGTTGTTGCTTTGCTAATTTTGTTATTTAGTCTTGTTTTTTCTAATAGAAACGAAAAAGTTGCTATTTTAAAGATAAACAACACTCAAATAAATATAGAGGTAGCCGACAATGATCTTAAAAGAGAAAAAGGTCTTTCAGGAAGAGTTGAAATTGCTAAGGATGAGGGGATGTTGTTTGTTTTTGAAAGAGAAGATTATTATGGGTTTTGGATGAAAGATATGAATTTTCCAATAGATATTGCTTGGTTAGATAAAAATAAAAAGATTGTGCATATTGAAAACAGCGTCTCTCCGGAAACGTATTCAAAAAAAATACCACCAAAAGTTTTTAAACCAAACTCTCCAAGTTTGTATGTTTTAGAAACTCAAGCTAATTTTTTTAAAAATCACAACATCAACATCGGAGATTTTGTAGAGTTTTGAAAAGCCTCTTAGAAAGACCTTTAATAGTCAGTCTTTAATTTCGTTTTTGGTTTACACTTTTGCTTTTGTATTTCACGATGATTTTTTTATACCTTATCCACAGTTTTTTTAACTCAAAAAGTTATAAAATGAAGAGGCGAAATTTTTAAATTTTTGCAAAAAATTACAAGATTTTAAGTTTTTTTATAAAAATATGCCTGAAAAAATCAAAAAAAAGCCAAAAAAGTATGCAATGGAGGATTTTATTAAAAAAGTTCAAAAGCGAGATGGTTCAATTGTTAAATTTGATTTTGAAAGGATTGTCATAGCGATAACCAAAGCTATGAAAGCTGCAGATGAAGGCTCTGAAGGTGAGGCTAGATTAGTCGGTCACAAAGTGCTTGGTGAATTAGTTAGAATTTCTAAAAAATTTAAAAATTTTGTGCCTACAGTTGAAGGCATTCAAGACATCGTAGAAAAAGAGTTGATGGCTTCCGAGTATCCCAACACCGCGAAAGCTTTTATTCTTTACCGAGCCGAAAGAACTAAAATGCGCGAACAAATTAATCTTATACCTCAAGATGTTAGAGAAAAGATTAAAGAAAGCAGTAAGTATTTCAAAAGTTCATACCAAGAATTTATTTTTTATCAATTTTATTCTAGATGGGTAGATGAGTTGGGTCGTAGAGAAACTTGGGTTGAGTCTATAGACAGATTTATGGATTTTATGAAAGAAAATATGGGCAACAAGCTTACTGCAACCGAATATTCCGAAGTGCGAAAAGCTATTTTAGACCAAGAGATTTGTCCCTCTATGCGATTACTTTGGTCTGCTGGTAAAGCAGCTAGGAAAACTAATGTCTGTGCTTATAACTGCGCTTATATAGCTCCAGTTTCGTGGCGCGATCTTTCGGAGATAATGTATATATCAATGTGTGGCGCAGGTTGTGGTTTTTCAGTTGAACCAGAAAATGTTGGTAAGTTTCCTCAAATTCAAAAACAAACTGGAAAAATGGCTCCAAAAATAATCGTTGAAGACAGTAAGGTTGGTTGGTGTAAAGCTTTTGTTGCCGCTTGTGAAGCTTGGGAAAATGGTAAAGATGTTGAAATAGATTATTCCTTGGTTAGACCAGCGGGTGCCAAATTGCAGACTATGGGTGGCCGAGCTTCTGGTCCTGAGCCACTTAAAGAATTAATGTCTTTTACAAAAAGAAAAATATTATCCAAACAAGGCCGAAGATTGTCTTGTCTTGATTTACACGACATTATTTGCCAAATCGGTTTGATAGTGGTTGCGGGCGGTGTTAGACGTAGCGCCCTTATTTCGCTTTCTTCACTTGATGACATAGAAATGCGTGATGCAAAAAAAGGTGCTTTTTGGCAAACAGAAGGGCAACGTTCAATGGCTAATAATTCAGCAGTTTATGAGACCAAGCCTTCAGCTGAAGAGTTTTTAGAAGAATGGACAGCTCTCGTTACTTCTCATTCTGGTGAACGTGGCATTTTCAATCGTGGTGGTCTTGCTACTCAAATGCCTAAAAGACGCTGGGAAGTAGTAAAAAACGCTAAACAGCTCGGTATGAATCCTTGTGGCGAAATTTATCTACAATCTAAACAGTTTTGCAATTTAACATCTATTGTAGTGCGCCCCAAGGACAATATGGAAGACTTAAAACGCAAAATGAGATTGGCTACTCTAGTTGGTAGTTATCAAGCCACTCTTACTGATTTTGAATATCTTTCAAAAGAATGGAAAGAAAATTTAGAAAAAGAACAACTCTTAGGTGTTTCTATCACTGGCTATTATGATAATAAATTGGTGCGTGATGAAAAAAATTTAAGAGATTTACGCGAGGAAGGTGTCAAGACTAACAAAAAATATGCCAAAAGATTTGGAGTTAACGAATCCACCTCTATTACTTGTGTTAAACCTCATGGCAATTCTGGTCAATTATTAGGTGTGGGTTCTGGTATGCACACTTGGTACGCTAAATATTACGTTCGTAGAGTGCGTATTTCGGTTACTGACCCTCTTTTAAAATTAGCTAAAGATCAAGGTGTGCCTGTTCATCCAGAAATTGGTTACTCTACTTCAAATGCCACTACTATGGTTCTTGAATTCCCGTGCAAAGCTCCAGAAGGCGCAATCGTCAACAAAGATGTAAACGCTTTAGAGATGTTAGAGGAATGGAAAAAACTCAAAATTAATTTCACCGAACATAATCCTTCCGTAACGATCTATGTTGGCGATGATGAATGGATCGCTGTCGCTAATTTTATTTATAAAAACTGGGACATAATTGGTGGACTTTCGTTCTTGCCACGTGACAACCATGTTTATAAACTGGCTCCTTATGAAGAAATTACGAAGGAGGAATACGAAACTCGTCTGAAAGCCCTCGGACAACTTGATTTTTCTAGACTACTTATTTATGAAAAAAGCGACCAAACCATTGGAGGCAAAGAACTTGCTTGCGCTGGCGGTACTTGTGAAATCAGTGATTTTGTCAAAGTAGAAGCATAAAAAGTAGAATAATACTCAAGATAAGAACTCGTTTGAAAGAACGAGTTTTTTGTCCACTAATTTTTTATCAAATGAGAGATTTATTTGTTATAATTTATATTTAATAGGTTAAATTATAAAATAATGCACGAGAAAAAAATTCGCATCGCAATAAATGGCGCTGGAAGAATAGGTAGAGCGTTTATAAGACTGGCTTTTAATAATCCCAATATAGAATTTGTCGCTATAAATGATTTGGGTGATATAGAAAACATTGCTTATCTTATGAGATATGACACCGCTTATGGTGTAGCCCCTTTTGAAGTAAAAGCAAAAGAAGATCAGACCGCAATTATTGTAAACGGTAAAGAAATTAGGTTTTTAAATGAAAAAGATCCTGCCTTATTACCTTGGCAAGATTTGAATGTGGATATAGTTATTGAAGCCACTGGCGTTTTCACTGCATACGAAAAAGCAAGAGACCACATTACCGCTGGAGCAAAAAGAGTAGTTATTACTGCTCCAGCCAAAGGCGAACCAAAAGATGAAACAGAAGTGATGGTTCTTATGGGTATCAACGATGAAAAATTAGAAAAAAGCGTCATAAGTTCAAATGCTTCTTGCACGACCAATGCCATTTCTCCAGTTATTCAGATACTGAATGAAAAAATTGGTATTGAAAAAGCAATACTTAATACCACTCACGCTTATACAGCCAGCCAAGCAATTGTTGATGGTCCAAACAAAAAAGATTGGAAAGAGGGCAGAGCTGGAGCTCAAAACATTATTCCAACTTCAACTGGTGCCGCTAAAGCTCTCACAAAAATAATAACTGATTTAGAAGGTAAATTTGACGGGCTTTCAATGCGAGTGCCGGTAGTTGCTGGTTCTATTGCTGATGTAACTTTTATCAGTAAAAGAGAAACAACTGTAGAAGAAGTAAATAAAGTCTTAAAGGAAGCAACTAGGGAACCTAGGTGGCAAGGTATTTATACTGTAGCTGAAGATTTAATTGTTTCTAGTGATATTATTGGTTCACTTTTTGGTTCAATTGCTGACTTAGGACTTACTAAAGTTATTGATGGCAACTTAGTAAAAGTTTGCGCCTGGTATGATAACGAAATAGGATACACCAACACCCTTATTAAACACGTGCTTACGATAGGTAAATATTTGTAATTAATTTGTATTTAGACGAAATTTACAATAACAACTAAAAATTTTATGAAAATATATTTTGCAACAGATCATGCTGGATTTGAAATGAAAAACAAACTTTTAGAGTTTGTGAAAGAGCTCGGTTTTGAAGTGGAAGATTGTGGTGCTTATGAATTTAATCCGGATGATGATTATCCTGAATTTGTAAAAAAAGCTGCACAAGCAGTGTCAGAGGCTCCAGAATCGTCAAGGGCGATAGTTTTAGGTGGTAGTGGTCAAGGGGAGGGTATAGTGGTCAACAAGTTCTTAAATGTGCGCTCAACGGTTTATTATGGTGGCAACCTAGAGATTGTTAAATTATCTCGTGAACACAACGATGCTAACGTGCTTTCTCTTGGGGCTAGATTTTTATCTTTAAATGAAGCGAAAGAAGCAATTAAGTTGTGGCTTGAAACCCAATTTTCTAAAGAAGAAAGACACAGAAGAAGAGTTGCTAAGATTGAAAACTGATATGGTGTAAAAATTAACAAAATAAATATGATCGAAATTATTCCAGCCATCATACCTCAAGATTTGGATGAAATTCGAAAAAAATTCGGCAGAGTTTTGGGTTTAGCAAAAAAAGTTCAGGTAGATATTTTAGATGGTCAATATGCACCAGTAAAAAGTTGGCCTTTCATTGAAAAAAATTCTGACGATCTTTTTAAAATGGCTAAAGGCGAATTAAAGTTTCCATTTATTGATGAGTTTTTGGTGCAAATTGATTTGATGGTGTTGCATCCGGTTGAATATTTAAATGATTTTATTTCCTTAGGCGCTAAAAGTTTTGTTATTCATATAGACTCAACTAATCATATTCGCGAGTGTTTAAGTATGATTAAGGGTTTAGATTGTAAAGTTGGTCTTGGTATCAAACCTTCTGTTGATACAGCTCTTTTAGAACCGTTTATGGAACAAATAGATTTTGTACAATTTATGGGTAATGATAAAATTGGATACAATGGCGTTGAACTTGATAATTCTGTCATAAACAAAATAAAATATTTTCATCATAAAAATAGAGAGATGCCTATTCAGATTGATATAGGTGTCAGCGAAGAAACAATTCCAATTTTGAAAAGTATTGGTGTTACTTCTTTCATTTCTTGTTCAGCGATTTTTAATTCTCTAGACCCAGAAGAGTCTTTTAAAAAAATGCAAAACTTATGATGTGGCCTACTGAAGAAAAAATAAAATGGTTGGAAGAAAAAGCAAGAGACATTAGAGTCTCGGTTATTGAAATGCTTGAAGAAGCCGGAAGTGGACACAGCGCGGGAGCTTTAGGAATGGCAGATATTTTTACAGCACTTTATTTCCACATTTTAAAACACGATCCAACCAATCCGACGTGGTCAGACAGAGACAGATTAGTTCTCTCAAACGGTCATATTTGTCCTGTTTATTACGCGACGCTTGCTCATGCGGGTTATTTTAAATTAGAAGAATTAAAAACTTTGAGAAAATTTGGTTCGCGTTTGCAAGGTCATCCAGAAAGAAAATTTTTGCCTTTTGTTGAGACTACATCAGGCCCGCTCGGTTCTGGTCTTTCACAAGCTATTGGTATGTGTCTTGCTGATACCATTGACAACAGCAAATCTTCAGGTAAACAATTCTACGCACTTTTAAGCGATGGCGAACTCAATGAGGGTAACACTTGGGAGGCAGTAATGCTTGGCGCTAAAGAAAAATTACAAAATCTTACAGTAATTATAGACAGAAATTGTATTCAATTGGAGGGTTATACTGAAGACATAATGCCTCTTGAGCCACTCAAGCAAAAATGGGAAGCCTTTAATTGGCAAGTTCAAATTATAGATGGTCATAGTTTTAATGAAATTATCAAAGCGGTGAGTGAAGCGCATGCGGTTTTCAACAAGCCGAGTGTTATTATTGCAAACACCATACCCGGTAAAGGCGTTTCTTTTATGGAACGCGATTGGCGTTGGCACGGTAAAGCGCCGAATGAAAAAGAAGCGCAACAAGCTCTAAACGAATTACAGAATACGAATTAAAAAATATGTTAAACCAATCATTAAAGCTCAATAATAAAATTTTTGATCCAGAGGTTGAAAAAATATCTACTCGCCAAGGTTTTGGTGAAGGTTTAGTTTTAGCCGCTGATCAGGATAAAAATGTGGTAGGGCTCTGCGCAGATTTGAACAGTTCAACTCAAATGAGTCTCTTTGCGAAAAAATATCCAGAAAGGTTTGTGCAAATAGGTGTAGCTGAACAAAATTTGGTAACAGTAGCAAGTGGAATGTCCGCCATGGGCAAAATTCCTTTTGCCGCTTCTTATGCTGTTTTTAGCCCGGGACGCAATTGGGAACAAATAAGAACCACTATTGCACTTAATGATAGGCCTGTAAAAATAGTTGGTAGTCATACAGGAGTTTCGGTGGGAGCAGATGGTGCAACTCACCAAGCTCTAGAAGATATCGCACTTATGAGAGTTTTACCAAACGTCATTTTAATTTCTCCTTGTGACAGCATTGAAGCAAAAAAAGCTACTATAGAAGCAGCAAAAATAGATAAACCAGTTTACATTCGTTTAACGAGAGAAAGTACGCCTGTCATTGCAACTGAAGACACACCTTTTGAAATTGGTAAAGCTCAAATCTTTTTTGCCCCACCAATGACGCCTCAAGTTGGTATTGTTGCAACTGGACCTTTAATTTACGAAGCAATATTAGTTGCTCAAAAATTAGCAGAAAAAGGTATTTCAGCAAAAGTGATGAATATCAGCAGTATTAGACCACTTGATTTTACAGCTATTATAAATTTAGCCAAAGAAGCAGGCTCTATAGTTAGTGTGGAAGACCACCAAGTAGTTGGAGGTCTAGGCTCTGCAATTGCAGAAGTTTTGGTGCAAAATTATCCAGTACCAATGGAACTTATAGGTGTCCACGACAAATTTGGTCAATCTGGAACACCAAAAGAACTTAAAGAATATTATGGAATGGGTGTTTCTGACATTGAAAAAGCTGTAGAAAAAGTTTTAGCCAGAAAAATTACTCAATAAAATTTTCTCAAATTACATAATTTTCTGAGGGAAATAATCTTTAGGAGCTTTAGTCAAAAATTTCAATATTTCTTCTTGAGTAAGTAGACCTTCCTGAGCGCCAATTTTTTGAACAACTGACATTGAATTAATCGGGGCCCAAAGGAAAGCATCGTAAAGCGATTTTCCTAGCGCAAGAGCAGATGTAAAAGTCGCTGAAAAAGCATCACCAGCGCCGGTGCGGTCGTATGGGGGTTTTTCATCAGGATAAGGTCTCATAAAGAAACCTTCATAACCATCATAAGCGTAAGCACCTTTTACTCCATCGGTAATAGCAACAACATTTGGTCCAGCTCTGTGCATTTCTTTCAAAAGATTTTTTATATCCTGTTCGTTCGGCATATTTAAAATTCTCTTTGCTTCTTCCACGTTACAAAAGAAAACGTCGGCGCGAGCATAAATTTCTCTAAGACCTTCTACCCCCATTTTTATTTGAAAAGTGCCCGGTTGAAAAGCTAATCTAATATCTGGATGATTTCTTAAATATTCAATTATTTCTTTGTGATAATCTAGAGAATTTTCACCAATAGAAGTAAGATAAACCCATTTTGGTTCACCTATATCAGGAAATTTATAGTCGTAGTGTTCGTGTTTAATCAGAATTGTGCGATCATCTTCAAACCATAAAACATAATGGTAATTAGTTTTTTTGTCTTTGTGAACAGTAATAAAGTCCGTGGCAACCTTGTTCTTTTGTAAGGTTGCTCTGCATTCATAACCCTGATGATCGTCGCCCATATCAGTAACAAAGGCTGAATTTAAACCAAGTCGTGTCGCACAAACAGCGGCATTAGCACTATTGCCAACAGCTTGAACCTCCTCAACAAATTCATAAGGCACTTTGTCACCAAAACTAAGAATTAATTCTGATCTCCTGCCGTCGGGGCCATCAGCGACTCTAGCATCTTTCAATCTAATAAAAGCGTCTGAAACAACATCACCGATAGAGACAAAATCAAATTTTTTTTCCGAGAAAAAACTCATATAGTTATTATACACTTTAAAAGATTTTTAAAAAATGAAAATATGATAGTATTGTGGATACCGCACAAATATGAAAACTTTACGTGAATACATTACAGAAGCCGAAGAAAAAAAAGTAGCCATCGGGCATTTTAATATTTCTGATAGTGTTGGATTTTGGGCTGTGGTAAATGCGGCTAAAAATTTAAATCTACCCGTAATCATCGGTGTCTCCGAGGGAGAAAGAGATTTTATTGGCGTCAAACAAGTTAAAGCGCTTGTGGAAACTTTAAAAAGTGAGGGTATGCCAATTTTTCTAAATGCTGACCACACTTATTCTTTAGAAAAAGTAAAAGAAGTAGTTGATGCTGGATTTGACGCTTGCACTGTTGATGGCGCTGAGAAACCTTTTGAAGAAAATTTAAAAATAACTAAAGAATCAGTTGATTACGCGAAAAATAAAAATCCAGATATTTTGATAGAAGCGGAACTAGGTTTTATTGGCAAATCTTCAAAATTACTTGACGTTTTACCCGAAGAAATAGAAGTCTCAGATGATACTTTAACCAAACCCGATGAAGCTAAAGAGTTTGTTGAACAGTCTGGTGTAGATTTGTTTGCTCCAGCGGTCGGCAATATTCACGGTATGGTAAAAGGAGGTAATCCAAAAATAAATATTGAAAGAGTAAAAGCTATAAGGGAAGCAACGGGAGTTCCTTTAGTTTTACACGGTGGTTCTGGTATTACCGATGAAGAATTTAGGCAGGCTATTATTGCAGGCATTTCCATTATTCATATCAATACAGAATTACGCTTAGCTCACCGTCAAGGTTTACAGAAATTTATTTCCGAAAATCCAGACGAAATCGCTCCTTATAAATATATGAAATTAGCTCGCGAACAAATGCGAGCCGTTGTCCAAAAGCGCCTCGCTCTGTTTAATAATTTATAAATTTCAAAGCCTTATTTAAAGAATTTAAACTGGACGAAATAAGGTTTATTTGCTATTATACCTCGCATTATGACAATCAACATAAAAGCCGAAAAAAGAACTAAAATAAAAAAATTGGATTCTTTAAGAAAAGAAGGTCTTATGCCAGCAATTTTTTATGGCCATAAAAAAGAAGCCACCCCAATTCAAATTAAAAAAGCTGATTTTATTAAAGCTTGGAGAAATGCTGGGGAATCAACTGTTATCAAACTAACCACCCCAGAAGAAGAAATAGAAGCTCTTATTCGTGATGTTGACTTAGATCCACTAACTAACGAACCTAGACACGCAGACTTCTACGTGTTTCAAAAAGGTCATAAGGTTGAAATTGACGTGCCACTTGAATTTATAGGAGTTTCTCCGGCAGTTAAGGATCTTGGTGGTTCCTTAATTAAAATTTTACACGAAGTGAAAATTAAAGCTGAACCTTCTAATTTACCTCATCAAATTGAAGTTGATATTTCTTCAATTACCGAACTTGAAGGACAGATTTTAGCCAAAGACATTGTGTTGCCAAAAGGAGTAGAGCTCATAGAAAATGAAGAAGTAGTAGTGGCAACTGTAGCTACTCCAAGAGCTGAAAAAGTTGAAGAAGAAGCACCAGCTGATCTGTCTTCTATTGAAGTTGAGAAGAAAGGCAAAACTGAAGAAGTTGCCGAAAGTGAACCTCAAGAATAGAGGTGTAAAAGAATTATGATATAATTAAGCTGTATGAAAAAATACAGCTTAATTTTTATTTTGGCTTTGATTTTTGTCATTCCAATTAGTTCCACTCACGCCACCGTTGATTGTCTAAAAATTACTTCAAATTCTCCAGAATCCGATAAAAATTATTGTAAAAATGAATTGACCCAAATAGAAGCTGAGCTCAGTGAGCTCGTAGCTAAACAAAAAGAACAACAAAAACAAACAGGAACTTTAAAAGGCGACATTAATTATTTAAATTCCCAAATAACAGCTTTACAAGCTAAGATAAAAGCTAGATCTTTAGCAATTGCCCAATTAAAAGTTTCTATAAATGAAAAAGTTAACAAAATAGAATCGCTAGAAGAAAAAATCGCTCGCGAACACGAATCCCTAGCAGAAATGTTGCGCAAAACAAATGAAATAGATAATGAAAGTTTAGCTTACGTTATCCTTTCTAAAGGAACTCTTTCTGATTTTTATACCAATTTGGATTATTATTTTTCTATAAAAGACGCTATTAAAAAATCTGTTGACTTGGTAAGAGGTGTTAAAAACGAAACAGAAATTGAAAAGAAAACTCTTGAACAAAAACAAGACGCTGAAACAGACGCTAAAATTGATTTGGAAGCTAGCAAAAAGAAAGTTTCCCAAAGCGAAGCTGAAAAAAAACAACTTTTATCAATTAGTCAACAAAAAGAAAGTGAGTACCAAAAATTGGCAGCGGAAAAAAGAGCTAGAGCAGAAAAAATCAAAAGCGCATTATTTAATCTAGCCGGAACTTCTCAAAAAATAGAATTCGGCACAGCTCTACAATATGCCAAAGAAGCTCAAAGTAAGACTGGAATTGATCCTGCTTTTCTTTTAGCTGTGATCACTCAAGAAAGTAACTTGGGCGCCAATGTTGGACAATGTTATTTAACCAACCAAGAGACTGGTGCCGGAGTTGGTAAAAATACCGGCACACCTTTCCTCAATGTTATGAAGCCCATGAATAAACCTGGCAGAAAAGGTGACGTGGAAGATTTTCTTGATATAACTTCAAAACTTGGTTTGATTTGGGATCGAACTCCAGTTTCTTGTCCAATTGCTAGCGAAGGTGGCTACGGTGGAGCTATGGGGCCAGCTCAATTTATCCCGACCACATGGAAACTTTTTGAAACTAGATTAAAAAACGTTTTAGGATATGATCCTAACCCTTGGCTTCCAAGAGACGCTTTTATGGCTTCAGCTATGTATCTCACAGATTTGGGCGCCGTGGGTTCAAGTTATTCAGCACAAATCAAAGCTGCCTGTAAATATTATGGAACAGGAGGAACTACCTGTGCTTATGGTAAAAGCGTTATGTCCATCAAGGCTGGCATCCAAACCAATATTGATTACCTAAATCAATATGGTTCCGTAATTACCACCCCAACCACAGCAATGCGATAAAAAAATAGCACTTGCTTAAAATCTATATTGTGTTACACTTTCGCGTATGAAAACTGAAATTCACCCAAAATACTATACAGATGCTAGTGTCAGCTGCTCTTGCGGTAATACTTTTTCTGTGGGCTCAACTCAAAAAGATATCAAAATTGAAATTTGCAGTAGTTGCCACCCATTTTTCACAGGTAATGAAAAGGTTATTGATGCTGCTGGAAGAGTTGAAAAATTTAAAGCCAGAAGAGCTGCCGCTAAAACTAAAGCCACTAAATCAAAGAAATAAATTTTTGTCCCTCTTTTTGTAGGAGAGGGATTAGGGGTAAGTTATTTTTAAAAATAACCCTTTAACCCTCTTTACACCAAAGTGAGACAGGAACAAAATCAAATGTTTGATCTCTCAAAATACAAACAAAACGATAAGACTAAATATTTGGCTGAAAATTTAGAAAGACTCCTAAAAGAAGAGAGTGAGGTTTTAGTTTTGGCAAAAAATCCAGATATGAAAGAAATGGCCGAAACGGATTTACAAAACATAGCAAGTCAAAAACAAATTCTGTTAGAACAAATGGATAAAATAATAGAAGAAGATGAGCGCAAACAAAAAGAGGAGGAGGAATTTCCAAACGAAATAGTCTTAGAAGTGCGAGCTGGAGTGGGTGGGGAAGAAGCGGCTCTTTTTGCTCAAGAATTAGCCGATATGTATCGTAAATACGCGGATACCAAAGGTTGGACAGTTTCTGTGCTTGATGAGTCAGAATCGCCCTTAGGGGGCTATAAAGAGGCTTCTTTTGAAATACGTGGTAAAGATGTATATAAGGAAATGTGTTATGAGACCGGTATTCATAGAGTTCAAAGAATCCCAGCTACTGAAAAAACAGGCCGAGTGCATACCTCTACTGCTTCTGTAGCTATTCTGCCGATCAGAAAAAATATTAAAGTAACAATAAACCCAGCTGATTTAGAAATAGCATTTTCCAGATCTGGCGGTAAAGGCGGTCAAAATGTAAACAAGGTAGAAACTGCTGTGCGTCTTACTCATAAACCCACCGGCATTGTAATAAGTTGTCGTGCGGAAAGAAGTCAGCAGGCAAATCGTGAAAAAGCTATGGCTATTCTAGAAGCCAGACTTGACGAGATGGCAAGAACAGAAGATGCTAAAAAATATGCTGCCGATCGCAAAGAGCAAGTCGGCACCGCAGACAGAAGCGAAAAAATCCGAACTTACAATTTTCCTCAAGACCGAATAACAGATCATAGATTAAACAAAAGCTGGCACGGTATAGAAATTATTATGAAAGGTCAACTTGCTCCGATTATTGACGCTTTTAAACAAATTTGATAGGATTTCTCATTATATGACAGAAACAACAAAAACCGATCCGAAAATTGAAGAGCTCTTCAAAGTTGGAGCTCATTTTGGGTTTAATAAGAGTAGGAGACATCCAAGTATAGCTCCTTACATATTCGGTTCAAAAAACAGAGTTGATATATTTGACTTAGAAAAAACTAACGAAGCCCTCCAAAAGGCCTTAGAATTTGTATCCAAATTGGTAGAAACTAAAGGGGTTATTCTTTTCGTTGGAGGTAAAAATGAGGCTCAAAGTATTATAAAAGAACAAGCTGAAATTGTTGGTATGCCTTATTCAGCCAGTCGTTGGATTGGAGGCACTCTCACCAATTTCCCAGAAATAAGAAAGAGGGTAGATATGATGCTTGATTTAACCTCTCAAAAAGAAAAAGGCGAGCTTGTTAAATACACAAAAAAAGAAAGAGTTTTGATAGATAAAAAGATTGAAAAACTCCAAAAGATGTTTGGTGGTATAAAAGATATGACCGCTTTACCAAAAGCTTTGTTTATAATTGATCCAAGATATGAAGAAATTGCTTTAAAAGAAGCTCTCACTCTAAAAATACCAGTTATCGCTTTGTGTGGTTCTGATACTAATATTGAAGATATTGATTACCCAATTCCAGCAAATGATTCAAATGTTGCAAGTATTGGATTTTTCGTAGAAAAAATTACAGAAGCTTGCAAAAAATTGTCCTAATTTGAATGAGTCCGAATGGGGATTGTGAGTTGAAAAATTAGGTTTTTTTGTAATAATAATAGTTAGAGCACTAAAAGACGATTAAAAATTTAAGTTTAAGAATCTAAATATGGCAATAACCACAGAATTAATCAAAGAACTCAGAGACGCTACCGGCGTTTCAGTTATGCAGTGTAAAAAAGCTTTAGAAGAGGCTGGGGGTGATATAGAAAAAGCTAAAATAATTCTCCGTAAAATAAGCAAACAGTCCGCCGACAAAAAAGCCAGCAGAACATTAGGGGCTGGAGTTGTGGCTACTTATGTTCACAATACTGGTTCGGTCGGAACTATGGTAGAACTTCTTTGTGAGACTGATTTTGTAGCCCGCAATGAAGATTTTAAAGCTTTAGCTAAAGATATTGCTATGCATATCACTGCTCTCGCTCCAGAATACTTAAAAATGGAAGATATTAAAGAAGAAGATAAGACTAAAGCTAAAGAACTATTTGAGGAAGGTGTTGATAAGAACAAACCTCAAGAAATGCGTGATAAAATAATAGAGGGCAAACTTAATGCTTATTTTAGTGAAAAAGTATTGCTTGAACAGGCATTTATTAAAAATCCAGAATTAAAAATTAGCACTTTAGTAGAACAGGCCAATCAAAAGTTCGGCGAAAGAACAGAGATTGGAAGATTTGTAAGGTTTTCAATTAACTAAAATTAATCAAAAAATATGACAACAATAGTTGTGTTCGCTTCGTCGTTTGTCGCAATGTCAGCTTTAGTTGGTTTTAAAGCACTTGAACTCAAAGATGGTAAAAAAAATATCACTCTAAAATGTGTTGGGTTGTTTGATAGAAAAGCTGAAAAATTAATATCAAACATTAAGTTCAGATTTGTGCAAATTATACAAACAGCTCGTTTTTTAGTTTTAGTTCAAGTAAAAGTAATTTTCAAAAAATTACTTAAAAAAATAGAGGCTGACATAAAGTCAAAACAAACTGTCTTAATGGGTCAAAAAAACATTATCAACAAAGGTTCTGTTTCTTTTTACCTTAAGAAAATTGCTGAAGATAAAATAAATAATGGGGGAGGAAAGATAGAAGAAAGTTTTTAAAGTTATTGATTGCGAACAAAATCTAAGCTTGAAAAAATGCTAAATTTTGTTAGTCTGTGATAGACTGATGTTAGTCTTGGTTCAGTTTGCCGACATAGCTCAGTTGGTAGAGCGCCACTTTTGTAAAGTGGATGTCCGGGGTTCGAGCCCTCGTGTCGGCTCAGATATAATCAGAAATAATTTTATCTTTCAGTAGTAGAAGCTTTATCAGAAGCTTTTTTGATGTTCTTTTGTTTGTCAATCTCTTTGAGAGCTGGAATAACGTCTTTAATCTCGTCAATTGATTTAAAGCCATAATAAACCTTATCATCTATAAGAAGAGCTGGCTGTTTGTCTTCTATTTTGTAAATTGAAATAAGAGTTTGTAGAGCAGAAAGTTGAAGATTGTAATCAAATGAATAAACTCTGAGTTCTGGATAATCTTGTCTCAATCTTGTTAAGACATAACCTTCTTTTTCACAGTCTTTGCAATCATTTTCTATATTAGAATAAAAATACATTATAAAAAGATGTTTACCGCCACATCTTTCATTTATTTTCTGCATCAAAATAAAATCTTTAATTTGCAGTAGGGAATAATATTTTTTAAGATTGATAACTTCTGCGTTATCCGAACCTCTACTCTCTTCAGTATAAGAAAGCTTGTCACCTAAAGTTGCCAATTCTTTAGACAAAAATTCACTACTAATATCTTTACAAGAAAGCTCAGAAAGCAAAGAGAACTGAGTTTCAGAAGCAGAAATATCTATAGAAATCTGACTTTCTATATTTTTTATTTCGTTTATCTTTTTTTGATTAAAATAATTACTAGCAAAAATAGCGGTTATAAAAATGATAACCGTAATAAAAAAAGTGTAAGTGTATTTTTTCCAGTCCATATCTTAGTCTTATTAGCGCCATTTAGTGCCTTTTCTAACAAAAACAAAATTATAAACCGCCCAAAGCATCCAAATAGGTGAGATAAAAGTGTAGAACATTAAATAAAGCGCGCTATCTAAGCCAAATTTGCTATCTTCAGAGGCCAATTTCCTAGAGATAGCAATAAGAACAAACATACCGCTGATAGCAATAATCGCAACAAAAACTAAAATGTTTGTATTTATATAAAAGAGATCAAAATTAAAACCTTTGGAATAAAAACCTACAGTATATATTTCTTTTATTTTTGAAATTAAAACACTTAAAAAGCTCCAGATTCTGGTAAAGAAGAAAAACACACAAGAAATGATAGAAAAACCTGCGGCTGGCAAAACAATCAACCCCAGATTGCCATATTTGGGATTGAAAAACATATCTCTATAATCAACAGCGTTTTTCAAAAAACCATAAACCCAACGTAAACGTTGTTTTAATAAAGGTTTAATCTTGGTAGGAACTACAGTGTAGATGTAAGCATCGTGAGCATTGCTGATTTTCATATGATTTTTTTGCATACGCAATGCAATTTCATTGTCTTCAGTATTATAAGCGTGCCTATAACCACCTATTTCTCTAAATACCGAACGACGAAAAATAGAAAAAGGTCCTGGGGTAATATAGATAGCATTTAAACATTGATTGGCTCTTCTGATAAAAATACCAAAGAAATATTCTGCTTTTTGAATAAGACCCAAAAAGCCCTTCGGTTCAAATACTACAGTGGAAGGAGTAACAGCCATAACCTCCTCGTCTTCAAATTTAGCAACAATTCTTCTTAAGGCTTCCGGATGAACAAACGAGTCTGCATCCAAACAACCAACCAAATCTGTATCAATAAATTCTAAAGCATAATTTAAAGCTGTGTATTTGCCACCGTTTTCTTTTTGAAGCAATTTAACTTGCTTGTGTTTAGCAAACCTTTGAACCACCTGCCAAGTATCGTCAGTGCTTCCATCATCTACTACGTATATAAACAATTTATTTTTAGGGTAATTTAATCTTAAGATAGAAAAAATTGTCTTTAAAATAGTTTTGCCTTCATTCCATGCTGGCACAATTACAGCAACAGAAGGGAGTTTTTTATCAGAAATTTTGGTTTTCTTGAAATTAGATTTTTTAGAATTTTTTTCTTTTTCAGTAATTTCAAAATAAGATATAAGAAAAAAAACCTCAATATAGAGAGCGACAAAAAGAAATATGTAGGTTAAAACTTCAGAGATTATGTGCATAAGAGCTATAATACAATAATTAACGAATAATCGCTAGAAATGTTTTCTCGGTTTCTTCTTCAAGTTTTTTGTGCAAAACATCTACTTCTGTATTAAGTAAAGTTCTCTCCAAAGAACGGTAAACTATACGAAAAGTATAGCTAATCTTACCTTCACCGAATTTTTCAACATTTTCAAATTTATCAATTAATTTGACTTCTTCAATAATATTTTCGCCTACAGTTTCGCGTATTAAGTCAAAATAATTATTAGGCACAAAAACGTTGTCTACTATGAAAGAAATGTCACGGACGATTGGTGGATACTTACTAACTTCTTTGTATTTATTTCCTAATTTGAGTTGTTTTTTCACTCTTTCATCTTCTGACCAAAGCAAACGAATATCAGGAAGTTCCATACCAATAATAGCCAGTCTTTCCAAACCAAAACCGAAAGCCCAACCGGTATAATTTTGAGAATCCACACCTAATTTGTCTAAAACACTCGGAAATACGACACCACAACCTAAAACCTCTATCCATTCTCCTCCCACTTCAATCTCCATTTCTAAACTTGGATTAGTGTAAGGAAAAGTATCTGGATTAAAACGATATTTAATATCTTTACCAAAAATTGATTGCACAATTTCAATCAGGATTTCCTCTAAATGTTTTATATTTATAACACCTTTTTCTTTTGGAATAATATACCAACCATCAATCTGATGAAAAACATTCATATGGTTGCGATCAATCTCATCTTTGCGATAAACTTTGCCGTAAGAAAGCACACCGATAGCCTCATTATTTTTAACCTTTTCTTTGCCAAAATCAGAAGTCAAATAATAATACCAAGAGACTGTAGTTTGGGTGCGTAAAACATTTTTCTCATCTACGAAGTAGGTATCTGATTTACTTCTAGCAGGATGATCTGGTGGGTAATTAAAAAGATCAAAATTCACATCATAAGGCACGACTTCTGGAATTTTTATATCGTCAAAACCTTCAAGACCTTTTACAGCCTTAACTCTGTCTATAAGTTCTTTGATTGGACTACCTTCTGTGCGAGATAAATCGGGCATAGCCAAATAACGCCTCATACGCACCGCATCAGTATCTTGTCTTTCACTCAAACCCTTAAGCAATCTTTTTTCTTCTTCTGTTGAAATTGTGTAATTTTTCACCAATTTATATTAGCAAAAAAAAGAAAAATTTGCTATAATGAGGTAATGACAAAGGAAGAAAAGAAGAAGAAAAGCAATTATAGCGCTGAATCTATCACTGTTTTGGAAGGGTTAGAGCCAGTCCGCCGAAGACCAGGAATGTATATCGGCACCACAGGACCAGATGGCTTACATCACCTTATTACCGAAATTTTTGATAACTCCAGAGACGAAGCTATGGGTGGTTTTGCTAACGATATTGAAATAGCTTTTTTACCCGGAAATCGTGTAAGAATCGTAGATAATGGCCGAGGTATTCCTGTTGATGTTCATAAGCAAACCAAAGTCTCTGTTTTGGAAACGATCTTAACCACTCTACACGCAGGTGGTAAATTTGGCGGTGATAGCTATAAAGTCTCAGGCGGTTTGCATGGCGTTGGTGCTTCAGTGGTGAACGCACTTTCTATTTTTATGCGCGCCGAAATTCATAAAGATGGCGGTATTTATGTTCAAGAATATAGTAAGGGTAAAAGAAAATCACCGGTAAAAAAGATTGGTTCAACTAAATTAAGTGGTTCTATTATCACCTTTGAACCAGACGCCGAAATTTTCAAAGAAGGCACTGACTTTGATTTTAATAGAGTGGTTCAACATATGCGCCAACAAGCCTATTTAGTCAAAGGTCTTAAAATCTCTATTATTGATTTGCGTAATTCTAAAAATAAAGTTAAAGATACTGAAACCTTTTATATAAGAGATTTAGGATTGGAAGCACCCGCTATGTCTTTTTATTTTGATGGTGGTTTGATCTCACTTATTAGATTTTATAATCAAACTCAAAAACCTATTCACAAGAATATTTTTTATGTAGAGAAGATGAATGAAAATTTTGAGGGTGTAGAAGTAGCTTTACAATACGTAGACGATATTTCAGCTAGAATAATGCCTTTTGCTAACAATATTTATAACAACGAGGGTGGTACTCATATCACTGGTTTTAAAACAGCTCTCACTAGAACCTTAAACAATTACGCTAAAAAGAACAATATCACCAAAAACGGCGACGATAGCTTTACCGGTGATGATGTTTTGGAAGGATTAACGGCTGTTGTTTCTGTTAAACTTCGGGAAATTCAATTTGAAGGTCAGACTAAAGCAAAATTAGGATCAGTAGAAGCCAGAGGAATGACCGAGAGTATTTTTGGTGAAGCTTTTGATATGTTCCTTGAAGAAAATCCAGATGATGCTAAAGCGATAATCAACAAAGTCATCTTGGCTCTTCGGGCTCGTAAAGCTGCTAAAGCCGCTAAAGACTCTATTCTTAGAAAAGGGGCTTTGGAAGGTATGACTTTACCGGGTAAATTAGCCGACTGTCAAAGTAGTTCAGCTGAAGAATCAGAAATATTTATCGTAGAGGGAGACAGTGCTGGTGGCACCGCTAAAACCGGACGTGACAGAAGAATTCAAGCCATTTTACCACTTAGAGGCAAAATCTTGAATGTTGAAAGAGCTAGACTTGATAGAATGCTCGCTTCTGAACAAATAAAAAATATGGTGGTGGCTTTTGGTACTGCTATCGGGGACACTTTTGATATTAGCAAACTTCGTTATCATAAGATTATTATTGCTACCGATGCCGATGTTGATGGTGCTCATATTCGCACACTGATTTTAACCTTACTTTATAGATATTTCAGACCACTTATTGACGGAGGTTTTGTATACATCGCTCAACCACCTCTTTATAAAATAAAAAAAGGGAAGGAAGTTTTTTACGCTTATAGCGACGAAGAAAAAGCTAAAATAATTGGTGAGGATGTTGAGGCTGAAATACAAGAAGTTGAATCGGTTGAAGAAGAAACATCTGAAGAAGAAGAAGAAGAGCAAACAAACAAAAAGAAAAGTAGTAAGATTTCTGTTCAACGTTACAAAGGTCTTGGAGAAATGAACGCTGAAGAACTTTGGGAAACTACTATGGATCCCAAAAAACGCATCTTAAAGAAAGTTACCATAGAAGACGCTCAGGGGGCTGATCATGTTTTTGATATCCTTATGGGCACCGATGTTCCTGCTCGCAAATCTTTCATCCAGTCTAACGCCAAACTGGCAACTATTGATATTTAAATAAAAAAAGCGCTGAGCGCTTTTTTATGTCTTGTCTTGAATTTGTGTTTTGAGAAGTTCTAAAAGCTGTTCAAAGTAGAGAGCTTCGGTCTTTTGACCCTCGCGAGATTCAAGAGTAAATTCTTTTGATTCAACTTCTTTGTCACCAATAACTACCCAATAAGGGATTTTTGAGACTTTAACAGCGCGAACTTTTTTGCCTAAGTTTTCATCTTCCAAATCAATTTCCGCTCTTATATTATTTTGTTTAAGCATTTCATAAACCTCCTTCGCATAAACGTTATGTGATTCGCGCACAGGAATCACCTTGATTTGCACCGGTGAAAGCCAAAGAGGGAAAGCGCCCGCATAATGTTCAATAAGTAAACCAATGAATCTTTCAAACGAACCAAAGAGCGCCCGATGAAGGACATAAGGTCTCTCTTCTTTACCTTCATTGTTAGTGAAAACCATATCAAATCTTTCTGGTAAATTAAAATCAAATTGAAGTGTTGAACATTGCCACTCGCGACCAAGCACATCATTAATTTTAAAATCTAATTTTGGTCCATAAAAAGCAGCTTCACCAAGTTCTTCTATAAAATCTAGCTTTTTTTCTTTAGCTACCTTACGCAAAATTCCTTCAGTAAAATCCCAACCAGAATCACTGCCGGCATATTTATCTTTATTTTTAGGGTCTCTAAGTGACAAATAAACCTTAACTTTTTCAAGATCAAAACCAAATGATTTATAAATAAACAAAATAAAATCAATAACTTTTTTAAGTTCGTCTTCAACTTGATTTTCACGACATATAATATGTGCATCATCTTGAGTAAAACCTCGCACTCTAGTCAAACCTGAAAGCTCACCCTTCTTTTCAAAACGATAAACAGTTCCACATTCAGCCCAGCGCAGAGGTAAATCTCGGTAAGATTTTGGGCTACTTTTGTAAATTTCAACATGAAAAGGACAATTCATCGGTTTTAAAAGATATTCTTCAGAAGTTTCAGTTTTTTTATTTTGTTGTTTTTCTTCAAGAGACTGACCAATTTCCATTGGTGGATACATTGATTCGTTATAAAAACCCCAGTGACCCGAAGTTTCCCAAAGAGTTCTGTTGCCAATGTGGGGAGTTTTCACTAACTCATAACCATTTTTTAAATGTTCCTCATACCAAAAGTCTTCAATAATTCTCCAGAGTAGAGCACCTTTAGGATGCCAAAGAGGAAGACCTAAACCAACCATATCGTCTATATGAAAAAGATTGAGCTCTTTGCCGAGTTTTCTGTGGTCTCTTTTTTTGGCCTCTTCTTGATTGTGTAGATATTCTTCAAGTTCTTCTTGAGTCTCAAAAGCCAAACCGTAAATGCGAGTGAGCATTTTATTTTTTTCGTCTCCACGCCAATAAGCTCCTGCCACTCTATCTAATTTCCAAGAACCACTTTTTATGTTTTTTACATTATCAATATGTCCACCAGCACAAAGATCGGTAAAATTACCTGCCGTGTAAAAATTAATTTTTTCTCCCGCCTTTTCTAATTCTTCAATAAGTTCAAGTTTGTATTCGTTGTCTTTAAAAAATTCTTTAGCTTCTTTGGCACTAACTTCTTTGTCTTCAAATTTGTCCCAAGTTTTCAAAACTTCCCGCATCTTGTTTTCAATTTTCTCTAAATCATTTTCAGAAATAGGCAAAGGTAAATCAAAATCGTAATAAAAACCGTTTGGGATAACCGGCCCAATAGTTGGTTTGGCATCCGGAAAAATTTCTAAAACCGCAGCCGCGAGCAAATGTGCTAATGAGTGGCGTTTTTTATCTATATTTTCCATAGATTTATATTACAGCTTCTTAGCTTTTTCGGCAATGAGAGACTTCTCGCCGTTACGCAAAGAAACTTTAGCTTTAACAACCACACACTGATCTTCAACAAATATTTCTGAAAATTCCTTAAAAATTCTAGGAAAAACCACCACCTCAACACTGTCAGTTAAATCTGTAAACTTTATAAACAACATTCTTTCTCCGTTTTTAGTTAAAATTTCACGCACACTTTCTATCAGACCTCCGATTACCACAATTTCACCCTCTTTAGAATTTTCTTTTATTTTTAATACAGTTGTTTTTTGATTTTGCAGTTTTTCTTTAAATTGCTCTAAAGGATGACCAGAAACAAAAAGGCCGAGGAGCTCCTTCTCCCAAGCTAATTTTTCTGCGGTAGTAACCGAACCAGACTCCGGCAAATGTAACATTGAGTAATGTTCTCCAGAATCAAAAAGTCCAAAAAGAGAATTTTGGTCTGAATTAGCCGAAGCCTCTTTATTGTATTCAAGCAAAATATCTAAATTTGCAAGCAATTGACCTCTGTCACCAAAAGTATCCATAGCACCACTTTTTATTAAAGCCTCAAGAGATTTTTTATTTAGATTTCTATCTTGAATACGAGTCAAAAAATCTTCCAAAGATTTAAACTTACCATTATTTTTTCTTTCTGTAGTAATAATGTGAGAAATATTTTCACCAAAATTTTTGATAGTAGTGAGTCCAAATCTAATAGTCTCACCAGTTTTTTCAAGCTCTTCTTTACTTTTTTTAATAAGAGTAAAATCTGAAAAACTTTCGTTAATATCTGGAGGTAGTATTTCAATACCCATTCTTTTACATTCGTTAATAGAAACAGCTACCTTTTCAGTGTCGCCAGATTCAGCCGAAAGCACCGCTCGCATATACTCACCAGGAAAGTTAGCTTTGAGGTAAGCGGTTTGGTAAGCCACAAGACCATAAGAAACTGAGTGAGCTTTATTGAAACCATAAGAAGCAAAAGGTTCAATCCACTTCCAAACTTGTTTAGCTTTTTTTTCGCTCCATTTGGAATGTTTGATACATCCGTCTATAAATTTTTCTCTCTGTCTCTCCATCTCTTCAGGAATTTTTTTACCAACCGCTTTTCGGAATTTGTCTACTTCACCCCAAGTATAACCAGCTAACTGGTTCGCCATCATCAAAAGGTCATCTTGATAAACCAAAATACCGTGAGTTTTTTTCAAAATCGGTTCTAGTGCTGGATCAAGATAAGTGATTTTAGAAGGGTTATGTTTACGTTCAATATAATCTGGAATAAATTGCATCGGACCCGGACGATAAAGGGCGACCATGGCGTTAATGTCATGAATAGTTGTTGGTTTAAGTTCAACGAGAAATCTAGTCATCCCATCACCATTAAGTTGAAAGAGATCTTCAGTCTCACCGCGAGCCAACATTGCAAAAGTTTTTTTGTCATCAATTGGTATTTGACTTAAATCAATATCAATATCTTTAGTTTTTTTAACCAATTCAATGGTGGCGGCAATAATAGAAAGATTTTTAAGACCCAAAAAATCAAATTTTAGAAGTCCGGCGCCATTTTCATCAACGCTATACATATCATATTGAGTAATAATTTTGCCTTCACCTTTGGGATCAAATTGTAAAGCTGTAAAATCAGTCAAATCAGTAGGGGAGATGACAACACCCGCAGCGTGCACACCGATATGTCTGGCACAACCTTCAATTTTTTTGGCCATATCAATAATTTTTTTGGTGTCAGCGTCTTGTTTGTAAAGCTCTAAAAGTTCTGGCACTTCATTTAGAGCTCTATCTATAGTCATAGGAAACCCTTGAGCGCCCATAGGTATTAATTTTGATATTCTATCGCCAACCGAATAAGCAAAACCTAAAGCTCGCGCGGTATCACGCACACTACCACGAGCCATCATAGTGCCGAAAGTTCCTATTTGAGCGACTTTATTTTCTCCGTATTTTTGTTTAGCATACGCCACCATTTCATCACGTCTATTATCAGCAAAATCCATATCAATATCAGGAGCCGAAGGACGATCCGGGTTTAAAAATCTTTCAAACGGAATTTCGTATTCAATAGGATTAATATTCGTAATACGAGTCACATAAGTGGTAAGCGATCCTGAAACCGAACCTCTAATGTTAGTTAAAATCCCATTTTCACGAGCATGCCTTAACAGATCGGCTACCACCAAAAAATAAGGGGAATATCCTTTCTTTTTTATAACCTCAAGCTCATATTCTAAACGATCTATAATTTCTTGCGTCTTTGGTAACCCACGTATATCCAAACCTTTATAAGCCAAATCACGTAATTCATCATCAGCACTTTTACCAGATTCTATTTTGATTTCCGGAAAAGACCACTTACCAAGTTCTATTTCTAAATTACATAAACTACTAATTTTTTGGTTATTAAAAAGCGCTTCCGGCATATCTTTAAATCTTTCTTTGATTTCCTCTATTGAAAGAAAAGACATATTTTCTTCTTCATTGCCCCAAGCGCTTCGTTCTCCACCCCCAACAGGAGCGCCTTGTTGAACTGCCATAAGTGTATCTCTAGCTTCTTTATCTTCAGGATTAATATAATAAACATCATGACAAGCCACTGCGCCCACCCCATTTTCTTTAGCAAAATTATACAACTCTTGCATATGTTCATTATGTCCGGCGAGTTCCGGATGCATTGTAATTTCTATATAAAAATCTTCACTTTCATTATTAAAAAATATTTTTTTGTATTTCTCTATCAAGGTTTTTGCTAATTCAAAGTTTCTGTTCCGAAGTGCTGTGGAAACATCACCACTCCAAGAAGAAGATATGCAAATGAGACCTTCTTTATATTTTTCTAGAAGTTCAAAATCAACACGAGGTTTGTAATAAAAACCCTCCAAGTATGACGCGGTTACCAATTTCAAAAGATTTTTGTAACCTTTTTCATTTTTACAAAGCAAGATTAGCCTGAATCTGTCTTTGTCTATCCCAGCTTGTTTATCAAAACGAGTGCGACTTGCTAAGTATGCATCAACCCCAACAATAGGTTTCAATCCCTGTTTTTGACACTCTTTATAAAACTCAATAGCACCGTAAAGATTGCCATTATCAGTAAGCGCCAACGCTTCCATACCTTCTTTTTTGGCTGCTTCCACTAATTCTGGAAGCTTGGGAAGAGCCTGTAATAAAGAATAATGAGAATGAGTATGGAGATGGGTGAATTTCATATTTAAATATTAGCAGAAAAACAACCTACTCCCAAACTTCTTTTTTTACCTCAAAAAAACAAAACTCTGTCAATAAGTTAAATAATGTATAATGTTTTTATGCAACTAATTATTGGGGTAGACGAAGCGGGCAGAGGACCACTAGCAGGACCAGTGAGTGTTGGCGTATTTGGAGCAGAAAAACAAATGGAAAAATGGCTACTTAAAAATATTTTTAATAACAAATTGCAAGATTCAAAAAAATTATCTTCAACAAAAAGGGAAGAGATCTACAAAAAATTTTGTGAACTAAAAAAATCAGGAAAGATTCACTTCTGCGTTTCGCATATTTCTAATAAAATAATTGATGAAAAAGGAATTTCTTTTGCCATAAAATTAGGGCTTAAAAAATCTTTAAACCGCATAGCAATGAGATATTGCGCAAGCACAACTGACGCAAAAATTTCACATATTTCAGAGTTATCGGTGAAAGAGATTTTTTTGCGACTAGATGGCTTACTGAAAGCGCCCGAAAAATTTAAGAATCAAAAAACCATAATAAAAGGTGACGAAAAAGATGTTTTCATTGCTTGCGCTTCCATAATCGCCAAAGTTGAAAGAGACCGTTTAATGTGTCGTCTGGGCTCAAAATATCCCCTCTATGAACTTCAAATTCATAAAGGGTATGGAACAGCGCTTCACCGCAAACACCTCCAAAAACACGGTCTGTCTCCTTTACACCGAAAATCATTTTGTAAAAATTATTTGCCTTATTTTTAGAAATATATTAGTATGTAGCGCATGGTAGTGCGAATGAGACATAACCGAGGTCAAACAGGCAGTAGAAGAAGTCATCATGCTTTGAAGACGGCTGTTTTGTCATTGTGTAAAGATTGTGGTAGCCCTAAAAAACCTCATGACATTTGCACTGTTTGTGGTAAGTATAAAGGTAAGCAAATTGTTGACGTTCACACAAAAATTGCTAAGAAGAACGCGAAAGCTAAAGAAAAAGCCAAAAAAGCTGGAAAATAATTAAAGATTAAAAAATATCTAGTTCACAGGCGCGTATTTTGCGCTTATTTTTTTATCTTGTTATACTGTATGAAGTTAATGGTTACTAACTACTAGCTTAAAATGTCCAATAGGCACCTTGCAAGAACAGTCGTACTACAAACACTCTATGAGTGGGATTTCGGCAACAGCAAAGAAGACCCGAAAGAGATTTTAAAAAGAGATATTTCTGAATTTGCTCCGGGTATGGATAACAGACATTTTATGCACGATCTTTTGGAAGGAGTTATTTCAAAACAAAAAGACATAGACAATATTATCGTCTCAGCTGCTCCAGAATGGCCTTTGGACAAAATAAATGCAATAGATAGGAATATTTTAAGGCTTGGTTTGTTTGAGCTTCTTTTTGCTGACAGAGAACAGGTGCCACCCAAAGTAGCCATCAACGAAGCAATAGAATTAGCAAAAAAATTTGGAGGCGAAACTAGCAGTAAATTTGTAAACGGAGTCTTGGGTGCTGTTTATAAAGAAATGGGTGAACCAGGTAAAGATCAGAAAAGCGCCTCTCAAAAACCAGCCACCCAGGAAGCTCATGTTGGAGCTGTGGTTTATGCAAAACATAAAGGTGAAATATACGTGGCCTTGGTTCATGATGTGTTTGGACACTGGACACTCACCAAGGGCAGGTTAAAAGATGGTTTAAGCGAAGAAGTTGGTATTGTAAATGAAGCCAAAGAAGAACTTGGTATAGATATAAAAGTTAAAGAAAAGCTCGGTGAAAATTCTTACGAAACTTTCCACCCAGAACGAGGCAAGATTAAAAAACACATCGTTTATTTTCTAGCTGAAGCCCCGTTTGAAGAATTAACCTTAGAAAACAAGAAAGAAAAAGGTGGTTTAGATGATGTAAAATGGTTTAAATTGAGTGAAATATTGAATTTAAACTTCTATGATGATATTTTACCAATAGTCACAAAGGCGATAAATTTATTAGTAAAAAATTAACCTAATTAACCTAATTGCTCTAAATCTCAATTAAGATTGAATTTATTTAGAATAATTAGGATACTTAGGTCAATTAAAAAAATTGACCATGGAAAAAAATTTTGACGAATTTGAAAACATTATTGGTGTAAAGTTCAAGAACAAAGACTTGCTACAGCAAGCTCTGACTCATCGTTCGTTTCTAAACGAACATAAAGCCCTAAAAAACAAACACAATGAACGTTTGGAGTTTTTGGGAGACGCCGTTCTTGAACTTGTAATCACCGATTATTTATATAAAGAATACCCAGATAAAACTGAGGGTGATTTAACCTCTATTAGAAGCGCTTTAGTTAACGCAACCACTTGCGCCAAAGTTGCAAAAAATTTGGCTGTAAACGACTTTATTCTCCTCTCTAAAGGTGAGACTAAAGACACTGGTAGAGCTAGACAATACATTTTAGCTAACGCTCTTGAAGCTATCATTGGCGCTATTTATTTAGATGCTGGTTATGAAAGTGCTAAAGATTTCATAATGAAAAATATTGCCCCTATGACAGAAGAAATTGTAAAAGAAAAACTTTGGATGGATGCAAAAAGTAAATTTCAAGAAAAAGCTCAAGATATAGCAAGCATTACACCTTCATACAAAACACTTAAAGAGACCGGACCAGACCATGACAAAAAATTTACCGTTGGAGTTTTCCTTGGCGAAACTTTAGTAGCCGAAGGAACAGGTAACTCAAAACAAGACGCTGAACAATCCGCTGCTCGTCATGCTCTTCAAAAAAAAGGTTGGGATTAAAATTGTGATAAAATAGTTTTATGCTTAAATCACTTCAGATTTCTGGATTTAAAAGTTTTGCTAAAAAAACAGAACTTGAATTTAAATCACAAATTACCGCTATTGTTGGACCAAACGGTTCCGGTAAATCCAATGTAGCTGAAGCTTTTCGTTTTGCTCTTGGTGAACAATCCATTAAGTCTATGCGTGGCAAACGCGGTGAAGACCTTATTTGGAACGGTAGCGCTGAAGTTAGTAGAGCTGGACGAGCGTCAGTAAAAGTCGTCTTGGACAACAAAAACAATCTTTTTTCCGCTGTAAGCAAGGCAACCGAAGGGGGCGATTTTGAAGAAGCTGTTATAGAAAGAGTAGTAAACCGTGACGGCACCAACGAATATTATTTAAACGGTTCACTAGTGCGTCTTAAAGATATTATTGAACTACTTGCTAATGCCCATATTGGCGCTTCTGGACATCATATTATTTCTCAAGGTGAAGCAGATCGCATACTCAGCGCTAATATGAAAGAAAGAAAAGAAATGGTTGAAGACGCTTTGGGACTTAAAATTTATCAATATAAAAGAGAAGAGAGCGAAAGAAAACTTGCTAAAACTGAAGAAAATATTAAACAAGTGGAATCACTCCGCAGGGAAATTGCGCCCCATATTCGTTTTCTTAAAAAACAGGTTGAAAAAGTTGAGAAAGCTGAAGAACTAAAAAACAAACTTTCTAAATTTTACAGAGAGTATCTAAAACGAGAAAAAATTTATTTAGACACACAAAAAAACCAATTAGCAAAAGAGAAAAATCCGGTAATAGAAAGATTGGTTCAGTTGGAAAAAGAAATGGAAGAAGCTAAGCGTATTTTGGCAAATTCAGCTAAAAAAGATGAGAAAAGCGAAGAGCTCATAGCAATTGAAAACAAAATAAAAAATGAGCGAGACAGCAGAGACAAACTTTACCGCGATATAGGTAGAATAGAGGGCGAGATCAACGCTAATCGCAGAAATATTGAGAGAATAGAAGCCGAACAGAGATCTGAAGAAACAAAAACTATACCTCTTAGAGAAGTAGAAGAATTGGAAAAAGAAATTTCTCAATATTCAGAAGTAACAAAAATTATACAGAAAATAAGAGATTTTATTATTAAACATAAAACTAACTTCAATAGTAAAAATTTAAATGAAATTATAGAAAATAATCAAAATCTAGAAAATAAAAAAATAGAAATAGAAGAAAGTATAAAAATTATAGACAACACGCTAACCAATTTCACTGCCGAATATCAACAAATAAAAGATTCCATAGAAAGAGAAAAAGATTCTAGTCGGGAAGCTGAAAAAAATATTTTCAAAATATCGGGCGAACAAAGCGAAACCAGAAGCAAACTTGAACTGCTCAAAGAAAAAGAATACAGATTAAATTTAGAAGAGAATGATTGGAAATTGCAGATTCAAGAAGGTGGGGTATTGTTGGGCACAGCTATTTTAGGATTTGAAAACGAAACACTAACCGAAGAAAATCAGTCAGAAAACTTTTCTTCAAATAATTTTACAAACCTTGAACCACGCGAAAAACAAGAGGAAAGAAAAAAAGAACTTGAAAGGATGAAAATTAGATTAGAAGAACTCGGTGGAGCAGGCGGTAGTGAAGTAATAAAAGAATACAAAGAAACTTCAGAAAGAGATGCGTTTTTAGCCAAAGAATTAGAAGATTTAAAAAAGTCAGCCGAATCTTTACAACAACTCATCAAAGAACTTTTAGAAAAATTAGATGTGGAATTCAGAGAAGGTATAAATAAAATCAATAAAACTTTTCAGGAATTTTTCTCAATGATGTTTGGAGGTGGCGAAGCCAAGTTAGAAATAATTAAAAATTATAAATTAAAAGCGAAAAATCCAATTGAGGAAGAAATAGAAAACACAGAAGAACAAAAACCGGAAGAAGGTATAGAAATAAACGTTTCGCTTCCTCGTAAACGTATACGAGGTCTGGATATGCTTTCTGGTGGCGAAAGAGCTCTAACCTCTATCGCGCTTCTTTTCGCTATTTCGCAAGTAAACCCACCACCATTTATTATTTTGGATGAAACTGACGCGGCATTAGACGAGGCTAATTCTAAAAAATACGGCGATATGATTGAATCACTTTCTAAAGTCTCTCAACTTATTTTAATTACTCATAATCGCGAAACTATGTCTCGTGCTGGTATTATTTACGGTGTAACTATGGGACGCGACGGTGTCTCGCGACTACTTTCTATTGCTTTTGATGAAGCTGTTACAGTCGCAAAATAAAAGAGCCGTTACACCCAGTGGAGGAAAGTGTAACGGCTATCAGGCTCTTGTGTGTCCGGCCCGGTGAACTAACCAACACCAGGCAAAACAACTTGACGCACAAATGAACCTGACAACCTTATTATACTCTTATTTAAAATTTTGTCAATCAGACTAATTCAAAGTCCAAAGTTTTGCGATCTAAGTCAGCTGAGATAAGTTTAACCTTAACAATATCACCAAGAGCAAGTTTGTTTTTGGTGTGTTCACCAATTATGCAATAATTTTTAGAATTTAGTCTGTAGTGATCGTCTGTTAAACTTTTAATACGCACCAAGCCTTCCGCTTTAGTCTCTGGATCTTCCACATAAACACCCCATTCAGTCACACCAGAAACCACAACCTCAAACTCTTCGCCAATTTTATCTTGCATAAATTCAACTTGCTTATACTTAACACTGTCTCTTTCAGCTGTTTGAATAATTATTTCTTTTTCACTAGCTTTTTCTGCGATCTTTTTTAATTTGGCAATTTCATTTTTAGGAATTGGCTCACCTTTTAGATATCTATTTAAAATACGATGCACCACTAAATCTGGATAACGACGAATGGGAGATGTGAAATGGGTATAATATTTAAAAGCCAAACCAAAATGACCAATATTTCTAGTAGAATATTCTGCTTTAGCCATAGAGCGAATAACAGCGGTTTTTACAAGAGATTCACCGATATGACCTTCTATTTGAGAAAATAGAAAATTCAAATCTTTAGCTCTAACGCCTTTTCCGCTAATTGGTAATTTGTATCCTAAAGCTTTCACAAAAACGGAAAGTTCTTCAATTTTTTCCATATCTGGCAAATCGTGAACTCTAAAAATACTAGCTCCTCCTCTTTTTTTTATTTTATCGCTTATAAATTTGGCAACTTCACGGTTCGCAAGAAGCATCCATTCTTCAATCATTTTCATAGTGTCTAATCTTGGCTCCTTATAAATTCTGAGAGGTTTACCTCTTGCATCAAGCTCAAACTTGATTTCGTCTGCTTCAAATTCTATAGCGTCGTTTTTGCTTTTTTCTTTTCTGTAAATTTCAGCAATACGATTAAGTTCCTGAAGAGGCACCACAAAGTTAAGCGAAGAAGATGAATCTTTTGTTGTATTTAATATTTCTTGCGCTTCTTCATAACTAAATCTTCTGTTTGAATTGATTATGGTCTTACCAAACCAACGATCTAAAACTTCGCCAGTCTTTTTTTTGATATCAAACACAGCTGAAAAAGTATAACGATCCGCATTTGGCATAAGTGAACAAATATCATTACTTAAAACTTCTGGAAGCATCGGAATAGTCCTGTCTACTAAATAAGTAGAAAAATTTCTCTCAGAAGCTTCTCTGTCTAGCGCCGAACCCGGACTTACAAAATGAGAAACGTCGGCAATGTGGATACCAACTCTGATTTTACCATCACCAATTTCTTCATACGAAAGGGCATCATCAAAATCTTTTGCATCTTTAGGATCTATTGTGAAAGTAATTGCATTTCTGAAGTCAAGACGTTTATTACCTCTAGGAAAATTCTTTAAAGAAAGTTTAGATAAGTTTTGCGAAAAAACTTGAACACTTTCTGAAGAAAATTTTTTCTTTAAATTAGTAGCTTCTTTTTCAACTTGAGCAGGAAAGTCATAAACAATACCTTTATCAAGCAAAATACTCTGCATTTCAGTTTCGTGAACGCCTTTTGGACCGATTATAGTAACAATTTGACCTTTAGGATTAAGATTTGGGTTAGTCCAATTTTCAATTTTTACTAAAACTTTAAGTCCCGCTTTCGCTTCTTTAGGAAAATTTAAAATATCCACTTTTCTATAAAATTTCCAATCATCAGGCACAAAAGATAACCCGTTGCCAGATTTTTCCAGAGTGCCCACAAAATTAGTTTTGTTTCTTTTTATTATTTTGGTTACTTTGCCTTTTTTTCTATCTCTATCTTTACCAATAATTTCTATTTCTACTTCATCCTTGTCTAGAGCACAATTCAAATTTTCTTCAAAAACTATAATGTCCTCACCTTGCGTCGCACCCCGACCTTTAACGGAAATGGATCTCGGAATCACCACAAAACCAACTGGCCTGTCTGTGATCTTGATGGTTCCCACATATTTTTTCTTTTTCGTTTTTCTTTTTTTAGCCATATTCGCCCTATATTAACACAGTTTTATGATAGATGTCGCGACACTTTATACTGAGCACCAATAAACTCTTGATAGGGTTGACTAATATTTGGAAAAAGTTATACTAAATATACTCTTTAAATAAGAGCTGTTTTTTGAGTTCGTTGACATATCTTGAAATAACAAAGTACAAGAAAAGAGTTGTTCACTTTGAGCCTAGGTAAGGTTTGGTGAGCAACTGCAAGTCTCAAATTTTAAGTAGTCCGTTTAGACTATTATAAAAATGTTGAAAACTTAGTGATTTCGAAAAAACTGACCAGGATCAAATCAAGAGTAAAAACTAAAAAATATTTTTTGTTTTGTTCCGTTCTGTTTATTTTGATTTATCAAAATTAAGCATCTGCCAACAAGGCAGAAACTAAAGTAACGAAAATTATCCGTCTCTTTGGCGGATAAAATAAACTTCGTTTTATTTTAGAGTTTGATCCTGGCTCAGGATGAACGCTGGCGGCGTGGATAAGGCATGCAAGTCGAGTGGGTTTAGACCCACGGCAAACGAGGTAGTAACACGTAGGTACGTCCCCTTTAGTCGGGCATAACTAGCCGAAAGGTTAGATAACTCCCGATGGTCTCGTAAGAGTAAAAATTTATTGCTAAAGGAACGGCCTGCGACCTATCAGCTAGTTGGTGAGGTAATGGCTTACCAAGGCTATGACGGGTAGGGGAGCTGAGAGGCTGACCCCCACCGATGGAACTGAGACACGGTCCATACACCTACGGGTGGCCGCAGTCGAGAATCTTCCGCAATGGGCGAAAGCCTGACGGAGCGACGCCGCGTGGTTGATGAAGTCCTTCGGGACGTAAAAATCTTTTATGATTAAGAAAGTTTATTGATCTGATCATGAATAAGGGGCTCCAAACTCTGTGCCAGCAGGAGCGGTAATACAGAGGCCCCAAGCGTTATCCGGAATCACTGGGCGTAAAGGGTGTGTAGGTGGTTTTGTTAGTCTCTTGTTAAAGCTCCCGACCCAATCGGGAAAATGCGAGAGAAACGGCAAGACTTAGAGGGTGCGAGAGGTATACGGAACTCATGGAGTAGGGGTGAAATCCGTTGATATCATGGGGAACACCAAAAGCGAAGGCAGTATACTGGTGCATTCCTGACACTGAAACACGAAAGCGTAGGTAGCGAATGGGATTAGATACCCCAGTAGTCTACGCCCTAAACGATGATCGCTGGGTTTTCGGAGTATCGACCCTCTGAGAGCCGAAGCTAACGCGTTAAGCGATCCGCCTGGGTAGTACGAGCGCAAGCTTAAAACTCAAAGGAATAGACGGGGACTTGCACAAGCGGTGGATTATGCGGTTCAATTCGATGATAAGCGAAAAACCTTACCAAGGCTAGAAATTCATATGAAGCTAGCAGAAATGCAAAGCGTCTCACAAGGACATATGGACAGGTGATGCATGGCCGTCGTCAGTTCGTGATTTGAATTGTTCCCTTTAGTGGGGTAACGAACGCAACCCTCATTGGCTGTTACAAGTGTCAGCCGAGACTACCCAGCACAGAGCGCACTACGTATACAATTTTTAATTGAAAATTAAAAAATTAAAATTAAAAATCGTAGGCAAAACGAAGCGCGTTGTGTGCTGGGAGGAAGCGAGGATGACGCCAGGTCAGCATGTCCCTCTGACGCCTTGGGCTACACGCATAATACAATGGTCACCACAACGGGTTGCGACAGCGTAAGCTTGAGCTAATCCTTATAAAAGTGGCCCCAGTTCGGATAGAGGGCTGAAACTCGACCTCTTGAAGTTGGAATCGCTAGTAATCGCGGGTCAGCTACACCGCGGTGAATACGTTCTCAAGTCTTGTACTCACCGCCCGTCAAGTCAGGGAAGTTGGGAGTACCCAAAGGCTCACGTAGGTGGGACTAAGGTAAACTCAATGACAAGGACTAAGTCGTAACAAGGCACGGGTAGCGGAAGCTGCTCGTGGAATATTTCAAGGTGAAAATCGTTCCGTAAATATCGCAAGATATTTTCGGGACTTAATGAGTCGTTATTGTGTGTTCCAATTGGACACATAATGGTTTAACAGATACCTAAACTGTTTGACAGCACAGAAAGATGTGCAAAATATCCTCCTTCGCTTTGCTTTGCAAAGTGTCAACGGAGGTTGGGTTTTGAAAAGCCTTTGGCTAACAAAATCCACGAACGGAACAAAACAAAAAATATTTTTCAAAAAAGCGCTTATCTGAGCGCTTTTTTGTTACCATTTTGTTGTCATTTTTCCTCTTGACTTTTATACACGAATTATGCTATAATTAGGGGTAGGAAAGGAGGAAATTATAATGAAAAATTTCCTTATCAGTGTTGTTGTTTTTTTCTTTTTTTGCTTTGTTCTGCACCTTGTTGCAGAGCAAAGCAGCAAAAAGATGTTGTTTGTTGAGAAGGTTTGGCCCGATGGTCCAATAGTGAGGATTGTAAACCATAAGGGCCAAGAGGTTAGCATTGACACTAACCTCGAAAATAGGACTTATGAAGTAATCTGGGTCGCCCCGGAACACTTTCGTAAATAAGTAAAAGGGGCGACCTAAGCGGCATAGTTACAGTTTATGCCGCTTTTTTCTTGCAAAAATTATTTTTTGTGCTATAATTATAGCAGAATAACACCACCAATCAAAAACAAAAAGGAGGTAAGATGACTTGGAAAAAAGTGGCGGAAGGTTTGTTTACTGTCTCTTTTCTGATTGCCTGCGTTGTGATTGGATGGGTGATCAGAGGTTGGACGTTCGGAGTCGGTATCGCAATAGGAGCACTGACAGTGTGGCTGTTGCTGAACCGGCGATCCTCAAAACCTGAGCTTTTCGTTGTGGTCAAAAGCTACAACGAGAAACAGGTAGCGGACAATTGGCGCGGCCTGAATGATCAGGATATTTGATCATGGGCCGCCAAAACAAATCAGGAGGTGAATCAAACGTTCGCCTCCTTTTTCTTTTTCTTGTTTTAAATAATATTTTTTGTTATATTTTTAATAGATTTGATCCGCCTTTGCTAAAGCTTTGGCGGAATAAGCGCGTGTAGCTCAGTCTGGTTAGAGCACCCCACTGATAATGGGGAGGTCTCAGGTTCGATTCCTGACACGCGCACCATATTTTTAAAAAACCTCAAAAAATTAATTTAAGAGCGGTCGTTTAAGATGTCTTCTTCAATTCTAAGGAGTTCGTTGTATTTAGCGATACGTTCACCTCGAGAGAGTGAACCGGTTTTTATGTATTTACTAGAAACTCCTACCGCAAGATGAGACACGGCCGTATCTTCAGTTTCTCCAGAACGATGAGAGATGATAGTCGTCCAAGAAGATTCTTTAGCTTTTTTAACAACATCTAAAGTCTCACTCAAAGTTCCTATCTGATTCAGTTTGACCAAAATAGTGTTGGCGGCTTTCTTTTCTATACTTTCAATCAATCTTTTCATATTAGTAACAATCAAGTCGTCACCAACTATCATAATGTTCTCACCAAATTTTGCAGTGAAATTTATGCTAGCCTCCCAATCATCTTCAGCAAAAGGATCTTCTACAGAAATAATCGGATAATTTTTGATAAGACCTTCATAATAATCAGAAAGCTCATCGCCAGTCATCTCCTTGTTTTCTGATTTCAAAACATATTTGCCGTTTTTGTGTGCTTCTACGGAATCTTCAGACGAATTAGAATAAAATTCAGAAGCAGCGACATCAAGAGCAATACCAAAATCAACACCCGGACTAAAACCTGCTTTTTGAATAGCTTGCATTATTAAATCCAAAGCATCTTTATGAGAAGGAATTTTAGGAGCGAAACCACCCTCATCTCCAACCGCAATACTAAGATTATTTTCTAACAAAACATCCTTCAAACACATAAAGATTTCGTTGCAATTTTCTAACACTTTCCGAAAAGTGCCATATCTTTGGAGTGGCACAATCATAAATTCTTGAATATCCAAATCATTATCAGCGTGAGCGCCACCATTTATAATGTTAACCATAGGAATGGGAAGGGTGGGGAAATTATTCCCAAGAAGAGTAGCGATATAACTATGAAAAGGAATATTTTTTCTGAGCGCCTCCGCTTTGGCAAAAGACATAGAAATACCAAGTGTAGTATTGGCGCCAAAATTTGATTTATTTTCTGTCCCGTCTTTTTCTATAAGATAATCATCTAAAGAGCGTTGATCAAAATCTTTGCCGATAAATTCTTTGCTAATATCATTTTCTATTTTTTTTGCTAATTTAGCTACTCCTTTACCAGCAAAGTGTTCAGGATCAGCATCTCTTTTCTCTAAAGCTTCGTATTTGCCAGTAGAAGCTCCACTGGGAACGCTAAAACGCCCCATCATTCCGCCCTCAAGAATTGTATCTACTTCAAGAGTGGGATTACCTCTAGAATCTAATATTTCTCTAGCGTTAATTTTAGTTATTTTAGACATATATAAATTATATCGCATCTAAAAAAATAAAAAACCGCCGATTGCCAGGCGGTTTTTTATTTTTTAACTTTGCTTCTTTTCTTCTTCAGAAATAGCGAGAATCATTGGAATAATGGAATCAGGATTGAGAGAGATCGCTTCAATGTTGTTAGAAACTAGGAAACGAGTGAAATCAGGATAATCTGAAGGAGCTTGACCGCAAAAACCGATATATTTACCTCGTTCACGACATTTTTTGATGGCCATAGAAACCAAAGTTTTAACTGTTGGATCGTTTTCGTTGGAAATGTGAGCAACTACTCCAGAATCTCTATCTAAACCGAGCGAAAGTTGAGCTAAATCGTTTGAGCCAATGGAGAACCCGTCAAAAATATCCAAAAATTCATCAGCTCGTAATACATTGGATGGTATTTCACACATAACATAAACTTTAAACCCGTCCATACCTTTTTCCAAACCTTCTTCTTTCATAATATCTAAAACCTTCTGACCTTCTTCGGGAGTGCGACAGAAAGGAACTAGAGCGGCAATATTTTTAAGACCAAACTGTTCTCTAACTTTCTTAAAAGCTCTACATTCCAGTTTAAAAGCTTCTTTAAATTTTGGATCATAATAACGCGAGGCGCCACGCCAACCTATCATAGGGTTTTCTTCTTGAGGCTCAAATTCTTCACCACCAAGCAAAGTTGAGTATTCGTTAGTTTTGAAATCAGAAAATCTCACTATTACATCGTTTGGATAAAAAGCAGCACAAATTTGACCAATACCTTCAGCGAGCTTATCAACATAATAACTTATCTTGTCGTCATAGCCAGCAGTAATCTTTTCAATTTTGTTTTGAAGAGTTTTGTTTAGATTTTCAAAATTCAAAAGCGCATTTGGGTGAACTCTAATGTGAGAAGCGATAATAAACTCTTCACGAGCCAATCCAACACCTTTGTTTGGAATAAACGAATGTATAAAGGCGCTTTCAGGAGAGCCAATATTCATACAAACTTTAGTTCTAGTCTCAGGGATATTGGTAATATCGTAAGCTTTTTCTGTCCACTCCAATTTGCCCTCAAACACACTGCCCACAGTACCACTTGAAGTATCTACTGTTACCAACTGACCGTTTTTAAGCTTAGAGAGAGCATCACCAGTACCAACTATAGCCGGAATACCAAGTTCGCGAGAAACGATAGCAGCATGACTGGTGCGCCCACCTTTTTCAGTCACAATAGCCGAAGCAATCTTCATAATCGGCTCCCAATCAGGGTCAGTAATTTCGGCGACTAAAATTTCACCTTTTTCAAATTCGTGTAATTTTTTTACATCGTTAATGATACGAACTTTACCGGAAGCGATTTTGTTACCAACTGCAATACCTGTCGTTAAAACAGAATCACCTTTAGTAACCAAAGAATATTCAGTGATTGTGTTATGTTTTTTCTCTGATTGAACTGTCTCTGGTCGGGCTTGAACAATAAAGAGTTCGTTAGTAATGCCATCTTTGGCCCATTCTATATCCATCGGCATTGGTTTGCCGGCACGTTCTACATAATGTTTTTCAATCTCCACACCCCAACGAGATAAGGTTAGAATTTCTTCGTTATTTAAAACAAAAATATTTCTATCTTTTTCTGGAACATCTACTTCTTTAACTGGACTTTCTTTAGAAGTAGAATAAATCATTTTGTTTTCTTTGGAACCAATAGTTTTTCTGATAACGGCAGGAAAACCTTGGTTCAAAGTTGGTTTGAAAACCAAATATTCATCTGGAGTAACTTTACCTTGCACTACCATTTCCCCAAGACCCCAAGAAGCATCTATTTGCACCACGTCTTTAAAACCACTTTCGGTATCAATAGTAAACATCACACCCGACGCACCTTTATCAGAACGCACCATTTTTTGCACACCGACGGAAAGAGCGACATCAAGATGATCAAAACCTCGGTCTACACGATAAGAAATAGCTCGGTCAGTCCAAAGAGAAGCCATCGCCATTTTGACTGCCTCAAGAATTTTTTTCTCACCAACAACATTAAGAAAAGTTTCGTGTTGACCAGCAAAAGAAGCGTCTGGCAAATCTTCAGCTGTAGCAGAAGAACGCACTGCGGTATCAGTTTCCTTAATACCATAAGCATTTGAAAGATTTTTATAAGCTTCAGCAATTTCTACTCGTATTTCTTCAGGCATATCTGATTTTACGATTGCATCTCTTATAGCTTTACCTCTCTTTTGTAAATCTTTAATGTTGTGTGTATCTAAACCTTTAAGAGTTTTTTCAATAAAAGGAAGTAAGTTTTCTTTTTCAATAAAGTATCGGTAAGCGTAAGCCGTTACTATAAAACCATTTGGCACTCTGACGCCTCTATTTGTAAGAATGGTATACATCTCGCCAAGTGAGGCGTTCTTGCCTCCAACTATAGCGACGTCGTCATTGTTGACCTGATCAAACCAAAGAACAAATTTTTTATCTTTTTCCATTTTTTACTTCATTTATTTAATTTTAGTAAATTACTTATATAACATTATAAACAAATCTGAAACATTACTCCCAAGCCTGCCTGTGCATATCGCACCGCCAGCTTGTTTGAAAAAATTATAACTGTCACTTTTTTCTAAAAATTCTTCGGGCACTAAATTTAAATTTTTTGCTTTCTCAAAAAGCTCTGAGTCAGCGAGAGCACCAGCGTGTTCAGTGTTGTCCCAACCATCTGACGACGCACAAACCAAAACTGAATCGGGTTTTATAAAAGGAAGAGCAGCTAAAGCCATAGTTTGATTTCTTCCGCCTTTGCCTTGATTATTAGAAATGACTGTTGTTGTCTCACCTCCAAATAAAATGCAAGTTTTTGGTTTAGGTTCTCTTTTTGCTAAATCTTCACCGGATTGTTTAGCGTCTCCAGAAAATCTATCAGTTTCAATAGTTACGTTATAACCTAATTCTTCAGCCCTATCTCCCATTATTTCTAACGAATCAGTATTGCTGACGAGCATTATATTTCTAACTTTTTCAAAATACATAGCGTCTTTAGGTGTTTCTACAAATTCCAAATCCATTTTTATTGAATACTTCTCTAAAACCTTTTTGGCCGTTTCAACATCTGTCCTGTCTAAAACAGTGGGGCCAGAAGCAATCGTGGACATATCATTGCTGGGCACATCTGAAAAAATAAGAGAGATTACTTGAGCAGGAAAACAAATCTTCGCAAAACCACCACCTTTTACTTTGGAGAGATGTTTTCTCACAGCGTTAAGTTCAAAAATATCTGCCGCTTTTTCGGTTAAACTTTTTGTAATTTCTACAAGAGTAGAAATGTCTACCGTCGGTAAATCAAAAAGGGAAGAGCCTCCACCGGAAATTAAAGTTATAACCAAATCTCTTCTAGAAAGATTCTCTATCATTTTTAAAACTTCTTTTGTGGCTTCTATATTTTGCTCTGATGGATACGGGTGAGTGCCAACAAAATATCTGATCTTGCCACAACTTACTAAACTTTCTGCTTCAGCTGAAGTTTTCACATCAATCACAATACCTTCTGTCAAATAATCTCCCAAAATACTGCCGATAACTTTGGCGCTATCCAAAGCGCACTTACCGATACCCACAAAGAAAATTTTTTCATAAGATTTAAGATCCAAAAGATATCCATCAATATTTAAAGTGTCATTCTCAACAAAAATTTTTCTGTTTAAAACTTTTTCAGTATCAATCGCCTGAAGACCTTTCTCTAAAATATCAAGTGCGTCTCTGCGCAATTCATTAGTGACTAACTCTTCTTTGTTTAAAATTATAGACATAGTATTCTACATTTTAACATTTATGCACCAAAAACACTCCACTTAATCGTGGAAAACTTAGAATAAAGTCGGGGTGGGGAAAATCGAATTCCCGTCTCACGAACCCGAATCGTGTATACTACCACTGTACTACACCCCGAATTTTCTTTTTTACTCTACATTAAAAATTTAATAAAATGAAGTCTATAAATTATAAGTATCCCCATTCTGATTAGACTGGTTAGAAAAAATAAACTTCTTCAGGTGGGCACGGGGAGATTTGAACTCCCAAGCCTTGCGGCATACGCTTCTGAAGCGTACGCGTATACCAATTCCGCCACGTACCCAACAAAAACAATATAACAGATTTGACCTTATTTAGATAATCTGCTAATCTAATTGGCGTAATGTTAAAGATTAGATTACAAAGAGTTGGCAGGAAGCATGAGCCGGTGTTCCGGCTTGTTTTGACTGACTCAAAAAATGGACCTAAAAGTGGTAAATTTTTAGAAATTTTAGGTCATTATGATGCCAGGAGAGGGGAAAAAGCCGAATTCAAAATAGAAAAAATAAAGGAACTTATGTCCAAAGGAGCAAAACTTTCTGACACTGTGCATAATTTGCTAGTGGATAAAAAAGCAATAGAGGGCAAAAAGATAAATGTTTTGCCTAAAAAGACAGTTATCAAAAAAGAAGTTGTTGAAGAAGCTAAAACAGAAGAAACTAAAGTAGCTACACCAGAAGTAGCTTCAGAAACAGCTCCTGCACCTTCCGAAACTCCAGCAGAGTCAGTAGAACAAACAGAACCAACAAAAACTGAAGAAGTTAAAGCAGAAGAAACTTCAGTAAACACAGTTGATACAACCGCAGAAACACCAGCTGAAACCAACCCAGAAGAGTCAAAAACTGAAGAACCTAAAGCTTAATTTTAGATAAGCACAGTTTTCATTTGCACTTGTCAAACATTTATAATATAATTCCAGACGGAAAAGTTTTATTACTTATTAGTTTTTAGCCTAACTTAAATGGAAAAAGACGCAGAATTTTTAGAATATGTTGTTAAAGGATTAGTGGATCATCCAGAATCAGTGAAGATCAATCGTACTGTTGATGAAATGGGAGTACTTTTGAATCTTGACGTTCATCAAGATGATATGGGTAAAATAATTGGTCGCTCAGGCAATACCGCCAAAGCTATCAGAATTTTACTCCGCGTTGTGGGTATGAAAAATAACGCCAGAGTTAATCTTAAGATCAACGAACCAGAAGGTGGCAGAAAAAGCACCACAACCACTGATGACGTAAAATCAGTTGATGATGTTATTGAAGATTTGAAAATATAATTCAAAAAATAAAAAACGAAGATGCTCCTAGACATAGGGGCATTTTTGTTATATTATTAATAAATGACATTTCACATTATAACTTTGTTTCCACATCTGTTTGATTCATATTTAAGCGAATCTATTTTAGGGCGTGCTCAAAAAAATAAAAAAGTAAAAGTGCAATTTTATAACCCGAGAGATTTTGTAAAACCATCTAAAACCCAAGCTAAAAATGAAAAACCTTATCTCAGAATAGATGCCAAACCTTATGGCGGTGGAGCAGGTATGATATTGCAAGCTGAGCCGATCTTAAAAGCTGTTCAAAAAATTGAAAAGAAAATAAAAAACCGAAAGAAAAAAATTGTTATTTTTTCAGCTAAAGGAAAAACTTTCAATCAAAAAATGGCACACAATTGGGCTAACAAATATCAAGATATAGTATTTATTACTGGACGCTATGAAGGTATAGACGAAAGAGTGAAAAAAGCCTTAAGAGCCGAAGAGGTTTCTATTGGTCCTTACGTCTTAACTGATGGTGATATCGCTTCAATGGTAGCTTATTCAGCTGTGGTACGACTTATTCCTGGAGTTATAAAGCTTGAATCATTAGAAGAAGAATCGCATTGGAATCTTTTACTCAAAAATGAAAAGAAAAACAAGCTTGGTGAGAATGGTTTAGAATATCCACACTATACTCGTCCAGAAGTTTTAGAATACAAAGGTAAAAAATACCGAGTACCAAAGATTTTGCTCTCTGGCAACCACAAAAAAATTGAGGAGTGGCGCAAAAAAAACCGATAACCCAAATAAAATTATCAAATACAGAAAATGTCAAAGGTGCCTTATGGCATTTTTTGTGTTCTATGTGTATATCTTTTGTGCATTTTTTCTAAAGAATAGTAGAATAAAACTATTAACAATAATTTTTCCGCCTTCACTCAAACTATAGGTGGGTAAATAAAAAAATATGGAGAGTTTAAACTTTGAAAAGAAACCAACAATTGAAGTAGAAAATTTAGCAAACCCAGAAACCACCAGTAAGGAAAAAATTGCTATGGCTGAAAAAGTTATAGCAGACCGTTTTGAAAAAGTGCAAAAACTAGCCATAGCAAAAATAACTCAAAATCCATATTTTCGAGATCCCAGATATTTAGAACATTTATAGTTACATTTTAAACATATTCTATGAAGCATCCTATTAAAGACGAAATAGATTTTTTGATTGCGCAGGCGCAAAACGAAACCGACATCGCTAAAGAAATCGTTGATGATATCAGAAGCAGAAGCGGAGACGATGCTAAAAAATATTACGAAGAAAAATTGGCTCTAAAGATGCTGGAATTTTTCAAAGAAGAAGAGAAGATTATTTCTCTTTATGTTGAGGCCAAAAAAAATTATCCAATACTGGCAGAACTTATGGAAAACAAGAGGCCTTGCCTTAAAGAAATGCTTGTTGAAGCTAAAAAATTATACAAAAAGAATGTGCTAGGTGAAAACACTTAGACAAAGTTGAAAATATGAATGAAGATATCCTAGACAAACATTTAGCTAATATTCGCTCTTTACAATCAAAAAGTGGGCTTTTTACAGCTTCTCGTAGTGATGTTTCCACGGGTTATAACAAAGCTTGGCTCCGAGACAATTTTTACACCTGTCTAGCTTTTGAAGAAATTGAAGATTGGGCAACGGTTAAAAAAACTTGGAAAGCAATACTCAACATTTTTAAAAAACATAAAAACAAAATAAACTGGGCAGTAGAAAATAAACCTTATCAAACTTTCCAATATATCCACGCTAGATATCATCCAGAAACCTTTGAAGAGTTTTGGGAAGAGTGGGGCAACAAACAGAATGACGCTATTGGCGCTATTCTTTTTAAGATTGGTGATTTAGAAAGTAGGGGTATAAAAATCATAGAAAATGACGAAGAAAGAGAAGTGTTACAAATTTTAGTGGATTATCTCAATTCTATTGAATATTGGCACGACCCAGACAATGGTGTTTGGGAAGAATACGAAGAAGTGCACGCCTCTTCAGTTGGCGCTTGTGTGGCAGGACTTAAATCTATTTCTAAACTCGGATTTATTAGGATGCCTTACAACTTGGCAGAAATAGGAGAAGAAAATTTAAAAAAAATATTACCACGAGAATCAAGTAGTAAATTTGTAGACTTAGCTCTTCTTTCATTGATCTACCCTTTTAATGTAGTTCCCGAAAAAACTGCTCGTGAAATAGTTAGACATATAGAATACCACTTAGAAAGAGACCGCGGAATCATCAGATATAAAAACGACCGTTATTTTAATAAAAATATAGATGGAGTTAGTGAAGAAGCGGAATGGTGTTTTGGTTTTCCTTGGCTTTCTATCATTTATCGCAGATGGTCTGAAGATGGAAAAAACTTTGGTGACATCACTGACAATGATGACGCTTTGAGAGCCAACGAATATTTAGAAAAAGCTTTCAAGACTATTTACAAAGGCCAAATCCCCGAACTTTATTTTTCTGATTCTGATCAACCCAATGATAATGTTCCTTTGGGTTGGTCTGAATCTTTATTTGTGGTGGCTTTGTTAAGAGCTGGAAAATAATCTCTTCAACAAACACTTTCTCAAAAGCGAAAATTTTTTATCCACAGCAAGCGGTTGACAAGCTTGACAGTTGTGCATAGAAGTGTATACTAGTGTTTACTATTGATTGATTGAGTTATGGCTTGTCAATGGTAGGCTGTTAATAGCCAAATCTCTTTATTTTAAGAGATTAATTACAAGCGAAATTCTCTGGCTTGATATATAAAATAGAAAATAGTTAAAGAGCGGAGGAAATAAAAAATCCCAAGAACATTGGGGTGTATTTTCGTGTTTGTGTTTAATAATTTAATAGGAAAGTAAGTAGTAAATTTTATATTAACAACAATTATATGACAACAACCGAAACAAAAGACAAAGTTCTGACCGGTAAAGTGTTGCCGAAAAAATATTTCAGCAAGTTCAAAAAATCACTAGCCCCAATCCCTAATTTAGTCAAAGACCAAATAGAATCTTTCAATTGGCTTATAGAGAAGGGTATTAAAGAAATCTTTGATGAGTTTGCTGTTATTAACGACCCGTCCGGTAAAAAATTCAAATTTGAATTTTTGGGTTTTGAATTAGAGCAACCAAAATACGATGAATATTATGCTAAAGAAAAGAAACTTTCCTATGAAGCACCCCTCAAAGTCAGAGTTAAACTCACTAATAAAGTTTTAAACACCGAAAAAGAACAAGAGCTTTTCTTGGCTGATTTTCCGATGATGACTCCGCACGGCACTTTTATAATAAGTGGTATTGAGAGAGTAATAGTGCCACAACTTGCCAGATCTTTCGGTGTGTTTTTCACTAAAATTGAACTTAAAGGCAGATCTTTATTTGGTGTCAAAATCATTCCTGCCCGTGGCGCTTGGATTGAGATTGAGACTGATATTGATAAAACTATATACGTTCGTATAGATAGAAAAAGAAAATTCCCAGTCACTGCCTTGTTGCGAGCTTTTGGCGCTGAAACAGACTCTGAGATATTTGAATTATTTAAAGACAATAAAGAAGCTAAAGAATACATAGAAAAATCTTTAGCTAAAGATCACACCAAAACTGCTGATGAGGCTTACATAGAAATATACAGGAGACTTAGGGATGGAGATTTGGCCACCGCTGAAAATGCTAAAGAATTTTTCATAAACCTTTTTGAATCAGACAGATACGACTTACAAAAAGTTGGCCGTTTCAGATTTAATTCCAGATTCAATTTACCAACAGATGGTAAAGATGCTGACAGAAGAACTTTAAACCTTGAAGATCTAAAACTTGTGGTGAATCATATAATCACCCTGAACACAACTCCAGGATCAATTGAAGATGATATTGATCACTTGGGTTCTAGAAGAGTTCGCTATGTTGGTGAAATGATGCAACAAAAATTCCGCGTCGGAATGGTTCAAATAAAAAGAAATATGCAGAACAGAATGTCCACAGTTGATACTGATGTAACTTTACCTGTTCAATTTATAATACCAAAACCACTACAAGCTAGGCTCAAAGAGTTCTTTGCCACCAACCAACTTTCACAATTTATGTCTCAAGAAAACGCGTTGGCGGAAATAGAACACTTGAGATTGCTTTCAGCCTTAGGACCAGGAGGACTCAATAGAAGTCGAGCAGGATTTGAGGTTCGTGATGTGCACCCTTCACACTACGGCAGACTTTGTCCAATACACACACCCGAAGGTCCAAACATTGGTCTTATATTGCACCTTGCTCTTTACGCTCGTGTCAACGAATTCGGAATGATTGAAACTCCTTATGTGAAAGTTAAAAACGGCAAAGTAACAAACGAAATAGAATATTTTAATGCGTTAGAAGAAGAAAAATTTGCTATTGCTCATGCTGCTACCGGTAGAGATGAGGCCGGTAATATTACTGAAGAAATGGTAGAAATCCGTATCGGTGGCAAACCAGATATGATTCAAAAAGACAAAGTGGAATATATGGACGTGTCTACAAGTCAAGCTTTCTCAATTGCCACTTCACTTATACCGTTTTTAAATCACGACGATGCAAACCGCGCACTCATGGGTTCAAATATGCAAAAACAAGCTACGCCATGCGTTGAGCCCGAACCACCGTTGGTAGCTACTGGCATTGAGGGTCCAGCAATGAGAGACACTGGCAGATTGGTTATAGCTGAAAAAGAAGGCGTTGTTTCAAAGGTTGATGGAAGCTCTGTTGAAGTTACCGACAACAAAGGCACAAAAAAGGAATACAAATTGGTCAATTTTGCTAAAACTAACGGCGCAACTTGTTTCCACCAAAGACCTACTGTAAACATAGGAGACAAGGTTAAGTCGGGAGACGTTTTAGCTGACACACTTATGTCTGTGCAAGGAGAAATGGCTCTAGGTCAAAATATTCTCATCGGTTTTCTTTCGTGGTCAGGCGCAAACTATGAAGACGCAATCATTCTTTCTGAAAGACTTATTAAAGAAAATAAATTTACAACTATTCATATTGATGAAATTACAGTTAATGTGCATGATACCAAACTTGGACCAGAAGTTACAACTTGTGATATACCAAACGTTGGTGAAGCTAAACTCAAAAATTTAGCTGAGGATGGCATAATTAGAGTCGGCGCCGAAGTCAACCCGGGAGATATTTTAGTGGGTAAAATTACTCCAAAAGGCGAAACTCAACTCACCCCAGAAGAACGACTTCTCAGGTCTCTCTTTGGTGAAAAAGCTAGAGATGTCAAAGACACTTCTAAGAGAGTAGAGGGTGGTAAAAAAGGCAGAATCATAAATGTGCAAGTTTTTTCAAGAGAAAAAGGCGATAAACTTGAATCAGGCATTATTAAAAGAATTCATATTGAAATAGCTCAAATTAGAAATGTTTCAGTTGGTGATAAACTTGCGGGACGTCATGGAAACAAAGGTGTTATCTCCACAATTTTACCTGTTGAAGATATGCCTTATATGGCTGATGGTACTCCAATAGATATGATACTTACTCCACTCGGCGTGCCTTCACGTATGAACCTTGGACAAATTTTAGAACTTCATTTGGGAGCAGCCGCCAAAAATTTAAATTATCAAGCTGTTGTTCCTCCATTCGCAGGATCAACTGATCAAGAAATCAAAGAGGAGCTCAAAAAAGCGGGGCTCAGTGAAGACGGAAAAGTGCAACTTTACGACGGCAGAACTGGAGAAGCTATAAAACAAAAAACTGCTGTGGGTTATATGTATATGCTCAAACTTGACCATATGGTTGAAGACAAAATCCATATGCGCTCTATTGGTCCTTACTCTCTCATTACCCAGCAACCTTTGGGTGGTAAAGCTCAAGGTGGAGGACAAAGATTTGGAGAAATGGAAGTTTGGGCACTCCTTGGTCATGGTGTTGCCTACACTTTGAGAGAAATGCTCACAGTGAAATCTGACGACATCATTGGTAGAAGCGCTACTTTTGACGCTATTGTTAAGGATGAAAGAATACGAGTAGAAAACTTGCCAGCCGCATTTAATGTATTAGTTAACAACCTAAGAGGCTTAGCTCTAAACATTGAATTGTTAAAAGATCAAACCCAAACCAATAAAAAATTAGAAGCAATTGAAAGTGATAATAACTAATAAAATGAGTAACAAAAATATAAATCTAAATACAGATTTCGACATCGTTAGACTTTCCCTTGCTTCTCCGGAAATTATTGAGAGTTGGTCTCATGGCGAAGTCACCAAATCTGAAACCATAAACTACCGCACTCAAAGAAGTGAGCGTTATGGTCTTTTTGATGAGAAAATTTTCGGACCTGATAAAGATTATGAATGTTATTGCGGTAAATACAAAGGTATTAGATACAAAGGTATCGTTTGTGAAAAATGTGGAGTAGAAATAACTCGTTCAATCGTTAGAAGAGAAAGAATGGGGCACATAGAATTGGCTGCACCAGTTGCGCATATTTGGTTTTTAAAGAGTATGCCTTCACGTATTGCTTTACTTCTTGGTATTAGCTCAGTTGATGTAGAAAAAGTTATTTATTTTGCAGGTTATATCATTACCAAAGTCTCAGACGAAGAAAAACAAGGTATTTTGAAAGAACTTGATGCTGAATATAAATCAAGAGTAAAAAATTTGACAGACGAAAAAGAAAAAGAAGAACTTAAGGAAAAATTACTTGCGAGAAAAAAAGAGATTGAAAGCATCGTAGAAGGCAGAGTTATTGATGAAGTTGCTTACCATAGTTATTCTATGAAATACGGCACATTCTTTGAAGCTAAAATAGGAGCTGAAGCTATCTATAACATATTCAAAACTATAGACTTACAGAAATTTGAAGAAAAAATAAAAGAAGAATTAGAAACTTCTAAATCAGCTGATTCAACCAAAATTGCTAAAAGATTAGCTTTGGTTCAATCTATAATCAGATCTGGCATTAGACCTGAATGGATGTTTCTTACAAAGATACCAGTTATTCCTCCAGCTATGAGACCAATGGTGCCTCTTGAAGGCGGTAGATATGCTACTTCAGATGTAAACGATCTTTATCGTAGAGTTATCAACAGAAATAATCGCTTAAAAAAACTTTGCGAAATCAACGCGCCAGATGTCATTTTAAGAAACGAAAAGAGAATTCTCCAAGAAGCGGTAGACGCTCTCATAGATAATTCTATAAGACATGGACAAAACCAAGGCGCTACTCAAGCTGGTAAATCCAGAGAGCTTAAATCACTCGCCGACAATCTTAAAGGTAAAAAAGGTCTCTTCCGTCAAAATCTTTTAGGTAAACGCGTAGACTATTCTGGACGAAGCGTTATTGTGGTCGGTCCAGACCTTAAATTGCACCAATGTGGTTTGCCAAAACATATGGCGTTAGAACTTTTCAAACCGTTTATCATTTCACAACTTTTGAAACAAGAGCTAGCTTATAACGTTCGTGGCGCTAGTCGTCTTATAGACGACAAGATACCAGAAGTTTGGGCAATTCTTGAAGAAGTTATTAAAGATAAATACGTCCTTCTCAATCGCGCTCCAACCTTACACAAACTTGGTATCCAAGCTTTCCAACCGGTGCTGATTGAAGGTAACGCTATCCAAATCCACCCACTTGTATGTAATGCTTTTAACGCAGACTTTGACGGCGACCAAATGGCTGTTCACGTACCACTTTCACCTGAAGCTCAAATGGAAGCTCAAATGATTATGGCTTCAGATAAAAACATCTTGAAACCTGGATCAGGTGAACCAACAATTTCTAACAAACTTCTAGATATAATTTTAGGTTGCTATTGGATGACCAAAGATGTTAGTGGAGAAAAAGGAGAGGGAATGATTTTCCCAAATCCAAATGCAGCTATTACCGCTCATGATTTTGATCTGATTGAATACAGAGCAAAAATAAAAGTTCTAGCTACTGATTCAGCTAAATATAAGGAATTTAAAGATCAGATGTTTGAAACTACCGTAGGCCGACTCTTGTTTAACTCAATATTACCGAATGATTATCCTTACATAAACGAAGAAATCACCGGTAAAAAAATGAAAATCTTAGTTGACAACCTTATCCGAAAATACGGAATAGAATCTATACCATCTATAATGGATAAAATAAAAGAGTTTGGATTTAAGTATGCTACCATTGCCGGAATTACTTGGGGTATTGACGACATTAAAGTGCCAGAAAATAAAGATGAAATAATCAATAAAGCTAATGAAAAAGTTTCTTTGGTTCAAGAACAATACGATGCCGGATTACTCTCTTACAATGAGAAAAAAATAAAAAATATAGAAATCTGGAATAACACCAAAGACAGCATTGAAAAATCTCTTCAAGAATCAATGGATAAAAGTGGTTCAGTCTACGATCTTGTAAAATCAGGCGCCAGAGGTTCTTTAAGTCAACTTACTCAAATGGCAGGTATGAAAGGTCTTATTGTGAACACCGCTGGGGAAACTATTGATTTCCCAGTCGTATCTTCAAACAAAGAAGGTTTAACACCAATTGAATACTTCATTACTACTCACGGCGCCAGAAAAGGTCTTGCCGACACTGCGCTCAACACTTCTAAAGCCGGTTACTTAACAAGAAAACTTTTTGATGTTTCTCAAGATTGTCTTGTGACCGAAGAAAATTGTGGTAGCAAAGAAGGTGTTATGCTTTCTAAAATAACTTCTTCCGGTATGGAAGTCTCCATTGCAAAAATTGCTAAAGGTAGATTTTTAGCTGAAGATGTTAAAGATAAAGAAGGTAATATTCTCTTCAAAAGAAATCACTTTTTGACAGGTGAAGATGCTGCCAAAATAGAAGACGCGGGTATTACAGACATTATGGTCAGGTCACCTTTAACTTGTAAAACTTTGGATGGAGTTTGTGTCCATTGTTATGGTTCCGATTTGGGTAAAGACAAAAAAGTGGAACTTGGTGAAGCGGTCGGCACTATTGCCGCTCAAGCCATTGGTGAACCTGGTACTCAACTCACGATGAGAACTTTCCACGCTGGAGGTACTGCATCTGTTGGTGGTGACATCACCCGAGGTTTACCAAGAGTTGAAGAAGTTTTTGAAAACAGAACCCCTAAAAATCCAGCTGTTATTTGTAAAGTAGATGGTGTTGTTAGTGAAATAAAGAGTGAAGGTAAAGATAAAATTATAATTGTTTTACCAGAAGATGGTGAAAAATCTAAAACCAAATCAAACACTGACTACGTAGCCAACTACAACAGAATGATTACTGTAAAAGTTGGAGACAAAGTTTCTAAAGGTGATTTACTGACTGATGGTTCCGTAGATTTAAATGAATATTTCAGATACGCAGGCAAAGAAAAGACTCAAAATTATATCATTCACGAAATTACCAAGATTTACGAATTGCAAGGCGAACCGGTTTCTCGAAAACACATTGAGGTTATTATTAAACAAATGTTTTCAAGGAGAAAAATTAAATCAGCTGGTGATACTAAGTTTTCTCAAGGAGATATTGTATCTCAAAGCGATCTTTTTGTTGAAAATGAGAAAGTTAAAAATGCTGGAAAAGAAGAGGCCAAAGCAGAACCATTGCTTATCGGCATTACTGGCGTTTCGTTATCTAGAAAAAGTTTTCTTTCTTCCGCTTCGTTCCAACACACTACCCGAATGCTTATCCAGAGCGCTCTAAGTGGCACCGAAGATGAACTCAAGGGTCTCAAAGAAAATGTCATTATTGGTAGACTTATTCCAGCTGGCTCAGGATTCTCTGGTAGCGAAAAATACAAGATGATCAAAGATCTTCAAGAAAAATTGGATGCTCAAAGTTAAAATAAAATATGTCTACAAACGTAGAACAAATAAAGGAACGTCTGAACATTGTTGATGTTATATCTTCTTATTTGAAAATAGAAAAAGCCGGCATAAATTATAAAGCCAGATGTCCCTTTCATAACGAAAAAACACCATCCTTTTTCATTTCTCCTCAAAGACAAAGTTTCTACTGTTTTGGTTGTGGTGAAAAAGGAGACATTTTTTCGTTTGTAGAAAAATTTGAAAATGTAGATTTTAAAGAAGCAATGAAAATTTTGGCTGAACGTGCCGGTATAGAACTTAAAGGTTTTAGAAAAGAAGAAAACAAAGACGAAAAAGAAGAGCTCTTAAAAGTAATGGAAGTAGCGACTAAGTTTTATGAAGAAGCTTTGGTAGAAAACAAAAACGCCTTACAGTACCTTAAAAATAGAGGTTTACTCCCAGACTCAATTTCCAAATGGAGAATCGGTTTTGCCAAAGAAGGCTGGAGGAATCTGTATGATTTCCTGACTGAAAAAGGTTTTTCTCAAAAAACAATGTTAGAAGCGGGGCTCTTAAAAAAAACTGAGGGGAAAATGGGCTCCGAAGATGAGCGTTATTATGACACTTTCAGAAATCGCATTATGTTTCCGATTTTTGATAATAACGGTAAAGTAATCGCTTTTTCTGGTAGAGCAATGAGAGAAGATGAAAAAAACCCAAAATATTTAAACTCCCCTGAGACCAAACTTTTTTACAAATCAGAAACTCTTTACGGTTTTCATATTGCCAAAAACTATATTCGCAAAAATGATTACACAGTTTTAGTAGAAGGTCAGATGGATTTACTTATGTCACATCAAGTTGGCACATTAAACACAGTTGCTTCATCGGGCACAGCTCTAACAGAACTGCATTTGAAAAAACTGCAAAAACTCTCTAATCGTATTATAATAGCCTATGATTCTGATGAGGCTGGAGAAAGCGCTGCCAGAAGAGCAGCCGAATTGGCTCTTTCTCTTGGTATGGAAGTTAAAACAACCTTTTTACCTAAAAATGAAGATCCAGACTCTATCATCAGAAAAAACCCTAGCGAATGGAAAGAGATTCTAAAAAACTCTGAATATTTTTTAGACGCCTTATTAAGCAAAGCGTTGCAAAAATACAAAGACAGAGCTTTGACAAAAGAAATAACAAACAACATTTTACCTTTAGTTTCTTTAATTAAAAATGAAATAGAAAAATCTCATTTTATAAAAAAGATAGCTCTAAAGATGCGGGTTACTGAAGACACAATATTAAAACAACTTGAAAAAATCAAAACTGACACCGCAAGAGTTAACTCCAATGAAGAAAATCAAAACCAAAAAGACCAAAAAGAAGAACTCCTGTTTGAAATAGAACGATACGGATTAAAAATAGATGTAGAGCAGGAAAACGCAGAAATATTAAAAAGGGATGAAATTAAAGAATTAAAGAAAAAACATCAAGAAATTGCGATCACTCTAGACGATAAAGATATTACCCAAGAAGACAGAAAAAACCTAGAAAATGATTTAAAAAATATTGAAAAACGTTTAAAAGAAATTAATAATTAAATTACTGGCAATGAGCAAAAAAACTAACAAAACAAAATTTAAAAAACTCAAACAAACTCGCTTAAAAAAAGCGAAGAAAGTCAAACCTGCGCCAAAGCCAAAAAAGAAACCGATAAAAAAAACGGTTAAAAAAGCAATAAAGAAAACCAAAAAAACAAAATCGGAAGCCGAAAATAAAAAAAAGATTTTGATTACCAAAGGTAAAGAAAGAGGATTTATAACTTTTGACGAAATTCTGAAAGAATTTCCAACTATTGAAGATGATATTATGCTTCTTGAAGAAATTTATGAAGAATGTTCAACTGCTGGTATAGACATCTTGGAAGGGGGCAGACTTTTAGAAGAAGCTGTTGTTAGTAAAGATAAAGATCAGTTTAAGGATGTTACTTCTTATGACTCTATCCAAATGTATCTTAAAGAGATAGGTCAACACCCTCTCATTACAGGCGCTCAAGAAAAAGAGCTCGCCAAAAGAATACTTAATGGCGACGATGAGGCCAGAAATATTTTAGCTAAAGCTAACCTGCGTCTCGTAGTTTCTATCGCTAAAAAATATGCCAACCGTTCATCTGACTTAACACTTCTAGATCTCATTCAAGAAGGTAACTTGGGGCTCTTTAAAGCTGTTGACAAATTTGATTATACTAAAGGTTATAAATTCTCCACCTACGCCACTTGGTGGATCAGGCAAGCTATTACCAGAGCCCTAGCGGATCAGTCACGCACTATTCGTGTGCCAGTGCATATGGTAGAAACCATAGCTAAATACAAGCAAGTAGTCAGAAGACTGAGCCAGGATTTAGGTCGCGACCCATTACCAGAAGAAATTGCGGTTGAAATGGGATTAGATTCTGACAAAATCTATATGATAGAAAAAATTGATCAAGGAATAGTCTCTCTAGAAACTCCAGTGGGGGATGAAGATGATGGTAAATCAACTGTTAGTGATTTCGTAGCCGATGAAAAAATTATCGCCCCAGATCAAGAATCAAATCGTCGCATTATTCGCGATCAACTTCAAGAAATATTGGCTGATCTACCAATCAAAGAAAAGAGAATAATTGAAATGAGAAATGGACTTTTAGATGGTGTTTATCACACACTAGAAGATGTGGGTAAGGAGTTTGGTGTCACCCGTGAACGTATCCGTCAAATTGAAGCCAAAGCTCTTGAAAAAATGCGTCAGCACGAAAAAATCAAACGCCTCCAGCATTTCTTTTAACCACATAAGAGAATATGAAGGAATACGAAAGCCAGAATAACAAGTTCTTATTCTTGTTGTTTTTATGCTAATCTTATTTTATGAACGACAACCTTTTCGCGGAAAAATACAAAAAACTAAACGTAAAACAAAAAGAGGCGGTGGATGCTGTTGAAGGACCAGTTATGGTAGTAGCCGGACCAGGCACAGGTAAAACCACGATTTTAACTCTCAGAATTGCCAATATTTTAAAAAAAACAGACACTCAACCAGAAAATATTCTAGCTTTAACTTTTACTAATTCTGGTGTAAACGCTATCAGAAAAAATCTTCTAGAATATATAGGCGACAGAGCTTATCGTATAAATATTTTTACCTTTCACGCCTTTGCTGAACATATTATTAAAGAATTTGGATTCTATTTTAAAGAACTTGAGTTTTCAAAAGTTATAAGCGATTTAGAAAAAGTAGAAATTATTGAAGAAATTCTTACAAAAGGTCGTTTCAAAGAAATCGTTTCTAAAAGTGATTTATTTAGTTCACTTTCTCAAATTAAAAAAGCTATAAATAGGATAAAAAAAGAAGGTCTAAGCCCTCTAGAATTTAAAAACCGAATTCCTGAATGGGAAAAAGAACTTTGGTTGGATGAAAATCTTTTTTACAAAAGAAAGTTCGGTAAATACAATGAAGGTGATGTAAAACCAGCCGAAAAAGAAAAATTGGAGAAAAAAATTGCAAAAGCAGAAGAAATTGCCGAAGTTTTTGAAAAATATCAACAAGAAATAAAAGAGAGGGGATTTTATGATTTTGACGATATGATTTTAAATGTTTTAAAAGAATTAGAAAAAAACGAAAATTTGAAACTAGATCTTCAAGAACAATATCAATATCTTTTGATTGACGAACACCAAGATACTAATGATGGTCAAAACCGATTGATTGAGCTTTTAACCGATGCGAAACATTTAAATCGCAGACCAAATCTCTTTACAGTGGGTGACGAAAAGCAATCTATTTACCGATTTCAAGGCGCTAGTGAAAAAACTTTCCGACATTTTAACAAAATGTATGAAGATATAGACTTAATAAACTTGGAAGACAATTACCGTTCTACCCAAAATATTTTAGACGCGGCACATAGCCTAATTTCTCACACCCTAAAAGATTCTGTAAAACTCAAGGCTTTTAATAAAAAAACGAATGACAAAATTAAATTTTTAGAATTTTCAAATTACAAGTTTGAACTACTTTATCTGGCTGAAGAAATACAAAACAAAATTAAAAAAGAAAATGTAAGTCCAGAAGAAATTGCGATAATTTACCGAAACAATAGGCAAATTGAAGAAATAAAAGACATCTTCAGTCAAAAAGGTTTACCTTTTACAATTGTTTCCAACGAATATTTGCTAGAGGATATAAATATTGTGAATCTAATTTCTATACTGAGAGTTATAAATAATCCTAAAGACAATCACAGTTTAGCTAAATCTCTCCTAGTAAACTTTTTAAATATAGATTCTTATTTAGTAACTGACATTTTGGAAAAATTTAACAAAGAAAACAGGAGAGAAAATAGAGCGCTGTTTGATTTTATTGCCGAACGAGAAGAATTTAAAGAATTTGCCAATAAAATAAAATCCCTAAAAACTAAATCTGCTAATACTAAATTTGATGGTTTCTTTAAAGAGTTTCTCAATGAAATTGGTTATATCAAACATATGCTTCAAAGCAAAAATAGCCGACACGAACTCATCAAAATAGACAAACTATTTGATGAAATAAAAAGACAAGTGCAAAATAAAAAGAATTACTCTTTGAGTGATTTTATTAAATTTATTGATGCTTATAAAAAATATAATTTAGACATTGAAACTAAAGATCCAGAAATAACTCAGGGTGTTCAACTTATGACCGCTCACCGATCCAAGGGTTTAGAGTTTGAATATGTTTATATTGTAGACACTGTCAGAAAAAGTTGGGAAAAAAGTAGAGGTTTTGGTGAAATAGCTTTACCAATTGATGACTACAAAGGCGACATCCATGACGAAAGAAGACTCTTTTACGTCTCAATGACTAGAGCTAAAAAAGGTCTTTTTATCAGTAGCTCACTCACCGACTGGGAAGGTAAAGAACAAGACAAAAGCCAATTTATTTCTGAAATTGCCGAGGAAACTCTGGAAATTATAGATACTTATGAATTTGAAAAAGAGCACATCAATAGTTTAGCTTTATTTATCACTCACACCGATTCCAACAAAAGTCTTTTTGATAAAGAGTATCTAAAAAAACTTTTTCTTGAAAAAAACCTAAATGTTACCGCTCTTAACAATTATTTAGATTGCCCAATAAAATATCTTTTTAGAAATCTAATACAATTACCAAGTGACTATTCAGAAAGTCTCTTATTTGGAGATTTAATCCACGATAGTTTAGAAAAGTTTTTTGAAGAAAGCAAAAAAAACAAAAAACTTCTAACTAAAAACTCTTTAATAAAAATTTTCAAAAATCTCATAGAAAAATCTTCATTTTACGGAAAAGAATACGAAAGATATCTAGAAAGAGGCACCGAAGCTCTTGAAGAATATTATGATCAATACAATAAAGACTGGAGTTTAAATATAGAAAACGAAAAACATATCAACCGAGAATTTGAATTAGAAAACGGAGAAAAAATAAATATTAGTGGCCGATTAGATAAGATAGAGTTTTTAGATTCACCTTTAGAAGGTCGGATAAATATTATAGATTACAAAACTGGCAAACCTTTTAGTGACAAAACCAAAAAAGAAGAAAGAGAAAATTTGAAACGCCAATTAGTTTTCTACCATATTCTTTACGAAAATTATGCCGAAAATAAATTTTCAATCAACAAAGCCACTTTAGATTTCGTTGAGAAAAATAAAAAAGGGAATTTTGAACCTTACACCATAGAAGTATCAGCCGACGATATAAAAGAAGTAAAAAAAGAAATAAATAAAATAGTTAAAGAGGTGACAAGTGGAGAATTTTTAAAATTAGGTTGTAATAAAAAGAATTGCGAATATTGCGCTTTGAAAAAATCTTTATGAGATAACTAAAACTCCCCGGTTGGGGAGTTTTAGTTGTTTAATTATTACGAAACTAAGATTCCAGAATTATATCAATAAATTGTTTAACTTGAGTATAAGGATAAGCTCCTTCAAGAGGATAATGTTCTTCAGTTTTAGTATCAATAATCACACTGTATGGTGTTCCAAAAATACCTGCCGCCTGTGCGTTTTGAATATCAGTTGCTATTTTAGACGCAAATTCGCCACTCTCCAAACAAGCATTAAACTCAGAAGAAGAGAGGCCTATCTCGGTAGCAATAACCGGAAGTTTGTTTAAATCTAAACCATCATTAGATTCGGTCATTTCATAAACTTTATTTATATATTCCCAAAATTTGCTGTTGCCACCCAATTTGGCAGCGCACTCTGTCGCCTCAGCTTCTTTAATGGAATTAGCGTGCAGTTGTTCAATAGGGTAGTGTCTATAAACCCAAGCCACATCTCCACTACTGCCGTATTCCTGCATAATCGTATTCATAGTGACGTGAAAAGGTTTACAATAAGGACATTCTGTGTCAGAATATTCAACCACAATAATCCTAGCTTCAGGACTGCCTATGATATGATCGCTAGCGTCAATAGGTTTAATAGCGTTAGCGAGCTGTTTTGATTCCATCTGTTGTTTTTGAGAAGGAGTCGGATTGTTTGAAGTAATTTTACCGTTCATATATATACCGCCAGCAATCAAAAGACCCGCCAAAACTATAGAAATTGGCAAAGACATTTTTTCGCCTAAACTTTTTTTATTTTCCTCCATATAATTTATCTTTTCAATTAATAATACTTAACCTTTAAATTGTAACACGATTTCTTTTTAAAAAGGTAACGTGAAGTTTAGAGCCGAAATATCTGAAGGTGTCTCCCAGTCTTTGGTGTCTAATTTAACTTCATTTAAATTGGGGCCTTCTTTAAAGAAAAGTTTGCCCTCTCTTAATACATATTCGTAGAGATCTTTAGTAATCCTGACATCATCCAAACAGTATTTTTTAACTTTTTCAACTTCACCATCACGCCACCATTTTATTGCATCTAACCCATGACCGCTTTTGTGAATACCTAAAGTCCCTTCCGCAATTTGATCAAGCTTCATTCTGCGACCAGCAGCTTTATGCATCTCTTTAAGTAAATCCAAATTTTTAACTTTCAATAAATCTCCCGGATAATATTTGTTTAACAAGGGAACATCAAAATGATCACCGTTAAAAGTGATAAACATATCTGCATTTTCAATAATCTTCCAAAGTTCGTTAAACTCTTCAAGAACAAAAGTGCTATATTTATCTTTTTCATATTCATAAATACCAACCACCGAAACATCCAAATCGGCTGGATTGTTTGACCCAACTTCTTGAAAAGTATTTAAAGTCTCAACATCAAAAACTACTTTTTTCATATCACTCAGTTAAATTTAAGAATTATCACGAATAACAGAAACAATTTCGTCAATACCACCAGATTTTTCTTTTCTGGTTTCAACATTTCTAATTACAAACACTTTTTTTTCTAACTCTTCAGAGCCAATAGTTGTAACAAAAGGAATGCGTCTCTTGTCTAAAGATTTGAGCTGATCGCTTAGTTTGCGTCCTGAAATATCAACAGTTACATTTATTTCTTTATCTTTTAATTCGTCAGCAATTTGATAAATTTTGGCCACATCAGCACCGGGCGCAACACAAATGTAAAGGTCTGTTCTGGATTTTATTTTTGGCAATAATTTGTGAGTTTCCAAAAAATCTTTGGTAGTTACATCACCCATACCAAAACCAATTCCTGACATAGATTGATTAGAGAAAGAACTTAAAAGATTATCATAACGACCACCGCCAAATATAGCGCGCGGATTTTCAGGATTAGTATCAAAAACTTCAAAGACTACCCCTGTGTAATAATCAAAACCTCTAGTAATAGTCGGATCAAAAACCACATTAGACACACCTCGGTCTCTCAAGGTTTCAATTGTCTGGTTGAGATGTTTGGTGGCCACACTTTGATTCATAGTAGTTAAAAGACCTTCACCAAAATAAAAAGTTTTCAAAAGTTCTTCGGTTTTTTCTTCACCAATTAAAGTTACCAAAGAATGCCTAAAACTTTCATCTGACATCTTGTTTTTTTTGTCTATAAGACGATACACAAACTGCACTTTATCTCCATCTATACCGATATTTTTAAAAAGATCATCCAAAAAAGCTCTACTGTTTATTTTTATTTTGAAATCTTTATCATCAGCACCAAATTTTCTTAAGATGTCTGAAGCGATAGAAATAACTTCCACTTCTGCCCAAAAATCAGAAACCCCAAACATGTCCACATTAAGTTGCCAATGTTCACGTAGACGACCGCGTTGAGGTTTTTCATAGCGAAAAAGGTTAGGAATAGAGAACCAGCGAATTGGCACTGGTAATTCTTGAATTTTGGAAGCAATCATCCTAGCTACAGTAGGAGTCATTTCTGGGCGTAAAGCCACTTCACGACCACCACGATCATTAAAAGAATAGATCTGTTCATTAACTATCTCCTCACTAGTTTTTGATTTATAAAGAGAAAGAGGTTCTAACACCGAAGCCCCATATTCGTCATAACCCCAAGAAATAGCCACCTTTCTCATCATCCCAAAAATATAATTTTGAATAGCTTGATCCTCAGGAAAAAAATCTCTGACTCCTTTATAACTTTCCGTTGATATTTTTTTATTACCAATTCCTAACATCTCGCCTTCAATTATAGAAGATTTGCTCCAAAATCACAATAAAACATTATTTTGTTTTTGAGACAAAATATGTTATAAATACACAGTTGGGCCGTTAGCTCATTTGGTAGAGCGCCTCATTTGCACTGAGGAGGTGGCGGGTTCGAATCCTGTACGGTCCACCACTGGGATTTTTTCAATCATGTTTCGCCTTGGGAACAGAAAATCTATTCAAAATTATTTTTTGACCGCGACCCAGGAAATCCTGTTCCGGTTAAAAAAATCCTAAAACATTTTGAGAGATTCGGAAAATACAAACAGCTTGCCGTTCATTACATTTGGGAAGATTTATTTTGGAAACGCAAAAATGAAAAAATCCCGTGGCTAGAAAAAGAAATTCGGCTTTAATTTTTTGCCGATCTTTTCCCTTAGAAAACTGTTCAACAAAACCGAGTCTATTTCAGTTTTTAGGGTTTTCTGCAAAATGGGTTCTGACTTTTTCAAACAAACACCACCAAATTGAATTTATCACCTTGTTCGCTGTTCCGCAAAAAAAGTTTTCTTTTCGCTTGATATGTTAATATAATTTCGTTATTATTGTTGCGGAGTTAATACAGTCTGTCTATTTTCAAACCAAAGGAGCTTTGAGTTGCAAGAATTAAAGAAATTTGTTTTTGAAGCGAAACAAGCAGGTTTTGCTCCCGGCAACCTTGGTATTAAAGAAAGCGATGGTTCCAAGACCATTATTTTTGAGAAAAATGACTGGAAACATCATAGCAACTATTTCGGCGGTGACCCTTATAGTGGTCGCGAAATTGTTTTATTCAAAGGGAAACCTATCTGGATAATGTTGTATTATGGTTGGGTAATTCTCAACGGTCACTACATCAGCACAAGGAAGATCTACAACTGTCTGCGAGAAGCCTTGCTCGCCATTCCAGAAGACGGCCCTTATCGGGGACCACGAACCTTCTATCAGACAGAAACAAAAAATTTGATTTACACAAATTCTTGGATGGGGGAGATTAGTTGCTTCTCTGGCAAGGAAGCAGTCTACCTAAATGATCAAGCAGTTTACATCGCCACTTATTTGGGTGGCATGATTGATCAGAAAAAATAATCCTCAAACCGCCCAGAAAGCCGTTGGCTTTCTGGGCAACTTTTAAACACAATCTCTTAAAGTGGTTTAAAAACGGATTGGGTGTTGTTCTTTATAAAAAATGTTTATTAAAATAGTTTTAAACTATTACAAAAATTTAATTTAATACGTAATAAAAATGAAAAGAGTTTTTTTAACACACGGTTGGCAAAGTTCACCGGAGAAGGGAATATTACCTTGGCTAAAAACCGAATTAACAAATCGGGAGTTTGAAGTGTTCGCTCTTTCAATGCCTGAACCCGAATATCCCAAAATAGAAACTTGGGTGCCTTTTTTACAAACACAAATTGGCAATCCAGATGAGAACACAATTTTATTTGGTCATTCTATTGGTTGCCAAACAATTTTAAGATACCTTCAAACTCTCACCGAAAAACAAAAAATTGCTGGCGCAGTTCTTTTAGCAGGATGGTTAAATTTGAAAGATAAAGCTTATGAAGTTGATAAAGATTTAAAAATAGCCAGACCTTGGCTTGACGCTCCACTTGATTGGGAATATATAAAATCTAAAGCTGATGATTTTGTGTGTATTTTTTCTGATAATGACCCTTTGGTGCCTCTTTCAGATGCCGAAATTTTTAAAGAAAAACTTGGAGCAGAAATTATTATTGAAAAAGAGAAAAAACATTTTGAAGACAAGCGTGGAATTAAAGAATTGCCATCCGTCCTTTCATCAATATTAAAAATTGCCAACAAAAAAACAGTTAAAAACTGTCTTTTTTATGTTTTTTAACCTACACTACCCCCCATTATACACCAAATCACATTTTATGTCAAGTGCATAAAACAAAAACAACCGCTTGGTTTATTTTGTATAATTTTCTTATAATAACCTCACGGCCACTTAGCTCAGTTGGTTAGAGCGTGCGATTCACATTCGCAAGGTCACTGGTTCAAATCCAGTAGTGGTCACCTTAAAAATTTCAAACTAATTAAATTTGTATTTGTTTTTTAAAGTAATCTGCAATAAGTGGGCAATAAATTCTTTGGTATCACTGCCGACAGCTTTAAGCGCTTTTGGTAAAAGCGATCTTTCAGTAAGCCCAGGCAAAGAGTTGGTCTCCAAAACAAAAATACCTCTTCTAGGATGAATAATAAAATCTGAACGGGAATAGTGACGCAAACCTAAATGCTTGTGTGCTTCTACAGCTAACCGTTCTATTTCTTTTGCTTCTTTTTGGCTAAAATTACCGGGACAAATTTCTTCTGCTCCATTTTCAGAATATTTTGAATCATAATTGAAAAATTCTCCTCCGTGCCTTATTTCCACCGGCAATAAAGCATAATATTTTTGTCCTCGGAAATCTTCTATTACTCCGCAAGTCGCTTCTTTGCCTTTAATAAACTCCTCAATCAAAACTGTCGGCGAGTGTTTAGCGGCCGCTGTCACCGCTTCTTCAAGTTCAGCTAGTGTGTTTGCAATATAAATTCCAACCGAAGAACCAGCGTTTGAAGGTTTAACAACAAAAGGTGGAATCATATTTTGATAAATTTCCCTAACGGAACTCTTGGTTATTTTTTCGGAAGGTATAACCATAGAATACGGAGTCTTCAAACCATTTTGTTTATAAATATTTTTAGACAAAACTTTGTTCATTGAAATCGCACTAGACAACGAATCAGATCCGGTGTAAGGAATATTGAAACGTTCAAAAATTTTTTGAACAGTGCCGTCCTCGCCATAAGCACCATGCATCGCATTCACCACCACATCAACAGTTTTCAAGATTTGATAAGGGTCTTTTTCAAGACCATACATATGCCAAATACCCTCTTTAGAAATAAGAATGTCCAACGGTTCGCAACCTTCAGGCAAATTAGCCAAAACATTGCCACCAGTTTTGAGCGAAACTTCATATTCAGAACTAGGACCACCGCGCAAAACCCCAACTCTAATTTTATGAGAAAATGACATGACTTTATTTTATCATATTTTAATATAGAATAAGTATATGAAAATTGCTTTATATAGAAAATATCGCCCCCAGAATTTCAAAGAAATTAAAGGGCAAGATCATATTGTCTCTGTCTTAGAAAACGAGGTAAAAACCGGGAAAATCTCTCACGCTTATCTTTTTTCTGGTAGTCGCGGGACCGGCAAAACTTCCGTCGCTCGTATTTTTGCTAAAACTCTCGGTGTCAACAGTGAGGACATTTACGAAATAGACGCTGCTTCCAATCGTGGCATTGATGAGATCAGAGCTATTAGAGACGCCGTGCACACCTATCCTTATTCTTCAAAATACAAAGTTTATATTGTTGACGAGGTTCATATGTTAACCAAAGAAGCTTGGAATGCATTTCTTAAAACTTTGGAAGAACCACCTGAGCACGTTATTTTCATTATGGCGACTACAGAGCAACACAAGCTACCAGATACCGTCATTTCTCGTTGCGAATGTTTCTCTTTTAAAAAACCCACTCACAAAATTTTAGTTGAAGAAATCTTGCGAGTCACTAAAGAAGAAAAATACGAGATTGAAAAGAAGTCAGCTTCGCTTGTGGCTATGTTGGCCGACGGCTCTTTCCGTGACGCTCTTTCTATTTTGCAAAAAACTATGCATTCGTCAGAAGATAAAAATCTTTCTCACGATGAAATAGAAAAAGTATTGGGTGCACCTAAAGAATCTGTAGTAATGGAAGTCACAGAAGCAATCGCTGAAGAAAACGCGGAAAAAGGAATTGAAGCGGTAAAAAAAGCTAGCGAAGAAAATGCCGATATGCAAGTATTTCTAAAAATGATTTTGCGTTCATTGCGTTTTGCTTTACTTTTACGCTATAGTCCCACTTCACAAATAACCTCAACCGGACAAGTTAAAGATGCAAAGAGCATAAAAAATCTCATTATAGACGAAACAGGGGAGGAAGAATTTGAAAGACTTTCAAAAATAGCAAAAACCGCTAGAAATATAAATTCTAAGGTTTTGGTTAATTTCTTAGACGCATACTCAAGACAAACTTACAGCTCCATACCAGAACTTCCTATAGAACTGGCAATCATAGACTCTTGCGACAAAAAATAACAACCTTACAAAAAGAGTTTCTTACAAAGAGACTCTTTTTTTATTGCAAAAAAGGTGTTATTATACCAAAACACATTGGGAGATCGTCTAATGGTAGGACACTTGGTTTTGGTCCAAGTAATCGGGGTTCGAGTCCCTGTCTCCCAGCAGCTTCTGACAAAACGAACTCTGAATTTTGAGACAATATGTATTTACCACTTATAATTTCTCGTTTAAGATTACCAAAAACACAAGCAATGGTTTTTGTTCAAACTAAAGATGGTAAGTTTATAGCAGTGAGAGATGCAGATGAGAAATTCTATTCTCTTCCTGGTGGTGGATGCTATATGGATGAAACAGATGAAGAATGTGCTCGTAGAGAAGTTAGAGAAGAAGCACAATAATGGTGGTTCTACAGAAAGCTTCTCGAAGCGGCACTGCAAAAAAGTACTTTTACGTGATTTAAACGAGGGTCTGCTAAAACTTTCGTATGAATCACATGATTAAAAAAAGGGGGGCGACAAATGTTGCCCCTTCTTGTATGATTGTGAACATATGAAATACGAGCAAAATATCCCATTTTATATAACCAAATTCAAAGATTATCCTTGGAAAAAATATGAGTCGGCCCATTATATTTTTCATGTAAAAGAAAACTCTTTGGCTGAAAAAGAAATCGAGATAATTAAAACAAGGCAAGAATCAGCATACACAAAAATTACGCAAACTTTGGAATTAAAAGAACCAGACCAAAAAATTAAATATTATTTTTATTTATCACGAGACAAAAAAGCAGAACTTATGGGAGACGATTGGTATGGTCAATCAATTTACAAAGAATTTGAAGTGCATGCAGTTTACAACGAGCAGGACAAAGTAATCGGCGAACACGAAGATACTCATCTGCTTTCTTTGCAGTTAGGAATGTCAATAAGTTTTTTCCAAGAGGGTTTAGCTGAAGCTATGGTTGGTAAAAGTATGTTTGGTAATGAGCATAATGTAATCATAAAAGAAAGGTTGGGGAAAGATCTGGTTATAGATATATCAAGTTTGATGTCTCAGCAGGGCTGGCTCGATACACCAGACGAAGAAGCTGAATTTTATTATTCAATAGCTGGATCATTCATAAAGTATCTGCTTGATAATATGGGTCTACAAAAATTCAAAGAATTGTACAGGAAAATGGAAAGGGGGAAATCAGCACAGGAAAACATTAAAATTTTTGAAGAAATCACGGGGTGTAGTCTAAAAGCTCTGGAAGATAAATGGATTGAAAGCCTTTCCAATTAAGCAGAGGAAAACAATCAGGTTAATAAGCTTGTTTTTTAAGTTTGTATAAAAATGTGTTCTTTAAAAATTTAAACTCAGTGATAACATATTATTATGTTAAAAATACCTAATCTTAAAAAGAAGGAAATTCTTGCCCCATATACGACTTACAAAATAGGGGGATTGGCAGATTATTTTGTGGTTGCAACCACCTCGCTCGAGCTAATAAATGCGGTAAAGGAAGCGCGAAGAGAAAAAATTCCATATTTTGTTCTTGGTACCGGAGCCAATATTTTATTTGGCGACAAAGGATTTAGAGGATTGGTCATCAAAAATGAATCAAATAATTTTCGCTTGGAAAAAAATATTTTGACAGCTGAAAGTGGAGCTCTTATCTCAGATTTAATATCAGAAACCGCAAAACAAAGCTTGTCGGGTTTGGAACATTTTGCTGGCATACCTAGCACTGTCGGCGGAGCTTTATGGCAAAACTTACATTTTCTTTCTCCTGACAGACAAAGAACTATTTTTATTGAAGAAATACTTGCTAACGCTAAGTTGCTCACAGAAAATAATGAAGTGATCAGGGTTGATAAGAATTTTTTTCAGTTTAGATATGATTACAGTATTTTGCATGACCAAAATTTAATTGTAATAGAAGCGACCTTTAATTTAATTCCTGATACGAAAGAAAACATCCAAGCACAAATCCAAAAAAATTTAGAGTGGAGAAACGAAAAACAACCTTCGTTAGACAAATATCCTTCTTGCGGGTCAGTGTTTAAGAAGGTTGAAGGCGTAGGAGCGGGAAAATTAATTCAGCAAGTGGGACTTAAGGGTTATAAAATTGGAGGTATTCAATCATCAGAACAGCACGCCAATTTTTTAGTAAATACTGGTAACGGAACTGCGTCTGACGTAATCGCTCTCATTAAACTAATTCAAAAAAACGTAAAAGAAGAAACTGGCTATGAACTAGAAACTGAAATTGGTTTGATTGGAGAATTTTGAGAATTAAAAATTTTATTCCAATATTTAAGCGAAAGTTGGTTATAAAAAGTTAATAATAGGGGTATTTCAATTTTTAAAAGAATGTAGTAGTATAGAGTTATATGAAAAAGACAAAAGTCATTGCAATAATTATCATTTTATTAGGAATTATTGGATTAATTTGGGTATTCTCCAAAGGGGAGCCAGAACAGCAAGTTTCAAAATTAGACGCTGTGGATACCGCTGGAGAATTTTATCAAAATTGGCTTAATGCTTTAAAAGCACCGAATGCAGAACCTAATATAAAAACTTTGTCGGAGTCACCTATTTTAAGCAAATCATTAAGAGAGAAAATCAAAAACGCACAAAAAGATTCAGAAACAGCCCTTGATCCAGTCTTGTGCCAAACCGAAGTGCCAGAAGATATTTCTATGAGAAGAGTTTTCATAACTGAAGATGAGGCGCAAATGTTGGTCACATCAAAAAACAAAGAAGTAACCGATCAGGCAACCGTCATACTTCGTGGTTACAACGACGGTTGGTATATTGATGATATTCAATGCTCGCTTGGAGAATTCGCACCCGAAAGAGAGTTCAGTTTTGAGAAAGAAGGTTTCCTATTAAAAGATTCCATACCTGAACCTTACAACCCAAAAAATTGGCACTTAGTTTTTGAAGAAAACGGTCAATCTGGACATGTGGTGCCTCTATTCTTTGATTCAGAAACTCAATGCACCGATCTGAGCGGAAAAGAATCTATATGCAAACCAGAAGAATTCACTGAAGCTACAAAAGTGTTTGTTCGTAGCCAAATGACTGAACGCGGCGCTGATGTCAAGCAATTGCAATTTGTTAAATAAAATCTAAAAAATCATACGGTCAATAAAAATTTATGAAAGCGCTGGTGACTATCCAGGGATATTATTCTGTTGCATTTTTATTACTATGTTAAAAATACTTGTTTTTGTCTATATAACCAAAACTTTTTTTGTGTTACAATTGTCCAGCATATGAAAAATAATCACCTCGGGTTTTACGACTCAAGTTCACAAATTTAGCAGGGTAAAGTGAGCAAATAATTTGACAATAAACATCTTTACTATCTCAATAATTTACAAGAAAATTATGAAATAATAAAAATGAAACTTATAAAACCTAAAAAAATCAAAAACTGGATAATTTCACACAAAAAAACCAGTGTGTTTTTGATGTTATTAATTATTTTTACTGGTTATAAAATAGTTAGTGGTTTTAGTTCAGAAGAAAATAAATCCCAATACATCACCTCTATCGCAGAAAAAGGAGATATTGTTTCTTTGGTGAATGGTATCGGTCAAGTTTCTGCTTCCAATAGAGTAGATGTTGCATCTGAAGTTTCTGGTGACATAACTTTCATTCCCATAAAACTTGGTGACACAATTAAAAAAGGTCAGACTTTAGTAATTCTAGATAATAGAAATGCTTTAAGAACAGTGGAGAATGCAGAGTTAAGTTTAGAAAATGCCAAAATCGCTTATGAAAAATCTTTAAAAAAAGAAAATGATCAATCAGAAAATTCTCCGATCTCTGATTTAAACAAAGCTTATGATAATGGACTTACTGCTATATCTAATGCTTTGATTGATATTCCAGATATAGTAACTGGAATGAATAATATTTTTTATAACCCAACTCATTCTTCGTATTTTGGCGATATAAATATAAATTCAATCGCTGGCCAAACAGGAATTGATTATAAATATGAAGCAGGAAGAACATTTGATAGCGCAAAAAATGATTATGAAATTGTTTTTAGAACATACAAAACAATACGCACAGAAGATCGAGAAAAATTAGTGGCATTGATTGAAGACACTTATGCTATGGCAAAAAAATTACAATCAGCAGTAAACGGTTCTTATAACGCGATAGATTATATAAAACAAAGAATATCAACAAATATTCCTAACCAGATCGCCATTGATAAAAACACACTTGGGTCTTACATATCAAAACTTAATAGTCACACAAATTCTCTTTCAAATGTTTTAACAGCTATTGAAGATGCTAAAGATAGCGCTAGTTCAGCCACTCTTAATTTTAAATCAGCACAACTTAATCTAAGTAAAGCTGAAGATAGTTTACGTGACGCCAAAGAAAAATTAGCAAATCATTACATACGAGCACCGTTTGATGGAATAATAGGTAAAGTTTATATCGAAAATGGAGATAAAATAAATTCAAACGGAGTAGTAGCAACTATTATAACTAATGAAAAAATTGCTGAAATTTCTTTGAACGAAGTAGACGTATCCAAAGTAGAAACTGGTCAAAAAGCCACTCTTGTTTTTGATGCTATTGATAATTTAACTATAACCGGCACAGTCACAGAAGTAGATTTACTTGGCACTGTCACTCAAGGAGTTGTCAATTACACAGTTAAAATAGCTTTTGATGCAAATGATGAACGTATAAGAACTGGCATGAGTCTGTCAGCAGATATTGTAAGCGAATCAAAACAAAACATAATAAGAGTTCCAAATTCTGCTATTAAATTCAAAGGTGATAAAAGTTTTATAGAAACTCTAGACGAAAATGGCGCTATTATTCAAACGCCAGTTCAAATTGGTTTATCAAATGATGAATTTACAGAAATAATTTCTGGGCTCAATGAAGGCGAGACATACATATCTCGTTCTGTAACCCAATCATTTTTCCAAACCACATCTCCAGCCCCAAGTTTGTTTGGAGGAGGAGGTGGTGGTGGAGCTGGAAGAGCAGGAGGAGGAGCACCTTTCCAAAGATGATAGAAGTAAAAAATATCACAAAAATATACAGAACTGGAGAAATTGAATTCACTGCTTTGAAAGGAGTTAGTTTTTGTATAAACGACGGAGAATATGTGGCCATAATGGGACCAAGCGGTTCTGGAAAATCTACTCTTATGCATATTTTAGGAGCATTAGACATCCCCACCTCTGGAACATACTTTTTAGACAACAAGGATGTCTCCAAATTAAGCGACAATGAACTTGCAGATATAAGAAGAGATGAAATCGGATTTGTCTTTCAATCTTTCAATCTTTTACCCCGAACAACCGTTTTAAGAAATGTAATGTTGCCTTTGATTTATTCAGGAGTAAACAAAGAAAATCGGGAAAAGAAGGCTAGGGAAGCTTTACTTGCATCTGGACTCAATGAAGAACACTTTACTCACAAATCAAATGAACTTTCGGGTGGCCAAATTCAAAGAGTGGCTATCGCCAGAGCTCTAGTTAATGACCCAAAATTAATTTTAGCCGACGAACCAACCGGCAACTTAGATTCCAAAACAGGAGAAATTGTGCTTGATACTTTTCAAAAATTAAATAAAGAACTTGGTAGAACTATTATACTTATCACTCACGAACCAGAAGTGGCTAAACACGCAGACAGAATTATTCGTATTAGAGATGGGTTAATAGTGGAAGATAAGAAAAAATAAATTTTTAAAGATATGAAGATATCTGATATTTTAGAAGAAACATATACCGCATTAATTTCAAACAAAGCCAGAACCAGCCTTACTGTCTTAGGTATTGTAATTGGAATCGCTTCCGTTATCGCAATGATTTCTATCGGAGCAGGCGCTCAAGGCACAATTGAATCAAGTATTCAATCAATTGGATCTAATCTCATCACTGTAACTCCAGGAAATCAAGGAGGTATTGGTGCTCAAGTGAGTTCAGGTAGAGGTTCAGCCCGCACTTTAACTGAAGAAGATGCTTTGGCTATTTTAGAACAAGTAGATAATGTAAAATATGTCTCTCCAGAATTATCTGGAAGATATCAAGTAATAGCTAAAGGCGCCAATACTAATACTTCCGTTACTGGAGTAAACGAATCTTATACAACTGTAAGAAATATAAAAGTAGCAGAAGGTGAATTTATAAGCACACAACATCTTCGTAATTATTCAAGAGTAGCAGTGCTTGGACCAACTACTAGAGACGACTTATTTGGAGAAAACACTTATGCCATTGGGCAAAATATTCGCATCAATAATACGCAATTCAAGGTAATAGGTATAACTGAGTCAAAAGGGGGAAGTGGATTTACCAACCCAGATGACGCAATTTATATTCCACTCTCCAGTGCTCAAAGATTTCTGACTGGCTCCACTCACGTTTCTTCAATAGGTGTTCAAGCTTCTGATGCAGAATCAATGACTCAAGTTCAAAATGATCTAACTTTACTTTTACTTAATCGTCACAAAATTTCCGATCCAGAATTGGCTGATTTTAGCACTTTAAATCAGGCTGATATTTTAGCTACCGCTTCCTCTATAACCGATACTTTCACCATCTTCTTAGGTTCAGTAGCTGGCATTTCACTTGTAGTTGGCGGTATAGGAATTATGAATATGATGCTTACTACGGTCACCGAGAGAACACGTGAAATTGGGTTACGCAAAGCCATCGGCGCCAAAGCTAAAGATATAAATCTTCAATTTCTTGCCGAAGCTGTTATGCTAACATTTGCAGGAGGAGTAATCGGAGTGATACTTGGTTGGGCAATATCTTTTGGGGTTACATATTTTGATATATTACAAACCAAAGTTACCATCCAATCTGTCCTGCTTGCTTTTAGTATTTCAACAGCAATTGGTATTATTTTTGGCTATTACCCGGCACAAAGAGCTTCCAAACTCAATCCAATAGAAGCCCTTAGATACGAATAAATAATACAAAAAAACTTAAATTTGGGTTAAGCACAATATCACTCTTATCTTTTTTAATTTTAGTGTATAATGATTTCATTATGGCAAAAAGAAAAGCAACAAACACAAAAAGAAAAACATCGCGCTCCAGAAAAACTAAAAAAAGATTGGAAGCCAAACGAGCTAGACTTGCTACAAAGCGCAAGAGATAATAATCAGTATTTAACAAATTTCAAAAACTGCCCTTATTAAACTTAGGGAGCGGTTTTTTGTTTTAAAAAATGATATTATACAAATATGAAAAACGTTATAAAAATAGCATTAGTTTTATTAATTATTATAATTTTAATTTTCGCAATCAAAATCTTTTTGGTAGGATCAGGAAATGGTTGGGTTTGCCAAGATGGAATCTGGATCAAACGCGGCAATCATAATAAACCAATACCAGCAGAAGATTGTGGAGATATTCAAAATGAGCCAACAATCACTTATCACAATGCATCTGAGGATTTAATACAAATTGAATCCCCACTGCCAGATGCAAACGTTAACCAAGAATTTAACATCACCGGTCAAGCTAGAGGATATTGGTTTTTTGAAGCTTCTTTTCCAATCCAGATCTTAGATAAGGATAAAAATATTTTAGCTACAGCGATAGCTCAAGCAGAACCTGACCCAACCACAGGTGAAATAAATTGGATGACAGAAGATTTTGTATCTTTCAAAGCTCATATTAAACTCCCAGAAAATTATATTGGTCCAGCAACAATAATACTTAACAAAGATAATCCTTCTGGTTTGTCCGAAAATGAAGCTTCTGCATCGTTTCTTATCAATATAGGATCGTAAAGAATTTAATTATATTTTTTACTGATTAGTTCACGTGCCAGTTGCTGAGTCCGTGGTTATAAAGCGTTTCAAGAGAAAAAACACTTTATTTTTTGTAACAAATGAGGTATAATAAGGGGAAGTCCCCTTGAGGGGTTTTATTTTGAAAAAATGGAAATACGAAACATTGCAATCATCGCTCACGTAGACCATGGCAAAACAGCGCTTACTGACGCTATTTTGAAGCAAACTGGTTTTGAACAAGAAGGAGTATCTATGGACTCAAACGCGCTTGAAAAAGAACGTGGCATCACTATTTATTCCAAAAACGCTTCTCTTACATACAAAAATACCAAGATAAATTTGGTAGATACACCGGGGCACGCTGATTTTGGTTCTGAAGTAGAACGCATCTTACGCTCCATTGATTCAGTCATTTTGGTGGTAGACGCTCAAGAAGGACCTATGCCCCAAACTCGTTTTGTGCTCAAAAAATCTTTAGAAATCGGCCACAAACCGATTGTAGTTTTGAATAAAATAGATAAAGAAGCGGCCAACCCACAAAAAGCTCACGACGAAATTTTTGAATTATTTTTTGATTTAGGTGCCACAGAAGAACAGCTTGATTTCACAACTCTTTATGCCATAGCTAAAAAAGGAATCGCTCGGAAAAATTTAGACGACAAAAATGAAGACCTCAAACCCCTGCTTGACACCATTTTAGAAAAAGTGCCAGCTTCAAAAAGCGACAAAGAAGCTCCACTCAAAGCCCAACCTTTCAACTTAGCTTACGATAATTTTCTGGGCAGAATGGCAATCGCTAGAATTTACGAAGGCACACTTAAAGAAGGTCAGAAAGTTTTCATCAAAAAAACTTCTAGCGAGATAGAGGAAGGTAAAATTACCAAAATTTTTACTTTTGAAGGCATCGGTCGTAAAGAAGTCAAAGAAACGAGTGCGGGGGATATAGTTATGATTGCCGGATTGCCGAATATTTATATCGGCGACACTATTACAGATAATAAAGAAACAGAAAGTTTGCCAACTATAAAAATAGATGAACCGACTATCGCGTTGAATTTTTTAGTGAACGATTCTCCGTTTGCTGGTAGAGAAGGCAAATTCGTCACTAGCAGACAAATTAGAGAAAGATTAGAAAAAGAATTAGAAATTAACGTCGGACTCAAAGTAGATTTTTCTGGAGATAGTATGAAAGTTTATGGCAGAGGCGAATTGCATATTGCTGTGCTACTTGAAAATATGCGTCGCGAAGGTTTTGAATTACAAGTTTCTCAACCTCAAGTTATTATTAAAGAAATTGACGGTGTTAAATGCGAACCTTTTGAAGAAATCACCATTGATGTGCCAAATGAAATGCAGGGCACGGTCATAGAAAAATTAGGTCAAAGAGGCGCCATTATGGTCGGCACCAAACAATCCAACGATCGTTTGCGTCTCAATTTTGAAGGACCAACTAGAGGTCTTCTTGGATACAGAAATCAATTTATAGTAGACACCAAAGGTGAGGGTATCTTTTCAAGCAGAGTTATTGGCTTCAAACCTTGCGCCGGTGAAATTCAAAAGAAACAAACCGGTTCACAAACTTCAATGGCTAACGGTAAAGCCCTGGCTTTCGCTTTAGATAATTTACAAACTAGAGGCACTCTTTATATTGGACCAACCACCGAAGTTTATGAGGGTATGGTGATAGGCAACACTTCAAGAGGAGATGAATTAGTGGTTAATCCAACAAAAGGCAAGCAGCTCACCAATATGCGCGCCGCTGGCAGTGATGACAAAATATATCTAGCGCCACCACTGCCAATCACTATTGAAAACGGTCTAGAAATTATGGCCGAAGATGAATATCTAGAAATCACTCCCAAATCTGTGCGTTTACGTAAAAAATACTTAACCGAACTAGAGCGCACCAAAGCTAAATCTCACAACAAATCTTAAATTATTTCATTGCTTCAATTAAAACTTGCACCCCATCCCAAAAACCGTCGCCATCCGTATCGCGAAGTTTGGGATCGGTTGCAATACAAACCTGTCCTTCTTTAACACTTAAACACTCTTCTTCGTAATCTGGTCTGCCATCTTGATCGTTATCTTCGGTGTAACGCACAATTCTTTCATTTATTTCTTCTTCTGTTGCCGAACCTTTTGCAGTAACACCGCCAGCTGTAGGACTAAAACTTAAAAGTTTCCATTCACCATCATCGTCTTTTATTAAAAATATAAGACTGCGAAAACGACCGTATTGATCCAAAGCTGGAATAGATTCAGTCCAAAAATCAGTAGCCAAAATAATTTGTTTTTCATCACTCCAAACATTCACAAAATCCTCTTTTTTCAAAGCAGAACCATAAGCGTAGGCATTACTCATTCTAGTTTTACAATCAGCAAGAGTCTCTTCGTTTTCACAAACTGGAGATACTTTATAAACAATATTTTTAACCCCTTCTAAATCTTGAATTTTATTGTAAGAAAGATATTTTTGGAAAACTTGCCAAGCCATATCTTGATTATCAACATTTTTAAAACGTGGCATGAAAAAAATCGCCACAAGCCCAACAACAATAACCATTGCTAATAAAATCTTTTTAAGATTTTTCATTTTTTGAATAAGCTTTTGATAATTCTTTCATAAACCCCGGGCCATTATAAATCATTCCCGTCATAAGTTGCACTAAATCAGAACCGGCTCTAAATTTTTCTTTCATATTTTCCACAGACATCACACCTCCACAACCAATAATTGTAAACCTTCTTCCATAAGAAGCTCTAGTGTGTTTGATAAGATTGTCAGAAAGTTCTAAACACGGCTTACCAGAAAGTCCGCCACAATAATCTTTTGGCGCTTCATTCGGAAAATCTAAATCTTCATAATTTTTATTCAAATTTCCTATAATGACCCCTTTTATCATTTTAAACCTGCTCAAAACTTCCAGAAGTTCCCTAAACTTAGACCATTCTAAATTAATCGGCATCTTCACATAAACTGGTTTGTCACACTTCACAGCAGACAAACTCTCAAGTAAATCTGGTAAAATCCTAGGATCAGCAAAAGATTCGCCACCAAAAGAATTGGGACATGAAATATTGAGAGCATAATAATCTCCAACATTTTCCTCATTTAATCTTTTAAAACTATAAAAATAATCGGCAATACCTTCTTTGGTGTCTTGATTTTTACTATCATTAGTGCGAGCAATAGAAACTCCAATCACAAAATTTTTAGTTCGTTTGATTTTCTTTAATCTTTTTATAACTACTTCAACCCCGTGATTACGTAGACCCTTATTAACTATCAGGCTTTGAGATTTCGGCAATCTTTTTAGTCGCGGTTTTTTATTACCTTCACAAGGTCTTGCTGTGATTGAACCAATTTCTGCGCCACCAAAAGAAATTTCCGGCAAAATGTTTAAAAGTCTACCATTGTAATCAAAACCAGCTGACAATATAAAAGGGGTTTTATAAGTCAAACCATCAACAGTTTTAGAAATATCTCGGTCTTTATAGCCATAAAAAAAGCGGGTCAAATTTCTGGCAATACGATTTTTACCTAAAAGTTCACCTATGTAAACAAAAATATTGTGAATGAATTCTGGATTAAATTTGAAAAATATTGGTTTTAAAATCTTTTGGTAGAACATAGAGTATAATATATCACAAATGCAATCTTTAATAAAAAAACTAAACACCCCTAAAAAAATACAGGATTTTTTAGACGCAATACCTTTTAATTTTGAAAACGAAAGAGAAACTTATTGGCCACCTCAAAAAATATTAGAAAAGAAAAAAGCCCACTGTTTTGAAGGGGCGGTATTGGCTTGTTTTTGTTTACAGAAAAATAACATAGAAAATTATCTAATGGATTTAAAAGTTAAAAATCTTAAAAAAGACAGTGATCATACTTTATGTGTTTTTAAAATTAATGGATATTGGGGAGCAATAAGTAAAACCAATCATTCTGTCTTGCGTTTTCGCGATCCAATATATAAAAACTATCGTGAATTAGCGATGTCTTTTTATCATGAATATTTTTTAGATAAGAATGGTGAAAAAACCTTAAAATCATTTTCTAAACCTTTTGATATTTGGAAAAAATTTGGTGCAAATTGGGTTAATCAAGAAGAAGATTTAGATGAAATAGCTGAAGCGTTAGATAAATCGCCCCACATTGATTTTGTGCCAAAAGAAAACGCTAAATTTATCCGAAAAGCTGGACCAACTGAAATAAAAGGGGCTTCAATAGTGCAATGGAAACAAAATAAAAAAGTGTTAAAATGAGTGTATGAAAAAACAAACAATATCGTGGCTCATAATATTAGCTTTTGTTATTGTAGGCGTTGTGATTTTCGTATTGGGTAGCAAACCCGAAACACCGATTATAAACGAAAATGGTGAAATTAAAGGCAATTACACCTTGGCTGGCATTATGTCCTTAAACCAACCTTACAAATGCACCTTCACAAAATCAGACGAGATTTCAAATGTTTTAGGGGTTATTCACGTTAATAACAAAAATGCTTATGGTGAATTCAGAATCAGCACCACCATTTTAGGTAGTAGCGAACAATTCACCAGTTTCTTACTTTTGAATAATAAAGATGCTTATGTTTGGACTTCTCTTCAAAATATTGGCTATCAATCTAACGCCACCAAAAGCGCCAACAAAAGTTCTTCATTGAAAGATCAGGCTCAAATCATCGGTAGTCACGATAAAATGGACTATAATTGTTCTCCTTGGAAAGATTATGATGTTTCTGTTTTTGAGATACCAACTTTTATTGAGTTTAGTAGAGTATAGAATAATTATTTTTGTCCTCAATAATTAAATTATGTTAAATAAAACAAAATATCAGGATTCCAAATTTATATTTGTTGTTGGTATAGGCGGTTCTAACTTGGCCTCCAAAGCTGTTTGGAACGCTCTAACCTCACACAAATTAGAAAAAGATAAAAAAATATTTTTTTTAGAATCCCCAGAAGAACGTGAGTATAAAGAAATAGAAATTTTAATAAACAATAAAATCCTAAACCCAAACGAACTGGTTTTGGTTGTAATTAGCAAATCCGGCAAAACAGTAGAAACTTTAGAAACATTCAAAAAAATATCTAAAATTCTTGAGAAAAAATTTAGTAATTCTTTTAATGAAAGAACACTTATTATTTCCACTAAAGATAGTCCCTTATGGCAAGAAGCAGAAGAAAGAAATATGGAATGTGTAGAATGGGAAGGGAATATAGGAGGCAGGTTTAGCGCCTTCACAATTGCACACACGGCAATACTTTCAATAGCTGGTTTAGACACTGAGGCTTTCATAAATGGAAAAGAAAAAACAGAAAAAGAGTGTGTTAAAGAAAACAACGAAAACCCGGCTAAACATTTAGCACAAGAAATATTCAATTACCACAAAAAAGGCTTTGATATTTTAGATTTTTTTATTTTCAATTCAGAACTTGAAGATTTGGGGAAATGGTGTAGGCAACTGATTGCGGAAAGTCTTGCCACTCTTACACCAACAGTCTCCATTGGTCCAACTGATCTACATTCAATGCTTGAACTTTATTTGGGCGGACCTAAAAACAGATTTACAATTTTTGTAAAATCCCTCAAAGAGATTGCGGGAAGTATCAATAACGAAGCTTTTGAAAATGTCTCAACCGCTTACAAGAAAGCCGGATTGCCTTTTATAAAATACGAAATGGAAGAAATAAACGAACAAGAGCTTGGTAGTTTTATGGCTTTTATGATGAGGGTAGTTATAGAATTGGCAGAACTTTTAAAAATAGATCCCCACGATCAACCAGCGGTAGAAGCTTACAAAAAACAATTAGTCAATGATAATCAAAATTAAAAAATGAATTCTATACTTTTTGACATAGGAGCAACTAAAATAAGAATCGCTTATAGCGAAAATGGAGAATTTTTTGAAGAACCTAAGGTAATCTACACCCCCAAAGATTCGTTAGAAAATTTTCTCAAACTTTTTGAAGACATAGTAAAAGAGGTAACAAAAAATAGAGAAATAAAAGTTATAGTTGGTGGCATGACCAGAAGTATACCTTTTATAACTCCAGAAGAATTAAAAATAAAATTAAGCAGTATTTTTGGTGTTCCAGTTATTTTAGAAAACGACGCGGCAGTCGTTGGTCTTGGAGAAGCGCATTGGGGTGCCGGCAGAAATTTTAACATTGTTGCCTATATAACAGTTTCTACTGGTGTGGGAGGCGCCAGAATTGTTGGAGGTAAAATAGATGAACGAGCGATTGGTTTTGAACCAGGTAAACAAATTATAAATATTAGCCCTATACAAACCTTGGAAGATTTAATTTCTGGAAAAGCTTTAGAAGCCAGAACCAACCAAAAACCTAAAGATATTACTGATCAAGAAATTTGGGACGATCATGCTAGAAAACTAGCTATTGGTTTAAATAACATTATCGCGCATTGGTCACCAGACTGTGTTGTTTTGGGTGGTTCTATGATCACCGGCAATCCTTCAATACCAATGGAAAAAACCGAAGAATATTTAAAAGAAGTTCTGAAAATATATCCTAAATTACCGATAATTAAAAAAGCCGACCTTGGTGATTTTGGTGGTCTTTATGGTGCTCTAGTTTTAATTAAAAAACAATAAACATTATTAGCGGTTAATATTAAATATGATAAAGGAATTCAAACAATTTTTACTCCGAGGTAACGTAGTAGACTTAGCAGTAGGTGTCGTGATTGGGAGCGCTTTTGGTGCTGTAGTTGATGCTCTGGTTTCCAATCTTCTAACACCATTTATTTCTGCTATCGCCAAAGTGCCGGATTTTAGTAATTTATTATTTACAATAAATGGTAGCCAATTTAGATATGGTATTTTCTTGAACGCATTAATTTCATTTATCTTAGTGGCAGCCGCTATCTTTTTCTTTATAGTTAAACCAATGAATTTACTGGTTTCTCGTTCACACAAAGAAGCTCCGGTGAAGCCAACCACTAAAAAATGTCCAGAATGTTTAAGTGAGATACCAATCAACGCAAAACGTTGCGCTCATTGCGCTCAAATAATTACATAACCAAGTTGGGTATTCTCAATAAAGTAAAGAACGAACTTCTTAAAAAAGCCAACCAAAACCAAGCGAAGGTTTTTGCTGGATTTTTCAAAACTGGAAAAGGAGAATACGGAGAAGGTGAAAAATTTTTAGGGATTAAAACATTCAATCAAAAAGAGATTGTTAAAAAATATTCTCAAACAATATCTTTAGAAGAAATTTTGACACTGCTTCAAAAAAGTAAATGGCATGAAGAGAAAACGTTGGCTTTGCGATTTTTAGTGTTTAAATATAAAAAGGGAACAGAAGCAGAACGTAAAAAAATATTTCACCTTTATCTTAACAACACCGAATTTATCAACAATTGGGATTTGGTAGATATGACTTGCCAAGATATTGTTGGTAATTATTTGTTTGAAAAAGATCGAAAAATTTTGTATAAATTAGCAAAATCAAAAAACTTGTGGGAAAAACGTATTGCCATTGTTTCCACTCTTTATTTTATTTCTAAAAATCAACTTGATGACACTTTTAAATTGGCGGAGATACTGCTGTTTGATAAAAACGATTTAATCCACAAAGCTGTCGGTTGGGCACTTCGTGAGGCTGGAAAAAAAGATGAGAAAAAACTTTTAGCTTTTTTAAACAAATATAAACTTAAAATACCGCGCACCACTCTCCGATACGCCATAGAAAAATTACCTGAAAAAACGAGAAAAGAATTGATGAAAAAATAAGTTTTATATTAGAAACTAAGTGTCTAATGTTTATTTTTTATATTTTTATGTTATAATTTTGCGGTTATGCAAAGTCATAAAAAATTTAAAATTAACAAAGAATTTGAACCAGCGGGAGACCAACCACAATCTATTGAAAAACTGGTAAAAGGCATAAAGAAGGGTCTGAGACATCAGACTCTTTTAGGCGTAACTGGTTCGGGTAAAACTTTCACAATAGCCAATGTTATAAATGAAGTTCAAAAACCCACTCTTGTTATCGCTCACAACAAAACTTTAGCAGCCCAACTCGCTCAAGAGTACCGAGAATTTTTTCCTGAAAATGCTGTGCATTATTTTGTTTCTTATTATGACTACTACCAACCAGAAGCTTATATGCCCATATCTGATACATACATAGAAAAAGAAGCAATGATCAATGAAGAAATTGATAGATTGCGCCATGCTTCTACCCAAGCACTTTTAACTCGCGAAGATGTTATCATCGTGGCTTCAGTTTCTTGTATTTACGGTTTGGGTTCACCAGTAGAATACGAAAAGATAAATTTAAAAATCGCGACAGGAGAAAAAATTTCTCGCGCTGAATTTATACGCAAACTAATCAATATGCATTTTGAAAGAACTCCTTCCGATCTCAATCCGGGTCACTTCAGGGTCATCGGTAACAAAATAGAAATTATGCCTATCTCAGAAAAATCTATTTATGAAATAAATATCGCGGATGGAAAAATAGAAAAAATACTAAAAATAGATGCTATCACCAGAAACATTTTAGAAGAAATAGAAGTTTTTTTTCTTTTTCCTGCCAAACATTTTATTTCCACCAAAGAACAAAATGAAAAAGCTTTTAAAACTATCAGAGCAGAACTTGCCATCCAATTAAAAAAATTTGAAAAAGAAGGAAAATTGCTTGAAGCTGAGAGATTGAAACGTCGCACGAATTATGATTTAGCCCTCATCCGCGAAATAGGATATTGCAATGGTATAGAAAACTATTCTAGACATTTTTCAGGTAAAAAAGCGGGAGAAGCACCCGACACTTTACTGAGTTATTTTCCCCACAAAGAAAATGGGGAACCAGATTTTTTAACTATTATAGATGAATCTCACGTATCAGTGCCACAAATCGGCGCTATGTATGCGGGGGATGCTTCGCGCAAACAATCTTTAGTTGATTACGGCTTTAGACTGCCTTCCGCCAAGGACAACAGACCACTAACATTTCAAGAATTTGAAGAAAGAATAGGGCAAGTCATTTACACTAGCGCTACACCATCCACTTACGAAAACGAACACAGCCAACAAGTAGTAGAACAGGTCATTAGACCAACAGGTTTAATAGATCCGATTGTTGAAGTTAAACCAATTACAGAAAAAGGAAAATACAAAGGACAAATTGCCGATTTTATAGAAGAAGCTAAAAAAAATATTGAAAAAGGGGGCAGGGTAATAGCTACCACGCTCACCAAAAAAATGGCGGAAGATTTGAGTGAATACTTAAAAGAAAAAAATATAAAAGCTGAGTATTTACATAGCGATATAAAAACCATTGAGCGCATTGAAGTTTTAACTAGACTAAGAAAAGGCGAGTTTGATTGTTTGGTTGGGGTAAATCTTTTGCGAGAAGGGTTGGATTTACCAGAAGTAACTCTCATTGGTATTTTAGATGCTGATAAAGAAGGATTCTTGCGTAGCGACACTTCACTCATTCAAATAATTGGTCGCGCAGCGCGAAATGTAGATGGTAAAGTTATCTTGTATGCAGACCACATAACTGGTTCTATGGAAAGAGCTATTAATGAAACTAATCGGAGACGTGAAAAACAAATCGCTTATAACAAAAAGCACAACATCACCCCCAAAACCATTGTTAAAAAAATTCAAGACATTACCGACCAACTTAAAAGTGACCACGATAAGGCAGTAAGTGAAATCTTAAAAATTGACACAAATAAACTTGACCTAAAAACTAAAACTGGACAAATTAATCTTAAAAAGTTAATTCGCTCAAAAGAAAAACAAATGGAAGGGGCGGTTAAAGTGCTAGATTTTGAAACTGCGGCTCTTCTACGTGATGAAATTTTAGAACTACAAAAAATCGTAAAAATATGATATAATAAATAGGTAGCAAGTAATAAATTTAATCTATACCTATAGAGAAATCTGTAGGTGTAATTTGTGTGTTTATGGACAAAAAGTCGGAAGACAAAATAATAGTCAGAGGAGCAAGAACTAACAATCTGAAGGATATTACCGTTGAGATGCCTCGTAATAAAATGATTGCTTTCACAGGACTTTCCGGGTCGGGCAAGTCTTCTTTAGCGTTTGATACTATTTTTGCTGAAGGACAGAGAAGATATGTAGAATCACTTTCTAGCTATGCTCGCCATTTTTTGCATCAAATGCAAAAACCTGACGTAGATGAAATTGAAGGTCTCTCACCAGCTATTTCCATTGATCAAAAATCTCGTTCCAACAACCCGCGCTCAACAGTTGCCACTATCACTGAAATATACGATTACCTCAGAATTTTATATGCCCGAATTGGACATCCATATTGCTTAGTGTGTGGTGAAGAAATCAAAAAACTTTCCAACGAAGAAATCAAAAATTTTGTTTTAGAAAAAATAAACACTAATCAGTCTCGCTTCACAGAAACCACAAATAAAAAGAAAATTCCGTTGCCAATTTATGTAGAAATTTTCGCGCCCTTGGTTCAAGGAAGAAAGGGTGAATATTATCAACTTCTTTATGATTTGCTGGGCAAAGGTTATCTGCAGGTGCTTATTGATGGTCAAAAAAAATCTCTGCGTGAACAGATTATCCTTTCAAAAAATAAGAGGCACAATATTGATGTGTTGGTAGACAGCATCAGTATGCTGGATTTCATAAATGACCCTAAAAGCGCCGAGGAAAGACTTTTTGAAGACTTGGAAAAAGCTTTAGAAGAATCTGGTGGCACCGTCAAAATAATTTTCAGAGATATGGCTGAAGAAAAAAAGAAAGATTATGTGCCAGATGAATTTTTTATGTCTAACAAGCTTTCTTGCCCCAATGATGGTTATTCTTATCCAGAAGTAGAACCGAGACTTTTTTCTTTCAATTCACCGTATGGCGCTTGTCCTGTATGCAATGGTCTCGGCACTAGACATTTTTTTGGCGATGAAGTTTGTCCGGTTTGTAATGGCGCAAGACTTCGACCAGAAGCTTTACAAATTTTGATAAACAAAAAAAATATTGTTGATCTAACCGCTATGTCTATCAAAGAGGCTTATGATTTTTTTACCCAACTAAAACTCACCGAAAGAGAAAAAAATATTTCCAAAGTTATACTAAAAGAAATAGAATCCCGATTACAATTTATGATCAACGTTGGGGTTGACTACCTTTCTCTTGATCGCAGAGCTCACACTCTCTCCGGCGGAGAAGCTCAACGTATACGTTTGGCCAGTCAACTTGGCTCTGGTTTAGTAGGAGCTTTATATGTGTTAGATGAACCTACTATTGGTTTGCACTCACGCGACAACGATCGCTTAATCAAAACCTTGCTGTCGCTACGCGATCTAGGCAACACTATTATTGTAGTGGAACATGACGAAGACACTATTTTTGCTTCCGACTACATTGTTGATATTGGACCAGAAGCTGGTATTCATGGCGGAAAAGTGGTGGTTTCTGGATACTTAGAAGAACTGTTAACCGCTAAACAAAACAAATCGGGTTCTGTAACTTTGGATTATTTGCGCGGTGAAAAAGTAATAGAGACCCCAGAAAAAAGAAGGGGGCAGAATAAGGGTTCAATTCAAATTCGGGGAGGCAATATTTTTAATATTAAAAATATGAATGTAGATATACCGCTTGGCAAATTTGTCGCTGTAACCGGCGTTTCTGGTTCTGGTAAGTCTTCTTTAGTTTACGAAATTTTACACAAAAACTTACGAGCTCGTCTTGAACGCAAATATCGCACCAACGAAATTTTTAATTGTAAATCTTTCACAGGCACCGAATATATCGGTCGGTCAATTTTGATAGATCAATCTCCAATAGGTCGCACACCAAGATCTAACCCAGCCACTTATACTGGCGCTTGGACATTCATTAGAGAACTTTTTGCTGAAACTCCAGAAGCAAAAGCTAGAGGCTGGAGCGCGAGCAGATTTTCATTTAATGTAAAAGGGGGGCGTTGCGAAGTCTGCGGAGGCAATGGTGAAATAGAAGTTGAAATGAGTTTCTTGCCTACGGTTTATATACCTTGTGATGTTTGTCGAGGTAAAAGATTTATGAAAGAGACTCTAGAAGTGAAATACAAAAAGAAAAATATCTACGAAATACTTGAAATGACCATAGAAGAAGCGTTAAAGTTTTTTGAAGACATTCCAGCTATTTATGACAGACTTAAAACTTTAAACGAAGTGGGTTTGGGTTATTTAAAATTGGGACAGTCGGCGACCACACTTTCTGGTGGGGAAGCTCAACGTATTAAAATATCAAGCGAACTTTATCGTCCTCATCTACAAAAAACTATTTATTTGCTTGATGAACCTACTATTGGTTTACACTACGAAGATGTGAAAAAACTTATAGAAATTTTACAAAAATTGGTAAATAGAGGAAACACCGTAATCGTGATTGAGCATAATATGGATGTTATAAAATCCTGCGATTATGTGCTTGATATCGGCCCGGAAGGTGGTAATGGTGGAGGAAAACTTATAGCCAAAGGCACACCAGAAGATATCGCCAACAACCCCAAATCTTACACTGGAAAATATCTCAAAAAGGTACTGAAATATTCTTGAAAATGAAAAAAGTTGGTATAAAAAATAAAATCTCTAAATTGCCAGAAGCGCCGGGGGTGTATTTTTTTCTAAAAAATAAAAAGATTATTTATATCGGCAAAGCCACTTCATTGAGAGACAGGGTAAAAAGCTATTTCAGTAAAAACATTGAAGAAACTAGAGGACCTTTAATTTCTAAAATGCTAGATGAGTTTACCGATATTAAATTTCAAAAAACTGATTCGGTTTTAGAAGCCTTGATATTGGAAGCTAATTTAATCAAGAAACACCAACCCAAAGCCAATACTGACTTAAAAGACGATAAAAGTTTTAATTATGTTGTTATTACTAAGGAAGATTTTCCAAGAGTTTTAATGGTTAGAGGAAAAGAGCTTGAGGAAATATGTTCACCACACACTTCACGTTCGGCTCAGCTAGCCCCACCAAATTTTTCTCAAAAAGATAGTTTAAAAACTTTATCTATAGCACACTCTTTTGGTCCTTTTACAAATAGTGGTCAACTAAAAGAAGCTCTGAAAATTATTCGTAAACTTTTTCCGTTTAGAGACAAATGTATTCCGTTACAAACAAAATTACTTACCAAGCGTAATTTTAACAAAGCGGGATGTTTCAACAGACAGATTGGACTTTGCCCCGGAGTTTGCACCGGCGAAATATCAAAAAAGGACTACGCTAAAATTATCAAAAATATTGTTTTGTTTTTTGAAGGAAAGAAAAAAATCTTAATCAAGAATTTAGAAAAACAAATGAAGACTTTCGCTAAAGCATATGAATTTGAAAAAGCTGACAAAATAAAAAGACAAATTTTTTCTTTAAACCATATTCAAGATATTGCTCTTATTAAAGAGCAAACAAAAACACTTTTTGATACCAATTTCCGAATAGAAGCTTATGACATTGCGCACCTCTCTGGTTCTAATATGGTGGGCAGTATGGTGGTTATTGAAAACGGAGCACCTAAAAAATCCAATTATCGTAAATTTCACATAAAAGGACAACTCGGCGCTGATGATACCAAAGCTCTTTCTGAAATTTTAAACCGCAGACTAGCACATATTGAATGGCCTCTGCCAAATCTCGTGGTAATTGATGGAGGTATGGCTCAAAAAAAAGTAGCCGAAAAAATTTTGAAAAAAAATAATTTAAACATACCCGTTGTCTCGGTAGTTAAAGATGAAAAACACAAACCAAAAGAAATATTGGGGTTAAAAAACGAATTAAAAACTCTAAATCACGGCAAAAAAGAAAAGGGGGTAAAAAAATATGCAGAATTTGAAAATGAAATATTATTAGCTAATGCCGAAGCTCATCGTTTTGCCATAAGTTTCCATAGAAATCTCCAGCGAAAATTATCTTAATTTAAGTTATAATAATAGAATATGAATAAAAATAATTGGACAGATAAATATAGTTTGGGAATAAAACAAATTGATGAACAACATAAACATTTTCTTGAAATGGTTGATGACATTATTGAAATGACAGGTCAAGAGAAAATTGATATTCGTGAATTATTATTTAAAATCAACGATCTTAGCAATTATTCGGTTTATCATATGATGACCGAAGAAGATATATTTAAACAGTATGGTTATCCAGAAACACAAGAACACACAGAAGCTCATAATGCTTACCGCTTAAAAATGAAAGAATTTGCTTACGAAGCTGAAAAAGAAGAAACTGACGCTAAAAAAATAGCCCTTGACGTGGCTAGTTTTGCGGGTAGCTGGCTCATAAATCACATAATGGATATGGACCAAAAATACACCGACTTTATGCGTAAAAACGATATAAAATAGCGATAGAAAATTATCGCTTAAATATCCCCAAAAAGAATAGATACTAAAAACTTTTTTATTATAAAATACAAGTGATAGTTTTTTATTTAGCAACTCATTATCATTAATTTTTAAATATGGAGAATAATAATCTAAATGATGGATTCAAATCTTCCGTCCAACCTCCAACTGACCAAAACAGCCCCAAAAAGAAATCTTGGTGGGTGTGGTTAGTAACAGCTGTCGTTGTAATAATTTTGGGAGGAATTATGTTTTTTGGTGAAAAAATTGGCTTAAATTTAACCTCTACCCCAAGTTATCCAATCACATACCAAACTCCACTCGTTGATGTTCCGTTCGTGCGTCAAGAGATAAATATAAAACCTGAAATCTCTCAAAATTTTTCAATTTCTGAAATCAAAAACATTACCGACATAGAAGAAGAATATGGATTTAAGTTTACTCCAGATGAGCTAGCCAAGTTAGAGCAAAACAAGTTTGTTATGAAAAATTTGTTAGATACAAATATTATTGGTGCTGAAAATCGCCTTTTCGTTGATACTTACAGCAGAGAACTTATCGCTTTGTATGAAAAAGTAAGGGGTGATTATGATTATAGAGACAGAAATCAAGCCAATGCGGTTTTTATCACTTCTGATTCTGTAATGAACCTCTTCTCAATCCTATCCGTTGAACTTTTAAAAGAAATTGAAAACGAATATCTTTATGATCAAACTCTTGCCATAACTAAAACTATGTTTGATCAAGCTTCTGCCAAGCTTCAAGGAGCCACAACAACAGAAGAACAAAAAGAGTGGACTAAGGTTAGAAATTATTTTGCCGTTCCTTACACCTTGCTTTCAACTTATATGAAGCCAATCAACGCTAATGATTATTGGAACTCAGATTACAGTATGAGTATGGAAGAAATGCAGGCTGATTACACACTCAAAGACAAAGAAGCAGATAGTTTAGATAAAATGGTCACTTTTGTAAAAAGACTAAACCTTGATAAAGAAAGTGAGACTGCAGTGCTTGCGGATGTTGAAAAATCTTATGAAGCTCAAGATCCAAGAGGTATTCCTTCTGTATTTGAAGCTGAATTTAATGATCCAGCTATTACTGCCAAAATCAGAGTTGAAGTTCCGTTTTCTTTGTTCAAGCCCCGAGGCACATACACAAGTAGTTCATTGCGCAGACAATATTTCAGAGCGGTCCAATGGTACCAACAGATTCCTTTTTTGCTGAGTAGCCAAGATTTGACCAATTACGCGCTTAATATTGGAGAATTAATTCAAGAAGATAAAAATGTTGCCGAGCAATACAACTCGCTCTCATCACTAATAGCGTTTGTTGTGGGAGAAAGTGATGATTTGGATATAAGCGACTACGTTGCCGCAATAAATGATCTTGGTTCCAAAGCTCGTAACGAAAAAGTTTTGGGTGATTATTTAGAAAAAAGAAAATCAGAATCAAAAATTAAAGCTATGCCAGTAAAAATAAATCCAGACGAAACGGTTACGATACAGGATGAAATGAAAGCTCTCATCGGTATGCGATTTATGAGCGCCAAATTTATTCCCGATTCTTACTGGACAAGCAAGTTAACTCAAGGCGATGAAAAGCCGGCGGTAAAGGGGCAAAGACTTCCTAGTATGGCTTCTTCTCTTGAGGTTATGTCTATATTAGGTTCTCCTTATGCCACTTCTCGTCTAACAGATTTACCTTTTTATTTAGAAAGCAAACAAGCAATAGACACAAGACTTGAAGAACTAAAAACGGAGGTAAATGGTTGGAATGAAGATTATTGGAAAAGTAATCTTTACACCAGCTCTTTGTGGTCAATCTCTGGTATGTTTGATTGGCTAACAGAAAACAAACTATCTCTACCGCAATTTATGCAATCTCCACTTTGGGAAGCTAAAACTTTGCTCACCGGATCAGGTTTTTGGACCGAATTAAGGCACACCTCACTCCTTTACGCTAAACAAGCATTTGCCGAGATGGGGGCTGGGATAGAAGAGTGTAATACCAAAAAAATACCAGAAGCTCCGAAAGGTTATGTAGAACCACAAGCTGAAGTTTATGATCGCTTGTATTACACTGCTCAAAGATTGGCTGAAGAATATAAAGCCAGAGGACTAAAATTGGATAATATGCCACAGTTAGAAAATTATATAGAATTCCTTGCAATTATAAGAGAATATACAAAATTAGAATTGGAAAATAGTGTTTTCACTGAATCTTTTACAACAAAAGAATATTATGCAGAATGCGTTGAACATATTATTTCTCCAGAATCAAAAGTAAACAGAGAAGGTCTGGGAGTAACTAGTAGATGGGAAGAACTTAGAGTAGGTTTAATAAGCAGAATGATGGGTTCTTTACCTACTTCTGTAGAAGGTCCAACACTTGGAATTAAAGATAAGCGGGCCGCAATGGTTGTGGATATTCACACTGACAAAAGGGGAAACGTGCTGGAAGAAGGCACGGGAGTTCCTAGAGTAATTTTTGTAGCCGTAAAAGACGCAAACGGACCCCGATTAACTGTTGGCTTCACTTATTCTCAATATGAATTTACAACCCCAGGCGAGAGATTAACTGATGAAGCCTGGCAAAAAGAATTCTATACTGATTCGGGTAGAAATTCTGTAATCACTTACAAACCAAAAAGTGATTGGCCAAATATAAATAAATGGTTTCAAGAACTTTTGGGAAGCAAATAATTTTAGGATTCGTAGCAATCGGATTGATTGTGGTTTTGGGTTGGTGCACTTCTTCGTCTGATTCTTACAATCCTACATATTCTGCAACTGCAAATATTTTAGACCTTACAGTGGTTGATGGAATCATTTCAGCAGATAAAAATTATAATGATAATGGAGCGGTAAAAGCTGTCTTGGTCCCGCACCACTTAGTAGCTTCAAAATCCATCGCTTTGGGTATCAAAGCATTGGCTTCTTCAACACCTAAAAAAATTATCATTATATCTCCAGATCATTTTCGTCTCTGCCCCAAATTACTGTGCACAACCAAAGGGAGCTATGACACTTTTTTTGGAAATATTTCAATTTCCGAAAAAGACGTAATTAAGTTAGCAAAAGCTTCTAATTTAGTAGCGTATTCTACTCTTTTTAAAGAGGAACATGGTATTTACAGTATAGTTCCATTCATTAAACACTACATTCCTGAGTCGCAAATTGTTCCCATTGTTATATCTCAACGAAGTCTAGGCACTGAGCAAAACCGATCCGACATCCTTAAAATTTTAAAATCTATTTTGATTCAAAAAAATACAGCCCTGATTATCAGTAGCGATTTTTCCCATTACTTACCATTATCTGAATCTAATAAAATGGATCGTAAAACCCAAAACTCATTCTGTTCTGGCAACAGTCAAGAAATTCTAAACCTTCATAATCCAAACCAAAGTGATTGTCCTTTGTGTTTGTGGATTTTAGAACAAGAAGCAAAAGAATTAGGATTTTGGAATCCTAACATTATTTCCCATACTAATTCTGCTGAGCTACTGGGAGACCTCTCCGCCGAAGAAACCACAAGTCATTTTACTTTAACTTTTTCTCAATCCTCACTTTTTACCAACTGTGAAATTGTCCAGTAAAACAAAAAGTTTCTTTTTTGTGAAAAATCCAGTAAAATCCATTTGTTATGGCAAAACTAAGTATCGGCATGACCAGAACACAAGCCAATCTCCTATAATAAACTATGACAATAATCTCCGTCTTTCTTCAAATTCACTCAAACTTTCAGAAATTGAATGGTCATTCTGCGGTATTGCTAGTATTGAGTTGCGTGCCTTAGAGACAGACACTTTAAGAAAACATCTTATCCAAACTGGCCGCATAAATGATCTTTGAGTTCTTATTTTCCAAATGGCCTCTTCTTTGATACAATCAGGAAGAGGCCATTTTTAATTTCAATAATATCTAAAAACATGGAACAAAATAAAACCATAGAAAAAGCAGGGGCCATCATATTTAGTAATATAGATAAAAATAACATAGCTTTATTATACAGAGGTAAACAACAGGATTGGTCTTTTCCGAAAGGTCATGCCGAAGAAGGAGAAGAATCTGTTCAAACTATGATAAGGGAAATAAAAGAAGAAACTGGGTTGGATGTAAAAATATTACAATCTCTGCCAAGTTTAGATTACACACACCCTAATGGAAACACAATATCAACTAAAATGTTTTTGGTTCAATCAGAAGATGATTCCAAAGTAAAACTTGAAAATCCTGATGATGATATAAAATGGATAGCAATAAATGAAGTATCTCAAACACTTAGTTATGATAATCTTAAAGAATATTTCGAGAAAATTTATCCTATTTTAGAAAAACTCACGATTAGCGAGTAATCCAAAATTCATTAATCCCACAATATCTAGATAATAAACTAGATATTTTATTGTTTTTAAGAAATATTTCAGTAAATTTCGGCAATCCTATTTCTTTAAAACCAAAACCGTAAATTTTTTTAAGCTTGAAATTTTTAGATACAAGTTTCTTCCAATGTGAAGTTGGTAAATATCGTTCATTCCCAAAACCTTTAGCTCTGTATTCAGATGACATAAAATTTGTAGGGGCATCAAATATTACCAAAGGTGCTACTTCTAACTGGATATTTAATAATTTTATTATTTCCTCGTCTGAGTAATGTTCAAGCATTCCATGAGATAAAACACAATCAATATACTTTTATATCAACAAATGTGTCATACAACAAAGAAACTAGAGAAATGTTGCCTATAGACGGTTTTGTCATCCCTGAAAAGGTTATATTAGAATGTAAGTTAATTGGTGATTGCGATGAATAAAAAAGGGGATAAAGTAAAAATAATATGGCAAGACACAAAAATGTTTTCTCCCAAAAACAAACATATTGAATTGTCTACTATGGAGACGGTTGGTTTTTTCGAAAATGAATATGATGATTATCTTTTGGTTAAAAATATTGAAACCAAAAATATAAAAACTGGTAAAAAACACCCAAAGCAAGACCCATATTTTTATTTGATCCCAAAAGGAATGGTTGAAAAAATCAAAACAATTTAATTTTTTCTTTAATGAAGAATATGTTAAGCCAGTGAGAGAGAACGTTCGCAAACTTGAAGATCAAATGTTAGCGGCAAACTTGGAAAAAAAGGAAAAAAATGAGATACTACTTCCTAGCGGAGATGAAATCGGAACTTTTGCCCAAGAAGTAAGGAAAGACTAAAAAGTGATGAAATAATTTTTGAAGTTAGACGGTTGCTGATTAAAAAATTAGTTGATAAAGTCATTACTGATCAAAAATCTTTGCAAGTTTATGGAGCACTTAATTTAAACGAAATCAATGTCTTCTTGCAAACTAAGTATCGGCATTGTTGGTCTGCCAAACGTGGGAAAGTCCACGCTTTTTAATGCACTTACTAAAAAACAAGTGCCAGCTGAAAATTATCCTTTCTGCACCATTGATCCATCAGTTGGTATTATTCCGGTGCCCGACGAAAGATTAGAAAAATTAAATGAGTTTTCAAAATCAAAAAAGAAAATCCCAGCGGTTGTAGAATTTGTAGATATTGCTGGTCTCGTGCGTGGCGCTTCAAAGGGAGAGGGGAAAGGCAATGATTTTCTTCAACATATCAGAGAATGCGACGCTATTGCTGAAGTAGTGCGCATTTTTGATGATAAAGAAATTTTGCACGTAGAAGGCAAAGTTGATCCACTTTCTGACATTGAAACAATCAATCTAGAACTTATCTTGAAAGATATGGAAACTGTTTCCAAAAGACTTGGTAGTTTAGAGAAAGAAATTCGTGCTGGTAAAAAAGAAGCTTTTTGGGAAAAATCTGGTTTAGAAAAAGTGCAAAAGAAATTGGAAAAGGGGGAAATGGCTTCTGCCGTATTTGAAAATTTAGACGACCAAGAAAAACCTTTTGTTAAAAATATGCAACTCTTAACAATGAAACCACTGCTTTATGTTTTAAACACTTCAGAAGCTAGCGAAAATAGAAATGATATAGAAGACAAAATTCCTGGCCCTTTTGTAAAAGTGGATCCAGTTTTTGAAAAAGGGCTTGGCGATTTGATAACTAAAGCTTACGAAACTTTAGATCTCATTACTTACTTTACTACAGGTGAAGACGAGACGCGAGGATGGACGATCAAAAGAAACTCAACTGCGCCTGTCGCCGGAATGGCAATACACACCGATTTTCGTGATAAATTTATCCGCGCAGAAGTTATTGAGTGGAACAAACTTCTTGAAGCTGGTAGTTACGCTAATGCTCGCGAAAAAGGTTGGATTCGCACCGAAGGCAAAACTTACATTGTTAAAGATGGTGATGTAATAGAGTTTAAGATATAACGATTTATTTTATAACCTATAACCCTATTATATCAAATTTACCAAATATTGTCAAGGTATAAATGAGGGTTTTTGTTACCCAGTAATTAAATCTAGTCTAGAGACGGCTACAAATTCAAACTATTTTATGGTATAATGTTTTGGTGTTTATAGTGTTACTTATAATAGTATTTATATTAGTAGTTTTATTAGTTCTAATTTTTAGAAATATGGAAAATTCTAAAACAACAGCCAAAGATTTTTTTCTCCATCTTGGCGTTATGGTTAGTCTTTACACAATAACAATCAGCTTCATCAATCTAATTTTTAAAATTATAAACAAAGCTCTTCCAGAAATTAATTCCAACGCATACGCTTGGGGAACGGGTTCTCAAATCAGTATGCCAATCGCCACCCTGATCGTTTTCTTCCCAATTTTTGTTGTCCTTTCAAAAATGGTCCACAAAATTTACACTCAAAACTCAGACAAAAAAGATTTACCGATCAGAAAATGGTTAACTTATGTCACACTTTTCATAGCTGGCGTAGCTTTATCAAGCGACCTCGTAACCGTGCTTTATAAATTTCTTGACGGACAAAATTTAACTTTTGCTTTTATACTCAAAGCATTAACAATACTCATTGTAGCTGGAGCTATTTTTTGGTTCTACATTCAAGATATTCGGGAAAAAATTTCTCCAAAACAAAAGAAAGTTTGGGTTATTGCTATAGGAACAGTTATTTTAATCGCTATTATTACAGGCTTTAGTATTGTAGGTTCACCTAAGACTCAAAGACTCATAAAATACGATAACCAAAAAATAGAAGACTTAAAAGATATTCAATGGCAAGTTATAGATTATTGGCAAATAAATGGCAAGTTACCTAAAAGTTTAAGCGAAATGTCAGAAAGTCAACAAAGACGAGGTGTAATCATTCCAAAAGATCCTCAATTGAAAACAAATTACGAATACAGACAAACGGACACAATGAATTTTGAACTTTGCGCTGAATTTAATAAGGAAGACTTAACAAAAAATTTTTATTTTAAAGGAGAAGCGCAAGCTTTAATAGAAGAAAGCATAATTCAAAACAACAATTGGAATCATGGCTCCGGTCGTGTATGTTTTCCTCGGGTTATTGATCACGAAATTTACCCAACTCAAGTGAGAGGGTAATCTCTGTTAAGTTTAGTTAAAAACTATTCTAAATACCTCAATTGTGTTCACTATTGAGACATTTAGATTTTTATTGTATATTAGTGTTTATGCAAAAATCATACGATCCAAGTAAAATTGAAAAAAAATGGCAAACGGTTTGGGAAAAGAAAAAAGTTTTCCAAACAAAAGACAAATCTAAGAAACCAAAATTTTATGGACTTATAGAATTTCCATACCCATCAGGAGATGGCCTTCATGTGGGACACGTGCGTAGCAATACAGCTATGGACATTATTACACGAAAGAAAAGGATGGAAGGTTTCAATGTTTTGTATCCGATAGGTTATGACTCTTTTGGTTTACCAACCGAGAACTATGCGATCAAAACAGGAGTGCAGCCAGAAATAGTAACCAAAAAAAATATAAAAATTTTTCGTAAACAATTAAAATCTCTAGGTTTTTCTTTTGATTGGGATAGAGAAATTAATACCAGTGATCCAAAATATTTTAAATGGACTCAATGGATTTTCTTAAAATTTTTAGAAAAAGGTTTAGCTTATAAAGCTAAAATTGATATTAACTGGTGTCCTAGATGTAAAATTGGTTTGGCAAATGAAGAAGTGATTGGAGGCAATTGCGAAAGATGTGGTGCTCCAGTAGAAAAAAGAGAGAAAGAACAATGGATGCTTGCCATTACTAAATACGCAGAAAGATTAATAAAAGATTTAGACACTGTAGATTATCTTGAACAAATCAAAACTCAACAAAAAAATTGGATTGGAAAATCCGAGGGAACCTTACTGAAATTTCAAATATCAAATTCTCAATCTCAAAATAACGAAAAAATGGAGATAGAAGTTTTCACCACCAGAGCTGACACGCTTTTTGGTGTCACTTACATAGTGCTCGCGCCCGAACACGAACTGGTCAAAAAACTAATTGCAGATCCTCAATTTCAAATTTCAAATAAAGAAGAAATCAAAAAATATATAAAAGATTCTAAAAACAGAACAGAAATAGAAAGAACAAACGAAGAGAAAGAAAAAACCGGAGTAGAGATCAAAGGGGTCAAAGCGATAAATCCAGCCAACGGGGAAGAAGTGTCTGTCTTTATCGCTGATTACGTTCTTGCGAATTATGGGACCGGCGCCGTAATGGCTGTGCCGGCTCACGACGAACGCGATTATAAATTTGCCAAAAAATATAATTTACCAATTATTGAAGTAATAAGCGGAGGCAATATTTCAGAAAAAGCTTTTATAGATTACGGAATGCTGATAAATTCTAAAAACTTCAATGGAATGAAAAGCGAGGAAGCCATAAAAGCTATCACTACCCAATTTGGTAAAAGTGTGGTGAAATATAAACTGCGAGATTGGGTATTTAGTAGACAAAGATATTGGGGAGAACCGATACCAGTCGTCCACTGTGAAAAATGCGGTATAGTTCCACTCAAAGAAAAAGATCTGCCTCTTAAACTACCGAAAGTAAAAAATTATGAACCAACTGACACAGGCGAATCTCCTTTAGCTTCTATTACCAAATGGGTCAATACTAAATGTCCAAAATGTGGCGGTTTTGCCAAAAGAGAAACTGACACTATGCCTAATTGGGCTGGTAGTTCTTGGTATTTCCTTAGATATACCGACCCTAAAAACACCAAAAAATTTGCCGATTTCAAAAAATTAAAATATTGGACACCGATAGACTGGTATAACGGAGGAATGGAACACGTCACTTTACATCTTCTGTATTCCAGATTTTGGCACAAATTTTTGTATGATCTAAAACTAGTTCCCACTAAAGAGCCTTATAAAAAACGCACCACCCACGGTATGATTCTTGGCGAAGGGGGAGAAAAAATGTCTAAGTCGCTTGGCAATGTAATAAATCCAGACACGATTGTAAAAACTTTTGGAGCTGATACTTTGCGCGTTTATGAAATGTTTATGGGACCATTTGATCAAGCAATATCTTGGGGAGAAAATAACATTGTCGGTGTTAGAAGATTTTTAGAGAAAGTTTGGAAACTCCAATTTAAAGTTTCTAAAATTGCCAAAACCAACGAAAAATTAGAAACACTTTTGCACAAAACAATCAAAAAAGTGGGTGAAGATATTGAGTCTATGAGTTTCAACACTGCTATTTCCGCTATGATGATTTTGGCTAATGAGATGGAAAAAGAACCTGCCATCACAAAAAAGGATTTTGAGATCTTTATAACAATTCTTTCACCATTTGCTCCACACATTGCGGAAGAAATTTGGTCAAATTTAGGAAACAAATCACTCATCGCAGAAACAAAGTGGCCAAGTTTTGACAAAAAGAAAATAGTCCAAGAAAAAGTTACTATTATGGTTCAAGTGAACGGCAAAATCAGAGCGCAATTTGAAGCGGAAAGAGACATTTCTGAATCTGTGGCTAAAAATAAGGCTATTTCACTGCCAGAAGTTCAAAAATGGCTCGCAAAAGGGGAGATAAAAAAAGTTATATTTGTCTCTGGAAAAATCATAAATTTTGTGATTTAAAAATAATATTTGACAAAAAATCTCCTTGTGATACTGTTAGAGCGCTAAATATGTTATAATATTGATATAACAATCATTAAAAAATCACACATCAAACAACAAACGATGTAGCCTAATTTTACTTAAAAATATGACAAAAGAAGTTTCTAAAAACAAAATAATTAATCTTTCATTCAACCCAAAACAAGTTGTAAAGAGGCTTCTTAGTCCATTATCTGATAGAGCGCAGGACGTCATAATTGGCAGGTTTGGCTTAAACGCAACCGGTAGTGATATGACTTTAGAAGCTATTGGCAAAAAATACGGCATTACCAGAGAAAGGGTCAGACAAATTGAAAATTACGCAATCAACCACATCAGAAAATCTAGCGCTTTTGAAAAAGAGTCTCCAGTTTTTGAAGAACTAAAAAACACTATCAGAAAAATGGGGGGTGTCGTTTCTGAGGAAGATTTGCTAAACCAACTCGGCAAAGACACAGTCACTAAAAAATATATCCATTTTCTTTTAGTTGTCAGCAATGATTTTGATAAGGTAAAAGAAAGTGCAGAATTCAAACATCATTGGAGTATAGATAAAAATCTTACTGGACAAATTCATAAAGCTTTAAGAGACCTTTATGCTCAACTTGGCGACGATGAAATTATTCCTGAATCTGAAATCGTTTCTTCTTTCCTAACTCACCTAAAAGATATTTCTGATGAATATAAACAAAATGAAATACTTGTTCGTTGGCTTTCCATATCAAAAAATATTGCTAAAAATCCGCTTGGCGACTGGGGCAAATCAAAATCCTCAAACATCAAAACTAAAGGTATTCGTGATTATGCCTATCTGGTCCTTCGTAAACATGGTTCTCCAATTCACTTTCGTGAAGTAGCCAAACTCATTAGCAAAGTTTTTAACAAAAAAGCTCACGTCGCTACCACACACAACGAACTCATTAAAGATTCTCGCTTTGTGCTTGTTGGACGCGGTCTTTATGCTCTTAAAGAATGGGGTTATTCAACCGGTGTTGTCCGCGACGTCATCAAGGATGTTTTAAAAAAGAACGGACCGCTTTCCAAAGAGGATGTGTTAGAAAAAGTTATGAAAGAAAGATATGTTAAAGCTAATACTATTATTGTAAATCTTCAAAATCCAAAATTTTTCAAAAAGAACAAACAAGGTCTGTATACAATTGTTTAATTTTTTAATCTGATCAAATTATGAAAACCACTCTCAGGGGTGGCTTTCTTTTTTTATCAATAAAATGATAAAATTAAACTATGTTTAAAAACTTCATAACATCTGAAATTCTAGACGAACTTTTGATAGCTTTAAAATATATTTATTGGGCAATGCCAGTTTGGTTGCCGGCGATTTTTATATCTTTCTTGTTCAAAGCTTTCCTTGATTACAAGAGATTAAAATATTGGCAAAAAGAAGGTTCGGTTTTGTTAGAAATAAAATTACCAAAAGAGATATCAAAATCTCCGGTCGCTATGGAGGCGGTTTTAAAAGCCCTACACCAAACTGGAAAAGAAGGCACTTGGGTAGACAGAATTTGGAAAGGACAAACAAGACCGTGGTTTTCATTAGAACTAGTATCAACTGAAGGTAAGGTTCGGTTTTTTATTTGGACTAAACCTGCTCATCGGGGTCCAGTTGAAGCTCATATATATTCACAATACCCAAATGTAGAAATCCATGAGGTAGAAGATTACACTAAACCTTTTTATTACGATCCAAACAGATTTTCAATGTGGGCTGGCGGGTTCGGGCTTACTAAAGAAGACGCTTACCCAATCAAGACTTACGTTGACTATAATCTAGACAAAGATCCAAAAGAAGAATTTAAAATAGATCCTATGACTCCAATGTTAGAGTTTTTGGGCTCCATAAAAACTGGAGAACACATTTGGATTCAAATATTGATTCGTGGTCACAAAAAAAGAAGAATTGCTGATGTTTTTGGTGAAAAAGAAGACGCTTGGAAAGATCAAGCGAAAAAAGAAGTAGAGGCAATCATAGCTGAACTGAAAATAGAAAGTAGTGATTTCCCTAGGGTTATGACGGAAGGAGAAAGAGACAAAATTACAGCACTTGAAAGAAGTATATCTAAATACCCTTTTGATTGTGGTATTCGGGCCATTTATATCGCAGAAAAAGATAAATTTAATGGCGCAAACATAGGCGGAATTATCGGCTTGTGGAAACAATATAGTTCTCCAGAGTTAAACGGGATCAAACCTTCCGGTTGGCAAACTATATTTGACTATCCTTGGCAAGAATGGTTTGGTAAAAAAGAGAAATTAGCCCCAAAAGCTTTGGACGAATACAAATTGCGTAGATTCTTTCATTCACCTTTAAAGGGTCAAAAAGTTTGGGGTAAAAATATTTACAGTAGCCAATTTGTTTTAAACACCGAAGAGCTCGCCACTATTTTTCATTTCCCGGGCGCCACTGCTAGCACCCCAACACTTGAAAAAATTCCTTCTCTTAAATCCAACGCTCCTTCCAATCTACCTACTTAACACCTAAAATCAAAAATGCAAAAAATTCTCAAATTAAAACAATTAGTATCTATTAGATTGGAAATCATACGTTTGAAAATCAAAACTCACCCCAAAATCGTTTCTTGGCGTCTCAAGCTTTTTGATTTTCATCCTTTTTTAGGTAATCATTTTTTAAGAATAGCGGGCTTAATTATTGTATCCATTACTATCCTAGCCAGTTTTTATGTTTTCAGTTGGCGTTCACCAAGACCTTTCCCAGAACAATCTTTAATCACCATTGAAAAAGGGGTAAATTTATCTGAAGTCGCCAATTCTTTCAAGGAACAAAAAATAGTTCGTTCTAGTTTTTGGTTAAAAGTTTTTGTTTATATTATGGGTGGCGAAAAAAGAATCGTAGCCGGAGATTATTATTTTCCCAAAGCGACCAATCTTTTCACTGTCGCTAAAATGATTCATAATGGAGAATTTGGTTTAATTGCTCTAAAAATTACCATTCCTGAAGGCTCTTCTTCTTTTGAAATAGCAGAAATCTTAAAAGAGGAATTACCAAATTTTAATACCGACAATTTCTTAAATGAAGTATTTAGCAATAATTATGAAGGCACTCTTTTCCCGGATACTTATTTTTTGACACCAAACACAAAAGCGAGTGATGTCATCCTGATGATGCGAGAAAATTTCACCCGACAAATCAAAACTTACGAAGAAGATATTATTAAATCAGAAAAACCTCTGGAACAAATAATAATTATGGCTTCTTTAATTGAAGAAGAGGCTAATGCTTCTCTGGAAGCAAAAAGGGTGGTTTCTGGAATTTTGTGGAACAGATTACGAAAAGATATGCTTTTGCAAGTGGACGCACCGTTTGTTTATTACAATGGTAAAAATTCTTACACTTTAACCAAAACCGACTTATCCGAAGACCACCCTTACAACACTTATGTCAACAAAGGTTTGACTCCAACTGCTATCACCAATCCGGGTATAGATTCACTTAGAGCAGCAATTGCTCCAACTAACACTGATTATTTCTATTTCCTCTCTGACAGAAGTGGCAATATGTATTACGCTAAAAATTTTGAAGAGCACAAAATAAATAGGGAATTGTATTTAAATTGATTTTTTTGATATAGTGCGTTCTTATGAAAAAAAATTATCCTAAGAAAAACCAGAAGGTTTTTGTGGGACTTTCTGGGGGAGTGGACAGCGCCGTTAGCGCAGCTTTGCTAAAAAAAGACGGTTATGAGGTTACTGGAGTTTTTATCAAAGCTTGGACTCCAGAAGGTTATCCTTGCACCTGGAAAGAAGACAGGCGAAGCGCTATGAGAGTAGCGGCAGTTTTGGATATTCCTTTTATAACTTTAGATTTAGAAAAAGAATACAAAAAAGAAGTGGTAGACTATATGATAACCGAATACCAAGAAGGCCGAACACCAAATCCAGACGTGATGTGCAATAAAGAAATCAAGTTTGGACATTTTTTAAAATTCGCTCTCAATAACGGCGCAGATTTTGTGGCCACCGGACATTATTGTCAAAAAATTTTCAATTCGCAATTCTCTATTTTTAATTTAAAAGAAGGCGCTGACAAGGACAAGGATCAATCGTATTTTTTGTGGACACTGACCCAAGATCAAATTAAGCGCGTATTATTTCCAATAGGACATCTTTCAAAGTCAGAAGTTAGAAAGTTAGCAAAAAAATTTGGCTTACCTCAAGCTACTCGGAAAGACAGTCAAGGTCTCTGCTTCTTGGGTAAAATAGATATGCAAGAATTTTTATCTAAATACATACCACCCAAAAGAGGAAATGTTTTGCTTGAAAATGGAAAAATTATCGGTCATCATAATGGAGCTTTATTTTTCACTATTGGCCAACGCCATGGGTTTACCGTTACTAAAAAAACCGAAGAAATGGGACCGATGTATGTTGTTTCAAAAAATATTGAAAACAACACCATCACGGTCGCCCCAAAAGAAACTAAAACTAAAAAAAGCTTGCCTCTTGGTTCTGGACACAACTACGTCAATATAAAAGAGATAAATCTGAATGGAAAAGTGCCAAACAAAAATTTAACTTGCCGAATTAGATACAGACAAGAAAAAATTGGGTGCAAATTAGAAGAAGACAGGGTAATTTTTGAAAAACCCCAAACCGGAATCGCTCCCGGTCAATCTTTGGTTTTGTATAACGGAGAAATTTGCCTGGGTGGCGGTGTTATTTCCTAACTTTCACATAGTTTTTGTATCGTATATAATAAAAATATGCAAAATAAATATATAATAAAAGCAACTGGAGAAAGGGAAGAATTTAATTCACAAAAACTTCGCTCTTCGCTAGAACGTTCAAAAGCTAGTCCTGAAATTATTGAGAAAGTCCTAACCAAGGTGCAAGAAGAACTCAAAAATGGCACAAGCACCAAAGACATTTATACTCGCGCTTTTTCTTTACTAAAAAAAGAAGCGAAGCCAGCGTCAATAAGTTACTCTTTAAGAAGAGCTATATTGGATTTAGGACCAACTGGTTTTCCTTTTGAACAATTTATAGCTGAGATATTTAAAGCCAAAGGTTTTGAGACAATAATAGACTACACCGCTCGGGGTGAATGCGTTGAGCATGAAGTAGATATTGTCGCCTGGAACTCTAACCAACTTATAATGACTGAAGCTAAATTCCACAACGAACCCGGTATGAAGTCCGATTTAAAAGTTGCTCTGTATATCAATTCCAGATGGGAAGATTTAAAAAACTGCGAATTTAGCGAATTTGGTCCTCAAAAAAGAAAAATGAGCGAAGGTTGGTTAGTAACCAACACCAAATTTTCTGAATCAGCCATAAGATACGCTCGGTGCAGAAATATGACTCTGATTGGTTGGAATTACCCCAAAAAAGGCAACCTGCAAGATTTAATAGAAGAATGCGGTCTTCATCCTATAACCTGTCTTGAAAGTATAACTCCAAGTGACGAAAAACTATTGATGCAGTCTGGCATAGTGCTTTGTAAACAGGCCAGAGAAAATTTAGACATTGTAAAACAGTCCGGTCTCTCTAAACACAAAATTACCGAGATGCTAAAAGAAATAGATCTGATACAAAAATAAAATGAATGAAAGAAAAGAATTGATGAGACAAATAAAAGACGAAGTTCTTGCTCTTAAAAATTCTCCTCTTTATAAATTTAGAATTGAGAACAATTACTTTCCTGTTATCGGAGAGGGAAGTCATTTTGCTAAAATAATGTTTATCGGCGAAGCCCCGGGTAGAAATGAAGCTCAAACAGGAAAACCATTTTGTGGTGCCGCAGGCAAAATTTTAGACGAACTCCTAGAATCAGCCCACATAAAAAGAGAAGAAGTTTATATCACAAACATCATTAAAGATCGTCCCCCTCAAAACAGAGACCCTTTGCCTGAAGAAATCAAAGTGTATGGACCATTTCTAGACAGGCAAATCAATATTATTCAACCAGAAATCATCGCCACTTTAGGAAGATATGCTATGAGTTATATTATGACTAAATTTAATCTTGCATCAAAACTTGAATCAATAGGCAAAATATGTGGAAAGGTTTTTGAAGCTGAAACAACTTACGGGAGCACAAAAATAATTCCGCTTTATCACCCTTGCGTCGCTGTCTATAACCCCCAAACTAAAGATCAACTCAAATCTAATTTTGCAATTTTTAAAAACCTTTAAAAATTAATAAAACTGTCCAAAACTTGCTGGCGCGGTTTTGTTTTTTGTTTAACTTGACAAATAACAAATTTAGTGTAGTTTATGAGATAGAACAAAGGAGGTTTTATGAATATAAAAGAGCTAAGCCCAACAGGTAAGGTTTTGGTTGTGGGAGGAAGGCTTACAAACCTACAACCAGAGTTCAGAGATCATCCCCGAGTAATATTTTGGGGGTGTCTGAACCACAATGTGAACAAAAAAACCATCCCTGTTGGGGTGGAAATTATATTGTTCTTCAGGTTTATCAAACATAAACACCTGGAGAAGGTAGAGAAGTTGGCCATCCAATCTGGAGTCTATTTTGACTACAGATACCGGAACACCGGCGAAATGAACCGGCTTCTCAGACAACTTTTAAACGAACCAGCAGAACCACCAAAAAAGGAGGCACCAGTGGAACAAGTGGAAACGAAACAAATCCCAGAAAAAACAGCCCTACCGCCACAAACAACAACCGAAACGAAAACAGAGGAGGAGGAAACGACAGAAAAAGCGACAACAGAAAAAAAGGCGGAGAGAGGGTTGGTTACCAGGTTTGTAAAAGAAAACGCCCGGTTGGAGGACCCTCCAACAGCTGAAATAAGAAGACTATTTCAGCTCCTCAGGGAACAGGGTGTTGCTGCTACCGAAAGTGCAGTCAGCGCCGCATTTTACAAACTTAAGAAGGAGAAGAATGCCCCCAACAGCCTCGCCAAAATCAAAAGACGCCCTGACTCCATAAAGGAGTTGGGTGAATTTATTGAGGCGTCTCCGAGACTGGTTGACCTTTTTAGCACAATCCCAGTCGCCATAATGGAGATCCTGGAAGAAAACCGAAAACTTGCCGAGTTGAACAAGGCTCTGGAGCAAGAAAACCTCAGTTTGAAAAAAGAGCTCCAGAATATGAGAGACATCAAATCTCTCATAGAAAAAATGAAGTCATTATAAACCAAAGCCCCGGCTTGCTTGCAAGTCGGGGCTCCTTTTAAACTTTAAGAATTTTTTTGAAACGTTCTGCGTTTTTATATTTACCAACAATGGCTAAATTAAGTTTTTTATTTTGAATGATCTCTTTAGCGACTTTTGAAATATCTTCAGTGGTAATTTTTTCAATTTCTTTTTCTATATCTTTTGGAGTTTTTATTTTTTGTTTAAATATTTCTTGAGAACCAAAAAAGTCAGCCACAGCATCTGACGATTCTAAATTCAAATACAAATTACCCAAATAATAATCTTTGGCTTTGCGCAATTCTTCTTCTGAAACCTTCTCATCTCTAATTCTTATAAATTCTTCTAAAATACCTTTGATACCTTCTTCTACCCTTGCAGAATCAATTCCAGCTGACACAATAAAAGAACCATGATCCGTAAGACTAACCACATTAGATCTAACATAATAACAAATGCCGAGTTGATCTCTCATTTTTTGAAACAAACGAGAACTCATACCCCTACCGAGTATGGCAGACAAAAGATAAAGCGTATACATTCTTTTATCGTAGAGATCAAATGCCCTAAAACCTAAAACCAAATGAGTTTGATCGGTTTCTTTAAATCTTAATTTAATTGCTGGTTCGCTTTGTTTTTCTATAACTTTTTTCTTAGCTGTTTTTTTACCGGTTGATATTTGTGAAAAAGCTTTAGCTACTTTTTTAAAAATATCATTTGCGTCTACATCGCCAGCCACCACGACAGTTGTAGCCGACGCCACATAGTGTTGCTTACGATAATTAACAAAATCTTTTCTACCAAAAGAGCGAATATTTTCTTTGGTTCCAGCTACACTCCAACCGGCTGGCTGATCACCATAAAGCAATTCATCAAAAACTTCGTATACTAATCTTTGAGGCAAATCTTCATACATATTGATTTCTTCAATAATCACACCTTTTTCAATTTCTAAATCCTTCTCAGGAAAAGTTGGGTTAAGATACATATCCGCAATAAGATCCAATATTTTTTCAGTATGCTTTGAATGAGCTTTACCCCAATAACCAGTTACCTCGTTTGAAGTAAAAGCGTTATTTTGAGCGCCAATAGAATCAAATTCTCTGGCAATATCACCAGCGCTTGGTCTTTTTTCAGTGCCTTTAAAACACATATGTTCTAAGAAATGAGAGATGCCATTATTTTGTTTGTTTTCGTATTTGGAACCAGCTTCAACAAAATTCATCACCGTAACTGAAGATGTGCCTTTCATAGGTATTACAATAATTCTCAAACCATTTTTTAAAACTTTCTTTTTGTATTCCATTTTATATAAATTAGATTTATAGTGACATAAATATATCTTTAAAATTACTTAAAATCAATAAACTGGAAAAACAATTTTTTTATTGTAAAATAACGCTATGACCGCAAACGCAATTAGAACAAAATATTTGAAATTTTTTGAAAATAAAGGACACAAAATAATTCCAAGCGCTTCTTTAATTCCTGAAAACGATCCTTCTGTGCTTTTTACTACAGCCGGTATGCATCCATTGGTTCCTTTTCTTTTGGGAGAAAAACATCCAGCCGGAACCAAATTAGTCAATATTCAAAAATGCATTAGAACCGTAGACATAGAAGAGGTGGGGGATTATTGCCACCATACTTTTTTTGAAATGATGGGCAATTGGTCTCTTGGAGAATATTTCAAAAAGGAAGCAATTGAATTTAGTTTTGAATTTTTGACTTCGTCAGAATGGTTAGGGCTTGATAAAAACAGAATAGCAGTTTCAGTTTTTGCTGGAGACGAAAATGCACCTTTTGATGAAGAAGCTTTTGAAAAATGGAAAAGTCTGGGTATTTCTGAAAAAAGAATTGCCAAATTGCCAAAGAAAAATAATTGGTGGGGACCAGCGGGCGAAACTGGACCATGCGGACCAGACACCGAAATATTTTATTGGACAGGCGATCCAAAAGAAACGCCAGAAACTTTCAACGACGACAACCCAAAATGGTTAGAAATCTGGAACGACGTTTTTATGCAATACAACAAAACCAAAGAAGGGAAATTTGAACCTTTGGCTCAAAAAAATGTAGATACTGGTATGGGATTAGAAAGAACACTCGCTGTTATTAACGGACTAGACGACAATTATAAAACTGAACTATTTTGGCCAATCATAGAAAAAATAGAAAATCTATCTAACCAAAAATATGAGGGAGAAAATATTAGAGTTATGCGCATTATCGCTGATCATCTAAAAGCGGCAACTTTTATTTTAGGAGACGAGAAAGGTATAACTCCAAACAATACTGGTCAAGGTTATGTTTTGCGCCGACTTATTCGCCGAGCGGTAAGATATGGTAAGAATTTGAATATTTCCTCTTTTACTAAAGAAATCGCGGAAGTTGTTGTAAAAATGTATGGGGAAATTTATCCAGAACTTTCTAAAAATCAAAATTTCATTTTTACTAATCTTACCCAAGAAGAAGAAAAATTTGAAAAAACTTTAGAAAAAGGACTCAGAGAATTTGAAAAAGGCACCGATCCTTTCATACTTTTTACTACTTACGGTTTTCCGTTTGAATTAACTAAAGAGCTTGCTAAAGAAAAGGGAATTGAAATAGATCAAAATAAATTTAATGAAGAATTAAAAAAACACCAAGAACTTTCTCGCACATCTAGCGCTGGTATGTTTAAAGGCGGACTTTCAGATAGCGGAGAAGAAACAAAAAAATTACACACAGCGACACATCTACTTCGTCGCGCGTTAGAAATTGTTTTAAATGAACCTATAATTCAAAGAGGGAGCAACATTAACGCCGAAAGACTAAGGTTTGATTTTGGGTTTAACAGAAAAATGACAGACGAAGAAAAACAAAAAGTGGAAGATTTGGTTAATCAAAAAATTTCTGAAAGTTTGCTAGTAAATAAAGTTATTATGAATATTGAGGAAGCTGAAAAAACTGGCGCGGTTCATTCTTTTGGAGACAAATATGGAGACGAGGTGAGTATTTATTATATCGGCGACTCTTTAGAAGACGCATGGTCTAAAGAATTTTGCGGTGGTCCTCATGTTTCTAAAACTTCTGAACTCGGAAAATTTAAAATCATCAAAGAAGAAGCAGTGGCTTCTGGTGTCCGAAGAATTAAAGCAACCTTAAGTTAAGTTTTTTCCACAATATTTATTGTGTATAAACAAAATAAGTTTATAATATAGATATGTCAAAAATCCAATTTAGTGATGTTACTCCTCCGGAGCGAAGAAGAAGTATTCGCGATATTCCTATACCAAGCAGTAAAAGAAAATCATCACCAACAAAAACAAAACCAGATATTACTCCAAAATCTTCTTCTCAAGAAGAGAATTTTATCAAGATTACACAAAAAAACACCGCCCCGCAAGCAGATTATTCTTCAGTTCCAGAAAATAGAAACGAGAGCGCTTACGAATATTATTATCCGAAAGAAAGACAGGTGCCAGGAAAATATTTCAACATCAACAAACCTAAAAGAGGCAGGTTTGTATTTGGGGGTATAGCTTTTTTGGTAATAATAGGCTTCATAGTTGGTATGATGACAATTTTTGCTTCAGCCACAATAGCAATAACCCCAAAGAGTCAAACTATAGGTGTTGATATGGAAATAGACGCCTCTCTTGAAGCGGGCACTGAAGCAGTAAGATACGAGATTATAAAATTAGCTAAAACCAAATCAATTTCAGTTCCTGCTACTGGCGAAGAAGTTGTAGAACTTAAATCTTCCGGCAAAATAATCGTCTACAACAATTTTTCTACAGAACCTCAAAGGTTAATCGTGCGAACCAGATTTGAAAGTCCAAAAGGACTTATATATAGAATACCCGAGTCAATCGTTGTGCCAGGCAAAACTGTTAAAGATGGCAAAACTGTGCCAGGTAGTATAGAAGTTGAGGTATTTGCTGATGAAGCTGGAGAAAAATACAACATAGAAAAAACCGATTTTACAATCCCAGGATTTAAGAACGACTCGGCTCGTTATGCTGGATTTTACGCGAGATCTTCTACTGATTTAACTGGAGGATTTATTGGCAAGAAAAAAACTGTCCTACCAGCAGATAAAGAAACTGCTTTACAAAAAATTCAGTCCGAGATAGAGAACGAATTACAAAAAGAATTACAATCCAAAATTCCAGAAGATTTGGCTTTGTTGCAAGATTCAATAATCTTTAAATCAAAAGAGTTGCCAACCAAAGACGAAAGCTCATCTGTTTTATTAGAACAAGAAGTAACCGCATACGCCGTAACTTTAAACACAGAAAGTTTGTCTGAAAAAATCATTTCCGAATATATAGTTAACTCATCAGAATGGCAAGGTATTGAAGCTGTAGTCCAAGATTTTTCAGGTCTGAAAATAACAAGCTTACCGGAAAATCCTGAATCCGGCGAAAATATTGAATTAAAAATATCAGGGACAGCCAAAGTCAGAGCTGATATAGACACAGATGTTATAACTCAAAGACTTTTAAACGCCCCTAAAAAAGAAGCGGCCAAACTGATAGACGAATTTGCCGGTATTTCTAGTGTAACTTCCACCTTAAGGCCTCTTTGGAAACAAAGTTTTCCAAAAGACACCTATCGGTTGCATGTGGAAGTGGTTCCTAAATAAACAGCTTGACACTAATAAGACTTATATGATAAGCTTTCTTAGTCGTTTCATTTAAAATGTCAGATAAAGAAAGGTCGGAAACTAGCGTCGGATCAGTAACGGAAGCCCTTCCGAACGCCCTTTTTCGTGTCAAAATGCAAAACGGTGAAGAAAAACTTGCATATTTGTCTGGCAGAATGAGATTAAACAGAATTAAAGTCTTAATCGGAGATTCTGTGGAGATGATCCTTGATCCTTATGGAGGAAAAGGCAGAATTGTCCGCAGACTTGATAATAAACGACCAACTTAAAAAATGAATCCCGTTAGAAGTACGGGAATCAGCGCGGTTTATAGGTTTGAAATTATAAATTATTTAATACTTCTAACAGGATGAAAGTAAAAGCTTCTATAAAGAAAATATGCACCAAATGCAAACTCGTCCGTAGGAGAGGGGTTTTGTTTGTCATATGTAAAAGCAATCCAAAACACAAACAAAGACAAGGTTAAAATTAAATTTTAAATATCAAAAATGCGTATATTAGGAATTACAATACCAGACGACAAAAGACTTGAAATAGGACTTACCACTTTGTTTGGAATAGGTCGCTCAAGAGCTAAGAAAATTTTGGATGAAGCTAAGGTAGATTGGGGCACTACCGCTAAGGATTTAAGCGAAGAAAAAGAAAACGAAATCAAAAAAATAATAGAAAGATTAAAGATTGAAGGGGACTTAAAAAGAGAAGTTTCTGGCAACATTAAAAGACTGAAAGATATAAAATGTTACAGAGGCATCCGACATATGCGTTCATTACCAACTAGAGGCCAAAGAACCAAAACCAACTCTCGCACACGCAGAGGTAACGTTAGAAAAACTATGGGCACTGGTCGCAGAGCTGTAGATAAGAAATAAAATAACTAATATGGGGAAAAAAAGAATTGTAAAAACAGAAGGAGAAACAGGAACTGAAGATGTAAAAAAAACAACCAAAGTTTCTAGCAAAAGAAAAGTTGAGACTGGCATACTTTATGTCAGATCTACTTTTAACAATACCGAGTTAGTGCTCACTGACAAGAAAGGCAACGTCTTAGCTAGCGAATCTAGCGGTAAACTTGGTTTTAAAGGAGCCAAAAAAGGCACTCCGTTTGCAGCCGCCAAAGTCGGTGAAGCCCTGGCTGTTAAAGCCCAAACTATCGGCATTAAAGAAGTTGGTGTAGTAGTAAAAGGTATTGGCTCTGGACGAGAATCCGGAATCAGAGGTTTTATTTCTAAAGGCGTTAATATTTCTTATATCAGGGACGCCACCCCGGTGCCTCACAACGGACCAAAACCTAGAAAACCAAGAAGAGTATAAAAAAATAAAATTATGAAAATCGGACCAAAATACAAAATAGCAAGAAGATTAAAAACACCTATTTTTGAGAAAACTCAAACTCAAAAATTTAGTTTGAGACAAGATCGTAAATCTTCAAGATCAAAATTTTTCAAACCAAAAACTGATTATGGTTTGCAAATGGACGAAAAGCAAAAAGCTAGGATGTTTTATTGTGTAGGCGAAAAACAATTCTCAAAATATGTCAGAGAAGCCTTGGCTAAAAAAACAGGTTCTCCAGCTTCCAATCTCCTTAGATCTCTTGAACAAAGATTGGACAACGTGATTTGGAGAGCGGGTCTTTTGCCAACACATTTAGCTGCGAGACAAGCTGTTGCTCATGGTCATTTTCTAGTTAACGGTAAAAAAACATACGTTCCATCTTTTTCAGTAAAAGAAGGTGACAAAATCACCATCCGTGAAGGAAGCAAGAACAGCAAACTTTGGAGCAATCTTGAAAACGGCAGAGAAGTTCAAGAACCTGATTGGATGTCTTGGGATAATAATAAAAAAGAACTCACCATAAAAGACGGTTCTTTTACTGAAACTGCAGATTTGATGTTTGATCTTGGGCAAGTGATTGAATTTTATCAAAGATAATATTTTATAAAAATTTTGTTAGATTTTTAGTTAACTTTTAATATTATGAACGACAATTTTGATAAAGTTATAGTTTTGCCTTCAAAACCAAAAGTGGTATTAGATGAAGGCAACAAGGGAATTTTTGAGATAGATGGATTCTATCCTGGATTCGGCTACACCGTAGGCAACAGCTTAAGACGCATTATCTTGTCTTCTTTGCCTGGCGCCGCCGTAACTTCAATGAAAATAAATGGTGTAGATCATGAGTTTTCTTCTATCAAAGGAGTAAAAGAAGACGTAGTGATGATAATGCTCAATCTCAAAAAACTCAGGATAAGAATGATTACAGACGAACCACAAACTCTTACTCTGAAAGCTAAAGGAGTTAAAGAAGTAACCGCAGGGGATATTGAAGTCCCTGGTCAAATAGAAATAATGAACCCAGAACTTTTAATTGCCACTTTAACTGATAAAGATTCGGAATTAGAAATGGAAATGACGGTAGAAAAAGGTTTAGGTTTTATTAGTCGCGATCTGTCTAACAGAAACAAGGTTGATATTGGCACCATAGTATTAGACGCCAACTTCACCCCAATCAGAAGAGTTAGTTACGAAGTAGAAAATATGCGAGTCGGCGATCGCACTGACTTTAACCGACTTCGTATCTCCTTAGAAACCGATGGCAGTATCTCTCCTAAAGAATCACTTGAAAAATCTATCAACATTATGATAGAACAATTGAAGGCCATTACTGGTTTTGAGGATAAAGAAGAAATTGTAAATGAATCAGTTTCTGATAGCGAAACCGCCGAGGAAGAAAATGAGAGCAATGCCCAAAAAATGGATCCAGAATTTCTTAAAACCAGAATAGAAAATTTAGAGCTCTCAACTAGAACTATGAATGCTCTTTCTAGCGCCAACATTAGAACCATTGGTGGTTTAGCTAGAAAAAAAGAAAAAGACATTCTTGAAATAGAAGGCTTGGGCGCTAAAGGAGTTGCTGAAATCAAAAGAGTTTTAGCTGAACACGGTATAACATTAAAGTAAGATGAGACATCATAACGCAAACAGAAAATTTGGTAGGGTCAGAAAAGTGAGAGTAGCTTTGCTTAATTCTCTTGCTCGTTCTTTGGTGTTGCATAAAAAAATTGAAACCACCGAACCAAAAGCTAAAGAACTTAGACCTTTCATAGAAAAACTGGTAACCAAAAGCAAGCTACAAACTGTCGCTTCAAGAAGAGCGGTTTCTGCCAAAATTGGTCCAAAAGCCACCAAAATACTGTTTGATGATATTTCCAAAAAGTATGATGATCGCAAGGGTGGCTTTACGAGAATAGTAAAAACTGGTAGAAGACTTTCAGACGGTAGCAAAATGGCTATAATAGAATTTATATAAAAATGGAAAAAGAAAAAAATAAAAAAGAATACGAATTGGACGCGCAAGATCAAAAATTGGGCAGGTTGGCAAGTCAGATAGCTTCTTTATTAATGGGTAAAAATCGTCCAGATTTTGTCCGTAACGCTATCCCTGAAATCAAAGTTAAAGTCATCAATGCTAGCAAGATTCCAGTGACTAACAAAAAAAAGATTTCCAAATTTTATAAAAGTTATTCAGGCTATCCGGGAGGTCTTAAAGAAACAAGTATGAAAAAAGTTATTGCCGATAAGGGAATGGGAGAAACTTTAAGAATTGCCGTGAGAGGAATGTTGCCAAAAAACAAACTCAGAGATAGGATGATGAAAAACTTAACAATCAGTGAATAAAATGACAACAGAAAACAAAAAAGAAAAATACACCGAAGCTACAGGCAGAAGAAAAACTTCTGTCGCCAGAATTCGTATTACCCCAGCTTCTAAAACCTCTTTCAAAATTAATGAGCGTGATTTTGCTAGTTATTTTCCAACAGAAGAACTTCGTAAATTAGTGGAAGAACCTCTTGAAAAATCAAAACTTGGCACTTTCACCATTACCGCTGTTATTAAGGGTGGTGGCATTCATTCTCAAGCGGAAGCTATGCAACACGGCATTTCTAGGGCTTTAGTTAATTTTGACCCATCTTCAAGAACCAAACTGAAAACTCTTGGTTTTCTTAAGAGAGATCCTAGAGCTAAAGAACGCCACAAATTCGGTCTCAAAAAAGCTCGTAAAGCTCCACAGTGGAGTAAAAGATAATAAAAAATCTCGGTTTATTCCGAGATTTTTTAGAGTTGATTTTTTTCTAAAAAAGAGTAAAATATTGTTATCTTATGAATAAAAACAAAGAAAAAAACCGCTCAGAAGAAGAAGCGGAGGATATAATTTTTGAAGAAGAAATAGATGAAGACGGTCAAAGCGACCCGATAGCAACCATCAAAAAACTTCGGCAAAAAATAAAAGTTTTAGAAGAAAAATCCCAAGAATATTTAACTGGTTGGCAAAGAGAAAGAGCTGACGCCATCAATCTTAAAAAACGTCTAGAAGAAGAGAAAAGGGATTTTGCCAAGTTCGCCAAAGAAGATATCGCCACCGAACTTATGTCAGTTTTAGATTCATTTGAATCAGCTTTCAAAAATAAAGAAGTTTGGGAAAAGGTTGATAAAAATTGGAGAATAGGCATAGAACACATCCACAACCAACTTATAAGCGTTCTCTCCAATCACGGAATAAGCATCATCTCACCTTTAGGAGAAATTTTTGATCCAAAAAGAGACGAAGCGGTAGAAGTAGTCCCAGTAAAAGACAAAAAAGATGATCAAAAAATAGTTGAAGTAACTAGCATTGGATACAAAATTCATGATAGAATAATCCGCGCTCCTAAAGTTAAAGTTGGAGAATTTAAAGTTGAAAATTAAATATTACCAGATTATTTAAAAATTAATAAATTAATAAATTAAAAAATATGTCTAAGATAATAGGAATAGATTTAGGGACCACCAACTGTGCGGTTGCGGTAATGGAATCAGGAGAACCGAAAATCATAGAAAATAGCGAGGGTGCACGCACCACACCATCAATCGTAGCCATATCTAAAACAGGTGAAAGATTGGCAGGCCTTTTAGCTAGAAGACAAGCTGTCACCAACCCTCAAAATACCGTCTTTGGCATCAAAAGATTCATCGGTCACAATTTTGATGAACCAGCAATACAAAAAGACAAAGACACTGCGCCATTTGAGATTTCCAAATCCGACACGGGGAGCGTGCAAGTCAAAATGAACGATCACATATACAGGCCAGAAGAAATTTCCGCTATGATTCTTACCAAACTAAAAACTGATGCTGAAGCCAAATTGGGAGAAAAAATTACTGAAGCTATCATCACCGTCCCGGCATACTTCAATGACGCGCAAAGAAAAGCCACTAAGGATGCTGGCCAGATAGCAGGTCTTGATGTGAAGAGAATAATCAACGAACCCACCGCGGCTGCTCTCGCTTACGGTTTTAACAAAAAGAAAAACGAGCAAATCGCAGTTTTTGACTTTGGTGGCGGGACTTTTGATATCTCCATACTTGAGGTCGCTGATGATGTAGTTGAAGTTAAAGCTACTGACGGTGACTCACACTTGGGTGGTAAAGATATTGATCAAAAAATTATCAACTGGCTTGCAAATGAGTTTAAGAAAGAATCGGGTATTGATATCACTAAAGACCCTTTGGCTCTCCAACGTCTTGATGAAGCTGCTGAAAAAGCGAAAATAGAACTTTCTTCTACCACCGAAACCGAGGTCAACATTCCATTTATTACATCCGACGCTTCTGGTCCAAGACACTTACTCATTAAGATGAACCGCGCTAAATTAGAAGAAATCGCGGATGAATTCATTCAAAGAGCCATAGATATTACAAAACGCGCCATAGAAAGTTCGCCATTTAACGTGGGTGATATTGATGAAATTGTGCTCGTTGGTGGACAAACCAGAATGCCAAAAGTAGTAGAGGAGGTGAAAAAGTTTTTTGGTAAAGAACCAAACAAGAGCATTAACCCTGACGAAGTGGTCGCACTCGGCGCCGCTATTCAAGGTGGTATTATTGGTGGTGAAGTTAAAGATATTTTACTTCTTGATGTGATTCCGCTTTCTTTAGGATTGGAAACTATGGGCGGTGTAGCCACTAAACTCATTGAACGCAACACCACCATTCCAGCTTCCAAATCTCAAATATTTTCAACTGCCGCTGACAATCAAACCTCTGTTGAAATCCATATCGTTCAAGGAGAGCGACCTCTTGCTAGCGACAACCGCACTTTAGGCAGATTTATTCTTGATGGTATTCCACCAGCACCTCGTGGCACACCTCAAATTGAAGTAACCTTTGACATTGACGCTAATGGTATTTTGAATGTCAAAGCTAAAGATAAATCTAGCAACAAAGAGCAGTCTATAAGAATTGAAGGTAGTTCTGGACTTTCTAAAGAAGAAATAGAAAAAATGCAAAAAGACGCTGAAGCTCACGCCGCTGACGACGCTAAAAAGAAAGAAATTGCTGAAGCCAAAAACTTAGCTGAACAACTCATTTACACCACCGAAAAAGCACTCAAAGACGCGGAAGGAAAAATTTCTGACGAAATTAAAAAAGGAGTAGAAGAAAAAGTTGTCGAACTTAAAAACGTAAAAGATCAAAACGATATTTCTGCTATCAAAACTGCCACCGAAAATCTCTCTAAAGAAATTCAAAAAATAGGGGAGTATATGCAAAAAAATCCTCAACAAGGTGGAACCGCTACTGAAAGCTCTAGCGAGTCAAAAGAAGAACCTAAATCAGAAGAACAAAAGCCTTCTGAAGAAGAAAATAAGTAAAAAAAAACAAATAAAACCACGACAAAAACGTGGTTTTATTTTTTCTTAAAATGTGATATAATAAGGGTTATATGGCAAAAAACTACTATGAAATTTTGGGTGTGGACAAAACGGCTTCAAAAGACGAAATAAAAAAGGCTTTTAGGAAATTAGCGCACAAATACCACCCCGACAAAAAAGACGGTGATGCGGACAAATTTAAAGAAATAAACGAAGCTTACACCGTGCTTTCAGATGATCAAAAAAGACAGCAATACGACACCTTCGGACAAAGCTTTGCGGGTGGTCAAGGTGGTGGTTTTACTGGCAATTGGGAAGACATAATGAGACAGTCTGGTTTTGATTTTTCAGGTTTTACAAATCAAGGAGGGTTTTCCGCTGAAGGTTTTGATTTAGGAGATATTTTTGGAGAATTTTTTGGTGGTGGTCGTAGAAGCGGTAGAGTTAAGAGAGGCAGAGATATTTCCATAGATATTGAACTTTCCTTTGAAGAATCAATTTTTGGAATAGAAAAAGCTATCTTGCTGAACAAAGTTTCAGTTTGTCAAACTTGTGAAGGATCTGGCGCCAAAAAAGGCACCGAGATGAAAACCTGCGAAACTTGTAACGGCAGGGGCACCATAAGAGAACTGAAAAGGTCTATCTTTGGTTCAATTGAAATGACACGCGCTTGCGAAACTTGTAGTGGCACCGGCAAAACACCAAAAGAAAAATGTCCGATTTGCGCCGGTCTTGGTGTTTTCAAAAAAGAAGAAGAAATTAAAATAAAAATCCCAGCTGGTATAGAACATGGAGAGATGGTCAAACTCGCTGGCGCAGGTGAAGCGATTAAAGGTGGAGCTTCTGGTGACCTTTACATAAAAATTCACGTTAAAAACCACAAAATTTTTCGCAAAGCAGGCAATGATTTAATAATGAATCTAGAAATTAAGCTTTCAGACGCACTCCTGGGCGCTAAAATAGATGTTCAAACCCTAGACGGACTTTCCACATTAGATATACCAGAAGGCACCAGTAATGGCGATATTTTACGAATTAAAGGTAAAGGTGTCCCACAAGGCAGGAGTCGGGGGGATATTTTGGTTAACGTAAAGGTAATAATGCCTAAAAAACTTTCCAAATCTGCTCGCGAATCTATCCAAAAACTCAAAGAAGAAGGAATATAAATTAAAATAACAATATTATTCCCGTTTTTTCCGCTCAAGCCTTTAAATAAGTGATGTATGGACTTTTTTGTTTAAATACTGTATACTTATAAAACAGTCTAAAAAACACAGAAAGACAACGTAATTTTGAGCAAGTTATGGCAATAAAATACAATTACTTTACCCCGCTGATAATGCAAAAAATTAGTTATTGCTTATTTTGGCCATTGTATAAAGTCTTTGCCAGATTAAAAATTACCGGAAGAGAAAATTTAATAGGTTTGAGGGGTCCGGTTATCTTAGCCTCAAACCACACTAGTGAATTAGATGTAACGGCACTGCCTATGGTACTGCCGTTTTTTTCTTCTCTTTCGCCAATATATTTCATTTCAAACGCTACTAAAAAATACAGAGAGAACAAAAAATTTGGTTGGAGAAGACATATTTATGGAGGTCTTTTCTTTAAAGTTCTCGGCGGTTTTTCAAGCAATTCTGGATTCAAAGATTACGCCACAGCTTTAAAAAATCACGTTGAATTACTTACAAAGGGTCACACTCTTTGCATATTTCCAGAAGGCAAATGCACCCTTGATGGCAACATCGGTTTAGCGCGCGGAGGTTTGGGTTATTTGGTTCACACAACTCGGGCAACCGTTGTGCCCATCGCCATAAATACATTTTTTAAATTTTCTTTTAAAGATTTCCTTTTCAGAAAAAGAAAAATTTCAATTACTGTCGGCAAACCTCTTCAAGCTGAAGACATCGTTCTCCGCGGAGTTACAAACCCCGATGTAGAAGAATATCGCTTTATGGCCAATACTGTTTTGAATAAAATTAAAGAAATAATGAATCAAAAATTATGACATCCTCATCGCAGAAAAGCGATATTTCAACCTCATCTGAAAAAGAAAAGGGTTTATAAAAGCTTTTTTATCTTGTCCAGCGAAGAATGAACGGCTTGTATTTCTTCGATCACGCTATCTTTTCCTTTTGACAGACCCGAATGAAGTGCAAAGATAGAATCTCTTAATTCATCAGCTAGTCTTTTTCCGTCATCAATGTTACAAGTCTCTAAAAGTTCGGCCAAAAGACCGTTAGTGGAAACGTTTAAGTCGGGTTTATTTTGGTTGGTTAGAAGCATATCTTCAACTCCAAAAATAAAATCAGCATCCTCAATAAATTCAGCAAAAGGCAATTCTTCCCTTAATCTTTCTTCTGGTAAGTTAATTACCAATTCCAGCTCGGAGATAAAAGAGAGTAGTGTTTTTTTAATTTCACTTACCTGCTCTTTTTCTTTTGTGTGCGCTAATTCGTAACCGATTTTTTTGTAATTCATAGTTAGATTATATAAAGATAGGTGACACAAAACAAATCTGTGTCACCTATAAAACCTTGTCAACTTTTGGAGGATAGAATCCATGGTTTCTTCAGATATACTATTATACAGCAATATGAATTACAAAAATAAGGCGCACGAGAATATAAAAATTTTTGAAGAAATTATTGGAAAAACTTTTTTCTATAAAAATTGAATATTTTTTCATGAAAATTTTTGTTACAGGAGGAACAGGTTTTATTGGTAGACGACTCGTAGATCGTCTTTCTAAAAATAAAAACAATCAAGTTTTTATTCAAAAATAAAAAGGATATTTTAGCCCTAATGATAAAAAGTCCTCGCTCTCTTTGTTAGAGCGAGGACTTGAGGTGTTGTATCCTCACAAATTTTTTTTGAAATATTCGACAATTGAATCACGGATTGAGCCGTCATAGAGATAGTCGACCCACCACCATGCACCACAAGTGTTTATCTCAAGAAAATAAAGGTTGCCCTCGCTGTCTTCCATAAAATCTGCTGAACAATATTCAATAGATAATCTCTTCATGAGAATACGAAGTTGGCTTGTTGTCTTGTCATCAAAGTCGCAAGGTTTGAATGACACTCCTGTCGATCCACACCTTCGGATGTCCTCAAGCTGCTGTTCGTTTGGTTCACAACAAGCTGCAAAAACATCATCTCCAACAACTACAACACGGTAGTCTTTTTTACGAACTCGATACTCTTGATATATAACCGGGCAAAATTGAAGATCGGCATCTTTTTTCAGCCAATCTTCCGGGACAATTTTAGTGTATGCCGCCATGGTTTCTCCTGGTAAAACAACCCAGGGGGTTGCCAGATTTTTGGCGACCGTTAGGTTTTTTTCTGAAAATGCCCTAATGTCTTTTGGTGTATTGGATATCAACGTAATTGGTATCTTTAGTCCAGCCGATTTTGCATACATAAGCTGAAGTGGTTTGTTTGCGGCATAGATTATGTTTTTTGGGCTGTTTAGCCACGGCACACCAAGCAAATCAAATATCGCAAACTGCGCAGCCCAAAGACTTCTACGTTGCAGATTTTCTCCGACAGAAGATTTTTGGTTCAAATACGGAGGAAGCTGTTGGCACCAACCGATTCCAATATGAGAACAGTTTATCTCCCGCCCATCGCAGAAAAGCGATATTTCAGTCTTATCACCATCAATAGCTAGAGAAACCTCAGATGCGTTTTCTTCCGCATCACAATTGAAACGGAATACAGGTACGCCATCCTGGCGAAGAGCATCAATCACAGTGTCGGCTTCAAAACCACGCTGGTGCGTTACGATCAAAACGGTTTTCATTGGAACCTTCCTTTCTTTTTATAAAGAACGAGTTTGACTGCTTTCTTAATAATATGATATAATGGTCACTATGTCAAATGAAAAAGAAAAATGGATGCAGAGGTTTTATGACCCGACAATATTTTGTATAAATCCTGCACGTAGCACGCCACACAAAACCATTATGGTTTCCAATATTTCTGGAAAGTTCCAACTTCATTCTTATGATTTTATTACAGGATTTTCTCGCCAAATAACGAACAAGCCCCAAGGCGCGCTTTTTGGTTCTATCTCTCCAGACGGAAAGTTCATCTATTACTTAAATGATGGTCACGGTAGTGAACATGGTCATTTTGTGCGTGTGCCTTTTGTTGGTGGACGTGCAATAGACATAACTCCGTCTCTCCCGCTTTATTATTCATACGAAGTTAGTGTAAATAATGCCTGTAACCTATTATGTTTCCATGCGTCAATAGAAGATAAAAACAAAGTATACATCGTGCCTTTTGACACGAAGGGGAAGCCTTTGTCGCCTTATCTTTTATACGAATCAAACAAATCTATCCAAGGATCAATAATGAGTCCAGATGGAAAGTTCACCTGTATTTCATTGTTGTCCGGCAAAAGCATAACCTCTTCCGATATACTTGTATTTGATAACACAACACGTAAAATCGCTTATTCATTTCATAATATTAAAGGTTCGTTCTTTCCTTACGCTTTTTCTGAATATTCGTCTAAGCTGAAAGTGCTAGGTCTTTCAAATGGTTCAGGATTTTATCGCCCTATTTTATTTAATCTTAAAGAAAAAACGTCTAAGGAAATAAATAACTCTGCACTTAAGGGCGATGTTTTTGTTTTAGGATGGATTGAAAAAGAAAGAAAAATGCTGATCTCTGATGTGCATCAAGCCCAACAGAGTTTGTTTCTTTATGATTTAGAGAAAAACATCGTCAAAAAAATCGGTCCAACTACTGGCACTTTTGATCTATTCTTTAACTCAGTCGCGGTATTACCTGACTCATCTCTCCTTATAAAATGGCACTCTTTTGAATCTCCACCGAAAATTTTAAAACTAAAATCTCCTTCATACAAAAAAATAATTGACGTATATACGCCTGTTCCGACGACTAAATCTAAATACATACACAAAAATGTAAAATTCCGTTCGTCAGATGGCAAAGAGGTGCAGATGTGGATTGTTCAGCCCAAGAAGAAGAAAAAAAGACCTTTTGTAATTGATATCCATGGCGGACCGCACGGGTTTGTCGGTGACGAATTTTCTCCAAAAACTCAAGCATGGCTAGATAAAGGTTTTGGATATTGCGCCGTAAATTACAGGGGTTCAATAGGGTTTGGAAAAGAATTTATGGAGGGCATATATGGCAATCCTGGAACGTGGGAAGTTGAGGATGTTGTAGCTGCCCGTAATTGGCTTGTTAAAAAAGGGCTGGCGGATTCAAAGAAGATTATTCTCTCCGGTTGGTCTTGGGGAGGCTACATAGTGCTCCTTGCTCTTGGTAAGTATCCGAATTTATGGGCTGGGGGGATAGCAGGGACACCTATTGCAGATTGTGTTCTCCAATATGAAGATGAGCCAGCATATTTTCAAGCAATTGACAGAAAGAGATTTGGAGGTACGCCAGCTCAGAAACCAAAAATATACAAGAACAGTTCTCCAACAACTTACGCCAAAAACTTCCAAGCCCCCGTTCTTATTCTGTATGGGGAAAATGATGTCCGTTGTCCGCCGAGACAAATTAAACATTTTGAGAAAATACTCAGAAAAGCGAACAAGCGCATCATTGTTAATAAATTTTCCTCAGGTCATGCCGGTGAATTTGCTAATACTAAAATCCGTATTGCCAATACGAAAAAAGCTCTTGATTTCGCTGTTAACACAATAAAAGAAGCCTCTACCTAAAATAGATTTGATAGAGGCTTCAAAGGAAGAATTATTCTTCCTGGTTGTGCTTGACCGGACTCATCACAATCGGCTTGCGGTGAGACCATGTCTGAGTACTCGGTGTCATAGTTAAACTGGTTGACACGGCCTTAATTGTTGTCATCATACCACAACAATTTTGAGGAAATTACGCGGAGGATTTGGTTTATAAAAACTTTTTTTCTATCTTGTGATAATATAGATAAAAACGATGGATTTAAAAATTAATTAAAAATTATGACCTCTCCACAATTAAAACAAAATAATCCAAAAGAAAAAGAATGGAAAGAAAGCATTTTCCTACGACTTTCTTACTCCTTTCTCAAGGCCACTTTAGGCACATTAATCCGTTTAATTTGGGTAAAAAAAGTAGAGGGACTAGAAAATATCCCTAAAAAAGGTTCCGTAATAATTGCTTTTAACCACCAAAGTATTTTTGATTTTCTTTGTTTTATACCAATATTACCGAGACATATTCATTATCTATCAGCTGAAAAATTTTTCTCACATCCTGTTTGGACCCCGCTCGTCAAAATGACTGGACAAATTAAGGTAGATCGCGTCAGTCGAGATAAGAGCATCTCACACCAAACTCTTTATAAATACCTAGCTAATAATAAAGTAATTGGTATTTACCCAGAGGGGACCCGATCGCCATTTGAGAAAGAAATGCTTTATGCTTTCACAGGTGTTGCTAAATATGCAATCAACGCACAAGTGCCGGTTATACCGGTTGGCATCAAGGGCACTTATGAAATTATGTCCCGACACGACAAAAAACCTAAATTTAAAAAACTAGCAACTTTTCACATTGGCAAACCAATAGATTTTACAAAATACCAAAGCGCAAACCTCAACAAAAAAGCTTACCGAGTTTTAACAGATAGAATTATGATGGAAATTTCAAAACTTTCGGGTAAAACTTACCCATATTACGGCAAGTTTAAAACTAAAAAACCCAAAAAAACCACGGTTGAAACAAAGTGGTAAAATTTAAAATAATTTAAAATAATAATATGGAAAAATTTACAAACAGTACAGAACAACGAGAAGACAGTTTTGAAAAACAATTTTCAAATAGAGAGACCATAGAAGTTTTAGACGGAAAAGTTGAAGTTGTTGACATAATACCGGAAAATTTAGAGAAGGAAATTCCCGTCTTATTTGCTTCAGGTTGGGGTAACACCATCAAAAGCTACAAGGACTCAATGAAAATAATGAGCGAAAAAGGTAGGCGAGTTTTAGGAGTAGAGCACGCCAGACAAGGTATAAGTGAAAATTCCTTAAAAAACGAACAAACAGACGAAACAAAAAAATACCCAATAGAAGAACTCAGAAAAGCATTTTCTATTTTAGCCGTAATAAACAAAAAAAATATAGAAAAAATAGATGTTATTGCTCATTCTGAGGGAGCGATAAATACAGCTATCGCTGCTTCAATAGAACCAGAAAAATTCAGCAGAATCGTTTTCCTAAATCCAGCCGGAATGATTGGTAAAGATAATTTTTATACTCTTACCAAACGATATATTTCTAATAATCTAAAAGAAACTAAAAATAATTTATTTCAACAAACGGATAAAACCAGAAAAAAACGCTTCGCAAATTTTGCCAAAGAACAAATTACTTATATCATCAAAAACGTCATCAGAGCAAACAATGAATCTAAAGCCATATCAGAAACAGATGTAAGAGATTTATTAAAAGAGTTAAAGGGGTTAGGAATAAAAATTATAGTTGTAGCTGGTGTAGATGATGCCTTATATCCAATAGAGAAAATAAATGCACACACCAAAGCAGAAGGTGTTGATGGTTTTCTTTCAGTTTTAGGTGGACATATAGAAATGAGTATGCAACCCGAAAAATTTGTCCCCGCTATTGATTCTCTGCTCTCTAAAGAGGAAATCAACCGAGATTCTAACTAGATAATACTGTTTGTGGTATAATACTTATAAACAAATTAATTATAATTTTAAAAGAATAAAATTAAACAACCAAAATAACAAAAATAGTTTTTGTTATTTTTAAAACTGTTTTTAGGTACATTTATTTGTTCAATTTAAGCAAGAGTGGTATAATACTTTTATGAACGAACTAGTTATTTTTGATGTAGATGGAACTATTTTAAAAGGACAGAGTCAAAAATTGTTTCTAAACTACATGTTTAAAGAAAAGTACATTTCTTTATTTGGATTTATAAAACTGAATCTCTGGTTTATTTTTTATAAGTTAGATTTTATAAAAAATCCCTTACCCGCAATAAATTATGCTTACAGTTTTTTGAAAGGTAAAAGCATTTCTGAAATAGAAAATTTGATAAATAATTTTTTCAATTCGATTTTAAAAAAATATATTTTTAAAGAAGTAATTGAGATCATAAATGACCATTTAAAAAATGGAAGAAAAGTTATCTTAGTATCAAATTCAGTTGATATTTTAATAAAAAAAATAGCTGAATATTTAAACGTTTCTGATTTTATATCTACTAAATTAGAAGTTCAAAACGATAGATACACAGGAAAAATAATCGGAAGCATGATGTATGGTGAAAATAAAATTAAAGCCGTAGAACAATATGCGCAAAAGAATAATATTTCATTAAATAATTCTTGGTCTTATGCAGATCACTATTCTGACATACCTTTGTTATTGAAAACGACATATGTTTTTGTGGTTAACCCATCAAAAAAATTACAACAAATAGCTACAGAAAAAAATTGGCAAGTGTTACAATTTAACATATGAATATATTCGGAATAACAAGCTTGATGATATTCTTTGCAGGAATTGGCTTTGGTCTTTTTTTGTATTCATCTGACAGAACTTCAAAACTTAATAAATCTTGGTTTATAGTTTCAATTTTTACAGCCTTATGGGGGTTATCACTTTTCGGGGTCACTTCCGCGGACACAGCAAACATTGCTATGAAATGGCAATATTTGCTTGATGTGTCCGCTACTTTTATTCCAGTCACATATTTTTATTTCGTTTGTCAACTATTAAAAATAAAAAGAAAAGCCTGCAATAGATGTATTTTAATTTTGGGAATTGTAATAGCAATATTTTCCTTAACTCCTTATCACAAAACAGGAATTACTACAAGATATGGTTTTTTTTGGGTTGATCCGGGGGAATATTACTTCTTGTTTTCATTTTTCTTTGGAATTGTAACTCTCACATCACTTTTCTTGTTAATACAAGGATACTTCAAAAACAGAAAAGAACCCCTGTTTAGAGCTCAAATAAGAAACACATTAATAGCGGGCATAATAGGTTTTGGAGGAGGTATCACCAATTTCTTTCCACAACATATAGATATATACCCATATGGTAATTATTTTATTTTACTTTATGTGTTTTTCATGAGTTATGGAGTATTGAAATACAAATTACTAAACACAAAAATAATATCTGCTCAATTGTTAGCGGGAGCAATTGTTTTAATATTTTTATTTGATCTATTAAGATTTAATTACAATTTATATGATTGGATTGTAAAATTTATATTATTTATACTTGTTTTGTTATTTAGTGTTTTCTTAATAAGAAGCGTATTTAAAGAAATAGAGCAACGTGAACATATAAAAAACCTCGCTAAAGATTTACAGGAAGCAAATGAAAAATTGAAAGAATTGGATCAAATGAAATCAGAATTTATGTCCTTAGCCACACACCAAATTAGAGCGCCACTGACCGCTATCCGAGGTTATTCTTCAATGCTTCTAGAAGGGGATTTTGGAGCTTTGCCAGCAAAGGCTGCCGATTCTATAGAAGTCATAACCAAATCCAGTCAAAACCTGATTGATATCGTGAACGATTTCCTCAACATTTCCAGAATAGAGCAAAGGAGAATGGTTTATGAAAAAAGTGTTTTTGATTTAGTGAAATTGGTAAAAGAAGTAGCGGATGAGTTGAGACCTAACATTAAAGACGCTGGGTTAGATTTGAAAATCAATATAATACCAAACAATCTTTTTATGGAAGTGAACGGTGATAGAAACAAATTGAGACAAGTTTTCAGCAATCTTTTAGACAACGCCACCAAATACACACTGAAAGGTAGTATTGAAATTTCTATTACAGAAGAAAATTCTAAAGCAAAGATAGAAGTAAAAGACACCGGTGTTGGCATAGACCCAGCAGAAACCGAAAAACTTTTCGGAAAATTTAACAGAGCCAAGGACGCAAACAAAACCAATGTTATTGGCACTGGAATCGGTCTTTATCTTGCTAAAAAAATAGTGGAAGCTCACGATGGTCGTATCCAGGTTTTTTCAGAAGGTTTAGGTCATGGCACCACTTTTACCATTGAATTACCTTTGGAAAAATAATAGGGTAAAATTTGTATTCCATAATAAAAAATGTAAGTCTATACAAATTTGTAAAGTAGTCTAAAATCTAAAAAAATTGTATGATGCAACGTATATGCTAAAAAATAAATGTTTTGAATTTCTATCCTGTCCTATAGATGGAAGCGACATGGTCTCTTTAGGAAAAAGTGTTTGTTGTGTAAATAAACACTCTTTTGACGTATCAAAAGAAGGATATATAAATATGCTAACGAGCGATAAACGCTTCAAACAGAAAATAGGTGACGTAAAAGATATGCTACTAGCAAGGTCTAATTTTCTACAAAGCGGATACTACAATTTTCTTTCAGAAGAAATAAATAAAATAGCAATAAGATATTTACAAAATAATAACAATAAAGATGGCTGTATTTTAGAAGTAGGTTGTGGCACTGCTTTTTATCTAAAAAGATTAAAAGACAACATAGATAATGATTTAAAAAAAGAATTTTGCTATTTTGGGACTGATATATCAAAAGAAGCAATCAAAATCTCAGCAAAAAAATATAAAGACATAAATTTCATAGTTGCAGATACTTACTTTAAAATTCCTATAAAAAACAAAACTGTAAAAATTATTTTAAATATATTTTCTCCCAGAAATCCGGAAGAATTTTCAAGATTATTAGACGATAAAGGGATTATAATAACAGTGATTCCAAACGAAAATCATCTTAACGAACTTATAGAAAAATTCGGACTAGTAAAAGTCGAACAAGAAAAGAAAAAACATCTAATGGACGCTCTTGATGGTCAATTTGACAAAATAGAAGACTATAATTTTACGAAGAAAATTTCTTTAAAATCTAATTCTATCATAGACTTAATTAAAATGGGACCAAGCTATAAATGTCTAAATGATAAAAAAATAATAAACATAAAAAATATGAACAAAAATTTATTAGAAGTAACTGCTTCTTTCAATATCTTAGTTTTTGTTTCAAAAAGCCGGTAACCAATACAACTGGTTACCGGCTTGATAAGTAATGACTTTTCTAAGACATTTCAAATTCGTTGTCTTTGACACCTTTCGAAAATGCCTGCCATTCACCACGTGAAAAACACAAAACTGAACCTTCTGGATTCTTGGAATCCCGAACGAAGACCATCTCATCCTTGAAAGCCACCTCAACACACCGATTGTGTGTATATTGGGAATAGGATGACTTTCGGAAATTCAACCCTTCGATATTCTGCACATTCTTGCTCATAACTTATCCCTCCTGAGAAACAATGTTGTGATATTGTTTCCAGATTTGTAAGTATTTTTGGTAAGACCCCACGTTCTGTTTTATAACAAAACGATTTATATTGTCTCTCTCATCTCCTTTCTCACTTTCTAAATCATTTATAAGTCTTAATACTTCATTTGGTTTTGGCCCAGAAAAATGAACCAGTCTTGCATTAGGATTGAAACCCCACCAAGGTTTCCAGTCATATTCAGGTGATAAGTTATCCCATTTTTGAGAATAAAATGTATTCCACGCTCCTTGACTACAAGGACCATGTCCTGCAAAAGAAAAATCAAAATTGTGCGAAATCAGATGTTTAACAAATTTATCGTAATCCTCCCTTAATCTTTGAAGATTTAACACCATTACTCCAGTACTCACAAATGTCCAATCCAACACATCCCAATCTGGTGGTGCAGAAAAGTATCTAGGTTTATGGTCAAATTCCAAATTGTTCATAACCATAATATCTGCATCAAGATATATCGCGTACTCATCATCGATACTGTTTGCTTTGAAAGCATTAGCTGTTTCAATACACAAATAAGCTCCAGCACAATAATCGAAAGATTTATTACCTGTATATGTCATTTCAATTTCTTCCAAAAACGGAACCTGCCATCTAATACAAGGTACCTTGCGATTATAGAGCCAAGACATAAAGCTAATATCCTGACCGTCATACAAACAACATACATCAACATTAGAATTTAATTGTGCTGTTAATACCAAGACCTTAGCCATCTCGATATAAGTAGGATCTCTATCAGTTACCGTAAATACACATTTCATCATCTTCTTCTCCCAATATTTTTAAAATTGTAAAACAACAATTACATCCAATTTAGATTGGATTATATAAATCACAAATAGTCAAATACAGAAATTACCATTTAGATCACATTCGGAAATTTAGGTCATGGCACCACTTTTACCATTGAATTACCTTTGGAAAACAGAAAACAATTTACAAAATAGTCTATATTGACTTTAAGTGCTAAATTTGCTATAATTAGGGGTAGTGCTTCTCATAGAAATCAAAAAAGAGCCTCATCAGCTCTTTTTTATTTAGGAAAATATTCAAAAAAATGCTATTTTATAAAAGATGAAAGTTTATGTGAAAGCCAAAACCAGAGCAAAGGAAGAAAAAATTGATCCAGCCACGCTGGAGTTGTGGCAAGCAAAGAAAAATCACGATTCTTCTGATTTAAACTGGTTAACTGTATCTGTTAAAGAACCACCAACCCAAGGTCAAGCCAACATAGCAATAATGAAAGCGTTGGCAAAATTTTTTGGCGTTTCCAGTTTTCAAGTGCGCTTGGTTTCGGGCTTTTCCTCCAAACAAAAGGTTTTTGAAATTTCATAAAAAGAATGGTAGGATAATGAATAATATGGATCCATTAAAAAATTTACAGGACAGAGGATTTGTAAAAAATTGCTCAAACGAGTCTGCTTTGCGCGAAAAAATCACCAAAGAACCAATAACTTTTTACGTGGGTTTTGATGCTACTGCCGACAGTTTGCACGTAGGTCACTTAATGCCCATTATGGCCGTTGCCCATCTTCAAAAAGCGGGGCATATTCCTATTTTGGTAGTTGGTGGTGGCACAACCCTCATCGGCGATCCCAGCGGTAGGACCGAAATGAGAAAAATGCTTTCTCTTGAAACCATTATGCATAATGCTGAACAAGTCCAAAAACAACTCAGTAAATTTATTTCTTTTGAAGACCAAAAAGGCATGTTTCAAAACAACCTAGAATGGTTAGCAGATTTAAAATACATTGAGTTCCTTAGAGATGTTGGTAAATATTTCAGAGTTAATGAAATGATAAAATCTGAGGCTTACAGACTACGCTTAGAAAGACAAGATGGTCTTTCGTTTATTGAATTTAACTACCAACTTTTGCAAGCTTATGATTTCTTAATGCTGAACGATAAATACGGTTGCGTTTTACAAATTGGCGGTGATGATCAGTGGGGCAACATCGTAGCGGGGGTGAGTCTCATCAGGCAAATGAGACAAAAAGAAGTTTACGCTCTCACTTTTCCATTATTAGAAACAGCAAGTGGTAAAAAAATGGGGAAGACCGAAGCTGGTGCAGTCTGGTTTGACGCTCTGAAAACTTCACCTTTTGAATATTATCAATATTGGATCAACACTGATGACAGAGATGTGATTAAATTTTTGAAATTTTTCACTTTCTTGTCTTTAGACGAAATCGCAGAAATGGAAAAACTTACCGGCGCCGACATCCGTCAAGCTAAAGAGACACTCGCTTTTGAAGCCACTAAAATCGCCCACGGTGAAGAAGAAGCAAAAAAAGCTATGGAAGCTTCTAGATCACTTTTCGGCTCTGATGTAAAAGATCACGAAAACATCCCTAGTAAACAAGTAGAAAAAAAATTATTTGAAAAAGGTATCTCGGTTGTTGATTTATTTTGTATAGCAGGATTAGCCACAAGCAAAACCGCATCACGAAAACTTATTGAACAAGGGGGCGCATACATAGAAAATGAACGTGTCACATCAGCTGAAAAAATCATCACCGAAAAAGACCTGGTTGATAACTCCATTCTTTTAAGACAAGGCAAGAAAAATTATATTAAAGTAGTTTTGAAATAAAACAAGAAAAAAGAAGCGTCCTCCAAGCGCTTCTTTTTTGATAAGAACAAAAGAACAATTAATTTTTCTTTTTCCTAATTGAGATTTTGGCAGTTTTGGATTTGGTAAAAAATTCAATATCGGGATCTAACCAAACCTTATTACAAATTTCCAAAATCTCATCCAAAGAAAGATTATCAAACAACAAAATCCAAGCGCACAACTTTTTGGCTTCGGACTTACTGTTTATGTTGGTCAAATTTATTACTTGTCTCAAACTTTTAGAGTTAAATAATTTGTTGCGTCTACTTTTTTGGTGAGACTCCAAAAGATTTAAGACAATTTGTCTGGCCATCAAAACAGCTTTGCCTTCACCAAATTTTTTCCAATACTTTTCCAATTTGAAGGCCACTTTTTCGTTAGGATACCTGTCAAAAAGCAGGTTCCAAGCTTGGTGATGTTCCGCTGAAACAAAAGATATATTTCTGTCGGAATCATCACCTCCGTCTTCTCTTCGTTTGCGGTGGTGGATTGTATAACCAGTTGGTGCGCTTATTCCCACGCCTTTCCTCCTTGGTTGGTGTTTGTCTTTCCACAATATACCCCCATTTTTAAGAAAATCAAACAAATAAAGTTTGTTAGAATACTTTTATGACCCAAAAAGAAGCCTTGGACATCCTAAAAACTGGAAGAAACGTGTTTTTAACTGGCGCCGCAGGTTCCGGCAAAACTCACGTTTTACGCGAATATATTGCTTATTTAAAAGACTTAGACGCTAATATCGGCATCACTGCCTCAACAGGCATCGCGGCGACTCATATGGGCGGAACTACCATACATTCGTGGAGCGGTATTGGTATCAGAGATTCTCTTTCTAAAAGTGAAATCAAAGAAATCGCCGAAAAAAGACAGGTCAGAAAAACCGTGCAAGACGCTTCAGTTTTAATCATAGACGAGATTTCTATGTTACATCATTTTAGACTAGACCTTATAGATTCTGTAATCAGGGAAGTTAAAAATTGTAACGAATCTTTTGGTGGTATGCAGGTAGTTTTTTGTGGTGATTTTTTTCAATTACCACCAGTCAGAAAAGCGGGCGGACCAGAAACTTTATTTGCTTATCATTCTGAAACTTGGAAAAATCTTAATCTTAAAATTTGTTATCTTTCCGAACAACACCGTCAAAACGATTTGGATTATTTAAAAATATTAAATGCGGTTAGAGAATCTTCGGTGTCTGAGGAAATTATAGAAACCTTAAAAACCAGATTCCATCAAAACATCCCAACAGAACCAACCAAACTTTATTCTCATAATCGCGATGTTAATTCTGAAAATGAAAACGAACTGAATAAAATACCAGGTAAAACTTTTGAATATGAAATGCGTGAGATGGGACGCCAAAGCATCATAAAATCTTTGAAAAAAAGTTGCTTGGCGCCGGAAACTCTAAAACTAAAAGTGGGCGCTAAGGTGATGTTTGTAAAAAATAATTTTGAACAAGGTTATGTTAATGGCACCTTGGGCACTGTTATAAAATGTGGTTATGAAGAGATAACAGTTCAAACATTTTCTGGCAAAACTATTGATGTTGAGAGAGAAACTTGGGTGATAGAAGAAGATGGCAAAATCAAAGCGGAAATAAACCAGTATCCTTTGCGATTAGCCTGGGCTATTACCGTTCATAAAAGCCAGGGTATGTCTCTAGATTCGGCTCTGATAGATTTATCACGTTCTTTTGAAAGAGGAATGGGTTATGTGGCGCTTTCCCGGGTGCGTTCTTTAGAAGGACTTTTTTTGAAAGGATTTAACTATATGGCATTGCAGATCAATGAAGAAGTTCTTGAACAAGACAAAAAATTTAAAGAATATTCTAAAACCAATTCTTTCCACATAAGAACAATGGGGGAGAAAAAACTTTCCCAAATGCATCAAGAATTTGCTAAAAAAATAAAGGGGGTTCGCTCCGCTAAAGCAACACGAAATAAAGAAAAAACTACTGTGGAACAAACTAAAGATTTGCTTGATGAAGGCAAAGGTCTAAAAGAAATTGCTAAAATTAGAGGCCTGAAACTCGGCACGATTTTGGATCATATAGAACAAATAAAAAAACAAGATAACAACTACAATATTTACAATCTCCGAAACAGCATCACGAAAAATAAATTCAAAGAAATTTATAACGCTTTTCGCAAAAATGGCATAAGTGAAGGTGGTGTTTACCATTTAGCGCCAGTCAAAAACCTTCTCGGTCCAAAATATTCTTATGACGATTTGCGATTAGTGCGATTGTTTTTGTAACCTCTTCTGAGTATTTCTATATTTTGCGCAAATCAAATCCCGCTGTTTGTTTAAAACAGCGGGATTTTTTGATAAATTGCTTTTGTTGTAAGAGAGAGCAAGGTGAGTTATCCTATAGATATGAAAAATATCAAAATTTGGACAGAAGAGATGGGTGAATACAAACTCTTAGATTCAGGGAATAAAGAAAAATTAGAAGAAATCGGGGGTATAAAAATAGTAAGAAACGAGCCGAGAGCTTGGTGGGAACCTGAACTTTCAAAAGAAAAATGGAAAACAGAATCATTTTTAAAAAAAGGGGAAGGGTTAGAAGCTGTTATTGATATTGGTTTAGAAGGAATCAAAGCAAAAATAAGATACAAAAAAACCTCCAAACATATCGGTATTTTTCCAGAACAGTTTCCGCAATGGCAATGGATCTTTAAAAAAATTACAGACACCAAATTACAAACGCCAAACAGAGTAGTGAATGTTTTAAATTTATTTGGTTATACCGGAATGGCAAGTTTGGTCGCAACAAAAGCTAATGCTAAAGTCACTCACGTAGACGCTTCAAAACCAAGTGTTGATTGGGCAAGAGAAAATCAAAAACTTTCTAAAATGGAAAAAGCTCCAATAAGATGGGTGGTTGATGATGTGGTTAAATTTATAAAAAAAGAAAAGAACAGAGGTATAAAATACGACTGCATCATAATGGACCCGCCAAGTTATGGAAAAGGTCCAAAAGGAGAAGTTTGGAAAATAGAAAAAGAGCTTCCAAATTTACTTTTGGCTTGTAGAGAAATTTTAAGCGATCAACCTTTGTTTATAATTTTTAATATGTATTCTACCGAACTCTCTTCAATTTCTGTCGCCAACTTACTTTCTGAAATAACAAAAGATTTGGGGGGCACCATTGAATCTGGCGAACTTGCCCTTAAGACCACAAATTCCAACCGTCTTCTGCCTATGTCTATTTTCGCTTTATGGAATTAAAAAAGAAAAGGTCCGAGGTAAAACCTCGGACCTGAAAATTTTAATTTTAGAAATCACTGACGAACAACGTAGACACGTTTTCCATCTGCGTCTAACGAGACATCAATGAAAGCTACAATATACGGACGGCTATCGCCAGCACTTCCATGACTTTCACTTAAATCCTGTATGAAAGTTCTAGTTTTACCGTCGGATGTGCTAATTTGAATCTGAGCCGTTTCTGGGCCATAACCACGGTAATAATTCACGCCCACTTGATATGTGCCTAAACCATCGCTTCCACAAGGGACGTAATAATGTTCAGGTCCAAAACCGGTAACATCGTCCAAATCCAAATACCCGAAAGATCCAGTCATATTCCAATAATACACATGGTTACCGTCGGGCTCAAAGATGTGCAGATCCACATCTGGTTCAGCTCCCCACGTAAGCGTAACGGTAATAGCTCCACTACCAAGATAGGTATATGGAAAGACCATATCCACGATTCTGGAAGCCAAATCTTCGTCAATCAATCTTCTGCTAACCAATTTACTTGAAAAATATGATTCAATAAACTGGTGGTTAGAAAAATCTCTATGATCCCCAAAAATACCTGGATCATTATCCACATTGGAGTCAAGCACGGGAAACAGGGCTCTAAGCGCATTAATCACTCGGTCGTCATGGGCAGTGTAATAGGTGCTATCGCCATAAAGCAACTTTGCTGGCGAAGCCACTCCAATCATACCGATGCTTTGGGGAAACTCATTTGACAGAGCTGCCATCGCGTCATTAGCAAACATATTGCCTTGACTATGAGCGACCAACAAAACTCTTTTACCTTCCAAAAGATCAGTCTCATATTTTTGGATGAGAGCCGAAGAGTTAACTTCGGCAGTAATCCTAGCGGCCAAAAATTCCTCAATAGTGAGAATAATCGGTTGAGCCTCAGGTGGAAAAAGAAGCTGGACGTTTCGCAAACTCATATACATCGCAAAATAAACTTCAGGTGAAGTTCGCGAAACCTGTGGAGCGTTGATTTCAACTATCTTTTGACCGATAACCTCAATAACATCCCGAACTTTGTCCACGTGATAGTTGTAAGCTAATTTGAACTCAAAAACTTGATCTGGGTAGATAGTTTTGAGAGTTTCTGCATATGCTTTTACAAGCGCAACTCTACCCATCTCCGCTTGGTCTACCGTGTTCCAAACACCATTAACAAAATAGATCGCAGTGGTTTTAGCGTTGGAACAAAAATCCACTGATGTTTGTCCTGTGTTAGGACAAACGGCAAGCAAAGCAAAAGCGAAAACACCACAAAGAAGTTTAACTTTCACTATCGCACCACCTTTCTTTTCGTTTATTCGCAGGGATTTTCTTCTTGGTCAGAACCGTAAAAACCACCACTAAGCAACGCGTTGAAATTTTGGTAGGCTTTGTTTCGGTTAGGATCACCTTTGAGCATTTCCACTTCCAAAAGCGATGATTCTTCATACATACCCTCTATGCTACCAGTTCTCTCAAACAAACAATAATTACCTTTACTGATAGCAGCTCTACCCGCTTGAGCAGCACTGTCATCTCCAGCATTGCCAGCGTAAACACCGGTTTGCAAAGCTTTGGCTTTTTGTCTTAGCGCAGACTGCATAACCGCGCTGTCTGGGTATCGGTCTACAATATATTTATCAAGATCATCCCAAACTCCGTTAGCGTCATCGTCATAACCAAAACCATCGTAAGTGCTCTGCGAGGGATTGTTGGTGCCACCAGTATTGGTCGTTTTGGTGTTAGTGGCTTTTTTAGATCCACCAAAACCACAACCCAATAAAACAATGCTCAACAAAAGCACGATCGGCAAACAAATAAGCAACGGTTTTTTCATAAATTTCTCCTTTTAGCTGTTAATTGATTGATTTCTCAAGGTGCGAGACCTAGCCCTGAGTATAACTTATTTTCATTTAAAATGCAGGTGTGAGAGGTTCGCAGGGATTTTCTTTCTGGTCAGAGCCGTAAAAACCACCACTAAGCAACGCGTTGAAATTTTGGTAGGCTTTGTTTCGGTTAGGATCACCTTTGAGCATTTCCACTTCCAAAAGCGATGATTCTTCATCAAACCTCCTGATGTCACCATCAGTTCTTTCAAGTAAACAATAAAGGGATTTGCTTATGGCAGCTCTACCCGCTTGAGCAGCACTGTCATCTCTAGCACTACCAGCGTAAACACCAGTTTGCAAAGCTTTAGCCATTTGCTTCAACGTGGCCTGCATAACCGCGTTGTCTGGGTATCGGTCTACAATATATTTATCAAGATCATCCCAAACTCCGTTAGCGTCATCGTCATAACCAAAACCATCGTAAGTGCCAAGTTGAGAAGAATTTTTAGACCCATCAAAATTATAAATCAAAAAAATAACACCTAGTAAAAACAAAATTGATAAACAAACGAACACAATTTTTTTCATAAATTTATTTTTAATGATTGGTTAATAATAGTATTTTACAACATTTCCTGAGATACAAAACCCGGTTATGGGTGTAGCTCATAATTTTGGAAATAGCGTCATTTGTGGTAATATTTCAAGGTATGTCAAAAATAATTCTTTCAGGAGTAAAGCCTACAGGTAGACCTCATATAGGTAATTATTTTGGCGCTATGAAGCAATTCGTAGATTTGCAAAACAGCGAACCAGAAGCCATTAAATATTTCTTTGTAGCGGACTACCACGCGCTCAACCTCATTCAAAACGCAGAAGAAATGAGGCAACACTCACGTGATATAGTTTTAGATTTTTTAGCTATTGGCCTTGATCCAAACAAATCTATTATTTTCAAACAGTCCGACATTTTAGAACACACAGAACTTTGTTGGATTTTTGACGCAATCACCACTGTGCCATATTTGAAGCGCGCCCACGCTTACAAAGATGCAGTTGCCAAAGGAGGCGAAGAAATCATTAACGTTGGCACTTTCAATTACCCGATGCTTATGGCAGCCGATATTTTGCTTTACGACACCGACCTTGTGCCGGTTGGCAAAGATCAAAAACAGCACGTTGAATTTGCTCGTGACACAGCCGAGAAGTTTAATCGTGTTTTTGATAGCGAAACTTTCAAATTGCCTGAGCCTTACATTTTACCAAATGTAGAAATTGTGCCTGGCACCGATGGACAAAAAATGAGTAAGAGTTATAAAAACACTATCCCGCTTTTTGCTGACGATGAAGAAATTGAAAAAATAGTGATGGGTATAGTAACTGACTCTACTGGTGAAAAACCGCAAAATGTTTACAACATTCACAAAATTATTCTGTCAGCCAATAACGCAAGTGATGTTGTCCAAGACAAACTGCAAAAAATTTACGAGGAAAACAAAGGTAAGTATAAAAACCTAAAAGAAATTTTGATAGAAGATTTAAAAAATTTCATAAGACCACTCAGAGAAAAGAGAGCTGAGTTAGCAAAAGATGAAGAACTGGTAAATAATATTTTGAAAGTCGGCAGAGAAAAAGCTGGTCCAGTAGCAACCGAAAAAATGAAGCAAATAAAAAAAGCTATCGGAGTAATATAATTATATGCAAAGAACTTATATAAAAGATTTGAAAGAAAAAATAGGGGAGGAAGTGATTATTAAAGGTTGGGTTAATGTTCGGCGCGATCAAGGAAAAATGGTTTTCGTTGATATGCGCGATATGACCGGACTTGTGCAATGTGTCGTTTTGCCAAAAAGCGAAGCTATTGAGGTTGCCAAGGAAATAAGAACCGAATGGGTTTTATCCATAAAAGGAAAGGTAAACGAACGCCCAGAAAAGAATAAAAATGACAAGGTTCAAAACGGCGATATTGAAATTGAGATTTTAAACATAGAAATTTTAAATAAAGCTGAAGTTTTACCTTTTGAAATTTCGTCGGATACCAAAGATATAAACGAAGATACTCGTCTTAAATATCGTTATCTAGATTTGCGTAGCGAAAGAATGCAAAAAAATATCCGAGCTAGAGGCAAACTCATAAAATACGTAAGAGATTTTATGGATAGTGAAGGTTTTGTAGAAGTAGAAACTCCAATACTTACTAAATCTACACCAGAAGGTTCGCGCGACTATGTCGTGCCTTCCAGACTTTACCACGGCAAATTTTATGCTCTACCACAATCACCTCAACAATACAAACAACTTTTAATGACTGCCGGTATGGAAAAATATTTCCAAATTGCGAGATGTATGCGCGATGAAGATTCTCGCGGAGACCGACAACCCGAGTTTACACAAATGGACTTAGAAATGAGTTTTGTTGAAAGAGAAGACGTGATGGACATCAACGAAAGATGCCTCATTGGACTAATCCAAAAACTTTATCCTGAAAAGAAAATACAGCAGATACCTTTTCCAAGACTTTCTTTTGCTGAAGCTATGGAAAAATATGGTAGCGACAAACCTGATCTCCGCGAAGACAAAAACGATCAAAATCTTTTAGCTTTTTGTTGGGTAATTGATTTTCCATTTTTTGAAAAAACCGATGAAGGTGGTTGGACCTTCACTCATAATCCATTTTCTAGACCAAAACCCGAATTTATGGAAGACCTTATGAAAAAAGAGAACATTGAAAAAATCCTAACGACTCAATACGACATTGCGTTAAATGGTATGGAAATTGGCGGTGGCAGTATTAGAAACCACGAACCAGAAGCTTTGCAAAAAGTTTTTGAAATTATGGGACACGAAACCGAAAAAATAAAAGAAAACTTTGGTCATATGCTATCGGCCTTTTCTTTAGGCACACCCCCTCATGGTGGTATCGCTTGGGGAATAGACAGATTGGTAATGATACTTCAAAACGAACCAAACATCCGCGAAGTTATTCCTTTTGCAAAAACCGGGGAAGGTAAGGACCCAATGATGGAATCACCAACCACGATCACAGAAACTCAACTCCGCGAACTTCATATAAAAATTAGAGACACTAACCCAAAATAAAGATAAAACCCCCAGACGCGAATGCGTCTGGGGGCGGACAACGAGAATACGGAATTGTCAAAAAAGAGAACGAGGACGTCGTGATGCCGAAGGCACGATTTGTTTGGACACAGGCTCCAAACTGCCAACGACAACAGCCGACACCCCGATCTCGTTGTTGGTTTACGGTCTACATTTTATTATAGACCAATATACAACTTTTTACCACTTAACATATAAGTATTTATGTGTTATAATTTTATTCACTCTTATTAAAACAAAGAGAAAAAGAATATTGGAAATATGTTAAAATAAGCCCTATGCACGATGATTTTAAGGTAAAAATAGGGGAAATAGAAGGGCCGTTAGAGCTTATTTTGGACCTAATAGAAAAGAGGAAACTTCACATAAGTGACGTTTCTCTTTCCCAAGTGGCAGACGAGTTCATTGAATACATAAAATCTTTTGAGGAATTTCCAATACAAGATTCGGCTGATTTTATTTTGGTTGCTTCAACGCTTTTATTGATTAAGTCCAAATCGCTTTTACCAAATCTTTCACTTACCCCGGAAGAACAGGACAATATAGAAGATTTAGAAAATAGATTAGCAACCTATAAAAAATACAAGGAGCTTTCTGTAAATGTCGCTCAAAGATTTGGGAATTTTTTATATTTTGCTAGAGAAAAGAGAAATATCAATATCGTGTTTGCTCCGGCAAACGATATCAATCTTTCTACGTTAAAAAACGCTCTGGTAGAAGTTTTAAAAAATGTGCCTCAAAAAACTGAAAAACTTCCAAAAGTGGCTATCACCAAAATTATAAGTTTGGAAGAGATGATAAACCGTTTATCAGACAGAATAAAAACCAGTCTTCGCACTAGTTTTAAAGATTTTTCAGGTATGGGCAAAGCGCAAAAAGTGGATGTGATAGTGAGTTTTTTAGCTATGTTAGAATTAGTAAAACAAGGCGTGGTAAAAGCCGACCAAAGTAACAATTTTGAAGATATTCAAATAGAAGGCGAAAACGCTGGGGTGCCAAGTTATTATTAAAAAAGTAAATTATGGATTTAGAACAAAAAATAGAAGCTTTGCTATTTTATAAAAACGAACCTTTAACCATAAAAGAATTGGTTAAATACACCTCAGAAAAAGAAAGTAATGTCAGAGAAGCCCTACAAAGGCTATCAGAAAATCTTTCAAACCGAGGTATTTGCCTTGTTGCAAACGACACAGAAGTTAGTCTAGCGACAGCTGTCCAAATGAAGGACTTTTTAGAACAAATCGCCAAAGACGAAATGAGCAAAGAAATAGGCAAAGCCGGACTAGAAACTCTTGCTATAATCCTTTATAATGGGCCTGTAACCAGAAAAGAGATTGATTATATAAGAGGGGTTAATTCTGCCTTTATATTAAGAAATCTGTGTGTTCGTGGATTAGTAGAAAAGGAAGTGAACGAAAAAGATCAAAGAACTTTTAAATACAAAAGCAGTCTAGCGCTTTTAGCTCATTTAGGAATTACGAAAGTATCTGAATTGCCAGATTTTGAAATCTTAAATAAAAAAACAAACGAATTAAAAAACCCACCTGAAAATGAAGAAGATGATCAAAGATAAATTTAAAAAAATATTAGAAATAGAAACGAGAACAAAATATTTTACTCATTTTTTGTTGTGCCTACTAGTAACTTCAATAATATCTTTCAGCCTACTCGTTGTTCTAGAAACAACTCCTAAGGTTAAAAAAGAAAAACAAACTAAAAAAGTAGATGCTTTTGAAACTGTAAAACTGGAAGCTAAAAGCGCTATAGTTTGGGATGTGGTTAATGGAAAAACAATTTTTTCAAAAAACTGTGACGAACCTTTGCCCCTTGCTTCGCTCACCAAAATAATGACCGCTGTCACCGTTGCCAAAGAAATAGATGATAACCAAAAAATAAAAATAACCCCAGAAGACTTATCACCGGAGGGAGATTCAAATTTGATAGTCGGAGATATTTGGCGGGCGAGAGAGCTGAGAGATTTTACTTTATTAACCTCTTCTAATGATGGGGCTTACGCTTTAGCCTCGGTCATTAAAGCCTATCCTAACAATCAACTAACGGACACCGACAACAATTTTGTAAAAAATATGAATGATAACGCGTTAGATATTGGACTTTTGAGTAGTAAATTCTTTAATGAACACGGTTTAGACAGGGATGAAAATAGAGGAGGCGCTTATGGTTCAGCTCGAGATATGGCTATGCTTTTTGAATACGCTTTAAAAAATTACCCTGAAGTTTTAGAAGCCACTCGTTATAAAAATTTACATTTTGCTAGCACCGAAAAAATATACTCTGTTGAAAACACAAATGTTATAGTAGATCAAATACCAAACCTCATTGCTTCTAAGACTGGTTACACTGATCTTGCCGGAGGCAACCTAATAATCGCTTTTGACGCTGGGCTCGGACGACCAATTATTATAACTGTCCTGGGTTCAACAGAAGAGGGAAGATTTGCTGATGTTTTAAAATTAGTTGAAGCTACTAAGCAACAACTTCCAAATTTATAAATTATGATTATTGATATTGTAAAAGTTTTTTTACCAGCGGTTGGAGCCTTCGTCTTAGGAGTTTTGATGACCCCAATTTTAACTAACTTCCTTTATTCACATAAGATGTGGAAGAAGAGGGGAGGCAAAATAGCGCTTGATGGCAACCAAGCCGAGGTTTTCAACAAACTCCATAAAGAAAAAGAAGTAAACACTCCAAGAATGGGTGGAGTTATTATTTGGTTTAGTTCGGCAGTTGTTATTATAGGTATCTGGATCGTTTCTAAATTTTTTCCCGGCGACATTACCACAAAACTTGATTTTCTTTCCAGAAACCAAACTTGGGTGCCCTTAGGAACACTTCTACTTGGGTCTTTTGCTGGTCTTTTGGATGATTATCTAGAAATCAAAAGATCTGAAAGAACCGACGGGAAAAATGGCGGTCTTCCAGTAAAAATCCGTCTTTGCGTCGTTTTTGCAATATCTCTGGCTTGCGCTTTGTGGTTTTACGTAAAATTGGATGTAACGGGAATAGGTCTTCCATTTGGATTTGGAGAACTTTATTTAGGGCCTTTATTTGTTGTATTGTTTTTATTAACTTCGTTATTTATATACGCGAGTGGAGTTATTGATGGCATAGATGGACTCTCTGGCGGAGTTTTCGCTACTGTGTTTGCGGCTTACGCCGGTATCGCTTTTTATCAACAACAAATAGACCTTGCTGCTTTTTGCACTGCTGTTGTCGGAGGCATATTGGCATTTCTTTGGTTTAATATTCCGCCAGCCAGATTTTATATGTCAGAAACTGGCACGATGGGGCTCACTATTACGTTAACAGTAGTCGCTTTTATGACTGATAGATTGGGCGGAGGTTATGGTTTTTTGGTGCTACCGATTATCGCTTTACCTTTAGTAATAACTGTATTATCCGATCTTATTCAAGTTTTTTCTAAAAAATTTAGAGGAAAAAAAGTTTTCCGCGTCGCTCCTTTACATCATCATTTTGAAGCCATTGGTTGGCCATCTTATAAAGTAACTATGCGTTATTGGGTAGTTTCTGTGGTTTGCGCCATAACTGGTATTACTTTGGCTCTCATTGGATAATTCTTTAAAATCTCATAAGTTTTCTTCTCCTTAGTAAGAGGAGGCTGAGGGTGTTATAATAGAGAGCATGTCAGCTAAACTTGGAAAAATAAGCAAGCCGTTTTTGTTTTGGACTATAATTCTGGTTGTTGGTGGTTTTTTTATTTTTAGTTCAGCTTCACTTGGAGTTTTGGCTAGAGATGAAGTTAAATTTTCCAATGTCGCTTTTAACCAATTGTTTTACGGTTTATTTTTTGGTTCTATTGCTTGCCTTTTTTTTGCAAAAACTGATTATCATATCTGGAAAAAATATTCTTTTATATTTTTTGTGGGTTCAATATTGCTTACTGCTCTGGTATTTGTGCCCGGTATCGGTATGGAACACGGCGGAGCAAAACGCTGGATCAATCTTGGTTTTATCACATTTCAGCCCGCAGAAATTTTAAAAATCTCTTTTATAATATATTTTGCTGCTTGGCTTTCACAGATGAAAGAAAAAATAGGCACCTTTAAATGGGGTCTTTTGCCGTTCATTGTTTTTGGCGCCATTATTGGAGTTATTCTTTTAACCCAACCAGACACCGACACTTTTGCAGTTATTATTTTCGCAGCCCTTTCAATGTATATCGTCGCCGGTGCTAAATGGCGTCACATAGGTTTGATACTTCTTTTGGGTGTGGCTATTGCGACCGCGCTTTATTTCACCAGACCTTACATCAAACAAAGAGTAGATGTAATGCTTCACCCGTCTATAAACAACCAAACATCTGGTTACCAACTTAAACAATCTCTAATAGCAATTGGTTCTGGAAAAATGTGGGGCAGGGGATTCGGTCAAAGTATTCAAAAATTTCATTATCTACCAGAACCAATTGGCGATTCAGTGTTCGCGGTAGCCGCGGAAGAATTCGGTTTTGTGGGAGCCTGTATAATAATAGTCAGCTTTGTTATTTTTAGTTTTGAAGGCTTGAAAATCTCAATCAGATCAAGAGATGATTTTGGTAGACTTGTGTCTTTAGGAATTGTTATAATGCTAATGTCTCAAGCTTTTATCAATATTGGGGGTATGATAGGCGTATTACCGCTTACCGGGATACCTCTACCATTTATCAGCCATGGCGGTACTGCTCTTTTTATAACTTTAATTGAAGTTGGTATCGTAATGAATATATCTAAAAACAGAAAACGTATTAAAAAATCATGAAAATAATATTTACAGGCGGAGTTACAGGTGGACATTTTTATCCGATTATAGCTGTCGTAGAAGCTATTCAAAAAATATCCAGAGAGAAAAAAATTCTTTCACCTAAAATGTATTTTTTTGCACCTTCTCCATACAACCAAGGTCTGCTTTATGATCACAATATAGAATTCAAAAGAGTGACTGCAGGCAAAATGCGCACATATTTTTCATTACAAAATTTTACAGATATATTTAAAACTATATGGGGAATTTTAAACGCTCTTTATGACGTTTTCAACATTTATCCAGATGTTGTTTTTTGCAAAGGAGGATACGGAAGTTTTCCGGTAGTATTCGCGGCTAGAATATTGCGTATTCCAGTATTTGTTCATGAGTCAGATTCTGTCGCCGGCAAAGTTAATAAGTGGGCAAGTAAATTTGCAGACAGAATCGCAATTTCCTTCAAAGAAGCCATTGCCTCTTTCCCTGAAGCAAAAGTAGCTTACACCGGACAGCCTGTGCTAGAAGAAAAACTGAACCCGATTGCAGACGGCGCTAATGAATTTTTCGGATTTGATAACAGTGTTCCAACCATCTTTATAATGGGGGGCTCCCAAGGCGCCGAGATGATCAATAATGCTATTTTGGATATTTTGCCAGACTTGGTTGAAAATTATCAAGTTATTCACCAAACTGGTCTAACCAATCTAAAAGTAACAGAAGAATCAGCTGCCGCCATACTTTTGGGCAATCCAAACAAAGATAGGTACAAAACTTTCGGTTATATGAATAATCTTGAAATGATGATGGCAGCGGGAATATCTTCGCTAGTTATAAGCAGAGGCGGTTCTAGTATTTTTGAAATAGCTTCTTGGGCCAAGCCTTCAATTATAATACCGATCACAAATTCAAGCGGTAACCACCAAATTAAAAACGCATTCGCTTACGCTTCAAGTGGTGCTTGTTCGGTCCTGCAAGAAGAAAATCTTAAACCTAGCATCTTTATTGCCGAAATTAAAAGAATACTTAATAATCCAGAAATCGCAGAAAAAATGAAAGAAAATGCTAAAAATTTCTTTAAACCCGGCGCAGCTGACACTATCGCGAGAGAACTTTTATCTATTATGTTTTCCCACGAAAAATTAGAATAATTAATTCTAAAAATTAATTCTAAAAAAGATCTAATCCAACAAGGTATTTTTTGCTATAATAGACTTATGGCAAATAATGAAAAAGTGGTCACCAGATTTGCGCCGTCACCAACGGGTTTTATGCATGTTGGAAGCGCAAGAACCGCCCTTTACGCGTGGTTATTAGCTAAAAAAAACAATGGCACTTTTATATTAAGAATAGAAGACACAGACAAAGAAAGGGAAGTTGCTGGTTCTATTGAACATATAAAAAAATCTTTGAAATGGCTTTCTTTAAACTGGGACGAAGGACCTGATATTGGCGGTCCTAGCGCTCCTTATATTCAATCAGAAAGATTGGAAATATATAAAAAATACGCAAATATTTTGATAGAAAAAGGTTATGCGTATGCCGATCCTTACACAGCCGAAGAAATAGAAAACTTCAAGAAAAAATCAGAAGAAGAAAAGAAACCTTTTTTGTATCGGGAATACAGACCAGAAAATCCTCCTCCTTGGGATGGTTCTAAGCCTCTTAGATTTAAAGTGCCTGAATTAAAAAGAACCGAATGGAAAGATTTAGTTTGGGGCGAACTTTCTGCTGGCATTGAAGCTTTGGACGATTTTGTATTAATAAAAAGTGATGGTTTTCCGACATATAATTTTGCCCACATTGTTGATGATATTGAAATGGGTGTCACTCACATAGTGAGAGGACAAGAATTTATTGCTTCCACGCCAAAATTTTTATCAGTCTATGAAGCTTTAGAAATTACTCCTCCAAATTTTGTAACCGTGCCTCCAATAATGGGAGCCGACGGCAAAAGAAAACTTGGCAAACGAGATGGCGCTAAAGATATTTTGGATTACGAAAACGAAGGTTATCTCCCAGAAACTATGGTTAATTTCCTCGCCTTTCTAGGTTTTAATCCAGGGGGAGAGAAAGAGATCTACACCAAAGAAGAATTGGCAAAAGTCTTTGATCTAAACAAAATTCAAAAATCGGGAGCACAATGGAATGACGACAAATTAGACTGGATGAACAGAGAACACATTAAATTGTTGCCCGAAGAAGAACGTAACGAAAAAATATTTGACCGTCTTCAAAAAAATCCTGAAATATCAAAAAGTGAAAAAATAAAAGACCGAGATTATGTTTCAAAAATTTATCCTATTATTTTTGATAGAATCTCTAAGTGGTCAGATATAGACACAATGATTTCAGCGGGGGAGCTTTCTTATTTCTTTGAAAAACCTACTCTAGAAAAAGAAAAAATTGTCTGGAAAACTCAAACTCAAGAAAATGCTAAAGAAAATCTGGAAAAAGTTTTAGGAATTTTTGAATCAGAAATTACCAATTACGAATCGTGTAAAGAAAAAATTATACAACACGCAACCGAAGTAGGGAAGGGGGAAGTACTTTGGCCTCTACGCTATGCCCTATCAGGAAAAGAAAAATCGCCAGACCCACTAACCTTGATTAGCGTGCTGGGTATAGCAGAAAGCAAAGAGAGAGTTGCAAAAGCTATCCAAATTTTGACGCCTTAATTTTTCAAAAGAAATGTTTGTATCAATTAAAAAAACAACAACTGTAACACTTGCTCTAGTTTTGTTATTGGGCGTGGTTCATAAAACTAAAGCAGAATCCGTTGCCGAACTCAAACAAAACATCCAAAACAATGTAGACAAAATCAAACAACTAGACGAAGAAATAAAAATTTACGAGAAACAGATAGAAACCACCAACAGTCAAGCTCAAACGTTAAAAAACACTATTCAGGTGCTTGATATTAACCAAAAAAAGATAAGCACAGAAATTCAAAAAACCGAAACTAATATTAAAAAGACGAACTTGACAATACAAGATATAAGTGATGAAATAAAAACAATTGAAGCTAAGATGGAAGCCAACACCAAAGCTATCGCTAAGGCTATAAATAGCATTCATCAACACGACGAACAATCTCTGATAGAAAGTTTTCTTACCAACAACAGCCTAACCGACGTGTTAGACAAATACGAATCTATCACGAAATTTCAAGAAAATGTGCGAGATAAATCAAAAGAGCTTGAGGCTCACAAAAAAGAACTTTCTGAAAAAAGAAATTTAAGCGAAAAAGAAAAAAGTAATTTGGTCTCTTTTAAATCAGAATTAAATGATCAAAATCAAATTCTGGCGAATAATAAGAAAGAGAAAAGCAATCTTTTAAGCGCGACTCAAAATAAAGAGGCTGAGTATAAAAAAATATTAGCGGCCAGACAAGCTGAGAAAGAAAGATTTGAAAAAGAATTGTTTGATTTTGAATCTAGACTTAAAAGGGCTATTGATCCAAACAGTTTTCCGTCTAGCGGTAAAGGCATCTTTTCTTGGCCAGTAGATCCTGTCCGTATCACTCAATATTTCGGCAAAACTGCCGATTCTAAGAGACTTTACACATCAGGAACTCACAACGGTGTTGATTTTGGTGTCAGTCGTGGCACTCCTGTTAAATCAACTTTGAAAGGGGTAGTTCGGGGTACCGGCAATACCGATGAGCAAAAAGGTTGTTATTCCTATGGCAAATGGATACTTATAGACCACCCAAACGGTTTATCCACGCTCTACGCTCATTTAGACCTTATTAAAGTCTCCGCCGGACAAGCCGTAGAAACTGGTCAAGTAATCGGTTATAGCGGTAATACTGGCTATTCAACTGGTCCACATTTGCACCTCACTGTTTACGCCACTCAAGGTATCGTTGGAATTCAAAAATATTCTTCCAGTAAAAATTGTAAAAATGTTAGTATACCGATAGCTGACGTTAAAGCTTATTTAGACCCAATGCTGTATTTCTAATTTTAATGCGTTAAAAATAAATTAGTTTAGCAGAAACCCAATGAAAACTTTCAAAAATAAAAACAACAAAGGTTTTATCAAGATCAAAGTAATTTTGATTATAATCGCCATATTAGTGGTATTAAAGTATGTCTACGATATAGATATCGTCGGTTTTTTGACTCAAGGCAAATTTAAAGAGCTTTTAGATAAATTTTATAATTTAAGTCTTAAAGGTTGGGAAAAATACAAAGACACCGTAATGCAAGTTTGGAATTTGCTGGTTGGGTTCATAAAGGGTCTTTTTGCTAAACTCACAAAATAATAGGAGAGAACCACCGAAAGAAAAATAAAAAAAATAATTTTCTTTAAAATTAATTTGTCTCTAAAAAATAATTTTAATAATGGGGAAGGGGTTTTATCATTAATTTTATAAAGTAAGCACTGTATTAGAATTATTACATAATGACTACTACAAAGGTATATTGTGCGACGTTCATACTATCTAAAAACAACTTAAAGAAATTAATAAAAAAATGAAAGATGAACCTAATCATTCGCTTCCCTTTACCTAACCAGTAAGACAAAAATAAAATCCCCTAGTCCGAGAACTAGAGGATTTTATTTTAAAATTCATTACCTATTGATTGCCAAATCTGTATATTCGGAATAGGCGACTGTTTTGGTCCAACATTTAGAAGAGGAGCTCCAAGGTTTGACGCCATACTTCTCAAAGAGATATCTAGCGTAAGCTGTGTTCCCTTCTAGGGTGAGGATATCAAATCCTAATTTTTCCGAATCTTCACTGTGATAGTATTCGTTGATTTGCATTACTCCCCTGTCAAGATTGTTTACTTCACCACGCAACACATTTCCATTTTTGTCATATTGACGGAAACGAGATTCACATCTAGCAACTTCAATCATAATCGGAATATCTGAAAAGTAACTTCTCACATATTCCTCAACAGTCATATTTCTTTCAACTACTTCTTTCTTCGCCTCACTTGGCAAAACATTTTTCGTTTGTATAACTTCCGGTGTTATAGCAGGAGCAAGAGATGATCCATTAAAACCTATAACCGTTGAAGCCAACATCACGAATCCCAAAGCGGTAGTTTGGAAAATAAGCCGATTGTTTAATTTTAATCTACTCTAATCCCCTAGCCTACCTTTGATAGACTTTGCATTTTTAGTTTGGGATTAAAATAGTAGAGATACATTTTCAGAAAACCTCAAGCGCGAACCTTAACTCTGTTTTAGAGTATAAATTTATACTTGAGCCAAAAAGTTTCTCTATATTACCTTCTTGATTTGTGAAAACCTTGTCAAAAAAGCAAAAATCCAGTATTACTGGACCTACATATATATTAGCATTTTTTGCTCTTGCTGTCAAGAGTAAAATGTGTTCAAATTTGTGTTCCAAAAATGGCTCTATTGAGCCATTTTTTAGATAATTTTTAAAGAAAATCCGCTCAAAAATTAGAATTCTTTGTAGTTTGGATTGATCGCAAAATTAGCGTGAACAGTCTTGTTGCCCGTAGCAGTTAGGGTGCAAGTCCCTCCAGAACCATCAGCTTCCTTTGTGGAACCCCCATCGCAAACAGTTGAATCACTCCAACCCACAAATATGCGACCAGTAGACGGTGTAGCGGTTAAAGTAATCTCTTCACCTTCTTCAAATTTAGCAGATTGAGAAGAACACCCTTCCCCGCATTTAATACCATCAGGGCTACTAACCACAACTCCCTGACCAGATTTTATAACAGTAATATCAAATTCCTGATTAAGAATTTTGATTAAAACATTCGCGTAAGAATTGGTGCCTGCCGGACTACAATTTATTTCATAAGTGGTATTTACCACTGGACTGACAGAGAAAGTTCTTGAATCATTAGGATAATTCAAAGACGAACCATAACCAGTAACAGTGCAGTTGGTAGCGTTTTGATACGAAAAAGTGATATTGGCGCTATTACCTTTCTTTATTTCTGTCGGGCTGGCACTTATATTAACAGTTGCAGCAACTGGAGTGGCATAATTAGCTATCACAGTCTTATTAGAATTCACTTTAACGTTACAAGTGCGACCAGTTACAGAATTACAACCATGCCAAGCGGAAAAGGTTTGACCTCCCACAGTAGCAGGAGCGGTCACAGAAACATCGCTATTATGATAAACGTTGTAAGTTCTTTGGAATGGTGTTGAGCCGTTTGCATTACCCGCCACATCAGCTGGTGACACAACCATCGTTACCCCGCTTGCAGGATTATTGGAACTTATTGAAAGAGTGCGGAATAACCCGCCGACACTAACACCAGAGAAATCAACCCAACCAACAACACTTGAACCCCAAGCAAAACCAGAAAAACTACCCGTTTCAGTATTAAAAGAAACAGAATTAGAATGCCCATCTAGACGAATCCAGCCATCCCAACCATCAGTCCGGCTAGTCATTGAAGAACAATTACCAGAAGCGGTTCCCGCGCAAGCCCGAATCCAACCGGTAACTTTTCCCGTAGAGAAATCAATAAGAGCATTGCCCCCTACCCCTCCCGGAAAAGAACTGAGACCACCAAATTTTACCCAGCCAATATTTTCCGACCAGGCATAACCGCCCAATACACCATTGACATCATCAAGATAGACTCCACCATACGCTGGAGTCATATCTATCCAACCGATAGTTTCCGACCAGGCATAACCGGAAACACTAGTCACAGCAGAAAGTGCTCGAGCAGGAGCTATATTGAAAAACAAAACGGATACCATTATCAAACAGAGAAATATCAAAGTCTTATTTTTCATAATTTTATATAACTATTATTATTGTTTCCAAATATAAACATAACCATCCCCACCTGCACCAGCAGTACATTGATCATGAGACGCACCACCACCGCCACCACCACTTACACCACTTGTAGCGTTTGTAGTATTACTACAATTTCCACTCCCTCCTCTTCTTGTGCCACCTCTACCACCAAATGGACCACCGCCATTACCTCCAGGGACAGAGTCTTCGTCGTCGGTATTTTTAATAGGCATTCCGCCAAGACCTCCGGCTATTCTGATTGTATCTGCAGTCGCACTTTTTCCAACACCTCCCCCAAAGCCACAAGAACAAACGGTGCTAGCGCACAAAGTATGCCCACCATTATCTATATAACACCCGCCTTTACCACCATAAGCCACAAGAGAAGTGCCCCCTATGCTCATAGTAGTGTTACCACCATTTCCTCCTGTTTGAAATGTGGCAGATCCTCCATAACCTCCAACTCCCACATTACCATTTACAGTAGTTGCAGTATCGAGAGTAACTCTATGATAAACTGTTTCCCCTTCTCCACCACCACCGCCAGATTCGGGGTTGCTATCGTTCCAGCTAGCACCACCACCACCACCACCAGCACCTTTCATTTCTATAATATAAGTTCCTGGCTCCAAATTAGCCGAAAAATTACCAGAACCAGTTTGACTGAAAGCTAAACTTTCTCCCAAAAACGGTCCGGAATTGGCAGAACCACCAGGCGCTTGCCAACTAGCGTTACCAGACGCATCAGAAGTCAAAACCTTCCCAACACCAGGAGAACCTCCGGAGATTTTCACTGTGCCATTTACATCAAGATTAGCAGAAGGATTTTGGACACCAATACCAACCTTACCGTTAAAATAAGTATTGTTTGTGTTTACATCCATACGAACTATATAGTCGTCGTGATTACGACCTATCCAAAGAAAATTTATTGTTTCTGCGGAGTAACCATGGCCACCATAGCCTCCAAGCAGTGCAGAACCATCAGAAGTAGAGAAGCCAAATCTTCTAGACCAACCTCCACCAGGAGCAGCCGAAATAGCAACACCATAAGCAGGTTGATTATATGAAATTCTCACAAGATTTTGAACATTCAAAACTCCATTTAGAACAAAACCTCCATTAACTGTCAAAACGTTAGCACCAGCAACACCCATATTCAAAATTTTATTACCAGCAAAAATTTGTTTGTTGGTGCTGATGTTGATTGGCGCTGAAACGTTATTGCCAGGAGGTTCCGCCGTCGGCGCAGTCCAGCTGTAAGCTATTCCTACAAAACCCGTAACTGCAAAGCAAACAGCAATAGTTATGATGATTTGTTTTATATTCCGCATATTTTTTAAATTAATCAATAATTAAATAACAAATTTATTAATTTTATAAATTTTCCATTTCTTTAGTTTGTTCAGAAACAAGATCTCCTTCTGCTTCATTTCCTTCATTTTCTTTTTCTAGATTATTCATTTCATTCATTTGAGCATCCAAGGTTTCTTCAGACGCAGGCTGAAAATCGTTGCTGTTTACTATTTTTTCCATTTCTCTCAATTGCCCTGAAATAATCTCCTCTTCTGTTGGAGATTTGGCTTTGTTATAAAAATATATAGAAAGAATAATTACTGCTATCAATAACAAAACACCCGCAACCCACCAGATAAGTTTAGATTTGGAAAAGCCAGACATATTTTTGTATTTTGATTTTGACATATTTATGTATTGTATATAAAAAATTTAGATTTTGATAGATTTATTTGTAGATAACTAAAATTCTTTATAATTTGGGTCAACAATAAAGTTGGCTTTTACGTTTTTAGCGTCATTCATTATAAGGTTGCAGAGTCCCAAACCGGTGCAATCACCACTCCAACCGGCAAATTTTCTTCCTGGATTTGGTCTAGCAAACAAAGTAATTTTTGTATCTGGTAAATAATCAGAAATACAAGCGCCTCCGCAGTTAATACCGGGCTGACTTGGATCAACAAGCGTGCTAAAAACCAAACCTTGACCACTTTTTTCTACTTTCAAACTAAAAGGAGTTGGAGGTGAAGAAACATTTATAGACACGTTATCATTTATTGGTAAACCATTACTACCCCAACAGGTTAAAGAATAAGAATAAGAACCTGGACCGATTAGATTACCAGTTTCAAAACTACCAGAATCAGCGCCATCAGTAGCGTCAAATCCTGGGAAACTAGGAAAAGTAGCCGTGCAAGAATTTGCATTACTGTAATTCCAATAAACCGTAGTGCCAGTATTATTACTTAAGTTTTCGTTAAGAGCGGACATATTGACGGTGGCAGGAGTAGGTTCGGGAGTAGGACCTGTACCCGGACCTGAGCCTGGGTCTGTGCCTGGATCTGGATTTTCTGGGTCTGGTGTTGGACCTGGATCAATACAGTCTGCATCTGAACCACACATATTCTCAGTAGCGGTGCCAGTGCTGTCTATTTGGCAAGATTGATTTTGACAAATTAAATAATTATTGGCTGGTTCTGGCTCAACACACTGACATTCTCTACCTTTATCGCACTTAATAGAAGTAGTAAATTCATTAGAAAGTATGCACTGCTCCCAACCAAGCCAACTGCAGGTGGCTACTTTGCCAACTTCACAATCACAGGTGTTGAAAACCGGTCTTACACAATCGTGTCTTCCGTCCCTTCCGTTATAACAAGCTTCACCGCCAACATACGTCCCTTCTGGAGTAAATTCTGGCAGACCGCGACAAACCAGAGCGTCGGCGCAAGAAGGTAAAAATAAAATAAAAGCAGCGATTATAGAAAATTTTAAAAATAACTTCATATTGATTTAGGTAAAACTTGTATTGAAACCTCAACGAGATCAGTTTCTAATTGTGCAAGATTAATTTGGATTTGATATTTGGTCCCTTCTATTTCAATCATCCCAAACTTTTCACCATAACTAGAATACAAAACATTGCTATCTTGGAACGAACTGAAGAAATCTGAAAAAATTTGAGCTAATTCCCCATTTTTATTATATAAAAAACTATAACCTGCTCCACCCTTAAAATCTAATTTTAAGTATCTCGCTTCGTTTACTGAATCGGTCGGCACAAAAATAACTAAATTTGAAGGCAAATCTTCTTTTTTAATTTCTGTCAATGAATCAGCTTTAGGAATAGCTATTGTAGATTTTTGAGAAATAACTAAACGTTCTTTAACAAGAGCTTCGTCTAATTTTCTTTCATTTAAAACAGGCTCTTCTGTTATAAAAGATGATTCGTTAACTGCTTTGTAGACAAAAAGAGAAACAAGACCCAAAAACAAAAAAATCCCCACCACAAACAAAAGAACTAGAAGTTTCTTGTCAGTGTTGGTGTTAGTATTGGGTTGAAACTCGTCTGGCATTATGGATATATTTTAACATGTTCAAAATTTACCAAACAAAAAACTGTGTATAAGACATTTATTGAAAAACCGATGTTTTTACTTTTTTAAAGCCTCGTCTATAACTGTTTTAAAAGCTTCATAAGATTGAGCGCCAACCAATTTTTGACCGTTGATAATAAAAACTGGAGTGCCATTTACTCCGACGTTTTGTCCATCTTTGAAATCAGCCGAAACCACCTTGCTAGTTGACCCCGAATCTAAACAAGAATTGAATTGTGCCATATTAAGACCGAGCTCTTCAGCGTATTTTTTTAGATCCGAAACAGCGAGACCGGTTCCATCGCCGTTACCATTTTTAAAGAGTAAATCGTGATAAGGCCAAAATTGACCTTGTTTGTTAGCACACTCCCCTGCCTCTGCTGATTTTTGAGCATTTGTATGACCTGGTAATGGAAAATGACGAAAAATTATTTTGATTTTATCGGTATCAACATAATTAGTTTTAATCTTTTCAAAAGTCTCTTGCGTAAATTTTTTAGAATATGGACACTGAAAATCAGAAAATATAAAAAGTTCCACTTTCCCTTTACCCATAGTGGGAGCATCTTTTCTGGCATTAACTTTAATAGTTTGAGTTGCGCTTTCATTTTCAACTTTCTCTTCTCCTCCTCCAAAAGAGAGCTTGCCAGCGCTAAAACCAATACTAACAGCAATAAAAACCGATCCCAATAAAATACTTATGGGGATCAATAAATCTTTAAATTTTATTTCATTTATATTCCAAAACATTTTTTTAATTTAATCTTTTTTCGTTGCGTTAGCAATAACATATTATAAAATTATTTTAAACCTTTACAGTTACTGGCTGGAGTATAACCAGCTTTGCGAGCTTCTTCAATTGAGCTAAAGGTAATGAGATTTTTAGCAGAAATTTGTTTAGCTCCAGCGCACCACGGATAATGATATTTAGTGCCATTTTTTGAAGCCACCACAGCGCCAGCAACCATAGTGGAATTCATAGTAGTGTCAGGTTGTTCTACTCCCACCTGCCCTTGTTGACCAGAAAACGTTTTATCTAAAACCCCCTTCGTTTCCTCTTCTCCAGAAATTATTCTCACCGGCATTTTTTTATCTTGCAAACCAGAAATCCTACCCAAAGAAAAACCGATCACCGCCACCAAAATAATAATTAAAGGCACAAAATATTTACCTGTTAAAACAACTTCTATTTTAGACCTCCAACCTTCCGTTTTTACCTCTTCAAACTCTTCTGTTTTGATATATTCTTCCTCCATTTTTTAACTGGAAATTGTCTCTTGCATTTAAATTAAAGTTAAGTTATACTTCTAGCTGTTAGTAATTATAGCAGATTTTAGTATTTACCTTATATTATGGCACGGAAAAAAGCCGCAGGCTCAACAAAGAACGGGCGAGATTCAAACCCAAAATATTTAGGTGTTAAACTCACCGACGGCAGTTTTGCTAATGTTGGTTCTATTATAATACGCCAAAGAGGTTCAGATGTATTGCCTGGAGACGGTGTCGGCATAGGTCGTGATCACACTCTTTTCGCTCTTAAATCAGGCACAGTTAAGATGTCCACCAAAAGGAAAGTTCATTTTGATGGTTCAACTCTCATAAAAAAAGTGGCTTCTATAATTTAATTTATAAAACTATAAAACCAATGACAATCGCAAGCTTTCAAGTATTTTGTAGGCTTGTTTTTTATTCTTTTTCAACAATTACTTTAAATTCAGTTTTACTGCTACCAATTGAAACTAAAACCGTATGCTCCCCTATTTCTTTTATCGGTTCTTCTACAGATAAAAATTCCGCACCTATTTCAATACTCGCTTGTTCTTTTAGTGCTTTAACAATCTCGTCTGGATGAACCTGCTCAAATAGGTTGCCTTTTTCATTACTCTTCTTTTTTAAGACTACCGCAACATTTTTTAAAGTCTCTATTTGTTTCTCTGCCAACTTCTCTTTAATTTCCATTTCTACGACAGCATTCATTTTAGAAATTTCTGCTCTTTTCACCGCTTCTGGAGAAGCGTGTTCAGCTAATTTGTTCGGTATTAAAAAATTGTTAGCGTAACCAGCGGAAACGTCTTTAATTTCAAATTTTCTCCCCACACCTTTTACGTCTTGTTTTAATATAACTTTCATAAGCACAATATAGCACAAAATAACAAAAACACGTAATTTCTTTTTTTATGCAAAAAAAGATTAAAAGTAGATTATTTCAAAAGATAATTCACCGCTGTGTCTTTTTGCGGGTCTTTTCCGTCTTTAGTGTTTTCCAAAGTTAACCCCACCTCAATATCAGGAGTCAGCCCACCTTCGGAAATAGAGTTACCAAGCGGTGTAAGCCAATGAGCCACAGTTACTTTAAGAGAAGTATCCGAAGTAATCGGTAAAAGTTCTTGAACCGAACCTTTGCCAAAAGTTCTGGTACCAATAAGAGTAGCCTTGCCATATTCTCTCAGAGCTCCCGCTAAAATTTCTGAAGCAGAAGCAGAACCCTCGTTTACTAATATTACAAATTTCAAATTATCATTGAATATATCATAACCCTTACTCCTATAAATTTTTGGCGAAATAGACTCCCCAAAATCTTCAGTGACTACCACTTTACCAGCTGGCAAAAACCAACTAGCCATATCAAGCGCCGCCTCCAAATAACCACCAGGATTATTGCGTAAATCTAAAATCAATTTATTGGAACCGGATTCAACGAACTCCCGCAAAGCCCCACGGAACAAATTTGGAGAGGTTGCTGTAAAACTATAAAGCTCTATCACAAAAATATCTTCCGACAGGATTTCTGTTTCAATAGTTGGCACTTCTATATTAGCTCTTACAATAGTTTTCACAATCGGCTCATTGACTCCTTTTCTGGCAAAAGTAATGACTATAGGTGTCCCAGCTTCACCTCTAATCAATTTAACAGCTTCATCTGAACTAAGTTTTGAAGCGGGAATTTCTCCAATAGTAATTATCTTATCACCAGCTTTAACTCCAGCTCTTTCAGCTGGTGTGCCTTTCAAAGGAGCGACAACCGTAAGAACGCCGTCTTGAACACCCACTTCTATACCGATACCCCCAAAAGAGCCACTGATTTCCTCTTCAAACATTTTAGATTCCGCTGGTGGGAAAAATACAGTATAAGGATCCTTATATGAAGCCGTTAAACCTTGAATAGCGCCCCAAATTTTTTCTTGATTTTTTACAACTTCAACAGTGGATGAGGCGGGAGTAAACTTTTCATCAAGAATTTTCCAAGCTTTCCAAAACGGAGCTAAATCTACATTTTCTACATTTGAAGTATTTAAAAATTGAGACGGAACACCACTGAGAGACCTTTCTTGACCCACATAAAAACCCAGAGCAAAAACCCCGCCCACCAGCGCTATTATTATCAAAGCTTGAGTATACCTATGTTTTATCATTTTCTGATATAATATATCACAGTTTTAATTGTCATCAAAAATACCAAATGATAACCACACGTTCATTTATGGATCAGATTTGGATAGACCTCAATTCTCCAACCAAAGAGGAGGTTGATTCCATTATGATCACACAAAATATAAGTCCAGCTTTAGCCAAAGACTTACTTACACCAACTCCAACTCAATATTCTGAAGATTGCGGTGATGTGATTTACGCCGTTTTACGTATTCCTACATTTAAACACACCCACCCTAATGAGATTGGACAAGAATTAGATTTCATTATTTCAAAAAATAGCGTAATCACTGCCAGATACGATTCCATAGACGCTTTACACTATTTCGCCAAAAAAATTGAAGTAAATGAAATTTTAAATCATCAAAACAACCTTCATCTTTTTTTTGGTATGATGGAAGAAATTTACAATTTTATAACCAACGAATTGGCGAGTATTGAAGTTTGGATAACAGAAATAGAAAAAAATATCTTTGAAGGTCAAGAAAAAGAAATGGTTTTTGCAATTTCTAACACAGGTAGAAATATTCTTAATTTCAAAAGGGCCATTGATCCACATGGTGAAGTGTTTGATTTCATAGCTCGTGTTGGTGGAGAAAAATTTGGCAAAAGTTTTGAAGATGAAGCAAAAGTTCTTCGGGATGAATGGCGCAGAGTAATGAAAAGAATAAACAACTATTTAGATATGATCGCCGAATTACGCGAAACCAATAATTCTATGCTTTCCACTAAACAAAATGAGACGATGAAGATTCTCACTATTATGGCTTTTGTTACCTTCCCTCTTTCGCTTATAGCATCTATATTTGGAATGAATACTTATTTTACACCTTTTGTTGGTAATCCTAATGATTTTTGGATAGTTTTAAGCATTATGTGTGTTATGAGTATTGCAATGTTTGGTTTCTTCAAGTATAAGAGATGGATATGACAGAGATTAAACTTCAAAACACATTAACTGGCAAAAAAGAAATATTTAAACCCCTTAAAGAAAAAGAGGTTAGTTTTTATCAATGCGGACCAACTGTTTATTGGACCCAACATATTGGTAATTTGCGAGCTATGACAATGGCCGACATTATTAATCGCACTTTTCAATATTTAGATTATAAAGTTAAGTTTGTTCGCAATTATACCGACGTTGGTCACCTTACCTCAGATAACGATGAAGGTGAAGACAAAATGTCTAAAGGCGCCGAAAAAGAAGGTCTTTCACCAAAAGAAATTGCCGACAAATACATTGCTATTTTTGAAAAAGATAATTCTGCTTTAAACAATTTAGAACCCACAATTAAACCTAAGGCCACTGAAAACATAAATGAGGTTATTGAAATGGTAAAGATAATGTTAGAAAAAGGTTATGCTTATCAAACTGAGCTTGCAATTTATTTTGATATCACCAAAGCCTCAGAATACAACTGTCTTTCCCATCAAGATTTAGAAAAACAAAAACAAGGTGCTGGTGCAGGAGAAGTTAGTGATAACGATAAAAAAAATCCAGCAGATTTTGCTGTTTGGTTTTTCAAAAAAGGTAAACACATCAACGCTTTACAAGTTTGGGATTCGCCTTGGGGTGTCGGCTTTCCTGGTTGGCATATTGAGTGTTCGGCTTTCATTAGAAAATTTTTAGGTCCAACTATTGATATTCATATGGGTGGTATAGAACACATCTCTATTCATCACACTAACGAAATCGCCCAAAGCGAAGCGGTCAACAACGCCCCCCTTGCAAACTACTGGCTCCATAACGAACACTTGCTTGTTGATAATAAAAAAATGTCCAAGTCTGAAGGAACCAGTTATAGTTTAGAAGAAATAAAAACTAAAGGTTTTGATCCACTAGCCCTGCGTTATCTTTTTCTTAGCGCTCATTATCGCTCCAAACAAAATTTCACCTGGGAAGCACTCTCCTCTGCTCAAAATGGTTTGCATAATATTTATAGACAGATTAAAGAATTAAAAAATGTCTCCCCTGCTTTGCCAGATGAATCTTTTAAAGAAGATTTTATTAAAACCATCACTGATGATTTTAATATTCCTAAAGCTCTTGCTGTCATTCAAGAAGTTTTGAAATCCGATTTGGTAGCAGATAAAAAATTAGCCACTTTGCTTGATTTTGACAAAGTTTTGGGATTAAAATTGGCTGAAGCAATTTCTAAAAAAGAAACAGATACAGAAATCCCTGAATACGTTTTAGAAATGAAAAAAGAACGCGACGATGCCCGCGCTCAAAAAGATTGGCAAAAATCTGACGAACTCCGCAAAGAAATAGAGCGTGAAGGTTATATTTTAGAAGATTCAAACACAGGGAGCACTATAAGAAAAACTAACTAATTGTGCGAGCCGTGGGACGTTATCGGAACAATTTTAGTGAAAAATAAGTAAATTGAAAAGCTATTCTTTCCTTAAGAATCTTCTTTTATTTATATCTATGTTACAATATTTTTACTAATCACTTAAATAAAAAAATGAAAAGATTGGGTATATTCCTTTTGATTGGTATAGTCATTATAGGAGGGATAATAGGATGTTATTTCTGGTATAAAAACACTCCACCAATAACACCAGATGAAACGGCGTTAATTAAAAAAGAGAAAAACCAACCTGGACTGAAAACTTATAGAAATGATAAATTTAGATTTGAATTTTCATATCCAGAAGATGTGCCTGTTAGTGTAAACAAAAACCCACTTTTTCTATTATACGTAGAAATTGGAAAAGGTATGCTTAATCCATATGCTTTGACAGTGGAGAAAACAGATATAAAAGATATTGAATCTTTAAACAATTACACCCTTAAAAAAGATTTCGAATCCAGAGGGCAAGGAGTAAAGGAGCAACATTACATAACTTTGGCTGGAGAAAAAGCGAGAGTAACCACTTTTAATGTAAATTTCTATGGTAGCCCTGGTTCCAAAAAAAATGTCTTCATACAAATAATCCATGATGGAAAATTATATTCGATGTTGATATGGGAAAATACTGGTTCAGACAAAACAAGCTGGAATATATATGATGTAATGCTTCCAACTTTTAAATTCTTAAAATGAAAAGAGCTCCCCAGCAAAGCCAAGAAGCTCTCAAAAAAGCAAAGGACTATTTACGGCTCATCTTCCCATAAAATGTTGGAATCGCCGTTTCCATATGGATCTACAGGAGTTACGCCACTGACACGAACTTCAAAATGGAGATGGTATCCAACCGATACTCCGACGGGTGCTTGGTTACCAACCGTGGCAACCACATCACCTTGCGTCACAGTCGAGTATCCTTGAAAAAGGATGTCTGATTCAACTGCGCTACTGTTAAACCCACTCTAGAAATACCCCCCAAAGAGCTTAAACGCATTTTAGACAAAGAATTATTCTTATTTGGAGAAATTGTGCGAGATGCGAGAATCGAACTCGCGTCTGATGCTTGGGAAGCACCCATTTTGCCACTAAACTAATCTCGCGTTTACTTAAATAAATTTACCACAAAATTTTTAAATTTTTGCCAATTTGAAATTTTAATCGTGGAGGGGACGATTGGGATTTCTTCTTCCACGATAATCGCCACGCTCTCGCCCACTTCAGCCACATTTAGTTTTCTACGCATTTCAAATGCCAAACCTTCTTGAGTTTTCAATCTTTCCAAAGAATCGTTTAATTCCTTTTCCCTTTTTTGCAATTCATAAACTCTATCATTCATTTTAACCAAAGCTTCTTCTGCTCCGATTTTTTTATTATAAACTTTGCGCACTGAATTCAATAAAACACCCAAAACCAGGACCAAAAACAAAAAAGCTACCAGTATTTTCCATTTGCTACTTTTTTTTGTTTTAATACCTCGCATTATGTTATTATATTATAACTATGTTGTGGAATCCAAAAATGCGCAAATTTATCAAAATAGCTTGGTTTGTAATATCTATTTTTCTTATCTTTAGCCTAGTTTTGATGTATATGCCTATAGGTTAATTTTCAATTTGAAAATTAATTACTCTGGTTTCATTATTTTTATAAAAACATCTTGAGGAATTGAGATTTTGCCCCTCTCTTTCATTTTCTTTTTCCCCTTCTTCTGTTTTTCCCGAAGCTTCATTTTGCGAGTAATGTCTCCGCCATACATATGTTGAGTAACATCTTTTCGGTAAGCCGAAAGAGTGCGAGAAGCAATAATTCGACCTGACACTTGAGCTTGAATCTTAAGTTCAAACATTTGACGAGGTAAAAGATTTTTGAGTTTTTCTACTAAAACTTCTGCTTCTTTCTCAACAATTCTTCTAGAAACTACTCTAGAAAGCGATGGTTCTTCATCCCCACCAATCAGAATACTAAGCTTGGTAACCTCAGCTTTACGCATTTCAAAATTTTCATAAGAAAGAGAAGCATAACCTTGAGAAAGACTTTTCAGTTTATCAAAAAAACCTCGCATAAGTTCACGAAGTGGCATTATTATGTGCACATTAGTCTTGCTAGCGTCACCGCCGAAGTTTTCGGTTGAAATTATTTCGGCTTCATGTTCATACAGGAGAGGTAAAATATTGCCCAAGTTGTCAGATGGAGTAATAATATTAGCTTTAACCCAAGGTTCAAATATTTTTTCTAACAAACCATCTTCTGGGAAAAAAGCCGGTGAATAAATTTTCTCAGTTTTACCATTTTTATAAACAACTTCGTAAGTAATAGACGGCTGAGTAATAACTAGCGTAAGGTTAAATTCCCTTTTAAGTCTTTCTGTAATAATTTCCAAATGAAGCATACCAAGAAAACCGCAACGAAAGCCCTTGCCCAAAACCCCAGACGATTCTTCTTCATAATACAGCGACGAATCAGTAAGTTTAAGCTTAGCGAGTGATTGTCTCAGTAAAAGCAAATCGCTTTGATCTTCAGGAAAAATACTAGCCCAAACTACTGGATTCGGCATTGTATATCCAGCCAAAGCTGTGCCGTTTTCTTTTTCTTTGCCTATGGTGTCCCCCACCGAAACAATGCCTGGAGTTTTAATACCTGTCACAATATAGCCAATTTCTCCCGACGTTAATCTTTCAGCTGGAGTTTCTTCAGGATGAAAAATACCCACTTCCAAAGCTATAAATTTTTGATCAGCTATTCTAAAAATTAAATTTTCCCGAGACTTGACTTCACCAGAAATAATTCTAACGAAAACAATGATTCCTTTATGAGTTGAATATTTGAAATCAAAAACAAGAGCTTGAAGTTCTTCTCCGGTTTTTCCGTTAAGATGAGAAGAATTGTGTAAAATCGGACTTGGTATTTTTCCCACAATAGTTTGCAAAAGTTTTTCAACCCCGTCTCCAGTTTTGCCTGAAGTTTCTATGATATCTTCCTCCTGACAACCAACAAGAGAGACTATTTCCGCCTTCACCTCCGAAACTCTCGCCAAAGGTGAATCTATTTTGCTTAAAGCTGGTATTATTACCAGTCCAAGATTTTTAGCCATTTCAAGCACCGAAAGAGTTTGCGCTTCCACTCCTTGGGTGGCGTCCACCAAGAGAATCGCTCCTTCAACCGCTTTAAGAGCTCTGGAAACTTCATAAGAAAAATCAATATGCCCCGGGGTGTCTATCAGATTTAAAATATAGTCTTTATAAACCATTCTAACGGGCGTCATCTTTATCGTTATCCCTCTTTCTCTTTCAAGCTCCATACTATCAAGCGCCTGAGCTTTCATTTTTCTTTTCTCAATAGTGCCAGTTATCTCAAGCAACCTATCTGCTAGAGTAGATTTGCCATGATCAATATGCGCAATAATGCAGAAATTTCTGATGTTATTCATGACGGATTTTTTTGATAATTTCTTTTAATTCTCTGTTTTTAACAAGATACAATAATGCAACTCCAGCCGCAATACCTGTAAGACCAGAGGCTAACGCGTGACCAAAAACATTAATAAGAGAATCCAAAACAAAAAAGGTGCTGAAAAATCTCAAAGCATAAAAAGTCACAAAACCAACAACCAATGAAGCGAGCACGGTTTCCAACGCAGTTTTCAAGATTCCCTCGCTGGCAATATCTTTAGTTTTTTTATTCAAAAAGAACCAAAGCCCCAAAGTGGTGAAGGCTGATCCTAAAGAAAACGATAACGGCAAAATAATTATTTTTGAAGTTATAATTCCACCAATCTCTAAAAAATGACTAAGCCAAGAAACAAATCCTGACAAAAAATCAAAATAAAAAAGTGTCGTAAACAAAGCCGTCACCACCGCTCCTGAAAGTCCAAAAATGAGAGGAATCTTTGTTTTACCTAAAGCATAGTGCGCTCTCGTCAAAAAAAGGTTTATACTTTGAAAAACAAAAGAAAGAGCAAAAAGCGACAAAACTGCAGCGGTAAGCTTGGTATCTGTCCAATCAAAAGCGCCGGAGCCCAAAATAACTCTTACAATGTGTGTTCTTAAAATAATAAAAAGAGCGGTAACGGGCACGGTTAAAAATATAATATATCTGATTGACTCACCTATATATTTCCCACACTCTACAACATTATTTTTAGCATGATGTTCAGACAAAGTTGGAAAAGCTGCTAAAGAATAACTAGCACCAATAACTGACAGTGGCACAGATTGTAAATTGAAAGCCAGATTAAAGACGGCAACTGCACCCGTCCCCAAAAAAGTTGCCACGATCGTAAAAACAATGTTAATAATCTGAGTTGCTGAAAGAGCTAAAGTGCGAGGAATAGAAACTAACGCCGTCTCTCTTACTTCCAACCAATTTATCTTCCGAGTCAGACGCGGAACTTTCTTTTTATAAAAAATAAAACTGGCTGGCACCAAAAAATGCAACAAGGCGCCAAAAACCACTCCCCACACCACTGCTGTAATACCAAAATGTTTAGCACCAAAAACTATACCAGAAATAATACCTCCGTTGTAAAAAAGTGGACTTAAGGAATAAAGTAAAAATCTTTTTTCATATTGAACAATACTGCCAAAAAAATTTGAAAACCCTAATAAGATCGGTGACAAGAGTAAAATTCTGGAAAACTTGATAACCTCGCTTAAAACTTCGGCAGAAAAACCTTTAAATAAAAGCCCGGCTATTTGAGGCATAAAAATAAAAGCCAACAAACAACTGAAAACGATAGCCACTGAAAAACTAGTGAAAATAGAGTTAATATAAGTTTGAACTGACTTTTCATCATTGACTGCTTTCTTAGAAAACATTGGGACCAAAACCGAAATAGAAACCAAAGAACCAAAGGTGATAAAAATAAAATCAGGAATTCTAAACGCGGTGTAATAAATATCAAGAACTTCGTTAGCGCCAAAATGATGAGCAAGCAACCTATCCCTTATAAAAGCCAAAACTTGAGACAAGATTGAAAAACCTGCCAGCCAAAAAGCGGCTTGATGCAAGCCGCTTATTTTGGCAGTAATGGCTTTTAAAGTTCTGCTGACCATCACCCACTATATTAACATACTTTAGTTTTCTTCTTTTATAGGCAACTCAGCTCTCTTTTCTGGCTCTTCATCTAACGGAGCTTGAATACCGGCAAAGACATCTTTACCAGCTTTAATGTTTTCTACAATAAGAGAGACTTCAGTGTTTTCCGGATTAGTAACTTTTATTTCTTCAAACTGTTTCAGAGAATCATCTTTGCGATTGAGTTTGTAATAAGCCAGTCCTAAGAAATATTTAGCATTTGCATAATCAGGAATTAAAGTTACTGCTTTTTCCAAAGCGCTAGCTGCACCAAGGTAATCTTTTTGATTGTATTTAAGAAGACCAAGTTGGAAATAAAGACCAGTATTGTTTGGCTCCACTAAAGTAGCAGCTTCCACAGATTTAATAGCAGATGGAATATCGTCTTGAGCAACCTGAAGTTGAGCTAAAGTAAAGTAGGCGTCAGTGTAATTATTTTTGAGTTCCAAAGCTTTAACAATATTAGCTTTAGCTCCTTCAATATTACCTTCCAAAGCATCAAGTCTAGACAAAGCTAGAGGCACCGAAGGGTTGCTTGGAGAAAGTGTGCCAGCTTTGTTGTAAGCGTTGCGAGCCTCTTCCAGAGAACCCCCTATTCCATTAGCACCTAAAACTTCATAAACTCTTGCTAAGACAAACCAGTTTTGGAAATTATCATCATCAACCGCAACAGCCGCTTTGGCAGACGCTACCGAATCAGAGATGAGAGTTTGAGCTTGGGTCCTGACTTCATCTGTCACCTGTTCTGGAGCGTTAATATTACCTAACACTCTACCTAAATCATTGAGAGAAATTTCAGTAAGTCCTCTCCAGTAAATATCGCTCGGCACCATAGTAACTGATTTAGCAATAGATTGTTTTGCAGATTGAATATCGCCAGTCATTTGATAATTTATAATGCCTTTTTCAAAAATGACAGCGGCTGCCGATCTTTCCCACACAAAATAACCTCCAGCAACAGAAACGATAAGCAAGATCACAATAGAGAGCACTGAAAGGAAATTAGTTTTTGGATTTGAAAAAATATTGATTTTCCAAAGACTCATAATTCCTTGAGGCACAAGCGTAGCGGTAAACAGACCAGTAAAGATGAAAGCGAGAGCCATCACAACTATGCTTGGACTATAAAGGAAAAGCATTATCCAAAAATAAACAGAAACCAAGAAGGAAGCAGTTGATAAATAGCGTGAACGACCAGCATAAACTTGAGCAAAAATCGCTTTTACACCTGTCAAAAGATACATCACAATAAAAGCAAGAAGTGAGAGCAGACCCAAGAGACCGGTAGTGATAGCGATAGTCGGAACAAAACCAGAACCAGAATAAAATTCAGTACCCCAAAATTGAGTTTGATTTATTTCTACTGGTTTGTGCATATCCCAAAATTCTGAAAAACGATTAGGACCGACACCTAAAGCAAAATTTTGTTTCCAAGACAATAGCGACAAATCCATAGTAGTCTGGAAATTTGGTCGGATTTCAGTAGTCTGCACTCTCAAAGTTTTTGAGAAGAAATCAGAAATGCCAGAACCACCCAAAAGCAATATAATTGAAGCAATTAAAACTATAAGAGAAGAGAGAGAAATTTTTCGGTTTAAACCTTGATTGTTATCTTCTGAACTAGTTGTCTCACTGCTTGGTTTGCCAACAGACCAAGACAAAATATAAACAAAGAAAACTAAAGAAATTAAACCAAGAATGATAATTACTGGAGTAAAATTGGTAGCTCCAATAAAAATCAAAGAAAAGGCAGTAAGCGCATACAAGACATATCTCATCTTTTTAGAAACATCTGACATATTGATAGCGCAAAGCGCTAAAATCACCGCGCTACCAAAAATAATTGCAGTATCAACGGCACCGCCAGCAAGGAAAAATGGCATTTTAGAAGCCAAAGATTCTGGGATCAAAGAATAACCAAAAGCTCCGAGCAAAGTATAAAGCGCCAAAGCAACTGTGGAATAAATGAAAGCTGTTATGATTTTGCTTACTGTTCCAACGCTTTTAACAGCCAAAACTGTCATAAACAAAAGAAACACAAGCATAATGATTGAACCCGAAGTGCCGAGATCAAAAACTGAACCAGCCAAAGAAGAATTGATAGAGCCAGAAAAGACCGATGAGAGCAATGCTACCAAAGCAAAAACTCCTATCGGGATCAGATACTTAGCCTTAGGTAATTCAATCATGCCAGTAGAAAGTACTGACGACAAAAAAATGGCAAAAATTGCCACTAAACCAGTAGCCAAAAAGGTTATCTTGGCCACATATAAACCGACTCCGCTAACCGGCACGAAAAAGATCGGCAACAGAAAAACGAAGATCGACAAAATTGTTCCTAGTTTCCTGACGAGCAAGTTACTAGAAGTATTTTGAACTTCTTGTTCCATAATTATTTTACTTATCCCTTCGGCCTACGTCTTTTTAGGCGCAATAGCCATCACCTCTTATACACTGACTAAGTGCAAAGGATAATTTAAAGGGGGTTAATAATCTATTAATTTAACCTATATATAGTATAAAAGGCTTACAAACGAAAACAAGCAAAAAGTGTGGAAAAGGTTGCGGTTATTCCGAAAAATTATTTTTTAAAGATAACTCCATTTTTGAAAATTACTCCATTTTTGAAAATTTTATCTCCACTAGATTCTACTGGTGTTGGCTCACCTCCTCCACTAACATATTCAAAAGCTCCAATGTCCCAAGGAGAAGAACGTGAATTACCCAAAATGTCATCAGAATAAAGCCCAGAAGCAGGATCGTCAATTCCCATACCAATAACTGAGCCTATACCAGTGTAATTTTTAAGAGAAAAATCCCCATTCGTGTAGTCAGTAAATATTTTATCCCAATCATCAGCTTCAACCGCACCGGGGCTTATATCAACAGCGTTAGTGCCCACAACATCATCTGAAGCGCAATGATCTATTGTTGCAGTGTATGTCCTTAAATGANAATCTCTAGTAGCGTTAGCGATAATCCAATTTTGGAGCACCGCACCCGACGAAACAGCCTCAAAACCATNGTATACATTAAACGCAGTAATATTTAAATAGTAAGCAGAATGATAATGTTTAATAGCACCAAAGTGCGTGTCACTACCACTTACTATATCGTGAAAAACTGTGTTTATTACATAACTAGCAGGAGCTGAAGCGTGAGTATAATTAAAAAACCCAGTTAAAGAGCCCGTGCCCGAACATGTTCCTTTAACTATAGAATCTTTAACAAGCACACCACCCCCAGAATAACCATTAGCCATAAAACCATAACCTCCGCTAGTTCCAGAAACTGTTGGCCCAACCGCGATACCAATAATTTTTGTGTATAAATTTTTGATCTCAAACAAACGGGTATTTACACCCTCAACCCGATAATAATTCCCACTAGTAGGATATTTATTTCTATCAGCTCCTCTGCTTATATCATTCCACCGATACCCCTCAGTAGGGTCTGTCCAAATTTTTATATAATTTGTAGCGNTAACTGTATACCCAACAATCACCACTGGTCCATCTGGAGTTCCATCAGTTGCTTGGCACTTAAAAGTAAGTTGTTCATNAGGAGTAACAAGATCTCTAGCTTCACCAGCTATAGCAGCAGCAATAGAAGCGTAGTCTCCAGTACCACCAGTGTCCACCGTAACTATGGTTTCAGTTGCCGCGTAAGCAGTCGGTCTCATTAAATCTACAAATTTTTGCCAATTAGTTTTAGGAGGAGCAACATAATCAGCCATTGAGACAACCGCTTTTTGATCAGGTTTCTTTTCTTCAATAATATTTAAATCAACGGTTGGTAATCTTTTTATATCTTCTAGTTTTGAAATTTTTTTAATTTCTTTTTCATTTAAAATAGTCGTATAATCAATTCCTTTCTTTCTCATTTTAACAATCTTTTCAAACTCCATTTCCTCACCTTCTACAATTTCTTTTTCGGTGATTATCTCTGAAGCTGTTAGTTTAGCTATTTGTTCCTCAGTTAATTTAGCTGGATAATACAAAGGCAAGAGCTTGACTGTTTCCAATCTGCTCAACGGATTTTTATCTCCAAATTGATTACAAAGTTTGGTCCCGTCTCTTATTTCTACAATGTCTCCCGCTTCAAACCTACCCTCTACACCAACTGCGCTGGTAGCTACTGGCTTAACAAGAATTATCATTCCGTCTTTATAGTCACAAGCTTTAAAATTTGGATCAACCGGAACAATAAAATTCCAAACGGTTTGAACAACATCGTTCGGAAAGTTAAGTCTTTGACCAACGGCAGTTTGAGAAAAGACAATAAAACCGGTAATAAGAAAAACCACAACTAATCCGATTTTGGTTGATTTGTGAAGTTTAGTAAGCATTTTTGTTTTCAATAGTTCTCACTTCTTATTTTAACAAAATATTCAAAAAATGCTTAATTTTATAATTTCAAAAAATAAAGCGAATATTACTTAAACTTCCAAGTCTTCAAAATTTCTTCCATTATTGGCCCAAAATCGCGATAAGTGCGCGCTTGATAGATAAAACCTTTATGAACAAACCAAATTTCATAAGTTGGGCCAATATCCAACATCTCACTTTCAAAAGAGAGAGCGTTTATCCCCTCACCTATTAAAACTCTTTTTTCTTTTTGAATGAGCAAATTTGGTAAATCTTTCAAAATCCTTTCTTTGGTGATACTTCCTGCTTCATCAAACGGCAAAACTATAATTTCAAAACCTTTACCCAGCTCATCACTTTCTACCAAAATAACTTTTCCTGTTAGTGCTCCTTCTGCATCCGTCAAAGGTGTTTCGGTCACTTTCAATTTTTCAGGATAGGAAAAAATAAAATCATTTTCCAAGTTTTCATATTTTTGAGCTTCACCTAATTCAGCAACCATCTGCGAAGAAAAATATTCATTTGAAAACAAGCCTGGACTCTCACCCCAAAATCGCCACCAAAGCAAAACTCCAATGACCAATACCACAACTATCCAAACCAATTTTGTTGTATGTTTTTGCATTTTGTTATTTTATAATTTCAAATTTCAGAAAATAAAAATTAATTACCTTTGACACAACGAGTGCGATAAAAGCTACTGGTTTTGGAAGCAGTAGATTTACTACCACTGCCAAAATCTAAAATCCGCGCCCAAGGAACGCTATATTCTGTGCCGGACCAATAACCTTGCGAACCAAAAGTGCCAAAAAGGTCGCGATTATCGTAAATAGAAGAAAGCTCAGTCATAGTCGGCAACCTGCCACCCATCGCTTTGCAAGCATCACGAGCAGGATAATCGGTAAAATCAACCGCGTTACTAGAAACTAAATTGTCTCCAAGCTGACCGCCGTCTAGTCCACATTGTGGCGTATCGCAAGCAGTGTCTGAAGTTTTCCATTGTTTAGAGCCAACATTGGTCCGAGCAACAAAAACATAATCACCATCGCCCAATGTGTTAGCGACAACATTACCTTGATCACAATACCAAATTTCATTATCACAAGTTTCAATCGGTGTAGAGGCAACTTTCATCCCCACCCCTTGATTATAAAGTCTTTTTATTTCCTCTGCCGACAAAACATGATTATAAACACGAACATCATCCATAAGACCCAAAAAAGAATAGTTTACTAAATCCTCGTCTATACCAATATATACAGGATTATTGTTTTGAGGAGCATTTCGTGTTGAAGCAGTATTGCCACCATCTAATTGCCCATTTATATAAAACGAAACTCCGTTGGTTGAACTTTGTATATAAGTAACATGTGACCAAACATCCATAGGCACACTGCTATTGGAATAAGAATAAGTCCCATTACCATAATTGTAACCGGTTAATTTGGCACCACTATAAATAAAAAAAGTGTAAGCTTGATGCTTGTGCAAAATCCTATAAGTAGTTCCACTATATGATGTGGGCTTGATCCAAGAAGAAATAGTGAAGTCATTAACCAAATCTAACGAATTGCTATCTTGAATAACAACATAATTTTTATTAAAACTCAAAGCTTGGCCTAATTTACCAATAGTTTTAGTGGCGCCATTGTTGGTGCCATTATTACCATTACCGCTTTTATCCAATACAGTCGTGTTGTAAA